>Ga0210003_1000003_pt1 | contig 501739 bp, 450 predicted proteins | sample LantaG_FD_182804 | JGI IMG/M metagenome (GOLD analysis project Ga0210003, IMG submission 182804) | Deep subsurface microbial communities from Baltic Sea to uncover new lineages of life (NeLLi) - Landsort_02402 metaG (SPAdes) (version 2) | ecosystem: Environmental > Aquatic > Marine > Oceanic >... | reverse complement strand
AACTCGCCTTCCGCGCCGGCGTCGAAGGCGAGTTCGTCCTCAATATCGGTCCCGAGGACTTCAACAACACCATCAACGGCAGGACCCAGTATCCCGTCGTCGCCGACGTCGAGTCGGCGGAGGTCGATCAGGCTTATCTGGAGTCGCTCAGCATCCCCGGCGTGACGCTGCTCGGCGGCCGCTACCTGGAGAACCTCGACAACCTTCGCTATGTCGGCTCGGTCGCCTGGCGCCAGAACGACCAGACTTTCGACGGGGCCAAGGCCACGATCACCGCCTTCCCCGACGTGATCTTCCTGTACGCCTATATCGGCAACGTGAACCGCATCTTCAGTGACAGTTCCCCCGTCGGCAACATCCACTCCAACGTCCATCTGCTGCACGCGGAGAGTAAGGAACTCTCCATCGGCAAGCTCACCGCCTACACCTATCTGATGGACCTTTACGACCTCGACCCGCTGTCGAACGCCAGCTATGGCGGCTTCCTCAAGGGCAAGCAAAAGCTGAACAGCCGCTTCGCTTACAATTACCGCTTCGAGTACGCCCGCCAGACCAGCTACGGCGACTCGCCGGTCGCCTACGACGCGGACTATGTGCGCGTTGAGCAGGGCCTGACCACGGGCGACCTCACCTCGACGCTCATTTATGAGTTGCTCGGCAGCGACAACGGCTTCGCCGCGTTCCAGACGCCGCTCGCCACGGGACACATCTTCAACGGCTTCGCCGACGTGTTCCTGGTGATCCCGCCGACCGGCCTGCAGGATTTCTACGGCGAGCTTAAATATAAGGTGCCGTCGAACTCAGGCGCGCTCAGCGCTTTCGGGGGGCTGCTGCTCATCGCCCAGTATCACGAGTTCCAGTCAGCCGTGCAGGACCTCCACTACGGCTCGGAGTTCGACTTCTACGCCTACCTGCCGCTCAGAAGGGGCTTCTACGCCGAGGCCAAATACGCCAACTACCAGGCGGACGACTTCTTCACCGACGTGCAGAAGGTCATCTTCGGCCTGGGATACCAGTACTGAGGCGGCCGGCTGGTTGGGGCGTCAGTCGTCAATGTCTGGGCATGACCGGAAGAACGCCGCATTAGGGCAGAAATCCGAAGACCCTCGCTGCCCTTCACTAGCCAGCCAGTGCCGGCAGACCCCTGCGTGCTGGCAGTAGCGGCATTTAGCGCGGGCCTCGATGAAGGCGAGCCCGCCATCCACGCGAAGCGCCGCAAGAACGTCCACCCCGCGCGTCTCCATCATCCGGTCCATAAGCTCGTAGCGCTGACGCAATTCCTCGCGTGTCGGCCACAGCAACCTCGAGTTCGGCATCACCCACCTCCCTGTTCTGCGAGCATGGCCTTCGAGTAAGTTCTATTTTAGCCGGGGCCAGGCGGTGGTCGTTGCGCCGTGTCAAACTCACGACGCGGAAGATGCGCCGGCCGCTCAGCCGGCTGCACCGCGCTCCGGGCGGGGTCTGACCAACATCGGCGCGTATTCGAGGAGAAACAGGCCGAAGGCCGCGATCCACGCGATACCTGCCAATTCGAGCAGGCCGGTATAGTCCTGCGGGAAGGCTCCGGCAGCGATGCGCAGCACGGAAGCCGCGATAATCATCGTGTAAGTGACGATGGTGAGTGCCGACGCCGTGAGCCCACGGCCGGTATGGCCACGTGTGGCCCGCGTCATCACGGACAGGGTCATGACTCCGATGGCCCCGACGGTCCAGGCATGCATGGCGGCCGTGCCGGCAAGGGCGTCCGGCTCGAAGATCGAGATGCCGCCGAGCAAATAGCCGAGCGGGACAAAGGCATAGCCAAGATGCAGGATGACAACGAGCGGTTCGCGCCATGCATGCACGCCAGCCCAGCGCCACAGGCGCACAGTTTGCAGGATTGCGGCGATCAGGAATAAGATGCCCGTCGCGGCGGCTTCCGGCCTCGCGATCCACAAGAGAAGCGCAACACCGGAGACGGCCAGCGCTGCCAAATCGAAACGGCCGAATGGAACGGGCAGACGCGCCGACCCCATCCGTAGCAGCCAGGTGTGCGTGAAGCTCGGAACGAGGCGCCCGCCGATCAGCATGATAAGCCCGATCAGCGCCGCAACCCCGACGCGGCTCGCGGCGCTCGCCGTTCCCGCGCTCAGCACCTCGGCGTGGAAGCCAATGTTGGCGGCGGCCAGGAGCGCGATCAGAACAAGCGGCTTGAGATTGCGCCAGTTACGGCCGGCCACGATCTCGCGCGCCATGACAAACAAGAGGCAAGGCAAGAACAGGCTGTCGATCACCACCGCGGGGAGGGGCCCTGTCGCTCCGGTCGCAAGAAACGCGACACGGGCAGCGCACCAGAGGAGGAACAGGAGAATGAGACGCCAGCCCGCGACCGGCAGACGCCCAGTCCAATTGGGGACCGCCGTCAACAGGAACCCGGCCACGACCGCCGAGCCATACCCGAAGAGCATCTCATGGGCGTGCCAGGCCAAGGCGCCGTAACCGGGGGCAAGCTGCCACATGCTGGCAAGCGACCCGATCCAAAGGGCCATGGCGATGACGGCCCAGACGCCCGCGCCGAGGAAGAATGGGCGGAAGCCATAGCTAAACAGAGCGCTGCCCCGCGCGCGCCCTTGGCCGGTTCCCCGTTCCTCGCGCAGGCTGCGTTGCATGGACGGTAGACCTCCTGCGGCACGGAGCGTGCCTGGATGGCTGAGGACACTACAAAATGAACTTTGGATCGACGTTGTCGCAGCGCAAGTCGGCGTTTGCTTAGCGCGAGCGATCGCGCTCCCGGGGGGCGCCACGCTCGGCAAGCGCAGAAAGAGCATCAGTGTCGCGGACGACGATCTTTCGACGCCCAACGCTGACAAGGCCCGCGCTTTCCCATGCGCTCAAGGTTCGGCTGACCGAGTGGAGCGTCGTTCCAGACGCCTCGGCCAGCTCCTGCTGGGTGATCGGGAAGTCGACCAGAACGCCCTCATCCGTCTGCTTGCCGGATTGCGTGATCAGCCGAAGGACGGTGTGAGCCACGCGATGCTCGACCTCCTCCGTCGAGAGCTCCTTGATCCTGGCATGGGCCTCTTGCAAGCGATCGCCCATCATCTGCATCACGTTCACGGCGAACGCAGGATGTGACGCCATAAACTCATCCCAAATCTCGGCCGGCCAAACCAGCGTGACGCTGTCCACCACGGCGATCACCGTAGCCGGATAATCCTCGCGCCGGAGCGCTTTGGCGATGCCATAGATGTCCCCGGGATGGACAAAGCGAATGATCATCTGCTCCCCGTGGGGCGTAGTCTTCACCACTTTGAGCCGGCCGTGCAGCAGCACGAAGAAGGCCGTGGCCTTCTCCCCCTGCCGAAAAACGGCAGCCCCCTTCTGGACACGCTGCGCCTTGGCATGGGCGATCACATCGTCCAGCTCGGCCTCGCCCATGGCGCTGAACACCGGCAGCGCCTGAATAAGGTTGCGGTCCAGATTCGGCATTGTGCCGGGGGGCCTTCTTGGGAATTGGCGTGGATAGGCCCCCTAGGTTAGCGACCCGCGCGCCACAAGGTCAAACGGCGTTCCGCTTGGGAGCTCCACATCTCAGGGTAGAAAATCACCTCGCGGCATGAATGCGCCGTCAACTGACCCGGTGCGCTTCCGAGCCGGCGAGATCGATGCCGCCAATCTGCGCCTTCGAGACCAGCCGCGCGATATATTGCGCCGTCGCACGATGCATGACGTTCTCGCGGAGGTAGGCTGCGATACTGTCGACGACGGCTTCGAACGGCAATTCCGCTCCCTCGCTCTTGCGGTCCAACCGGATGATATGAAGACCGTAGCGCGTCCTGACCGGTGCTTGGCTGACGGCGCCGGGTGCCAGCACCGCAAGCGCTTGCTCGAATTCGGGTGTCGTCTGCCCGGCGGTGATCTGGCCGAGATTGCCGCCTTGCGCCCCCGACGGACAGGCCGAGTGTGCCTGCGCTAGATCGCCGAACCGCCCAGGTTGCTGCTTGAGCTCGGCGAGCACCAGGCCCGCGGCGCGCTCCGCCTGGGTATACGCCTCCGCATCGCCCTGCCAGGCAGCAAATAAAATATGAGCCGCCTCGTAGATCGGCTCCGAGCGGAAGCGGCGCCGGTTCTGCTCGAAATAGCGCCGGCAGTCCGCCTCATTCGGCTCGGGCGTCACGACCTCATGCTCGATCAAGCTACGGATGAGTGCTTCGTCCTCGGTTTCACGCTGCCCGTTGTCGCCTTTGCGCGGGGCCGGATCGAGCCTGAGGCGGTGCGCCTCCTGGACCAGCAGTTCGCGGACCACCAACGCGCGCGCGGCTGCCTGCCACGCCGCAATGGGCTTGGGCGCCGGGTGATGCTGCACCTCGCGCGCGATGGCATCATGCGGAATGGCCACGCCATTCACACTGACCGGGGAGCGCTCGGGGAGCTCCGTGCTGTGCGCCGCGCAAGCCATGCGACTTACTCCGCCGGTAGGGGCCGGCCGACCGGGCCGCGCGGCTCGGGCTCTTGCGTCCCACCGTAAGGCCCAACCTGCTGCCGCGTGCGGACCACCTGATAGCCGCGCCGTCCGAGATACCAGATCGGCGCGCTCCACACATGGACGAGGCGCGTGAATGGGAAGACGAGGAAGATCGTCATGCCGAGGAAAAGATGCAGCTTGAAGATGGGATTTGCGTCCGCGACCAGCGACGCTACCCCGGGCTGTAGCGTCATGATCCCTTGCGCCCAGGTCATGAATTTCAGCATTTCGCCTCCATCCAAATGCTGAAGCGAGATCGGAATGGTGGCGAGGCCCAAGAGCAGCTGCACGTACAGCAAGAGCAAAATGGCGATGTCGCCGAACGAGGAGGTGTTGCGAATGCGCGCGTCGAATAGGCGCCGATGCACCAAGAGCGAAATGCCGATAAGGCAGGCGATGCCGGCGATGCCACCAACCACGATGGCCATCATCTGCTTGAAGGAGTGAGAGATGCCGAGGAAATCGAACACCGCGATCGGCGTGAGCAGGCCGACGAAATGACCGGCGAAGATGATGAGAATACCCACGTGGAAAAGATTCGAGCCCCAAATAAGCTGCTTGCGCCGCAAGAGCTGACTCGAACCCGACCGCCACGTGTATTGCTCGCGGTCGAAGCGCACCAGGCTGCCGATCAGAAAGACCAAGAGGCAGAGATACGGGTACCAGCCGAACAGAAGCTGATTGATGGTCTCGCTCATGACGCCACTCCCTTCGGTAGACCGGCCGCCGGCCGGCGCCCTGCGCGTATCTGGGACACGATCCGGTCCTTGCAGCTTGGCGTGGCGCTCGGGCCGAACGTCACCGCTTCCTCTTCCCATTTCGCATCGAGCGCGGCGAAATCATTGGGATCGGCATCGTCACCTTCCAGCACTTCGACACCAGTGACGTCCGGAACGATGCCGGCGATCGCTACGAGGGCCTGAAACGCCGCCTCATAAGGCGTCTCGCGCTTATGCAGCCGCTCGGCGATAGCCGTCAGGACGTGCGCCGGCTGATTGAGCTGCGCGCGGGCTTCCTCCAGTGGACGTACGGAGAGAAATTCCAGAAACACCGGCAGATAGTCTGGGAGCTCGGAGGCGCTAAGATAAAGCCCATTCTGCTCGTATAGGGTCTTAAGTTCGATCATCGCCTGACCGCGGTCGCGGCTTTCGCCATACACATGCTCGAACAGATGCAGCGATAGTGAACGCGTGCGGTCGAACAGCTCGACGTAACGCTCCTGCAAGTCATAGAGGTCGCCGGTGGCAATTTCCTCGATCAGAGTATCTAGGACGCGGCGGGCTTCCGGCGGCAGGAGAGCTTCCTCCTCAATGACGTCCCGCAGCTCCGGCGCGGCCTTCTGCAAATCCTCGTCCGGATAGCTGAGCAGTGCCGAGAGAGCCTTGAAGGTTTTGCTCATCAGCGCACCTCCATCGACGTCTTGACCTGCTTCTTTGGTGATCCGAACAAATTCGGTTCCGTCGTCCCGCCCGAGCAGCCATTGCCGAAGGAGAAGCCGCAGGAGCCGCGCAAGTCGAAGGCGTCCTCGTCGAGTTCGCGATGGGCCGTTGGGATGACGAAACGATCCTCATAGTTAGCGATGGCCATGATCTGGTACATGTCCTCGATCATCTGACCGTCTAGGCCGACGCGATGAGCAATGCTCTCGTCGATCACCCCGTCGACGGTCTTGGATCGCATATAGGCACGCATGGCCAGCATGCGCTCCAAGCCAAGCGCGACTGGCTCTTCCTCGCCGGCGGTGAGCAGATTGGCAAGATATTGGAGCGGGATGCGCAAGCTGCGGACATCCGGCATCTCGCCGTCAAAGCCGATCTTGCCCGACTCCGCCGCCGCGTTGATCGGCGACAGCGGCGGCACGTACCAGACCATCGGCAACGTGCGGTACTCGGGGTGCAGCGGGAAGGCGACTTTCCAGTCCATGGCCATCTTCCACACCGGCGAGCGGATGGCGGCCTCGAGCCAGTTCTCCGGCACGCCGTCGGCGCGGGCCTGATCGAGCACCGCCTGGTCGTTAGGATTGAGGAAGATCGAGAGCTGTGCCTCATAGAGGTCCTGCTCCTCGGCCACGCTCGCCGCTTCTTCGATACGGTCGGCGTCATAAAGCACTACGCCGAGATAGCGGATGCGGCCGACGCAGGTCTCGGAGCACACCGTCGGCTGGCCGGCTTCGATGCGCGGGAAGCAGAAGATGCACTTCTCGGACTTTCCGCTCGACCAGTTGTAATAGATCTTCTTGTACGGGCATCCCGACACGCACATGCGCCAGCCGCGGCATTTGTCCTGGTCGATGAGAACGATGCCGTCCTCCTCGCGCTTGTAGATGGCGCCAGATGGGCACGCCGCGACGCATGCCGGATTGAGGCAGTGCTCGCACAGCCGCGGCAGATACATCATGAAAGTATTCTCGAACTGGCCGTAGATTTCCTTCTGCACGCCCTCGAAATTGACGTCGGCTGAGCGCTTGGCGAATTCACCGCCGAGAATCTCTTCCCAGTTCGGCCCCCATTCGATCTTCTCCATTCGCTCGCCGCTGATTAGCGAGCGCGGCCGTGCGACCGGCATGGCCTGGAGTTCGGGCGCCTTCTGCAGGTGCTGGTAATCGAAGGTGAAGGGCTCGTAATAGTCGTCGATCTCAGGCAGGTCGGGATTGGCGAAGATGTTGGCCAGCACGCGCCATTTTGCGCCGATCCGGGGCTCGATCTTGCCGTTGCGCTTACGGCGCCAGCCGCCGTTCCAGCGGTCTTGGTTCTCCCATTCCTTCGGATAGCCGATGCCGGGCTTGGTCTCGACATTGTTGAACCAGGCGTATTCCATGCCTTCGCGGCTGGTCCACACGTTCTTGCAGGTGACCGAGCAGGTGTGACAGCCGATGCACTTGTCGAGGTTCAGCACCATGGCGATTTGGGCGCGGACTTTCATTCTGCGGCCTCCAGTCGGGATACATCGGCGGGCGAGTCCGCATATGGCCTTTCGAGCCAGTCGACCTCCGCCATCTTGCGCACGATGACGAACTCGTCGCGGTTGGAGCCGACGGTGCCGTAATAGTTGAAGCCGTAGGACTGCTGGGCGTAGCCGCCAATCATGTGCGTCGGCTTCAGCACCGTCCGCGTCACCGAGTTATGGATGCCGCCGCGCTGGCCGGTTTGCTCGGAGCCCGGCACGTTCACGATCTTTTCCTGCGCGTGATACATCATGCACATGCCTTCCTTGACGCGCTGGGAGACGACGGCGCGAGCGACCAGTGCACCATTCGTGTTGAAGGCCTCGACCCAATCATTGTCGACGATGCCGGCTTTCCCGGCGTCGACCTCGCTCATCCAGACGATCGGTCCGCCGCGCGACAGGGTCAGCATCAGCAGATTGTCGGTATAAGTGGAGTGGATGCCCCATTTCTGGTGGGGGGTGATGAAATTGAGCACAACCGCCTTATTGCCGTTCGGCTTGCGGTCGATGACCGGATTCACGGTCTTGGTGTCGATCGGCGGGCGATAGACGCACAAGCCTTCACCGAAGGCGCGCATCCATAAATGATCCTGATAGAGCTGCTGCCGCCCGGTGAGCGTCCGCCACGGGATCAACTCGTGCACATTGGTATAGCCGGCGTTGTAGCAGACCTTCTCCGACTCCAAGCCAGACCAAATCGGCGACGAGATGATCTTGCGCGGCTGGGCGACCACGTCACGGAAGCGGATCTTCTCGTCCTCTTTGTGGAGGGCGAGATGGACCAGCCCGCGGCCGGTGGTCTTCGACAGGGACTCCCACGCCTTGACCGCGACCTCGCCGTTGGTCTCCGGCGCGAGCGTCAGGATCACCTCGGCTGCGTCGATATCGCTCTCGATGCGCGCCAAGCCCTTGGTCGCACCGTCTTCCTCGACCTCTCCGTTGAGGCGCTTGAGGAACTCAACCTCGTCCTCCGTCTTCCAATTGATACCCTTGCCGCCATTGCCGAGCTTGCTCATCAGCGGTCCGAGCGCGGTGAAGCGCTTGTAGAGATTTGGATAGTCGCGCTCGACCACCGTGACCTGCGGCATGGTCTTGCCGGGGATCGGATCGACCTCTCCCCGTTTCCAATCCTTCACGTCGAGCGCCTGCGCGATTTCGCCGGGCGTGTCGTGCAGGATCGGGGTGAGCACCACGTCCGTCTCGATGCCGAGCACTTCCGGCGCGACCTCGGAGAAGGCTTTGGCGATGCCCTTGTAGATCTCCCAGTCGTTGCGCGCGCCCCACAGCGGGTCGACCGCCGAGGTCAGCGGATGGATGAAGGGATGCATATCGGAGGTATTGAGATCGTTCTTCTCGTACCAAGTCGCCGTCGGCAGCACGATGTCGGAATACATGCAGGTGGTCGACATGCGGAAGTCGATGGTGACGAGCAGGTCGAGCTTTCCCTCCGGCGCCTCGTCGTGCCACTCGACCTCTTGGGGCTTCTGCGCTCCGGTCGTGCCCAGATCCTTGCCCATCACGCCGTTCGAAGTGCCCAGCAGGTGCTTCAAAAAATATTCGTGCCCCTTGCCGGACGCGCCCAAAAGGTTTGAGCGCCACACGAACAGATTGCGCGGCCAATTGGCCGGCTTGTCCGGATCCTCGCAGGAGAGTTTCAGATCGCCGGACTTGAGCGCGGCGGCGACGTAATCCTTCGGCTCCTGGCCGGCGGCCTCCGCCTTGGCTGCGATCGCAAGCGGGTTCTCCTCGAGTTGCGGCGCGGACGGCAGCCAGCCCATGCGCTCGGCGCGCACATTATAGTCGATCAGCGCGCCGTCCCACGGTCCGGCTGGCGCGGTGGGCGAGAGGATCTCGGACACATCGAGCGTCTCGTAGCGCCACTGATCGGTGTGGGCGTAGAACGCCGACGTTGAGTTCATCTGACGTGGCGGACGGCTCCAATCCAGCGCGAAGGCGAGGGGAAGCCAGCCCGTCTGCGGCCGCAACTTCTCTTGCCCGACATAATGTGACCAGCCGCCGCCCGACTGCCCAACACAGCCGCACATCACCAGCATGTTGATGATGCCGCGGTAGGTCATGTCCATGTGGTACCAGTGGTTCACGCCGGCACCGAGAATGACCATGGAGCGCCCGTTCGTCTTCTCGGCATTGCTGGCGAATTCGCGGGCGATGGTGACAATGTTATCGCGTGGCACGCCGGTGATCTTCTCCGCCCAGGCGGGGGTATAGGGTTCGACATCGTCATAGGACGCGGCGAGATGTTCGCCGCCGAAGCCTTGGTCGACACCGTAATTCGCCATGAACAGGTCGTAGACGCTGGCCACCAGCGCCTCGCCATCCTTCAGCTGCAGACGCTTGGCTGGCACCCGGCGCATCAAGACGCCCGGATGGTCGGTGCCGGCGAAATGATCGTGCTCGCGATTGCCGAAATAGGGGAAAGCGACATCGGCGAGCTCGTCACGGATCCCGGCGAGCGAGAGCTGAAGCTTTGTCTCCCGGCCCTTCCCATCCTTCTCTTCGAGGTTCCATTTGCCGGAATCGCTCCAGCGGAACCCGACGGCGCCGTTTGGCGCGACAACCTCGCCCGAGATTTCGTCATAAGCGAGCGTCTTCCACTCAGGGTTCGCCGTCTCGCCCAGGGCACCGTCCAAATCGCTCGCGCGCACGAACCGCTCCGGGATCAGCCGGCCATCGTTTTCGACGAGGCGGACGAGCATCGGCATGTCGGTGTATTTGCGGGCGTAGTCGGTGAAATAGGGAACCTGCCGCTCGACGTGAAACTCGCGGGCGATGACGTGACCGAGTGCCATGGCCAACGCCGCGTCGGTGCCTTGCTTCGGATGCACCCAAAGGTCCGAGAATTTCGCAGCCTCCGAGTAATCGGGTGTGACCACCACGCTCTTGGCGCCGCGATAGCGCGCCTCGGTATAGAAGTGAGCGTCTGGGGTGCGCGTTTGGGGAACGTTGGAACCCCACAGGATCAGAAAGCCAGAATTGTACCAGTCGGCGCTCTCGGGAACGTCGGTCTGCTCGCCCCAGGTCTGGGGCGAGGCAGGCGGCAGGTCGCAATACCAGTCGTAGAACGACATGCATACGCCGCCCAGCAGCGACAGATAGCGCGAGCCCGCGGCATAGCTCACCATCGACATCGCCGGGATCGGCGAGAAGCCGAACACGCGATCCGGCCCATGAGTTTTCACCGTGTAGGCATTGGCCGCGGCGATGATCTCATTGACCTCGTCCCAGGTCGCGCGGACGAAGCCGCCGAGGCCGCGCTTCTTGACATAGGCGGCGCGCTTGGTGGGATCTTCGACGATCGAGGCCCAAGCGGCGACGGGCGTATGGTCCGCGCGGGCCGCGCGCCACAGCCTGAGCAGGCGCGAGCGGACCAGCGGATATTTCACCCGGTTGCCGGAATAGAGATACCAGGAGTAGCTCGCCCCGCGCGAACACCCGCGCGGCTCGTGATTGGGGAGTTCAGGCCGCGTGCGCGGATAATCGGTCTGCTGCGTCTCCCAGGTGACGATGCCGCCCTTGACGTAGATCTTCCACGAGCATGATCCGGTACAGTTGGCGCCATGCGTCGAGCGCACGACCTTGTCGTGCTGCCAGCGCTTGCGATAGCCGTCCTCCCACCGCCGATCCTCGCGCGTGACGACGCCGTAGCCGTCAGAGAAGTCGTCGACCGTGCGATTGAAAAAGGTCAGACGGTCGAGGAAATGGCTCATGATCTCTCCCAATCGCTGAGCGACGGGCGAACGGCCCCGATCCGTAAGACGGTGCGTAGAGTGTAGGTCGTGGCCATGCGTTGCCCAGCGCCACCAAGGATGCAAACTCGCAAGTCAGATTCCTACGAGCGAGCCTGATACTGGCTTGCGACGCCTCGCCGAACGTTGATGCGCGTCAAGTTGCCTGCCTATGGCGTAGACACCTGGCCGCCGCCGGATTGATGCCCTGTTTGCACCGAAAACCTGATGCGCATTTGATTTGCTGAATCAATCACTGCTATGCGGAAACAATTCCCTGTTAGCTCCAGAAAATTCCCTGTTCCGGTGCGCAGGGAATTTCGGCGTAACTAGCTGACGTAAAGTCGGAAAGCCGCGCCCTCTTCGCGCCTTAGCATCTTAATCTGCGAAATTTCCCTGTATTTTCCCGCAGATCAGGGAATGTGACTGCCGAGACGCGTTCGCGGCAGTCTCCCAGCACAGCCACGCAGTCGCGGGCTTTCCCCCTCTCTCCACGCCGTCGCTAAACAGCCCCGAAGAAGCGCGGAAACGCGCCACCAATTGGCTATGGTCCTGCCTAAAGAGAGCAGAGAGAGGCAAGTCCATGCGCACGAAGGAAGACTTCTAGCGCTTTTTCTCAGCGGGCCGCCAGAACGGGTCACCCAAGGTCACGTTCCCGGACGTGCGTTCGGGAAGAACAATTGCTGTCCGTCGATCTTGTAGCTCGCGATGGCCTTTTGCCCTTCGCTGCTGGTCAACCAGTCGACGAATGCTTGCCCCTTCTCGGCCTTCACCCGCGGGTGCTTCTCCGGATTGACGAGGATCACGCCGTACTGGTTGAACAGCTTGGGGTCACCCTCGACGAGAACCTCGAAGTCGTCCTTGTTCGCGAAACTCAGCCAAGTTCCACGATCGGCAAGTGTATAGGCATGCTTGCCCACGGCCGTGTTCAAGGTCGCGCCCATGCCCGACCCAGTTTCCAGATACCAGTCACCGCTTGCATGCGTCGGATCGACGCCGGTTTTCTCCCACAGTCTCAGCTCCGCCTTGTGCGTGCCGGAATTGTCGCCCCGTGAGGCGAACGATGCCTTGGCTTCGGCAATCTTCTTGAGCGCTTGATCCGCGTCCTTCGACCCCGCGATGCCGGCCGGGTCGGCGGCCGGCCCGACAATGACGAAATCATTGTACATGACGTCGTGCCGTTTGACGCCCCAGCCTTCGGCGACGAATTTCTCTTCGTCGGGTTTGGAGTGGACGAGCACCACGTCACCGTCGCCATTCCGGGCATTCTTGAGCGCCTGCCCGGTCCCCACGGCGACCACGCGCACTTCAGTGCCGGTCTTCGCGGTGAATTTCGGCAAGATGTGATCGAACAGCCCGGAGTTCTGCGTGGAGGTGGTGGACTGTACGATAATGAAGTCGTCGTCAGCCGCGAGCCCGGTGGTTGCCATCGCGCCGAACAAAACTACGCCGATCAGGAAGACAACGTGCCGTCTGTGGGGGGAAGCAATCACGGAACATTTCCTATGGTTCACAGCACGATGCCGCCGCGCAGGAATGCACGTGCACCTTCGCTGCGGGGGTCGTCGAAGAAACTTTGGGCGTCCTGGTGCTCGATAACGCGGCCGTGGTGCAGAAACATGACATCATGCGCGAGCCGCCGCGCCTGACCGATGTCGTGCGTCACGAGGATCACCTTAATGCCGCGACGCTGGGCGTCCAGGAGCAGACGTTCGATAGCCAGCGTCGACGCGGGGTCGAGACTCGACGTCGGCTCGTCGAGAAACAAGACGTCGGGCTCCAAGCTAAGGGCGCGGGCAAGGCAGAGCCGCTGCTGTTCCCCACCTGACAAGACGCGAGCCGGCGTGGACGCGTGACGTTCGAGTCCTGCGAGTTTGAGAGCCTCGTCGACGCGGATGGCGCGCTGGTCGCGCACGATGCCGCGTAAGCCGAGGGCGTGAGAGACATTGGCGGCCACCGAGCGGCGGAGCAGGATCGGGCGTTGAAAGACCATGGCTTGACGGCGGGCAAGCAGCCGGTCCATCGGCCGTCCCGCCCAGAGAATTTCGCCCTCCGTCGCGGTGATCAGTCCGTGCATCAGCCTGAGTAAGATGCTCTTGCCGGCGCCGTTGGGGCCCATGATGGCCGTGATGCGGCGTGTCTCGATTGTCGCGTCGATCCCCTCGATCACACGTTTTCCACCCGTCTGATAGACGATGCCTTTGAGTTCGACCGGCAATGGGGGATTGGCGAAACGGTCGCCGACGCCCTGAAGCGGGGAGGTTGGATCAAGCATAGGCGAGACGGTTGGCAAGACGTTGAACCCCGATCAGTCCCGCGTTAACGGCGAAGGCGATGGCCAGGAGCACGATGCCCAGGGCAAGTGCGAGTGCGATGTTTCCCTTTGAGGTCTCCAAGGCGATGGCCGTTGTCATGGTGCGGGTCACATGGTCGATATTGCCGCCGACGATCATGACGGCGCCGACTTCCGCAATCGCCCGGCCAAAGCCGGCCAGCACCGCAGTGATCAGCCGGTAGCGGCCATCCCAAAGCAGTGTAACGACAATAGCACTGGATGAAGCGCCCAACGAGCGCAGCTGCTCGTCATACTCTTCAAGAAGGTCCTGGCAGGCCTGCCGGGTCAGGGCCCCAATGATCGGCGTCACCAGCACGACCTGGGCGATGATCATGGCTGTCGGGGTATAGAGGAGTTGAAGGACGCCCAAAGGCCCCACATTCGAGAAGAGTAGATAGACCATGAGGCCTGCAACGACCGGCGGAAGGCCCATGAGAGCGCTGACTACGGCGGATACGGCGCCCCGTCCCGGGAAGCGGTAAACCGCGAGCGCACCGCCGATGGCGAAGCCGAGAACACTGGCGATGGCCACCGCCGTGAGGCTCACTTGGATAGAAAGGAGAAGGATCTCCACCAGGTCCGGGTTGAGCGTGACGATCAGGCCTAAGGCCGTTCGGAAGGCGTCGATAAAGTCGGTCATGAAACGAAACCGGCTGTCCTTTGATCAGGATTCCCGATCGGTCATTCAGCTTTTCCGATCGTTCACTCGACGGAAGTATATCTCTTTGGTGCCAACCTAGGCAGGTTGTCCCTGCTCGCTTGCTCCCTTACGTCAGTGGCTGGTATCACAGGTTTGGAAGTCTTCAAATTTTCCGTTGGGCCTCAGTTCGATCTGAGAGGAAGATTGGTAGCGTGGAGCAGGAAGCACCGTTGAACGGCGGGCCTGATCGGCCCGCAAGAAAAGTCGGCTCTCGCAAGCGTGCGCGAGGTTTCCCCAAGGGGCGCCAGCTCGACGTCGCCGCGTTGGAGCAAGTCCGTGAACTGTTGGGCGATCGTCCTCGCCGTCACGATCTCCTCATCGAATACCTTCACCTGATTCAAGATCACTATCATTACATCTCCAGCCGGCACCTGCGCGCGCTGTGTGACGAGCTGAAGTTGCCGCAAGCGGCAGCCTACGAGGTCGCGACCTTCTACGCGCATTTCGACGTGGTGAAGGAGGGCGAGACACCCCCACCACCGACGACGATCCGCGTATGCGACTCCATCACTTGCGCCATCAAGGGCGCCGAGGCGCTTTACGAGGCGGTGAAGGCCGGCGTCGACCCGTCGCAGGTGCGTGTGGTGAAGGCGCCGTGCATGGGCCGCTGCGATACGGCGCCCGTTTGCGAGATCGGACACAGTTTCGTCGATCACGCCACGCCCGACCGCGTTCAGGCTGATCTCAATCGCGGCAAGCACGACGCACACATCCCGGCCTACAAGGATCTGGCCGCCTACCGCGCAGAGGGCGGCTACGCCATGCTGCAAGAGTGCCGCGACGGAAAGCGCAGCGTCGAAGACGTCATCAATGAGATGTCTGACGCCGGCTTGCGCGGTCTCGGCGGTGCGGGCTTCCCCGCCGGAAAGAAGTGGCAGATCGTGCGGTCGTTTCCAGGTCCGCGTCTGATGACCATCAATGGCGACGAAGGCGAACCCGGCACGTTCAAGGACCGGTACTACCTCGAGCGCAATCCGCACCAAATGTTCGAGGGTGCTCTGATCGGCGCCTGGGCCGTGGAGGCCGAACGCATCTATCTTTACATGCGCGACGAGTATCCCGCCGTGCTTCATATTCTGGAGCGCGAAATCTTCGCGCTCGAAGAAGCCGGCATCATCAAGAAGGGTGACATCGAGCTACGCCGTGGCGCCGGTGCGTATATTTGCGGTGAAGAGTCGGCGATGATCGAATCCATCGAGGGCAAGCGCGGCTATCCGCGCAATCGCCCGCCTTATATTGCCGAGGTCGGGCTGTTCGGCCGCCCGACGCTGAACCACAACGTCGAGACGCTCTACTGGGTGCCTTCAATCCTGGAGAAGGGCGCCAAGTGGTTTGCCGATCATGGGATGAACGGTGGCAAAGGCTTCCGCTCGTGGTCGGTGTCGGGCCGCGTAAAGAAGCCCGGCGTTATCATCGCGCCCGCGGGCATTACCGTGAACGAGCTGATCGAGCGGGCTGGCGGCATGGAAGATGGCCACGACTTCAAGGCCTATCTACCGGGCGGCGCCTCCGGCGGCATTCTTCCGGCGCGTCTCGGTGACGTGCCGCTCGATTTCGGCACGCTGGACAAATACGGGTCCTTCGTGGGCAGCCACGCCATCGTCATCTTCTCGCAAGGGGATCGTGTGGCGGACGTGGCGATCAACCTGCTTCAGTTCTTCAAGAACGAATCCTGCGGCCAGTGCACGCCCTGCCGCGTGGGCTGCGACAAGGCCGTGGCTCTGCTCGAGAAAGACGAGTGGGATGGCGAACTCTTAGGAGAGCTCGCGCAGACCATGCGTGACGCCTCGATTTGCGGACTCGGCCAAGCCGCCCCGAATGCCTTCGTTACCGCGATGGAGTTCTTCTCCGACGAGCCCGCTCGCCCCGCCGAGGCGGGCCGCCCGGCAAGATATTGATGGATGACGCCATGACAGACGAGCTTCAGTTTACCCTCGACGGGAAGCCAGTCTCGGCTAAGCCCGGTGAAACCATCTGGCAGGTGGCGAAGCGCCACAATGTCGATATTCCCCACCTTTGCTGGCTCCCTCAGCCTGGATATGCGGCCGACGGAAACTGCCGCGCGTGCATGGTCGAGGTCGAGGGCGAGCGCACGCTGGCGGCATCGTGCATCCGGAAGCCGACCCCCGACATGGTCGTGAAGACGGCCACCGATCGCGCGGTGAAGGCGCGCCGCATGGTGATGGAACTGCTCCTCGCTGATCAGCCGCCACACGAGGATTCACCGGACCGCGTCTCGCCGTTCTGGCATTGGGCCGAGGCACAAAACATCGAGACCTCGCGATTTCCGGCCAGTGACATCATCAAGCCCGACCTGTCGCACCCGGCCATGGCCGTCAACCTCGATGCGTGCATCGAGTGCGGCTTGTGCGTGCGTGCCTGTCGCGACGTCCAGGTGAACGATGTCATAGGCATGGCTTTCCGCGGGTTCGACGCCAAGCCCGTGTTCGATTTCGACGACCCGATGGGCAACTCCACCTGTGTGGCATGCGGCGAATGCGTGCAGGCGTGTCCCACCGGCGCTCTCATGCCCAAGTCGATCGTCGACCCGATCACGCAGCACGGCTCCAGGGAGGTCGACCGCGAAGTCCACTCCGTGTGTCCGTATTGCGGTGTCGGCTGCCAGATCAGCTACCAGATCAAGGACGAGAAGATCGCGTTCGTGCAGGGGCGTGACGGCTACTCGAACGAGAACCGGCTGTGCGTGAAAGGTCGTTTCGGCTTCGACTATATCAGCAACCCCCAGAGGCTGATGAAGCCGCTGATCCGCAAGCCGGGGATGCCCAAGGGCGTGAATGTCGATCCCGCGGATCCCTACACCCATTTTCGCGAGGCGACCTGGGAAGAGGCACTCGAAGTCGCAGCGTCCGGCTTGGCGCGCATCGCCGATGAGCATGGCGGCCAGGCCATCGCCGGCTTTGGCTCGGCCAAGTGCTCGAACGAGGAAGCATATCTGTTCCAGAAGCTGATCCGCACCCGGTTCCAGAGCAACAATATCGACCACTGCACGCGCCTGTGCCACGCCTCGTCGGTCGCAGCGCTGATCGAAGGGATCGGATCCGGCGCGGTGACGGCCACGTTCAACGAGGTCGAGCATGCCGACGTTATCGTCATCATCGGCGCCAATCCGACCGAGAACCATCCGGTGGCCGCGACCTTCTTCAAGCAGGCGGCGCGGCGCGGCGCCAAGCTGATCGTGATCGATCCGCGCGGCCAGTCGCTCCGCAATTACGCGACCCATATGTTGCGCTTCAAGTCGGGAAGCGACGTGGCGCTGCTGAACGGCATCATGCACGCGATCGTCGAAGAAGGTCTCTATGACGTTCAATACCTCCAAGCGCACACCGAGAACTTCGATGCCTTGAAGAAGAAGCTCGCCGCCTATAGCCCGGAATCGGTCGCCCCGATATGCGGGATCGACGCCAAGACGATTCGAGAGGTTGCGCGCCTCTTTGGCACTGCCAGCCGCGCCATGATTTTCTGGGGCATGGGTATCTCGCAGCACGTGCACGGCACCGACAACTCGCGCTGCCTGATTTCTCTCGCGCTGATGTGCGGCCAGGTCGGCCGTCCCGGCACAGGTCTGCATCCGCTGCGTGGGCAGAACAATGTGCAAGGGGCGTCGGACGCCGGCCTCATCCCGATGTTCTATCCGGACTACGCCGACGTTGAAGCCGAGCCCGTCTACAAGAAGTTCGAGGAGCTTTGGGAGACACCGCTTTCAAAGAAGGCCGGCCTGACGGTGGTCGAGGTCATCAATGCGGCGAACGCAGGCACGATCAAGGGCATGTACGTCCAGGGTGAGAACCCTGCCATGTCCGATCCGGATCTCGATCACGCGCGCGCCGGTATCGCCAAGCTCGAGCATCTCGTGGTGCAGGATATCTTCCTGACCGAGACCGCGATGATGGCCGATGTCGTGTTGCCCGCATCGGCGTGGCCTGAGAAGAACGGGACGGTCACCAACACCAACCGCCAGGTGCAGATGGGCCGCCAAGCCTTGAGCCTTCCTGGCGACACGCGCCAAGATCTTTGGATCATCATCGAGTTGGCCAAAAAGCTGGGGCTGCCCTGGACCTACACGCATCCTTCGCATGTCTTCGATGAGATGAAGCGCGCGATGCCGTCGCTCGATAACATCACCTGGGAGCGCCTGGAGAACGAGTCGTCGGTCATCTATCCCTGCCCCGAGCCGGATCATCCCGGCAATGCGGTGGTCTTCGGCGACGGCTTCCCGACCAAGACCGGGCGCGCCTATTTGGTGCCGGCAGATCTGCTGCCGCCTGCCGAAGTCCCGGATGACGAATATCCGTTCGTGCTGATGACGGGGCGGCAGCTGGAACATTGGCACACCGGCGCCATGACCCGGCGCGCCGATGTTCTCGACGCGCTGGAGCCCGGTCCGACGGCAAGCCTGAACCCCAACACGCTCGCGCGCTATGACCTCGTCCCCGGCGAACTTATGCGCGTCACCACCCGACGCGGCTCGATCGAGCTCACCGCCCGCGCCGATATGGCCGTGCAGGAAGGCACTGTGTTCATCCCCTTCGCCTATGTCGAGGCCGCGGCCAACATCCTGACCAATCCGCAACTCGACCCCTACGGCAAGATCCCCGAGTTCAAGTACTGCGCGGTCAAGATAGGCCCCGCGGACGGCCCGCCTCAGCGCGTGCCCGAGCCCAGTCTCGACGTGACAGCCTCGGGTCTGTAGCCGTAAGATTCGGCATGGCTCTGCCAGAGAGTGTCGTCGGTGTTCTGCTCGCGGGCGGCAAATCGAGCCGCATGGGAGGCGGCGATAAGTGCTTGCGGCCGCTTGGCGGCAAGCCGATCCTCGCCCGCATTATCGATCGCCTAAGCCCGCAGGTCTCCGATATCGTCATCAATGCGAATGGCGACCCAGCCCGCTTTGCGGCCTTCGGGCTTCCGGTCGTCTCCGACAGCGTCGCCGGACATCAGGGGCCGCTTGCCGGCGTCCACGCTGCACTTGAGTGGGTGAAGGCCAACCGGCCTGGCATCGATCACGTGGTGACGGTTGCGACCGACACGCCCTTCTTCCCGTCCGATCTCGTCGACCGCTTTCTCGACGCGGGCGGGGGCACGTCCGGTTTCCGTGTTGCGCAATCCGAGGTGGGCACTCATCCAGTCATCGGACTTTGGCCGGTCGGGCTTGCTGCGGCTCTTAAGGCCTCGCTCGAACGGGGCGAACGGAAGGTCACGGCCTGGACGAAGGATCATGGGGCGGTTCCGGTGTTCTTTTCGCCGGTCGAGATCGGCGGGAAGAGCATCGACCCGTTTTTCAATATCAACGCGCCTGAAGACCTCGCCGCGGCCGAGGTTTTTCTCAGCGAGAGCGCGTCATGACTCCCCCGATCTTCGGCGTCATCGGTTGGAAGAATTCGGGCAAGACCACGCTCATGGCCAATCTTATTCGAGAATTCGCAAACCGGGGCTTCGCGGTTTCCGTCATCAAGCATGCGCACGAAAAGTTCGAGATCGATCACCCAGGACGCGACTCCTTCAAGATGCGCGAGGCCGGAGCACGTCAAGTGATGCTGTCGTCCCCGCGCCGCTTTGCGGTGATGCGAGAGCTCGGAGACGCGCCAGAGATGGCCTTCGAGGATCTGTTGCCTTACGCCGGACCCTGCGATCTCATCCTGGTCGAAGGCTATAAGCGCGAGGCCTATCCCAAGATCGAAATCCGCAGGGAAGGCGCCGCATCGCGCGAGCCGCTATCCGCTAAATTTCCCGAGGTTGTGGCGATTGCCTCCGACCGGCCACAGGATGAGCGAGAGTCCCTGCCGACCTTCCCGATCGATGACACCGGGCGCATCGTGGACTTCATCACCGAACTGCTGGGGCTTAGCCGCCCATGATCGCCAAGCTGATCGACGATTGCTTCATCCTCGACAAGGACCGGCTTCCGCATGACGAGGCACTCAATATCCTCAAGTCACGCGTGCATCCGGTAACTGGAACGGAGCACGTGCCGCTTGCCGAAGCTTGCGGGCGCTTCATGGCGGAGCCGATCATCTCGCCGCGTCCCATTCCTGCGCACGACAATGCCGCCGTCGACGGTTATGCCTTTGCGTCATCGGACTACGACCTCGCGAAGGGTACGGCATTTCCCGTCGCGGGCGAGGCGGCGGCGGGGCATCCCTTTGAGGGCTCTTTGCCGTCAGGCGGTGCCGTCCGCATCTTCACGGGCGCGGTGGTGCCGGCGGGGCTCGATACGGTCGCGATGCAGGAAGATGTTCAAGTCGAGGAGCGCAACGGCGAACGCTGGGCGGCCATACCCCCGGGATTGAAAGCGGGCGCCAACCGCCGGCTTGCAGGCGAGGATACGAAGCCGGGCGAGACGCTTGTCGCGGTGGGTGCGCGGCTGAGGCCTCAGGACGTGGCGAGCGCCGCAGCTACAGGGCTCGGCGCCGTGCTCTGCCATGCGCCCCTCAAGGTCGCTGTGTTCTCGACAGGCGACGAGATCCTGCGCCCCGGGGAGGCCTTTGTCGAAGGCAAGGTCTACGACGCCAACGCGCCGATGCTGCACGGCCTCATTGCGGCAACCGGGGCCGAGGCTATCGACCTCGGCGTACTACCCGATACGCGCGAACGTGTGGTCGCCGCCCTTGCCGAGGCCGCCCAAACATTCGACGCTGTCGTGATTTCGGGCGGCGCCAGCCAAGGCCAGGAGGACCATGTCGTGGCCAGCATTGACGCGCTCGGCAAACGGCATCTCTGGCAGATCGCGATCAAGCCGGGCAGGCCGATGAGCTTTGGGCAGATTGGCGATTGCGTGATCCTCGGCCTGCCTGGTAACCCCGTGGCGGTGTTTGTCTGCTTTCTGATGTATGTGCGGCCGGTCCTGACACGGCTTGCCGGAGGGGTGTGGCCGGAGCCCACCCGGTTTCCAGTTCTGTCCAATTTCACGCAGAAGAAGAAGGTGGGGCGCCGTGAATTCTGGCGCGCGCAGCTTGTGCGCGAGAACGGAAGGCTCTCCGTGGCAAAGTTCCCGCGGGATGGGTCTGGACTCATCTCATCGCTGCGCGAGGCGGACGGCTTGATTGAAGTGCGCGAAGAGGTGGACGAGGTCCGAGCCGGGGAGTTGGTGGACTTTATTCCGTTCTCCGAGTTCGGCCTTGGCCAGCGTTAAGCGGAGGCCGGAACGGCCCAAATCCTGGAGCATTTCTTGATGGGAGGTCGCCATGCAGAAATTTGATACCGACCGGGAGCGTGCCGCGAATGATCTGGCAGAGCGGCTATTTTTCAAACTTGAGAAGAATGGGGAACGCTTCTCGCTGCGTCGCAAAATCGGTGATCATGCGCGCAGAGATGATTTGACCATCGATGAGGTCGAGCAGGTGCTTGAGCGCTGGAAGCTCGAGGGTCCGCACGGCGGTTGATGCTTGCCGTTGTCCGCTATTGGCACTTTGCGGGCATTGGGCGCCTCCCGCGAACAACGGCATCGCAGTCGCCGTTTGCGCTAATCGCGCGCTTGGCCCAAGTTGATGCGCCAGCGCCTCGACGATGCTCGTGCCAAGGCCAACGTGCGGAGGCTTGTCGTCCGTCGCTTCTTGCAGAGCTCGGCAACTACCGCGTCCGCCTTTGGCACTTCGGGGTTGTTGGGATCCGGCTGCCTCGGGCGAGGTGATCAGGATCAAGTGGCGCGATTGCGAGAGGGCCTGCTCGATGGACGGCCAAAGATGGGGCGTCGCCGACAGGCTGGTGTCGTCGCGGAAAAGACGCAAGCCGCGCCGCCGGTACCAGGGCTTGCCGAGCTTCTGGATCACCGACTGAAGCGCGGAAGCGACCGGCTTGTCCTTGGCGTGGCTGTACGAGATGAACGCGTCGTAGAGCGGCACAATCCCTCCGGCGATTATCGGCTCGATCTTAAAGCGCGTGCCTTCAAGAGGAAATGCCGTTTGGCCTCTCGCTGGAGGTCCGGCTGAAGATGCCGGGCTTCAGACAGGAGACATCATCCAAGAGTTTGACGACAAGCGCGTCGAGACTGCGCTGGAACTTGCGAAGCTCCGCGGCGCTGTTCGGCTGGCTGCTCCGGCCCAAAAACACCGCAAAACCACGCGAATGAAGGCTGGATGCAATCGGCGGTAGTCTGACAAACATCAGGCTGGTAAGCTGGCTGCAGCCGAGCCATTAGGACGCGCCGAGGCGTCCTCAGGCCGCTGGGTAGGCTGTTTGGAGGACGCAAGGAACACGGCGTGGTGGGTCCGCCGACTCGGAGCTGCCGCATTGCTTGCGGCCCTGGCTGTTTCGCTGGGCGGCGTTGCCGCGCGCGAAGACGCGACCGATCCCGAAAACCGGCAGACGGTCGATAAACGCTACGGCCCCAATCCCGCCCGTCGCCTAAGCCCGCAAATTAATCGCATCATCCGCGTTGCGCAGCGCGGCAAAACCGACGAGGACAAGAAGGGCGGATCGCTCAAGTCCGCGCCGGTGCAGAAGAAGGCCGCGCCGCCCGCCAAAAAGCCGGCGCCGGTCATAAAGAAAAAGAAGAAGTCCCCGCCGCCGAAGAAGACGATACCCACGCGCAAGAAGGTGCCGGTCGTCAAGAAGAAGGCACCGGTCGTCAAGAAGGCGCCGCCCCCGAAGACGACGACACCACAAAAAAAGAAGGCGCCTCTGCCAAAGAAAGAAGCGCCGCCCCCGGCCAAGAAGGCGCCGCCGACACAGAAGGGCCCCCCGGCGCAACCCGCGCCGACGCAAGAGCAGCAGAACGAGGCGTTCTGTGCGAAGAACCCGAACAGCCCGAGCTGCAACAAAGAGACGCCGCCATCATCGGAAACGCCGCCGTCGGCGACCGAGAAAATCTGCTCGGCCAATCCGAAATATCCCGGCTGCGACAAGTTCAATCAGCCCGACCTCGGTGGCGCGGGCGAGGACGCCGGCGGCGTCGGCAGCGTCTGCGAGCAGAACCCGCAATTGCCGCAATGCCAGGAGCAGCCGCCGGAGGAGGGTGGGGCCCCACCGCCGCCACCGGGACCCGATACGGATCGCGAGCCTCCGTTCCCGCCCCCGCCTGGCGATACGCCGCCGATCCCGCCAGGACCGCCGCCTCCGCCGCCGCCGCCAGACGAAGGCGAGGCTGTGCCGCCATCTGGCCCAACGATTCAGACGGTCACGGAGTGCCCGGACGGGCAGACGATGTTCGCGGGGCAGTGCGTCGAATTGAGCAGCTGTCCAGCGGGTGAGGTTGAATATTGGGATTATTCGTCCACGCCTTATCAGACCGCATGCGGTTCAGACAGTTGCAGCGAGTATTCAACATCCTGGGTTGAAATGGCGGGCAGATGCGTGCCGCATCCGACCTGCCGCAACGCGGGCGGCTTCTTCTCCGATGGGCAATGCGTTGAAGCCTGTCCGGCGGGAACGGAAGATGTCTACGGTGGAGGCCACTGCATCCTCGTTTGTCCGCCAGGGCAGGAAAAAATCGGGGAAACCTGTGTGACGACATGCCCGGCCGGCCTCGTTGTCCAGGATGACAACACCTGCGGCGCGTGTCCGCAGGGAAAGGAAGAGGTTGAAGGGTCCTGCCGAAACTACTGCCCGGATGGCGAGATAAGACAGGGTGAAGACTGCGTGGAGGGTTGTCCCGACGGCGCGGTGTCCTACCAGGGCGAATGCTGGACCGCATGCCCCGGCAGGCTTGTGGAGCGCCGCGGCGTTTGCACCGCCGGCGATGAGTGCATCAACGGGGGAGGAGCGGTCGAAGGACGTCAATGCGTCGAGCGCACTGAGTGTCCCGAGGGCCAGTTCAATCATGGCAACCAGTGCCTCGAACAATGTCCATCACCGCTGGTGGGGCAAGATGGCGTGTGTACCAGTGGCGCCAACTGCCTCGACCAGGGGAGAGCGGTTGAAGACGTCAGCGACACGACAATCTGGGATTTACGCTGCGTCGAGCGGCCCGAATGCCCTCAGGGGCAGCATGTGGTCAACGCGTCCTGCAAAGACGCCTGCCCAGAGGGAGAGAGTCTGAGTTCCTCCGGTACTTGCACATACAACCCCAACTTCATCGTCAATTGCATGCAGCATGGCGGGGAGATCGTCGACGGCTCGTGCGTTCTGACCTGTGACCCGTACGACAACACAGTCCGTGGCGAAGTTAACCTGTGCGAATCGCTTGCGAAGAGAGAGGATCCGCCACCCTCGTGTCCCGAGGGGGAGCGCCTGTATAATGGCCGTTGTATATTGCCCAACGCTTGTCCCGATGGGCAGGTGACCATGCATCACGGCTCAATCGGACATGAATGCGTCACGAGTTGCCCGGCCCGCTGGTACATCTCCGATGGCCTGTGTATCAACGCTGCTCATTGCCGTGATATAGGCGGCTCGGCAAGCGGCTCACCGGGCGGCGACGCAAGCTGCGACGCCACCTGTCCTGAGGGGGAGTCCTTCAGCTACCAGACCGAGAGCTGTCTCGGCCCGGACGAACAGCCACCGCCGGAAGGCAACTGGCCACCAATACATCCGGAGCCGGTCACACCTGAGGACGGCCAACAGCCTCCCGCCGAGAGCGAACAGCCGCCGCCTGAGGAGGAGACGACTCCGCCGGAGGAGACCGCGCCACCTCCTGAGGATGGCGAAGCACCACCGCCCGATGAGACGGCGCCGCCGCCTGTCGAGGAGACGACTCCGCCCGAGGATGAGACGCCTCCACCTACCGATGATGAGGCACCACTTCCGGCCGAAGAGACAAGTTCTCCCGAGGAGGATGCTCCGCCTGTCGACGAGACGACGCCGCCGGAAGAAGATGCGCCACCGCCTGCCGAGGGCGAGACGCCGCCGCCGCCCGGCGATGCTGGTGACTACGGCAGCATCTGCGAGCAGAATCCGCAGTTCCCGCAATGTCAGGAGCAGCAGACTGACGAGGACGCCCCACCGCCGCCCGCAGAGACGCAACCACCGGGCGACACAGCACCGCCACCGCCAAGCGATGGCGCGCCGCCGCCGGTCGGAACGCCGCCGCCCCCTTCAGGTGGAACGCCGACGCCTGCACCGCCACAAGACACGCAGAAGCCTGCGCCGGGCAAGGCGAAGAAGACGACCGAGGCCACAAAGCCGCTGCCGGTCGCGGTGGTCATCGCCATCGACGACTATGACGATGCGACGGTGAAGGGGGCGCCGCAGGCCATCTCCAACGCCGCGCATGTCGTGCGCTTCCTCAAGGACGATCTCGGCATGACAGGCGAGCGGATTGTGACCGGCCGCACCGCGACGCTGTCCGACTTCCAGGACATCTTCGGCAAGCCCGGTGACACGAAGAGTGAGCTGCGCGATCTCCTGAAGGATACCAAAGCGTCTGAGGTCATCGTCTACTACGCCGGCCGCGCCAAGGCGCTGGACGGCGGGGACGACATGCTGCTCTTGCCGGCCGACGCCGATCCCAAAAGGCCCGAGACCGGCGTACGGCTTTCCGCGCTCTACAACAGTCTCGCCGCCATGGGCATCGATAAGCTACGCGTCTATCTCGATCCAACCTTCACCGAGAGCAAAGACGTGGTCGAGGTCGACGCCGGCCCCCGGATCGGTCTCTTCGGTCTGTTCACGCCAAGCGGCTGGGTGACGTTATCCGCCGCGAGCGATACGTCGACGACGAGCGATACCGACCGGCCGCGCAGTCTCTTCACCGAGTCGCTGGTGGCCGGCTTGCGCGGCATCGCCGACACGACCGGCGAGGGCGATGCCGACGGCACTGTGAGCGCGAAGGAGCTCCACGACTTCACGCGCGCTCAAGCGGAGGCGGCGGCCAAGCGCGGCGACAAAGTGCCCATGCCGTCTCTCTACGGCAAGCCTGGCGAGCCGCTTAGAACTTACTAACCGGCGCCCTGCGTTGTCCTCACGTTGGAGAGTCTTGACGACCTCCGATCAACCAGTTCTCGCCCAATTACTCTGACAATGCCGATTACTGCTATGCAGTTGCTGCTTGCATTGATGCTCAATCGCGCGCCAAGATGGTATCAATCGCGTCTAAACCATGGCGATCTGCCGAGATCGTCGGCAACGATTGCGATATTGGCAGGCAAATCAATCCCTAGGGCGGTTTGCCTTCGCTGGTTCTTCGGCGCCCGCATCGGGTGGGTCGACGCCTTCATTGCAATAAGGAATGGCAACCGGATGCCGCGCTGTGTCGCACGGCAGCTTTCGACGATCCTTCGCTCGCAGCTCGGGTGGGGTTGACATGAGGCAAGATTAGCGACCGAGGGAAATATTCATGAAGCGCCTGGTCCTGTTCTTAAGTTTGTTGGTGGTGACGACGGCATCGCAAGTCACACCCGGGATGGCGCAGACTGAGCTGACAATCCCCGGCGGCGCAACCGGAGCAGACGTGTACTGCATCCAAGCTGGCGATCTCACGAGCAAAAAATTCGTTGAAACGTTCCTGCAGACAGACGGTGGCGCCTGGGAGCAACGTTCGAAAGCCAGCACCACCGAGTTCGCCGAGAAGGCGCGCGACGATCTGATCGTCGACCTATTCGATGATTCTCGCTCGACAGCGGTTCAATTCGATTTTGTCACCATGACAATCAGAGAAAAGCCCGACGGCGGCGCCTGGACCGACCGTTTCGTCATCCTCAATGCGACCGATCAAGCGAAATCCAAAAATTGCGTCTCGGCAGCCGCAGCCCTAGACGCTGAAGAGTCGGCTGCCATTGACGGTGAGAGCTCGGATGCCTCGAGCAGCGAGGCCGACGAACCGCCCGACGCGCCCGCGAAGGCAAAGGCGCCGGCCAAGCAGAACACCAAGACCAAGACAACAGCCAAGCCGCGCGCGAAGGCCAAGACCAAGACAACAGCTGCGCCGCGCGCGAAGGCAAAAGTTACGCCCAAGCGGGCTGAGACGCGGAAAAAGAAAAAATTGCTTCCCGGCCTGTCGATTGGCGTCGGCGGCTTAGGCCTGAGATTCTAATTCGTCCTCTTCGGGCGCTAGCATCGGCCAAAAAAGATGGGGCTGCTTTGCGAGTCTGCCCCGTTACAGGCTTCGAAATTCGCTGCCGCAGAGAGGCAGCGTTGCTGCGCACGCAGCAACGACATAACAGAGGAGACTAGCCTATGACGCGCATGGCCTTGGTTTTTGCGGTGTTGGCGATCGCAGGTGTCTCGCACGCGACACCTGGGATGGCGCAGGCGGACTTGACCGTTCCCGGCGGTGCAACCGGCGTAGACGTGTACTGCATCCAAGCGGGCGATCTCACGAGCGGCGCGTTCGTCGAGACGTTCCTGCAGACCGGCGACGGTAAATGGGAGCAACGATCCGAGACCGACGCCTTCACGCTCGAGGAGAAGAACCGCGATGCGCTGATGGTCGAACTCCTGGATCCCCAGCGGAAGACGTCGTTTCAGTTCAACTTCGTCGACCGGAACATCAAGGACAAGTCCGAGAGTTCATCGGACTGGGTGGATCGCAGCTTCATCCTGAACGCGACCAATAAGGACCTGTCGGCCGATTGCATAGCCCACTCGAAGCCGGTGCCAAAGCAAACCGCTGCAGAAGCGGCAAAGTCGAAAGAAGCGGCAGGTCCAAGCACCATCGTGCAGTACATCACCATCCCACCGAAGACCAAGCTTGACATCAAGCCGGGGACCCAGATGACGGCGACAGATGGTCCGCCCTGCCCGGGAAATCCCGGATTCTTTCTGTGCCCGAACAAATTCAACTGCGCCCCGGCTGGCGGCGTATGCTGTCCGGGTGCGGGCGCTTGTAATGCTGGAACGTTCTGCGATCTGTTCGTCAAGGCAAACTGCATCGTGCCGGGGAATCCGAGGTTCTGCCCGGGAAGCGGCAACGTGAAAACGGGGCTGTCATTGCACTGCCCGCCAGGACAGGCATGCGGAGCCGGCAATCTGTGTAACTAGGGTCGCGCGGGGCCTGCCTCATCGGCGAACGTGACGTGATGGGGCGGGCCAACGATCGGCTCGAAGCTGGATGCCAAGAGACGCCAAGTCGCTCACGACCGGAGCTGCGTGCCCGCAAGGGCACGAGAGGAGATAGTGATGAGATTACTCTCTGCTGCGATGCTGACGCTCCTTGCCGGCGCCTGTGCGTGCTGGGCAACGGCGGCGGTGGCGGGCCCCTGGGCGCCCGCCGGTGGAACGGCTGGATTCGACCGGCCGGTCATACTCGTCAGCGATTGCGAGGTCGATGAGGAAGGCGTCGCCTATTGCGGCGAGGGCGGTGGGTACGAAGAGCCGCGTAAGAAAAAGAAGAAGAAGAATGACTTTTGGGACGAACTCAGCAAAGCAGCCGCACAAGCGGCTGCAGAGCAGAGGGAGCGAAACCGGCAGCAGGCGATAATCGACGAACAGAGGAGGCGGGACCAAGCCGCCGAGCAGCAGCGCAAGGCGAATGCGGCCGCAGCCGAGAAGAAGCGCAAGGCGAATGCGGCTGCAGCCGAGAAGAAGCGCAAGGCGAATGCGGCCGCAGCCGAGAAGAAGCGCAAGGCCAGAGAGGCCGCAGCCGAGAAGGAACGCAAAAGGCGGGAGGCTGATGCCGAGAAAAAGCGCGAAAAGCAGCGCGCCGACCAGGCGGAGCAGGACCGCGAGAAGCGCCAAGCCGATGCCGACAAGAAGAAAAAGGAAGACGAGGCCAAGGCTTCCGACGGTGACGAGCTCGACACAGCGGTCGGCGACCCGGTTGAGGGAACCAAGACCAAAACGACCCTGAATGGCAAGGACTACCCGGTCGAGCAGGGACCACACGGTCGCATACCCGGCCTCGCTGATCTCCCCAAGCTCATCACCGAGATCCTGATTGGCACGACCACCATTTACTCCCACGGCACGATCGATGGGCCAGACATTGATCCAGCCACCAACTCCTGTAAGGGGCGGACTGGCGATGGTTGCTATCTGAGAGCCGCGAAGGTTCAGACCCTGGACGGCGAGACCGAGCGGGTCTGCATGGTGTACTGCCTCGAACCGCCGGTGATCCAGACGGCTGATCCCAAGCCACCGGCCGGCACCAAGCCCCCGACAAAGGTGACCGAAACACCGACGACGACAAAAGAACCTCCCGTCGTAGCCAAGCAGCCCGGCAAGCCCGCGATACAGACCGGCACGGCGACAACGTATCTCGAGCCCAAGCTGCCGCCCACGCCCGCGGTGAAAACGGCGACGGCGACGACGTACGTGGAGCCCAAGGCTGGACCGACGCCCGCGGTGAAGACGGCGACGGCGACGACGTATATGCAGCCCGAGGCTGGACCGACGCCCGCGGTGAAGACGGCGGCGGCGGCGACGTATGTCGAGCCCAAGGCCAGACCCACGCCTGCCGTGAAGACGGCGACAGCCGCGACGTACGTAGAACCGATGACCGCACCTTGATGTTGAGCCAGCCGCCGCTCGGTGCGGCGGTGGGTTTCAAATTCGCGGAAAACCCGTCATAGAAATTCGAGGACATCGTCACCGTTCATTTCGATGGAGATGCCTTCCCGTCGATCTGGCTGGCCTCGCGCGACATCGTCCTATTCTGCGCCGTATTGCCAGGATAATGTGATTTCATGGCTCGACCGGCAGGGAATAGGCGCGCGCGACGAAGCCTTCCTCGATTTTGCCATCAAACTCAGCGCTCTTCGCCACCGGCTGCCTTGGTTGCAAACCCATTTCCTACACCGCGAGCAGGTTGCGCCTAATGGGGCTAAGAACGTCACGTGGCTCCGGCCTGACGGCAATGAGATGACTCAATAGGGATAACGGATTGGCGAAATGCCTCGGCGCCATGCTTTGCGCGACCGATGGCACGCCGTGCAGGTGCTCATGAATGCTCATTACGAGGACGTTGACTTCAAGATGGCCGCGCCTAACGGTGTCGCGGGTTGGCGTCTCGTTATCGGCACGGCGCGAGGCTTGATCGAGCCCGACGAACCGGCGGCGGGACCTGGCGCCTCGGTGACACTCCCAGCCCGGGCCCTCCTCCTCTACGTATCGGTACTCTGATGGGCGCGCATTTTGGCCTAGAGCGAACCTGGGGCGCCGAGGTTTTGCCCGGCGGCGGTGCCCGTTTTCGCCTTTGGGCGCCTGCCTTAGAGCGTTTGTCGCTCGTCGCCATGCCAAGCGGCGAGACGCAGGAGATGAGCCGCGCTGAGGACGGCTGGTTCGAGCTTTCCACCGACATGGTGAAACCTGGCGGCAGCTATCTGTTCCAGCTGCCCGACGGCCTGCGCGTGCCCGACCCGGCCGCGCGGGCGCAAGATGGCGATGTCCATGGGCCCTCGAAGCTCATCGATCCGCGCAGCCATGACTGGCAAACCGGGGCGTGGCGTGGCCGGCCCTGGGAAGAGGCGGTGATCTACGAGCTGCATCCCGGCACGTTCTCCCCAGAGGGCGATTTCGCCGGGATCGAGAGCCGGCTCGACGACTTGGTGCGGCTTGGCATCACGGTGGTCGAACTTCTGCCTGTCGCGCAGTTCTCCGGCAATCGCGGCTGGGGCTATGACGGCGTCCTGATGTATGCGCCGCACGTCGCCTATGGCGGATCGGACCACCTCAAGCGCCTCGTCGATGCGGCGCACGCGCGTGGGCTGATGGTGTTTCTCGACGTGGTCTACAATCACTTTGGCCCGGACGGAAACTACCTCAACGCCTACGCGCCGGATTTCTTCGACCCTCACAGGCATACGCCCTGGGGTGCGGCCATCGCCTACCACCGCGAACCCGTGCGCGCCTATTTCATCGAGAACGCCCTTTACTGGCTGGAGGAGTATCGCTTCGACGGTCTGCGTCTCGATGCCGTCGACCAGATTTGCGACGACAGCCTGTTGGCCGACATCGCCACGACCGTGCGGCAGCGGATTACGGATCGTCATGTGCATCTGACCACCGAGGACGAGCGCAACATCACGGCCCTGCATGAGCGTGTGGACGGCGTCCCGAAACTCTATAACGGCGAGTGGAACGACGATTTCCATCACGCAGCGCACGTCATCGCGGTCGGCGAATCCGATGGCTATTATCGCGACTACACCGACGCAGCGGTGGCCAAGCTCGCTCGCGCCTTGACGGAAGGCTATATCTACCAGGGCGAGGCCTCGCCGTTCCGCGACGGCGAGAGACGCGGCGAGCCAAGCGCCGGTCTACCGCCGTCGGCCTTTGTCGATTTTCTGCAGAATCACGATCAGGCCGGCAACCGCGCCTTCGGCGAGCGCCTGGCGACCTTGGCCGCGCCGGAGGCCATCGAGGCATTGACCGCGGTCTTGCTGCTCGGCCCCCAGACGCCGCTCCTGTTCATGGGCGAGGAGTGGGGCGAGACGCGGCCCTTCCTGTTCTTCACCGACTTTCATGGCGAGCTGGCGCAGCAAGTGCGCGACGGGCGGCGCAACGAGTTTCGCAAATGGCGCCTCTTCGCCGATCCGCAAGCCCGCGAGCGCATTCCCGATCCCAACGCCTTGAGCACGTTCGAGGCGTCTAAGCTCGACTGGAGCGAGACCGCGCGCTCACCGCACCGCGAACGGCTCGCCCTGGTGTCGCGCCTGCTGAAGATCAGGGCTGAGGCGATCGTACCGTTGATCGCGGGGATCGAAGGCCATGTCGGCAAGGTGTTGGCCGCCGACCGAGGCGGTTTCGCCGTGACCTGGCGGTTGGGCGACACGCGAGGCGATCTGACGATGGTCGCCAATCTCAGCGACGAGGCTTGGCCCGTGCCCGCAGAACTAAAAGATCACACTGGCGTGGGCGCTCTCGTCTACGAGACGGCGGCCGGTGACGCTGGGCTGCAAGCCGGCACGCTGCCGCCCTGGTCCGTGGTCGTCCGCATCGGCAAGCCATCATGATCACGCCCACCGCCACCTATCGCCTGCAGTTCCGCAACGGCGTGACCTTCGATCATGCCGCCAAGCTTGCGCCGTATCTTGCGCGTCTCGGCATCAGCCACCTTTATGCCGCCCCCATCTTTCAGGCCGAGCCAGGCTCGACGCACGGCTACGATGTCGTCGACAACCGGATGATCGACTCTAGCCTTGGGGGAGACGCGGGCTTCGGGCGCATGGTCGCTGCGCTCCGCGCTCAAGGGATTGGGATCGTCCTCGATTTCGTCCCCAATCACATGAGCGCCTCGACCTACAATCCTTACTGGCGCGACGTGCTGGAATGGGGCGAGGCCAGCGACTGCGCGCAGTTTTTCGACATCGACTGGTCGGCGCCCAAGCTGCTGGTTCCGGCGCTGGGGACCAGCTACGGCCAAGCGCTGGAGGAGGGCAAGTTCGGCCTGCGCTTCGACGCCCGCGATGGGGGGATGACCTTCACCTACTACGATCTCAAGCTCCCGTTGACGCCGACCTCCTACGCGCAGGTGCTCATGCGGGTCGACGGCGAGGACTTCGCCGAATGGGCGCGGCGCTTCGCCGTGGCAACGCCACAGACCTCGGCTGAACTGAAATCCGAACTGGCCGAAGCAGCATCTGACGCGGCCACGCACCGCGCTATCGAGCAGGCTCTCGGCGAGGCCGCTGCGGACACCGAGGCGCTGCATGAGCTGCACGAGATGCAAATCTGGCGGCTCACTCACTGGCGCGCGGCGCGCGAGACGCTGACCTACCGGCGCTTCTTCGAGATCACCGATCTGGTTGGGATCAAGGAGGAACGGCCGCGGGTGTTCGACGAGATGCATGTGCGCCTGTTCGAGCTTGTCGAAGCCGGCAAGATCGACGGAATCCGTCTCGATCACATCGACGGTCTCGCCGATCCCAAAGCCTATTTGGAGCGGCTGCAGAAGGCGGTTGGCGAGGTCGATCCGGTCTATCTCGTGGTCGAGAAGATTCTGGGGCCCGAAGAGGAGTTGCGCGCTGATTGGCCGGTCGCCGGCACCACGGGGTATGAGTTCATCCGCGCGCTCGCCGAGCTGTTCACCGATTCGCGCGGCGAGAGCGGCATGACGCAGGCCTATTGTGACTTCCTGCAAGAGGAGGTCGACTACGAGGCGCTGATCCTCGAAGCCAAACGGATGATGATCATCCGCAACCTCGCCGGTGAGCTTGAGCATTTGAAGGACATGGTGGGGGCCTTGGCCATGCGCCAATTGGCGACCCGCGATCTGGGCAGCGACACCTTGCGTCGCGCGATCATCGAGCTTGCCGCGGCGTTGCCGGTCTATCGGACCTTTGTGGATGTCACCGGCGCTCAAGACGAGGATCGCGCCATACTCGCCGCTGCCGCAGACAAGGCGAAGGCCGCGCGGCAAGTCGAGGATGAGGAGGCGATCGACTTCCTGCGGCGTGTGCTGGAGCTCGATCTCGAGGCGCCGGAGGATCAGGCCGCGGCGCTCGAATTTACCATACGGTTCCAACAGACCACCGGGCCGGTCATGGCCAAGGCGCTCGAGGACACGGCCTTCTACCGCTACAACCGCTTGATCGCCCTCAACGAAGTGGGGGGCGAGCCAGATCGCTTCGGCGCGCCGCCGGATGCCTTCCATGCAGTCATGGCGCAACGACTGCAACATCAGCCGGCGGGATTGAGCGGCACGTCGACCCACGACACCAAGCGCGGAGAGGATTCGCGCGCGCGTCTATACAGCCTAAGCGAAATGCCCGAAGCCTGGGCTGCCGCGGTCCATCGCTGGACCGAGCTGAATGCCAAATTCCGCCGTGTCTCGGAGGGTCTGGTGATGCCAGAGCCCGAGGTCGAGTGGATGTTCTATCAGGCCCTTGCCGGTGCTTGGCCGCCCGATCTCGCTTGTGACGATGCAGCCGGCTTGTCGGCGCTCGCCGAACGCATGGCCCAGTTCATGCTGAAAGCGGTGCGCGAAGCCAAACTGCACACCAGCTGGACGGGGCAAAATGCCGAATATGAGGAGGCCGTGGAGAGCTTCACGCGCGGTGCCCTCGATCCGGCAAAGTCGGGGCCGTTCTTGCAAAGTTTCCTCGCCATGTGCGAGCCGGCTTTTCTCGCCGGCGCGCTCAACTCTCTCGCCCAGACGGCGATCAAACTGACCGCGCCGGGCGTGCCTGACATCTACCAAGGGGCCGAGCTGTGGGAGCTGAGTCTGGTCGACCCCGACAACCGCCGCGCGGTGGACTACACACAGTGCCAGGCGCTTCAGGCGACGATCAGCGAAGCTTCACCCGATGCGCTGCTTGCCGACTGGCGCTCGGGCGCCGTCAAGATGCGCTTGCTCCACGCCGGATTGGCGTTGCGCGCACGCGCGCAAGAGCTGTTCGCCAGCGGTGACTATGTGCCGCTTGCCGTGGAGGGTGCCGCGGCCGAGAAGGTGTTGGCTTTTGCGCGCATCTCTGCCGCCCAGGCGGTCATCACCATCGTGCCGAGGATGTGCCTAGGCTTTCTCGAAGGGCAGGGCGCACCTTCTGTGCCGGTTGAGTGCTGGCGAGACACCACAGTGGAGTTGCCGCGGACTCTCTCGGGACAAAGTTGGCTCGACGTCACCACGGGTGAAACCCACACGGCCCAAGGAAGCCTTTCGGTCGGCAAGGTGCTGCGGCGCTTCCCTGTGGCGGTGTTGGCGAGCGAAGGGTTGAAATAAAGTCTGCCTGACGGCGTTGCGGCTGCTTCTGGCATGAAGCGACATAACCAATTCACAATCCACCTCAGAAGCCAGTGGGGCTGTGCTATAGTGCAGACGGAACTTTGCAATGGGGAGGTTGACAATGGCAGCGACCAAGGAACTTACACCCGGTCAGAAGGCGGCACAGACGCGGAAGCGCCGCGCAACGGCACTCAAAGCAGCAGCAACCCGAAAGCGTCGGGCGACCGCCGCCAAGGCTGCAGCCACACGTAAGAAGAACAAGGCCGCGGCAGCGCGCAAAGCCGCACCGCGAAAGACCGCGCGCAAGACCGCGCGCAAGGCGGCACCGCGCAAGACCGCGCGCAAAACCTCAGTGCGCAAGACCGCGCGCAAAACAACGGCCAAGCGGAAGCCGGCTGCACGCAAGCGAAGAGCCTAGGGAAGAGCAGACGCTCAGGTGTAACACCTCGTTAACCTAAAGTGGGGAAAGGTACCAAGGTCAACGCAAGCAGCCCTGGAGACCGTTCCGATGGTAAGCACGCCCGAGGAGAGAGACGACAAGGAGCCTGGGTATTCGGCCTGGCTAGACCTGCCCTTATCGACGCGAGAGCCCATGACCGCCAAGGATGCCAACACGGCACGCAAGGCCCTCCAAGCCCTCGACACCCGCACCACCATACAGCGCATGCTGGGTGAACCGCCTTGCTGGCGCAGCGCCCTAGCGCAAAAGGGCCTTGCCGATTGACGCTTGCGCACGACCAGGCGCCACGCCGCTAATTCGCTGCGCGTCCCGCGGAGGGTGTGGGGTCATGCCCGCTCACGGGTATCGAGAAATTCGATGGCCGGCCATTCGGTACTCGCCCGGTTAAGCTCCCACTGGTCGCGGGCGAGAAACACAGGTTGACCGTCGCGGTCCGTGGCCATCGCGCTTCGCTGGCGCTCCAAAAAGCGCTTGAGCATGGGCCCATCGCCGCTCCTGATCCATCGCGCCGTTTGGTAGGGCGCAGGCTCGAGCCCGACTTGGATCTGATATTCAGTGCGCATGCGCTCCGTCAGCACGTCCAGCTGCAATTGGCCCACGACCCCGATGATCCAAGCGGCGCCGGAAACCGGCCGGAACACCTGAGTGACGCCTTCTTCGGCGAAGTCGTCGAGCGCGCGCTTGAGCTGCTTCGCGCGGATCGGGTCGTCGAGGCGGACGCGCCGCAAAATCTCGGGTGCGAAGTTCGGTATCCCGGTGAATTTCACATCGGCACCCTCGCACAGCGCATCGCCCACACGCAGGGTGCCGTGATTGGGAATGCCGACGATGTCTCCAGGCAGCGCCTCTTCGGCGAGCTCGCGTTCTCTGGCGAAGAAGAAGATCGGGTTGTTCACGCCGATCATTCGACCGGTTCTAACTTGTCTGAGCTTCATGCCGCGCCGGAAACGGCCGGAGCAAAGCCGGACGAACGCGACTCGATCGCGGTGATTGGGATCCATATTCGCCTGAACCTTGAACACAAAGCCGGTCACGCGCTGTTCCGAAGGCTCGACGGCTTGCGGCTCGGCTGGTTGCGGCTGAGGCGGCGGCGCGTAACGGGTGAGCATCTGGAGCAGCTGGGGCACCGCGTAGTCCTTTAGCGCGCTGCCAAAGAGCACGGGAGTCATGTGACCCTCCCGGTACGCTTGGAGATCGAACGGCTTGTAAGCCGACATCGCCAGCTCCGCCGTTTCCCGAAAATGCGCCAGGAGATGGAGAGGAACGAGATCGCCCAGTTTAGGATCGTCGATGCCTGTGCAGTCGACATCGAGATCGTAAGTGCCGCCTTTTCCCGCCGAGGAAGTTAGAAACGTGGAAGCCGCTAGATCGAAGCAGCCGTGAAAATCGACGCCGGTCCCAACCGGCCAGTTCACGGGGGAAACATCGAGGGCCAATGTGCTTTCGATCTCGTCCAACAGCTCAAGCGGATCTCGCCCCTCGCGATCCATCTTGTTGATGAAGGTGATGATCGGAATGTCCCGCAGCCGGCAGACCTCGAATAGCTTGCGCGTCTGGTTTTCGATGCCTTTGGCGGCATCGATCACCATAATCGCCGAGTCCACGGCGCTGAGCGTGCGGTATGTATCCTCGCTGAAATCTTGGTGGCCGGGGGTGTCGAGAAGATTGAACACCAGCCCCTCATGCTCGAAAGTCATGACGGAGCTCGAGACGGAAATCCCCCGGGCCCGCTCCATTTCCATCCAGTCGGACTGCGTGCGGCGCCGTTCGCCGCGCGCTTTCACATGACCGGCAAGCCGGATCGCCCCGCCGAAAAGGAGAAGCTCTTCCGTCAGCGTCGTTTTGCCGGCGTCAGGATGCGAGATGATCGCGAAGGTGCGCCGATTGGCTGGCTCCGTTGCGATAGGGTCTTCGGTGGTCGTCAAGAAAGGCCTCTTGAAATTGGTGTAAAGCCAGGGCGTTGTCAGACTAAGCGGACGTGACCTGGTTGATCGCAGATGGTCAAGACTCTCACGCTGCCAGCTGACGCCACTTGGCCAGGGCAACATGGGGCGGCGACACCTCTCAGGGCGCCTTCGGCTTGCTCGATGGAGGCCGGGGGCTGCTGGCGGCGGTGATCGGCTTGATTATGGTGACCTTCTTCGCCGCGCTTCTCCCCGCGGACAGCGAGACGGCCACGCATAGCGGACCGAAGCATTGCGGCAGAGTATTCTGCTGCTGTCGGTCAGAGATCATACTGTGTGCGTTTGTTGGCTTCAAGGCGATCGATGACGTCTCACTCTCCGCGCACGTATTGACTTGAACGAGGTCAACTCCGCCGTCAGCACATGACCCTGAGCGGACAATCCGGCTATGCAGAGGTCCGGGTCGAAAACAGCTCTTTCCTGAAAATGACCTTGCCGTCGCCTGGCCCATAGAAATCGGTCAGCTGAGCGTCTTCCTCAAATCCCATACGCCGATAGAAGCCGCGGGTCGGCGCGTAGCGCTCCGACGATGATGTGTCGGCATAGATGCGCTTGGCGCCGGTCTTCCGCATGGCCGTCTCGGCGCGCAGATAGACTTGGGTGCCAAGGCCCTTGCCTTGCTCCTCGGGCGACACGGCGATCCAATAGAGGTCGAAAGAGCCCTGTGTCCCGTCAATTGGCCCATAGCACGCATAGGCGACCAGTCCGGATCCGCGCTCGGCGAGCACGAAGTGATAGCCCGAGCGGATGCCCTTGGTGAGCCGCTCGGTCACGAGATCCGCGGCGATCTCGACCTCTGCCGCATTGAAGAAGCCCGTCGAAGTCACGAGCGAGCGTACCCGCCCCACATCGTGGGCCATCACGGCGCTGCGCCATTCGAGCGCCTCGCGGGCGCGCTTGGCGGCAAGATCGTGCGGCGCCGTGGGTGCGGCGGCGCGTGCGGTGGAATGACCCGCTACGAGCCCGGCGAAGAAGTTCCGCGTATTGGTGCCCAGCGTGCGGACGCGATAGCCGCCCTCCTGGATCACGAGCGTCGGATAGCTCTGCTCGCCGATCACACGGCCGAGCCTCTCGAAGTCGCGCGCGCCGTTGGACCACGTGCCGGTGGGGTCGCCGCGCGCCGTATCGAGCCCCAGCGAGACCACGAGATAGGCCGGACCGAACCGCTTCACCCGCCGCAAGGCCTCGGCGACGGCATTGCGGTGCTGCTCCGGCGTGATGTGCTCGGGCAGCGGGATATTCAAATTGTAGCCAGCGCCGGCGCCGATCCCCGTCTCGTCCCGGAAGCCGGCGAAGTACGGATAGGCGAAGCTGGGATGGCCATGCACCGAAACGGTGAGCACGTCGGCGCGATTGTAGAAGATCTCCTGCTGGCCATTGCCGTGGTGGTAGTCGATGTCGAGGATAGCGACCTTGCCGTAGCGCGATAGAAGGTTCGCCGCGATGGCCGCATTGTTGAAATAGCAGAACCCGCCGAAGGCGTGGGTCTCGGCGTGATGGCCCGGAGGCCGCACGAGCGCATAAGCAAGTCCCGCCCCTTCCAGCACTTTCTCGGCGGCCGTGAGCGAGCAATCGACAGCCGAACGGGCGGCGAGATAGGCGCTCTCATTCAGCGGCGTAAAGGTATCGATGCAGTAATAGCCGGCGAGCACCGTCTCGTCTTTCGGCGGCCGCGTCGCGTTCCGCACCGGGAATACGTAAGGGTAGATCGACTTCTTGGAGCCGGCAATGAGGCAGGCCTTGCGAATATAATCGACGAGCCGCCCGTCATGCACGGCACGGATGTGGCGGTCGGAGAAGCGCTTCGTAGGCAGGCGCTCGAACAGGCCAGACGGTTCGAGCTCGGCCATGATCGAGCGGATACGCACCGGCGCCTCCACATAGCCGCGGTCCTGCACATGATGCAGCGTGTGCTCGTCGTTGAGCACCAGCGCGACGCGCGTCGCGCCGGCAGCGCGCACCTCACCTTTCGGGGCGCGGCGCGACTTGACGTAGCGGGGCGCGCGCAAGACCACCGGATCGTCCTTGAACGAGTCCACCACCAACTGCACGTAGCTTGCGGGCAGCTCGCCATATTTCCGCTCGAGGATGGCGCGCACCACCTTCTTCGCCTTGTCGCGGCTCGGCAGATCGTTGGAGCCCAGCGGGTCGAGCACGAGGTAAGGCGGGTCGCTAGCGCCGGGCGTCACCGGCGTCTCATAGGCGGTGTTGACGATCGGCAAGGCGCCATAGCGCTCGTAGAATTTGAGCCGGCTCGCATTGTCCGCCCTGATCTCGGGATTGGGACTGAGCGCCGGATCGTCGGGTAGGCACTCGAAATAAAGCTGGGTGCCGAGCGCGCGCGCCTCTTCGCGGGCCCGCTCGTAGAGCGCTGCGCCGATGCCGCCGCCCATGCGTCCCTTGGCCGTCGAGATGATCTCCAGATAGGAGAAGCCGACATCCGGGAGGTAGAGCAGAAGCGCCACGCCCAGCGTTTGATCGCGTGCATTCTCCGCCACGAACAGGCGCGACACGAAGCGGTGCTTGAGCGGGTTCGACAACTGATCGGGTAGCTTGACGATGTCCGCCTCCGGCATGCCGGAGAACTGCTCGCGCATGATCTTCTGCGCCGCCTCGATAGCGGCGCGGTTGGCGGCGGTCGTGGCGTCGGCGACCTTGCGGATGCGGAGCATCTCAGTTGCGAGCTTCGTTAAACGGTGACGGACAGCGCTCCACGCGAGGCCTCCACGATGCGACCGATCATGTCTTCATAGGCGAGGCCACCTTCTCCGGCGGCGGCGGCGAAGCCGGCATCGGGACTGAGGCAAGGGTTGACGTTGACCTCGAGAATATAGGGCCGACCCTCGGCATCGACGCGGAAGTCGATTCGCGCATAGGAGCTGAGCCCGAATAAGATCCACGAGGCCTGTGCCAGGAGCGTCAGCCTGCCCGCCAGTGCAGGCGCGGTTTCTTCCAGGCCGAAGCGGCGCGGCGTTCCGGCATAGACATCGCTGTCCGGCACCCATTTGGCCTCGTAGTCGACGATTCGCGGGCGTCCTTCCTCCCAGTCTTCAAAGGTGATCTCGGCGATGGGAAGCACGTCGACGCCCTCGGCACCGCCCAGCATCGCGACGTTGAATTCGCGGCCATCGATGAAGCTTTCCGCAAAATGCTCCGTGGTCCAACGCTCATTGCGCTCGGCGATCACGTGCGGTGCTTCAACGCCGGGGACGACGGACGTCTCCTCCAAGCCCAATGAGCCGTGCTCCCAGACCGGCTTGACGATGACGCGCGGCTGCTGGGCCATCCCGGTCCCGTCTTCGGACCAGTCGGGGGTCGGCAAGCCGGTCTCGGCGAGCCTCAGCTTCGTGTCGACCTTCGACAGCGTCTCACGCCAAGCGCTGGTCTGGCATCCCGTGTAGGGAATGCCCAACGCGTCGAGGCGCGCCGGCACCATGGGGGCGAGCTTGCCGTCGCCGTCTACGGCATCGACGAGGTTGAAGACGAGGAGGGGGCGGGATGCGGACAGCGCTTCCACCTCGGCAAAATCGGACGCAAGCCCGATGATCTCGGTGCTGTAGCCGAGGTCTTTGAGCGCCGCGGCGACGGCGTTGGCCGCCACCAGCGTGTCGACCTCATCGGGACGGCTGGTGGTCGCCGCGTGGATGACGGGGATATAGCCTCGATCCGCGGGACCCATCACGCGGTGCGCAGCAAGCGCTCCCCTCCGGGTCGCTGTAAGCCGTATCTTGCGAGGCCCGCATCGAGGATCATTCCGATCAGGGCAACGAATGCGATGCCGTTCTGCGCGGCAAGGATCGGTAGGTCCGAATGACCGGGATGGAGCCCCGCAAGCGGATTGGCTTCGAGGAAATAGGGATTTCCGTTTTCGTCCGAACGAAAGTCGATGCGACCCGCATCCCGACAGTCGAGCGCTTTGTAGGCCGCAAGCGCGTGGATCCCCGCAAGCAGCGCCTCAGCGTCGTCGGCGCGGGTATAGGTTACCAGGTCCTCGCACAGCTCCTTGTTGTGAAGCGAATAGATGTTGGCTTCGGCATCGGCCTTGAGCAGGATCTCGCACACGCCAAGCACGCGCGTCTGTGTGCCGTTGCCGACAATGCCCACCGTGAACTCGCGGCCGCTCAAGAAGCGTTCGACGAGTGCCGGTTGTTGGAAACGCCCGGTGATACGAGCCACCGCCTGCTCAAGCCCGTGTCTGTCATGGACGAGTGAGCCTGCTTCGCAGCCTTTTCCGGTACCTTCAGCCAGGGGCTTGACGAAAGCGGGGAACGCATCCCAGCCCGCGACATCGTCGGCTGTGCCCGCAACGGCGAAATCGGGCGTTGGCACGCCGGCATCGCGCACGAGCCGTTTGGCCATTGCCTTGTCGAGCGAGACGGCGAGCGTCAGCGGGTCTGAGAACAGATAGGGTTGATCGAAGAGTTCGCATAGCGCCGGTACCTGCGCTTCTCGCGACCGGCCCTTCACGCCTTCCGCAATCGAGAACACGAGATCGTAGCGTTCGCCCGCGACGAGGCGGGCCGCGAGCGCCTGGCCCCGGCCAACGCGGACCGGTTCGCAACCGAGCGCTTCTAGCGCGGCCGCGAGCCAGTCAATCGTTTCGACCGAGTCGAATTCCGCCACCGCCTCCTCGGAGAAGCCGAGTGCGCGATAATCGTCGCGGAGATCGTAGACGAGAGCGATGCGCATCACAGCGTGCCCCCGTCGAATGGGCGGTCGCCGCCCACCGTCCCGTCAGGGTCGGTGTAACGGTAGGTGTTGCCCTCGAAATTCCTCAGGATCAGATCGGCGCCGTCGCGTCCTACGACATAATCGGGGAGCAGCGGGATTTTCCCGCCGCCGCCCGGCGCGTCGACCACATAGGTCGGCACGGCGTAGCCGGTGGTATAGCCCCGCAGGCCCTGCATGATCTCAAGGCCTTTGTCGATTGTCGTACGGAAGTGCGAGGACCCCGTGATCGGATCGCACTGGTAGAGATAGTAGGGGCGCACCCGTCGCATCAGAAGCCCATGATAGAGCGTCTTCAGCGTCTCCACGGAATCGTTGACGTCCTTGAGCAGCACCGTCTGGCTGCCGAGCGGAATGCCGGCATCGGCGAGCCGCCCCACGGCCTCCGTCACCTCCGGCGACAATTCCGTGGGGTGCGTGAAGTGGATGCTCATCCACAGGGGATGATGCTTCTTGAGCACCCGGATCAGAGACCGCGTCACCCGCATGGGCAGCACCGCGGGCACCTTCGTGCCCAGCCGCACAAACTCCAAATGCTTGATGCCCCGCAACCGGCCAAGCAGATAATCGAGCCGCTCGTCCGACAGCGTCAGGGGATCGCCGCCGGAGATCAGCACGTCTCGAATCTGCGGATTGTCGGCGATGTAGTTGAGCGCGTCCTCCCATTGCGGCCGGCTGAACGAGTATTCGCCGCCCGCGTCGCCGACCATGCGTGAACGCGTGCAATAGCGGCAATACGTCGAGCAGAAGCCGGTCGCGAGGAACAGCACCCGGTCGGGATAGCGGTGCACCAGCCCCGGTACGGCGCTGTGGCCGTCTTCGCCGAGCGGATCGTCCGCCTCGCCGGGGGTCTTGAGGTACTCGGTTCCGACCGGGATATGGGTCCGCCGCAGCGGCTCGTTCGGGTCGTCTCGCGACATTAGGCTCGCGTAGTACGGCGTAATGCCCAACGGCAGCGAGCCCTGGTGGCGGGCCACCGCGTCGCGCTCGTCGTCGGAGAGCTTGAAGATGCGATCCAGGTGCTCAAGCGAGCGGATACGGTTTCGCGTCTGCCAGCGCCAGTCATTCCACTGGGCCGGGTCGACTTCGGGGAAAAAGCGCTTCCGGAAGGCCCGCGTCTTCGGGCCCACGGGGAAGCGCTCGGTCCGTGCGGTGAGCGCGCCGAGCCCCGGCGCGGCCGTAGGCACGGCCGCGGGCGTCAGAGCGTTGATGGGAAGGTGTGAGCTGAGAAGGAGTGGATGTGCCGCCTGCGGGCGGCTTGGAGGCTCTTCGGCCTCGCTAGATGGCAGTTTCATTGGACGTGCGTCCCCTCCGAGAGCCTTGGCCGGACCGATGGTGGCGCCACTCGCCGATTCTGGGCCCGTCAAGAAGCGTCCGTCATTTCATCGACGTGTATGGCTTTTTCAAGTGAGAAAGATGGCCGGACCGAATTTTGTGCTGGCCCCGGGGCCGGCAGGTCTGGTCGTGAACGGAAACGCTATGCGCGTCAGCCGTAATTCCAGCCGCAAAAGATACCAGGTCCGCCGCCGTTCGGGCCCGCCGCGGCCCCCGGTTGCCTCTGCCCGCCTCGTCGATCGGTTCTACGCGAAGGTCCGCAGCGACCCTGAGTTCGAATTCGTCATTGATAACCCGGACGGTAAGAGGAACAAATTGGGGGTCGATTTGGCTAGGCGTCGGGGCTTACTGTCGGGGCCCGATCTGCGGACAGAGGGAGCATGAAATGCGCGTTTTGAGGCTGTTGCCAGCTCTGGTGATGATGGCGTCCATTCAGGCGTTTGCTTATGACGGCTTCGAAACGGATTTCGCCGTCTGCACTCAGGGAAACGACAAGGGGGACGTCGTCGCGTCCTGCACGCGGCTGATTGACAATGCAGCGGCCGAGAACGCCACGGTCGGGATGTTTTACGGCCTGAGGGCGGCAAATAACGACGATCCGGCGCAGAACTGTCTCGATGCCCGCAAGTCCTTGGAGCTTGCCGACGATGACGCGATCGCGGGACTATCCCAAAAGCTCATAGACGCAAACTGCTGAGGGAAGTCCCCCGGGGTGGAACCTGGCGCGCGTGCTGCTCAGGCAGCAGGCGGCGATGAACGTCCACCAAGAAGTTCAGGGGGTGGCGCTTGCGGATCGAAGCCAGCCTCACGGAAGGCGCCGATTAGTGCTCCGGCATTCCGGCATTCCGACTTGGCACCCGCGCGCCGGGCTTCTAGTCTTGCCGGGCCTTCCCGGGGAGTAATATGGGCCAGCCACTGCGTAGCATCACCATCGTCGGCGGCGGCACGGCGGGCTGGCTTGCGGCCAGTTTTCTCAATCGCTTCTGCAAGTCGAAAGAGTCAAAGCACGAGCTAAAGATCACGCTGATCGAGTCGCCGTCGATCCCGATTGTCGGCGTTGGCGAGGCGAGCCTGCCCGGAATGGTCGTGCTGCTCAACCAGCTCGGCATTTCGGAAGCCGAGTTTTTCGAGCTCACGGATGCGACCTTCAAAGTCGCGGCGCATTTCATCAACTGGAACCATGACGACAAAGGCAAGCCGGTCGAGTTCCTGAATATCCTGAACGCGCCCGGCGCGATCGACGGCCGTTCACTCGCCGACTACTTCGTAACCTTCGACCCGGCGCGCGCCGCATCGGATGCCGGCATGGCGTATGTGCGCGCGTTTTCGCCGGTGGCGGAGATCGTGCGCGGCAATCTCGCGCCGCGCCGTCCCGGCGAGCCCGAGTTCAGCGGCGAAGTTGGCTACACCTATCATTTTGACGCGACAAAGCTCGCCGGGTTCCTAAAGGACGTCGCCACAAGCCGCGGGGTGAACCACATCCTCGACGATGTGGACAAAGTCAATCTTGACGAGCGCGGCTTTGTGAAATCGCTTTCGCTGCGCCGCCAGGGCGAACACCCCGTCGACCTTGTCATCGATTGCACCGGCTTCCGCGGCTCGATTCTGCAACAGGCTTTGGGTGAGCCTTTCGAACCATATGGCGACTATCTGCTGAACGACCGCGCTGCCGTCGTGCAGATTCCGCACAAGGATCCCCGCATCATCGCACCGACAACGCGGGCGACAGGTTTGTCAGCAGGCTGGAATTTCAACATCCCCCTGACGACACGCGTCGGGACGGGCTACATCTTCTCCAGCCAGTTCATCTCCGACGACGAAGCCATGGAGGAACTTCTCGCCTTCTACGGCGATCAGGCAAAGGGCTGCGAGCCGCGCATCATTCCCATAAAGACGGGCCGTGTGCGCAATGCCTGGGTGAAGAACTGCGTCGCCCTGGGCCTCTCCGGCGGTTTCATCGAGCCGCTTGAGGCGACGGCGATCTTCATGACCGATCTCGGGGCGCGCTGGCTCCAGCATTATTTGCCGACGCAGGATTTCGAGCCCGAGCTTGCCGCCGCCTACAATCGCCAGGTCTCCCGCGTATACGAAGAGGTGCGCGACTTCATACAGGCGCACTATCACTTGAATAATCGTCAGGACTCCGAGTATTGGAGAACGGCGCGCGAAGGCATGAAGCTGTCCGACCGCCTCCAGGAAAATCTCAAAGTCTGGCGGCACACGACGCCCGAGGTTCTCGATCTCGACAGCGCCTATCTCTTCAGCAACCCGGTTTACACGCTGCTCCTGATCGCCAAGGGCTTCTACAAGGACCGTCGGTTGGCGAAGGCCTCGTCTTTGAGCCGTACGGCCTACGAGCGCTACCGCGCCGCCGAGCGCAAGGCGCGTCCCGATCAGCTCGCGGGCCTCATCGGCCATGCCGAGTTTCTGAAAACCGGGGGCAAGGCGCCGGCCGGGCCGCTGGCGATGCCGCGCTCAGGCGAGATGCCGGTCTTTGCCACGGGCGGCACCAAGATCAAGCTTCCAACCCAACCGAAATTTTCACCGACCCGGCGCAAGCCGAAGCGCCGCTGACTGCACCCCCTGGCGCGGGGTCAAGGGCCGGCGGTCTTCTCGTAGCTGTCCCGCAAGCGCCGTCGCAGCAATTTCCCGTTCGCCCCCTTCGGCAATGCCTCGACGCAAGTGTAGATGCGCGGGCATTTGTATCGGGCAAGGCGTTCGGCGACGAAGCGCTCCAAATCATCCGTCTCGACGGGATCTTTGGCGACATAGAAGGCGGCGATGACGGTGGTGTCGGCCTTGACGGTGACCTCCGCCGCGGCGCTTTCGAGGATGGCGGGATGCGCGTTCAGCGCGCTTTCGACTTCGATCGGCGAGACGCGGATGCCGCCCGCGTTCATCATGTCGTCGGCCCGGCCGAGATAGGTGAGTGCGCCGTCCTCCGCCATGCTCACAAGGTCGCCGGTCAGGAACCATTCGCCCGCGAAGCGCTGGCGTGTTTCCTCATCGGCGCCCCAATAGCCCAGCATCAGCCCCGGATCGCGCGCCGAGACCCCAAGGACACCCGGCGTGTCGAACCCCACCGGGCTGCCTTCGTCCAGGACGGCCACACGGCGCCCGTGTTGCGGATAGCCCAGCGTGCCGGCTGGGGCCGGACGGGCGGGTGAGCCGGAGACGAAGGTCGAGCATTCCGACATGCCGAAGGCTTCGTAGACCGGCGTGCCGGTGGCGCGCTCCCAAGCGGTCCGGGTCGCCTCGGGCAGTTTTTCGCCGGCCGAGAGTCCGTGTCGCAAGCACGGAAGGGTCAGTGGCGTGGTCCTCAGGAGCTGGCGATAAAGCCCCGGAGCGGCGGCGAAGAGTGTTGCCTCGTGCTGCGCCATGAGGTCGCCGAGCATCTCCGGCGCGGCGCCGGGTCCGGGGATCAGCGCCGTGGCGCCGCGCGTCCAAGGATCAAGCAGTCCGGTCCCCAGCGTATAGGTCCAGTTGAAGGCGCCCGCGTGCAGCAGCCGGTCGGTCTCGGTCAGCCCATACCAACCCTCCCACATCATCCGCCGCGCCCAGATCGCGCGATGGGCGTGGGTAACGGCCCGGGGCTCCCCCGAGGTGCCCGACGTATAGATGATATATCCGGGGCGCTCCGGATCGCCCATCGCGTAGCAAGTTGGCGATAAGTGGTACATACCGCGCATGGCCTCGGCGGACAGCACGGGGCAGGGCGGGTCTAAGGGAAGCGCAAGGCCGTCTTCGGCCACGATCAGCCGCGGCGCGATATCCGCGGCGATCTGTGTCACCTCGGACGCGGTCAGGAGCGGCGACGTCGGCACCGGGATGATGTCGGCCGCGAGCGCGGCGAGATAGCAGATCGGGAATTCCACGCTGTTGCCAAGCCGCATGAGCAATCGGTCGCCGGGCCGCAAGCCCTTGGCGAGGAACCCGTTTGCCGTTCCCAGCACGGCCGCTTCGAGCCGCGCATAACTCCACTGCTCCGCGCCGTCCGGGCTCATCACTACGAGCGCTGTTTTGCCGCCAAGCTCTTCCGCGCGCCCGAGCACATAGGCGGCGAGATTGAAGTGGGCCGGGCAGGGCGGCGGCGGGCCTTGGTCGAAGATCGCCTGCATGCCGCGCCTGCTAAGCCCTTACGTCGCGCGTTGCAAGCGTCGCCTAAACATTGCATCGGGCAGCTTTGCCGGAAGATCCATGACCTGGGCCGGCAGATTAGGGTGTTGTGACGGCGCGCCGACCAACAACAAGGGCCGCGCCGGGCAAAAGCGCGCCAGGCGATCAAGTTTTCGGCAATCTTGGCCTGAAGGTTAGGCACGACATTCCGGGGAACTCGGACCAAGATGGAGCAGTTCAGAACATACCTAGGGAGGGCCCCAAGGCGTCGAGCAGAACATGGCCTCAAACGCGTAAGGACCCGCCATGGCGCCTCAAGCGGCTCAAATAGAGTCACCGGTAGTTTCGCCGAGCGACATCGCGCTCACCGGAATCTACGAAGTTTCGAAGATCCTCAACACGCCGAATCGGCTCGAGACCACGCTCTCGAACGTCGTGAACCTCTTGTCGTCGTTCATGCAGATGCGCCACGGCGTCATCTCGCTTCTCGCCGACGACGATATTCCCGACATTACGGTTGGCGCCGGCTGGAACGAAGGCTCGGACGAGCGCTACCGCGCGCGTTTGCCCGGGCGGGCGATCGGTCAGATGGTGACCACGGCCGTCCCGCTTGTTGTTGAGAATGTGACCAACCATCCTTTGTTTTCCCGGCGAGACGTGGCCTTGTTGGGCGCTGACGAGGAGACGAAAGTCTCGTTTCTCGGCGTGCCCATCCGCATCGGCACGCGGGTCGTGGGCACGCTGACCATCGACCGCATCTGGGACAGCCGGGCAGTGTTTCGGCTCGATGCTGATGTCCGCTTCCTCACCATGATCGCCAACCTGATCGGCCAGACCGTGCAGCTCCAGCGTGTCGTGTCGCGGGACCGCGAGCGTCTCATCGCGGAGAGTCACCGTCTCCAGAAGGAGCTCTTGGAGCCGCGAAAGGAGCGCAAGGCAACGCGGGTCGACGGCATTGTCGGTGACAGCCCCGTGATCCGTGCGCTCCTCGACAAGGTGACCATCATCGCCAAGTCTCATTCGCCGGTCTTGCTGCGCGGCGCATCCGGCACCGGCAAGGAGTTGATCGCCAAGGCGATCCACGAGCTATCGCCGCGCGCCAAAGGGCCCTTCATCAAGATGAACTGCGCGGCGCTGCCCGAGTCGGTGCTGGAATCGGAATTGTTCGGACATGAGAAGGGCGCCCTCACGGGAGCGATCAACGCGCGCAAGGGCCGCTTCGAGCTGGCCGACAAGGGCACGCTATTCCTAGACGAAATTGGTGCTATTTCCCCATCCTTCCAGGCGAAGCTGCTGCGCGTGCTGCAAGAGCAGGAATTCGAGCGCGTCGGCGGCAACAACACCCTGAAAGTCAACGTTCGGGTGATCACGGCGACCAACAAGAACTTGGAAGAGGCCGTGATAGGCAACGAATTCCGCGCCGATCTCTACTACCGCATCAACGCCGTGCCGCTCATGCTGCCGCCGTTGCGCGAACGCAAGACGGATATCCCCTTGTTGGCGGACGAGGTCCTCAGGCGGTTCAACGAGGAGAGCGAACGCCGTCTCGCCTTCGGGCCCGGCGCCCTCGACGTGCTCCTGGCCTGCTACTTCCCCGGTAATGTCCGCGAGCTGGAGCTGGCCTCCGTGGGCGCAATCTGAACGCGGCGTCTCGTTCAAGTGTGGCTAGGTCTTCGAGCCGCCTCGTGAGGGTGCGGGCTCCGGTGTCAGGATCAGCGTCGCCAGCGGCGGCAAGGTCAGCTCGAGCGAATAGGGACGCCCGTGCCAGCTTGTCTTGCTGGCCTTCACCGTGCCGCCATTGCCGAGACCGGAACCGCCATAGTCCTTCGAATCCGTGTTGATGCGCTCGATCCAACGTCCGCCACTGGGTACGCCGACGCGATAGGCCTGGCGCGGCACCGGCGTGAAGTTGCACACCACCAGGGCCGGTGGGTCGCCGTCGTTCCCTAAGCGCAAGAAGGAGAGCACGCTCGCTTCGTTGTCGGATGCATCCACCCACTCGAATCCGCGAGACTCGCTGTCGAAGACGTGAAGCGCCGGTGTCTCCCGGTAGAGCCGGTTGAGGTCCCCAATCAGGGACTGCACGCCGCGATGCATGCCGTCCTCGAGCAAGTGCCAATCGAGGCTGTGGTCGTGGTTCCACTCGGCCTCTTGCGCGAACTCGCCGCCCATGAACATCAGCTTCTTGCCGGGATGGCCCCACATGAAGCCGAAATAAGCGCGCAGGTTTGCGAATTTCTGCCAGCGGTCGCCGGGCATCTTGCCGATCAGCGATCCCTTGCCGTGCACCACCTCGTCATGCGACAGCGGCAGCACGAAGTTCTCGGAGAACGCGTAGAGCAGGCCGAAGGTCAGCTTGTCATGGTGATAGCGCCGGTGGATGGGATCTTCTTGCATGTAGCTCAGCGTGTCGTGCATCCAGCCCATGTTCCATTTGAAGCCGAAGCCGAGCCCGCCGAGATAGGTGGGCCGCGAGACCCCTGGCCAGGCGGTCGACTCTTCGGCGATGGTCGTGGTGCCGGGCCGCTCGGAGAACACCAGCTCGTTGAGCCGCTTGAGGAAGGCGATGGCGTCGAGATTCTCGTTGCCGCCGAACTTGTTGGGAACCCACTCGCCGGGCTCGCGGCTATAGTCGAGATAGAGCATGGAGGCGACCGCATCGACGCGCAGGCCGTCGATGCCGAAGCGCTCCAGCCAGAACAGCGCATTGGCCAGAAGGAAGTTGAAGACCTCCCGCCGCCCATAATTGTAGATGAGCGTATTCCAGTCTTTGTGGAAGCCCATGCGCGGGTCTTCGTGCTCATACAGCGCGGTACCGTCGAAGCGGCCGAGCCCATGCGCATCGCTCGGAAAATGCGCAGGCACCCAATCCACCAGAACGCCGATCCCGGCCGCGTGAAAGCGCGACACGAACTTGGCGAAATCCTCCGGCGTGCCGAAGCGCGAGGTCGGGGCGAACAGGCCGACGGGCTGGTAGCCCCAAGAGCCGTCGAACGGGAACTCGCTGACAGGCATCAGCTCGATATGGGTGAAGCCCAGATCTTGCACATAAGGAATCAGCCGGTCGGCAAGCTCGGCGTAGCTCAGGAAGGTGTTGCCGTCGCCCCGCATCCACGAGCCGAGATGCAGCTCATAGATGGAGATCGGCGCGTGGATACTCTGTAGCCGTTCACGTTCCGTCTGCCAGGAGCCGATGGGCGTTGGCCGCCGTGGCAGGCCGTGCACGACGGAGGCGGTGGCCGGCGGATGTTCGTGCTGAAAGCCGAACGGGTCGGCCTTCAGAGGAAGAAGCTTTTTGTCCGGGCCGAGCAGCTCATATTTATAGAGCGCTCCGACCGGCAGGCCGGGGATAAAGATCTCCCAGACGCCGATATCCGTCCGCTTGCGCATCGCATGGCGGCGTCCGTCCCAATCGTTGAAGGGACCGACCACGCTGACCCGCGTGGCATTCGGCGCCCAAACCGCGAAGCTGATGCCGTCGACGCCTTCGTGTTGGATAGCGTGCGCGCCCATCTTCTCGTAGAGGCGCAAATGATTGCCCTCGCCGAGGAGATGAAGATCGAGCTCGCCGAGCACGGGGCCGAAGCGGTACGGGTCATCGGTCTCGATGGTCTCACCATCCCGCGTCGCGCGCAGGCGATAGTTTTGCGCAAACGTCGCGGGCACGCCTGCACCGAATACGCCGGAATCGTGCACCCTATCGAGCGCAATCTCCTCACCCGTCTCCGGATCGACCGCCGAGACGGAAGCGGCTCCGGGCACAAAGGCGCGCACGGACGCGCCCGCGCGCTCGCGGTGCAGCCCGAGGACCGAGAACGGGTCGCCATGTTCGCCGCGCACGAGCGCTTCGAGGCTCGAACGGTTTGGCGCCCAGTTGTTGCGCCGCTTTTGAGCGGTCAGCGTCACGATGGTCCTCTCATGCGCAACGGGAGAAGTGAGGAGAGAATGCGGCCCAAGGCTGTCTTGGGCTAAGGCTGTCTTGGGCCAAGCTCGCTTGGGCCAAGGTCGGCTTTGCCCTCCGAGCCCAGGCATGCTCGCCTATAGCAGCCTTAGGGCAAACGATGCGTGCAGTCTATCGTTCCAGGCCCGAAAGGAAAAGGCCGGGTGCGTCCCAGGGTCACGCCGCGTGGAAAGCGTCAGGCCCAGCTTCCCGCGGCGGCTCGGTCGGCGAACCAGATGACCTCGCCTATGGGCCGAATGCGAGAGGCGGGAAAGCGCGTATCGCCCGACAAGATCTTGTCGAGGATGTCGCGCTTGCCTTCGCCGGACACCAGAAACGCGACCACGGCGCTGGAATCGAGCGCGGGGTAGGTGAGGGTGATGCGTTCCTCCGTGCGGCCCTTCGGCACCGGCGCGACCCACCTGTCGCGCACCTTGAGCACGGGCTCTCCCGGCAGAAGCGAGGCCGTGTGCCCGTCCTCGCCGAGCCCGAGCAGGGTGAGGCTGAGCAGCGGCCGGCCGGGCTGAAGCGTGTCGCTTCCATAGAGGCCCTGCAACATCGCTTCGTAGCGCATAGCCGCCTCGTCGAGGGTCACGCCGTCCGTCTCAACGGGGTGCACGTTCTCGGGCGGCACCGGCACGTGGTCCAGAAACGCACGCCGCGCCATGCCGTAATTGCTTGCGGGTTCGGACGGCGGCACGAAGCGCTCATCGCCGAGCACCCAGTGGACGCGGTCCCAGGGCAGGCGGGACTTGATCGGCTCGCGCCCCAGATGCTCGTAAAGCGGCTTCGGCGTGCTGCCGCCGGACAGGGCGACGATCGTGCGGCCCTCATGGTCAGCGGCGAGGTCACACAAATACTTCGCGCCGGCGCGGGCCAAATCGGCTGCATCCTCGCAAACCCGAAGCGTTCCAAATGCTGGTTTCATTTTCGTCTTTGCCTCGCCGGTTTCGCACCCCATGTTAGAGGGGAAAAGTTACCACGTGTCATTCCCGCCAAGGCGGGAATCCAGTAACCAAAGGTCCACGAGTTCCTGCGATGTAGAGGGTACTGGATTGCCCGGTCGAGCCGGGCAGTGACACAGCCGGCTACGCGAGAAGCGCCATGACCCACGAGATCATCGTCGCGCCATCCATCCTTTCCGCCGACTTTGCCAAGCTCGGCGAGGAGGTGCGCGCCGTGGACAAGGCCGGCGCCGACTGGATTCACATCGACGTCATGGATGGGCATTTCGTGCCCAACATCACCATTGGCCCGGACGTGGTCAAAGCGCTCAGGCCGCATACCGAGAGGCCGTTCGACGTGCATTTGATGATCGCGCCCTGCGATGCCTATATCGAGGCCTTTGCCGGCGCCGGCGCGGACATGATTACGGTCCATGCGGAAGCCGGGCCGCATCTCGACCGCTCGCTCCAACTCATCAGAAGCTTCGGCAAGCGCGCGGGCGTCAGCCTCACGCCGTCCACGCCCGAGACCGCCATCGAATATGTGATCGACAAGGTCGACCACATCCTGGTGATGACGGTGAACCCCGGCTTCGGCGGGCAGACCTTCATCCCGCTCCAGCTCCAGAAGATCCGTGCCATCCGCGAGATGGTCGGGGCGCGGCCGATCCATATCGAAGTGGATGGCGGCATCCATGTGGAGACCGCGCCGCTCGTGGTCGAGGCCGGCGCCAATGCGCTTGTCTCGGGCTCCGGCGTCTTCGCTGACGGCCGCTACGCGGAGAACATCAAAGCCATCCGCGCCGCCGCCATGCGTGGCCGCATCGCCGCGGCGTAACAGCCGGCGCTTACGAGAATTTGTGCTTGCGGTAGCGTTCGATCAGCGCGTTGGTCGAGCTGTCATGGCTGAGCTTCGGCGGCTCCTGCGCCGAGAGTTCCGGGATGATGCGGTTGGCCAGCACTTTGCCGAGTTCCACGCCCCACTGATCGAACGAGTCGATATCCCACACCGCCCCTTGGGTAAACACGCTGTGCTCGTAGAGCGCCACCAGCCGTCCCAGCGTCTTGGGATCGAGCGTGTCGGCCAGGATCATATTGGTCGGCCGGTTGCCCTCGGTGACGCGGAACGGCGTCTGCGCCGGCGGCGAGCCTTCGGCCGTGAGTTCCGCGGCGGTCTTACCAAAGGCAAGCGCCTCGGCCTGCGCGAACAAATTCGCCATCAACAGATCGTGGTGATGGCTAAGCGCGCTCAACGGCGTGAGGAAGCCGATCAGGTCGCACGGGATCAGCTTCGTGCCCTGATGGATCAACTGATAGAAGGAGTGCTGCCCGTCGGTGCCGGGCTCGCCCCAGATGATCGGGCCGGTCTGAGCGTGCACATGCGCCGCGGCGAGGTCCACGTGCTTGCCGTTGCTCTCCATCTGGAGCTGCTGGAGATAGGCCGGAAAGCGTTTCATATGCTCGGAGTAGGGCAGCACCGCAAGCGTCTGCGCGCCGAAGAAATTGTTGTACCAGACCGTGAGCAGGCCCATCAGCATCGGCAGGTTCTTCTCGACCGGCGCCGTCCGGAAATGCTCGTCCATCTCGTGGAAGCCGGCCAACAGGTCGCGAAAGTTGTCGGGTCCGATGGCGATCATGGTCGACAGCCCAATCGCCGAATCCATGGAATAGCGGCCGCCGACCCAATCCCAGAACGCGAACATATTGGCGGTGTCGATGCCGAATTTCTCGACGCCCGCAATGTTGGTCGACACGGCCACGAAATGCTTGGCCACGGCCCCCTCGTCCCCGAGCTTTTTTAGCGCCCAGGCGCGCGCGGTCGCGGCATTGGTCATGGTCTCGAGCGTGGTGAAGGTCTTGGAGGAGATAACGAACAGCGTCTCTTCCGCGTCGAGGTCGCGCGTCGCTTCGTCGAAGCAGGCGCCATCCACGTTTGAGATGAAGCGGAAGGTCATGTCGCGGTCCGAATAGGGACGCAGCGCCAGATAGGCCATCTCCGGTCCGAGATACGACCCCCCGATGCCGATATTGACGACGTTCTTGATGCGCTTGCCCGTGTGGCCTTTCCACGCGCCGCTCCTGACCTTGTCGGCGAACGCCGCCATGCGGTCGAGCACCGCGTGCACGTCCGGCACCACGTTGTGCCCGTCGACTTCGATCACTTCATCGGCCGGCGCGCGCAAGGCCACATGCAGCACGGCACGGTTCTCTGACACATTGATCTTCTCGCCGGCGAACATGGCGTCGCGCCGCTCCGCCACTTTGCGCTCCTTGGCAAGCTCTGCCAGGAGCGCAACCGTCTCTTCGGTCACGCGGTTCTTCGAGTAGTCGAGCGAAAGCCCGGCGCCCTCCACCGTAAAGCGCGCAGCGCGGCCGGGATCGTCGGCGAACAGCTGCCGCAAATGCGCGTCCTTGATGTTGGTATGGTGCGTTTCAAGCGCGTGCCAGGCCGGCGTGTCGGTTGGTTGGGTGGGCATGGCGGGGTCTCCCTAGCTCAGCGCCTTGGTCTTGGTGTCGATGGCTGTCAGCAGGTCCTGCCATGAGGCCACGAAGGAGTCGGCCCCTTCCTTCTGGAGCTGGGCGGCCAGAGCCGAGACCGAAATACCGGCCTTCTCATAGGCCGCGAGCACGTCCTCGCAGGTGCCGCCGTCGGGCGAAAGCGCGCTGTCCAGCGTGCCGTGATCGGCGAAGGCGAGCAGCGTCTTGTCCGGCATGGTGTTGACGGTATTGGGTGCCGCGAGCCCGCCTATATATAGAGTGTCGGGCGCGCGCGGGTCCTTGGTGCTGGTGCTGGCGAACAGCAGCCGCTGCGGCCGTGCGCCGAAGGACTCAAGCCGCTGCCAGCGGTCGGACTCGAGCATGGCGCGATAATCGCGATAGGCTTGATGCGCGACGGCGATGCCGAGCTTGTCGCGGAGCTCGTCCGGCACCTTGTCCAACACCCCCTTGTCCCAGCGGCTGATGAAGATGGAAGCCACCGAGCGCACATCCGGATCGAGCCCGGCGGCCACCCGCCGCTCCAGCCCCTTCATATAGGCGTCGGCCGCGGCCACGCAGTGCTCCGAGGAGAAAAGCAAGGTCACATTGACCGTGATGCCCGAGAAGATCGCTTCCTCGATGGCCGGCAGGCCCTCCTTGGTCCCGGGGATCTTGATGAACAGGTTCGGCTTATGCGCCCGCGCATAAAGCCGCTTCGCCTCGGCGATCGTAGCTTGCGTGTCATAGGCGAGAAGCGGCGAGACCTCGAGCGAGACGAAGCCGTCCACGCTCGCCGTGCGCCGATGGACCGGCAGGAACATATCCGCGGCGCGCGACAAATCCTGCAAGGCGAGCTCGAAGAACAGCGCCTCGCCGGTATAGCCCGCGCCCGACAGGCGCTTGATCTCCGGATCGTAGCTGTCGCTCTTGGAAATCGCGTTGTCGAAGATGGTCGGATTGGACGTGAGCCCCGTGACCGAAAGCTCGTCGATATACTTCTTGAGCGTACCGCTATCGAGCATGTCGCGGGTGATGTCGTCGATCCATAGGCTCTGACCCAGATCATGCAAGGCTTGCGTTGCTTTCACGGCTAATCTCCTTCTCGGGCCGGCGCTAGCGCCGAAAAATCAAGGTCCATCAGATCGGCAATGCGCGCGATCTCGATATCCGCCGGCTGCGCGCCCGCCAAAGCCTGCGCATCGTTGGCATAGTGTCCTTGGCGCGGGAAGACCGTGGTGACCCGGTCCCTCCAGGCAGTCTTCACCGCATCGAGCAGTTTGAGCTTGTCGTCGATCAGCACGTAATGCTTCGACGGGTAGGCGCGCTGCACCGAATTAAGCTCTTTTTCTTTGTGAACGTAATTCAGCACGTGGCCGCCAAAAGCGTCTAGAAGGCCGGCCCGCTCGAGCTTGTGTGGCTGATACACACCGTCGCCGTCGGTGAGGATCACCGGCAGGCCCCATTGACGCACATGGCGCACGGCCCCGAGCGCGTCCGGATAGAGGCGCTCGATATAGGGATAATCCATGACCCAATTGGCGAGTTGCAAGACGCGCGGATTTTCCAGATGCGCGAGGCGAAACTTCTCCAGCGTGCCGAGAAAGTCGGCATAGCCATGCTTGACCCGCTCTTCCTCGTAAAGCGCCCAGAGCTGCTCGTCGGCCTCCTTGCCGAAAACAGCTTCCACATGGGCGCTGAGATCGCCCTTCATGCGGTCGTTATCGAGCAACGTGTTGTCCACGTCGAACAGGAAGATGACTTGGTGTGTCTCGGACATGCGCAGGTTTAGGCGGGTTTGGGGTTGAGCCAGTGTCCGTCCGTGCCGACGAGTTGATCGGCCTCGACCGGTCCCCAGGTGCCGGTCTTGTAGCGATAGACCGGCGTCACGTTGCCGAGCACGCCGTCCACGATGCGCCATTCCGCATCGACGATGTCCTCTCTGGTGAAGAGGTCGCTGATGCCGTGCATGGCGTCGCCGAGAAGCCGTTGGTAAGGCGGTTTGTCGCCGGCCGGCTGTCGGGTCAGGATCAGTTCCACGTCGCTGCCGATCATGCGGTCGCCGGGAACCTTGACGCGGGTGCCGAGCGCGATGGTCACATCGGGCTGGATGCGGAAGCGCACATGACCGCATCCGATCGAGCTGATCTCGCCGAACGTCTCCCGCGGCGGCCGTTTGAACTGCACCACCGCTTCGGCAATGCTGACAGGCAGGCACTTGCCGGTGCGGATATAGATGGGCACGCCCTCCCAGCGCCAGCTGTCGATGGCGAGCTTGGCGGCGGCATAGGTTTCCACCGTCGAGCCTGGCCGCACGCCGGGCACCTTCTCGTAGCCTTCATATTGGCCGCGCACCAAATCGTTGGGCCCAAGCGCGCGGACGGATTTCAGCAGGCTGGCTTTGCGGTCACGAATTGCCTCGTGCTGCTGGCCGGTGGGCGGGTCCATGGTCAACGACGCCAGAATCTGGAGCATATGATTCTGCAACACGTCGCGGATCGCCCCGGCCTCGTCATAGAACGCGCCGCGGTCCTCCACCCCGAAATTCTCCGCCATGGTGATCTGGATGCTGCGCACATAGTTGCGGTTCCACAGCGGCTCGAAGATCGAGTTGGCGAAGCGGGTGTAGAGAATGTTCTGCACCGGCTCCTTGCCGAGATAGTGATCGATGCGGAAGATGTCCTCTTCCGAGAAATACTCATCGAGGATGTGGCTCAGTTCTTCGGCCGACTCGCGGTCGCGGCCAAAGGGTTTCTCCACCACCAGCCGCGCGTTCTCCGCGCAACCGGACTTGGCGAGTTGCGAGGCGACCTCGGAGAACAGAGTCGGCGGGATGGCGAGATAGTGCAGGGGACGCTTGGCATCGCCCAAATCCTTGCGCAGCGCCTTGAAGGTCTTGGTGTCGGCGTAATCGCCTTCCACGTATTGGAGCTGGCTCAGCAGCTTCTTGAACGCGTCCGAATTGGTATCGCCGCCATGATCCTTGACGCTTTCGGCGGCACGCTGCTTGAGCCAATTCAGTCCCCGGCCACCGCGGGCCACGCCGATGATCGGCGTGGACAGGTCCTCGTCGCGCACCAATCCGAACAGGGCGGGAAAGATCTGCTTATAGGCGAGATCGCCGGTGGCGCCGAAAAAGACCAGCGCGTCGGACTCTCCTTCACTTGCTTTCGTCATGGGGCCTTCTTCTCGAAATGGCCGCCGAACTCATAGCGCATGGCCGACATCAGCTTGTCGGCGAAGTCCGCGTTGCCGCGCGAGGCGAAGCGCGAGAACAGCGCCGATGAGATCACGGGGGCGGGGACTCCTTCGTCGATGGCCGCTTGCAACGTCCAGCGGCCTTCGCCGGAGTCGGACACGCGGCCTTCGAAATTGGCGAGGTCGGGGCTTGCCCGCAAGGCGCTCGCCGTGAGGTCGAGCAGCCACGAGCCGATCACACTGCCGCGCCGCCACACTTCGGCGACCTCCGGCAGATCGATGTCATATTGATAGTATTCGGGATTGCGCAACGGCGTGGTCTCCGCGTCGGTCTCTTGTTTGCGCTTTCCGACATTGCCGTTCTTGAGGATGTTCAGGCCTTCCGCATAGGCCGCCATGATCCCGTATTCGATGCCGTTATGCACCATCTTGACGAAATGCCCGGCGCCGTTCGGTCCGCAATGGAGATAGCCGTTCTCGGCCGCTGACGGCTCGCCGGTGGCGCCCGGCGTGCGCCCCGTGTCGCCGACGCCCGGCGCCAGCGCCTTGAAGATGGGGTCGAGCCGCGCCACCACGCCGTCCTCGCCGCCGATCATCATGCAATAGCCGCGATCGAGCCCCCACACGCCGCCGCTGACGCCCACGTCGACATAGTGGATATCTTTTCCTTTCAGCGTTTTAGCCCGGCGCAGATCGTCGTGATAATAGGAGTTGCCGCCGTCGATTATAATGTCGCCGGCCTCCAGCAGCGGCGTGAGCTCCGCGACCACCGCATCGACCGCGCCCGCCGGCACCATCATCCAAACGGCCCGCGGCTTATCGAGCCCCTTCACGAATTCAGCCAACTTCGTGCTGCCGGTGGCGCCCTTGTCGGTCAGCGCCTTCACGGCGTCCGCGTGGGTATCGAAGACGTGGCAATCGTGGCCGGCCTTCATCGCCCGCACGACCATGTTGGCACCCATTCGGCCGAGGCCGATCATGCCGAGTTGCATTGGTTCTCTCCTCGTTTCGCGTTCGTCAGGGGCGCTCCGGGACAGGAACGCGTGAAATTAAAGGCCCAGCGCCATTTTAGCCGCGGCCGCGACCCGCTCCGGCGTGAAGCCAAAATGTTCGGAGACCACTTTCAGCGGCGCCGACAAGCCAAACGTATTCATGCCGAGCACGATGCCCCTCGGCCCCGCATAGCGGTCCCAGCCGATCGGCGAGGCTTCCTCGACCGTGACGCGCGCGGTGAGGGCGGACGGCAGCACGGACTCCCGATAGGCCTCGTCCTGCGTGTCGAACAGTTCGCGGCAAGGCATTGAAACGACTCGCGCTTTGATCTTGTCCGCGGCGAGCATGTCGCGCGCCGCAAGACACAACGCCACCTCGCTGCCCGTGCCGATCAGAATGACGTCAGGCTTTCCATCGGCTGCGTCGGCCAGCACGTAAGCGCCTTTGGCGAGGCCCGAGGCCGCACCGAGCTTCGACCGGTCGAAGATCGGCAGCGCCTGGCGGGACAGGATCAACGCCACGGGCCGGCTCTTATGCGGCATGGCCAGGCGATAGGCCTCCACCGTCTCGTTGGCGTCGGCCGGGCGGATCACCATCAGGCCGGGAATCGCGCGGAGCGACACCAATTGCTCGATCGGCTGATGCGTCGGGCCGTCTTGGCCCAGACTGATGGAGTCGTGCGTCCAAATATGAAGGACGGGCAAGTCCATCAGCGAGGCCAGCCGGATCGCGCCGCGCGCATAGTCGGTGAAGATCAGGTAGCAAGAATCGTAGGCGCGCATGCCCGTGAGCACCATGCCGTTGACGATGGCGCACATGGCGTGCTCGCGGATGCCGTAGCGCAGATTGTGTCCGCCATAGTCGCCGAGCTCGCCGTAAGGCTGGAACTCGCCAGCGTCCGCATAGTCCAAGATCACCTTGGTGCTGCCGGCCACGTCCGCCGCGCCGCCCATGACCCAAGGCACCTTGGCGGCGATGGCGTTGAGCACTTTGCCGGACGCCTCGCGCGTGGCGATCCCCTTGGGATCGGGCGCGAAGTCCGGAATATCGCTGTCCCACCCCTCCGGCAGGCCGCGGTCGCGGATCAGTTCGATCTGCTTGGCCTCGTCCGCGTGCGTCTTGGTGTAATCGGCGAACAGCACCTCCCACCGGGCCCGGGCGTCGGCGCCACGCTGGCCCATATGGGTGGTGAAGTGCTGGCGCACCGCGCCCGGCACCACGAAGAACTTGTCCGGATCGAAGCCGAGAAATTCCTTGGTGCGGCGGACCTCTGCAACGCCCAGCGGCTCGCCATGGGCGGCCGGCGTGTCGTGCTTGCCGGGTGAGCCATAGCCGATATGGCTTCGCACATGAATGAGCGTCGGGCGGTCGTCGGTCGCCAGGAAGTCTTTGTAGGCCGCCGCGACCTGGGCGAGATCGTTGGCGTCGGCGACCTCGGCGATATTCCAGCCATAGGCCCTGAAGCGCGCGATCACGTCCTCGGTGAAGGTGATGTCGGTGTGGCCGTCGATGGTCACGTTGTTGTTGTCGAAGATCCAGCACAGGTTCGACAGTTTCAGGTGCCCGGCGAGCGAGGCCGCCTCGCTGCCGACGCCCTCCATCAGGCAGCCTTCACCGCTGAGCGCATAGACATTGAAATTGAACAGCTCAAAGTCCGGCTTGTTGTAGGTCGCGGCCAGCCATTTGCCGGCCATCGCCATGCCGACGCTGGTGGCAAGGCCTTGGCCGAGCGGGCCGGTGGTGGATTCCACGCCCGTGGTCCAGCCATATTCGGGATGCCCGGGGCAGCGGCTGCCGTCCTCGCGGAAGCTCTCGATGTCCGCGAGCGAGACTGCTTCCCCGCCCTTCGTCTGATAAGAGGTCTCTGCCGCCTCGATCCCCGCCAGATGGATCAGGCTGTAGAGCAGCATCGAGGCGTGCCCCGCCGACAGCACGAAACGGTCGCGGTTGATCCAATGCGGCGCCTTCGGATCGTAGCGCAGGAACTGCTGCCACAGCGTGTAAGCGGTGGGTGCGGCGTCCATCGCCGTGCCGGGATGGCCGGAATTGGCTTTCTGGATGGCATCGATGGAGAGCGTGCGGATCGTATTGATTGCCAGCTCGTCGAGCTCGTCTTGGGTCTGCGCCACCGCCGCCGTTCCTCCCTAAGCTCTAACTTACCGTCACAAAGGCGGATGACACGCCGGTGAAGCTCTGATCCATCACTTTATCCCAGACCTTCACGCCGCCGGTGATTCCATCTTCGTTCGATACCGTCCGCACAGTGTCCGGCAACGGCTTTTCGATCAAGCGCGCGTTGCCGCCGCCGATATAGAGCATGTCGTAATTGGTAACGGTCGCGAGGACGCCAATGATCTCGCGCACGCGCTTGTTCCAAGTCTTGGGGCCGACGGCTTCCAGCGCCTTCTCGCCCAGATATTGATCGTAGGTCGTGTTTGTCTTGATGGGGTGCTGGCTCATCTCGAGATGCGGCGCGAGGCGGCCATGCTCGAACAGCGCGAAGCCGAAGCCCGTTCCCATGGTCAGCGCGCATTCGACCCCTTTGCCGGAAACGGCGCCCAAGCCTTGGACGCTCGCATCGTTGAGCATGCGCACCGGCTTCTTCAGCCGCTTGTGCAGGACTGCGGCGAGTTCGAAGCCCTGCCACAGCGCGGTGCCGAGATTGGGGGCCGTGACCACATAGTCGGCGCGCACGACGCCGGGAAAGCCGATGGTGATGCGGTCATGAGGCCCGAGCGCTCCCGCGAGGCCCGTAAGCGCCTCGACCACGTCTTGCGGAACGGTGGGGTGGGGCGTGACCACCTGGTTCGGCCCCTTCAACATTTTGCCCTTCGGCGAAAGGATGCCCGCCTTCAAATGGCTGCCGCCGATATCGAAGGCGAGCGTGAGGGGGCCTTGGCTGTCATGTTCGTTGCGCGTCACCCGGCGCTCCACGGTTTTGCGTCCTGCCGCGTGCCGCGGCCCGCATCGCTCCCGATCTAGATCTTGCGTCTCAACATAAGATGAAGCAATCGGATCAAGTCTTAGAACTGACGTACGCGTCTAATAGTGGTTTTTCAGTCTTTGCCGACCTCTTGGGCAGGTTAGCGCCGCGCAAAAAGGTATGCTGGTCCGGCCATTGCGCCAAGACTACTGCGTGGCGGCGCGCCGTCCTTGCGGATATGCCGAAGTGGCCGGCAATTTGTCCATCATATCCACAGGTCCGGCCGTTGTTTTTGGCCGATGGGCGCGACTTGGCCCGGTCGATGGGGCATCCTTTCGTGCGCAGCGATGGCCTGGAGCGACAAGACGAGGAGAATGCCGCGATGGCCGAGTCCGGAACCCCGTCCAAAGATCCCTCGGATTTGCAGTCTCTTCCCCTCGACAAGCTCGAGACGAAGCTTGGGACCTCGCCCGACACCGGTCTGGCGAAGGGGGAGGTGGAACAGAGGCTCGCCCAATACGGCCCCAACGAGATCGCCGAGAAGACGGTCAATCCGCTTCTCAAATTCCTCTCTTATTTCTGGGGTCCGATCCCCTGGATGATCGAGGCCGCGGCCGTGCTCTCGGCCATCGTGAACCATTGGTCGGACTTCGTCATTATCATGGTGCTGCTGCTGGCCAACGCGGTCGTCGGCTTCTGGGAGGAATACCAGGCCGGCAACGCCATCGCCGCGTTGAAGGCCAGACTTGCGCCGCATGCCCGCGTCAAGCGTGACGGCGCCTGGTCCGATCTGGCCGCCAGGCTGCTGGTCCCCGGTGACATCGTGCGCTTGCGCCTCGGCGATATCGTGCCGGCCGATGCCCGCGCGCTCGGCCCCGATTCCGTCGAGGTCGATCAAGCGGCGCTGACCGGCGAGTCCTTGCCCGTGTCGAAAGGAACCGGCGAGGTGCTCTATTCAGGGGCGATCCTCCGCCAAGGCGAGACCGATGCGCTGGTCTATGCCACCGGCGGCCATACCTTCTTCGGCAAGACGGCGGCGCTCGTCGCGGAAGCGCATACGGTCAGCCACTTCCAGCGGGCCGTGCTGAAGATCGGCGACTATCTGATCGTCATCGCCATTGCCCTGGTGACGCTCATCTTTGTCGTGGCGCTGTTCCGCGGCGATCCCGTCATGACCACGCTCCAATTCGCGCTGGTGCTGACCGTGGCGGCGATCCCCGTCGCCATGCCCGCCGTGCTGTCCGTGACCATGGCGGTCGGCGCCCGCCGGCTGGCCGCCCGCCAGGCCATCGTCAGCCGGCTCGCCGTCATCGAAGAACTGGCCGGCGTCGATGTGCTGTGCTCGGACAAGACCGGCACGCTCACCCAGAACAAGCTCACGCTGGGCGATCCTGTCTGCGTCGGCAAGGTCGGCCGCGACGACCTCGTGCTCGATGGCGCGCTCGCTTCCCGCGCCGAGGACCAGGACACCATCGACATGGCGGTCATCGCCGGCGTCACCAACCAGGCGGCGCTCAAGAGTTTTGCCACCACCCACTACCAGCCCTTCGATCCCGTCCACAAACGGACCGAGGCGACGGTGAAGGCGGCAGACGGCAAGACCTTCAAGGTCACCAAAGGCGCCGTGCAGGTCATCCTCGCGCTGTCGAAGAATGCGGACCAGGTCCGCGATGAGGTGACCAAGGCGACCGACGCGCTGGCGAAGCGCGGCTATCGCGCGCTCGGCGTCGCCAAAGCCTCAGGGGAAGGGGAGGGCGATTGGCAGTTTCTCGGCGTGCTGCCGCTGTTCGATCCGCCGCGCCCCGACTCCAAGGAGATGATCGCCGCCGCCGAGGAGCTCGGCATCGACGTCAAGATGATCACCGGCGATCAGCTGGCCATCGCCAAGGAGATTGCCGGTCAGCTTGGGCTCGGCACCAACATTCTGGACGCCACCGGTTTCGAGGACACCAAGCCGCATCAGCAGGCCGCGCTCGATCAACAGATCGAGCTGGCCGACGGCTTCGCCCAGGTCTTCCCCGAGCACAAATTCCACATCATCGATGTCCTGCAGAAGGACGGGCACATCGTCGGCATGACCGGCGACGGCGTGAACGACGCGCCGCCGCTGAAGCAGGCCGATTGCGGCATCGCGGTTTCCGGCGCCACCGACGCCGCCCGGGCCGCGGCCGCCATCGTCCTGCTGACGCCGGGTCTCACGGTCATCGTCGAGGCGGTCAAGGAAGCGCGCAAGATCTTTCAGCGCATGAACAGCTACGCGATCTACCGCATCGCCGAGACGATCCGCGTGCTCTTATTCATGACGCTGGCAATCCTAGTGTTCAATTTTTACCCGGTCACCGCGATCATGATCGTGCTGCTCGCGCTCCTCAATGACGGCGCGATCCTGTCCATTGCCTATGACAATGTGCGCCCGTCGCCCAAGCCCGAAGCCTGGAACATGCATCGCGTGCTCGGCATCTCGACTATGCTCGGCATTGCCGGCGTCATCGCCTCGTTCGGCATGTTCTATATCGCTGAGCGCGTGCTGCATCTCGATCGCGAGATGGTGCAGACACTGATGTATCTAAAGCTGTCGGTGGCGGGGCATCTCAACATCTTCGTCACCCGCACGCGCGGGCCGTTCTGGTCGATCATGCCGGCGCGCATCCTGTTGATCGCGGTGTTCGGCACCCAAACGATCGCCACCATCATCGCGGTCTCGGGGCTGTTGATGCCGGCGATCAGCTGGGAACTCGCAGGCCTGGTTTGGGGCTATGCGCTGGTGTGGTTCCTGATCAACGACCGGGTGAAGCTGCTCGGCTACCGCATTCTCGACCCGGGAGGCGCGCCCGTGATCGTGCAGCGCGCGGCCAAACCCGTGACGGCCATGCCAAGTTCGTGAGGCTCGGCCCCGTGACTGCCCTACGCATCCCGCGTGTCGTGTTCCTGAAACCAAAGATCGAAGATGTCCGGGAAGGCGAGGCTGGCGACCAAGACGGCGGCGCCACTCCAGCACAAAAGCGAAACGGTCCAAATCATGGTCATGGGGGGACCCTCCTCAAGGTTGAGGCTGCAAGCTAGGCCCCGAACGTTTCCGGCATTCTTCGCCCGTGTTTCCCAACATGTCGCGCCGGGGAAATTTGTTTCGAAATGTTTCCGCTGCGCCGAAAGGCCGGGTTTCGCAACAAAAATCTCCGCCGTGGCGGGTTTTGAGGCGGTACGACTTGACCTGCGACAAGGCCGACACGCCGCGGCCGGGGAGAATCGCTGTTGAGATCTGTCGTTGTGGTCTAAAGGGTCGCGGATGAACGAGCTGACGCCGTCGAAGAAAATCAAGGCCGATACGGTCAAGGCCGATACGGTCAAGGCCGATACGGTCAAGGCCGACACGGTCAAGACCGATACGGTGAAGGCCGACATCGAGACGGTGCTGGGGCTCGATAAGCCCAAATCGCGCTTTGCGCGCCTGCGTCCGGGCTTCGTCGCCCTGGCGGCCGTGGTCGCGGCGCTCCTTCTTTATCTTCTGTTTGGCGGCGGCGGGTCCGGCAACGGCGTCCGCTACGTCACTGAGCCGGTGACTAAGGGGGATCTCACCGTGACCGTCACGGCCACCGGAACGGTCCAGCCCACCAACGAGGTCGAGGTTTCGAGCGAGCTCTCCGGCATCGTCCGCGAGGTGCTTGTCGACTACAACAGTTCCGTCACCACGGGCCAGACGCTTGCGGTGCTCGACACCGACAAGCTCAGCTCCACCGTCGACAATTCCCGCGCCAAGCTGCAGGCCGCCAAGGCCAAAGTGAGCGAGGCCGAAGCCACCGTCCTGGAGAAGGAGCTGGAGCACGAACGCCAGCAATCGCTCGTCACCCGGAAGGTGGGCGCGGCGCAGCAGTTGGAGGTCGCCGAGGCGGCGCACATGCGCGCGCTGGCCGCGCTGGAGAGCGCCACGGCCGACGTCGCGGCAGCCACCGCCGATCTCGCCCTCAACGAGACGAATTTGGAGAAAGCGGTGATCCGCTCGCCGATCACCGGCGTGGTGCTGGCCCGCGTCGTCGAGCCGGGCCAGACCGTGGCGTCGTCGCTGCAGGCGCCGGTGCTGTTCACCATCGCCGAAGACCTCACCAAGATGGAGGTGCAGGTGGATGTGGACGAGGCCGATGTCGGCACGGTGCGCGAAGGGCAGAAGGCGACCTTCACCGTCGATGCCTATCCCGACAAGGTCTTCACGGCGGAGATCCGGGAACTGCGCTACGGCTCCGAGGTCGTACAGGGCGTGGTCACCTACAAGGCCGTGCTCACCACGGACAATACCGAACTCCTGCTGCGCCCGGGTATGACGGCGACGGCGCAGATCGTCGTCGCGCAGGTCGACAATGCGCTGACCGTCCCCAATGCCGCGCTGCGCTTCTCGCCGCCTAGCGGCGCCGAAGCCGACCAGCGGAATTTCCTGCAGAAGATCATACCGGGGCGGCCGCGTCTGCGCCGGCCGAGCAGCGCCCAGCAGCAAAGTGGCGCGGAGCGCAAGGTCTGGGCCTTAAAAGACGAAAGCCCCGAGGAAGTCTCCGTCACCGTCGGGCAGACCGACGGCAAGCGCACGGAGATCGTGAAGGGCGGCCTTGCCGCCGGTCAGGCGGTCATCGTCGACACGGCCTCGGCCAAGTGACTGGCGATGGCAAACCGCCGCAAAGCAAATCCGCCGCCGCTGCTTGATCTGCGCAATGTCACCAAGGTCTATGGACAGGGCGAGGCGGAGGTTCGCGCGCTCGATGGCGTGAACCTGGCGATTGACGAAGGCGAGTTCGCCGCCGTCATGGGGCCGTCCGGCTCGGGCAAGTCGACGGCCATGAACATCATCGGCTGTCTCGATCAGCCGACCACGGGTCTTTATCTCTTCAATGGCGTGCAAGTCGGCGGCCTCGACCGCAAGCAGCGTGCGCTGCTGCGGCGCAACTATCTCGGCTTCGTGTTTCAAGGTTTCAACCTGCTCGCGCGCACCTCCGCGGTGGAGAATGTCGAATTGCCGCTGATCTATCGCGGCATGCGCCACGCCGAGCGCCGGCCGCTGGCGCTGGAGGCGCTGGAGCGGGTCGGGCTGCAGGGCAGGGCGCGGCATACGCCGGGCGAACTCTCCGGTGGCCAGCAGCAACGCGTGGCCATCGCGCGCGCCATCGTCACCAGGCCGGCCGTCCTGCTGGCCGACGAGCCGACCGGCAATCTCGACACCAAGACCAGCCACGAGATCATGGGCCTGCTCGTCGATCTCAACCGCGCGCAGAAGATCACCATCCTCATGGTCACCCATGAGCCGGAGATGGTCGAATACGCCGACCGCGTCGTGCACTTCGTCGATGGCCGCATCGAAAGCGACACGCGCGGCAAGGAAGCAGCCTGATGTTCTACGAAACCTTGAAGCTCGCGGTGCAGGCGATCCGGCGCAACGCCTTGCGCTCCTTCCTCACCCTGCTCGGCATCGTCATCGGCGTCTGCGCCGTGATCGCCATGGTCACCATCGGCAATGGCACCACCGCGAAGGTCAAGGAGGAGATGGCCAAGCTCGGCTCGAACGTGCTGTTCATTCGCCCCGGCCAATGGGGCCCCGGCCGCTCGAGCGCCACGGCGAAGCCGTTCGATGCTCGCGACATCACCGAGTTGCGCGAGCAACTGCGCGGCGTCAAGGCGGTGGCGCCCATGGCGCAGCAATCGACAACCGTGGTCTACGGCAACGAAAGCCGCAGCGTCGGCACGATCGGCACGGATGAGAGCTACGTCGTGACCCAGGATTGGGATCTCGCGGAGGGCCGCAATTTCCTCGACAGCGAGACCAGAAGCGGCCGTGCCATCTGCATCATCGGCCAGACGGTGCATGAGAAGTTGTTCGGCTCCACCGACGCCGTCGGCAAGCGCCTGCGCGTGAGCAATGTGTCGTGCGAGGTGATTGGTGTCCTTGCGGAGAAGGGCGAATCCGGCTTCGGCACCGACCGCGACGACGTGGTGCTCATGCCGGTCCGCACCTATCATCGCCGCATTGCCGGCAATACCGACATCAATACCATCAATGTCTCCGCGCGCGATGGTGTCGATACCGCGAAAGTGCAGGCGGATATCGAGCGGCTGCTGCGCGAGCGCCGTGGCATCACGCCGGGCGAGGAGGACGATTTCCGCGTCGCCGACATGAAGCAGATCGCCGACACCCAAACCGCGACCACCGGCGTGCTCACCATGCTGCTCGGTGCCGTGGCCGGCGTCAGCCTGCTGGTGGGCGGCATCGGCATCATGAATATCATGCTGGTCTCGGTCACCGAGCGGACGCGCGAGATCGGCATTCGGCTGGCCATCGGCGCCCAAGAGAGCCAAGTGCTGATGCAATTCCTGGTGGAGGCGGTGGTGCTGTCGCTGTTCGGCGGCACGATCGGCGTCATGCTGGGGCTGGGACTAGCGGGCGCGGCCTCCGCCGGCATGGGGATTCCTTTCGTGCTCGATCCGAGCATCGTGGTGATCGCCTTCGCCTTTTCGGCCCTGATCGGGGTTGTGTTCGGTTATTTTCCGGCGCGGCGGGCCGCCCAGCTCAATCCCATCGATGCGCTGCGCCACGAATAGGCGAGCGGCCTACGCGGCCTGCGTAATCCACAGCCGCGCCTTGGCCGCCTCGGCATTCGGATAGACGCGCATCACGCTCGGCATGAAGAAGCCGAACAGCTGCATCGAATGCTTGATCCATCCGATGTCGGTGATCACCGCCACCCGCTCCCAGCGGGAGATGTGCTCCATGCCGACCTTGAAATCCTCCCACGCGGCGCCCGCGTCGTAGCTGGTAAAGTCCGCGCCGATTTCATAGAGCAGCCGGACCTTGTCGTGCGACTGAAGCGTCTTTTCGACAGCGGGGATCAGCACCGTCTCGTAGTCCTGCTTGGTCACCTCGCCATGCGCGCTCATCGCCACGACATTGTCGGGAAAGCCTCTAAGCAGTTCGATCATCGCGGCCTCTTATAACGTCTGCCTAGTTGGTCTTACCGGCGCATTTCTTGTCGGCGGCGTTCCAGGCGCAACCGAGTGCGCTGCTATTGCAGATGGACTCGCTGCCATGCACCGCACAGCCGTCTTCGTCCGGCCGCGGCCCCGGAAGACATCCCTTATTGTTGGTGGCGTCGTACCAGCAAGATGGCTCCGATGCGCACATGGCCGAGTCCCGGATGGCTTGGCAGCGCACGCCTTCTGCCTGCGCGGAGGGGCCGAAAAATGTCACGGCAAGAAGCGCGAGACAAAACGCAAAAATCGTCGGTCGCATGAGTATTCCTCTTGGGTTCAATATCCTGGAACGTCTTAGCCGAACCGGCCCCGGAATGAACAGCCCCCGAGACGGTAGTCTAGTCCGGCGACCGCCTGGCGGCCGGATTGGCGAAGCGCCTGACCACCGCCGGTAAGGTAAGACCTTGCACGATGAGAGTGAAGAGCACCACGGCATAGGTCGCGGCCAGGATTTGCGGCCGTTCGGTAACGAGGGGGATGGACAGCGCCAGCGCCACGGAAATACCGCCGCGCACCCCGCCCCAGGTGAGAATGGGAACGGTGCCCTTCACGAATTGTTGCTTAGCCATGACGAAGGCCATGGGCAGCGCGACCGACAAGAGACGCGCGACAAAGACGATAGGGATCGCGGCCATCGCCAGCGGCAGTAGCGAAACATCGAACCGCAAGACGATCACTTCGAGCCCGATCAGCAGGAACAGGACCGAGTTCAGGATCTCGTCGATCAGGCTCCAGAAGTCGAACAAATAGCGTTGCGTCTCGTCGCTCATCGCGAATTTCTTGCCGCGGTTGCCGATGAGAACGCCGGCAGAGACCACGGCGATGGGGCCGCTGACATGGGCCGTGTCGGCCAGCGCGTAAGTGCCGGTGACGAGGCCGAGCGAGATCAGAACCTCGATCGGATAGTCGTCGATGCCGCGCATGGCGAGATAGGCTACATAGCCGGTGACAAGGCCGAGCGCCGCGCCGCCCAGCGCCTCGACGAAGAACAGCCGTGCGATCTCGACAAAGTCGATGCCGCCGTCGCCCGAACTGCTCATGGCGGCGGCGAGCAGGATGGTGAACAGCACCACGCCGACGCCGTCGTTGAACAAGGACTCGCCGGCCATGTCCATTTCGAGCGTCTTGGCGACACGCGCCTGTTTCAGTATGGCAAGCACGGCAATGGGGTCGGTCGGGCTGATCAGGGCGCCGAACACCAAAGCCCAAGCAAAGGCGATGGGCAGAGAGAAGAGCTGGCCGGCGCCCCAGAACATGATCCCAACAAGAATGGTGGAGATCACCACGCCGAGCGTCGCCATGGCGCCCACCGTCCAGGCGCGATCCCGCAACAAAGAGAGATCGATCTGCAGCGCGCCCGCGAACAGCAGGAAGGCCAGCATGCCGTCGAGCAACGTCTCCGAGAAATTGATCTTCTCGATGAAATTCTCGATGTCGCCGAACAGGGCGACTTGCGGGATGGAGACCTCGAGCACGACCAGCGCGATCGATGCGGCGAGTCCCATCACCAGCAGTCCGACATTGTTCGGCAGCCCCAAGAACCGGTGATTGGCCCAGGCGAACAGCGCGGTGAAGGTGAGCAGCCCCGCGATGATGTCGAAGATTGAGAGCACGTCCTATGGGCCTAAAGGACAAAGATTGGCATCGGAGGGCGGGAGCTTATGCGGCTTGGGACTGAGCCGGAAGACCACACCAAAGATTTTCACCACCTGGACGGCTGGCGGCGTAGGGGCTAAGCGAGGCGCATGACCGGCACGGCCCTGCCATGATCAGCGTCGATGTGGCGCTCAAGCTCGGCGCCTTCGATCTCGACGTCGCCTTCGAGAACGAGGCGGGCATCACCTGCCTGTTCGGGCGGTCGGGCGCGGGCAAGTCCACCATCATCAGCCTGATCGCAGGCCTCGTCCGTCCCGATCGCGGTCGCATCGTGCTCGATGGCCGCACGTTGGTGGACACCGGAACCGGCACCTTCGTTCCGCCCCATCGGCGGCGCGTCGGGCTCGTGTTCCAGGATGCCCGGCTGTTTCCGCATCTCACCGTGAAGCAGAACCTCCTCTACGGACGCTGGTTCGCCGGCAAGGGGAGGGCGCCTGCGGCGTTCGACCCCGTGGTCGAGACGCTGGGGATCGGGCACCTGCTCGGGCGAAGGCCGGCGCTTCTTTCCGGAGGCGAGAAGCAGCGTGTCGCCATCGGTCGGGCGCTTCTTGCCTCCCCGTCGCTCCTCCTCATGGATGAGCCGCTCGCCTCGCTCGACACCGAGCGAAAACAAGAGATCCTGCCGTTGATCGAATCCTTGCGCGATAGGTTCGGCATCCCGATCGTCTACGTGTCCCATGCCGTGGAAGAGGTCGCGCGGCTTGCCGCCCGCGTCGTGGTGCTGGAGAACGGGCGCGTCGCCACGGTGGGATCGGTCGAGGAAGCGCTTGGCGCGGCGCTGAAAGGCGCTGGGATCAGCCGTTTCGCGCGGTCCTCGGTGGTCACCGGCACGCTCAAGGCGGTCGATGAGGATTACGGGCTCACCGAGATTTTCCACCCCGCCGGCAACATCTGGCTGGTGGGCCAGGCCGGGCCTGCGGGCCGCGCGGTGCGCGTCGTGGTGAGATCGACCGACATCACATTATCAAAGGCTTCATCCCAGAACCTCAGTATCCGCAACGCCCTGGCCGGAACGGTGACGAATATCGAGACCGAGGACGGCCCGTTCGCCGGTGTTTCCATCGATTTGGATGGCCACGGCCATCTTTTCGCCCTAGCCACCCGCAAAGCCATCGACGAGCTTGAGATCGGCCCCGGTGATCGAGTCTTTGCCTTGATCAAGACGGTCGCCCTCGACGAGCGGGCGGTGGCGCTGGTGGAGCCCTAAAGGAGTACAACAGTCAATGAATCTTCTCGCGATCCCGGTTGGCGACAACCCGCCACACGAGGTCAATGTAATCATCGAGATCCCGCAAGGCGGGTCGCCGGTGAAATACGAGATCGACAAGAAGTCGGGGGCCCTGTTCGTCGACCGGTTCCTGCATACCGCGATGTTCTATCCGGCGAATTACGGCTTCATTCCCCATACCTTGTCGGAGGATGGCGATCCGGTGGATTGCATGGTCATCGCGCCGACGCCGGTCGCCTCGGGCGTGGTCATCCGCGCGCGCCCCATCGGTGCGCTTCTCATGGAGGATGAGAAAGGCATCGACGAGAAGATCATCGCCGTGCCGATCGACGAACTGCATCCCTTCTATAAGCGCGTGACGAGCTATCGCGACTTGCCGGAGATCTTGGTCGAGCAGATCGGGCATTTCTTCGAGCACTACAAGGACTTGGAGAAGGGCAAATGGGTCAAGGTCGTGCGCTGGGCCGAGCATGCCGAGGCCGGCGATCTCATCCGCGCCGGCATTGACCGGGCGAAGATCGACGACTAGGCGGTTTTTTTTGGCAGACCTGCTCGGGAAATACGGGGGTCATTAAACTTAGCCAAAAATTCTAGCGGTGGCGTAAAGCCTACCGTGAGCACCCTTCTTGTACGGTCGCGGCGAGTTCAATCCCCGCCAAGCGAGCGACCATGCATCTCGACATGATCACGATGTCGGCCGTGAATGTCTCGGCCACCGCGGTTCTCGCGGGCGTCCTGCTGTTCACCTGGGCGCGGGAGGCTCGCGACCCGGAGACGGCCGCCCGCTTCGTCGGCAGCTGGGGCGTGGCCATGCTGCTGCAATCCATCGCCCTCGCCGTCATACTCGTCGCCGCGCGCCTGAACAACGGCGACATCGTATCGCTCGGCGCATCGCTGGTGCTCTTGTCTCATGCGCTGCGGTGGCATGCGTCCCGGGTCTATGCGGACCGCTCACCGCTTCTGCTGTGGCTCTTGGTCGGGCCGATCGGGTTTTTCTTCTTGGCCCATTCGGGGCTTGCCGAATCGTTCGGAGCTCGGTTGATCGCCGCGTGTATCATCGTGGTCTTCTACAACGCCGCGGCGGCGCTGGAGCTCAAGGATGTCGGGGAGGCGCTGCCGAGGCGCCCCGCCATGGCGCTATTGACGGTCACGGCCGTCGCCTACCTGTTGTGGATTCCGTTCTATCTCAGCGCGCCTATCCAAGACCTCGCTGCGATCTTTACCAGCGCGTGGTTTCCCGGCTTGGTTCTGGTCACATTGCTGGTGCGGATCGCTCTGGGCTTCACCGTGCTGTCGATGGCCAAAGAACGCGAAGAGCTGGAGCAGCGCCACGATGCGCTCACCGACAGCCTGACGGGCCTGCCAAATCGGCGGGCCTTGTTTGAAGCCGCCGACGCCGTCGGCCAACGCCGGATTCTCGGCGGAACGCCCGTATCGGTGCTGATCTTCGACCTCGACCATTTCAAGGACACCAACGACTCCTATGGCCACAATCTCGGCGACGACGTGCTGAAGATCTTCGGCAAGACGGTGCTCAAGCACATCAAGACGCGGAGCATCGTCGGGCGTCTGGGGGGCGAGGAATTCGCCGCCATCCTGCCGGGCGCCGATGCGACTGCGGCGGTTGAGGCGGCGGAGGCCGTGCGGCGGGCGTTCTCGCGCGCGGCTGCGTTCGTGAACGGCTTGGCGGTCGGCGGGACTGTCAGTGTCGGAGTGGCCTCCGACGTGGAGGTGGATACGGATCTTTCCGGACTGTTCCGGCGCGCGGATGCCGCGCTTTATGTCGCCAAGCGCGGTGGACGTGATCAGGTCGCACTCCTCGAATCCGACGACGACAACGTGCTCCCCGGTTCGACCGTCCGCACTTCGCCTACGAGACGGCGCTCGAGCCAAACCTTACGGCTCCCAGTCCGAACCGTCTGACGCACACGCACTTTCCCGAAGATTTCTGCCGAACGCGCGGTGCGCGTCTGCTGCGCGCACGAGGCCCGGCGGGGGGTTGATTGTGACAGTAAGATGTAGGCCTTTCCCACAGTCTTCGAACGAGGTTCTTTGGAGTTTGCGGCCGTGGCAGCGGGAAAGCCGAAGCAGGATGCGACAGAGATCGAGCTGAAGCTCGCATTCGATCCTGGAATTGCGCCCCGGATTCTTTCGCATCAGATTCTCGCAGATGCCACGGCGCCCGGCACACGCGAGCTGATCTCCATCTATTACGACACCACCGACGGTGTGCTGCACAAGGCAGGCGTATTTCTGCGCGTGCGCTCCACGGGCGACGGCTACGTGCAGACCATCAAGGCCTCCCAGAGCGAAGGCGAGTTCCTGGAGCGGCGCGAATGGGAGAAGCCCGTTCCAACCCATCTGCTTGATCTCGATGCCGCGGAAGGCACTGCGCTCGCGCCGCTGCTCACACCGGATGTGCGTGCGGGACTGCAGCCGCGCTTCCACACGCGCTTCCGGCGCAAGACGTATGTGGTCCGCTATGACGGTGCGGAGATCGAACTGGCCGTGGACGAAGGGGAGGTCACCGCGGGCATCAAGGCGGCGCCGATCTCCGAGGTGGAACTCGAATTGAAGGCGGGCGACAAGCCGGCGCTCTTTTCCCTTGCCCGCGCGCTCGCCGAGACCATTCCCTTGAGCCTGGCCGTCAAGACCAAGGCGGAGCGTGGGTTTGAGCTTCTCGACGGCGGCGACCATGCCGTCGAGAGGGCGGGCGTCGTGACCGTGGCGCCGGAGATGACGAACGCGGAGGCGTTCCGCACGATCACACGGAGTTGCCTCAGGCAAATCGTGGCGAATGAGCCTGCTGTGCGCGGCGGCTCCCCCGAGGCCGTGCATCAGATGCGGGTTGGGCTCAGACGCCTGCGCGCCGCTGTCGGGCTGTTCGGCAAGATGCTCGCCGGCCAAACGGATGCGTGCATCGAAGAGCGCGAGGCCATCAAGGACAAGTTGCGGTGGATTACCCAAGAGCTCGGCCCGGCGCGCGATCTCGACGTGTTCGCCGCCGATGTGTTGGAGCCCTTGCGCGCGGCCCATCCGGACGATCCTGAAGTCGAAGCGGCCTATCGTGACTTCAAGGAGCGCCACGCCGCGGCCTATGCCCGTGCGGTCGACGCCGTCGGATCCGACCGTTTTCGCGGCGTGCTGCTCGACCTTGCGGCCTGGATGGAGACGGGCCGCTGGGCCGAAGACGACAACAAACTGGCGCACGTACGCGTCCGCCCGCACGCGAAGAAGGAACTCTCGCGGCTTCGGCGCCGGGTCAAGGAGCGGGGGCGCCACATGCGCGATCTCAGCGCGGACAAGCGGCACAGGCTTCGCATCCGCGCCAAGCGCTTGCGTTACGCCTCCGAGTTCTTTGCGGCGACATTTCCCGGCAAGAAGAACGACAAGCGCCGGAAGACATCTCTCGTGACCCTGGAGACCATCCAAGGCGCGCTCGGCACGCTCAATGACATAGCGACGCGCCATGCGCTGCTTGCGGCGGCCGAGGAAGACTCGGCCTTGCGCGGCCGCAGCGTGGACTCAAGCGAAGAAGAAAAATGGCTGAACGAAGCCGAGCGTGCCTATGCGCGCTTCGCCAAGGTCAAGGCCTTCTGGAAGGCCTGAGGCGAACTTACTCGGCGGCGGACGCGGCGCCGCCCCGTGGGGCGGTCACATGGGTCTTAACGTCACCGCGCACGCGCCGCGTATAATCTTCGAGCTGCCGCACGGCGGCGTTGAACGCATCGCGCACGGCCAGGTAGACATCTTCGTGCGCATGGTCCAGCGGCTTGGCGCGATCCACCACCAAGTCCTTGCCCGGCACGCTGATGTCGATGTGCACGCTGTAGAGCTTGCCCTTGTGATGGTGCCGGTGCGGCGCTTCCACCACCACCGTGCACCCGATAATGCGATCGTGAAACCGCTCGAGTTTCGCCGCCTTCTCGCGGATGCGAGCCTCCACCGCTGCCGAAGGGTCCATGTTGCGAAAACTGACTTCCAGGGGAATCTGCATTGCGTGCCTCTTGTCTTTGCTTTCTGGGCCACAAATCATAGGGGCATATTGTGCGCCAGAATGCGGAGAAATGGCGACATTCTTCTTTGAGGTGGGTCAATGAGTCATGACGCCCCTTGACCGGTATCAATGCCGGTCGCGCGGCGCTTTGTCCTACTGCTGCCCGGCGAACAGTCCGAGAACCTGCAATCGTGAGGAAGGGAGGCGCCGAATGCGGCCTCTTCTCAAGGATCGGGACGCGCCAGAGGAATAGGACCTTGGAGCCGATGCAAGAGCCTGCTGCGAAGCTTGTGAGGATCCTGCTGCCGATCGGCGCGGAAGGCAGCACTGCGGCGTGCACCGAGGCGGCCTTCGGCCTCTCCGAACGCTTCGCCGCGAGGCTCGAAGTGCTGCATCCATGCCCGCCGCCGACCCAGCGCCTGCCCTATTCGACGGAGCTGAGCCCGCTCTATTTCGAGGAACTGGTCGACGTTACCAGGAAGCAGGTCGATCAAGAGGAGAGACAAGCGACGGACTGGTTCGAGGAGGAGCTTGGTGCCCATCCCGACACCAAAGCCGAGCTCGTCACTGTCGAAGGACTGGTCGAGCCTGCCGTTGCCATGCGCGCCAAGGTGGCCGATCTGACCGTGCTGCCGAGCATCGCCGCCAAGGAGGACGGGCTCTGGGACGCGGCGCGCGACGCCGCCTTGTTCCACTCAGGCCGCCCCGTGCTCATTGTGCCGGACGAGGCGGGCGGGCCCATCGGCGAGACCGTGGTGATCGCCTGGAAGGATGCCGTCGAGGCGGTGCGGGCGGTCGCGGCTGCCGCGCCCTTTCTTGCCACGGCCAAGCGCATCAGGCTCCTCAGTATCGCCGAGGAGGGCGAAGACATGAGCGCGGCCGCGATGGCGGACTACCTGGTCCTGGCGGGCCTTCCCGTCGAGACCGAGACGGTGGCACTCGGCGACCGCGAGGTCGGCGACGCCTTGCTCACGGCGGCCGGCAGCGGCGTGCTCTTGGTCATGGGCGGCTATGGCCATTGGCGCTGGAGGGAGTGGGTGTTCGGCGGTGCGACACTTCACGTGTTGCGCAACACCGACGTCCCCGTGCTGATGAGCCATTGAACGGGGCGCTCTAGCGGCCCATCACGATTCCGAACAGGAAGCCTACACCGAGCGCGATACAGAGCGACTTCAGCGGGGCGCGCCGTATCGCGTCCTCCACGGCGCCTACCATTTCGCCTGCCTGATCCTGGAGCGCTTCGGCCTGGTGGCTGCCGGTCGCGCCGATGGAGCCGACCAAGCCGTCAACGTCCGACCGCAAGCTCGAAAGGTGTTTGGCGATCTCTTCGAGGTCTTCGCTCAAAGCCTTGTGGTCCGGCATCTCAGCGTCGCTCGTGGCCATGGTGTCCTCCTGTCGCGCCAAGAACTCTAGCCATGCATTGTGACTTTGGTAGAGCTAACTATAGAGAGCTAACAGAATTACGAAATCTCTTGGGTAAAGGCCATCGCGCGGAGCTAGAATTCTTTATGCATGGGCCTCTTAAGGAGACTGCGGAGCGCAAGATGGAGAATGGCCTGGCGCGCTTTCGCCAAGCGCTGCTCGATCCGGCCACCTCCATCGCCCATTACGGCGCGGCCGTCGGCGCCATGGGTGCGGTGCTCCTGCTCGCCTGGGTGCTCAAGCCTTGGCTGTTGGGCCAGGCGACGTTCCTCATCTTCATCCCGGCTGTCTTGTTCGCGGCGGGCTTCGGCGGCATCGGCCCCGGGCTCTTGGTGACCGCGGTCAGCGCCGTTCTCGGCGTCCTTCTCATCGGCGGTGGCGCCCAATCGCCCGCCCTGCTCGAGGCCGTGGTCTTCGCCGTGGTCGGCGTCGTGGTCTCCTGGTTTGGCGAGTTGCTCCGCCGCACCAGGATGCGCGGCCGCCGCAACGCAAAAGAGTTGCGCGCGCGCGAGGCGCATCTCCGCTCCATCCTCGACTCCGCTCCCGACGCTGTCGTCGTCATCGACGAGACAGGGATCGTCCACTCCTTCAGTGCCGCCGCCGAGCGCTTGTTCGGCTACGACAAGGATGAAGTGACGGGCCGCAATGTGGCCCGGCTCATGCCCGCGTCGTTTCGCGAGCATCACGACGGCTATATCGCGCGCTATCTGGCCACGGGTGAGAAGCGCATCATCGGCATCGACCGTGTCGTCACCGGCCAGCGCAAGGACGGCTCGACCTTTCCCATGAAGCTCGAAGTCGGCGAGATGAATGCCGGCGACGGGCGCTTCTTCACCGGCTTCATTCGCGATCTCACCGAGCGGCAAAGGACCGAGCGGCAGTTGCAGGAACTCCAGACCGAGCTTGCCCGGCTGTCGCGGCTCACGGCCATGGGCGAGATGGCCTCGACCCTGGCCCATGAGATCAACCAGCCATTGTCGGCGATCTCGAATTACCTGCAAGGCTGCAATCGTCTGCTGGAGTCCATGGACCATCCAAACGCGCCGAAGGTGCGAGAGGCGCTGGCCGAGACCACCAAGCAGACCTTGCGCGCGGGCCAGATCATCCGTCAGCTGCGCGAGTTCGTGACCCACGGCGAAACCGAAAGATGTCCTCAGAGCGTCAACACGCTGGTGGAGGAGGCCAGTGCGCTTGGCCTGGTCGGCGCCAAGGACGAGGGGGTCAAGGCCGTGTTCCAGTGCGACCATCAGCTCGGTTTGGTCGTGGTGGAAAAGGTTCAAATTCAGCAGGTGCTGCTCAACCTCATGCGCAACGCCATCGAGGCCATGGAGGGGAGCGAGCGGAAGCAGCTGTGCGTGGCGACCGCGATCTCGAAAACCGATAAAGACGGCGAAGGCCGGCCCATGATCGAGGTGAGCGTCGCCGATACCGGCAGCGGAATCTCCGACGTGATCGCCTCGCGCCTGTTCCAGCCCTTCGTGACCACGAAACCCGCCGGCATGGGTGTCGGGCTGTCGATCTCCAAGCGTATCGTCGAGGCCCATGGCGGGCGCATCTGGGCCGAGGCGAACCCCGGCGGGGGCACCGTATTCCACTTCACGCTGGAACCGGCCGAGAGCGAGGGCGAAGCCTGATGGTCGCAAATCCCATCGTCCATATCGTCGACGACGACGAGGCGGTGCGCCGCTCGCTGGCCTTCATGCTGAGTTCGGCGGGATTGGCGGTGCGTGTCTATGAGTCCGCCGGCGCTTTTCTCGAGGGCCTCGACCACGTTCAGTGCGGCTGTCTCATCACCGATGTGCGCATGCCCGACATGACGGGGATCGAGCTCTTGGCCTGCATCAAGGAGCGCGCGCCCTGCCTCCCGGCCATCGTCATCACCGGACATGGCGACGTGCCTCTTGCGGTCGAGGCGATGAAGGCGGGAGCCATCGACTTCATCGAGAAGCCGTTCGAGGAACAGGCGATCCTCGATGCTGTTCAGGCGGCGCTCAGGCAGACCGTGGAAGGCGAGGGCGGTGACTTGGCGGCGGTCACCGCGCGTCTCGCAAGCCTGTCAGAGCGCGAACGGCAGGTCCTAGAGGGGCTCATGGCCGGCCAGCCGAACAAGGTGATTGCCGCCGCGCTCGGCATCAGCCCGCGCACCGTGGAAGTCTACCGGGCCAACCTCATGGCCAAGATGCAAGCGAGGAGCCTGTCCGAGCTGATCCGCATGGGGATCCTCACCCATGTGCCGGTGCCGAGCGGCCGCCCAGGATAGAGGACTTGGGCCAACGAACTTGCGCCACCGCGCGTCCGTTTGACCTGGCTCAAGGCTTCCCTCTGCAACCTGCATAGCCTGTCTCGCAAGGATGAGGCGCCTCCGTAGTTTCCCTTAGGTGGCCGTCACGATTTCGGGCGTGCGCGGCAGCGCGTACCTATGGCGTTGGGCAATCTGATCTCCGGGAGGATCACTCATGCTGACGCCGACCCCCGTTGCTGAACTTCCACGGACACATCACCGGCCACCCTCCGCGCCGCTCGCGAACGCAAGGGATCCGGAGTCTTTTCTTCCCGCCAGCGTGCCGATGAATTTCGGCCGCAACGCCGAGATCTTTGCCGAGGGTGAGACCGCAGGCTACGTCTACAAGCTCGTCTCCGGCGTCATCCGCGTCTCGAAGCTGCTTCCCGACGGGCGCCGCCAGATCAGTGCCTTCCACCTCCCGGGCGACATGTTCGGCTTCGAGATCGACGATATTCATCATGCCTCGGCCGAGGCGATCGTTCCGGTGAAGGTCGTCGCCTTCAAATGGCACAGCCTCCTCGGCGCCACCGCGCCGGGTGGGTTCGTGCACGAGTTGCTCAACCGCACGATGCTGGGTCTGCGCCAGACCCAAGACCACTTGCTGCTGCTCGGCCGCAAGAACGCGCTTGAACGTCTCGCCGCGTTCCTCCTGGATATGGCCCGCCGTTCAGGTTCCGATCGCATGCTCGATCTCGCCATGCCGCGCCATGACATCGCCGACTATCTGGGGCTCACGCTTGAGACCGTGTCGCGCATGTTCGCCGAGCTGAAGGAGTCTGGAATTATCCGGCTCGAATCGGCCCGCCGTGTGCACGTCGTCGACATGGCCAGACTGAAGGCAATGGCGGCTTGAGCCTTTCTTAGGTGAGATCCCGACATCAGTGGGCGTGGCGCTCTAAGATCGATAAAGCTCGAAATAGGGAGGCAGGATTCTCCATGACTGCACGGATCGTCTTCGCGTTTGCGATGTTTCTCCTGGCCGGCGCGGGCGCAAGCGTTGCGGGGCCCGTAACCAGCGCGCCAGACCCGGAGCATGGCAAGGAGCTGGCCACGCGTCTGTGCTCCAATTGTCATCTCGTGAGCAATGCTCAGGGGCAGGCCGTCGCCGACGTTCCCACCTTTCACGAGATCGCCAACATGCAGGAACAGACGGAAGGGTCGATCATGGCCAAGATCATCATTCCCAAGCATCCCATGCCGGTCATCCCCATTACCAAGCCTGAGCTGAAGGATCTGGCCGCCTACATCATGACGTTGCGCGACCCGGTGAGCGAGTAAGGCCATGAAGCAAGCCAAGCTCTGGTATGCCATCGCCGATGGGGGCAGGGCGCGTTTTGTCGAGCGGGACGAGGGCGGTGAATTCCGCACCGTCGTCAGCTTCGTGTCGACCGATCTGCACACCCATGCCAGGGATCTCGGGACCGACCGCAAGGCGCGGGTTCAGGACAGCGCCGGTCCGGGCCGTCATGCGGTCGAGCCACGGGCCGACCTCAAGCAACTGGCCAAGGAAGATTTCATCGGGCTGGTTGCGGAAGAACTGGCGGCCGAGCGTGGGCGTGATGCCTTCGGCCGGTTGATGCTCGTAGCGCCGGCGGGCGTGCTCACCCAGCTCAAGCAGAAGCTCGCCAAGCCCGTTGCCGATGTGGTGGTGCAGGACCTGCAAAAGGACCTCACCAACGTGCCCGACCACGATTTGGCCGAGCACCTGGCCCCGCAATAGAGGCTAGGCCGCGTCCTGGATGGGGGCGGGAAGCTTCAGCCGCACCTTGCGGATCGACACATCCTCGGGGTCCGCGGTGATCTCGAAGCCCAGCTGCCGGCACATATCGAGCATGCGCGTATTGTGCTCCAGCACGTCGCCGGAGAGCTCCTTCAGGCCTTCGCGCTCCGCGTAATGGATCAAGTGGCGCATCAATATCCAGCCGATCCCGGCGCCCTTGAGATCGCTGCGCACGATGATGGCGTACTCGCCCGACAGATAGTCGGGGTCGGCGGCAAGCCTGGCAACGCCATAGAGCTCCGTCTCGTCCTTGTTGAGCGCGACGAAGGCCATGGCCCGCGCATAATCGATCTGCGTGAAGCGCGCGATGAACTTGTGGGAAAACTCCTTGCGCGGCGCCAGGAAGCGGAAACGAATATCGTCCGGTGACAGCTTGCCGACGAAGGCCCCATAAAGATGCTCGTCGGCGGGCTTGATCGGCCGGATCAGCATGCGCTCGCCGTCGAGCGTCTCCGTCCAGCGTTCCCACTGGTTGGGGTAGGGGCGGATGGCGAGCCGCGGATTGGGACCGTCCTTCTCGACTTCTTTTGGATCGATGCGGATGCGGGCATCGAGCGCGATTACGCCCGACTGGTCGGCCAGCATCGGATTGATGTCGAGTTCCTTGATCGCCGGACAGTCCACCACCAGTTGCGATAGGCGCACGAGCGCCGAGGCGATGCCGGCCAGATCGGCGGGCGGCCGGTCGCGATAGCCTTCGAGCAGCTTGCAGATCCGCGTTTGCGCCATGAGGTCGAGAGCGAGCGTGGTATCGAGGGGCGGCAGGGCCACGGCGGTATCGTGGATGATCTCCGTCGCCGTGCCACCGGCGCCGAACAAGATCATCGGGCCGAACAGCTGATCCTCATAGACGCCCATCAGCAACTCATGCGCCTGCTTGCGCACGATCATTGGCTGCACGGTGAAACCTTGCAGGCGCGCCTCGGGGCGGAGCTCCTTGGTCCGCGAGAGCATGCGCTCCGCGGCGTTGCGCGCTTCCTCCGGTGTGCGCAAGCCAAGGCGAACGCCGCCCACATCGGACTTATGCGAGATATCGTTGGAAAGGATCTTCACCGCGACCGACGAGGTTTGTGTGAGCAGCGCGTGCGCGATTTCGGCCACGTCCTCCGGCGTCGCCGCCACCCTCGTCGCCACCGTGGGAATGCCAAAGGCGGACAGCACCGCCTTGGATTCCGGTTCGGTCAGAAGCGAGCGGCCGGCACGGACGGCCTGGCGCATGATCGCGCGCGCCGCCTCGTCGGCAATGGTCGTATGTCCTGTGTCCTTCGGCGGCGTGCGCATCAAGGACTCTTGGGCCTTGGTGTGTTGCCACAGATAGAAGAAGCCCTTGATCGCGTCGTTCGGGGAGTCATAGGTCGGGATTTCGGCCGCGCGAAACTTCTGGCGCCCGCCATGGGCGGCCTCTTCGCCAAGCCAATTGGTGAGAATCGGGGGCAGGGCCCTGGGGTTCGGCGCTTGCTCGATCGCGTCCAGCACCGCTTGTGCCGCGTCGGTCGAAGACGCGAGCGCCGTTGGGCAGTTCATGATCAAGATGCCGTCGGCGTTTGGCGCGGCCAGCACCGCGTCGAGCACGGCCTTGTAGCGTTCGGGGCCCGCATCGCCGATGATATCGATCGGGTTGGCGCGCGACCAGTTGGCGGGGAGCACCTTGTCGAGCCTGGCGATGAGATCCTCGCTCACGGGCGCAAGCCGGCCCTCCAGCCGCATCAGGTCGTCCACCGCGAGCACGCCCGCACCTCCGCCATTGGTGACGATCAGGAGCCGGTTGCCCGCGACCGGCTTCACGCTCGCCAGTGTTTCGGCGGCGGCGAACAGCTCCTCCAGCTCCTCGACGCGCACGAGACCGGCGCGGCGGAAGGCGGCACTGACGGCCGCATCGGTGCCGGCAAGCGCACCGGTATGGGTGGCCGCCGCGCGCGCCGCGGCCGCGTTACGTCCCGACTTGATCACGATCACGGGCTTGGCGCGGGCGGCGGAGCGCGCCGCCGACATGAATTTGCGCGCCGCCGGGATGGTCTCGAGATAGAGCAGGATGGCGCTGGTCGAAACGTCGGCGGCGAGGAAGTCGAGCAGGTCGCCCACGTCGACATCCGTCATGTCGCCCATGGACACCACATAGGAGAAGCCGACATCGCGGGCCGCGGCCCAATCGAGGATGCCGGTCATCAGCGCGCCCGACTGGGACAGGAAGGCGAGCGAGCCGGACTTCGGCACGTTCAGCCCGAAATTGGCGTTCAAGCCCAGTGCCGGCACCGAGATGCCGAGACAGTTCGGGCCGATGATCCGCAAGCAATAGGGTTGCGCGGCATCGAGGATCGCCTGCTTGAGCGCGGGGCTGAACCCGGCCGTGATGACGACGGCGCCGCGCGTGCCCTTCTTGCCGAGCGCCTCGATGATACCGGGCACCGTGTCCGGCGGCGTGGCGATGACGGCAAGCTCGGGCGCTTCGGGCAGAGCCTCGATCGACTCGAAGCAGCGATGGTCGCCGATTGAAGTGTGATGCGGATTGACGAGCGTGACCGGGCCTTGAAATCCGCCGGTGAGGATATTCTGGGTCAGCGTATTGCCCACCGACCCCAGCGCGCTACTCGCCCCGATCACCGCGACCGAGCGCGGGCGCAAGCAATGTTCAAGATTGCGAATCGTCATTCAGCGCGCGCGGGCCTCTCTCTGTCTTGAGCCTCATTCCAGAGCCTGGAGCCTGACGACCCTGAACGTGCGCATGTCATCGTCGTGGTCGCGGGCAAGCTCCAAGCGAATCTTGAACAGGCGCAAGGGATGTTCCCTTTGAATTAGGACGCATCCGTAGTGGTTTCATGACAAACCGACATGGGAAGCGATTTGCCGCAGCCTTCCGCCGCTCACTTGCCTAACCCTAGGGCAGACAGCCTCACCGAAACCTCAACGGTAACCATGTCACGCGCGTTATCTGCGCAAGTGCTCTTGAATTGGTCATGACGCCGGCCGCCTCAGCCGATCGGATTGGTTAAGCGCGCTGGCCGAATTCCGCCAAAGTCAGCGCTCTCACGGCTCTGTCACTTGACCTTAAGAGTCCCGGTCCCATACTGCTGGTCACCATGAATAGGCTCCGGGCCATCATCGTCGCGCTTCTGACCCTTGCGGTCGCCACCCTTCCGGCGGCGGGCGCCAGTGCGTCCATGATGTCCTCGAGCGGCTCGGACACGGCGATGAACGCGGATTGTGCCAAGCACGCCGCAACCACTGACGAACGGGCCGGCCATCATGCCAATGCCGACGCCGTGACGCCCAACCCGGCGAAAGGCCACTGCGCCGATCATGGGGCGTGCAGCAAGTGCCTATGCCTCGGTCTAACGGCTGTCCTGACCCAGGCCTCCGGGGCGCAGCCCGCGCGCCTGCCGGTTCCGGCGACCGCGCGTGTCGCCGTTAGCCTTATCGGGCCGGCCTACCTTCCGCCTTCACCGCCTCCACGACTCTGAATCCTCAATCGATGCAACGCCGTTTCGCGTGAGCACAAGCTCGCGCGGCCCGGCGCATGAGAAAACGCCTCTGCCCATGACGGCGGAGGTCCCGCAACGAGGATTCGGAGACGCGCGCAATGAAGCGTCTGAACAGTTTGGCCCTTCTGGCCGCCGGCATCTTGGCCGGCGCCGCGGGCAGCTATTGGTATGTGCATCGGCCTGAACCGATGACGATGCAGGCCGCAGCGGAGGAGACTGCCTCCCCCGAGGGCGAGCGCAAGATACGCTACTACCGCAATCCCATGGGACTGCCCGACACCTCCCCGGTGCCGAAGAAGGACTCCATGGGCATGGACTACATCCCCGTCTATGTGGACGACATGGACGATGCCGGCACCGTGTCGATCAGCCCCGGCAAGGTGCAGCGCAGCGGCGTGAAGACCGAGACCGTCGGCAAGCAGACGATCTCCCGCACGGTCCGTGCCGCAGGCACGGTCGAGCACGACGAATCGACATTGTGGATCGTGACCGTCCGCTCGGACGGCTACATCGAGGATCTGTTCGTCGACAAGACCGGGGAGCACGTCAAGGCGGGCGAGCCGATGTTCCGGTTCTACAGCGCGCAGATTCAATTGGCTCAGGTCGACCTGCTGGTCTCGCTGCGCAGCCAAGGCCGTACCGGCTCCAACCGTGACGTTGAAGGCGCCATACAGAAGCTGCGCAACCTCGACGTGCCGCAAGAGCGGATCGACGAGGTGCTCAAGACCAAGAAGAATCTAAGAACACTCGATTGGCGCGCGCCGGCCTCCGGGCATGTGATCGAGAAGAACGTCATCAAGGGCCAGTTCGTGGAGGCGGGCGAGGAACTGTTCCGCATCGCCGACAATTCAAATGTCTGGGTGGTGGCCGAAGTCGCCGAGGCCGACATCGCCGATATCAAGGTCGGCACGCCGGTCACGGTGACGCTCCGCGCGTTTCCCAATGCGCCGCATGAAGGCAAGGTCACCTTCATCTATCCGCACATGCGGAAGATGGAGACGCGGACGGTCCCGGTGCGCATCGAGCTGCCGAATCCGGATGGATCGATGATGCCCGGCATGTATGCCGATGTGGTCTTCCAGCCCGGCGCCACGGCCGCACCCGTCACCGCCGTGCCCGCAAGTGCGGTCCTCGATAGCGGCACGCGCAAGGTCGTGCTCATCGCCAAGGGGGAGGGACGCTTCGAACCGCGCGCGGTGAAGCTCGGCCGCACCGGCAGCAGCTATGTCGAAGTGCTGGACGGCGTGAAGGACGGCGATGAGGTCGTCACGTCCGCCACGTTCCTCATCGATTCCGAGAGCAATTTGAAAGCCGCCCTTCAGGGCCTCGAACACCAGGACGCGATGCCATGATCGCACGCGTCATCCGCTGGTCGGCGGGGAATGTCGTCCTTGTCGGCATCGCCACGCTCTTTGTGGCGCTGGTCGGCATCTACGCGGTCAAAAATGTGCCGCTCGATGCCATCCCAGACCTCTCCGATGTGCAGGTCATCGTCTACACGGAATTTCCGGGGCAGGCGCCGCAAGTCGTCGAGGATCAGGTCACCTATCCGCTGACGACGGCCATGCTGACCGTGCCCAAGGCGCATGTGGTGCGCGGCTTCTCCTTCTTCGGCGTGTCCTTCGTCTATGTGATCTTCGACGACGGCACCGACATCTATTGGGCGCGCTCCCGCGTGCTGGAATATCTGAGCGCCGCCGCCAAGGACTTGCCGTCGGGGATCACACCGGAGCTTGGGCCCGATGCAACCGGCGTCGGCTGGGTCTATCAATATGTCTTGCGCGGCACGCAGCAGAGTCTCGCCGAGCTGCGTACGCTGCAGGATTGGTATGTGCGCTTCGGCCTGTCCAAGGCCCGAGGCGTGGCCGAGGTCGCGAGCGTCGGCGGCTTCGTCAAGCAATACAGTGTCATTGTCGATCCGCGCCGGCTCCAGGCGCTCAACATACCGCTCTCCAAGATCCGCGACGTCATTCGCGAAAGCAATATGGATGTGGGCGGCCGGACGCTCGAGCTGTCCGAGCGCGAATACATGGTGCGCGGGCGCGGCTACATCACGAGCCTGAAGGATCTGGAGGACATCGTCGTCAAGAGTGATGCGGGCGTGCCCGTGCTCTTGAGGGACGTTGCCCGTGTCGAGCTTGCGCCGGATGAGCGCCGCGGCATCACGGAGCTGAATGGCGAGGGGGAAGTGGTCTCCGGGATCGCGCTCCAGCGCTTCGGCGAGAATGCGTTGTCGGTCATCCAAAACACCAAGGACAGGCTTGCCGAGATTGCGCCGAGCCTGCCCGAGGGCGTCACCATCGAAACCGTCTACGACCGCTCCGACCTGATCTACCGCGCCATCGACACCTTGAAGCGCGCGCTCGTCGAGGAAAGCCTCATCGTCGCGCTGGTCTGCGTCATCTTCCTGATGCATGCGCGCAGCGCCCTTGTTGCCATCGTCACCCTGCCGCTCGGCATCCTCATCGCCTATATCTGCATGTGGGCCTTGGGGCTTTCCTCCAACATCATGAGCCTCGGCGGCATCGCCATCGCCATCGGCGCCATGGTCGACGCGGCCATTGTCATGATCGAGAACGCCCATAAGCGTCTCGAACATGCGCCGGAAGGCAAGTCGCGCACCGAAGTCATTATCGATGCGGCTGTCGAGGTCGGCCCGGCGCTGTTCTTCAGCCTCCTCATCATCACCGTGTCGTTCCTGCCGATCTTCGCACTCGAAGCGCAGGAAGGGCGCCTGTTCAAGCCGCTCGCCTACACCAAGACATTCGCCATGGGCGCCTCGGCCCTGCTGTCGATCCTCGTCGTGCCGGCGCTCATGGTGCTGTTCGTGCGCGGGCGCATCATGCCGGAGCACAAGAACCCGGTGAACCGCTTCCTCACCTGGATCTATCGTCCGGTGATCGCGCTGGCGCTGAAATTCAAGATGGCTACGATCCTGATCGCGCTCGGCGTGCTCGCGGTGAGCCTATGGCCCGCCTCGAAGATCGGCAGCGAGTTCATGCCGACCCTCAACGAAGGCACGTTGTTCTACATGCCGACGACCTTGCCCGGCATCTCAGTGACCGAGGCCGGCGAACTGCTTCAGACCCAGAACAAGATCATCAAGAGCTTCCCGGAGGTGGCGTCCGTCTGGGGCAAGGCGGGCCGCGCCGGCACCGCCACCGATCCGGCGCCGATGGAGATGTTCGAGACCGTCATCAACCTGAAACCCGAGGCCGAGTGGCGGGACGGCATGACGATCGACAAGCTCACGGCAGAGATGGACAAATCCCTTCAGTTCCCAGGGGTGTCGAATGCCTGGACCATGCCCATCAAGGCGCGCCTCGATATGCTGTCGACCGGCATCCGCACGCCGGTCGGCATCAAGGTCATCGGCCGCGACCTCGGCGAGATGGAGAAATTGGCGCGCCAGATCGAGGCCGCCGTCCGCACCGTGCCGGGCACGACCAGCGCTTATGCCGAGCGCGCCACCGGCGGCTACTACGTCAATATCGATCCGGACCGGACCCAGCTTGCCCGCTACGGACTGATGGTCGGCGACGTGCAGAGCGTCATCGCCACCGCGCTCGGCGCCGATCCCATCACCACCACGGTGGAGGGGCGGGAGCGCTACAACGTCGCCATCCGCTATCCGCGCGACTACCGCAACAACCCTGAAGCCATCGCCAGCGAGGTGCTAATCCCGACGCCGAGCGGCGGCACCGTGCCCCTCAGCGAAGTGGCAACGGTGAGCCTTGCGCAAGGCCCGTCGATGATCCGCACGGAGAACGCGCAGCTCGCACTTTATATCTTCGTCGATTTTCGCGACCGCGATATCGGCAGCTACGTCGCCGATGCGCAAGCGGCCGTCGCCGAGCAGGTGGATTTCCCGGCCGGCTATTACGTCACTTGGAGTGGTCAGTTTGAGTATCTTGAGCGCGCCAAGGCGCGGCTCCAGATCGTCGTGCCGCTCACCGTGCTCATCATCTTCGTGCTGCTCTATCTCAATTTCCGCCGTCTCACCGAGACGCTCATCGTCATGTTGTCCGTGCCCTTCGCGCTCGTCGGGGGCTTGTGGCTGATGTGGTGGCTCGGCTTCAATTTCTCCGTCGCCGTCGTCACCGGCTTCATCGCGCTTGCCGGCGTCGCCGCCGAGACCGGCGTTATCATGCTGATCTATCTCGACAACGCGCTGAAGGAGCGCCGGAAGCAGCGCGAAGACGAGGGGAGCGCCTTCACCGCGGAAGATCTGCACGCGGCGGTCATGCAGGGCGCGGTAGGCCGCGTGCGGCCCAAGATAATGACGGTCGCCGCCATCATGGCGGGCCTCTTGCCGATCATGTGGAGCCATGGCGCGGGCGCCGAGGTGATGCAGCGCATCGCCGTGCCGATGATCGGCGGCATGGTGTCGTCCACGCTGCTGACGCTTATCGTCATCCCGGCGATCTACGCGGTGGTGAAAGGCGTTGCCTTGCGCGGCGCGAAGCCGGCCAGAAAGCCGTCCTGATCCTCGAAGAAAAGGCAGAATTGCCCCGTTTGGAGGAGCAAGCCCGAGCAGGGCTAGCGGTCCGCAAAAGGTCCGTCTATGGGTAGAGTCCCAATAGGGGGCGGGAACTTGTTGCAACGCTATTTCCACGCGTGGCATTGCTATTTCGCCACTTCCGGCCTGGACTGCATATTTTGGCGACTCTGGCTGCCAAAGCTTGCAGTAAGTGAGTAGGCGGCGGGATGACAACGCGTGGGGCGCGTTAAACCAAAACAGGAACGGCCCTTGCATTGTGCCTGCACCAATGGTGTGAGGCCCCTCTCGCATGGAGACTTACGAGGCGTGCTGCAAAAGCTTTGGTATGACCGCCCGGTCCGGACGCAGCTCCTTATCGCGGTAGCTGTGATCAACCTTCTCGCTGCCCTGGTTGCTGGAGCGGTCTCGATCTTCAACACCCGCACGGCGACACAGGTCGAGATTGAAGCCTCGCTCGAGGTGGCACAGCGCTTTGTCTCCGCCACCCTCAAAGACCTTGCCGCGCAGGGCAAGCTCGAGCAGTTGGATCAGGAGTTGCCGCTGCAGCTCAAGCACTTGCGGCACGTGCGTATCATGTTCATGGACGACACCGGCCAGCTCAACATCGTGTCGCCGCGGGCCGCGGGCGGTCCCGGTGCCGAACCCGACGCGCCCGCCTGGTACTCCGCCCTGGTGCGGCCCGAGATTGCCGAGCGAAAGGTGCGCGTCATGCCGGGCAGTGGGACTCCGATCATCATCCTCGGCGAACCGGCCGACGAGATCGCCGAGGCCTGGCAAGACTTCTCGTCCCTCGCCTTCGTTTGGCTCGGGATCAACGCGCTCGTTCTGGTCATTCTTTATGTCGTTCTCGGCCGCGTGCTCGATCCTCTCGCCAGCCTCTCCAAAGGCATGTTGCTGCTTGAGGACGGGGAGTACGCCACGCGCCTGAAACCGCCGAAGGTGAAAGAGCTCGCGGTCATCACCAATCGTTTCAATACGCTGGCGGGCGCGTTGGATACGGCAGGCGAGGAGAACAGCCGGCTCTACCGGCAGCTCATCACCGTGCAGGAAGAAGAGCGCCGCGAGATCGCCAACGAGCTTCACGATGAGGCCGGGCCATGCCTGTTCGGCATCGCCGCCAATGCCGCCTCGATCCAGACCATTGCCGACAAGCTCCCGCCGGACCGCACGGTCGAGATATCGCGGCGCGTGAGCGAAATCCTATCGGTCGCCGAACGCCTCAAGATGATGAATCGGGCCCTGATCAAGAAGCTGCGCCCCGGTCCGCTCGGCCGCGTGAAGCTCGCGGAGCTGATCGCGGAACTGACGGCTGGGCTTCAGGGGCGCCACTCCGACACCCAGATCCACACCAATCTCGGCAAGCTCGCCAAGAGCTATGGCGAGCCGGTGGATCTGACGCTCTACCGCTGCATCCAAGAGGCGATCACCAACGCCATCCAGCATGGTCAGGCCACCAACATCACGGTCGATCTCGCCGAGGAGAAGAGGGGCCGGACCAACGGCGGCGCTCACCTGGGCAGCGCCGTCTGTCTGACGATTACCGACGACGGCACGGGGATTGCGCCGTCCACGCCAAAGGGCTTCGGACTGACAACCATGACCGAGCGTGTGCGCTCGCTCGGCGGGGTTTGTGAAGTGGATAGCGCACCGTCCAAAGGAGCGACGATACACGTGGAGATACCAGTGCAGAGGGAACGCAAAGAGCGCACACGAGCGCCTGAGTTGGTTGGGGAACTGTCATGACGCGCGTTCTCGTCATCGACGATCATCCGATCGTCCTGCAGGGCTGCCGCCAGCTGTTGGAAGACGTCGGCGTGGAACACATCCAACAGGCGCAAAGCCTAGCCGATGGATTCCGCATGTATCGTACACGGAAGCCCGACGTGATCATCGTTGATCTGGCCATGCGGACCGGCGCGCTCGGCGGCTTGTCCTTCATCCGGCGCTTGCGGTTACACGATCAGCAGACGCCGATCCTCGTGTTCACGATGCACTCCGATCCGGTCATCGTCTCGCGCGCGCTCGAAGTGGGCGCCACCGGGTATGTGCTGAAGGACACCCCGCCGGAAGAGGTGCAGAAGGCCTTTCAAAGGGTGCGCGAGAACAGGCCCTATCTCAGCCACGATCTTGCTTCCGAGGTCGCCTTCATGGAAGCGCGGGGCACCACCAATCCCTTGCGGCGCATGACGGTGCGCGAGCTGCAAACCTTGGCGCTTGTGGCCGAAGGAAAACCGTATGGCGTCATCGCCGAGCATTTGCATGTCAGCTACAAGACGGTGGCGAACACCTGCACGCAACTGAAAGCCAAGCTCGGCGTGCGCACGCTTCCGGAGCTGATGCGTATCGCCATCCAGCATCTCCCGTCCGCCAGCGGCAAGGCCCAGCGCTAGCCGCGACCGGGCCCTTGCGGGCCGTTGATCGTGCCGCGTCTACGAGTAGTCGCGGGCCACCGTCCTAGATTGACGGCGCCCGATGCCTTCACGGCATCGGGCGCTTCTTTGCTCCCGGAGCAACTACACTTGGGGGGTCGCGCATGGCGCGGCGTTTCTCTTCGAGGCCCGAATGGGGCCGCATACGACATCTTGCCGGGGGGCTTGCGCACCGGCAGCGCGTCGCTTTGAGTCACGTGCGCGCGCTACCCTGTGTTTTGGCCGAACGAGTTAACAGACTAGTTCAACGGAACGGTGCGCTGCACACAAATGCCCGCAGATTTCAGAATGAAGCGATAGGTGCCAAGCCTCGGTCATTGGTGCGCTGCAGCAAGCGCCAATAGGATTTGGTAGATTTGGTTGCCGCGAGCACTTTTCACTTGCAATGGCATTACATTTGGCAATTATGAGCGGGCAGCTTGGCAATGTGTGGGACACACGTTTCCATAAACTACAGCGGAACGACCGTGTCGCACTCTGAGTTAGGCTGAAATTCCTCGTGAGGTGTCACCGCGTGATGTGTTCATCGGAGAACCCGCCGCCAGGAGCGGGCGCGAGGCGAACGATTTTGCTTCGGCGTTTTCGGGCAGCTTCCAATATCCACAGCCACAGTGACAGCTTTGAAAACTTGCAAGGGCTCGGTGCTCTCTTTGTGCCTTTCGCTCAAGAGTGAAACGAGACCTAAGCAAACACAGAATGGCTCAGCTTCGGTGAACTGAGTTGAGTAGCTAGGGAGAGGAGAAAGATATGAAAATGAAGTTTGGTGTGCTTGCCGGCACCCTCGTCGCGGTGACGATGGGTCTGTCTGGTCAGGCAATGGCAAACTCCGACGACGAGCAGCTGAAGCGTATGGCTGATCCCGACCAGTGGCCTGCCCCTGGTCGTGATTTCGCGCTTACGCGTCACAGCACGCTCGCCGACATCAACACGAAGAACGTCAACAAGCTGCAGATGACTTGGCTGCAGGGCACCAATGCCCTTCGCGGTCACGAAGGTCAGCCGCTTGTGATCAAGGATGTCGGTGGCAAGACCATGCTGTTCATGGTTTCTGGCTGCCCGTCTATGTCCAACTGTAACGTGGTTCAGGCACTCGATCTTACGGATGCCGACAACCCGAAGCAGGTTTGGTCCTACGTGAAGAAGACTGACCGTGACGAGTCGGCTGTGCCGCGCGCTTGCTGCGACACCGTCAACCGTGGCGGCTCCTATGCCGATGGCAAGTTCGTGTATGGCACTCTCGACGGTTTCGTGATTGCCCTCGATGGCCAGACCGGTAAGGAAGCCTGGGTCGTCAAGTACGCTTACCCTGAGAAGGGCGAGACCATCACCCCCGCTCCGTTGATCGCCGACGACAAGGTGTTCATGGGCTTTGGTGGCGATGAGTTCGCTGCTCGTGGCCGCGTCGCCGCCTTCAACCTGAAGGACGGTTCCGAGGCTTGGGTGTGCCACAGCACGGGTACCGACAAGGACGTGTGCCTGACGCCCGAGACCAACAAGGCCAACCCGCAGTTCGGCCAGGCTGGTGAGGATCTTGGTGTCAAGACCTTCCCCGGCGAAGACTGGAAGATCGGTGGTGGTGCTGCTTGGGGTTGGTATTCTTATGACCCCGAGTTGAAGCTGGTGTACTACGCGACCGGCAACCCCGGCCTGTGGAGCCCGTCTTATCGGTGCCCCGACAAGACCCACGAAGAGTGCAACACTGGTGCGTTTGACAACAAGTGGTCCATGACCATCTTCGCCCGTAAGATCGAAAACGGCGAGGCTGTCTTTGCTTACCAGATGACGCCTTTCGACCAGTGGGACTATGACGGCATCAACGAGAACATTCTGACCGACATGAAAGTTGACGGTAAGGATGTGAAGGCTCTCACTCACTTCGATCGTAACGGCTTTGCCTATGTCATGGATCGTACCGACGGTACGCTTATCCGTGCCACGAAGTACGTGACGACGGACTGGGCCGAGAAGGTCGACATGAAGACTGGCCGTCCGGTTAAGGTGCGCGAGCACTCGCCGCTGGAAGTTGGCCGTAACGTCTCTGCCTGCCCGTCTGCGATGGGTGGTAAGGATCAGCAGCCTGGTGCGGTTGATCCCAAGGAGCCGAACGTCTTCTACATGCCCACCAACAACTGGTGCATGGAGCTCGAGCCTCAGGAGCGCACGCACACGAACCAGGGCACGGTTTACGTGTTCGCGAACGTGTACATGTATCCTGAGAAGCCCGGTACCACCGGTAAGATCAAGAAGTACGACGTCCTGTCCGGCAAGACGGTCTGGGAGATCCCGGATCCGTATCCGAACTGGGGTGGTACGATGGTCACCGACGGTGGTCTGATGTTCTACGGTTCGCTTGGTGGCGACTTCCGCGCGGTCGACCGGAACTCCGGTAAGGTCCTGTGGAGCCGCAAGCTTGGTTCCGGCATCATCGGCAACCCGATCACCTATAAGGTCGGTGGCAAGCAGTACATCGGCGTGTACTCCGGCATCGGCGGCTGGATCGGTCTTCCGGTCACCGCTGGTCTGGACCTCTCCGACAAGTTCGGCGCCATCGGTGCTACGGCTATGACGAAGGCCGCTGGCCTGCAGCATATCCCGCAGGGCGGTGAGCTGAACGTCTTCCGCATCTACGAGTAATCGTTCGCGGAAACGTGTAGATTAACGGCGTCCGATGCCCTTGCGGCATCGGGCGCCTTTTTCCTATATATCGCTAGAAGATTAGGCACCCACGGCGGGTTAGTCCGGTGGGACCTCGGTCCTAGCGTTCTGGCCCGCCACTGCAAGTAAGGCGAGCCCCCGTGTCATCCCCCCATGTCTCCTTTTTCGCGGCTTTGGCCGTCGGCATCCTCGGCTTCGGCATTGCGGCCGCGCCGGCTGCTGAAACCAAGAGCATTCAGCGCGACCTCAACAAGACCTATGAGGAGCTGACCCCGAGCGAGCACATCGCCATCCGGGCGGCGGCGAAGGCCGCCTACAAGGCCAAGAAGCTAAGAGTTCTCAATATCTGCGCCGATCCCGGCAACATGCCCCTTTCCAGCATTCAGAGAGAGGGCTTTCAGAACAAGCTGGCCAAGCTGCTTGCCGATGCCACCGGGGCTCAGATCAATTATCACTGGCAGCCCTTCATCGAGCGCGGCCTCACCCGTTCGACGTTTGACGAGCATATGTGCGACGTGATGTTCGACATCCCCTCGTCGTACGAACGGCTCCTCACCACGGTGCCCATCTACAAGACGCCCTATGTGCTCGTGTACCGCAACGACAAGGGCCTGGAGCTCACCGGTCTCGACGATCCCAAGCTGAAGGACCTCAAGATCGGCGTGTTCCAAACCTCGGGTGTCCGCCGGGCGCTCGCCAAGCGCGGTGTCATCGACAACGTCAAGCTGCAGCTTCAGACTCACGACGGCGATCTCGTGCCCGAGAACCAGCCTTGGTACGTGATTCAGCGCATGCTCGACGGCGACCTCGACGTCGCCGCCGTGTTCGGTCCGTTCGCCGGCTGGGTCAAGACCATGAAGAACGAGCCGGTCACCGTTCAGCCGATCAATCTCGACGACGACACCGTGCAGATGGAGTTCGAGCTCGGCATCGGCGTGCGCAAGACGGATGTGTTCCTCAAATACCTGCTCGATTGGGCCCTCGAGGATCACGAGGAGGAGGTCGCGGCGATTCTCAAGGAATACGGCGTCCCGCTCGTTCAATGCAGCAAATGCATCGTGCCCGGCGATCTTCCGGCCCATGGCAGCTACATCAAGCTGGCCGATCAGAAGTTCGAGGCGCGTCCGGACCTTGCCTCGCCCGATCAGGTCGTCACCAAGGAGAAGCTCGAGGCTTGGCTCGCCGAGGGCGCCGATCCACAGCAAGAGCTGAGCAATGCGCTCATTGGCAACGACCCGGCGCGCATCAAGTTCCTGGTCAGCCAGGGTGCGGACGTCAACAAGCCGGACTTGCAAGGGTGGACGCCGTTGACCAGCGCCGCCCGTCAGCGCCACGACAAGACGATCGACGTGCTTGTCGAGCTCGGTGCCGATCCCAACAAGCACGACGGGAACGGCATGACGCCGCTCGCGGCCGCGTTGATGCGGGACTCCGTGCCCTCGATCAAGACCTTGATCGAGCACGGCGCCAATCTCGAAGAGCCTGGGCAGCAGGGCTTCCGGCCGCTCGCGCTCGCCATTGCCGAGAAAAAATACGAGGCGGCCAAGGCGCTCATGGAAGGCGGCGCGGATGTCAGCATCTCGTCCGGGACCGAGGGCTTGACGCCGCTGATGGTCGTCGCGGCGCAGACTGGACCGGCCGAAGGCTCGATCTTCCTGCCCGGGAGCACCCGCCCGACGGACCTCGCCAAGGCCCTCGTCGAGGAGGGTGCCGACATCAACGCTCAGGCGAAGAATGGCATGACGGCGCTGATGATCGCGGCGGCCAATAACAGCGCGCCGATGATTGGCCTGCTCATGGATGCGGGCGCCGATCCGGCGATCAAGAACGCACAAGGCCAGACCGCCGAGGACGTCGCCAATCTCAACAACAACAAGGAGGCCTCCCAGGCCATCCGGGTGCTTTCGCTCTCGCGAGCCTCCGTCTCCCCGCAAGCAGCCGATGGCGACAGTGGAGGAACCACGAAGCAGTGATGACAATGTTCTCGCGAGTGCTGAGACAGGTGGGGGCCGCGGCGATAGCCGTGGCCTTTTGCCTAATGACGGTCGCGGCTGTTATGGCGGCGGACTATCCGGACTTCGATGACGCCTCGGTGACCAAGAGGACGGAACAGGTCATCGAGGAACGTTCGAAAGACGGCGTGTTCGTTTTTCACGACCCAAAGCTCGATGAAGACCTCAATCTCGTCTACGAGAAAATGCGCGTTATTCGCGGCATGAAGGGCTATGGCTGGTTTGCCAACGCCATCTTCCACGACAAAGACGAGCCCAAGAAGCAATACGCCCTCGATTTCTGGTTCAAGCCCCAGCGGGACGGCAACGACCTGGATTTGATCGACATCCGCGTCCAGAAGGGGCCGCGGCGCGAGGGCGACGGCTACGTCATGATCACGCGCTTGCCCGTGGCGTGGTGGTGGCTCCCCGTGCAGGAGCATCCCGGCGACATGGAGGTGGTCCGCGCCTGGCATGTGATGAGCGCGATCCACAACTACATCGCCGAGCACGAGAACAAGGACGGCGCCCTGGAGCTCAAGGACGACAAGACGGGCGAGACCATCCCGCTTGACTTCGTCGAGATGCACCAGCCCATCCGTTATCTCAAGAAGGACGGCGAGTACTTCGCCTGCACCGACTTCCGCAGGGCTGGGAGCAAGGACCAGTATTACGACATCGACTTCTGGGTCGACGAGAAGACGGGCCGGCTCAAGGTCTCCGACGTGAAGATCCATAAGGTCCCGGTCCAGGAGGACGGCATCTGGACGCAAGTGGACCGCTACACCTTCGAGGGCATGGATTTCGAAATTACCAATTGATCCCAAGCCCTTAGGGGTTGGTCATAATGACGCATGGGCCTGGCTTGCATGGCCTGGAATTTGGATTATGACACCTGCAAAATTGGCCATAGGGCCCAAGAGAGCCTTCCCCATTGTCCCGAATGGAAGGAAAGCTCCAGACAGACTGGGTTCACGGAGGATCCGCCATCGCGACCGTGAGGGACAATCCGGCAAGCCGGTCTGAGGGCTGTGCCGAGGGGCTGGGCGACCCTTTCCGGGGGCTCAGGTCCAACCCGACAGGGGTCGCTCGCCGGCTGCGAGCGGCCACCTGTGGCGTTCCCAATTCCATCGGTTTCTTCCATGACACGACCCACCCAGGACGGCGCTGTGCGGCGCATCCGTCTTGGCCGGGCCGGGTTTTCTCGAGGTGCCGGGGACGGACCTCGCAGCTTCGTTTCGATAGGCTCAACCAAAACTGCAACTAGGGTAAGGAAACGTACCGTGCGCAAAATCATCACAGGAGTGTTTGCCGCCATTCTTGTTGGCGGTATGGGCATATTTGCTTGGACTGCCAAGGCCGAGGACTGCTGCCCGAAAGACGATACGACCCCGCCGCTCGAGCTCATCGAGAAGACGCCGGTCGGTGGGCTGCACAACCCCTATAACGACGACGTCGATGCGTGGGCCGAGAAAGGGCACAAGAAATACCTGTCCTATAGTTGCAATGGCTGCCACGGCGGTGGCGGTGGTGGTGGCATGTGCCCGCCGCTGACCAACGACGCTTGGGTCTATGGCGCCGATGACGACACGCTGTTTCGACTGATCGCCCTTGGCTCGGACGACCTACAGAAAAAGGGTTACAAGCGCGTCAGGAAAGAGGTCGTGACGGGTCCGATGCCGCCCTTCGGTGGGATCATCAAGACCTCCGACGAGCTGTGGCAGGTCATCTCCTTCATCCGCACCAAGAACCCCAGCTCCATGAAGAAGGTGGACACGCCGGCCCAGACGCCTGGCGAGTAGCCTCCGCGCCTTGCGCGATTTCGATTTGAAGGCCGCCGGCTCCGCTGGGACCGGCGGCCTTGTTTCTTGCGTGGAGCCTGCTGGCCCGTGGCGCAGCACTGATTTATGCCTTTTCATCCACGGCGGCGGCTGCCATGGTGCCCGGGAAGAGCGGGGAAGGTTTCCGCTCGCCAGCCACGCCGTAGGTCTAGGACGGTGACGCGTTGTTGGGGCTGGTCTGGGTCTAGCTAGAAATCACCAACATTGACGCTCCGAGGGAGGCCGTTGCCTTCGTCGGCCGACGACCGCGACCGCGCGGGAGCGCAGCGGGCGATGCGCCTGGCCGTAACTATCGTCCCAAGATCATCACTCAGGATCATCACTAGGGTAAGGAAACAAAAATCGTGCGCACATTTATCTCCGGAGTACTGGCCGCTGTTCTCATTGGCGGCATGAGCCTGATTGCTGGGACGGCGATGGCTGAGGACTGCTGCCCGAAAGACGATACGACCCCGCCGCTCGAACTCATCGAGAAGACGCCGGTCGGTGGTCTGCACAACCCCTATAACGACGACGTCGATGCGTGGGCCGAGAAAGGGCACAAGAAATACCTGTCCTATAGCTGTAACGGCTGCCACGGCGGTGGCGGCGGTGGCGGCATGTGCCCGCCGCTGACCAACGATGCCTGGGTCTATGGCGCCGATGACGACACGATTTTCAGGCTGATCGCTCTTGGCACCGACGAGCTCAAGAAGAAGGGTTACAAGCGGGTCCGCAAGGAAGTGGTGGTCGGGCCGATGCCGCCCTTCGGTGGCATCATCAAGACCTCCGACGAGCTGTGGCAGGTCATCTCCTTCATCCGCACCAAGAACCCCAGCTCCATGAAGAAGGTGGACACGCCGGCACAGACGCCGGGCGAGACACCGGGCGAGTAGCCACGCTGTCATGGTTTGATTTGAAGGCCGCCGGGCTCTGAGTCCGGCGGCCTTTTGGCTTTCTGAAACATTGGTAATCTTTTTGCCATGACCTGGAATGGCAGGGGTGAAGTCCATATATTCATTCATCAATTTGCTCTCGGCATATTGGCGAGTTGGTTGCCATATTTGTGCGGTGCGCATTGCCAATTGTGAGCAGGTCTGAGACAGAAGAGCCCAACAAGACGCGTCCGTCTTCGGCGCGTCCCAACCAAGCCGGAAACGTTCAAGAGACATGCAGAAGTTGCGTTCAATCCTTTCCGGTCTCTTCGCGGTCTGTCTGATTGCCGTGCTTCCGCAGGGCATCGCTTTCGCCGCGCCGGAGACGCCGCCGGCCGATGCGGCCAAGGTCGCCGCGCCGGCGGAGGCGGCCGCCACCGCGCCGAACACCAAGAACTTGGACGTCGTCTATCTCGGCAAGAAGTACCAGGAGCCGCTGCCGCTCTCCTATTCGGAGAAGGAGATCCCGGACAAGGGTATCCAAGGCGCGCGCCTGATGCTGAAAGAGGCGAACCAGGCCGGAAACTTCGTGGGCCACAGCTTCACGCTCACCGAGGACATCGTGCCCGAGGACGGGGACGTCGTCGCCAAAGCCAAGGAAGCGCTCGCCAACGGAAAGCGGTTCTTCCTCGCTGATCTCGAGCCGGACGATCTCCTCGCCGTTGCCGATCTCCCGGAGGCCAAGGATGCGCTGATATTCAATATCCGCTCCAGCGCGACAAAGCTCCGGCAAGAGGAATGCCGCTCGAACGTGTTCCATATCATCCCGGATTACGCCATGCGCGCCGATGCGCTCGCCCAGTACATGATCTGGAAGAAGTGGCCGAAATGGTATGTCGTGCGGCGCGACACGCCAGAGGATCAGGACTACGCGGCGCAGGTGAAGCGCTCGGCCGCTCGCTTCGGTGGCAAGGTCGTGGAGGACCATATTTACAGGCTGCCGCCCGGCGCCCGGAACCTGGACTCCGGTCACCAGCAGGTCCAGCAGCAGATCCCCCTGGAGACCGAAAGCGCGCCCGCGCATGACGTTGTCTGGGTCATTAACAGCGACGACGATTTCGGCGACTACCTGATGTACCGCACCTACGCGCCCCGGCCCGTGATTGGCACGCAAGGGCTGCAGGCGGTCGCCTGGGACAAGTCCTATACCGAATCCGGCGGCATGCATTTCCAGAACGCCATTCCGCGCCTGGCGAAGCGTGCGCCGGTCGAGCGCGACTACACCGCCTGGCTCGGCTTCCGCTCCATCGCCGATGCCGCGATGAAGGCCGGCAAGGTCGATCCCAAGGGAGTGAAGAACTATCTCCTGTCCGACGACTTCAAGGTTGAGGCGTTCAAGGGGCAAGCCCTCAGCTTCCGCGACTGGGACCATCAGATGCGCCAGCCCATCGTCCTCGGCGGCGGCACCCGCGTGCCCGTCTCGACCTCGCCGCAGGAAGGCTTCCTGCACCAGACCTATCTCACCGACACGCTCGGCTTCGATAAGCCCGAGACGAAATGCAAGTTCAAATGACCCCAGGCAAAGGTACATCCATGACACGCAACAGTCTTGCAGCAGCCTGCGCGACGGCCCTCATCCTCTTCGCCGTACCCGCCTCGGCTGCCACCATCTTCGTCTCCAACGAGAAGGACAACACGGTCACGGTGATCGACACCGAGACCATGAAGACCATCAAGACCATCAAGACCGCCAGGCGGCCGCGCGGCATCGTACTGAGCCCGGACCACAAGGAACTGTTCGTGGCGGCAGGCGACGGCGACATCATCGATGTAATCGACACCAAGACGATGGAGGTCACCCGGACTCTCGAATCCGGTCCCGATCCCGAGCTTATGGCTATCGATCCGGCGGGCGAGACCATCTACATCGCCAACGAAGACGATAGTCTCGTCACCATCATGGACATCAAGAGCGGCGACGTGCTCGCCGAGGTCCCCGTGGGCGTGGAGCCGGAAGGCATGGCGGTCAGCCCTGACAGCAAGTACACGGTGGCCACATCCGAAAGCACGAGCATGGCGCATGTCATCGACAACGCCACGAATAAGCTCATCGCCAATGTTCTCGTCGACTCGCGGCCCCGCGAGGCCAAGTTCACCGCCGACGGCAAGGAGCTTTGGGTTTCCTCGGAAGTGGGCGGCACCATTTCTGTCATTGATCCCAAGACCTGGTCGATCACCAAGAAGATCACCTTTGAGGTGCCCGGCGTGCGGCCCGAGCAGCTTCAGCCCGTGGGCATGGACTTTGCCCGCGACGGCAAGATTCTGTTCGCGCCGCTGGGCCCGTCCAACCGCGTCGCCGTCATCGATGCGGACTCCAAGGAAGTCATCGACTACATCCTGGTCGGTCAGCGTCCCTGGCATGGCGAGCTCGGTCCCGAGGGCAAGAAATATTACGTCGCCAACGGCCTTACCAACGACGTCACGGTGATCGACGTGGACTCTCTGAAGGCGGAGAAGTCGGTGCCGGTGGGACGTCTGCCTTGGGGCGTGGCCATCATGCCGGGCAAGCTGGGCGAATAGGCTCAACCCGCCGGCGTCTCGCTGCGTACGCGCCGGCCGATGAACTGCGCCACGGCTTCCGCGGCGAGGATCGCCCCCAGCGAGATCGCGATCGAGATCAGCGTGAGCCGCAAGGCCCCGACATCCCCGCCGGGCACTTGCGTAAACGTGTAGATCAGGCTGGGCAGGGTCTGCGTCTCTCCGGGGATATTCGACACGAAGGTGATGGTCGCGCCGAACTCGCCCATGGAGCGGGCGAAGGCGAGAATGGCGCCGGCGATGATGCCGGGCGCGATCAGCGGCAGCGTCACCGTGAGAAACACCCAAAGGCGGCTTGCGCCCAGCGTGCCCGCCGCCTGCTCGAGCCGCCGGTCCACGGCCTCGACCGAAAGCTGGATCGCCCGCACCAAAAGCGGAAAACCCATAATGGCGCAGGCGAGCGCCGCCCCGGTCCAGCGGAAGGCGAAGACGATGCCGAAAGTCTCCGCCAGCCAGCTTCCGATCGGCCCTTGCCGGCCGAACAGCAGCAGCAGCACATAACCCGTCACCACCGGCGGCAATACCAGCGGTAACAGCACCAAGGCATTGAGGAGGGGGCGGCCCAAGAACCGTCCGCGGCCGATCGCCATGGCGGCGGCGATGCCGAAGGGCAGGCTCACGAGCGTGGCCACGGTGGCCACGCGCAAGGACAGCTTGATGGCGGTCAGTTCTTCAGGCGTGAGGTCGAACACGGAAGACTCTTACCACCTGCCGGCCCCGCGCATAAGCGAACAGAGTGCATAAGGGACGGCGTAGGAGCGAGGCACTAAGTGCCCTGGAAGCTCGACTCGCGGCGCTCCCTGGCTTCCTTCAGCTGGAGAATCGCTTCCTTCACCAGAGGGTCGAGCCCTTCGCCGCCTTGGTCGAGATAGGCGAAGATCGCCGTGCGCATGCGCGGATCCCAGAACTTCCTGATATGACCGGCAATTCCAGGAATGACCTCGTTCTCCCGTTGATACTGGAAGAACTTGCCGATCTGGTTCGCCATGTAGACGAGGTTGTCCGGCTTCATCTGCTTGCGGCTCCGTGACTTTGCGGCGAGGGAAGGGGTGACGCTACTCCGCCGCCACCAGAGGCTCGGCGATGCGACGTGCCGCCTTCGACAGCTCCTCGTATTCCTCCTGCCACTCCGACGGCCCGTTGGACGGCGCGATTTGAACGGCCGTCACCTTGTACTCGGGGCAGTTCGTGGCCCAGTCGGAGAACTCGGTGGTCACCACATTCACCTGCGTGCTCGGGTGGTGGAAGGTGGTGTAGACCACGCCCGGAGCCACGCGGTCGGTGATCAGCGCCCGCAAGGTGGTCTCGCCGGTACGGCTGGCGATCTTCACCCAGTCGCCGTCGCGCACGCCGCGGTTCTCGGCGTCGTGGGGATGGATCTCCAGACGATCCTCCTCGTGCCACACCACGTTGGCCGTGCGCCGTGTCTGCGCGCCCACATTGTACTGGGACAGGATGCGGCCCGTGGTGAGCAGCAGCGGGAAGCGCGGGCCGGTCTTCTCGTCCGTCGCCACATATTCGGTGATGACGAACTTGCCCTTGCCGCGCACGAAGCTGTCGATGTGCATGATCGGCGTGCCGTCCGGCGCCGCCTCGTTACACGGCCACTGCACGGAGCCGAGCTCGTCCAGCTTCTCGTAGGAGACGCCCTGGAAGGTCGGCGTCAGCCGCGCGATCTCGTCCATGATTTGCGAGGGATGGTCGTACTGCATGGGATAGCCCAACGCGCCCGACAGCATCTGGGTGATCTCCCAGTCCTCGTAGCCGTTGACCGGCGCCATCACCTTGCGCACGCGCTGAATGCGGCGCTCGGCGTTGGTGAAGGTGCCATTCTTCTCGAGGAAGGTGGAGCCGGGTAGGAACACGTGCGCGTAGTTCGCCGTCTCGATCAGGAACAGATCCTGCACCACCACGCATTCCATCGCGGCGAGGCCGGCGGCCATGTGCTGGGTGTTCGGGTCGGACTGAAGGATGTCCTCGCCCTGGATGTAGATGCCCTTGAACGAGCCATCGAGGGCGGCGTCGATCATGTTGGGGATGCGCAAGCCGGGCTCGTTGTCGAGCGGACGGCCCCAGAGATGCTCGAATAGTTCGATCGTCGCGTCGTCGGAAACATGCCGGTAGCCGGGTAGCTCGTGCGGGAAGGAGCCCATGTCGCAAGAGCCCTGCACGTTGTTCTGACCGCGCAAGGGGTTCACGCCCACGCCCTCGCGGCCCATATTGCCGGTCGCCATGGCGAGGTTGGCGATGGCCATCACCGTGGTCGAACCTTGGCTGTGCTCGGTCACGCCGAGGCCGTAATAGATGGCGCTGTTGCCGCCGGTGGCATAAAGGCGCGCGGCACCGCGGATCGCTTCCGCCGGAACGCCGGTGAACTTCTCCACCGCCTCAGGGCTGTGGCGCGGATCGGCCGCGAACGCGGCCCACTCCTGGAACTCGTCCCAGTCGCAGCGCTCGCGCACGAACTGCTCGTTCACCAGGCCCTCGGTGACGACGACATGGGCCAGCGCCGTGACCACGGCCACGTTGGTGCCGGGTTTGAGCGGCAGGTGATAATCGGCCTCGATATGCGGCGTGCGCACCAGATCGATGCGGCGTGGGTCGACAATGATCAGCTTGGCGCCGTCGCGCAGACGTTTCTTCATGCGCGAGGCGAACACCGGGTGACCGTCGGTCGGGTTGGCGCCGATAATCAGAACCACGTCGGTCTGCTCGACGGAGTCGAAGTCCTGCGTGCCGGCGCTCTCGCCCAAGGTGGTCTTGAGGCCGTAGCCGGTCGGCGAATGGCACACGCGCGCGCAGGTATCGACATTGTTGTTGCCGAAGCCGGCGCGGATCAGCTTCTGCACCAGATAGGTCTCTTCGTTGGTGCAGCGCGACGAGGTGATGCCGCCGACCGAGCTCTTGCCGTATTTGGCCTGGATGCGCTTGAACTCCGACGCCGTGTATTGGATGGCCTCCTCCCAGGAGACTTCCCGCCACGGATCGGCGATCTTCTCGCGTATCATCGGCTTGGTGATGCGGTCCTTGTGGTGCGCATAGCCATAGGCGAAGCGGCCCTTGACGCAGGAATGCCCGCGATTGGCTTTGCCTTCCTTGTTGGGGATCATGCGCACCAGCTCGTCGCCGCGCATCTCCGCGCGGAAGGTACAGCCCACGCCGCAATAGGCGCAGGTGGTGACGACGGCCTTGTCCGGCGTGCCGATGTCGATGACCGATTTCTCGTTGAGCGTCGCGGTGGGGCAGGCCTGCACGCAGGCGCCGCACGACACGCACTCAGAATCGATGAAGGGCTGCTCCATGGAGGGCGACACCACCGACTTGAAGCCGCGGCCGGCGATGGTCAGCGCGAAGGTGCCTTGCACTTCTTCGCAGGCCCGCACGCAGCGCGAGCAGACGATGCACTTGGAAGGCTCGTAGGTGAAATAGGGGTTGGAGGCGTCGATGCCCGGGTTCGGGTGGCGCGCGCCGTCATAGCCGTAGCGCACGTCGCGCAGGCCCACGGCGCCGGCCATGTCCTGCAGCTCGCAGTCGCCATTGGCCGAACAGGTCAGGCAATCCAGCGGATGCTCGGAGATATAGAGCTCCATCACGCCTTTGCGCAGGCGCTTCAGGCGGTCCGTCTGGGTCTTCACCACCATGCCTTCGGCGACGGGTGTCGTGCAGGAGGCGGGCGTGCCATTACGGCCTTCCACCTCGACAAGGCACAGCCGGCAGGAACCGAACGCCTCGACCATGTCGGTGGCGCAGAGCTTGGGAATCTGCGTGCCGAGCTCCATGGCCGCGCGCATGACCGAAGTTCCCTCAGGCACCGCGACTTCAACGCCGTCGATGGTCAGCGTCACGATCTTTTCGGCTTCGGATTTCGGGGTGCCGTAGTCGATTTCGGGGTTCAAAGACATCGCTTCCTCATTCAGCAGCTTGAAGGCGCTTCTTGCCGGCGCCGAAATCTTCAGGGAAATGGTGGAGTGCGCTCATCACTGGATAGGGGGTGAACCCACCCAACGCGCAAAGGGACCCCCACTTCATCGTGTCGCAAAGGTCCTCGAGCACGGCGAGATTACTCTCACGCTCCTCGCCGGCCATGATCTTGTCCATCAGCTCCACGCCGCGCGCGGAGCCGATGCGGCAGGGCGTGCACTTGCCGCAGGATTCGATGGCGCAGAACTCCATGGCGAACCGGGCTTGCAGCGCCATGTCCACCGTGTCGTCGAACACCACCACGCCGCCATGGCCGATCAGACCGTCGGCGGCGGTAAAGGCTTCATAGTCGAACGGCGTGTCGAACTTCTCGCGCGGGAAATAGGCGCCGAGCGGGCCGCCGACCTGAACCGCGCGCACCGGCCGGCCCGAATAGGTCCCGCCGCCGACCTCGTCCACGAGCTCGCCGAGCGAGATGCCGAAGGCGGTCTCATACAGCCCGCCATGCTTGATATTGCCGGCAAGCTGGATGGGCATGGTGCCGCGCGACTTGCCCATGCCGAAATCGCGGTAGAACGGGCCGCCGTCGGACATGATGATCGGCACGGTGGCGAGTGACAGCACGTTGTTGATGACGCTGGGCTGGCCGAACAGGCCGACATGGGCGGGCAGCGGCGGCTTGGCGCGCACTTCGCCGCGTTTGCCTTCGAGGCTGTCCAGCAGCGAGGTCTCCTCGCCGCACACATAGGCGCCGGCGCCGAGCCGCACTTCCATGTCGTAGGCGAGGCCAGAGCCCGCCACGTTGTCGCCGAGGAAACCGGCTTTGCGCGCTTCCTCGATGGCGATGTTCAGGGTCTCGAAGGCGTGGGGATATTCGGAGCGCAGATAGATGTAGCCGTAGGTCGCGCCCACCGCGAGACCGGCGATGGTCATGCCCTCGATGAGCACGAAGGGGTCGCCCTCCATGATCATGCGGTCGGCGAAGGTGCCGCTATCGCCTTCGTCGGCGTTGCACACGATGTATTTCTGCTGGGGCGGCGTCTCGGCGACGGTGCGCCATTTGATGCCGGTGGGGAAGCCCGCGCCGCCGCGGCCGCGAAGGCCGGAGGTCATGACCTCCTCGACGATGGCCTTGGGGCCCACTTGAATCGCCTTCTTCAGGCCCTCATAGCCCTTATGCGCCTGGTAATCCTCGATGGAGCGGGGATCGACGATGCCGCAACGGGCAAAGGTGAGGCGGGTCTGGTTTTTGAGCCAGGGGTAGTCGTCCATCACGCCGATGCATGTGTCGTGGGGCTTGGCTTCGAGAATGCCGGCATCGATAAGGCCCGGCACGTCGCTCGCCTTTGCCGGCCCGTAGCCGACGCGGCCTTGTGGCGTCTCGATCTCGATCAGCGGCTCCAGCCAATACATGCCGCGCGCGCCGGTGCGGATGATCTCCACATCGAGGCCGCGCGCCTCGGCTTCCTCGCGGAATTTCTTCGCGGTGGCCTCGGCGCCGACGCACAGCGCGCCGGAATCGCGGGAGATGTAAATGCGGGTCACGACTGCGCCTCCCTGAGCAACTCATCGAACTGCTCCTCGTCCAGCGCCCCGTAAACCTCGTTGTCGAGCATGGCGGCAGGCGACGAATGGCACAGCCCAAGGCAATAGACCGGCTCCAACGTCACGCGGCGATCGGCGGTCGTGCCGCCCATGTCCACGCCGAGCTTTTCCTTGGCGCGTTTCTCGAGCGCGCGCACGCCCGACGCCTGGCAAGACTCGGCGAGACAGAGTTTCAGCGTCCGCCGTCCGCCCGGCTCGCGCCGGAAGTCATGATAAAAGGTGATGCAGCCATGCACCTCTGCGCGGGAAATGTTCAGCGCATCGGCAATCAGGGGTTCGGCGTCGAGCGGCACGCAGCCGAAAACGCCCTGCAAGGCGTGCAGGATCGGGAGCGTTGCGCCCTTTTCGTGCTGATGCTGCGCGATGATTTCGCTCGCGCGCTCAGGCGTCCATGGTTCATGTCGTGGCATTGCCCAGCCGCGGCGTTTGTTGGGCCCCTGCGACATTTTGGAGCCTCCTCTCAAAATGAGTAAAAAACCCTGGGAAATCAATAAAGCAGGCCCGTGACCCGATCGGGATTCCTGATCGTGTGACAGGGGCCTGAAGGCCCATTTGGGTGGCTCCAGGGCTTGTGAGACGCTCTAAGCCTTGAGGGTAGGGACCACGGGCCCGGAGGGCACGTGCGCGCTCAAGATCGGGGCGAGCTGCTTGGCCTCGTTCACCAGCGCATTGATCAAAGGTGTCAGCGGGTTGCGCTGGGGCACGACGAGCCCGATCGAGTGGGACACGTCGGGCTCCACGATGGGAATGGCCCGCACCTTTTCGGTGAGGCCCAGCACTTCGGCAAGTTTAGCGGGCATCACGCTTGCCCATTTGCCGGTCCGGACATGGGCGAACAACACGATGATGGAATCGGATTCCAGGGTCGGCGCCACCTCGACCCCCTCCTGACGGAGCAGCGTGTCGATGATCCGGCGATTCTGCATGTCGGGGGTGAGCAGGCAGAGCGGCACCTTGCCGACCTCGGCCCAGGTCACCTGGTCCCGGTCGCCGAGCGGACTGTCGGAGGCGGCGAGCAGCCGGTACTCCTCGCTATAGAGCGGCACCGATTGCACCCGTCCCAGCGGCTCGTTGTCGAGATAGGTGAGGCCGGCGTCGATCTCCAAATTCTCGAGCATGCCCAAGACCTCGATCGAGTTCCGCGACCAGATGGTGAAGCTCACATCGGGGTGCTGCGCCCTGTACGGCGTGGTGATCAGCCCCACCATGGGCAGCGCCGTGGGAATCGCGGCGATGCGGATATGCCCGGCAAGGCCGTGCTTCAGGGCATCGATCTCCTGGCGCATGGCGCGGGTGTCGCCAACGATGCGCCGCGCCCAGTCGAGCACCCGCTCGCCCTCCGGCGTGAAGCCGCGGAAGCGCGAGCCGCGCTCCACCAGCAGCACGCCCATCACGTCTTCCAGCTGCTTGATGCCCGCCGAGAAGGTCGGCTGGCTCACGCCGCAGGCTTCCGCCGCGTGGCCGAAATGGCGTTCGCGCGAAAGAGCGATGATAAATTCGAGCTTATCGATCATGGTGCCGGGTGCCGGGGTTTGCTGGCCCGCACTATAGGGATTGTGGGCCTGGCGCGCAGCATCATCAACCGCCGAAAGCGCGAAGCGCTTCGAGAGGCCTTATTCCTTCTCGGTGCGGAAGGTCTTGTGGCAGGTCTTGCAGGCGTCGATCACGCCCTTGAACTTCGCCTTCCAGTCCGGCGCGCTGCCCTCAAGCGCCGTAACCAGAACCTTGGCCGCAAGGCCGAGCGCGTCCGCATCGCCCGTGAATTCGTCCCATTTGGTCCAGATCTCGGGCTTGGCCTCGCTCGGATGGCCTGTGGTGCCTTCGGGAAACAGCTCGGGGATCTGCTTTGCCGTCGTCTCGATCACGCCCGCGGCCTTCGCCGCCTCGGCGGCATCGAACGGCGTCTTGCCCTTGGCCATGAGGCCGATGACCTTCATGGCGTCCTTCTGCGAGTCCATCAGGTCCATGCGCTCCTTGACCACGCCGGTTGCCTCCTCATGGGCGAGCGCGAGCGGTACGAAGGCGAGCAGGAAGAGAACCGTCAATTGCGAGAGCTTGGACATCATCCGGGCATTTCCTCTGAGGGTCACAAAATATGTCGGCCCATTGTCGGCGCCGCCGAGGGGTCTGACAAGGTTGGCGCCCGATCACAAAATCGTTGATTCAGGCTTCGACCGGTAGGCCGGATGGAGCCGCATTGGCCGTGCTCGCCAATGCAGCTCCGTCGCCTCAGCAGTCGCCGAGCGTCTTCTGCCACCCAAGGGTGAGGGTCCAGTCCGTTTCCATCTGGGGACCGTTCAGGTTCTGATAGACCGGGACACCGAACTCGGCCGCCAGACGTTGACCGCAAATGGCGCCCTTCTGGCCGATCAGGTTGACGCCGAACAGAAGGTCGACCCGGTCCCCGCCATAAAAGTCGGGATTTGCCGTCTGCACCGGCCCCACGATCGCCGCATCGATTCCGTCGATGCTGCCTTGGGTCTGGTATGCGACGCGGATCGAGTTGCTCACCCAGGGCGCCCACTCATACTGCGCCCAGCCGGTTACCTGGTTCAGATCGCCCAGCGCATAGCCCTCGTCGTTCTCGTCCTCCAGGCGGAAGGCGCCGCGATATTGCGCCCCGAAGGACACGTTTCCGGAACGCCCTGTGTAGACGATGCCGGGCAGGAAATCCCACGTGCCCGAGCCGAGCTGCATGGCATAGGGCAGACGCACGATCGGTGTCGCCCCCATGGGTGTGAGCACACGCCCGGTTTCGGTGATGGAGCCCGTCGGCGAGCTCAAGCCCAGGATCAAATTGAGGTGCTGCCCCCCCTGGTTGGTCTTCCCATCGTAAAGGCCGATCAGGGCGCTCAACGAGACGTCACCCATGCCGCCGCTCTGCGTGTCGAAGCTACCGAGAACGTTCGTCCCCATGCCGCCCATATAGGTGATGTGGTGCATGTCCTTCTCGATGATCGGCACCATCCCCATCAAGGTGACGCTATCGGTCACGCCGAACATGGCGCTGAGCATGTGCATCTCCATGCTCATCTCCGTTGGCACGATGCGTAGCGTCGGCGGCTGCATCGGCTTGCCGAAGAAGCGGTTCGGCACGGTGGTGACGATGGTGTCCGGCGAGACGCTGTCGTCGCCGATCAAATTGCCTTCCATCTGCATCTGCATGTAGCGGTAGGACAGCATCAGCTCGCCTTCGTGGTGGCGGTGATCGCCCATGACGCCGATGGGGCCGTGCGCATCGGCGCGCGGCGCGTGCTTGAATTCACCGTCCTGCACCGTCATGTCGAAGCCGGTCGCCTTGGGAAGGCGCATGTCGTCCGCGGCCGCGCCGAAGGCATAGGCCTGGACGGCTGCCGCGATGGCCAAGGCCGGCAACAGGCGCCGCCCTGACAAGCATGATTGTCTGAGCATTCTATCGAACTCCCTGCGTGTTTTGGATTGTTCCAGCCATGCGTGCCGCACGCGGTGTTCGACGCGCGGCCCTTCGGCTGGTCATCAAAAGCGTCAGAGTTCGAGAGGGGGCCCCCGATTATGCGGACGCCCGGGGGCGCCCCCGACATGGCCCAGATCGGCGACGGCGAAGCGCGGCGTGGCGCGCTCGGCATCGAGGACACCGGCGTCGCAAGCGCCGGCGAGCGCGGTCATGAAGGCCGCGTAGCCCTTACAGAACGGACATTTCTTTTGGGGTGTGGACGGCTCGCTCGGCGCGGCTGGATCGTGGCTGCCCGCCGGGCCGCTGTGGCACGGCATGTCGAGCGCGACCGCGCCGGGCTCTCCCGCCAGCGCCAGGGCCGTCGCCTGAGAGACGACGTGCCCGGGAATGAGCGCCGTAAACAGAAAGACCCCGACCAGCGCGAACGCGCCGGCCAGCGAGCGGTGCCTATGGAAGTCCCCCAACCCCATGCCCGGATAATAGGCACTCCCCATCAGGAGGGAAAGCGGGCCGTGGTGGCACAGTGACGCGCCGGAAGTGACGTGCCGTGGCGAAGCTCGCGGGCGCCGCAAAATGGGTTGGCTCCGGGCTCAATCCGCGCCAATACAGGCGTCATGAGAGAAAAGAGCGACATCCCATCCCGCGCCCTCGTGGCCGATATCGGCGGCACCAATGCGCGCTTCGCCGTGGTCGATCTCCTCACCCTGGAGCTGTCGGGCGTGCGCAGCTTCGCCAATGCCGATCATGCGGGCCTCGCCGAGGCGATCCGCTTCTATCTGAAGGACGTCAGCGAGCCGATCACGCATGCGGGCCTCGCCGTGGCCGCGCCCTTGCTGGACGACAAGGTCCAGCTCACCAACGCGCCCTGGTCGTTCGCGCAGAGCACGCTTGGCCGCGAGGCGGGGCTGGAGGGGGTGCACCTGCTCAACGATTTCGAGGCATTGTCGCTGTCCTTGCCCTATCTGACCGGGGAGGAGCTGCATCAGATCGGCGGGCGCGATCCCGTCGAGCACGCGCCCAAGGCCGTCCTGGGCCCCGGGACCGGGCTCGGCGTTGCCGGTCTGGTCTGGTCGCCGTCCGGCTGGATCGCGCTGCCGTCGGAGGGCGGCCATGTGACGCTTGGGGCCGAGACCGAGAGTGAGCTCGCCCTGGTCGAGCGCCTACGAAAGGGGCGCGAACGCCTCTCGGTGGAACGGGCTCTGTCGGGGCCGGGCTTGACCGATCTGCACCAGGCCGTCGCCGCCTCTCACGGCCACACTGCCGAGATGCTGAGTCCGTTCGAGGTGGAGCAACTTGCGCTGAGCGGCGACGACGAGATCGCCGAAGAAGCCCTCGACATTTTCATCGCCTGGCTCGGCCGCTTCGCGGGCGACGTGGCGCTGGTGGTGGGCGCGCGCGGCGGCGTCTATCTCGGCGGCGGCATCGCCCCCAAGCTCTTGAAGCGTCTGACCCAAGGCGATTTCCGCGAGGCCTTCGACCGCAAAGGCCGCATGGAGGAATTCGTGGCACCGATTCCGGTCTATGTGATCCTCGCCGAGTTCCCGGCGCTCAAGGGCGCTGCCGTCGGCTTGCGGGGGAAGCTCGCAAACGCCTGACAAGGCCCTGAAACGATTCAGCTAATGGCGGCGAAGACGCGTGGGCAAACCCGGGTCGGGCGCCGAGCCTATTTGAATTCGACCTTCATGATCTCATAGGACTTGCCGCCGCCGGGCGTGGATACCTCGACCACGTCCTTTTTGCGCTTGCCGAGCAGGGCGCGCGCGATGGGCGAGGTGATGGAGATTTTGCCCTCCTTCACGGAGGCCTCGGTTTCGCCGACGATGCGGTACTTGACCTTCTCGTCGGTGTCCTCGTCGACCAGGGTCACGGTCGCGCCGAACATGACCTGATCGCCCTTGAGCTTGGACACGTCGATAATGTCGGCGCGGCTGAGCTTATCCTCGAGGTCGGCCAGGCGCGCCTCTGTGAGACCTTGCAGGTCCTTGGCGGCGTGATACTCGGCGTTTTCCGAGAGGTCCCCGTGCGCGCGCGCTTCGGCGATCAATTTGATGATCCGCGGCCGTTCGACGGACTTGAGATGCTTGATCTCAATCTCCAACGCGGCAAAGCCCTGGGCGGTCATCGGCACCTTATCCATGTCAGTCAATACTCCTTAGGGGGATCCCCCTTGCAATACTGTCAAGGAATAGACCCGTCCAAGTCAAGAATCTGTTGATTTTGACCGTTTTACCTAAGCGGTCTCGGCGAGCCCTGAAGAGCCTTTGCCGACATAGCTCTGTAGAGGGGCAACGGTCAGGCTGCCTTCGCGGAGGGCCTTGATAGCCTCGGTCACGGCGCGCGCGCCGGCGAGGGTTGTATAGTAGGGGATGTGGTTGATCAAGGCCGACCGTCGGATCGACATGGAGTCGGCCAGGGCCTTGGCGCCTTCGGTGGTGTTGAACACGATGTCGATCTCGCCATTGGTGATGGCGTCGACGATATGCGGCCGGCCCTCCAGGACCTTGTTGACCTTCTCGCAGGCGATGCCGTGCGCGTCGAGATGCCGCTTCGTGCCGCGGGTGGCCACGATGCGAAAGCCCATCTCGGTGAGCATGCGGACCGGAACCAGCAGCCGGTCCTTGTCCAGGTCCTTGACCGACACGAACACGGTGCCCGAAAGCGGCAGCTTCGCGCCGCCGCCGAGCTGGCTCTTGGCGAAGGCCACCGCGTAGTCGCGGTCGATGCCCATGACTTCTCCAGTGGAGCGCATCTCCGGTCCCAGCACGGGATCGACGCCGGGGAAGCGCGCGAAGGGGAACACCGCCTCCTTCACCGCGATGTGCCGCAGCTCGGGCCGCTTCAACTCGAACGCGGCGAGCGGCTTGCCGGCCATGATCTCCGCGGCGATGCCGGCGATCGGCAGGCCGATCACCTTGGCGACGAAGGGCACGGTGCGCGAGGCGCGCGGGTTGACCTCCAGCAGGTAGATGTCGTCGTCCTGGATGGCGAACTGCACGTTCATCAGGCCGACCACGTTGAGCGCGCGCGCCAGCTCGACCGCCTGGCGCTCCAGGTCGGCGATGATCTCCGGCTTCAGCGAATGAGGCGGGAGCGAGCAGGCCGAGTCGCCGGAATGCACGCCCGCCTCCTCGATATGCTCCATCACCCCGCAGATGAACACATCCGTGCCGTCGGCGAGTGCGTCCACGTCCACCTCGATGGCGTCGCGCAAATACGAGTCGATCAACACCGGGCTCTTGCCGGATACCACCACGGCTGCGGCGATATAGCGGGCGAGCTGCGCCTCGTCGTGCACGATCTCCATGGCGCGGCCGCCCAGCACATAAGACGGCCGGATGACCACGGGGAAGCCGATCGCCTTGGCGATGGCCACCGCTTCATCCGCCGAGCGGGCAATGCCGTTATTCGGCTGCTTGAGGCCGAGCCTCTCGATCAGCGCCTTGAAGCGGTCGCGGTCTTCCGCCAAGTCGATGGCGTCGGGCGAGGTGCCGAGGATCGGCACTTCGGCGCTCTCCAAGGCCGCGGCGAGCTTGAGCGGGGTCTGGCCGCCGAACTGCACGATCACGCCTTTGAGCGTGCCGTTCTGTTGTTCCTTGCGCACGATCTCCAGCACGTCCTCCTCCGTCAGCGGCTCGAAATAGAGCCGGTCGGACGTGTCGTAATCGGTGGAGACGGTTTCGGGATTGCAGTTGACCATGATGGTCTCAAACCCGGTGGCCGACAGCGAGAACGCCGCGTGGCAGCAGCAATAGTCGAACTCGATGCCTTGGCCGATACGGTTCGGCCCGCCGCCCAAGATAATGACCTTGTTCGCGTCCGACGGCCGCGCCTCGCACGACTCTCCTCCGGGAAAGCCGGTCTCGTAGGTCGAGTACATATAGGCGGTGGGCGAGGCGAACTCTGCCGCGCAGGTGTCGATGCGCTTGTAGACCGGGTGCACGTCGAGCGCGCGGCGGGCGTTTGAGACCTCCGCCACGTCAAGGCCGGCCAGCGTTGCCAGGCGTTCGTCGCCGAAGCCCATGGCCTTCAGCCCGCGGAACTGCGCCGCCGTCTTCGGCAATCCGTGTTCGATCACCCGCGCTTCCGCATCGATGATGTCCTGGAGCTGGCGGATGAACCACGGGTCGATGCTACAGGCTTCGTAGATCTGCTCGTGGTCGAAGCCGAAGCGCAAGGCTTGCGCCACTTTCAGCAGCCGGTCGGGCGTGGGCGCACCGAGCGCCGCGCGGATCACGTTCTTGTCGTCGCCCTGGCCGATCCCCTCGAAGGTGAGATCGTCGAGGCCGGTCAGCCCTGTCTCCATGGAGCGCAGCGCCTTTTGCAGCGACTCCGGGAAGGTCCGGCCGATGGCCATGGCCTCGCCCACCGATTTCATCGCCGTGGTCAGCGTCGGCGTCGAACCCGGGAATTTCTCGAAGGCAAAGCGCGGGATCTTGGTGACTACGTAATCGATGGTCGGCTCGAAGGAGGCGGGCGTCGCCCCGCCGGTGATGTCGTTGGCGAGTTCGTCCAGCGTGTAGCCGACGGCGAGCTTGGCCGCGATCTTGGCGATGGGGAAGCCGGTCGCCTTCGAGGCCAGCGCGGAGGAGCGCGACACGCGCGGGTTCATCTCGATGATGACGAGGCGCCCGTCTTCCGGGTTCACGGCGAACTGCACGTTGGAGCCGCCGGTCTCCACGCCGATCTCGCGCAACACCGCGATCGAGGCGTTGCGCATGATTTGGTATTCCTTGTCGGTCAGCGTCAGCGCCGGCGCCACCGTGATCGAGTCGCCGGTATGCACGCCCATCGGGTCGATATTCTCGATGGAGCAGATGATGATGCAGTTGTCGTCCTTGTCGCGGACGACCTCCATCTCATATTCCTTCCAGCCCAGCACCGACTCCTCGATCAGCACCTCGCAGGTCGGCGAGGCGTCGAGCCCGCGCTCGACGATCTCCAGGAATTCTTCGCGGTTATAGGCGATGCCGCCGCCGGTTCCGCCCATGGTGAAGGACGGGCGGATGACGGCGGGGAGGCCGATATCCTGGAGCGCTTCGAGCGCCTCGATGAGACCCTTTTCGACGTAACGCCGGCGCCGTTCGCTCTCGTGCCGCGCCCAGTCCGCCTCGAAGTCGAGCATGGCCTTGGCGCGCGCCTCCGGATCCGGGTTCTCCGCCTCGATGCGCGCCACCTCCGTCTTATAGGTCTTCCGGTCGGCGCGCTTGAGCGAGGCGGCATCGGCGAGCCGCGAGCTCGGCGTCTCCAGCCCGATCTCGTTCATCGCTTCGCGGAACAGTTCGCGGTCTTCCGCCTTGTCGATGACCTCCGCGCGCGCGCCGATCATCTCGACGTCGAATTGGTCGAGCACACCGGCGCGGTGCAGGCTGAGCGCGGTATTGAGCGCGGTCTGCCCACCCATGGTGGGCAGCAGGGCGAATCCGCCCGGCACGGCGTGCCGCTCCTTCTCGATGATCTTGGCGACCACGTCCGGTGTGATCGGCTCGATATAGGTGGCGTCGGCAAGCTCGGGGTCGGTCATGATCGTGGCCGGGTTCGAATTCACCAGCACGATCCGATAGCCCTCTTCTTTCAGGGCCTTGCAGGCTTGCGTGCCGGAATAGTCGAACTCGCAGGCCTGGCCGATCACGATCGGCCCGGCCCCGATGATCAGGATGGACTTTATGTCTTCGCGTTTTGGCATTTTGGCTGACTCTGGCCCCCGGCTCTGTGGAAGGAAAGGCAGGGGCCGCGGAGGTCTTAGACCAGATTCCGGTGCGAGGGAAGCGGAGCGCGCCCGCACCCTGGCTGAAAACCGGCATTTTTCCGCAACTTTACGCCGTCTGGTGAGTTTCCTTTCAAACCCCGCATGTAATCTTCACCCATGACCTCCAATCCACGCGCCAACACGCCTCTCTGGCTCGACCTGCTGCTCGCCTCCGGCATGATCGGGGGCGCCTACGCGCTCGACCGCTACGTCCTGCCGCAATCCCGCGCCCCGCGCGTCAACGATGCGGCCCCGGGCGATCCCGCGGCTGCGCCGGAGCTGGCTCCCGAGCCTGAGAAGGACGCCGAACCGAAAGACGGCCCGAAAGAAGGCCCGAAAGAAGGCCAAGGCGCCATGGAGACGCGGCCGTCCCAGGAGCCGGAGCGTGTGCAGCGTGCGCGCGCCTACGACCGGGGCCGGGGCCGGCGCGCCACGAGCCCTCACCACATTCCCGCCAAGGGCTGGATGGATGTCGGCTATCGCGTCTACGCGCGGATCGGTGACGACCGGCTGCTCGCCGTCGCCGCGGGCGCTGTCTTCTATATGCTGCTAGCGTTGTTCCCGGCCATCACCGCGCTGGTCTCGCTCTACGGTCTGTACAACGATCCGGTGACGATCAATCAGCAGCTCTCGCTGCTTTCGGGCGTCATGCCGGCGACCGGCATCGACATCGTGCGCGAGCAGGTGACCCGCGTCGCCGACACGAGCAACAGCTCGCTCAGCTTCGGCTTTCTATTCGGCCTTGGCCTGGCGCTCTGGAGCGCCAATGCGGGCATGAAGGCAGTCATCGATTCCCTCAACGTGGTCTATGACGAGCGGGAGAAGCGCGGCTTCGTGCGGCTCACCATCGTCGCCTTCGCTTTCACCGTCGGCGCGCTCGTCTGCATTCTCCTCGCGCTCTCCGCCATCGTGGTGCTGCCCTTGGTGTTGGCCTGGGCCGGTCTCCATACGCAACTGGGTGTGATCTTGTCTTGGCTGCGCTGGCCGGCGCTGTTCTTGGTGGTGCTGATCGCGCTGGCGGTGCTCTATCGCTACGCCCCGAGCCGCGAGAACGCCCGCTGGAGCTGGCTCAGCGTCGGCGCCGTGTTCGCCACGATCGCCTGGCTCGTCGGCTCGGCGCTGTTCTCCTGGTACCTGTCGAACTTCGCCAACTACGACGCGACCTACGGCTCGCTCGGCGCCGGCATCGGCCTGATGATGTGGCTGTGGATGAGCGTCATCGTGATCTTGGTCGGCGGCGAGCTCAATGCGGAGCTCGAGCATCAGACGGCGGAAGACACCACGACACTGCCGGAGATGCCGCTCGGCGAGCGCGGCGCCACCATGGCCGATACGGTCGGCGAGGCATGGCGCTAGGCGCGCGCTAAGGTCTGGCGCTAAGCCTTCTTCTTATTGCCGTCCATCAGCTCGATAAAGCGCGCGAAGAGATAGTGACTGTCTTGCGGGCCGGGCGAGGCTTCCGGGTGGTACTGCACCGAGAACACCGGCTTGTCTTTCAGCGTCAGCCCCGCATTGGAGCCGTCGAACAGCGACACATGCGTTTCCTCGACCGTGTCGGGCAGGCTGGAGCGGTCCACGGCGAAGCCGTGGTTCATGGAGGTGATCTCCACCTTGTGCGTGGTGAAATCCTTCACCGGATGGTTCGCGCCGTGATGGCCCTGATGCATCTTTGAGGTTTCGCCGCCGAGCGCGCGCGCCAGCATCTGATGGCCGAGGCAGATGCCGAACACCGGCACGCCGGACCCCACCAGCTTTTTGATCTCGGGCACCGCGTATTCGCCTGTCGCTGCCGGGTCGCCCGGACCGTTGGAGATGAACACGCCGTCGGGGTTCCGCTCCAGGATCTCCTCCGCGCTCGTGGTTGCCGGCACCACCGTCAACCGGCAGCCGACCGCGGCCAGCTCGCGCAGGATATTGCGCTTCAGCCCGAAGTCGATGGCGACCACATGGAAGCGCGGGTTCTCCTGCCGGCCGAAGCCCTGTCCCCATTGCCACGGTGTCTCGTCCCAGGTGTAGCTCTGCCCGCAGGTCACGTCCTTGGCGAGGTCGAGCCCGACCATACCGGACCACGCCGCCGCGTCGCGCTTCAGTGCCGCCACGTCGAATTTGCCGTCGGGCGCGTGCGCGATCACCGCGTTAGGCATGCCTTTATCGCGGATCAACGCGGTCAGCGCGCGCGTATCGACGCCGGTGATGGCGATGATGCCGCGCGCCTTCAGCCAGGCGTCGAAGTCTTGACCCGCGCGCCAGTTCGACGGCGCGGTGATCGAGGCGCGCAGCACGCAGCCTTGCACGCCGGAGGAAGCCGCGAGGTTCGAGGTCTCGATGTCGTCGATATTGGTGCCGACATTGCCGATATGCGGAAAGGTGAAGGTGATGATCTGGCCCGTATAGGACGGGTCGGTCAGGATCTCCTGATAGCCGGTCATCGCCGTGTTGAAGCAGACCTCACCGACGGCGGCGCCGGTCGCGCCCGCGCCATTTCCCTCGATCACGGTGCCGTCGGCGAGAACCAACAGCGCGGTCGGCGCCTCCTCGGCCCAGGGCGGCGTCGCGCGTGCGCGCGAGGAAGTGGCCTCCGTGGCCAGAGCTTTGGTGTCGTCGGTCATTGGCGCAAACGATGGGCGAGCGTGCTCGCGGCCTTTGGCCCGCTATGGTCGGTCTAATACGGACGGCACGCGGCAGACGCCATCCTCGATTGCGCTCTTTACGCCAGACAGGATCGCGGAGTCAATCCACAGAGCGAAATATTTTCCTGTGAAAACAAGATGTTAGACCGCCAAATTCGCTTGCGTGCGGTCCCTGCGTCGATTACTTTGAAAGCTTCTTTCCTGAACGCCCTCAAAGATCATCCATGCGCGAGACCATTACCGCTGCCTTGCACGCTGCGACCAAGGCGCGTGACGCCCGCCGCGTCTCCACGCTGAGGCTGGTGAGCGCCGCGATCAAGGACCGCGACATTGCCGCGCGCACGGCAGGCACCGAGAAGGCCACCGACGCCGAGTTGCTCGATCTCCTTGCCAAGATGATCAAGCAGCGCGAGGAGTCCAAGAAGATCTACGAAGAGGCCGGGCGCGCGGAGCTTGCCGCGCAAGAGGGCGAGGAGGTCGCGATCATCCGCGAATTCTTGCCGCAACAATTGTCCGACGCAGACATGGCCAAGGCCATCGATGAAGCGATCGCCGAAGCGGGCGCCACGACCGTGCGCGACATGGGCAAGGTCATGGGCGCGCTCAAGAGCCGTTATGCCGGACAGATGGATTTCGGCAAGGCGAGTGGCGCGGTGAAGGCCAAGCTGGGTTAACGCCCTCAGCGTGCCGTCACGGTCACTGGGCCGATTTCGTCATTACTCTGCGAATCCTCATGCTTGACGTGAAGCTGATTTCCCTTCCGGTAATAGCGAAAGCAGCCGGAGAATCCGCGGCTGTTCAGCCAACATACGCGGCCGTCATTCTCGATCCGGAAGCTGCCGCTGCTCACGGTAGAACCTTGATAACGGTTCGGTTGCTCAGATCGCAGGAACTGGCCATGATGACTCGGGCACGGCATTGCGGCACTTTGCGTGCGATGACGTCCGCGGACCGGCATTGATCAGCCGGGAGAGTTTGATCCTCGACGTCGAAAGGCCTGGTGTCCGCCCGATTTGCGGTTTGTATCGACACCCATCCGGCGAAGAAGAAGAAGTAATCGAGCTCGCCTTCGTAGTATTTGCAATCCTCGAATTGATCGAAGAGGAGCTTGCCGCCGCGCGAGGCAAGCGGCAGCTCCTCGGCCGCGTTGATCATGAAGAGCGTTGGCTTCAGGTTTAATTTGGAGCTTGGCCCGTCACTGTCCACGCTGCCATAGGCATCGTAGTAGTAGAGATAGTAGGCGGTCGCGAACGGTAGTCCGGAGAGCTGGCAGGCCTGCTCCCAGGCGACACGGTTGACCACGAGGCTGTAGCTCTTCTCGTTGCACAGGACGCCCTGCGCGCCCGAGTTGGTGTAGGCCGCGAAGACCATCTCCTTGTCGGCGACGAACCTCTGATAGAGGCTGCGCATGAAGGCGTAGTCGTCCTTTTTGCTCTCGACGTAAGCGAGCACTCTGTAGATCTCGTCTCGCTTCGTCAGCGCGGGCAGCATGGCCACGATCGCGCCCTCGGTTGGCTCGACCTTGAACTCGTCGAAGTCGTATTTGTACGAGTAGTTGTCCTTGAACGCGTTGAGCAGGCCCGTGGCGTCCAGCGAATAGCCCGCCATTGCGATGCGGTCCTTCTTGGCATTGAGCTCTTCCTGCTGCTGGCTCGCATATTCTTGCATCTGGCGTTCCATCTCGGCGCGGTCCGCTTCGTCTTGTTTTGCGCTCTCCTCTAGAATATCGCCGACGCGCTTGGTCTGTGCTTCGATCCTCCCGAGTGAGGCCATCACGAGGTTCTGGAAAGCGCCCATACCGGGAATGACCTCGGCAACCGCGCCGTTGGCCTTGGCGCCCGGCACGACGGTTTGCAGCATGAGCAGGCCGAGGCAGAACACGAAGGTTGCCCCGCAGAAATAGGAGACGGTCTTGAGCTGCTCCTTCGCCTTGCCGGCCCACCCGCCGAACGCCATGAGGAGTAGGCCGACGACCGCGGAGCCGACCAGGAGCGGCACCGTGAAGTCGACGATCGGCGTGATGAAGTCGGAGATCAGAGAGACCCCGGCGGCGATCGCGCCATATTTGAACTTGAGGTGCTCGCCGATGTCGCCGATGCGATAGGCGAGCCGCTCGCGAAAGGAGAGAGCCGAGTGGCTTGGCTGTGCGGCCCGCGCCGTACCCTGCGAACTGGCCTCGAACGCCTCGATGGCGCGGTCGAGCGCGGCGTAGTCTGTGAGATAGGCCGGGCTTCGGGGATTCTTGTAGTGCGCCCTGACGGCCTGATGAAGCTTCGCGTAGAAGTCCGCGCGCGCCTCTGCCGTGCTGCTGGCCCCGCTCGGGAACCGTTGGGCCAGGAGTTGCCGGAACACGCCGACCCGTGTCTCGAATGGGTTTGGACCGCCCCCGGAGTCCGATGACATTTACCTCTTACTCCGCGTTCTCGGCGCTGAATTACAACCATCAGCGTGCTGTCTAGTCAATATGGTCGTTCAACTGCCACGCTTGCACCACGGCGCCTGTCACCCGGTGCAACACACGCACGCGACGATCACCAAACCCAATCGACTCATCGACAAATTCCTGCGGCAGCGGGCCACGCGGCAGTATGTCTTGCGCTGCAACATAGATTTGTCGCGATGCAACACTATGTTTGTTGCAATGCAGCACGGAGTGATTCTGTGCTGACCACCTTTGAATGGAGGCCTACCGATGTTGCTGCGAACCCTGCGTATCCTTCCCTTAGCTGCCGTGAGCCTGCTCGCCGTTGCTTTCACCGACATGGCGTCTGCCGAACAGGCCGAGGTCAATCTCGGCCCGGTCGGTCCGTACCAGCCCATCGTCGCGACGGTCGGCGATAAGCGCATCATCGCCTATTACGCGCCCGAAGGCGGCAAGTGCGCGGTCAGCGCCGTGGTGTTCGACACGGCCGATCGCGGTCAGACGCCGGCCCGTGTCCGCGTGGCGCTGCACCCCGGCGAGCTGTTCCACCTCGACAGCGTGGTGGATCAGACCGTGGTGCTGACCTGCGGTCCGAACGCGGAAATGATCACCGTGCTGAACCGCGGTGAGCTGCTGACCAAGGCGGCGCGCGTCAACTAGCTTTCACTGACGAGGAGGCGGACAAGCCGGGTGGTGCGTAAAGCGCCGCCCGGCTTTCTTTTGTCCAATTTTCCTTGTCGCGGAGCGCCGCGCGCGGCAGCATAGGCCCCGATTTTCGTCTCAACAGAGGGGTAATGTAATGCGACTCTTGAAGCTCACCGCCTGGGCGCCGCTTGCGGCTCTTTGCTTCCTGCCGACCGAAGCGCCGGCAGCGCCGGGCATCGCCTGTCAGCTCGCCGAGGTCTATGCGTGCACGCCGTCCGGCTGCAAGAAGGCGTCCGCCGCGGCGCACAACCTCCCGGAAGCCGTGACGCTCAACGTCAAGGAGAAGAATCTGTTCTCCGGCCTGTTCGGCGGAGAGGGGGGGTTGACGAACGGTGACACCTACGAGGACGAGAAGGTTCTCATCCTTCATGGCCGCCGCGCCCTTCAGACGTGGACCGCAGTGGTGGACAAGACCACGGGCGCCTATTCGGGCTCGATCTCCCAGATCGGCACAAGCTTCACCCAGTTCGGCACCTGTACCGGTATTACGCAGTAGCGTCCGAATTTGCGCGACACGCATTTGGAGCCGGGTGGGGCGAGACGCGCCGCCCGGCTTTCTCATGACCGAGACTTTATGGCTGAGAGGGTGGTCTGGCGCGGCGTCTTAAGAGGACATAGAGCGAGAAGGCGCCGATGGCGAGCAGCGCGATGCCGCCGGCCCAGGCCAGCGGCGTGCCGTACCAGTCGTACCAATAGAGGAGACACACGCCGGCAATCGGCGAACCGACACTGGCGACGATGTCGGCCACGTCGATATCGAAGACCCACCACACGAGAAGGGCGATGACAGCGAACAGCGCCAGCGCCAGGACCAAGATCAACACCACCGCGCGTGTCCTCGCTTCTCTCGCCTCATGCCGGGTCGTCCGTCTGGCTCTTTCGCTTGTTGAAATAGCGATACCAGCCCACGCCGCCCAGCGCGATCAGCACGAACCCGAAGGCGATCCCCGACGGCGAGTCGGACAGCAGGATAAGAAAGGCAAGGCCCAGGGCCGGCGCCAGCACGCCCATCAGCCAGTCGGGAATCTCCTTGCCGCGCAGCGCCCAGACCGCGAACACGGCCGCCATGGCGATAACGATATAGGGCAGATAGGAGACGGCGTCGGACATATGAGAGTTCCCCGCTTGCTGCCCCACGATGTCATGGCGGGGACTCGTTTAGCCTTGAGCTTCCGCAAGTCTGCGCGGGACTGCAAGCCGCCGCCAGAATGTTCTCAATTTGTTCGCAATCGGTCGATATTGGATCGGTGGATAATTGGTATGACCGCGAATCCGGTTCGCACCCGCCCCCCTCGAAGGGCCACTGTCGCTGAAATGAAGTTCTCCGATTCGTTCCTGGATGAGATCCGCGCCCGGCTGCCTGTCAGCCAGGTCGTCTCGCGCCGCGTGCAACTCAAGAGGGCCGGGCGGGAGTGGAAGGGGCTGTCGCCCTTCAACCGGGAGAAGACCCCGTCCTTCACGGTCAACGACCAGAAGGGCTTCTATCACGACTTCTCCTCTTCCAAGCACGGCGACATCTTCACCTTCCTCATGGAGACCGAAGGTTTGAGCTTCCCCGAGGCCGTGGAGCGGCTGGCGGGCGAGGCGGGCGTGCCCATGCCCGCGCCCGATCCGCAATTCGAACGCACGGTGAAGGAGCGGCTCGGCCTGCTCGACGCGCTGGAGGCCGCGGCCAAATTTTTCGAGGAGGCCTTGCGCGCGAGCGTGGGCCGCGAAGCGCTGGGCTACGCGGAAGGCCGCGGCATCGCCCGCGACACCATCAAGGAATTCCGTGTCGGCTATGCGCCGGGCGGCCGCGACACCCTAAAGACGGCGCTGCTCAAGAGAGGCTTCACCGAGGCGCAGCTTCTTGAGACCGGCCTCGTCATCAAGCCCGACGACGGGCGGCCGACCTATGATCGCTTCCGGAACCGGCTGACCATTCCCATCCTCGATGCCAAATCGCGCGTCATCGCCTTTGGCGCCCGCGCGCTCGAGGCCGACGCCCAGCCGAAATATCTGAACTCGCCGGAGACGCGCCTCTTCGACAAGGGCTCGATGGTCTACAATTTCGCCCGCGCCCGCACATCCGCCTTCGACAAGGGCGAGTTGATCGTCGTCGAAGGCTATATGGATGTCATAGCGCTCCATCAGGCGGGCTTTACCAATGTGGTTGCCACCCTCGGCACCGCCTTCACCGAGCGGCAGATGGAGATCTTGTGGCTGCTGGCGCCGGAGCCCGTCATTTGCTTCGACGGCGACCGGGCGGGCGAGGCGGCGGCCGCGCGGGCCATTGACCGCATGCTCCCCGCTCTGAGCGAAGGCCGCTCCTTCCGCTTCGCCTTCCTGCCCGAAGGCCAAGACCCCGACGACCTGGTCAGAAGCGCGGGCGCCGATGCGTTTGCTTCGTGCGTGACCGGCGCACATCCGCTCATCGACATGCTGTGGACGCGGGAGACCCAGGCCTCTCCTCTCGACACGCCGGAGCGCCGCGCCGCCTTTGAGGCGCGGCTTGAGACCCTGCTCGGCGAGATCGGCAATGTGCGGGTGAAGGACCATTACCGGCGCGAGGTGAAAAACCGGCTGTACACGCTATGGCGCGAGCAGCCCACACGCGCGCGCCAAATCCGTCCGCGCCAACCGGGCTGGCAAGGTGGCTGGCAAAGTAGCCGGCAAGGCAGGCGGCAAGATCCCCGCAGGCCCGAGCGCCGCGAGACACCCATGCCGTCGTCGTCCGCTTACGGCTTCGCCACCATCGTCACGCTGGCGCTGGTGAACCATCCCTGGTTGCTCGACCATTTCGCCGAAGAGGCCGCGAGCGTCGAGATACGCGACAAGCCGCTGGCGGCGCTGCTCGCCGCCGCCACCCGCGCCATCTTCGACGATCCCGCCATCACCCGCGACCGTTTGGTGGAGAAACTGCTGCAAGGCCCCCACGCCAAGCTCCTGGAGCGGCTGTTCCGGGAAAGCCCGTTCACGCGCATCGCCTTCCTCCAGCCCGAGACGCCGGCGGCCGAAGTCGAGACCCAGTTCGCCGACGTCATCTATCGCTGGCGGGCGCTGCCCACCCTGAACCGGGAGATTACCGAAGGCGCCGAGCATCTGTCCGAGGGCTCCGAGGACGAGTTCCAGCGCTTCGCCACGCTCCAGCAGGAGGTGGCGAGCGTCGGCCTGCACCACGAGGCGGACGACGCAGGCGAGCGCGACGCCAATAAGCGCTTCCAGGACATGCTGGCCCGGCTCAAGAAGGAGCCCTTGTCCAAGGGCCGCCGCTCCGAAAGGCGACATTAGGTCAGCCAGGCCGTCCGGCCCTGTTCTTGCACTCCCTTGCATCTGTGGCCCAGGCTGTTTCACGGATGGAAAGGGGCGAAAAAACCTTACTGGCACGGAGTTTGCGGCCTTGACAGGGAGGGTGCTGCTCGCCAAGTCATGCTGATGGCGCGGGCACCCGCGCTGAGCCCCGCAAAATGGCAGAAATGCGTGCGTTCGTGCCGCGTCTATGAGCCCCAGTGCCAATGGGACCCGTGCCGGGTAGGGCATGTCGGAGTTGGCGCCGGTGCAGCGTCAGCGCAGGTCCTGGAGAACTTTGGGCGAGGGTTGGAAGTTCTGGGAGGAAGGCCAACGATCCGGACGGACCGCGGAACAGCGAAAAATCGCCAAATCCCGCCCATCCGCCGGGTCATGCTTAATTGACGATTAAGGGTGTGCCCGTTAATCGCTTCTGGGACGCCAAGCCGCGACGGCTGTCCCGAAAAGAATTTCTTCGAGAGGCGCATCGCCCTCTCTTGAGCCAATGACCGGCGCCCCAATTCGCGGTGGCGCTTCGGAGAGACATGAATGGCAACCAAGACCGCTGTAGCCGAAGAACAGACCGAGACAGAGACCCAGTCCCATGACGGGCCGGTGCTCGACATGTCCGACGCGGCCGTCAAGAAGCTGATCAAGACCGCCAAGGCGCGGGGCTTCGTCACCTATGACGAGCTGAACGAGGTGCTCCCTTCCGAAGAAGTGTCCTCCGAGCAGATCGAGGACACCATGTCCATGCTCTCCGACATGGGCATCAATGTCATCGATTCAGACGACGCCGAGGAAGCCGCCGAAGGCGAGGGCGGCGAGGGTGCCGAGGGCAAGGCCGTGGTCGCGCAAGCCGCGATCGCCAAGCCCGAGACCCCGGCGCGCGAGCCCGCCGAACGCACCGACGATCCCGTGCGCATGTATCTGCGCGAGATGGGCTCCGTGGAGCTGTTGTCCCGCGAGGGCGAGATCGCCATTGCCAAGCGCATCGAGGCCGGCCGCGAGGCCATGATCGCAGGGCTGTGCGAAAGCCCGCTCACCTTCCAGGCCATCATCATCTGGCGCGACGAGCTGAACGAAGGCAAGATTCTGCTCCGCGACATCATCGATCTCGAAGCCACCTATCAGGGCCCCGACGCCAAGCAGGTTTCCTCCCAGCCGCTGCCCGGCGAAGAGCCGGAGAAGAAGGAAGGCGACGACGAGGCCAAGGACGGGAAGGCCGACGGCGACAAGGCCGAGGGCGAGGAAGAAGAGAAAGAAGACGATTACGACGACGACGATATGGAGAACTCGCTTTCGCTGGCCGCCATGGAGGCCGAGCTGAAGCCGCAAGTGCTCGAGACCTTCGACCTCGTCGCCACCAATTATAAGAAGCTCCGGCGGCTGCAAGACCAGCTCGTCGAGAAGGCCATGAAGAACGACACGCTGTCGACCAGCCAAGGCAAGCGCTACAAGGCGCTGAAGGACGAGATCGTCACCGAGGTCAAGTCGCTCCAGCTCAATGCCAACCGCATCGAGTCCCTGGTCGAGACGCTCTACCACATCAACAAGAAGCTGCTCGGCTATGAGGGCCGCCTGCTGCGCCTGGCCGAAGGCTATGGCGTCAAGCGCGAGGACTTCCTCGGCGAGTATCAGGGCAACGAGCTCGACCCCAACTGGCTGCGCCGCGTCGGCCGCCTGAAGAAGAAGGGCTGGGCCGATTTCATCCATGACGAGCGCGGCATGGTCAAGGAGCTGCGCTCCGCCATCCACCAGCTCGCCGCCGAGACCGGCCTGGAGATTTCCGAGTTCCGCCGCATCGTCAATATCGTGCAGAAGGGCGAGCGCGAGGCGCGCATCGCCAAGAAGGAGATGGTCGAGGCCAATCTGCGCCTCGTGATCTCCATCGCCAAGAAATACACCAATCGCGGCCTGCAATTCCTCGATCTCATCCAGGAAGGCAATATCGGCCTGATGAAGGCCGTCGATAAGTTCGAATATCGCCGCGGCTACAAATTCTCCACCTACGCCACGTGGTGGATCCGTCAGGCGATCACCCGCTCGATTGCCGATCAGGCGCGCACCATCCGCATCCCGGTGCATATGATCGAGACCATCAACAAGATCGTGCGCACCAGCCGCCAGATGCTGCATGAGATCGGCCGCGAGCCGACGCCGGAAGAACTCGCCGAGAAGCTGGCCATGCCGCTGGAGAAGGTGCGCAAGGTTCTCAAGATCGCCAAGGAGCCCATCAGCCTCGAGACGCCGATCGGCGACGAGGAAGATTCCTATCTCGGCGACTTCATCGAGGACAAGAACGCGGTGCTGCCCATCGACGCCGCCATCCAGTCCAATTTGCGCGAGACCACGACGCGTGTGCTTGCCTCACTCACGCCGCGCGAGGAGCGCGTGCTGCGGATGCGGTTCGGCATCGGCATGAACACCGACCATACGTTGGAAGAGGTCGGCCAGCAGTTCTCCGTCACCCGCGAGCGCATCCGCCAGATCGAGGCCAAGGCGCTGCGCAAGCTGAAGCATCCGTCGCGGTCGCGGAAGCTGCGGTCCTTCCTCGATAATTAGCTGTCATTCCGGCGAAAGCCGGAATCCAGGCCGGTAGCGCAATAAGAAGACTCTACTCCGCCGGCGCGATACGCACCTTGGCCACGCCGTCCTCGACCATGTCGAGCGTCTCGGCCGCTTCCTTTGAGATGTCGATGATGCGGGTGCCGGCATACGGCCCGCGGTCGTTGACGCGCACCTCGACGGTGCGGCCGTTCTCCAAATTCTCGACCTCGAGCTTTGTCCCAAAGGGCAGTGTGGGATGCGCCGCTGTTAGGCGATCGGCATCCATGGTCTCGCCGTTGGCCGTCTCCGCGCCGTCGAAATTGTACCAGGAGGCTTTGCCGGTCTTCCGGTCGAGCGCCCGGATCTCGGCCTTGCCTGCGGCCCCCGCGGCGGCGTGATCCCCTTGCGCGCCCTCAGAATCGGGAGAAGCGGGCGGCGAAAGGTCGGCGAAACTGGCAATCCCCACCGCCAGCAGCAGCGCGAGGACGGCGCCCACGGTGATCCCCGTGGCGAGCCTGGTATCGGTCTTGATGGGGGTTGGCTCGATCATGGCGCGAACTCCTCAAAATCATGGCATCGCAGGGTGTTAACTTCCGGGGCGCAGGCAGGGTTCCAGCCCGGGGTTCCAGGCGGGGTTCCAGCCGCGCCCGCGCCATTGCGCAGTCTCATTGCGCAGTCTCATTGCGCGGTCTTGCGAAACCGATCAGGCTGTCCGCACACCACGTCCGATGAGAGGGCCCCCGGCGATGCTTGAAGATCCGCTGTTTTGGCTGTTTGTCGGCCCGGGCCTCTTGCTCGGCCTCTATGCCCAGGCGCGCATCAAGGCGAACGTCGCCAAATACGGGGAGGTCCCCACGCCCAGCGGTATCACCGGCGCGGAAGTGGCGCGGCGGCTGCTCGACGCGCAAGGGCTGCAAGCGGTGAAGATCGAATCCACCGAAGGCGTGCTGAGCGATCATTACGACCCGCGCGCCAAGGTGCTGCGCCTCTCACAGAAAGTCTATTACACGCCGAGCATCGCCGCCGCCGGCATCGCGGCGCACGAGACGGGTCACGCGTTGCAGGATGCGCAGGACTATTTCCCCATGGAGGCGCGCACCTATATCGTGCCGGTGGTGCAGCTCGCCTCGCAAATCGCGCCCTGGGCGTTCGTCGCCGGCCTGATGCTGCAATGGAATACGCTGACCTGGATCGGCGTGATTCTATTCGGCTCCTCCTTCGTCTTCGCGCTGGTGACGCTGCCTGTGGAGTTCAACGCGTCGGCCCGCGCCAAGGAGCTCTTGGTCGCCCAAGGCATCATCCCACCAGACCAGATCGAAGGCGTCGACAAGGTGCTGGACGCGGCGGCCTGGACCTATGTGGCCGCGGCCGTCTCCGCCGTCGGCGTCTGGCTGTTCTATGTGTTCATGCTGCTGGGCCGCGGACGCGGGGCGTCTGCCGCGCGGTGAGGGGGGCGTCGCTTGCGCGAGCTGCGGTCATTCTTGGATGACTAAGTTGCAAGCCTTTGCAGTCCCGCCTATTAGAGCTGTGCGGACGCTATTCCTTCGCTTCTTTGTCTGAAGGCTCACGGACACCGAGCGTATGTTTGCGAAGTGCAATTTGCTCTTCAGCGCGACGTCGCTCAACTTCGATGCGCTTGCCGAGTGACTCGACGTAGTCCGCCGCAAAGGCTCTTACGGTCGCGGCTTCATCTGATAGCCAAGGCCTTATCTCGTCGATCCTTCTTTCGTAGGCTTCGACAAAGCCAAATTCACCTGTGACAACACCAGTAGCTTGCAACGCGATGTAAACCCTGGTGAGAAGGTCGTCGTCCTTCGGAAGTCGAGCGACGATCTCTCGACAGACTTGGTGCAAGAAAGTCTCACCCTCATAGTTGCGCAGTACGGATAAGACAAACGCCATATCCTCACGATTGCCTGTCTCAACCAAGGCTAACAATCGTTTCTCGAACGCATCAGAAAATTTTGGGAAGATGTTTCTCAGTAGCCTAGCACCACGAAATTCAAACAGAGGGTCGTCGTCATCGAACCACGCGCGCACAGTATCCACTGCAAGCGCCGGATGCTCCGCCAAGGCATTTTGAAGTTTGTGAAAGCTGAATGGGATCGCGTCGTAACGGCCATCGACCCTCATTTCGTTTTCAACGGAAATGCGCTCACCAAAGAAGTTGATTACGCGCTCGGGATTTATGGTTGCCAGCGGGATCAGGAGCTCTTCCGCTTGGTAGTCGATCTCTTTAACGAAGACGAGACTCCGCAAAAGGATCTCCTGACCCTCCTCGGATAGATTTTGGATGAGTTGTGCTCGTTCTCTTCGATACCAAAACTCATGAATCCAACGTGGATCGCGCAGTTCTGTCAGTGCTGTGACTGCTGGTAGGAATATGCTTTCAACGAGCCCCTTGTTCTTTTCGGAATAATTGGAAGCGGCCACTGACACTAGTGTGATTAGAACGGCGCGATCCTCATTTGCGACAGCTTCCTGCAACAGCATCGCGAGGATTTTTTCATCGAGGTCCTCGTTTGAGTAAAACAGCTTGGCAATCGCAAATTGGTCCTGATCCGCGTCAATTTGCTTTTCCATCCACTCGCGCAACTCCCCCTTCAATGGTCCGCCCCAGAGTCCCCGCATCAGTGGGATAATAAACGAACGCATTTCCTCCAGATTTTCCCGTAAAAAGCCGAGTGCTATCTGGGGAGAGTTTTTCGCAAACTGCTCTAGAAACTTATAGAAATTGGGGAAAGTGGCGAGGTCGTTCGAGTCTGTTTCTGCGAATCTAATGATGCGAGAACGCCATTCATCCCAGTTTCCGGCATTGATGCCCGCTGCATAGTCTAGTGCTTTGGCAGACCGGTGAGATTCAATCGCGCCAAAGTCTGGCCCCTCCTCAAGACGGTCTTGCCAGTCTTCGAAAATTCCCTCAAAGCCAATAAGGTCCTTGTAGATCTTGTACTCCTGATCGAGTTCCAAAATATCCCTGATTTCAAGTGCTGCGGATTTCACCTCTTCGGTGGGCGCGTGATAGAACAGCCAAAACGAGTCATGCTCAATTTTCTGAACCAGTTGAAGTTTCTCGTGCGGTAGAAGACTCTTGAAGAAGTGCAAAACAAGAACCGTGTTACTCGATATGATCTCTCGTAAGTCGTCGGCGATATCTTCTTGAGTAGGGGTGCGGGTCGCACTGAGCATGGCGCTAAGTACGGACCTCTTTTCTTGTGGCGTAGAGGCCGCTTGATACAGGTCTTGCAGCCGCGACAAGCTCCTGCGACGGATGTCCTGTATAGACTCTAAGGGAGGGATGGATGTGCTGGACCAAGCAACAGACTGATAGTCCCATGATGTTCCCGTCATGGTTGGCGAGAGCAACTGGTCGCAGAGCTCAATCACGGCGGTCGCGTTCCTAGCGAGCTCAGCGTCATCGAGAGAATCCAGCCAATCAACAATTGCTAACTGGGGTGCCGGGCCCAAGCCAGCGGGATTGGGACCCTTATAAAAGATATCAATATTATACTCCGATAAGTGGCGAAGCCCTTGTTCTGCGGCGGCGCGTATCGGATCAGAGTCTGAAGCAAAGTATTCAACGAATATCTCAAGTATCTCTACCGGTCTGTAATAGCGTATCCGATCCAATATATTCAGAGCTGTGACTGATAAGCGGCTAGCGCTCTCGTACTCAATGAGACGATCGCCGGCTGAAACCGCCTCCTCGCTATGGGTTAAATTTAACGTCTCAAGACGCCTAAGGAATTGCCGAAGCATGTAGACGCTCTGTTCGGCCACGCGGAAGGCAATGGCATCTAATAGTTCGAGTTGCTGATCTAAAAGGTCAAATTGGGTTTCCGTATCCAATTGCTTGCCTATTGAAATCGCCTCTTTCTCAAGCGCTTTATCGCTTGGCTTTCCCCTTGTGCGGGATAGCTGCTTTAGAACCTTTATCCTGGAAGAATGATCCATGGAGGTTACCCGTCCAACTCACGCAACAGCTCATCTATCAGTGATTCGGCTGCTGATTGGCATATTTCATCATCTTTAGGAAGTATATATAACTCAGTGATTTGTATTAGAGCTGCCTCATTGAGTCTTATGGCATTATTTTCGACAATGTCCTTGTCGTATCCTGCTGCAATTACCCTTTCGTATATTTCTATCTTATTTGCTGGGTCGAACCATTTACTATATCCGAGCAATCTTCGCCGAATGTCCTGATCAACATGACTTAGATTTTCTAATGCGTCATCCAACGCAGTTCGGTTTTGTAGAAGTGGTTCCCCATCCTGAGCGTCTGGCGTTGTTGGACTGGCTTCGTTTACCCAACTCTTTAATTGGTCCAACACTCCGTCCGAGAAGGCTAGCCCCTGAGCTAGGGTGGGAAATAGAATCAGAAGCGCATCCTTGGGGACGTTCTGTAATTCGCGAATAATATGATCAGGAGACCAAACCCTAATCTTTATATCTGGGTATTTCTCCCTTAGTTCATTGATTAACATTTCTGCCTTCGATGGAAGCTCTTTTTGATTATGAACAAACACCCACTTCTTCATGCCAGCGCCAAAATGCATTCTGGCGCCCTCAAAGTCGTCTTGAATCTTTCCGGCCACCGTGGAAGCCTGAAATTTTTCAGGTGCATTGCACTGAAAGACTGTTTGTTCCGAAATCAGGTATCCATCGCACTTAAAATCGCCGACCGAACCCTGCGGTTTCCAAGGTTCGAAATCATCTCCCCATAAAGCGATTGCTGCTTGCACAAACAGATCTTCGAACGCACTGCCCTTTTTCTCAAGCAGAGCAATCTTCAGCATGATTGTTAAGAGCACCCCGTCAGCAGCCGGCATCACTTGATAGCTCTTGGACCTCTTTAGTCCCCTGAAGCACGCAAACTTAGACTTCGACGTGCGGTTGTGGAAGTCATCTATTGCTATGTGAGATGGTCCCAAAAAACTTATCCCCGCCTCTGAAACCGCCCCCATAATCAGCCCATCCCTGCTCCAACGAGGGATGCGGTGCCTAGGACCGGCCTGACATCGTGGGGCGGGGGTGCGGCGCCCGAGGTGGCGCGGTAAAGATGGGCCCGAGGTGAATGATCAAGCCCGGACCACCGCGCTATGGGTAACGACCGGCCTCGGGGGTCTCTACTCCGCCCGCCTGCGCTGTAACGCGTGGGCCGTCGGGTGAGGCGCGCTCTGCTTGGCACCGCGCCTGTGCCACTGGCGATAAGCGGCGGTATGAGGCTGTAAAATATCGCCGCGGCGCGGGGCGCTATAGGCCCGCCCCATTGAGCTGCAGCAGGACGCGGACCTTGTCGCCCCGCGCCGATCCCTCAGGTCTCCTGCCTCGCGGGGTTTCCCGGCGGGAAATTTCGGCGTGCCTGCTTTCTGGGTCGTCGTCATCGCCCGGCTCGACCGGGCGATCCAGTCCACTGGCGATGCTGCTTGCCGCGACGGCACGGCGTGGATGCCCGGATCAAGTCCGGGCATGACGAGGAAATGAAGGGGCTGAGACACCACTGCCGTCATCCCGCCACGCGCGTGCGTGATAGACTTAGCGCCATGACAAACACCGAGACCGACATCCAGACCGAGCTTCCGCCCCGGCCCGCGCTCGAGCCGAGACCGCAAAACGCGCCCGCCTTCGACTTCACCTCCGAGATCATCGCCTCAGGGATCGCCGATACGCCCGTGGCGACCCTGGTGGAGATCGCCATGTCGCGGCTGGTGGCGGCCGGCGTGCCGCTGCACCGCATGCATGTGGGCTTTCGCATCCTGCATCCGCTGTTCGACGGCATGTCCATCTCCTGGACCGACGAGGCGGGCGTCGGCGTCGAATATTTCGACAATCTCGATGAGGACAACTCGGTCTACCGCTTGAGCCCATTCTATTTCATGCTGTCAAACCAGCGTACCGAGTTCCGCGCCCGGCTCGACCGTGATGCCTGCGTCGAGAACTACCCGCTGCTGGTGCAGCTGCGCGATGCCGGCCATACCGATTATCTGGCGCTGATCGTGGCCTTCGGCGACCAGCCGCTGCACCCCGAAAGCCATGACGGGCTCGGCACCACCTGGGCGACGCGGGATCCGGCGGGCTTCACCGATGATCATCTCTGCGCCATGCGCCAGGTCTTGGCGCCGCTGGCCTTGGCGCTGCGCGTGGTCATCAAGGATCAGATCACGCGCAACGCGCTCAATACGTTCCATGGGCCGCTGGTCGGCGGGCGCATCCTGTCAGGCACCATCAAGCGCGGCGACGGCGAACGGCTGACCGCGGCCCTGTGGTACTCGGATTTGCGCAACTCCACGGGGCTGGCCGATCAGCTCTCCGTCGAGTCGTTTCTCGATCTGCTCAATGTCTATTTCGATTGCGCCGCCGGCGCCGTCATGGAGGAGGGCGGCCAGGTGCTCGACATCGTCGGCGATGCCATCCTGGCCTTCTTCCCGGCTGGTGACGAGGGGGGTGAGGAGGCGGCCTGCGCTTCTGCCTTGCGCGCGGCGGTCAAGTCGCAGGAACGCCTGGCGGGGATGAAGGCGAAGGGATGTCCGCGCGCCGCCGAGATCGCCTTCGGCATCGGCGTGCATTTCGGCGATGTGGTGTTCGGCAATGCGGGCACCGCGGAGCGTTTGAAGTTCGGCGTCATCGGCCGCGCGGTCAACGAGGTCGCGCGCAATCAAGACATGACGAAGCTTCTGGGTCAGCCCGTCATCGTGTCGGATGCGGTGGCGACACGCGCCGGCTCAGGTCACGACTATCGTTTGCAGTCGCTCGGCATGCACGATCTGCGCGGCATCCCTGCCGCACGCCGCCTCTGGGCTTTGCGGGCACCAACATAAAAAAACAACGCCCCCGGAAGTGGGGGGACTTCCGAGGGCGCTGGTCGGCCAGGACGTCGCGAGAACGAGACGTCGAGAACGAGTCGTCGAGAGGACTAGTTGTTGATGATGTCGCTCTCTTGCATCTCGCGGGCCTCGCCCGGGTCGGGCAGGGTGTTCGGCGACTGCTTCATCCAGGAACTCTCGGGATTGGGGTCATTGTTCTGGTCGAGTTCGATGGCGTCGGTCTCGCTGGTGGCGTCGTCGACGGCGTAGGCGGCGCCGCTCATGGCGAGAAGGGCCACGGCGGCAAGTGTCGTGCGAAGTGTCGTGCGAAGCATGTCAGTCTCCTCTGGTCCGCCCTCGCGTGTCCGGCCGGGATGGCGACGGAACGTCTTCCCGCGAAGGGCCGATGGCGTGGTCATGCCACAGCGCGTGTCACCGTGAGCTTGAGAGGACGGGCGCAAATTGCCGAGAATTTTCGGAAGTCCACGGGACGCGCCGCGCCAGGCAAAAAAGAAGCCCCGCTCCCGAGGGGGGCCGGGAGGGGGGCTTCGCTAGCGGCGAACAAGATGCGCGCTAGTAATGGTCGCGCGAGCCGCGCGGGTATTCGCCGTCGTCGGAGCGGCCATAAGTGCCCGGTGCCGTGTCCGGCGGAGCGTAGGCCTTCACATAAGGCAGCGCGTAGCGGTCGTAATAATAATTGCCCGCCGCCTCGCCCCGGTCGCCGGCAAGCGCCTGGCCAAAGGTGAGCAGAAAGCCGCCCATGATGAGTGCGCCGGTGAGCGCGAACGAGAAAAAGCCCGGCATGCGGTTCGGGATCTCGGAGATGACGGCCCCGTGGCCAAACGCGTGCTGGGGCTTCGGCGGCAAAGCGCCATAGGACAAGGCGCGAGAGGACAGGGTCCGGTGCGGCATGGGGGAAAAGCCTCCTGTTAGGTGGTGGCCCGGCGGCTTTGAGTGCTGCGGGCTCTTGTCTCCTTCCTAGCAGGGACGCCTGAACATTTTGGTCAGCGCGCTTCGCGCAATTATTCGAAAATGCGGCGTTGCGCATTCAGCTTCGGGAAAGGTGTGGGGCGAAGCTGTGGCCGGCGATACGCGCCAGAATGTTGCATTGCAACATGGGTGTGCTTGCCTTATATCCCAGGTGAGAACAACGGGCCCCTTTTGGGGCCGGCTGGGGATTCAAGGGCGATAAAGTGTTCCTAACCATGTTGAAAGCCAAGCTGCACCGGGCCACTGTGACCGGCGCGGATATGGATTACGAAGGCTCGATCGGCATCGACCGCGATCTGCTGGATGCCTCGGGCATCCTGCCGCATGAGCAGGTGGACGTGCTGAATATCAATACCGGCGCGCGGTTCACCACCTATGCCATCGAGGCGGCACGGGGCTCTTCGGAGATCGCCGTCAATGGCGCCGCGGCCCGCCTGGTGCAGAAGGGCGACAAGGTCATCATCGTCGCCTATTGCCAGATCCCGGCGGAAGAGGCGCGCAATTACCGCCCGACCGTCGTGGTGTTGGGCGAGGACAACGAAGTGGCGCGCCTAAAGTAGGGCACGTCGCGTCGCGCTCGTTCTCTTTGGCGAAGCAATTCCATGTTCACCGCGCCCTAGCGCAATTCCCAAGTTCACTGCGCCTAGCGCAATTCCCAAGTTCACTGCGCCCTAGCGCAATTCCCAAGTTCATTGCGCCCTAGCGCAATTCCCAAGTCACCCGCACGCGCACCTGAACGGTGGTGGTGCCCGCCTCGATCGGCACGTCCTTGGCCATGGCCATGGGCGCGGCGGTTCTCTCCATGCGCGGGACATAGCCGCCATCCTCTTCGGTGATGGTGAGCACGGGCCCGAGTTCCACGCCCGCGGTTTCCGCATAAAGCTTGGCGTCGGCGATGGCGTTGCGCAGGGCTTGCTTGCGGGCTTCGTCCTCGAGCGCCTCCGGCTCCGACACGCCGAAGGAGATCGAGCCGATCTCGTTGGCGCCGAGGCCCACGACCTTGTCCAAGATGTCGCCGAGCTTCGCCGGATCGCGCACGATGATATGCACTTGGTTGGTCACCCGGTAGCCGGTGATGAAGGCGGCCTGGCCCTGCTTGCGTTGCTCATAGACCGGCGACACGGAGAAGTTCGTGGTCTGGATGTCCTTCGGCTCGATACCGGCGGACTTCAGCCCTTCGACAACCTTCGTCATGGCGTCGGTGTTCTTGGTCAGCGCCTCCCGCGCGGTCTGGCCTTCCGTGGTGACGCCGGTGGAGATGTCCACCTTGTCGGGCGTGGTCTTCACCGCGCCGGTCGCGGACAGAGAGATGGTGCGTTTTTCGGGTGCGTCGGCGCGCGCATCTTGCGCCGGGACGGAGAGAAACGAGGCCACCAGGGCCAGCGCCGGGAAGATGAACTTGCAGGAGGAGGAGAGGGGCATGCGATGAGATTTCCGCCGTTGGTTGCGTGGTTCGGTATTGGGCCTATCAGGAATCTGCTATGAGGCGGAATTGTGAGGCGCGTATAGCATCCCGAAACACAAGGGATTTTGTGTCATCCTCAGTTTGGGGGCCCGTAGCTCAATTGGTTAGAGCCGGCGGCTCATAACCGTCTGGTTGGAGGTTCGAGCCCTCCCGGGCCCACCACCCCTTTTATTTTTCATTCTGGATCAATGGGATAGCCACTTGGCCTTTCCATGCTAGCCAGTCACTGAACACCTTTTGTTCCGCCTAAACGTGAGATTGCATCCTCCGCGAGCCCCCTCTGCTCGGCGTCGCGGGTGTAGCGCTCGATCTCGGGCGCCAAGTAATGCCCTCCGGCTATGACAAATCCCCTGACTACAGTGGGCCTGAGCCTAGCTGGAAGTTCTGGGGCTGCGTTGCGATAGTCGGCTTAGTCGTTGTTGCGTATCTTCTCTGGCGGCTTTGAGTCAGGCACCGGAGCAGTGGGATCAAGTCGAGCTTGATTTTTGAGGACGCCTTTCAAAGGATGACCCGGCTCCAGAGATATATGAGACCACTCGCCGCCGGCAACGATGTGATCCTGTAGCCCCCAGTTAATTTCTGCAGGCCATATCTGCTTGGCGTGAGCGGCGGAGCCATCCTCATACCACTGAATGTCAAAGGAGCGAATTTCTCCCTTAGAACCTAGTTCTATCCCTTTGATCGAGCCCACCTCGGTCACGCCGTCGCTGTCGTAAACAGGCGTGCCAACGAATAACTCATTCGCCTTAGCAACAAGAGCCTCCCCTAGCGGCGGCTCGAGTTCTGACGGTAGCTTTTTCCTATCGGGGAGAGGCATACGCTCGGGTGGGGAGCCGGTAGTTACCGGGTCGGCTTCGGGACCCCAGACATGCACAACAGTCGCGAGAACGATGTAGGACACCATGCCGAAAAGAATTACGGCGCCGAACAAAAGCATCCTCGAAACGAACCAGCGAACGGGATCAGTTAGTGGGACAACTGCATTGTGAGATAGACTCATGCCTTATCTCCGCACGATCTTTATGATGTCCTTGGCGCTGAGAACGATCAGCCCAATTAGCCCAAACAGCTCGCCAGCCTCGATGATCTTTTTCACAGGTAGATAGTCCAGCAGGATCGGCCCCTGGGGGCTTCCGCTAGTCACGACCAGCAATTTTTGAATTCCGGTCAAGAGAATGATCCACAAAGCAAGAAGCAATGCGTTGCCCACTAGGACCTGGGCAATCTCCCCCACTCTCTGCCAATGCTCCCCCATAGCAGGGACGTGTATCCTAACGTCCGACAGCCATCAATAGTTGCATTGGCTAGCCTTCTATATTTTCGCCCGGATTGCGCCTTTTTGGCGGCAAAAGCACCTTGAGCACCCGCAGGAAAGCACCCTCGGAAACGTCCGCGCAAGTGGCCCGAGTGTCCTATGCTATGTAGGAACTTCGCTCAAACGAGCTAGCCACTCGCCGAAAAAAGCTATGAATATCAATGGGTGCTTCTGACTGGTAAAAACTGGCTATCTAGTTGAAATATCTAACAAAGGGGCGACCTCCCGGGCCCACCATCCCTCTTCGCTCGCGAGCAGCCACACATTGGGTCATGTCGCGGCAGGCTGCCTTAGTTTGCGTGAGCCGGAACCAACCCGATCGAAGCGACGTTCTTCCGCGCGTCTGCACATCGCAGGCGTCATTCAACGGAGGGTACGACCATGAAGACTTTCGTTTCGATGCTGGCTATCGCCTCTGCGCTTGCCGTCACGAGCCCTGCTTTCGCCGGTGACAATCAGGCCGATTGCGAGGCGGGCGGCGGCACCTGGAACGCCGATTCCGGCAGCTGCGAGCAGTAAGCCTCCAGAACCAAGTCTTGGGCGGCGGGCCTCTGCGGTCCGCCGCATCTCCACCCCTAGAACTCGTAGCCGAGCAGGCGGATCTCCGGCGCATACCAGCGCGCGATCGTCTCGCGCAGCTCGTCGTCGTAATAGTCGCGGTAATGCGCCTTGGTCTTGCGGATACCCGCCTTGGCGCGCGGCAGATCCTGATCGAGCGCGACACCGATTCTTTCGAGTGCGGCTTTCAGATCGTCTTCCAGGGACTCGAAACGGCCCATGAAGTCCACGCAAGGCTCGCCGTCGATGCTGTAGACCTCGTAGTTCTTCATCCGCGCGCGGCGGTGCGTGCGCACATGCTCGGCGAAGGTAGGCGGGTTGTCGATCTTGCGATAGCGGAAATGATAGTCGGAGACTTGGCGGTCCCACGGATTGCGGTCGAAGGAAAACTTGAAGTAGCCGTTCCACACATCCTCATCGACCAAATGGCGCACATGCTTGGCGATGATGTGACTGTGATAGCCGTAATCCTGCGGCGCCTTGCGGAACACGCGGCGTTTCAACAGCGGACGCTGTGAGCCCCACCAGCCATGCACCTCATAGTTCTGCGCCTTGCGGCCCTTGGAAACCGCCTCCTCGTCCTCGAGCAGCGGCGTGATGATGTCGTCCGGCCCGCATAGCTCGCGCAGCACGAGTTCGACGGTGGTGCCGGCCGTCTTCCGCGTCTTGAGGAAGATGAATCTATGCTTGTGTGAAATGATCAAGGCGCGTCTCTTCGAATCTCAGATTGCATCAGGTCGAATGTCAGGACTTCGGCTTTCTGGCGCCGGTGGGAACGGTCACGTCTTCGAGAATGGCGCCGAAGTGAATCTCGGGAATTTTGAGGACTTCGGCGAAATCCTTCAGCGTCTTGCGTTCCTGCCCGGTGATGCGGTCGTCGGCCAGCAGCACGCAGTAAGCGGCCTTGATGCAATCTTCCTTGGCCGGCATGTCGAGGCTGCCGGCCGCCGCGGCCAAGTCGGCGAGAAGATCGCTCTCTTGGTTGGCGGTTTCCGCCGCGCGCACCTCGGCAAGAGACAGGGCGCGATGGGAGAGGCTTTGATAGATCTCCTGAATCAGATCGACCTCGCGCGTGTCGAGCCGCCCGTCGGCATGCGCCACGGCGACCATCGCCCGGAGCATCAATGCGTCGCTGCTCTCCATTCCGCCTGTCGACCCTCTAGGGGGCTCCAATCAATTCTTGAGCGTGCAATTCTCGAGCGCATCAGGCTCGATCAGCCGGTTCACGGCCGCCCCACCGCGGCCGTCTTCGATAGGATCGAACCATAGACCGCTTCGACGACGCGATTAACCACGCGGCGTCCGGGGTGGCGCCGCTTGTCGCGCTGGTTCCGATGGGGAAAAGGCTGATCGGGAATCGGCTTGCCGAGAAATTCGCAAAGCGCGTCCCAGCCTTCGCCGCCGTCCCAGCACAGCTCGATCAGGGCGTCGTCCTCACCGTTGTCGCGGAAATAGGCGCGCACGGCCTCGTTGTGCTTCTCGTAGAAGTCGATGTACTGCTCGCGTCTGCCGAAGGGACGATAGAACCCATAGGTGAGACGCTGTCCCCCGAAGAGTTGGCTCGTGCGCGCATGCTCGCAAACGCTGTTGTACCAGACCTCCGGGGTGCGGCGGGTCGTCAGCACGAACTTCGCGTTATTGCCGAAATGACGATGCAACTCCCGGAAGATGAGCGGGTAGGGGAAGTCGCAGAAGGCGTCGTCCAGCGCCGTCTGGGCGAACACCCCGCTCAAATCGCCCGATCTGACTTGCTTCAGCAGGGGCCTGCGGTTCGGTCCGCTGACGCGGTACCCCAGCACCTCCAGGGCGCCTTGCAGGGAAGACGTGCCCGTCTTACTCAGACCGATACCGAAGACCTTAGGATGCTGCATGCGTTTCCCCGCCAAACCCTCATTTTTCGGGCCGGATCATACTGTTGGGGTACCCCACCCGCAACCCGCTCAAGCCGAAGAGGGCCAAGGGTCGCGCCCGGGGGAACCAAGGGTGCCGGCGTGCCGGTTTCCCGGCATCGCTTCCTTCGGCTCTCACTTTGTGGGTAGGGTCCCCGGATGACCGAGCTCGCGCAACTATCGACGAATTCAGGCAAAGCCGTGGCGCGCCCGCCAGTCTCCTGCTTCATCGTCGCCAAGGACGAGGCCGACCGCATCGGCCGCACCATCGAGTCCATCCGCGACTGCGTGAGCGAGGTCGTCGTCGTCGATTCCGGCTCCACCGACGGGACCGTGGAGATCGCCCGGAAGCTCGGCGCCACGGTGCTTTCGCATCCCTGGGCCGGCTATGGACCGCAGAAGCGCTATGCCGAGGAGCATTGCCGTTTCGACTGGGTCCTCAATCTCGATGCCGACGAGGTCGCCACCGAAGACCTGCGCGAGGGCCTCCTTGCGGCCTTTGCTTTCGGCGAGCCGCCAGTCCCGGCCTATAAGCTCGCGATCGTCGAAGTCTATCCGGGCCGCAGCGCGCCGCGCCCCTTGAGCTATGTCTACCGCGTGGTGCGTCTCTACGATCGCCGCAAGGTCAGATATTCCACGAGCCTGGTGCATGACCGCGTGCTGACCGAAGACGAACCGGTCGGCCGGCTCGAGGGCCGCGTGCTGCATTATTCCGTGCGCTCGCTGCCCCATCAGCGTGGCAAGCTCGATGCCTATTTCCGGCTTCAGATGGCCGAAAAGAAGAACCGCTTCTTTACGTCTATCCTGCGTCTGCCCATCGACTATCCGCGGGAATTCTTCCGCTACTACGTTTTGCGGCGGCACATGATGGGAGGCCTTTTCGGGCTGAAGTTGAGCCACGTCCACGCCGCCGCCCGGACAAGGCGGATGCTTCTGTTCTTGCGCCGGGCGACAGGCCGGGAAGACTTCGCCCAGCGTGCCGACGAGACGGGCCGGCGCTAGGGTGTGCATTCGCAAATGCGCTTCCTACATTGAGTTGGCGCCGCCGAACCGCTAAAAGCCCGGGCTGAATTCTCCGTCTCATTCTCGAATCCCCGAAGGGACCACCGATGGCCACCCCGCAATACGTTTACGTCATGACCAAGCTCAGCAAGACCTATCCCGGCGGGAAGCAGGTCTTAAAGGACGTGACGCTCGCCTTCCTGCCTGGCGCCAAGATCGGCGTGGTCGGCCTCAACGGCGCGGGCAAGTCCACGCTGCTGCGCATCATGGCGGGTGACGAGAAGGAGTTTGTGGGCGAGGCCTGGGCGGCGGAGGGGGTCACCGTCGGCTATTTGCCGCAGGAGCCACAGCTCGATGACAGCAAGGACGTCATGGGCAATGTCATGGAGGGCGTGGCCGGGAAGAAGGGCAAGCTCGATCGCTATAACGAACTCGCCATGAACTATTCCGACGAGACCGCCGACGAGATGGCGCAGCTCCAGGACGAGATCGACGCGCAGAATTTGTGGGATCTCGATAGCCAAGTCGAGCAGGCCATGGACGCGCTACGCTGCCCGGCTGGCGACGCCGATGTGTCGAAACTCTCGGGCGGCGAGAAGCGCCGTGTGGCCCTGTGCCGTCTGCTGCTCGCGAGGCCCGACATCTTGCTGCTGGACGAGCCGACCAACCATTTGGACGCGGAAAGCGTGGCCTGGCTCGAGCATCATCTGCGCGACTATCCCGGCACCATCGTCATGGTCACCCATGACCGCTACTTCCTCGACAACATCACCGACTGGACGCTGGAACTCGATCGCGGCCAAGGCGTGCCCTACAAGGGCAGCTACTCGTCTTGGCTCGAGCAGAGGCAGAAGCGGGCCGAGGTCGAAGGCAAGCAGGACGAGGCCAAGCAGCGCACGATCACCCGCGAGCTCGACTGGATCCGGGCCAGCCCCAAAGCGCGCCAGGCGAAGTCCAAAGCCCGTATCAAGGCCTATGACGACCTTGTCGCGGAAGCCGCGCGCGACAAGTCCGGCAAGGCGCAGATCACCATTCCGCCCGGCCCGCGCCTCGGCGAGGTGGTCATCGAGGTGGACGGCTTGGAGAAGGGCTTCGGCGAACAGCTCCTCATCGACGGTCTATCCTTCAAGCTGCCGCCGGGCGGCATTGTCGGCGTTATCGGCCCCAACGGCGCCGGCAAGACCACGCTGTTCCGCATGATCGTGGGGCAGGAGACCCCGGACGACGGCGCCATTCGTGTCGGAGATACGGTCAAGCTCGGCTATGTCGATCAGTCCCGCGACGCACTCGACGAGAAGAAGTCCGTTTACGAGGAGATCTCCGAGGGCGCCGAGGTGGTGACGCTCGGCAAACGCGAGGTGCCGGCGCGCGCCTATGTCGGCTGGTTCAATTTCAAGGGCTCCGACCAGCAGAAGAAGGTTGGCCAGCTCTCGGGCGGCGAGCGCAACCGCGTCCATCTCGCCAAGATGCTGAAAACCGGCGCGAACCTGATCCTGCTCGATGAGCCCACCAACGATCTGGACGTGGAGACGCTGTCCTCGCTGGAAGCGGCGCTCGAGGATTTCCCCGGCTGCGCCGTCATTATCAGCCATGATCGCTTCTTCCTCGATCGCATCGCCACTCACATTCTGGCGTTCGAGGGCGACAGCCACGTGGAGTGGTTCGAGGGCAATTTCGAGGACTACGAGGAAGACAAGAAGCGCCGTCTCGGCGACGACTCGGTGCTGCCGAGCCGCATCAAATACAAGAAATTCGCCCGCGCCTGATTCTAGTCCGCCCAGGCATGCAGCGCCCGCAGTGTCGGCGTCTTCTTCACCTGATGCTCGCCCATGCGGCATAGGAGCTGGCACAGCGCATCGACGCCGGCGACGATATTCTCGCCCTTGTTGAGCATGACGCATTCGGCGCGTGCGGCCATGGCGGCGTCCGTCATTTCGCCGCGCGACGGCAATCCCGTCTTCACCAAATCCTCGAGCACCTGCGTCGCCCAGATGGCGGGGACGTGGGCGGCCTCGCAAATCCACAGGATCTCTTCCTGCATCTCGGCGACGCGTAAGAATCCCATCTCCACGGCCAGATCGCCGCGGGCGATCATGACGCCGAACGGCTGGCGCGCCGCGCCCTGCACGATGATCTCCGGCAGGTTGTGGACCGCGCGCGGGGTCTCGATCTTGGCGATCAGCGCGAGCTTCTGCCAGTCAGCGCGCCGGTCCGCGAGCTCGGCTTGCAGATAGGCGACGTCCTCGGCAGTCTCGACGAAGGAATAGCCGATCATGTCGGCATGGCGCACGACGAACTCGAGATCGAGCCGGTCCTGATCGGTCAGGGGATCGAGCCCCAGATCGACGCCAGGGAAGTTGATGCTCTTCTCGGGCTTCAACTTCATGCCCTTAAGCCGTCCGTCCTCCATGCGCGCCACGAGGCCGGCGTCGGTCTCGCGCACAATGGTTCCTTTGAGCTTGCCGTCGTCGATGGAGACTGGATCGCCGACCTTCACATGGTCGAGGACATTCTTCTGCGTGCAGCGCGTTCTGAAGGGCACGTCGTCGATGCCGGCGGCCTTCTTGTCGCGCACCAGCAAGAGTTCGTCGCCGATCCGCAACTCGGAGCGGTCGGGCGGCGTGACCACCTTGCGCGTGCGGATCTTCGGGCCCGCGATGTCCATGAGCACGCGAAGGCGCCGGCCAAGCTTTGCTTCGGCGGCGCGCACATGCGCGATCATCCTCCTCCAATGTGCCGCGTCGTCATGGGCGCAGTTGATGCGCACCGCATCGGCGCCGTGCTCCGCGAGGCGAAGGATCAGTGCGGGGTCTTCCGCCGCCGCGGTGTCGAGGGTGACCAGGATGCGGCCGCCTCGGCCTTGTGGCGAGGGTCCAAGCAGGACCTCTGTGTTGTGTTTGAGACGGGCCTCGCCGCGGAAGAATTGGCGGCTGCTCGGCATGGGGATGGGCGGGGGGACACCGGCTTGCGCGGCAAGAGCCACCGTGACGCTGTCCAGCGTGGCGAGCACGCGCCCTTCGGCCCGGCCCAAGGAAGACAGGCCGAGGGCCATCAACCGGCGCTGCAAGGGCCTGAGGTCGCTGCCGCGGAAGGCGAGATAATGGGCGAGATTGAGCGCGCTCATGGCAAAGGGGCGCCGTTCGAGGCGCGGGCGCCAGGCGCGGAAAATGGCTTTGCCGCCCGCGGCGACGCCGGCGCGAAGCCGCGTGACCGCCTCCAAGAGCTCTTTGGCTTCGCTACGAAGCCGTCTTCCGTCTGACATGGGCCACTGTTCGGTGCTGAGGTGTTCGCTACTGAGGGGCGTCCACCGCCACCATTACCGCGCCGTATCTTACGGTCTTATGACATGGCTCAAGTGACATGGAAGGGCCGGGGACCGGGCCCCCAGCTTCGACCTGGCTCTTCTCGGCGACTGGCGGGGGCGCTCGCTAATTCGCGGGCTTCACGAATTTCAGCGTCATGCGATCGCTCTCGCCGATCGCCATGTATTTCTCCCGATCCTCGTCGCCGAGACGGAGCGAGGGTGGCAGCGTCCACACGCCTTTTGGATAGTCCTTCGTGTCCTTCGGATTGCCGTTGATCTCGGCTTTCTCTTCGAGCTCGAAGCCCGCCTTTTCGGCCAACGCGATGACGGTGTCCTCGTTCACGTAACCTTTGCCGGCTTTGGGGTCCTGCTCCACGCTGGGATCGCCGCGATGCTGCACGACGCCCAGCACGCCGCCCGGCTTGAGCGCCTTGAACATGCCGTCGAAGGCCTCCTGCGCGGTGCCCGCTCCCATCAGGCTATGCACGTTGCGGAAGGTGACGACGAGGTCTGCGGATTCCGGTAGCGCGATGTCGCCTGCCTTGGTCAGGGTCGTCCGTTTCACGTCGCTGTAAAGCTCGGGCGCGCCCTTGAGTTTCTGATCGAATGCTTCGAGCGATCTCTGACCCGGTTCGTAGGATGGATCGCTCGGGCGCTGGGCGGCATAGAACGTGCCGCTGCCCTTGAGATAGGGAGCAAGAATTTCAGAGTACCAGCCCCGGCCTGGGTAGATCTCGACCACCTTCATGTCGGGCCTGATACCGAAGAAGGTGAGCGTCTCATACGGGTGGCGATATTCGTCGCGCGCCTTGTTCTTCTCCGATCGGTGGTCGCCGGCGATGACCTCCTTGAGGTGATCGTCTTGCGCCGGCGTCTCCTCCGCGCGTGCGCCGAACGACACGAGGGCGAAAACTCCGAGCATTAAGAGCAGACGAGTGGGGCTTGTGCGCACAGCGATCATGTATTCCTCGTGACTGATGGGTGGGTGAATTGCCGCGAGCGTAGCAGCTAACGGCCGCAGGCAGACCCCTGCGTCCGTTCAAGATTGGTTGATATCGGACGGTTTGCGGGCTCCTTTGACGCCCCTTGCACCGCCTGACGAGAAGATATAAACATATCTTTATGTCAGGTGATGCCGAAACCCGCGCCGCCCTTCCAGGCCTCTCCAGCGCCCATGCCCTTGCCGCGCTGCGCGGCGCCGGCGAGGCCACGCGCCTGCGCATCCTGGCGCTGCTTGCGGGCGCCGAGCTGAACGTCAAGGACCTGACCCAGATCCTGGCCCAAAGCCAGCCGCGCATCAGCCGCCACCTCAAATTGATGGCTGAAGCTGGCCTTATTACCCGCTTCCGCGAGGGCTCCTGGGTGTTCTTCCGCGTGGCCGATAGCGGGTCCGAGGGCGTGCTCGCCCGCGCCATTGTCGAAAGCCTCGACCCGGCCGATTTGACGCTCGCTCGCGATCATGCCCGCGCCGAGGCCGTGCAGAAAGCCCGCGCCGAGGCCGCGCAAGGCTATTTCAAGGTCCACGCCGCCGAGTGGGACCGCATCCGCGCCCTCCATGTAGCCGAGAGCCAGGTGGAAGCCGCCATGGACGAGGCGCTGGGAGAGGGGCCTTTCGACCTTCTGGTCGATTTGGGCACCGGCACGGGGCGCATCCTCGAGCTGTTCGGCCCGCGCGCGGCCAAGGCGCTCGGCTTCGATCTCAATCACGACATGCTGGCCTATGCGCGCATGAAGCTGGAGCGCGCCGGGCTTTCTCATGCGCAGGTCCGCCACGGCGATCTCTATAACGTACCGTTGCCGGACGAGGCCGCCGACGCGGTCGTGCTGCATCAGGTGCTGCACTTCCTCGACGATCCGGCCGCGGCCGTGGCCGAAGCCGCCCGCGTACTCAAGCCGGGCGGGCAACTGCTCGTGGTCGACTTCGCGCCCCATGAGCTCGAGTTCCTGCGCGAGCAGTCGGCGCATCGGCGTCTCGGCTTTGCTCGCGATCAGCTCGGGCGCATGCTGGAAAGCACCGGTCTGAAGCTGGAGCGCTTTCGCGAGCTGAGCCCGCATCCGGCGGAGGGCAAGCTCACCGTCTCGTTGTGGTTGGGCCTGAAGCCGGTCGCGGCCGGCAAGAAGACAAAACTGAGTCCCAAAGTGGAGGTCGCCGCGTGATGCTCGCATCTCAAGAACCGCCTAAGCGCCGATTTCTCGGCCGCGGCGACATCGACGTCTCGTTCGAGTTCTTCCCGCCGAAGACCGCGGCGATGGAAGAGACGCTGTGGCGCTCCATCCGCCGGCTCGAGCCGTTGCGCCCGAAATATGTCTCGGTGACCTATGGCGCCGGCGGCTCCACGCGCGAGCGCACCCACGCCACCGTGGCGCGCATGTTGCGCGAGACCACGCTGAAGCCTGCCGCGCATCTCACTTGCGTGTGCGCCACCAAGGACGAGATCGACGAGGTCATCCGCGACTATTGGGACCTCGGCGTGCGCCATATCGTGTCGTTGCGCGGCGATCCGCCCGATGGCGTGGGCGAGCGCTACGAGCCGACGCCTGGCGGCTACGTGAACGCCGCCGACCTGACCACCGGTATCAAGAAAATCGCCCCGTTCGAGATTTCGGTGGGCTGCTATCCGGAGAAACATCCGGAGTCGCCCTCCGTCGAGGCGGACATCGACATGCTGAAGGCGAAGATCGACGCGGGCGCCACCGGCGCCATTACCCAGTTCTTCTTCGATAACGAGGTCTATTTCCGCTATCTCGACCGCGTCCGCGCCGCCGGCATCGACATCCCCATCGTGCCGGGGCTGATCCCCATCCATAACTTCAAGCAGGTGTCGAGCTTCGCCGAACGATCCGGCGCCAAGATGCCTGACTGGATTGGCCGTAGATTTGAAGGGCTCGACGAGGAGCAGGAGACGCGCCACCTGGTGGCCGCGGCCGTCGCCGCCGAGCAGGTGCTGGGCTTGGTCGATCAAGGCATCACCGAGTTCCACTTCTACACTCTGAACCGCGCGGACCTCGTCTACGCGATTTGTCATCTGCTGGGCTTGCGTCCGGCCAAGGCCTTCACCGAGGTGAAGGCGGAGACTGCATCATGACCCGTGAAGAGCGTATCGAAGCACTGAAGCGCGAAGCCAAGGCGCGCATCATCATCCTGGACGGCGCCATGGGGACGGCCATCCAAGGCTACAAGCTGGACGAGGCCGCCTATCGCGGCGAGCGGTTCAAGGACCATCCGCGTGACCTGAAGGGCAATAACGACCTGCTGGTACTGAGCCAGCCCGACATCATTCGGGAGATTCACGGCAAGTATCTAGAGGCCGGCGCCGACATGCTCGAGACCAACACCTTCAATGCGCAAGCCATCAGCCAAGCCGATTACGGGCTGGAGGAGATCAGCTTCGAGATGAATGTCGCCGCGGCCAAGCTCGCCCGCGAGGCGGCCGACGACTGGACGGCGAAGACGCCCGACAAGCCGCGCTTCGTCGCCGGCGCCATCGGCCCCACCAACCGCACGGCATCCATCTCGCCGGACGTGAACAATCCAGGCTTCCGCAATGTCAACTTCGATGAGCTGGTCGAGGCCTACGCCACGCAAACACGCGGGCTGATCGAAGGCGGCGTCGACACGATCCTGATTGAGACCGTGTTCGACACGCTGAACGCCAAGGCGGCCGGTTTCGCGGTGGAGCAAGTCTTCGACGAGATGGGCGTACGCCTTCCCATCATGATCTCCGGCACCATCACCGATCTGTCGGGCCGCAACCTGTCAGGCCAGACGCCGGAAGCCTTCTGGTACTCCATGAAGCATTTGAGGCCCTTCTCCATCGGGCTCAACTGCTCCTTCGGCGCCGAGCAGCTCAGGCCGTCGGTCGATGAGATGGCCCATGTCGCCGATACCTATGTCAGCGTCTATCCCAATGCCGGGCTCCCCAACGAGATGGGGGAGTATGACGAGACGCCGGAGCAGATGGCCGTGCTCCTGGAGGACTGGGCCAAGAACCGGCTCATCAATATTGTCGGCGGCTGCTGCGGCACCACGCCCGACCATATCCGCGCCATCGCCGAGGCGGTGGCCAAGCACAAGCCACGCCAACTGCCTGAGGTGGAGCACAAATTGCGCCTCTCCGGCCTCGAACCTTTTGTACATGGGTGATTCAAATTGACCTCCGCAGCACAGAATTTCGTCATGGTGGGCGAGCGCACCAACGTCACCGGGTCCGCGCGCTTCCGTAAACTCATCGAGGCCAACGACTACGCCACGGCGCTCGAAGTCGCCCGCCAGCAGGTGGAGAGCGGCGCCAACATGCTCGACGTCAACATGGACGAGGGCATGCTGGATTCCGAGAAGGCCATGGGGACCTTGTTGAACTTGATCGCCGCCGAGCCCGACATCTCGCGCGTGCCGATCATGATCGATTCATCGAAATGGTCTGTCATCGAGACGGGCCTCAAATGCGTGCAAGGCAAGTCGGTGGTGAACTCCATCAGCTTGAAGGAGGGCGAGGAGCCGTTCCTCGATCATGCGCGCAAGGTCCTGCGCTATGGCGCCGCCGTGGTGGTCATGGCTTTTGACGAAGAGGGTCAGGCCGACACCGCCGACCGCAAGTTCGAGATCTGCAAGCGGGCCTACAGACTGCTCACCGAGACCGTTGGATTTCCGCCCGAGGACATCATCTTCGATCCCAACATCTTCGCCGTCGCCACCGGCATAGAGGAGCACAACAATTATGGCCTCGCCTTTATCGAGGCGACGCGCCGCATCAAGGAAGAGCTGCCCTACGTGCATGTGTCGGGCGGCGTGTCGAACCTCTCCTTTGCCTTTCGCGGCAACGAGCAGGTGCGCGAGGCGATGCACTCGGTGTTCCTCTATCACGCCATCCAGGCAGGTATGGACATGGGCATCGTCAATGCCGGTCAGCTCGCGCTCTATGACGACATCAAACCGGAACTGCGCGAGCTCGTCGAGGATGTGATCCTCAATCGGCGCGACGACGCCACCGACCGACTGCTGGAGGCGGCCGAGCGTTACAAGGCCGGCGCCTCGCAGAGAAAAGAGGCGGATCTGTCCTGGCGCGAAAAGCCGGTCGAGGAGCGCCTGACTCATTCGCTGGTGCACGGCATCGCCAATTTCATCGAGGAGGACACCGAAGAGGCGCGCGCGAAAGCCGAGCGCCCGTTGCATGTCATCGAAGGCCCGCTGATGGCGGGCATGGGCGTCGTCGGCGATCTGTTCGGCGCCGGCAAGATGTTTCTGCCGCAAGTGGTGAAGTCGGCGCGCGTGATGAAACAGGCCGTCGCCTACCTCATGCCCTACATGGAGAAGGAGAAGGAGGAGCAGGGGCTCGCCCAAGGGGAGCCCGCCGGCCGCGTTCTGCTCGCCACCGTCAAGGGCGACGTGCATGACATCGGCAAGAATATTGTCGGCGTCGTGCTCCAGTGCAACAATTACGAGGTCACCGATCTCGGTGTCATGGTCCACTCGCAGACGATCCTCGACGCCGCGCGCGAGAAGAATATCGATATCATCGGCCTGTCCGGCCTCATCACGCCCTCGCTGGACGAGATGTGCCATGTGGCGGCGGAGATGGAGCGCGAAGGCTTCGACCTGCCGCTGCTCATCGGCGGCGCCACCACGAGCCGCGTGCACACCGCGGTGAAGATCAGCCCGAACTATCAGCGCAGCCAGGCGATCTACGTGACCGATGCCAGCCGCGCCGTGGGCGTGGTCTCTGGCCTGATGTCGAAGGAGGGGCGGCCGAAGCAGATCGCCAAGGTGCGCGAGGAATACAAGCGCATGGCGGAATCCTATGCGCGCGGCCAGGAGGAGAAGACCAGGGCGCCGCTGGCCCAGGCCCGCGGCAATGCGCTGAAGCTCGACTGGGCGGGATATACGCCGCACAAGCCGACCTTCCTCGGCACGCGCACGCTGAAGACCTACGACCTTGCCGATCTTGCCCGCTACATCGACTGGACGCCGTTCTTCCAGGCCTGGGAGCTGAAAGGTCAGTACCCGCGCATTCTGGAAGACGACAAATATGGCGAGGCCGCCCGTCCTCTGTTCGAGGACGCCCAAGCCATGTTGAAGCAGATCATCGACGAGAAATGGCTTACCGCGGAGGCCGTGGTCGGCTTCTGGCCCGCCAACAGTGTGGGCGACGATATCGAGCTCTATGCCGACGAGAGCCGCAAGGCGCCCTTCGCCACGCTGCACACGCTGCGCCAGCAAATGGCCCGCGACAGCGGCGGCCGGGCGAATATGGCGCTTGCCGACTTCATCGCGCCGAAAGAGACAGGCGTCGCGGACTATATCGGCGGCTTCGCCGTCACCGCCGGCATCGGCGAGGACGACGTGGCGCGGCGCTTCGAGCGCGCCAATGACGACTATTCGAAGATCCTGGTCAAATCGCTCGCCGACCGCTTGGCGGAAGCCTTCGCCGAGGCGCTACACGCCAAGGTGCGCCGCGAGCTTTGGGGCTATGCGCCCGACGAGACGCTCTCGAATGAAGCGCTCATCGCCGAGGACTACAGGGGCATTCGGCCCGCGCCAGGATATCCGGCCCAACCGGACCACACCGAGAAGGGCACCCTGTTCGACTTGCTCGAGGTGGAGAAGGAGATCGGCGTGAAGCTGACCGAGAGCTACGCCATGTGGCCGGCCGCCGCCGTCTCAGGATTCTATTTTTCCCATCCCGACGCGCGCTATTTTGGCGTCGGCAAGATCGGCCGCGATCAGGTCGAGGATTATGCCGCGCGCAAAGGCTGGTCGGTCGAGGAAGCCGAGCGCTGGCTCGCGCCGATCCTCAACTACGACCCCAAGCGGCTGGCAAACGCGGCGGCCTGAGCCGCTCCGCCAGCGTTGAGGCCCCCGGGCGTTGGATCCGCCGGTGGTGCCTCATGACTGCTGAAATGTCGGTGGTGGCGTTATGAGGCCAAAGCCTCGCCTAGATCATCCCCAGGATGACGGCGGCGAGGAAGCTGAACGATACGATGGCCGTGACCACGGTCAATTTGGCTGTGAGTTCCATCGGAAGCTCTCCTTTCCGATCGGAGGGGTGCCCGTTCCGCAAACCGCGCGATTCTACGCTCCCCTCAGCGAGTGCCAAGTCGTTTTGTTGTTGCAGCGCACAATGAACGAGGCGTTGCGAACTGAGCCAAACAACGTCTGGCGTGGGTTTTGGGTCCATGCCCATGACAAGTTTTTTGCGCGACCGCTCATTTCGGCCCCTAAAGGCGGTTGGTTTCGGGGGAGTGCCCAGGCTCCAGCGGCCAAAATCGAGGACGCCCGGCTTGGATAGCCTGTGGAAAATTTGGGCCCCAAGGGCCAGGGCACAACCGTGGCCCGGCGGAGCCTCTCAAACCGGGAGCGCAGGCTTGATCAGCGGATCGGGTTTGGGGGCATCTGGGACACCATGGGGCAATCCAGCGTCTTCTCCAGCGCGTCGACCAATTCGCCCTCGTCATTGGCTTTGATGTAGAGGCCGTTGTTCTGATCGGCGATGCACATCAGGTCCATGACGCTGTTGCTGCCGCCGGTCCAGGAGAAGCCGCTATAGCGAAAGCCGATGACGTGGACAGTCAGCTGAGCGGCCTCGTCGTGGAGTTTCTTGGCGAGATCGCACGGCGACCGGCCGCAGGTCTCCTCGCCGTCGGTCACCACCACGACCACGCCGGGCTTATTGCGGAAGTCCAGCGCCTCGGCAGCCTCTTCAATAGCTTGAGTCAGTGGGGTCTTTCCGGCTGGAACCAGCGAGTTCACGGCCCGCATGATCGGCTTGGCCGCATTGACTGTCGGCTTCATGTCGAGCTGGACGTTGCATTGATTGTAGGGGCCGGGTCCGTAGGTGACGAGACCCACGCGGCGGAACTTGGTAGCGCTCGGCAGGACCTGGCGGAGGGCGGAGCGCACCTCATCGATGCGCGGCCGCGAATTCGGGATGCCAAGCGTCTGATTGCCGGACATGGAGCCCGAGGCATCGAACACGATCATGGCGTCGTCGGTGCAGGGGCCCGGCTTCTCGCCGTCTTGGGCGACGGCCACGGAAACCTGCCCAGCGACAAGGACCGCGGCCAAGCCGCCGATCAGCCGAACGGGCAGAAAGTCGGCAATTCCAATGCCACGACGCATTTTTTCGACACTCCCTTGGCAATTTTGGCCGGAGTGTAGCCAAAAACATTGCAAAAAGGGAATAGCAGGAATGCCAAGACGCAGCCGCGACCTTAGCCTTTCGCGCTCAGCATCGTCTCGTTTGCCAGGACGGCTAAGAGCTGAGGACGGTTAAGGGGCTGACAGCGGCTAAGGGCTGAAGAGCAACGCCACGTAGACGAAGAACAAGAGAAGGTGCACCGCCCCCTGGAGCACGTTGGTGCGCCCGCCGGCAAAGGTCAGCCCGCTCACGAACAGCGTCACGACCAGAAGCACGGTCTCGACATCCGAGAGGCCGAGATGGACATCGCGACTGGTGAGAAGCCCGATAATCAACACCGCCGGAATGGTCAGACCGATGGTGGACAGCGCCGAGCCCAAGCAGACATTGACCGCGCGTTGAAGTTGATTGGCGAGCGCGGCGTGAAAAGCGGTGAGCCCTTCCGGGGCAAGAACCAGAACCGCGATCAGCAGCCCGCCCAAGGGCTCCGGCAGGCCGAGATCCTCGATGCCGAAATCGACGATCACCGCCATATACTCAGACAGAGCCACCACGGGGATCAATGTCAGCAAGAGCATCACGACGTGATAGCCGAGAGAGCGGGTTGTCTCCGCGCCAATATCCGCACCATGTTCCCGCGCTTGTTCGGCAGGCTCGTCGGGGCGCGTCCCCGGCTCGGCGAAGAACGCGCCGTGCCGCATGGTCTGGATGAAAATAAAGACGCCGTAGAACAGGATGGTGATGGCAATAAACAACAAAGCCTTGCCGGGGGCCTCGACGGGACTTGGCGTCGTCTCGGTGTATTTCGGCAGAACCAGCGCCACGATCGACAGGGCCGACATGACCACGAGAAAGGATCGCGCGCCGGTAAGGTTGCACTCCTGCTCCCAATAGCGCAGCGCGCCGATGAGCAGAGCGGTTCCCACCATGCCGTTCAGCACGATCATCAACGTGGCGAACATCACGTCGCGCGCCAGCGTCGGATTATTCTGCCCATGCAGCATGATCGCTGCGAGCAGGGCCACCTCGATGACGATGACGGAGAAGGTGAGCACGAGCGTGCCGTAGGGCTCGCCGAGCTTCTCGGCGACCGCATCGGCGTGACGCACCACGCCGAACGACCCCCACATCATCACTCCGAACAGCCAGAAAAACATGACCACGGTGAGCGCGTGGTTCTCGAGATCGGAAAGCAGCGTGTCGCCGACCGCGAAGAAGAATAGGGCCGTGATAACGCCGGCCACAGCGGGCGCCTCGGCGGCAAGAAACGACCTTATGCGTGGCTCTGGCTTGGCTGCTGACATGGTGTTTCGTATGTGCCGGACCGGCCGACCACCGTCCACAGAATTCCTGGGCTGATTCTGCGTTGAGCTTAACCGCTGCTGGCGACAGCCAAAGCGTTCATGTAAAAGCCTTTTACATGAATCACTCAGGCCGCGGCTGGCGGCGCCCAGGCTCCTATCATCACGGCAACCTCAAAGAGGTGTTGCTGGAGGCCGCGCGCAAGCTCATCGAGGAGCACGGCGCTTTCGGTTTCAGCCTGACCGAGGCCGCCCGCCTGGCCGGCGTCAGCCCCGCCGCGCCCTATCGCCATTTCCGCGACCGCGACGCGCTTCTCGCCGAGGTCGCCCGCCACGGCTTCGAGCGCTTCGCCGCCCAGCTCGACGCGGCCTGGAACAATGGCGTACCGACGCCGCTGTCGGCCATTGAAAATCTCGGACGCGCCTATCTCGCCTTCGCCCGCGAGGAGCCGGCGAGCTACACGGTCATGTTCGAGGCAAGTCTGGCGCCGGGCACGGAAGGCGAGAGCACGCCCGCAGCCCAGCGCGCCTTCGATGTCTTGCAGCGCGCGGCCGCCGCTCTGTGCCGTCAGCTTCCGGAGGAGAAGCGGCCGCCGGTCAAGCTTGTCAGCCTGCACATCTGGACCATGGCCCATGGCGTCGCCTCACTCTTCGCCCAGGAAGGGCGCGCGGCGCGCAAAGTGCCGATGACGCCTGAGGAGGTGCTTGAAAGCGGGCTTCTCATCTATCTGAAAGGACTCGGGGTTCTGCCCGACGACAAGGGTGAGGGGACGGCGCCAAAGTAGCGGCAGTCGCTAGCGGCTACTTGCCTCGAGCCATTTGAGCACGCGGTCCCAGTCGCTGCGCGAGCCGTTGTAGATATTGCGGTCGACCTTGCCGCTCACTCCCGGCACGGTGCCCGTGGTGGTGAACTGCCAGAAGGCCCAACTCCGGCCGGGATAGATCTTGGCCGGCTCCGCCGCTACGGAGCGCAGCCAGAATTGATGACTCTTGAACTCGCCGCGCAGCACGTCGCGGTGAAACGCGGGATCGGTGTAGATGATCGGCCGCTTGCCCGTGTGCCGTTCCATGGCGTCCAGGATGATCTTGATCTTCTTCAGCGCGAGTTCGCGTGAGATCTTCTGTGGGCAGGTCTTGGAATGGGTGTGCCACTCCAGATCGAGCACCGGCGGCAATGCATCGGGGTCGCGCGGCACGTTACGTACGAACCACTCTGCCTGCTCGCTGGCGTAGCGGCACCAGTAGATAAAGTGATAGGCGCCACGCGCCACGCCGGCGCGCTTGGCCGCATGCCAGTTCTGCCGGAATTTCGGATCGAGATGGTCGCCGCCCTCGGTGGCCTTGATGTAGGCGAACTGGATGCCGGCCTCGTGGACCTTCCGCCAATTGATATCGCCCTGCCAGTACGAGACGTCGATGCCTTGGATCGGCATGGTGTGGGCGCGGACCACGCCCTTATGCGGCTTGACGTCCTTGAGCGAGCGGGCCAGCGCGGCCCCGCCGCCGGCGATTCCCACGGCCATGGAGGCGGTGATGGTGGCGGCAAGCCACAACCTCAGGAGATGAGCACACCCAGAACGCATTGAATCCCTCTAAACCCCGACGAAGCTTACAATTTTCAGCGAATTGACGCTCCAGTCTCGACTCTCGGGGTTAAATTTTCTTTGGCGCCCCTACGCAAGTCCGCCTGCACACACCATATTTTTGAGGCATCCCCTTGACCGCCTTGCCAAGGGGCTGCATCTATGTAAATGTAAATAACATTCACACCGAAGCCGAAGGAAGGACCCTGATGCAACTGGTTGCGACCTTGGACGACTACGGAAAGCCGGCTTGGATCGGGGCGACGATCCTCGGCTTCATTGTTTGGTGGCCCATTGGCCTTGGCGTTTTGGCCTATCTGATCTGGAGCGGACGCATGGGATGTGGACATAACAAGACGGCATGGCGCGAGTACTTCACCTCCGAAGCGCGGCGATTTGGCGGCGGCTTCGGTCCGGGTGGCTCGACCGGCAACCACGCTTTCGATGAGTATCGCGAAGCAACTCTGAAGCGGCTGGAGGAGGAGGCGACCGAGTTCCAGTCCTTCCTCAAGCGCTTGCGTCACGCGAAGGACAAGGCCGAGTTCGACCAGTTCATGGCCGACCGCGGTCAGGGCCAGACGCCCACGGCTGTCTAGGCGCTCGAACTAGGCTCTCCCTACGAAACGAGCCGAACACGCTGAGAGGGCGCGGGATCTCATCCCGCGCCCTTAATCTTTGTGCCAACGATAGGCTTCTCTTCCGCGCGCGCGCTTGTAGGATGCGGCCGAAACCGCTCCTGGGCGGATGGAGAAACCCCAAAAGCTTGAGGTTGGACACGATGCATCGCGTAAATGGACAGCTCGCCGCTTTGTTGACTGCCGGATTTGTCTTCGCCGCGCCGGCCGCCGCCATGGCCGGACCCACCGACCTGGAGGACCTTGCCAAGAACCCCCAGGACTATCTCGGTCAGGAGATTGAGTTGGTGGGTTATTGCGTGAAGGGCGGACGCTCCGGCGATGTGCTGGGCTATGAGTGCACCACCGAGGACGGCATCTATGTCGATACCGACGACATCGAGCCCGAGACGGCGAAGAAGACACTGGGTGATTGCGGCGCCACGCAAGACGAGTCCTGCCGCGCCACCATTCAATTCGTGCCGCACTCCTATACGACGTCGGGCGTCATCGAGCCTGACAGGTCGGTCCTGGTGTTCAATTCCAAGACGGCCAAGGTGAGCTTCTAAGCGGGCGGATCAAGGATAGTTCTTCAGCACGCTTGTCGCGCCGAATGTCTTGAACACGAATGGCAGCACCAGCGGACTGGAGATGATCTTGGTGACAAGACGGCGCAGCCATGGCCGCGAATGCGCCGACGGGATAAACACCTTCGCGAACGTCGCGGCGTCCTCCTGGCGCGCGGCGACCGCCGGCTTGAGCTCCGCTTCATAGGCGGCGAACGCGGCCCTGTGGTCGCGATCGTAGCGCTCCAGTTCCTGCGCGATCACATACGCCCCGGCCATCGCCATGTGCGAGCCTTGGCCTGCCAGCAGGGTCAGGCAGCCGCAGGCATCGCCGAGCAGCGCCACGCGGCCGCGTGACCAGCGCGGCATGGCGATCTGGGTGAGTGTGTCGAAGAAGATCGGCTCCGTGCCGTGATAGGCCTCCAACATCGGTTCGCCGATCCAGCCTGAGCCCTTATACGCCTTCCGCACGAGGGCGAGCCGCTCCTCGCGCGGCACATAGGTCTCGTCGTGCCGGAACACATAGGTGGCATCGAGGCGTTTGGCGTCCAGCGGGTAATACGCCGCCACGCGGTCCACATCCTCATGGAGCTTCATCGCCCGGCCGACGAGAAATGAATGCTCGGTGAGATGGAACGCCGCCACATAGGCGCCGAGGAACCGGGCGAACTGGCGTTCGTCGCCAAACACCAGATGGCGCACTTGGGAATGCACGCCGTCCGCGCCGAACACGAGCGCGAAGTCGTCCTCGCTGCCGTCATCGAACGTGACGTGGACAGCGTCGGCCATCTCCTCGATCTGGATAATCTCCGAGCTGAATTTGATCTCGACACCCAGGGCCTGCGCGCGTTCGTGGAGCATGCGCACGAGGTCCGGCCGGCGCAGATAGACATATTTGCCGCCAAGCGCGCGCGACACGCGCGAGATCGGGACGGAGGCGTAGGCCTCGCCTCGTGCGTCCACGAATTGCAATGCATCGATGGGGTAGCGCAGGGCTCGAAGCGCGTCGGTCAGTCCCATGCGTTCGGCCACGTCCCAGCCGGTGCCGAAGAAGTCCATCATGTAGCCTTCGGTGGGAAGCGCGTCGTCGCATTCGACCACGAGCGGGTCGTGGCCTTGCTCTTTCAACAGCACCGCGAGCGTGAGCCCGGCAATGCCGGCGCCGGAGATGAGAATCCTGCCCGTCTGCGTCATGGCGGGCCTCCTTGGCCGCGGCTCACTTTCGCGTCTTTCTCACGGCCTTCCTTTTCGCGGCATTCTTTTCCCATAGCCCCCGCCGGTCGGCGTCTTGATGACGATTGCCTCGCCGGCCGCGATCACCGTCTGGTCCGCGCCTTTCAGCCGCTCGAGATGGCCGCTGCGCCGCCGCACCCAGTTCTCGCCGGTCTCGCCGGGCTCCCCGCCTTTCGCGCCGAACGGGCGCACCTTGCGGTAGCCTGACAGGATCGCGCAATCCATCGCTTCCAGGAAACGAAGAACGCGCAGTGTCCCGTCGCCGGCGTGCCATTCGCCTTTGCCCCCGGAGCCGCGGGTGATCTCGAAGCGCTCCAGCACCACAGGATAACGGAGTTCCAGCACTTCCGGATCGGTAAGCCGCGAATTGGTCATATGTGTCTGCACCGCGGGCACCCCATCGAAGCCGGGACCGGCCGGCGCGCCCGAACAGATCGTCTCGTAATATTGGAACTGCGCATTGCCGAAGGTGAGATTGTTCATCGTGCCTTGGGCGGAGCCGAGCACGCCGAGCGCGCCATAGAGGCAGTTCACGATGGTCTGGCTGGTCTCGACATTTCCCCCTGCGACCGGCGCCGGATAGTTCGGCTTTAGGAGCGAGCCCTTGGGCACCACGATTTTTATGTGGCGCAGGCAGCCGGCGTTCAGCGGAATGTCTTCGTCCACCAGTGTGCGGAACACGTAGAGCACGCAGGCGCGCGTGATCGGCTCCGGCGCGTTGAAGGTCGTCGTGGTCTGCGGGCTCGTGCCGGTGAAATCGACGACGGCCTTCTTCGCCTTCTTGTCGATGGTGATGGCGACCTTGATCACGCAGCCTTGGTCCGTCTCGACTTCGAAGCGGGAGTTCTTGAGCTTGCCGATGACGGCGCGCACGGCCTCCGCGGCGTTGTCCTGCACATGACCCATATAGGCCTTCACCGTGGCCAGCCCGTAATGGCGCACCATCTTGCGCAGCTCGATCAGGCCTTTCTCGTTGGCGGCGACTTGCGCCTTCAGGTCGGCGATATTCTGCGCGACGTTCCGCACGGGGTAGGGGGCTTCGCTGAGCAGCGCGCGCACCTCGCCTTCTTGGAAACGCCCACGTCCCACCAGCTTGAAGGGGTCGATATAGACGCCTTCCTCTTCGATGGACTTTGCTTTGGGGCTCATCGACCCCGGCGCGATGCCGCCGATATCGGCGTGATGGCCGCGCGCGGCGACGAAGAACAGCAGGTCCGAACTGCTCTCGGCGAACACCGGTGTGACCACGGTGATGTCGGGGAGATGCGTGCCACCATTATAGGGCGCATTCAGCATCCACACGTCGCCGAGCTTCAAGGAGTCGCCCACTTCGCGCAGGATCGTCTCGACACTGCGGTCCATGGAGCCGAGATGCACGGGGATATGCGGCGCATTGGCGATGAGGTGGCCGCGTCCGTCGAAAATGGCGCAGGAGAAGTCGAGCCGCTCCTTGATGTTGACCGAGCGCGCGGTGTTTTGCAGCGCATAGCCCATCTGTTCCGCCACCGACACGAACAGATTGTTGAACACTTCCAGCATCACGGGATCGGCCTTTTTGCCGATCTTCTCCTCACCCTTCTTCTTGGCTACGCGGGCGAGCAGGAGATGGTCCTTGGCCGTGACCGCGCCCTGCCACCCGGGCTCGATCATCACCGTCTGGTGGTCCTCGATGATCAGCGCGGGACCTTCGATCTGCACGCCCGGCGAAAGGTTGGCGCGCAGATAGACGGGAACATCGTGCCAATTACCATGCGTGAAGACGTCGGCGCGCGTGTGCGGCTCAGGCGCCGGCCCAGCGTCCGCCGCCGCGACCTCGCGCTCCTCGATCAGCGCGCCACCGCCCACGGCCTCGACTTCCACCGCCTCGATCTCGATATCCTTCTCCGGACTGATGAAGCCGAAGCGCTGCTGATGGGCCATCTCGAACAGGGCACGCATACCGCGCAACGAGCCGACGGGGATCGGCAGCGCGCTGTCCGTGCCTTCATAGCGAAGATGCGCGTGCGTCGTGACCTTCACGGCATCGGCCTCGATCCCCTGGTGCACCAGTTCCGCGCGCGCCTCCTCTGCCAGTGGCGCGGAGATCTCGGCGAGCGCCAGCAGACCGCTATCGTCGAAGCGCGTGAGCACGGCCTGGGTGCGTGTGGCGCGCAAACTCGCGAGCCCCATGCCGTAGGCCGACAGCACGCCGGACAGCGGATGCAGCAGCACGGACTTGATGCCGAGCGCATCCGCCACCAGGCAGGCATGCTGCCCGCCCGCGCCGCCGAACGAATTCATCACATAGGCACCGACATCGTAGCCGCGCTGCACGGAAATGGTCTTGATGGCGTTGGCCATATTCTGGACGGCGATCTTGATGAAGCCGTCTGCGATCTCTTCGGGGTCGCGCCCATCGCCGAGCTTCCGGGCGAGCGCCTTGAACGCGCGTGCCACCGCCGGACGGTCGAGCTTCTGGTCCTGGGCGGGCCCAAAGATGTGCGGAAAGAAATCGGGCTGGAGCTTGCCGGTCATGACATTCGCGTCGGTGACCGTGAGCGGTCCGCCGCGCCGATAGGCCAGCGGTCCCGGGTCGGCGCCCGCCGAGTCCGGCCCCACGCGGAACCGCGCCTCGTCGTAATGCAGGACCGAGCCGCCGCCCGCCGCAACCGTATGAATGAGCATCATCGGCGCGCGGACGCGGGCGCCGGCCACCACGCTCTCGAACGTACGCTCGTAAGTCCCGTCATAGTGGCAGACGTCCGTTGAGGTGCCGCCCATGTCGAAGCCGATCACCTTGCCGAAGCCGGCCGCGTGCGCCGTCTCCACCGCGCCCACCACGCCGCCCGCCGGGCCGGACAGGATCGCGTCCTTGCCCCGGAACAAATTCGCCGAGGTCAGCCCGCCCGAGGACTGCATAAATAAGAGTCGCGGGCCCTTGTTTTCCTGGCGGCCAGAGCGATCGGCGGACAGCGCGCCGGCCACGCGGTCGACATAGCGCCGCAGTAGCGGCGAGAGATAGGCATCCACCACGGCGGTGTCGCCACGGGCGACGAACTTCACCAGCGGGCTCACCTCGTGGCTGGCGGAGATCTGCGCGAAACCGAGCTCCTGGGCAAGCCGCGCCGCTTCGTGCTCGTGCTGCGGGTAGGCGTAAGCATGCATGAAGACGATGGCGACCGCGTCGATGCCGTCTTTGCGCGCGGCCTCCAACACAGCGCCGGTGGCCTCGAGGTCGAGCGGCACCTCCACCGTGCCGTCGGCGCGCACACGCTCCGGCACCTCGGCCACGCGCGTATAGAGCATTGAGGGCTTTTCGATTCTGCGCGCGAAGATCTTGGGCCGCGCCTGATAGCCGATCTCAAGGGCGTCGCGGAAACCGCGGCTGACGATGAGCAGCAGGGGATCGCCCTTGCGCTCCAGAAGCGCATTGGTGGCCACCGTCGTGCCCATGCGCACGCTGCCGATGTCTTCCGGCGGCAGGCGCTTGCGCCGCGGCATGCCGATCAGATCGGCGATTCCGGCAATGGCCGCGTCCTCGTAGCTTTCAGGATTCTCCGACAGCAGTTTGGTGGTGACGAGCCGGCCGTCAGGCGCGCGCGCCACGATATCGGTGAACGTGCCGCCGCGATCGATGAAGAATTGCCAAGTGCCCCTGGATGTGCCGCTCATAATGCGGAGTTACGCGCATCACGCGATGCGCTTCAAGCCTGCCGCGTATTGTTTCCAGCGTTTCACGTAGACATCGGCGCCCCGGGCGATCATGGCGCGGGCCTTGTCATCCACCTCGCGCACGGCCTTGGCCGGTGCGCCGAGGATCAACGCGTTATCCGGGAATTCCTTGCCTTCGGTAATGAGCGCATTGGCGCCCACCAAGCAGTTGGACCCGATCTTGACGCCGTTGAGGATCGTGGTGCCCATGCCGATCAGCGTGTTGTCGCCGATGGTGCAGCCATGCAGGATGACATTGTGGCCGATAACGCAGGACTGCCCGACGGTCAGCGGAAAGCCGGGGTCCGTATGCAGCGTGGCGTTGTCCTGGATCTGCGAGCGGGCGCCGATATCGATCCATTCATTGTCGCCGCGCATGACGGTGCCATACCAGATGCTGACATCCGAATGGAGCCGCACCTTGCCGACCACGATGGCGGTCTCCGCCACCCAATAAAGACCGTCCGCCGGAAACTCCGGGGCCTGTCCGTCAAGCTCGTAGATCGCCATACCTGCTCCTTTCACCGCGAAAGGCGTGGATACCCTTCCTGTCGGCCGTTGTCATTCCTGCCAGGGCGAGAATCCGGTAATCACTGGTAGATCGAGGGGGGAGAGAATGACCGAAACATCCGCATCCGAACCGCAAGAGCCGAAAGGCGCGATGGACCGCTATTTCGGGCTGACCGCGCAGGGCACCAGCGTGCCTAAGGAGCTGCGCGCCGGCCTCGCCACGTTTCTCACCATGGCCTACATCATCTTCGTCAACCCGGCGATCCTCGAGCAGGCGGGCATGGACCATGGCGCGGTGTTCGTCGCCACCTGCCTCGCCGCCGCAGCCGGCTCGACCATCATGGGGCTCACCGCCAATTATCCGATTGCTCTGGCGCCGGGCATGGGGCTCAACGCCTATTTCGCCTTCACCATGGTGCCGGAGCTCGGCGGCGATTGGCAGTTGGCGCTCGGCGTCGTGTTCGTCGCGGGCCTGCTGTTCTTAGGCCTGTCGCTCACGCCGGTGCGCGCCTGGCTGGTCGACTCCATCCCCATGAACTTGAAGATCGGCATCGCCGCCGGCATCGGGCTGTTCCTCGCGCTGATCGGCTTGCAGAACGCGGGCATCGTCGCCGACGACCCATCGACGCTCGTCACGCTCGGTGATCTGTCCAAACCGCAAGCGCTGCTCGCCGCCGGCGGGTTCCTTGTCATCGCGGCGTTGGCGGTCCGCAAAGTGCCGGGCGCCATCATCATCGGCGTGCTCGCCGTCACGATGATCGCCATCCTTTCCGGGCTCGAGCCGTTGCACGGCGTGGCCTCGCTGCCGCCATCGCTGGCGCCGACCTTTCTGGCGTTGGACCTCTCAGGGATTCTTCAGCTCACCACCATGGTCATGGCGCTGGCGCTGCTTCTCGTCATGATCTTGGACGCCGCGGGCACGCTGATCGGCGTGGCGCGCCAAGCCGGCTTCCTCGACAAAGACGGGCATTTGCCGCGGCTGCGCCAAGCCCTCTTAGCGGATTCCGGTTCCGCCTCTCTTGGTGCCGTGTTCGGCACCTCGACCACCACCGCCTATATCGAGAGCGCCGCCGGCGTGGAGGAGGGCGGCCGGACCGGGCTGACGGCAATCGCCGTCGCCGCGCTGTTCCTGCTGGCGCTGTTCTTCTCCCCGCTGGCACAGACCGTCCCGGCCTACGCCACCGCGCCCGCCATTTTGTTTGTGGCCTGTCTCATGGCCGCGAGCCTCGGCGCCATCCACTGGGAGGACCCGACCGAGTACATCCCGGCGCTCATCATCGCCTTGATGATGCCGCTCGCCTATTCGATCTCCGCCGGCATCGGGCTCGGCTTCATCGCCTATGTGGTGTTGAAAGCGCTGACCGGGCGGTTCCGCGACATCAACGCCGCGGTGGCGATCATCGCGATGGCCTTCTTGCTAAAACTTGTCTTTGCTTGAGCTGGAGCCGTCCGCCTGAATGACGCTCAGCGAGCCGTCGGTCTCCAAGACGACACAAGCGGCCTTGGAAACCTCAGACGTCCCATTCTCGCGCAAGGCGGCTTCGACTTCTTCCTTCGTCACGCGCTGCGCCCGCATCGCCTCCATGAGGTAGGTGCCGTCGCGCACCAGCAGGCTGGGCTCGCTTTTGACCAGATCCTGGACCGGCTCGTATCGCACCGAGAGCCAAGTGATGGCGAATTGGAGACAAATCAGAAGCGCCAGCGCAAGCACGCCTTCTGCCAGGGGGATGGAGTTGTTGAGGATGACGGTCGCGAACGTCGAGCCAAGCGCCACCGTCACCACGAGATCGAAGGCGTTCATCTTGCTCAAAGAGCGCTTGCCGGAGATTCGAAGCAGAGCAATGAGGGCCGCGTAGGACAGCGTTCCGACGACCAAAACGCGTAACAGGCCGAACCAAGTATCGAAAAACATTGAACCCTCCAAAAGAGTGGGCGGCACGAGGCCGCCCACTTGCAGTCTTGCTAGGGAGTTATACGATTACTCGACAGCGGTTTCAGTCTCCGTCTTGGTGTCGGCGCGCTTCTCGCGCTTCTCACCGAGCCAGACGAAGTTCGGTGCGGCCTCGAGCTGCTCCTTCGTTGCATCGAGAACGATCACCATGTCGTCATGCGTGGCGTCGTCGTCATCCGCGACCGTCTCGTCCGCATTGTCCGCATCGTCATCGTCGGAGTTGGCGTCAGCCTTCTTCTCCATGACATCTTCGTCGCGGAACGTCAGAGCGTCGAACGGAACGCCGACGTCCTTCTCGCCGAGACCAAGGAAACCACCGACGCCGATCGTGACGGCGACCACCGCGCCCTTCTCGTTGAGGATCACGTTGTTGATCTCACCGAGAGTCTCGTTGCGCTGGTTCACCACGGTCTTGCCGATGAGGGTTTGAGCCGTCCAATCCGTGGGGGACTGGCTGGTCACATAATTGAAGGACGGCGGCGTGGTCTTTTTGCCCTCGGTCATTTCAGCCGAGCCCTTCTTCGTATCCGTCTTCTCCGTCATGGCCGTCTTGTCGGTGCCGTTGACGTCCGTCTCTTCGGTCACCTTCTCCATGGTCTTCTTGTCGTCCATGGTCTTGTTGTCGGTATCGGCCGCGGCTGTCTTGGCCGGCGCGCTCAGCTCATCGTTCAGTTCGCGCGCCTCTTTCAGATGATCTTTCAGGGCGGGAAGCGTGTCGCCGGCCCACTCTTTCAGAGCATCGTTATCACCTGACTTGGAATAATCCTCGAACAGGTTCACCGCCTGCTCGTGCGCCACAACTTGCGTGGGCACATAGGCACGATCGAAGTCAGCACCGGACAGGTCCTTCAACGTGTTGAACTGATCCTTGTGCCTCTGGTCCATGCCGGCAGGCATCTCGACCTTGATGTCCTCGTCCTTGACGAGTTCCTTCAGGTCCTCGGTGGTCTTGGTGTGGTCTTCGACCATCTGCTCACCGAAGTCCTGGACGTCGTCATCTTTGGCCTTCTTGGCGGCGAGCTTGCCCGATTTGACCTCGAACATGTCGCTGACAGCCACCTTGTTCACGAACTCCTGGGTGGAGACGGCCAAGGCGGACACGGATGTGGTGGCGAGCAAGGGCAGGGTAAGCGCTAGCGTCGCCGCAAAAGCGGTCGTTCTCATATTTCCTCCTGATGCTTTAAGGGCCGCGCGGGGGACGCGGCCAGATGTTGGATAAGGATTTAACGGATTAGACGGGGCCGAAGTTCCCCGCAGCGAACATCAGGCGCCAAGGCGCCCACGTCCGAGGCCCCCGGGCACTCCACGCGAAGCCCTTGTAACCCTGGGTTCCCCCGGCTAATGAAGGCGCTCAAGGCAGAGTCCGAAGGGTTGAGAACGAGCCGATGACCACTGAAGCGACGGAAAAGGGCGGAAATCCGCTCATTATCTTCATCATTTCGTTCTGCGCGGCCATCGTCATGGCCGGCGGCTTCGCCATCGTGGTCGAGGCGTTCGTCATCGCTGCCGCCAATCTTTTCGAGCTGGGCGCGACCTTTATTTGGGTTGCAAGCGGCGCCAACGCGCTCCTCGCCCTGTGGTTTGCGCTCTGGACCTTCGTCCGCTCCTGGCATGTGGAGCGGCGTCTCAGGGCCGGTCTCGAGGTTGACGAGCCTAAGGGATCGATCCTCGCCAATTTGCGGGGCTAGAGGCGCCGGCACGGCAAGACCACAAAGACACGGGGACGATTATGCAGGATGCGGCACGGGCTAAAAATCCGTATGCTCTGACCAAAGCACGTAAGTTTGGGGGATCTCGGTAATGTCGGTTTGGGGAAAGCTCGCGGGCGCGGCAGCAGGCCTCGCAGTTGGAGGCCCGATCGGGGCGCTTCTCGGCGGTGTGGCCGGGCATTACGTCATCGACCGCGACCAGGAGGCGGACGGGCCGGCCGAGAACCAAGTCGCCTTCACCGTGGGCGTGATCGCTCTTGGTGCCAAGATGGCCAAAGCCGACGGCGTGGTCACCATGGATGAGGTCAACGCCTTCAAGGAAGTCTTCAAGGTGCCCGAGGGCGAGATGAAGAACGTGGCGCGCGTCTTCAATCTGGCCAAGCAGGATGTGTCCGGCTACGAGGCCTATGCCGAGCAGCTCGCCACCATGTTCAAGGGCAACCGCAAGCTGCTCGAGGACGTGCTCGACGGTTTGTTCCATATCGCCAAGGCCGACGACGAGCTTCATCCGGGAGAGGAGCAGTTCCTTGCCCAGGTCGCCAAGCGCTTCGGCTTCACCGACACCGAGTTCAGCTACATCAAGGCGCGCCACGTGGTCGCTTCCAAGCGCAACCCCTATGAGGTCTTGGAGCTCGATCCGACGGTCACCAACGAGGCGCTGAAGGCGCAGTACCGTAAGCTCGTCGCGGAAAACCATCCCGACAAGCTGATGGCCCGCGGCGTGCCGGAGGAATTCATCGCCATCGCCACGGAGAAGGTCGCGACCATCAACGAGGCCTATGGCGCGATCGCCAAGGAGCGCGGGCTTTAGTCCATCAACGTCATTCCGGCTTGCGCCGGAATGACGAGTCTCGCAAATCATCGAATGATGACCACCGCTCCCGACAGCAAGCTCGCCACATTATGGTGCCCATCGCCCAATTACGGGACGCGGCTCGAAGGTCGCCTGCCCGATATGCTGATCCTGCATTACACGGGCATGGAAACGGCCGAGGGCGCGCTCGATTGGCTGACCCGCGAGGAGGCGAAAGTCTCCGCCCATTACCTCATCGATGAAGAGGGACGCATCACGCAGATGGTGGCGGAGACCGGCCGTGCGTGGCACGCGGGGCTGGGCAGTTGGGCCGGCGATACCGACCTCAACTCCTGCTCGATCGGCATCGAGATCCACAATGCGGGCCACGAATTCGGGTGCCCCGACTTTCCCGACACGCAGATGCAGGCCGTGGAGGCGCTCTGTCTCGATATCTTGACGCGGCATCCTATCCCACCGCAGCGCGTCCTCGCACATTCCGACGTTTCCCCCGGGCGCAAGCGCGATCCCGGTGAGAAGTTCGACTGGGCGCGGCTGGCCCGCGCAGGCATCGGATTGTGGGTGGAGCCGGCGCCCTTAGGCGGCGATCAAGGCTTGGGGGAGGGCGACGAGAACGAAACCGTCGCGGCGCTCCAGCGAGATCTGCGCGACTATGGCTATGGGGTGGAGGTGACATCGACCTACGGCAAAGGCGTTGGTCAGGTCGTGGAAGCCTTCCAGCGGCACTTCCGTCCCGCCCGTATCGACGGCCGCGCCGACGCCTCAACCCGGGAAACCCTGTCCCGGCTGCTCGACGCCCATCGCGCGCAAATCGGCGCTTAGCTTAAGCGGGCGGCCGAGGCCCAAACCCTCAAATAAAGAAGGCCCGCCCTGGCGCCAGGGCAGGCCTTCTAAAAGGCTTCGAGGCGGGTGCCTACTGGTTGTCGTTGTAGAAGGTCTCGGCCTTAGCCAAATTGCCTTCGGGATCTTCCATGAAGGCTTCCTTGGCCGATTGCTTGCTGAAGCAATACCGCTTGTCGGCGATCATCTCCTGGACCGAGCAGTCGGTGAACTTCTTCTTGCCCTGGGTGAGCCCAAAGGCGCAGTTGTTGCCGAACTCACCTAAATCCCCGGCGGTCAGCGCAGCGGAACCGGAAGCGATCATCATGGCGCCAGCCAGGGTGGTGGCAAGAACAACCTTCTTCATAGACATCTCCTCTCAGACCTCGAGTTCGAACGTTCTTGGCAATTAGTGAGAACGTCAAACGGCAGAAAATCTCCAAGGTCAATCGAGAATTGCTCCTGGGCAAAAGGGAAAGGCCCGCCCCGGGGGCTGGGCGGGCCTTCTTTAGTGCGCTGTGAAGGTGGGAACAGCGTGGGGCTACTGGTTGTCGTTGTAGAAGGACTCGGCCTTGGCGAGGTTGGCCTCGGGATCCTTCATGAACAGGGTCTTGGCCTGCTCGTTGCCGAAGCAATAGGTCTTGCCGTCGATCTCGGCGTTGACGGAGCAGTCCGTCTCGACCTTCTTATCGAGCGCCAGACCCATGGTGCACATATTGTCGTACTCGCCGGTGGCGGCGAAGGCGGCCGTGGAAAACAAGAGCGCGGCAGCAAACGCCGGTACGAGATAGATCGTCTTCATCGATATTTCCTCCAAGTTGTGTGGTGCGGAGGCACTCACGCCAGGGGCGTGTCGCCCTTCTGCGCATGCCGTGACACTACGAGGAGACAACGCGGGAACTGTGTGACTGGGGTCACTAAAGCACCTCACAATTTCGCGATCAGGCGTGGAAAAGCCGGCAAAGAAAAGCCCGCCCCCAGAGAAAGGGAGCGGGCGAATTGTCCATCGGCGTATTGCGACGAGAGGCGCGTCTAAAGCGTCTCTTCGAAGTCCATGCCTTCGAAGGTGTAGCGGTCCACTTGGGTCCAGATGCCGTCTTCCTGCACCGGGACCTTGTGCACCTTGACGTTGTTGACCTTGAGCTTGCCGCTCTTCTCGTCGACCCAGAAGTCGAGGTCGTAGTACTCGTCCTTGCTGCCCGGCTTGCGGAAATCGGTACAGGCAAAGTAGTCGCCTTCTTTCTTCAAGTGGCGCACGGGCCGGTGCATCTCCACGAATTGCAGCTTGAGGTCCTCGCCCGTCTTGTCGTCCTTCACGGTGATGTTGCCGTCGTCATCCTTGTTCTCGAGGATGTAGTCGTGAATGGCGCTCATCACCTGCCAAGCGCGCGCACCTTCAATGCTGCCCGGATGCTCCTGCACCGGCAGCCACCACCACGCGACGGGGAGCCGCGTGATCATGTAATAGCCGTCGCCGTCGCGCTTCGGGCCCTTCTGCACGCGGATGTCCTGAAGCGTGAGCTGATCGCCGTCGGGTCTGAACCAGAAGTCGAGGGCGTATTGCTTCTTCGGTTCGTCCTTGTCGTGGAAGATGACATTGGCGAACCAGCCATAGCCTTCCATGCCGCGGACGATCTTGATTTCATCGAACACGAGGTTGAGATCGGCATCGAGCTTGGGATCGTGGAACACGAAGGCGCCGTCCTTGGAGCGCTCCGCCAAGACTTCCTGGACGCGCGCGTTCACGTCAGTGTCCTTGAAGACCTTGGCGCCGGAGGCCGCTTTTGCGTGCTGCTCCTCGAGAAATGCTTTTGCCTTCGCGATATTACCTTGCGGATCTTTGAGGAAGGAGGCCTTCGAGTTCTCGCTCGAGAAGCAATAGACCTTGCCGTCCTCGTCGATCCAGTTGACGGAGCAATCGGTACTGACCATCTGGCCGTCGGCAAGACCCATGGCACAACTGTCGTCGAATTCCCCCTGGGCCGCGGGCGCCATGGACATGTCGTCCGCGGCGTGGGCGAGGGACATGGTGCCGAGGCACACGATTGCGGCCAGCGCTGTCGAGCGCGCCAGAGAGACAAACGGCCGGTCAGCATAGATATCAGTCATTGTTTTGTCTTCCTTGGGCGTTTCTTGTTGGAGTCCGAGCTATTCGTTTCTAGTCCGCGCCTGGGTATCCGGTATGTGACCTAAGTCACGCATCGGAGGTGTCATCTTGGAACGGCCGAGCGCAGGGGAGTGCGCTCCTGCTCTTCGTCACCGGCGCCATAGCTTGCGAGCGCGGCTCGATCGAGCACTTCGATGGAACCGCGTGAGGATCGCACCCAGCCCATCCGCTCCCATTCCGAGAGATAGCGGCTGATCACCTCGCGCACGCTGCCGAGGTCGAGTGCCAATTGTTGATGGGTCTTGGAGACGACGCCGCGCCCATCGGTCTCCGCGAGAAGCTTCCGCGCCAGGCGAAGATCCAGGCTGGCAAAGGCGACTTCGTCCACAAGCATAATCAGGCTCGACAGAAGGTCTCCGTAATTGCGGAGCACGTAGTGCCGGAATTTGGGCGAGGAGACCATCAGCCGATGAAAGACAGTTGCCGGAAGCGCCGCCAGCAGCACGTCGGCCTGTGCCGTGCTCTCGGCCGGGAAGGGGTTGCCCGCGATCAGGCATGACGTGGTGAGCACGCAAGTCTCTCCCGGGCCCACCTGGTAGAGCATGATCTCGCGGCCGGACTCCGAGGTCTTGAAGATCCGGGTCTGCCCCTCGATGCACATGACATAGTTCTGGCAGATCTGGCCTTGGTAATAGGCGATGTCGCCCTCACGCAGCCGGTTGAACTGCGTGGCGCCGAGCAGTTCCGCCTTGGCCTCCGGCTCGAGTTCGGCAAGCTCGGGGAAGGTGTTGAGCCAGCGCGTAATCAGGATTTGGTTCGGCATTGCTCACACATCGTGACTGGAAGCCACGCCGCCCCATCGCCACCGATAGAGAAAAGGCTGGAAAATAGGGCCGGACGCGGCGGATCGTCGCGAGCATATGGGAACATTGGCAATGGGGGGATCAAAAAGCCGTTACGAGGCCGGGCAGCCTGCAAGGCGCGATTAAGGATGCCAGGCGCGCACCAGCTTGACGCGAAGCCGGGAAAACCCCTTATTCCCTGGTGTCAGCAGGCCGGATGGCCGCTCCGCCACGTTTGCGTATCAAGGCGGGGAGGAAAGTCCGGGCTCCATGGAAGCACGGTGCCGGATAACGTCCGGCGAGGGCGACCTTAGGGAAAGTGCCACAGAGAGCAGACCGCCTTTGCCATCGGAGACGTTGGCAAGGGTAAGGGTGAAAGGGTGCGGTAAGAGCGCACCGCGTGCTTGGCAACAAGGACGGCAAGGCAAACCCCACCGGGAGCAAGACCAAATAGGGGTCGCGCGGGCGAGAAATCGTCTAAGTCTGTTTCCAGACAAGCGACCCGGGTTGGTTGCATGAGGCGTCTCGCAAGATGCGCCCCAGATGAATGGCCATCCTCTCGTGAAAGCGAGAGACAGAACCCGGCTTATAGGCTTGGTGACATGTTAGGGCCGGCGTGAGGGCAAACCCCTCGCGCCGGCCTCCAATTTTTCGGGGTCTCGCGAAAAAACGATGAAACCCTTAAGCCTTTTGGGCGTTTATTCTCACATTGGAGGCTCACCGAAAGGAGAACGACCATGCTTGGTTGGGCTTTGACTTTTCTCGTCATCGCGCTGATCGCCGGCCTTCTTGGCTTTGGCGGCATCGCCGGTGCGTCTGCGAGCATCGCGCAGATTCTGTTCTTTATCTTCCTCGTGCTGCTCGTGATCTCGCTTGTGATGCACTTCGTGCGTCGCGCTTAGCGCCCGAACGCACTGGAATAGAAAACGGCCGGCGCGGGAAACCGCGTCGGCCGTTTCTGCAAGAAGCGCCTAAGGAGGAAGGGACGCTTCGGACTTCGCTTACGCCAGATCGAAGCGATCGGCGTCCATCACCTTGGTCCAGGCCGCCACGAAGTCGGACACGAACTTCGCCTTGGCGTCGTCCTGGGCATAGACTTCGGCAAGTGCCCGGAGCTGCGAGTTCGATCCGAAGATCAGATCGACACGGGTGCCCGTCCATTTCACCTCGCCGCTTTTGCGATCACGCCCCTCGAACAAATCCTCGTCGTCGGAGAGCGCTTTCCACGTCGTGCTCATGTCGAGCAGGTTGACGAAGAAATCGTTGGTGAGCGTCTCGGGGCTCGTGGTGAACACACCATGCTGCGAACCGTCATGGTTGGCGCCCAGCACGCGCATGCCGCCGACCAAAGCCGTCATCTCCGGTGCGGTGAGCATCAGGAGCTGCGCCTTGTCGATCAGCAGCTCTTCGGCTGAGACGGTGTACTTGCCCTTCTCGTAGTTGCGGAACCCGTCGGCGATCGGCTCGAGAACGTCGAACGACTCCACGTCGGTCTGGTCCTGCGAGGCGTCCATGCGGCCCGGTGAGAAGGGCACCTCTACCGCGTGCCCGGCCGCCTTCGCGGCCTGCTCGATCGCGGCACAGCCGCCCAGGACGATGAGGTCGGCCAGCGACACTTTCTTGCCGCCGCTTGCCGCGTCGTTGAACGCCTTCTGGATGCCCTCGAGAGTGCCGAGCACCTTGGCCAATTGCGCGGGCTGGTTGACGTCCCAAGCCTTCTGCGGCTCGAGGCGAAGGCGCGCGCCGTTGGCGCCGCCGCGCTTGTCGGATCCACGAAAGGTGGAGGCCGAGGCCCAGGCGGTGGAGACGAGCTCCGGGATCGACAGTCCCGAGGCATGGATCTTGTCCTTGAGCGCGGCAATGTCCGCCCCATCGATCAATGCGTGATCGGCGTCGGGGATCGGGTCCTGCCACAGCAAATCCTCGGCCGGGACTTCCGGGCCGAGATAGCGCGACTTGGGACCCATGTCGCGATGGGTCAGCTTGAACCACGCGCGGGCAAAAGCGTCAGCGAACTCGTCGGGGTTGGCATGGAAATGGCGCGAGATCTTCTCGTAGTCCGGGTCCATGCGCATCGCCATGTCGGCGGTCGACATCATGATGGGCAGGCGCTTGGACGGATCTTCCGGATCCGGCGCCATGTCCTCTTCCTTGAGATCCTTCGCGTGCCATTGCCAGGCGCCTGCAGCACTCTGACCCAGTTCCCACTCATAGCCGAACAGGACGTCGTAATAGCCCATGTCCCATCGCGTCGGGTGCGAGGTCCAAGCGCCTTCGAGGCCGCTGGTGATGGCATCTCGGCCCTTGCCGCTCTTCCAGGTCGACAGCCAACCGAAGCCTTGGGCTTCCAACGGCGCGGCTTCGGGTTCGGGGCCGATTTGGTCGACCGGACCGGCGCCGTGGGTCTTGCCGAAGGTGTGCCCACCCGCGGTCAGCGCGACGGTCTCGTAGTCGTTCATGGCCATGCGCGCGAAGGTCTCGCGGATATCTTTGGCCGAGCCGAGCGGGTCGGGCTTTCCATCGGGCCCCTCGGGGTTCACGTAGATGAGCCCCATCTGCACGGCGGCCAGCGGGTCTTCCAATTCACGGTCGCCGGAATAGCGCGCGAGTTCGTGGTCGCTCGTGGCGAGCCACTCGTTCTCGCCGCCCCAGTAGATGTCTTCCTCTGGCTCCCAGATGTCCTCGCGCCCGCCGGCAAAACCGAAAGTCTTGCCGCCCATCGACTCGATGGCGCAGTTGCCGGCGAGAACCATGAGGTCGGCCCAGGAGATCTTGTCGCCGTATTTCTGCTTGATCGGCCAAAGCAGCCGGCGCGCCTTGTCGAGATTGCCGTTGTCCGGCCAGCTGTTCAGCGGCGCGAAACGCTGCGAGCCGGATCCGGCGCCGCCGCGGCCATCGCCGGTGCGGTAGGTGCCCGCGCTGTGCCACGCCATCCGGATAAAGAGTCCGCCGTAATGTCCATAGTCGGCCGGCCACCAGTCCTGGCTGTCCGTCATCAGCGCAAAGAGATCGTCTTTGAGAGCCTTGAGGTCCAGCGTCTTGAACGCTGCCGCATAGTTGAAGTCCTCGCCCATGGGGTCGGACTTGGAAGAATTCTGGCTGAGAATCTTGAGGTTCAACTGGTTCGGCCACCAGTCGCGGTTCGACCGCATGCTCATGCTGGTGACGCCGTGCGCCACGGGGCAGCCGCCCGCTTTATCGACTTTTTGGTCCATTGTTATCTCCGATCGGGAACCCTGGAATGCATCACTGCGCGCGGGAAGGCGCGAGAATGCGTTCACTTTAGAATAAGTGCAAATCGTATTTGCCTATGCAGGCGATAAGCCGCGCTTATGACAGGAATGTGGAGGTCGGGCCGCGAAGCTAGTCGGCGAGAAAGCTCTGGATCAGTTCCAGCGTCGCCTCGGGCTGCTCTTCCTGGGGCATGTGCCCGCAGTCATCGATGATCTTGAGATGGGCATTCGGCAGGGTGCGGCGGAGTTTCAATCCCACGTCGAGCGGCACGATGCGGTCGTGATCGCACCAGCCGATGAGCGTCGGCACCGTGATGGTCTTGTAGCGCTCGGAGATCTCCTCCAGCCCTTCCGGGATGATTTGCCGCGCACTGTGAATGATGGCGTGCTTGCCGGCGGCGGTCCGCAAGGGGGCCGCATACATCTCCACCTCTTCGTCTTCGATCTTGCTGTTGTCCAAATAGGCAATCCGGAGCGCAAGGCGCGCCTGCACCGCGGGCGGCAGCATGCGCACGCCGAGATGCGAGACCACCGGCATGTCGAGCATGCGGAAGGCGACAGGGATGTCTTGCGCGTAGGCGATCGTATCGAGCAGCACCAGCTTCGAGATGCGCCCCTGAAGACGCGGGTCGTCGTCAAGCGCGAGCAGCAGCGCCACGCCGCCGCCGAAGGAATGTCCCACAAGGGTGAGATCCCGCAGGTCGTTCTCCGCGATCAGCTGCTTGAGGAGTTCGGCCTGATCGACGATCGAGTAGCGCTCGTCGAACGGCTTGTCGGATTGACCGAAGCCCTTGAGGTCGACGGCAATGACCCGATGGGTCTCGGCGAGAGCCGGCGCGATGCGCCGCCATGTATAGGTGCTGGCGCCGAAGCCGTGGATGAGGAGGATGGGCGAGCCTTGACCCTTCTCCTCGTAGAAGAGTTTGACGGGGGCGTTCGGCGGACCGAGCCGCGCGAACCCGGGCATGCCTTCCGCGCCGTTGGCGGACGGCCCGGGAACGGACAGCAATAGAAATGCCGCGGCGGCAAGGCCGACTGCACGTCTTGAGCATTTCCCTGCCATTGCCGCCAAGTCCGTGGCCTTCGTCCAGGCTGCCAATAGGCGCCCCAAATACGCAAAACATGAGGCCATGTTCGAACCGAATCGGTTGGCCCTGGGCGTTAACCCTTTGCGTCTTTGTACCGTGCTTCGTGCGCAAGCGGCAATCGGCCTTCGACGCTCGGAAGGATCCGCGTGCTAGGGCGCGCTTTCCCACAGAAGCGTAGCGTTTGCCCTGCGCTTTCCATTGACGCCCATGATATCCCATGCTATCCCATTAATGCCCGTTCGGTGAGTGGGGTGGAGGAAACAGGCTGCTGCTTCCTTAGAGGCCACGGGGGGATCCAGCGCCATTTCCTCCACCCATTTTTCTCGAAACGGGCGCCTGCGCCGAAGCGCTGTTTGTTTGTCCAGTAGTCCGTCGGCTTCGAAGCGCGTGAGGGGGAGATGGACCAGTTTGTTTCGACATTCATCAACAAGATCGACACCAAAGGTCGAGTCTCCGTTCCCGCATCATTTCGCACCGTCCTCGCCAAGGACGGGCTCGACGGCATCTACTGCTATCCGTCTCTTGACGCGCCCGCGCTCGACGCCGGTGGCCAGCGTCTCATCGATAAGATCAATCATCTGGTCGAAGATCTCGCGCCTTACTCCGATGAGCGCGATCAGCTCGCGACTGCGCTGTTCGGCACCAGCGAAGTCCTCTCCATCGATCAAGATGGCCGTACGATTCTCTCCGAGCGTTTGCGCGAGCACGCGGGGATCACCAGCCACATCACTTTTGTCGGCCTGGGCGAAAAATTTCAGCTTTGGGAGCCGAAGCGCTTCGAAACTCATCTCGCGGAGGCACGCAACAAAGTGCGCGACCTTCGCAAGTTACTCGGCGCGGGGCGTCGCGGAAGCGGCGGGCCAGAGGGAGCACGGGAATGATGGCGGGTCGCGGCAGCATGGCTGCCGATGGCGGACTGACTCGCCACATTCCCGTGATGCTCTCCGAGGTCTTGGCGGGGCTCGCGCCTAAGGACGGCGAAATCATCGTCGACGGCACGTTCGGCGCCGGCGGTTACACAAGAGCCATCCTCGACGCGGCCGATTGCCGGGTCATCGCCATCGATCGCGACGCGGAAGCCTTCCGCCTCGGCGGCGAACTCTCCAAACACTATCCCGCACGCCTCATCGCCATGCTTGGGCGCTACAGTGAGATGGAAGCGCTCGCGGCCAGCGAAGGCTTCACCGCGATCGACGGTGCCGTGCTCGATCTCGGCGTTTCCTCCATGCAGCTCGATCAGGCCGAGCGCGGCTTCTCTTTCGCCAAGGACGGCCCCCTCGACATGCGCATGGGCCCCGAAGGCCCGACCGCCGCCGACCTCGTCAACATCCTGGGCGAGGAGGAACTCGCGGATATCATTTATATTTTCGGCGAGGAACGGCGATCGCGCGCCATCGCCAAGGCCATCGTGGCGCGCCGCGCCGAAGCGCCGATCACCCGGACCGGAGAGCTTGCCGACATCGTCGTCGGCGTTCTCGGCCGCAAGCGCGACGAGACCAAGCACCCCGCCACCCGGACCTTCCAGGCCTTGCGTCTTTATCTCAATGCCGAGCTGGACGAGTTGGCCGAGGGGCTTTGCGCCGCCGAGCGGCTGCTCAAAGCGGGGGGACGGCTCGTCGTCGTCACCTTCCATTCGCTCGAGGACCGCATCGCCAAGCGCTTCTTCGCCAGCCGCAGCTCTGCCGGGCCCAAGGGATCGCGGCATTTGCCGGATACGGGCGACGAAGAATTTGCGCCAAGCTTTCAGCTTATTAACCGTCGTCCTTTAGAACCCAGTAACGATGAAATTCGGGGCAATCCGCGGGCCCGCTCGGCGCGGCTGAGGGCGGGGAAGCGCACGGAGGCGCCGGCTCACCCGCTCGATCTCGCCGCACTCGGCGTGCCGGGACTACGCGGCTAGGGGCGTGAAGTTGTGAGTAGGGGGAGCGCGTAGGTCCAGGTCACGCGTTGGTATCATGTTGCGTTTCGTCAATATCTGTCTCGTGCTCGGCCTCGTTGCCTTGGCCTACGTCATCTATCAGGTGAAGTACGAGGCCCGCGCGCTCGATGAGCGCATTGTCGTCCTGCAAAAGGAAATCGAGGCGGAGCGTGACACGCTCGCGGTCGCGCGCGCCGAATGGAGCCTGCTCAACCGGCCGGAGCGCATCGAGCGGCTCGCCAAGAAATATCTCAATCTCGCACCTGCGCGGCCACGGCAGCTCGTGATCCTCGACGAGGTCACCGACCGTGAGCTCCAGCGCGCCGCGATTGCCTCAACCAAGGCTGCCGCACTGAAAACCCCGGCCAATTAGCGCGGACAGGATAGATTTTGCGTGCGACCGACAAATCCGATCCCGCCGAGGCGCGTGCCGCGCGCGCCTACCATGCCCGCTGCCGGTATCGCTTCCGGCTGGCTTGCCTCGGCTTCGCGCTCGCCTTCGTCCTGGTCGGCGGGCGGTTGATCTCGCTCGGTTTCGCCGGCACCGAAAAGAGCGCGGGCGGTATCTATGACATCTCCACCACCGTCCACCGTCCGGACATCCTCGACCGCAACGGCCGGCTGCTTGCCACTGACATTCGTGGCGCCACGCTTTACGCCGACCCAAAACGTGTCATCGACACGGACGAGCTCGTCGAGCAGGTGGCGAGCGTCCTCACCGACGTCAATCCGCGAGCCTTGCGCAAGCGGCTCATGGCCGGCGGCCGCTTCGTCCGCATCGCGCGCGAGTTGACGCCGAAGCAGCAAGGCGAGATCCACGAACTTGGTCTTCCGGGACTCGACTTCATTGAGGAATATCGCCGCGTCTATCCCGTGGGCGCCACTGCGAACCACATCGTGGGGCTTGTGGACGTCGACAATCGCGGCCTCGCCGGCATCGAGAAATTCGTCGACGGCAATCCGCAGCTGACCATGATGAACCCGCAGACTGAGTCTGGCGGCGAGACCGTGGCACTATCGCTCGACGTCGGCGTGCAGCACGTGCTGCGCGAAGAGCTGAAAAACGCGATGGCGGCTTACAAGGCGAAAGCCGCGGCCGGCATCGTCATGGACGTTCACTCCGGCGAAGTGGTCGGGCTCGCCTCGCTCCCCGATTACGATCCCAACCATCGCGAGCAGGCGCTCGACAAGGACAGGATCAATCGCATCGGTTTCGGCGTCTACGAGATGGGCTCCGTGTTCAAGGTGTTCACCGTGGCGGGCGTGCTCGATCTCGGGCTCGCCAACCTCAACACGACCTATGACGCCACCAACGCGATTCACTCCGGCGGCTTCACCATCAACGATTTTCACGGCAAGCACCGCCCGCTCACCGTGACGGAGGCCTTCATCTATTCGTCCAACGTCGCGTCGGCGAAGATGGCGCTGCATATGGGCGTCACCCGTCACCGCGCCTTCCTCAAGAAGCTTGGCCTGTTGGAGCCGGTCACCACGGAGCTTGGGCCGAGCGCGGCGCCGATCGTGCCGAAGCATTGGCAGAAGCTGAACACTATGACCATCGCCTTCGGACATGGGCTTTCGGTCACGCCGCTTCAGATGGCCACCGCGACGCTGCCGCTCGTCAATGGCGGCATCGCCGTACAGCCGACCTTCCTGCCGCGCTCGCGCGAGGAGGCCATGCAATCGTCCGAGCGCGTGCTGAAGCCTGAGACGAGCGCCGCCATGCTCAAGCTCATGCGCATGAACGTGGTGAAGGGCACAGGCAAAAATGCCGACGCCGAAGGCTATCGTGTCGGCGGCAAGACGGGCACGGCGGAGAAGGTGGTCCACGGCCGCTATTCGAGCTCGGCGCTGCTCAACAGCTTCCTCGCGGCCTTCCCCACCGACGATCCCCAATATCTCGTGCTCGTCATGCTGGACGAGCCGCAGCGCGTCGCCGCCACCAAAGGCTACGCCACGGCCGGCTGGAACGCCGCGCCGACCGTCGGCAAGATCGTCGCGCGCATCGGCCCCATCCTCGGCGTGAACCCGAAGCTCGACGACGATGGCAGCCGGTTTGACGCCAAGGTTTCCGCCTCCTATTAGAAGACTTCCCCCTTTGCGGGGCTGGGCCACGCCCTTGCATTTATCGAGGGATAACAGGCAGTTGCGGGCAATCGAACATGACTCTCGGTGAGCTGATCGGGCCGGAAGCGGAACTGCCCGCGAGCTTGGCCGCCGTGCCGATTGCCGGTCTCGCCGTGGATAGTCGGCAGGTCGCCCCCGGCTATCTCTTCGCGGCTCTGCCTGGCGTGAACACCGACGGCGCCAGCTTCATTGCCGATGCGCTGTCGCGCGGCGCCGCCGCGATCCTCGTTCCCGAAGGGATGCAGACCGAGACCGACGTGCCGGTCATGACCGACCCGGACCCGCGGCGTCGTCTGGCGCTCATCGCCGCGCGCTTCTACGGCGCGCAGCCCAAGACGGCGGTCGCGGTCACCGGTACCAACGGCAAGACTTCGGTCGCGTCTTTCCTGCGCCAGCTTTGGGCGGAAGAGGGCTTCCAAGCCGCGAGCCTCGGCACGATCGGTGTGATCAGTCCGAACGGTACGCAAACTTTGCGGCACACCACGCCGGAGCCCATCGAGCTTCACGCCATTCTCGCGGGGCTTGCGCGCGACGGCGTCACGCATCTGGCGCTCGAAGCCTCGAGTCATGGTCTGCAGCAGCGCCGCCTCGACGGCGTGGTGCTGGCGGCGGGTGCCTTCACCAACCTCTCGCGCGATCATTTGGATTATCACGCAAGCTTCGAGGACTATTTCGCGCAGAAGCTTCGCCTGTTTCGCGATCTGCTGCCGCCGGGGGCTTTCGCCGTCGTCGACATGGACACAGAGGCGAGCGCGAGCGTCGCGGCGGAAGCGAAATCGCGCGGACTGAATCTCATCACCGTCGGCCGCGAAGGCGAGACCTTGCGGCTCGTGTCGATCGGCGTCGACGGCTTCGCGCAAATGCTTGGCATCGAACATGACGGCAAGCGGTATGACGTGCGCCTACCGCTCGTCGGCGACTTTCAGGCCGCCAATGCGCTGGTCGCGGCGGGCCTTGCCATGGCCACCGGCGCCGCCGCCCACGATGTGCTGCCGCATCTTGCGACTTTGCAAGGTGCGCGCGGGCGGCTCGATCTGGCCGGCACGGCCCCCGGCGGCGCCCCGATCTTCGTCGACTACGCGCACACGCCCGACGCGCTCGCCAAGGCGCTTCAAGCCTTGCGGCCTTACGTGGCGAACCGGCTTCTCGTCGTGTTCGGCTGCGGCGGCGACCGCGACAAGGGCAAGCGGCCGCAAATGGGTGCCGCCGCTGTCGCCGGATCGGACCTCGCCATCGTCACCGACGACAATCCGCGCAGCGAGGCGCCGGCCGTCATCCGCCGCGAGATTTTGGCGGCGGCGCCGGGCGCGGTCGAGATCGGCGATCGCGCGCAAGCCATTGCCGAGGCGGTCGCCATGCTAAAGAAGGGCGACGTCTTGCTCGTCGCCGGCAAGGGCCACGAGACCGGCCAGACGGTCGGCACGACGGTCATTCCATTCTCCGACCATGACGCGGTGGCTGCCGCGCTCACCGAAGAGGCGAAACTTGGCTGAGCCGCTCTGGACATTCGGGGAGATCGTGAGCGCCACCGGTGGTGCTTGCGGGGGCGATCCCGGCGCGCCGGTCTCGGGCTTCTCCATCGACAGCCGCAGCCTTTCACCGAACGAAGGCTTCATCGCCATTCGCGGGGACAACCGCGACGGCCACGCCTTCGTCCCCGCCGCTCTTGAGGCGGGCGCCGCCTGCGCCGTGGTGGAGACCGCGTTTCCACCGGGCGACGATATGCGGCTGATGCGCGTGGCCGACACCTTCGATGCCCTCAACGATCTCGGCCGGGCCGGGCGGGCGCGTGCCGACAACACCAAAGTGATCGCCGTCACCGGCAGCGTCGGTAAGACCGGCACCAAGGAGGCGCTGCGCCTCGCCCTTGGCCCCAGCGGTTCGGTGCATGCTTCGTCCAAGTCCTTCAACAACCATTGGGGCGTCCCGCTCACTCTTGCCAACATGCCGAGGGACGTGCGCTTCGGCGTGTTCGAAATCGGCATGAACCACGCCGGCGAGATCGACGTGCTGACGCGGCTCGTGCGGCCCCATATCGCCATCGTCACCACCGTGGCGCCGGTCCATCTCGGCTTCTTCGGCTCGCTCGAGGAGATCGCCGACGCCAAGGCGGAGATCTTCCATGGGCTGGAGGCCGGCGGCACGGCGGTCATCAACCGCGACATCCCGCATTTCGACCGCCTCGCCGCCCATGCGCGCGCTCATGGGGCCAAGATCGTCTCGTTTGGAGAGAGCGCCGACGCCGACGCCAAGCTGCTCTCGGCGGACCTTACCCCTGAAGGCTCAACGGCCACCGCCGACATCCTGGGCGACACCGTCACCTTCCGCCTCGGCGCGCCGGGCCGCCATCTGGTGCAGAACGCGCTCGCCGTGCTGGCGGCGGTGAAGCTGGCCGGCGCCGATCTCGCCCGTGCCGCAGCGGCCTTGGGTGAGATGCAGCCCCAGGCCGGCCGCGGCCAGCGCCGGGTTATCGAGACCAAAGAGGGCCCCGTGGCCATCGTCGATGAGTCTTATAATGCCAATCCGGCCTCCATGCGGGCGGCACTGTCCACCCTGGGGCTTGCCCCGCGGAGCGCCTATAAACGCCGGGTTGCGGTGCTTGGGGACATGCTGGAACTGGGGCCGGAGGGGCCAAAGCTTCACCAGGAGCTCGCGCAAGCCGTTGACGGGGCCGGGGTAGATGTTGTCTTTGCCTGCGGCGAACTCATGGCCTCGCTATTTCAAGCTTTGCCGGCGGGGCGCCAGGGGGCGTATGCCAAGTCCTCCGGGGAGCTTGAACCAAAGCTCCTCAAGGGGGTTGGCCCCGGGGACATCATCATGATCAAGGGGTCTCTCGGCAGCCGCATGGCCCCTCTCGTCGAGGCGCTGAGGCGCCGCTTCGAGGCGGAAAGCATGTCGGCCTAGGGGCCGCTGAAAAGGGGGAGAGGCGATGCTCTATTGGTTGGCCGAGCTGGCGCCGGACATCGCCGTTCTCAATATCTTTCGCTACATCACCTTCCGCACCGGCGGCGCGGTGATCACGGCGCTGCTGTTCGTCTTCCTGTTCGGCCCGCGCGTGATCCGCTCGCTGCGCGTGCGCCAAGGCAAGGGCCAGCCGATCCGAAAAGAGGGCCCCGAGCGCCATCTGCTGCAAAAGCAGGGCACGCCCACCATGGGCGGCTTGATGATCCTGTCCGGCGTCACCGTCTCGGTGCTGCTCTGGGGCAATCTCACCAACCCATATGTGTGGGTCGTGCTGCTGCTGACCCTCGTTTATGGCGCGGTCGGGCTCTACGACGACTATCTCAAGGTGACCCGGCAATCGGCCGAAGGGTTCCGTGGGCGCATCAAGATCGTCATCGAGACGATCGCCGCGCTGGTCGCCACTTATGTGATCGCCTCGGTCGGGCAGGAGCCGTTCTCGACCTCCCTCGCCATCCCCTTCTTCAAGGGCCTGATGATCCCCTTGGGTCTGTGGGCCTTTGTGATTTTCGGCACCTTCATCATCGTCGGCGCGGGCAACGCGGTGAACCTGACCGACGGCCTCGACGGTCTGGCCATCGTGCCGGTGATGATCGCCGCCGCCACGTTCGGCTTTATCTCCTATCTCGTGGGCAACGCGCTGTTCGCCGACTATCTCCAGGTTCATTTCGTGCAAGGGACCGGCGAACTCGCCATCGTCTGCGGCGCGCTGGTGGGGGCCGGCCTCGGTTTCCTGTGGTTCAACGCGCCGCCCGCCCTCATCTTCATGGGGGACACCGGCTCGCTCGCGCTCGGCGGCGCGCTCGGCACCATTGCCGTTGCCACCAAGCATGAGCTGGTGCTGGCCATCGTCGGTGGCCTGTTCGTGCTGGAGGCGGTGTCGGTGATCGTCCAGGTCGCCTCGTTCAAGATGTTCGGCAAGCGGGTGTTCCGCATGGCGCCGCTGCATCACCACTTCGAGCAGAAGGGCTGGCCGGAATCCACGGTGGTCATCCGGTTCTGGATTATTGCCGTGGTGCTTGCACTGGCGGGCCTCGCAACCCTGAAATTGCGCTAAGTTTCCATCCATCATGATTCCCGTGACGATCTTCGCTGATTGCGACGTTGCGGTTGTGGGCGCCGGATTGAGCGGGCTTGCGACCGCACGCGCGCTTGCCGCCGGCGGTGCGCGCGTCGTCGTCTGGGACGACAAGCTGAAAGCCCGCGACGAGGCCGAAGCCGCAGGTTTCGCGGTGCGCGACCTGCCGGCCGCCGACTTCACGCAACTCGCGGCGCTCGTGCTCGCGCCGGGCATCCCGCTGACCCATCCCGAACCCCATTGGAGCGTCCTCAAAGCGCGCGCGGCGGGCGTGGAGGTGATCGGCGATGTGGAGCTGTTCTTCCGCGAGCGCGCCAAGATCTGCTCCTGCAGCAAGGCCGGCGCGGCCAGCAAGGTGGTCGTCATCACCGGCACCAACGGCAAATCGACCACCACCGCGCTCACCGCGCATCTGTTGAGCACCGCAGGCAAGCCCGTCGCGCTCGGCGGCAATATCGGCAAGGCGGTACTCGATCTGGAGCCCTTCGCGCCGGACCTCACCTACGTCCTGGAGCTCTCTTCCTACCAGATCGATCTGACGCCTTCGCTCAAGCCCGACGCGGCAGCCCTTCTCAACATCACCCCCGACCATCTCGACCGGCACGGCACGCTGGCCGACTATGCGCGCGTCAAGGCGCAAGTCTTCGCGCAGCTCGGCCCCGACGCCACCGCCGTCATCGGCGTTGACGACGAGCCCTGCCGCGCCATCGCCGAGACCTTGCACGGGCCCTTCGCGGTCAAGCGGATCACCGTGCGCGCCCCGGTGCAGACGGGCGTGTGGGCCGGGGACGGTGTGCTGCTTGAAATGGAAGGCGGCCACGAGGTCGGCCGCGCCGATCTTGCGGGCATCGGCTCCTTGCGCGGCGCGCATAATTGGCAAAACGCCGCCGCGGCCTACGCGCTTGCCCGCTCACAAGGCGTGGATGCGGCCGCCCTCCAAGACGGGCTCAAGAGCTTCGCCGGCCTTGCTCACCGCATGGAGCAGGTGGCCCGCGCCGGCGCCGTGCTCTTCGTCAACGACTCCAAGGCGACCAACGCGGATGCCGCCGGCAAGGCGCTGGGCAGCTTCGATGACATCTATTGGATCGTCGGCGGGCGCGCCAAGGAGGGCGGGCTCTCGGGGCTCGAGCCGTTCCATCCCAAGATCGCGCGCGCCTATTTGATCGGCGAAGCGGCGGAAGACTTCGCCCGCCAGCTTGGTGATGCGGTTCCGCACGTCATCTGCGAGACGCTCGACCGCGCCGTAGCGGCGGCCGCGGCCGACGCGGGGCGCTCGGATGCGCCCGAGCCCGTTGTGCTATTGTCGCCGGCGTGTGCCTCATTTGACCAATTCGACAACTTCGCCAAGCGCGGCGACGCGTTCCGTGAGCTGGTCATGCGCCTCGACGGCGCGACGAGCGTGACGCAACAGGGCAGGGCGGCATGAGGATTACCCGCGCCGACAAGAGCGTCCTTTCCGACTGGTGGTTCACCGTCGACCGCCTGATGTTCTTCGGCCTCTTGCTGCTTATGGGCGCAGGCCTCGTGCTCTCCCTTGCGGCGAGCCCGGCGATCGCAGAGAAATACAACCTTGAGCCGTTCTATTTCGTGCGGCGTCACGCGGCGCTGCTTCTGCCGGCTGTCGCCATCATGTTCGCCGCGTCCACGCTCGCTCCGAAGCAGATCAGGCGCGCGAGCCTCGTCATCTTCCTGGTTGGCATTGCCCTGATGATCGCCATTCTGTTTCTCGGTCCCGAAGTGAAGGGCGCCAAGCGCTGGCTTCAGCTCGGCCCGTTCTCGCTCCAGCCGTCGGAGTTCGTGAAGCCGGCCTTCATCGTTCTCACCGCCTGGCTGTTCAACGAGAACCAAAAGCGGAAAGACGTGCCGGGTCTCGAGCTCGCCATTCTGATCTACGCGGTCTTCGCGCTGCTGCTCGTTCTGCAGCCCGATTTCGGTCAGACGCTTCTCGTCAGCCTCGTTTGGGGCGCGCTGTTCTATATGGCCGGCATCAACATGCTCTGGATTGGGGCCCTCGCGGCGCTCGGCGTCGCCGGCCTCGTGGCGGCCTATGTCCTTTTGCCCCACGTCGCCTCGCGCATCGATCGCTTTCTCGATCCCGCCTCCGGCGACACCTACCAGTCGGACCGGTCGCTCGATTCCTTCCTCCATGGCGGCTGGTTTGGGCGGGGCCCGGGCGAGGGGACCGTGAAAGACGTCCTTCCGGACTCCCACACCGACTTTATCTTTGCCGTGGCGGCCGAAGAGTATGGCTTGATTGCCTGCCTGATTTTGCTGACTCTGTTTGCATTCATCGTGCTGCGTGGTCTGTCTAAGGCGTCACAACAGCCTGACGGGTTCATCCGGCACGCGGTGGCGGGGCTCATCATGCTGTTTGGCCTGCAAACTCTGATCAATATGGCCGTGAATGTCGGCCTGCTTCCGGCCAAGGGCATGACCTTGCCATTCATCTCTTATGGCGGCTCGTCGCTTCTCGCCATGGCGCTCACCATGGGCTTCGCGCTGGGGCTCACCCGCAAGCGGCCCTCGGCGGGACAGCTGAAACATCGCGACACGCACGCCGACCACGAGACAGACGCAGCAGGGGCGAGGGGACAGACGGCTTGACGCAAACCATACTTCTTGCTGCCGGCGGAACGGGAGGGCACCTCTTTCCCGCCACGGCTTTGGCGCAGGAGCTTTCCCGGCGCGGTTTCGCCGTGGAGCTCGCCACCGACGAGCGCGCCGAGCAATATGGCGCCGACTTCCCGGCACGCGCCGTGTACAGGGTTCCTTCGGCGACATTCACCAGCCGCAAGCCGCTCGCCGTGACGAAGACGCTCGGCCGCCTCGGCAAGGGGTTCTTGCGGGCGCGGCGTCTCCTGGAGATGGTGCAGCCCCATGTCGTGGTCGGCTTCGGCGGCTACCCGACGCTGCCGCCTATCATGGCGGCGCGATCGCTCGCCATCCCGACCATCATTCACGAGCAGAACGCGGTCATGGGCCGCGCCAACCGCCTCCTGTCCCGCTTCGCCGATGCCGTAGCGCTCTCGTTTCCTAACACCAAATATCTGCGCCGCAGCGCCGAGAAGCGATCGCAAGTCACCGGCAATCCCGTCCGCGACGCGGTGATCTCCTACCGCAACGTCCCCTATGCGCCGCCGGAGGCGGCCGGGCGGCTGCTCGTGCTCGTGTTCGGCGGTAGCCAAGGCGCGCATTTCTTCTCCGAGATGGTGCCGGCCGCGCTGGGAAAGATGCCCTCGCCCTTGCGCTGGCGGCTCACGGTCGTGCAGCAAGTCCGCCCGGAGGATCTCTCAAGCGTGCGCGCGGCTTATAAGGAGGCCGACATTGCCGCCCATCTCGCACCCTTCTTCCGCGATCTCCCCGAGCGCATCGCCAACGCGCATCTGGTGATCTCCCGTGCCGGTGCCTCGACCGTGGCCGAACTGACGGCGATCGGCCGACCCGCGCTCCTGGTGCCCCTGCCGCATGCCCTTGACAACGATCAGCTCGAGAACGCAAGGCATCTTGAGGAAGGCGGCGGCGGCTGGTGCATGAGCCAGTCGGACATCACGCCGGAGAGCTTGTCCGAGGAGTTGGAGCGCCTGTTTGGCGCGCCGGACATCCTGACCAAGGCGGCGGCGAAGTCCAAGGCCATGGCCAATGTCGATGCGGTGAAGAAGCTCGCCGACCTCGTTGAGGGCATGGCGGGGCCGGAAGAGTAGGCGTCTTTATGCATTTACCTCCGCCTGAGACGACAGGCCTGTTCCACATCGTGGGCATTGGCGGCATTGGCATGAGCGCCATCGCCGAGGTGATGCATACGCGCGGCTATCGTGTGCGCGGCAGCGACCTGAAGGACGGCGCCAATCTCGCCCGCCTGCGCGACCGGGGCATCACCTGTCTCATCGGCCACGATCCCGGCAACGTCGAGGGGGCGTCTTATGTCGTCATCTCCAGCGCGGTGAAGGCGGGCAATCCTGAGTTCGAGGCCGCCAAGGAACGCGCCATTCCCATTATCCGCCGCGCCGAGATGCTGGCCGAACTGATGCGCCCTTGCTGCACCGTCTCGGTCACCGGCACCCACGGCAAGACCACGACCACCTCGATCATCGCCGATCTGCTGCATGGCGGCGGGCTCGATCCCACGGTCATCACCGGCGGCATCATCAATGCCTGGGGCACCAATGCGCGCATCGGTCAGGGTGAATGGATGGTGGTCGAAGCCGATGAGTCCGACGGCACGTTCGTGAAGCTTCCCACACAGATCGGCGTCGTCACCAATATCGATCCCGAGCACATGGACTTCTGGGACTCAGAAGAGGCGCTCTACGACGCCTTCGAGCAGTTCATCGATTCCATTCCCTTCTACGGCGTGGTGATCGCCTGCATCGACCATCCCGTGGTGCGCGGACTCCTGGCGCAGCTCGGCGGCGCCGCCAATGGACGCCGCACCATCACCTATGGCGTGGCCCGTGACGCCGACATCAGACTGTCCAATCTGCGCCCGGACCACAACAGCATTATCTTCGACGCCGATCTCGGACCGGCCGTCGCCGGCGGTGGGCGCAAGCTCGCCGATCTGATGCTGCCCACGCTCGGCCACTACAACGCGCTGAATGCGCTCGGTGCGCTCGCCGTTGCCACCGAAGCGGGGGTCGCCGACGACGTGATCCGGACCACGCTCGCCGCCTTCTCCGGCGTGAAGCGGCGCTTCACCCGGGCGGGCGAGTGGCGGGGCGTCGCCGTCTATGACGACTACGCGCACCATCCCGTGGAAATCGCCGCCGTGCTGCGCGGCGCGCGCATGGCCGGCAACGGACGCATTATCGCGGTGATGCAGCCACATCGTTACACGCGCCTCCAGGCGCTGTTCAACGAGTTCTCCGCGTGCCTCGACGACGCCGATATCGTCGTGGTGACGCCGGTCTATTCGGCGGGCGAGGCGCCGATCCCCGGTATCGACCGCGACGAGCTGGCCTCAGGCTTGCGCCGTCATGGCCATCCCCATGTGCTGACCGTCGATGACGAGGAGTCGTTGACCGCGACCGTCGCCACCATCGCCAAGGAGGGCGACCTCGTGGTGGGCTTGGGCGCCGGCACCATCACCGATTGGATCAACGCACTGCCTTCGCGGCTCGAGAGCCACGGGGGCGCCGCGTGAACGGCGCGGACCTTCTCGCCGAGCTGACCGCGCGCCTGCCCGACCTACGGGGACGGCTCGCGGCCGAGGCCCCTCTGAAGGACTACACCTGGTTTCGCGTGGGCGGGCCGGCGGAAGTGCTGTATTCGCCGGCCGATGAGGCGGACCTCGCTTATGTCTTGAAGCATCTACCGCAAGATATGCCCGTCACCATGATCGGGCTCGGCTCGAACCTGTTGGTGCGCGACGGCGGCATCGAAGGCGTGGTCATTCGCTTGGGGCGGGGCTTCGGCGAGATCAAGGTGGAAGACGGCGCGCGCTTGCGTGTCGGCACCGCCGTCCCAGACGTGAAAGTGGCGCGCGCGGCCGCCGATGCCGGCATTGCCGGGCTCTCTTTCTATCGCGGTATCCCGGGCGGCGTCGGGGGCGCCTTGCGCATGAATGGTGGGGCGCACGGCACGGAGACCTGCGAGGTGCTGGTCGAGGCGCGCGCCGTGGACCGTCAGGGCAACATCCATGTGCTCCCCGTGGCCGACTTTCATTACGGCTATCGCCATTGCGGTGCGCCGGCCGATCTCATCTTCACCGAGGCGCTGTTTCAGGGCACCCCGGGAGACCCGAAAAAGATTCTGGCGGAGATGGATGAGATCGCCGCCTATCGCGAGGAGGTGCAGCCCATCAAGAGCCGCACCGGCGGCTCGACCTTCAAGAACCCGCCAGGCAACAAGTCGTGGCAGCTCATCGACGCGGCCGGTTGCCGTGGTCTTTCGGTGGGCGACGCCAAGGTGTCGGAGCTGCATTGCAACTTCCTCATCAACGAGGGCAATGCCAGCGCCGCCGACATCGAGACGCTCGGCGAGACCGTCCGCGCCCGGGTGAAGGAGACGAGCGGCGTCGAGCTTGAATGGGAAATCAAGCGCCTCGGCAAGCCCTGATCGCCGCTCTTGAGTCTTTATGCCGCTCCCCCGTGTCATTCCCCGCGAATACGGGTAATCCAGTAACCACCGCAGAGCATGATTTGCACCGCCAAGGCCGGGTCACGGTCCGGGGCGGCTCAGGCACGACACCAACCGACGGGGGCTTTTTCGATGACGGACACGCAAACGCACGTCGCCGTGCTGATGGGCGGCCTATCCGCCGAGCGGGAGGTGTCGCTGAACTCCGGCGCCGCCTGCGCCAAGGCCCTGGAGGGCGAGGGCTATAAGGTCACCAAGCTCGATGTCGGCCGCGACGTGGCCGAACGTCTGGCCAAGATCGCGCCGGATGTTTGCTTCAACGCGCTGCATGGCCGCTGGGGCGAGGATGGCTGCGTCCAGGGCCTGCTGGAGACCATGGCCATCCCGTACACCCATTCCGGCGTGCTGGCCTCCGCGCTCGCCATGCACAAGGAGCGCGCCAAAGCGGTCCTGCGGGAGGCGGGGGTCCCGGTGGCCGAAAGCCGGGTCGTGAGCCGCGCCGAGGCGGCCAAGGGCCATGTGCTGGCCCCGCCTTATGTCATCAAGCCGCCCGCGGAAGGCTCCTCCGTCGGCGTCTATATCGTGCGTGAGGACCAGGAACACCCGCCGCAGGAGCTGAATTCGGCCGATTGGGCCCTAGGCGAGGAACTCATGGTGGAGCGCTTCATCCCGGGCCGGGAGCTCACCTGCGCGGTCATGGGCGAGGAGGCGCTGGGGGTCATCGAAATCCGGCCCACGGGGAATCTGACCTTCTACGATTACGAATCCAAATACGCCCCAGGGGGCTCAATTCATGTGCTCCCGGCGCCGCTTAAACCAAATGTTTACCAATTGGTACAGAAGCTGTCCCTAGCGGCTCATAGGGCACTGGGCTGCCGTGGGGTCAGTCGTACCGACTTCCGTTTCGACGACCGGCCAGAAGGCACGGGGGAACTGATCTGCCTTGAGGTCAATACCCAGCCTGGCATGACGTCCACGTCACTAGTGCCCGAGCTTGCAGCCTATGGCGGGCGCTCGTTCGGCGAGCTGGTCCGCTGGATCGTGGAGGATGCGTCGTGCAATCGGTAGGCCCGTCAAAGGGTTACGCTAAGAGACGGGGGTCGCAAGAGGCCCTGTTGGCGCGTGGCATCGCGGTGCCGCAAGACCGCCGTCTCCCGGCCCTGACCGGCACGCGCAATGTCGTCCGGCGCAAGCCCAGAGCCATTCGCCTTGGCCGCGCCAGCCGCGACCGCACCAGGGGCAAATGGCTGCTCTTCTCCGTTATCTTTCTCGGCAGTGCCGTCGTCTATGGCGCCATCATCGGCGGCCAGACGGGCCGGCTATTCGATGCTGGCGTCACCGGCGTCGAGCGCCTGGCCGTTGCCGTCGGTTTCGGGGTCAATCGGGTGACCGTGGAAGGGCAGCAGAACGCCACCGACAGCGCCATCACTACGGCGCTCGGCGCGGGGCCGCACACGATGATGCTCAGTTTCGACACCGACGCCGCAAAGGCGCGGCTCGAGGCCGTGCCGTGGATCCGCCAGGCGCAAGTCATGCGCCTTCTGCCCTCGACCCTCCAAGTGGTCATCGAGGAGCGGAGCCCCTACGCCGTCTGGCAGAACAAGGGCAAGACATACGTGGTCGACGAGCAGGGCGTCGTTCTCGCGCCCGCTCTGCCGCAAGCCTATCCGACGCTGCCGCTCGTGGTCGGCGAGGGTGCCGGCAAGAACGCCGCCGCGCTCTACGCCGTGCTGGAGTCCTATGACGCGCTGAAGCAGAAGATGCTCGCGGCGCTTCGGGTCGGCGACCGGCGCTGGACACTCAAGCTGCGGACAGGCACGGAAATCATGCTGCCCGACGACAATCTCGATGTCGCACTCAAATCCCTGACCAAGCTCGAGGAGGAGCGCGGGGTGTTCGAAAAGGATTTCGCGGCGATCGACCTGCGCCTGCTCGATCGCGTCACCATACGCATGCGCGAGACGGCGGAATTGCCGCTGAATGCGCCCACGCCCGCCGATGTGCCCACGGCGGCGACCGGCGCCACGCCCAAAGGCAGAACATAAGGACGAGGTTCGGGATTAGGGGGATGACATACAGCTCGACCATCAGAGGTAAGCGCCAGCGTATCGTGACCGCATTGGACATCGGTACGAGCAAGGTCTGCTGCCTCATCGGGAAGACCACATCCATCCCCGATTGGTTCGATGGGAAGGGCGAGACCGTTCAGTTCGAGGTCCTGGGTTTCGATCACACCAGGGCCGAGGGCCTGAAAGCGGGCATGGTCACCCATCTCGATAGCGCCGAGCAGTGCATTCGCACCGCGGTCGACGCGGCCGAGCGCATGGCCGGCGTGACCGTCGAGGACGTGCATGTCTCGGTGACCGCGGGCCGGATCAAGAGTGACAGCTTCTCGGCAAGCGTGGCCCTGCCGTCCGGGACCGTGCGCGATGACGACGTTCAACGCCTGCTCGCCGGTGGCCGGCAATACGCGGCCCGCGACAAGCGGATGGTCCTGCATACGCTGCCGACGGGCTATCGCCTCGACGATAACGACGGCGGCATCAGCGAGCCCCACGGCATGTGCGGCGAGCGTCTCTCTGTCGATCTCCACACCGTGACCGCCGATGAAGTGGCCATGCGCAACCTGATGCTGTGTATCGAGCGCTGTCATCTCGGGGTGGCGAGCCTGGTCGCCGCGCCCTATTCCAGCGCGCTTTCGGTCGTCACGCAGGACGAAGCCAAGCTCGGTGTCGCCTGCATCGATTTCGGCGCCGGCACCACGACGCTCTCCGTCATCGTCGACGGTCATTTCATTCATGCCGACGCCATCGCGCTTGGCGGCAACGGCATCACCACCGACATCGCCCGCACGCTCGGCGCGCCCATCGAGCACGCGGAGCGCTTGAAGACGTTGCACGGCAGCGCCTTCGCCACGCTTTCCGACGAGCGCGAGATCATCACCTATCCTTGCGTGAGCGGCATGGCGCAAGGAAGCCTCAATCAAATCACCAAGGCACAGCTCGCCTGCATCATCCGGCCGCGTGTCGAGGAAATCCTCGATCTCATGCGCCGCCGTCTCGCAGACAGCGGTTTCCCTGCCGAGGTCGCCCAGAATTTGGTGCTGACCGGCGGGGCCAGCCAGCTCACGGGTCTGCCGGAGCTTGCCTCGAACATGTTTGGACGCCCGGCCAGGCTTGGCCGCCCGCGCGTCATGACGGGTTTGCCGCCAGCGGCCGTCGCACCGGATTTCTCCGCCGCGACCGGTCTGCTCCTGCATTGGGCGCGCGGCGACGAAAAACTCGGTGCCCGCACCGAGCAACGGTTCTTGCGTACGGGGACAGGCTACTTCGCCAAAGTTGGCGAGTGGATCATGGAGAATTTTTAACGGACACGAGCTCGATGGCGCGCACGCGGGGTGCGCCTTGAGCCCAAGCAAGGGACAATTCGCAAGGATTGGAAGCCGCCATGACAATCAATCTCAAAGTGCCGGATCTGACCGAACTCAAGCCGCGCATTACCGTGTTCGGTGTGGGCGGCGCCGGCGGCAATGCCGTCAACAACATGATCGAGCGCGGCCTGAAGGGGGTGGAGTTCGTCGTCGCCAATACCGACGCGCAAGCCCTCCTGAGCTCGCTTGCCGAGCGCCGCATTCAGATGGGCACCAACGTGACCGAAGGTCTCGGGGCCGGCTCGAAGCCCGAGATCGGCGCGGCCGCGGCCGAGGAGGCCATGGCCGACATCAAGGCGCATCTCGTCGGCTGCCACATGACGTTCATCACCGCCGGCATGGGCGGCGGCACCGGCACGGGGGCGGCGCCCGTCATCGCACGCGCCAGCCGTGAGGAAGGCATCCTCACCGTCGGCGTCGTGACCAAGCCGTTCCAGTTCGAGGGCTCGCGGCGTTATCGCGCGGCCGAGGCTGGTATCGAGGAGCTGTCGAAATACGTCGATACGCTGCTCATCATTCCGAACCAGAATCTGTTCCGGATCGCCAACGAGAAGACCACCTTCACCGATGCTTTCGGCATGGCCGACGATGTGTTGCGCTCGGGCGTGGGCTGCATCACCGATTTGATGGTGAAGGAAGGCCTGATCAATCTCGACTTCGCCGATGTCCGCACCATCATGGCCGGCATGGGCAAGGCGATGATGGGTACGGGCGAGGCGAGCGGCGACCGGCGCGCCATCGACGCGGCCGAGGCGGCGATCTCCAATCCGCTGCTCGACGATGTCTGCATGAAGGGCGCAAGCGGCCTTCTGGTGTCGATCACCGGCGGCAGCGACCTCACGCTGTACGAGGTGGACGAGGCGGCGAGCCGCATCCGCGCCGAATCCGATGAGGACGCCAACATCATCGTCGGTGCAACCTATGATGACGAGCTCGACGGTAGGATCCGCGTCTCGGTTGTCGCGACCGGCATCGGCACACCCGCCGCCGAGGTCCTGCCGGTGGTGAATGCGCCGGCGCGGGCGCAACCCGAAAATAGAAGCGGGCTGACGCAGCGCCTGGCGGGACTCGCCACCATGCCGAGCGCCGGCTCGGAAGAGGCGCCTGTCGATCTCGATGAGAGCCTTGTGGTGCCAGCCAACGACGCCGCCCCGGAACAGCCCGTGTGGCGGGCGCCTGGCAATGTCACGATCGAGAAGCGGCCGGCCCAGGTAACCGGGATTGCCCTGCCGCGGGCCCCGGCGCAGCCGCCGGTCCAGCCGCAGAGGAACTTCCAGCCGGCTCCGCCTGCCGCCATCAAGCGGCCGGTCCGGCGCATGCCTAATGTGGAGGAGCTTCCCATGGTCGCGCAGAAGGCCATCAAGGCCCATTCCGGCGAAGCGCCGGAAGTCGGCCTTGCCGAGCAGAAGCGCAAAGTGGGCTTTTTGGAGCGCCTTGCCAGTGTCGGTCGGGGCCGGAAGTCCGAGGATGCCGAGATGCCCTCCAAACTGGAGCCCGAGTTCGGTCAGCGCCGGCCCACGCCTGAGGCGCCCCGGCAAGAGGCTCCGGCAACGCGGGGTGTGCGCATCGATCGGCCGCGTGAGGTCGTGGCCGCGCCGCCGCCGAAGCAGCACACGGCTCAGCCCCTGGTCGCCCGCGCGGCGATGGCAGCTGCGCCGGCAGAATCGTTCGACGATGATGACCTGGAGATCCCAGCTTTTCTGCGCAGGCGCGCGAACTGAAATCGAGCCGGGTGTTAACGATAGCGTCCGGCTCGCTCGCCCTCAGTCTCGAAACATATAGCAAACGCAATAGCTTAGATGGAGTCTTGGCCCGTAATACAGTGTAAGAAACCGTGATTTGTCGCCGTTAAGGACAAAAGGTTATGGTTCTCAAGAGATTGATCAGCAGAGCCAAAAAGGCACAACAAGGCGCCGGAATATACGGCCCGAATTAAGTGCCAGGGAGTGCTGATCGATTGGGGGGCTCGGGGTTCTCTCCGGGCTGAGTAGGGACCAGCAGACGGCGTGGGGGCCATCGGGGGCCATGAAGGGTTTTATCGGGGCACGGCAGACGACGCTTGCAAGCGAGATTTCGCTGACAGGCACTGGAGTTCATAGCGGAGCGCCAGTTTCCATTACACTTTGTCCGGCTGATGGCGATACCGGACTTCGTTTCCACATTTCCAACGGTGATGCAGACGGGATCGAGATCGCTGCCGACCAGCAGTGGGTCACCGGCGTCACCTTGTGCACCGTGCTTGGCGATGGCAACGGGGCCTCTGTCGCGACCGTCGAGCATGTTCTCGCGGCTCTGCGCGGCCTCGGCGTCGACAATGCACTGATCGAGATCGACAGCGCCGAAGTGCCGATCATGGATGGCAGCGCCGCGCCCTTCGTCGAGGCGATCGACGAGGTTGGGCTGACGGAGCTCGATGCGCCGCGCCGTTTCATCAAAGTGCTCAAGCCGATCTGTGTCGAGGACGGCGGGGCCGTGGGCGAACTCACGCCGTATAACGGCTTCCACCTGGACGTGGAGATCGACTTCGAGACGCCGATGATCGGCACCCAGAAGCTGCAGATGGAAGTCGATCCCGGCTCTTTCCGGCGGGAGCTCTCTCGCGCCCGCACCTTCGGCTTCATGAAGGACGTCGAGCGCCTGTGGGCGGCCGGCCTTGCCCTTGGCGCCTCCCTCGAGAACACGGTTGCCATTGGCGATGACCGGATCATCAATCGCGAAGGTCTGCGTTACGCCGACGAGTTCGTCCGCCACAAGGCACTCGATGCGGTTGGCGACCTGACGCTGGCCGGCGCGCCGATCCTCGGCGCCTATCGCTCCCGGCGCGGCGGTCATCGCTTGAACGCGCTGGTCCTCAAGGCGCTGTTCGCCGACAAGGACGCTTGGACCATGCTCGAGGCCCCGCGTTACCGCGAAGTCCGCCATGCCGAGCTCAGCCACCGGCTCGCGGCCGCGAATTTCGCCGCCGACCGCAGCTAGGCCACAGCTGGGCCGCAAGTCCACTTCGAACACATTGCCTTAGATCGGCTGGCCGGGCTGCTGTCCCAGGGCTGTCTGATCCCAGGCTGTCTGGTCCCATGCCCGTGACTTGCAGAGGCGGGTGAAAGCCGACCATCTCGCGTTTCGTACCTCGGCCAAAAAACACCATAATCCGGGGGTTTGGTGGTCCGTGCATGGCTTTGCGCTTGCGGCGGGCAGGATTTCCGCGCAAAGACCACTGCACGATGGGGGGCCTTTTGAGGGGTAGCATGTCCGGACCGGTCGAGCCGCATAGGGGGCCAGCGCAAGGCTGCCCGCGCGCGCGCTGTGGCGTGTCCGTGCTGGGCATTGGCCTCGTGGCCGTGGTGCTTGGCGGCTGCGGCTCCATTTTCGGCAGCGACAAGCCGGAGCTGGTCAACAACGATCCCCCGGGCAAGATTTACGGCCAAGCCGAAAAGATGGTCGACGACGGCGATTACGAGGAAGCCGCGCGCCAATACGAACAGGTCGACATCAATCATCCCTATTCGCAGGAAGCGCGCCGCGCCATCGTTATGGCCTCTTACGCCTATTACCGGGCGGGCAAATACGATGATGCGATCAGCGCCGCCGACCGCTATCTGACGCTCCACCCGGGCACCCAAGAATCGGATTTGGCGCAGAACGTCATCGCCATGTCCTATTACGACCAGGTGCTCGATCCGAAGCGCGATCAGACCTCCGCCCGGCGGTCGCTGGCAGCCTACGACAAGTTGCTGCAGCGCTACCCCAATTCGCGATACGCGGCCGAGGCCGCCAATCGGGCGCGTATTTTGCGCGATCTGATCGCCGCCAGCGATATGCAGGTTGGCCGTTACTATTTGCGCCGTAACAATTATCTCGCGGCCATCAACCGCTTCCGCACCGTGGTCACCGAATATCAAACCACCGAGCAGGTCGAAGAGGCCTTGATGCGCTTGACCGAGGCTTATATGGCGTTAGGCATCGTCAACGAGGCCCAGACGGCCGCCGCCGTGCTTGGCCACAACTTTCCGGACAGTAAGTGGTACAAGCACGCCTACTCTCTCTTAGGAAAGCGCGGCCTGGAGCCCCAGCAGCACGAAGGCTCGTGGATCACGCGGACCTGGAAGGGCGCCGGGCAAGCCTGACGCGCGCGCCATGCTAGCCGCCCTGTCGATCCGCGACATCGTTCTGATCGACAAGCTCGATCTGGAATTCGGCGCGGGCCTTTCCGCGCTCACCGGCGAGACCGGCGCCGGCAAGTCGATCCTGCTCGATGCCTTCTCGCTGGCCATTGGCGCGCGCGGCGATGCCTCGCTCGTGCGCCGCGGCACCGAGCAGGGTCAGGTGACGGCGACCTTCGAGCTGTCCCCCGATCATCCGGCGCTCGCGCTGCTGGCCCAGAATGACATCCCCGTCGAGGACGACGTTCTGATCCTGCGCCGCGTGCAAGGGATCGACGGCCGCAGCCGCGCCTTTGTCAACGATACCAGCGTCAGCGTGCAGCTCCTGCGGCAGGTGGGCCAGATGCTGGTGGAGATTCATGGCCAGCACGACGAGCGGGCGTTGATCGACCCGAGCGGTCATCGTAACCTGGTGGATGCCTTTGGCGGCCTCACGGTGAACGCGCGACGCCTCGCGGATCTCTATGAGGCCTGGCAGGCGGCGGACGCCGAGCGCGCGCGCCACGAAGCCGAGATCGCCGCCACCCGTGTCAACGCAGACTATGTGGTCCATGCACTCGAAGAGTTGCGCGCGCTGAACCCGAAGCCCGGCGAGGAAGAGGCCTTGGCCGAGCGGCGTCAGCTGATGATGAACGCCGAGAAGATCGCCGAAGAGCTGAACGAGGCTTTGGACGCGCTTGCCGGGGAGGGCACCGCCGGCGCCCGCCTTGCCTCCGCTCTGCGGCGTATCGAGCGCCAGGCGGCAAGCGGCGGCGCACTGCTCACCGGCGTGGCCGAGGCGCTGGAGCATGTACTGGCAGAGACCAACACCGCGCGCGACAGAATAGAAGAGGCGCTGGCCGCCACCGCGTTCGAGCCGGCCGATCTGGAGCGCGCCGAGGAGAGGCTGTTTGGCTTGCGCGCGCTCGCCCGCAAACACCGGGTGCCAGTGGACGACCTTGCGGCCCTGACCGAGCGGCTGGAGGGTGAGCTTGCCGCGCTCGACACCAGCGAAGGGCGCGCCACGGCGCTTGCCAAGGAGGCCGAGGCCGCCCGGAAAACCTATGAGACCGCAGCCCTCGCCCTGAGCAAGGCGCGGGCGAAAGCCGCCAAGCGGCTCGATGAAGAGGTGGTTGCCGAGCTCGCCCCCCTCAAGCTGGAGAAGGCGAGGTTTCTCACCCATATCGACACCGTGGACCTTACCGAAGGCGGCCCCAACGGCATCGACCGCGTCGCCTTCTGGGTCGCCACCAATCCCGGCACCGAGCCGGGTCCGATGATGAAGGTCGCCTCGGGTGGCGAGCTGGCGCGCTTCATCCTCGCCCTTAAAGTGGTGCTGGCCGCCCGCGGCTCCGCGCCCACCCTTATTTTCGACGAGGCGGATTCCGGCGTCGGCGGCGCCACGGCATCGGCCATTGGCGAACGATTGGCAGGGCTGGCGGCGAGCGTTCAGGTTCTGGCCGTGACCCATGCGCCGCAAGTGGCAGCCCTGGCCCAAGGCCATCTGATGATCGCCAAGGAAGCGACGCAAGGCCCCGACGGCGAGGCCATGGCGACGCGCGTGGCGGTCCTCGAAGGCACCCATCGGCGCGAAGAGATTGCCCGCATGCTGGCCGGCCAGACCATCACCGACGAGGCGCGCGCCGCCGCCGACCGCCTCATGAGCAAGTCGGCCTAAGAGTCTGAAACCATGAGCAAGGCGAAGACGAAAAAGAAAAAGGATCAGGCGCCGCTTGCGGGTAAGCCGGCTGAAGACCTCACCGAGGCCGAAGCGTCAAAAGAACTGGAACGTTTGGCGCGCGAGATGGCCCATCATGACGCGCTCTATTATCGCAAGGACCAGCCGGAGATCTCCGACGCCGACTACGATGCGTTGCGCGCGCGCAACGAGGCCATCGAGGCGCGCTTCCCCCAGCTTGTGCGCAAAGACAGCCCTTCGTTGAAAGTCGGCGCCGCGCCGGTCGAGGCCTTCGGCAAGGTCGTCCACCGTGTGCCCATGTTGTCGCTGGGCAATGTGTTCGACGACGACGGCGTGCGCGACTTCATCGAGCGCGTGCGCCGCTTTCTCGGTCTCGACGCGGATGCCGCGCTTGCCTTCACCACCGAGCCCAAGATCGACGGCCTGTCCATCACGCTGCGTTACGAAGGCGGGCGACTGGTCCAGGCCGCGACGCGCGGCGACGGCTATGAGGGCGAGAACGTCACCGCCAATGTCCGCACCATCGAAAACGTCCCGCAAGAGATCGTGGCAAGCGACTTTCCCGATCCCTTCGAGGTGCGTGGCGAGATCTATATGAGCCACAGTGCCTTCGAGAAGCTGAATGCGGCCCAGGTGGAGCAAGGCAACCGGCTCTTTGCCAATCCGCGCAATGCCGCCGCCGGCTCGCTGCGCCAGCTCGATTCCGCCATCACCGCTGCGCGACCTTTGCGCTTCTTCGCCTATGGTTGGGGCGAGGCGGCGAAGCTCCCGGGCGAAACCCAATGGGGCGTCTACCGCGCCATGGCGGATTGGGGCTTCCCGCTCAACCCGTTGGCGAAGCTCACCAGCTCCGTGGACGAGATGCTGGACACCTATCGCGAGATCGAGGAGGGCCGGGCCGGCCTCGACTACGACATCGACGGCATCGTCTATAAGCTCGACCGCCTCGATCTCCAGGAGCGGCTGGGCTTCGTCTCGCGTTCGCCACGCTGGGCCATCGCCCATAAGTTTCCCGCCCAGAAGGCGACCACGGTGCTCAACGACATCGAGATCCAAGTCGGCCGTACCGGTGCGCTGACCCCCGTGGCCAAGCTCGAGCCCGTCACGGTCGGTGGGGTCGTGGTGCAGAACGCCACGCTGCACAATGAAGATGAGGTCGACCGCAAGGACGTGCGCATCGGCGACACCGTGATCGTGCAGCGCGCGGGAGACGTCATCCCGCAGATTCTCGGGCCGGTGAAAGGAAAGCGCCCTAAGGGCGCGAAACGATTCGTCTTTCCGGAAATCTGCCCCGCCTGCGGCAGCCATGCGGTGCGCGAGGTGGACGAGAAAACCGGCAAGCGCGACGTGGTGCGCCGCTGCACCGGCGGGCTCATCTGCCCGGCCCAGCGCGTCGAACGCCTCAAGCATTTCGTCTCGCGCAACGCCTTCGACATCGAAGGTTTGGGCGAGAAGAACATCGCGACATTCTACGACGAGGGACTGATCCAATCGCCGCCGGACATCTTCACGCTGAAGACGCGCGATGGGCGGGCCGCAACCAAGCTCAGCGAGCGGGAAGGCTGGGGCGAGACGTCCGCGCAAAAACTGTTCGCGGCCATCGACGAGCGCCGCAACGTCAAGCTCGACCGCTTCATCTACGCGCTCGGCATCCGTCATGTGGGCGAGATCACCGGGCGCTTGCTCGCCCGCAATTACGGCACGGCGGAGACGTTCTTGAAGGCCATGCGCGACGCCGGGAAGGACCGCGCGGGGGAGGCCTATGCCGCGCTCGATAATATTGAGGGCATCGGCCCCGCGGTCGCCGAAGCTATCGCCGAGTTCTTCGCCGAGCCGCACAATGTCGAGGTGGTCGAGGATTTGCTCAAAGAGGTGAGCCCGCAACCCCTCGAAGCGGTCGACCAAACCTCGCCCGTGTCCGGCAAGACCGTGGTGTTCACCGGCACCCTCGAACGCATGACCCGCTCGGAGGCGAAAGCCCGCGCCGAGCGCCTCGGCGCCAAGGTGGCGGGGTCGGTCTCCAAGAACACCGACTATGTGGTGGCGGGGCCGGGCGCCGGCTCGAAGCTCAAAAATGCCAAGGACTTAGGCGTGAACGTGCTCTCGGAAGACGAATGGCTCAAGCTGATCGGCTAGCTCACCCGTAAAGCAGCTTCATGCGGATGATGGTGAGCGCCAGCGCCAGCGTGACCGCGTTGGCGATCATCATTGGCCAGTTCCAGATCATCAGACCGAAAGCGAGCCAGAAGGCGACGCCGGTGGCGAAGGCCACATACATCTGCAGGGAGATGGCGCGCGTCTCCTTGAAGCGGATGATGTGGATCGCCTGCGGCACGAAGGCGAGCGTGGTCAGTGTTGCCGCCATCGACGAGACAAGCGTTTCCATCCAAGCCTCCATTGAACCAGAGATCGTCATGCCCGGACTTGATCCGGGCATCCATGCCGTTACGCCTCAGCAAGTGCCATTGGACTGGATTGCCCGGTCAAGCCGGGCAAGGACAAGACGTATTCGCGCGTCAGCCGATCGGCGCGGTGGCGTGGCGCAGCCAGGGCCGGTCATCGCTCAGAAGCAGCGGTTCGACCTCCCGGCGCACCCGCGCGTGATAGGCGTTGAGCCAGGCAAGCTCGGAACGCTCCAGCTGCTTCGGGTCGATCAGCCGGCGGTCGAACGGCACCAACGTCAGCGTCTCGAAAGCCATCATCTCCCGCTCACCGCCGTCGATCTTCTCCGGCGGTGTGACCAGGACCAAATTCTCCAAGCGAATGCCGTAGTTCCCCTCGCGGTAATAGCCGGGCTCGTTGGACAGGATCATGCCGGGCTTCAACGCTTCCGTGCCGAGGCGCGAGATGCGCTGCGGCCCTTCATGCACGGACAGATAGCTGCCCACGCCGTGGCCGGTGCCGTGGTCGAAGTCGAGGCCGGCGTCCCAAAGGGCGCGCCGCGCGAAAGGATCGAGGTCCTGGCCGCGCGTGCCTTTGGGGAAGCGCGCCGAGGCGATGGCGATATGGGCTTTGAGCACGAGCCCGTAATGGCGCTTCATCTCGGCCGAGGGCTTGCCCACGGCGACGGTGCGGGTGATGTCGGTGGTGCCGTCCACATACTGCCCGCCGGAATCGATGAGGTAGAGCGAGTTCTTGTCGAGCACGCGCTTGGAGACATTCATCGGCCGGTAATGGGTGAAGGCGCCATGGGGCCCCGAGGCCGAGATGGTGTCGAAGCTGATATCCTTGAGCTGGCCCGACTCCCGGCGGAAGTCCTCGAGCTTCATCGCCGCCGACACTTCGTCGATGTGGCCGGACTCCGACACTTCGTCGAGCCAGGCGAGGAACCGGGTCATGGCCACGGCATCGCGCATCTGCGCGGCGCGCGCGCCTTTGATTTCCGCCTCGGTCTTGATGGCCTTCGGCAGGGTGCAGGGATCGTCGCCCGCCACATACTTCACCCCGTCGGCCTCAAGCGCGCTGGCAAAGCGCACGGCGACCTCGTTCGGGTCGAGCCGCACCTTGGCCTTTTCGCCGGCAAGCGCCTTCAGCCTGTCGTCGAGCTCTTCCGGCTTGGCGAGGTCGGCGAAGGGGCGCAGCGTGCCGCGCACATTGTCGCCGACCTTGGCCGGATCGATGAACAGGGTGGGGCGGCCTTCCTTCGGCACGATGGCCAAAGCGAGTGCCACCGGCGTGTGCTTGATGTCCCCGCCGCGAATATTGAACAGCCAGCAGATGGAATCCGGCGCGGTCAGAAGCACCGCGTCCTGGTCGTCCTCGGCGAGCGTCTTCTGCACGTCAGCGATCTTCTCGCCCGTGCCCCGTCCGGAAAATTCGAGGGGTTGCGGATAGACGGGCGCCGCCGGCGGCTTGGGCCGGTCCTGCCCCCACAGCTTGTCGATCGGGTTTTCCGGCACCGGCGTCAGGCGGATGCCCTCCGCGCTCAGCGAATTGGAGAGCCGGTCGATCTCCTTGATGGTGTGCAGCGCCGGGTCGTAGCCGATGGCGTTGCCGCGCACGAGCGTCTCTTTCAGCCAGCTCGAAGGCTTCGCCTCCGGAACCTGCAACACCTCGAACAGACTGGTGTCGACCTGCTCCGGCGCTTGCAGGATGTAGCGCCCGTCCACGAACAGCGCCGAGCCTTTGTCGGTGACGATGGCCACGCCCGCCGACCCGGTGAAGCCGGTGAGCCAGGCCAGCCGCTCTTCCGACGGCGGCAGAAACTCGTTCTGATGCTGATCGCTATGGGGAACGAGGAAGCCTTTTAGCCGCCGCGACTTCAGCTCCCGCACTAATGCCTTGACCCGGTCGCCGCTGGCCGCCGGGGCACTGGCCTCATCGAAACTCTGATACATGGCAAGATTTGTAAGCCGAAGCGTCGCCTGCGATCAATCGGACAAAACGCTTGCGTTCCGGCGGCCGAGCAAAAGGGTCGCCCAGCCGTCGAGAAGGATGCGCTTTTCTCGGATGAAGCCGAGGGCGCCATAGCGGGCCTCGAGGCCGGGCGCCTGCGCGGCGGTCAGCCCCGAAAGGATGAGGTAACCGCCCGGTTGCAGCGTCCGCGCCATGCCCGGCGCCAGATCGTAGAGCGGGCCCGCCAGAATATTGGCCAGGATCAGGTCGGGCTTCAGCCGCCGCAGGCTCGAGTGCGCCAGCCCGTCGGCCACCAGAGCGTGGACTTGCTGGGAGAGGCCCGCTTTCCGCGCATTGTCCTTAGCGATCGAGATGGCGACCGGATCGTTGTCGGTGGCCACCACCGGCCGGTCGAAGGCGCGCGCGGCGGCAATCGCCAAAATGCCGGTGCCGGTGCCCACATCGAGCACGAGGTCGGGCCGGCCACGCTTGGCCAGTCCGTCCAGCATCAAGAGGCAGCCTCGGGTCGAGGCGTGATGCGCCGTGCCGAAGGCCTGGTCCGCGTCGATCTCGATGGTGAAGCGGTTGGGGGTGACGCTGTCCCGGTCATGGCTGCCATGAATCAGAAAACGTCCGGCCCGCACGGGCGGGCGCTGCCCTTGCGAGACGGTGACCCAGTCCGCATTCGGCAGCTCTTCTATGGCCAGCGGCGTGACCGCATCGCCGTCCGCTGCCTGTCCGATCAGCGCGTTCAGCGCAGTCTCGTCGGGCCGCTCGCCGTACAGCGCGGAGACCTCGAAGCGGCCATTGCCGAGATCGAAATAGCTGACCGACAGGGCCTGCGGCGCCTCGGTCTCGTCCAGCACCCGCGCAATGCGCCCTGCCGCCGCCGGCGCCGCCTCGACGGCGGCGCGAAAGGTGGACACGTTGGACGAAGCCTCTTGGGATCCCGTTTCCATCGCGGGAACTTAGAGGAGGGCTCTTCCTCCGCCAAGGAAGCTTCGCGGCGCCCCTCTAGGCGCTTTGCAAGGCGACGTACTGCGCCGCCAGCTCCGGATACTGCACCATGGCGAAGGGGATGAACGAGATGGCGACGAGAAGACCCGTGATGGCGAGACGCATGGTCAAAACTCCCTCTGAGATACCCGTAAGAACAGAACGGGACCAATGTACCCGGTTCGTTCTAATCTCAAAGGCTGTGACGCGATCATGGTTAACGTGCCCTTAAGGATTCCACCGCCGTCCACAGGGTCTCGACTTCAGGATCTCTGACGCCAAGCGCGGCCAGATGGTCACGTACGCCCTTGATGTAGTCGTAGCTCGAGCCGGCCACACCTTCGGCCTCGACGATCATCGCCGCGCGGTCCTCCAGGCTGAGACCGTCCTCGATCAGCCGCGGGCCGTCATAGATATAGGTGAGGGCGCCGACCTCGGCCGCGTCGGGGAGCTGAACGGTCACCGCCGTCGCCGCGCAGGTCTCCCGCGCTGAGAGATAATCCTCGATGTCGTTCCGCGCTGTGTCCTCGAACTGGAAGACGACGCCCCGGCAAATCCCGGTTCGCATGAGGTTGAGGGTCAGCCCCGGACGCTCATGAGTCCCCCAGCGCTCCAGCGACTTTTTATTGAAGATGCGGGTGTGGCCGGGGAGGTGGGCGTTCATCCGCTGCACGCAACCGTAATCCGTCTCCCAGCCGTCCCACATCAAAGAGCCATAGCCGAACAGCCACATGATCGACGTGTCACACCCGCTCGACGAAACTGTCGACCACCTTCTTGCGCCCCGCCTTCTCGAAATCGACGGTCAGCTTGTTGCCGTCGATCGAGGCCACCCGGCCATAGCCGAACTTCTGATGGAAGATGCGCTCGCCCACGTCGACGCCGGAGCCTGGCGCCGTGCTCGCGGCAACCAGTGTGCCGTCGATGGTCAGCGGCTCGCGGCGCGGTGCGTTGCCGCCCTTCTGGCGGTTCGCTTTCGCCCGTTGCCAGCCCGGCGTGTCGTAGAAGCCGGATGCGAACAGGTTCTCGGCCGTGTCGAACCGGCTCGGCCCGTAGCCGCGCATACCATTATCCTCGGCCACCTCGACATGCTCGTGCGGTAGCTCGTCGATGAAGCGCGACGGCACAGCCGTCTGCCACATGCCGTAGGTCCGCCGGTTCTGGGCGAAGGTGATCTTGGCCTTCTTGCGCGCGCGCGTGAGCCCCACATGCGCCAGCCGTCGCTCTTCTTCCAGGCCCGAGCGTCCGGTCTCGTCGAGGCTGCGTTGATGGGGCAGCAGCCCTTCGTCCCAACCGGGCAAGAACACGCTGTCGAATTCGAGCCCCTTGGCCGAGTGCAACGTCATCAGGCTGACCCGGTCCGTACCTTCCTCGGTCGCGGCATCCATCACCAACGACACGTGCTCCATGAAGCCCGCCAGCGTGTCGAACTCCTCCATGAAGCGGATCAGCTCTTTCAGGTTCTCGAGCCGCCCTTGGGCCTGTTGCGAGCGGTCGGCCTGCCACATGCCCGTATATCCGGACTCATCCAGGATCAGCTCGGCAAGGTCGGTGTGCCGCGTAGTGTCGATCAAGGATCGCCAGCGGTCGAACGCGCCAATGAGGTCGGCCAGCGCCTTGCGCGGTTTCGGCTTCAGCTCTTCGGTCTCGACCATCACCCGCGCCGCTTGATAGAGCGGCACGCTTTGTGCGCGTGCCAGCTGATGCAGCGACTTCAGCGTGGCCTCGCCCAGCCCCCGCCGGGGCGTGTTGACGATGCGCTCGAATTTGAGGTCGTTGGCCGGGTTCAGCGTCACCTCGAAATAGGCGGTGGCGTCGCGGATCTCCTGGCGCTCGTAGAAGCGCGGGCCGCCGATCACGCGGTAGTCGAGGCCGAGCGTAATGAAGCGGTCCTCGAAGGCGCGCATCTGGAACGACGCGCGCACCAAAATGGCGATCTCGTTCAGCGAATGGTTCTGGCGCTGCAACTGCTCGATGTCCTCACCGATCACGCGCGCCTCTTCCTCGTCGTCCCAGCAGCCTTGGACCACGACCTTGTCGCCGTCGGCGCCGTCGGTACGCAACGTCTTGCCGAGCCGGCCTTGGTTATGGGCGATCAAGCCCGACGCCGCGCCGAGGATATGTGCGGTCGAGCGGTAATTGCGCTCCAGCCGGATCACCTTGGCGCCGGGGAAGTCGGTCTCGAAGCGCAGGATGTTGTCCACCTCCGCGCCGCGCCAGCCATAGATCGACTGGTCGTCGTCGCCGACACAGCAAATATTGCCGCTGCCCTGCGCCAGCAGCCGCAGCCACAGATATTGCGCGACGTTGGAGTCCTGATACTCGTCCACCAGCATGTAATGGAAGCGCTGCTGGTATTTTTCGAGCACGTCCGGGTGCTCTTGGAACAGCCGCAAGTTCTCCAGCAGGAGATCGCCGAAGTCGGCGGCGTTCAGATCCTTGAGGCGTTGCTGATAGGCTGCATATAGTTCGCGCCCCTTGCCGTTGGCGAAGCCGAAGCTCTCGCCGTCCGGCACGCGTTTCGGGACAAGTCCGCGGTTCTTCCAGCCATCGATCATCGCCGCCAGCTGCCGCGCCGGCCAGCGCTTCTCGTCGATATTCTCCGCTGCGAGCAGTTGCTTGATCAGCCGGATCTGGTCGTCGGTGTCGAGCACCGTGAAGGACGGCTTGAGATCGACCAGCTCCGCGTGCCGGCGCAGGATCTTCACGCCGATGGCGTGGAACGTGCCGAGCCACGGCATGCCTTCCACGACACCGCCGATCAGGTCGCTGACCCGGTGCTTCATCTCCCGCGCCGCCCTGTTGGTGAAGGTCACCGCCAGGATCTGCGAGGGCCAGGCGCGGCCCTGGCTCAAGAGATGGGCGATGCGCGTGGTCAGCACGCGTGTCTTGCCGGTCCCGGCGCCGGCCAGTACCAGCAGCGGCCCGTCCAGGCTCTCCACCGCGTCCCGCTGCTCCGGGTTCAGGGCGTCGAGATAGTCGATCGGGCGACGGCGCATCGCGCGTTGCGAGGTCGGCAGCGTCTGGTCGGACGACATCTCGGCCTCGTCCTCCGGGGGGAGGGCGGCCTCTGCGGCGTTTACGCGAATCTTGGCCATGAAACAGAACTATAGCACCCGCGAGGCCGGCGGAAGGCAGAGGCGATGGCCCCCCGAGGTGTTGCCTGCAAACCACGGGATTCCGCCATGCGCGCGCGCATGTGTATTTGTTGGCGTGAGAGGACTTGCGAGCCCGCGTGCGGAGTGGCAAAGGAAGCTTGACCGAGGATTTAACCACGATTTTGGAGGTCGGAATGCTGCGAGTTTTCAAGGCAGGCTTCGCGCTGCTTGGCTTTGCCATATTGTTTCTCGGTGGTCTTCAGCCGGCCAGTGCCGCCTGCCAGCTGATCAAGGCAACCAACAGCGCCGAATCGAAGGCGTCGGCCGCGCGGGCGGCGTATGCGAACGCCATCGATAGCGCCAACGAGCTCAAGCGTCAGAAGGGTTGGAGCTACGTCACGCTGCGCCCCAGAAAGGTCACGCCGGACCCGTTCTGGAAAGCCGTGCGCCCGGTTGTCACGCAGGACATGCTGCTCAAGCCCGACGTGGTGACCTCCAAGACCTATTCCCAGTGCTGGAAGGGCGTGGTCGTGCCGTATGTCTGCACCGCCGGCGCCATCGCCTGCGGCAACTAGCACTCGTCTTTTATCACCGTGTTGTCATCGCCGGATCTCTCGGGTGCCCTGTGGGGTTGCCTCGAGGGAGCCGGCCGACGACGCGCAATGTGATGGCGTGACCCTACGCCGCTGCTTGTTGCCGCGCCTCACGGCCACCACATCCCTTGGTAAGCTGAATTGCGCCGGGCTGAAACGAGTCCAGCCATAGGGGATGAGCGACGTGACCTTCGGGGTTCCGCAATACACATTGGGCGAGCGTGTCGCCGACGGCACGATCCACATCATCGGTGTCGCCGCGAGCGTCATCGCGCTGGTCGCGCTGCTGGTCATAGGCATCGGCAACGAAACCGCGCTCATGATGGCCGGGCTCGCCATCTACGGCCTGGCCCTTGTCGCGACCTTCAGTATCTCGGCCAGCTACCATCTCGTGATGCGGCCGCGGGTGAAGGAGATCCTGCGCCGCTTCGATCACGCGGCGATCTTCCTGATGATCGCCGGCACCTATACGCCCTTCGTGCTGCTCAAGATGAACAATGCCTGGGGATACGGCCTGCTGGCCGTGGTCTGGGCCATGGCGGTCATCGGTATCGCCATCAAGCTGTTCCTTCCGCGCTTCCTCGACGGCCTGTCGACGGCGCTGTACCTGGTGCAGGGCTGGGCGGTTCTTGCAGCCTGGGAGCCGCTTCACGCCGCGCTGCCGGCCAGCGTCCTGACCCTCCTTGTGGCCGGTGGTGTCCTCTACACGGTCGGCGTCGTGTTCCATCTTTGGAACCGGCTGCCGTATCAGAACGCCATCTGGCACGGCTTCGTGCTGTCGGCGGCCAGTTGCCACTACGCGGCGGTGATCGGCGTGGTGCAAGTAGCCTGATCTCAAGAGCCTGATCGGCCACAAAACACCTCTGATTTTCTTCAAGGTCTGCCTATAAACTGGATGCCATGGTGACGCTGACGGCAGATGCGGGACCGCGTCCCGCGCAAGACGACAAGGAAGCGCTGTTCGAACGGCTTGCCGCGCGGTTCGGCGACCGGTTCTCACGCGGCCAGGCCCTGCGTGAGCAACACGCCAACACGCTGACCTGGCTGAAAGTACAGGCGCCCGACGCCGTGCTGTTCGCCGAGACCACCGGGGAGGTGGCCGAAGCGGTCAAGGCTTGCGCGGCCGCGCGCGTGCCGGTGATCCCGTTCGGCACCGGAACCTCCCTCGAAGGGCACTTGAATGCCCCCCGGGGCGGTTTGTCGCTCGACCTGTCGCGCATGAACAAGATCCTCGCCGTGCACGAGGCCGATCTCGATTGCACGGTCGAGCCCGGCGTCACGCGCAAAACGCTCAACGAATATTTGCGGGACACGGGTCTGTTCTTCCCCGTGGACCCGGGTGCGGATGCGAGCCTTGGCGGCATGGCGGCGACCCGCGCTTCGGGCACCAACGCCGTGCACTACGGCACCATGCGCGATCTCGTGCTGGGCCTGACCGCGGTGCTCGCCGACGGTCGCATCGTCACCACCGGGGGCAGGGCGCGCAAATCGGCCGCGGGCTACGACCTCACCCGGCTCCTCATTGGCTCCGAAGGCACGCTCGGCGTCATCACCTCGCTGACTTTGAAGCTTTTCGGTATCCCGGAGACGATTCTCTCAGGCGTCTGCACGTTCGAGACGCTCGAAGGGGCCTGCAACGCCACCATCGCGGCGCTCCAGATGGGGCTGCCGCTTGCCCGTATCGAGCTGCTCGACGACGTGCAGATCCGGGGCTGCAATGCCTATTCTCAGCTCACGTTGCCCGAATCTCCGACACTCTTCCTGGAGTTTCACGGCACCGAGGCCGGGACGCGGGAACAGGTGGAGGCTTTTGCGGCCATCGCCGAAGGGGAAGGGGGCGGCGAACTCCGCTGGGCCAGCCGCCAGGAAGACCGCAACAAGCTCTGGCAGGCGCGCCACGACGCCTATTGGGCGGCGCGGGGCTTGCGGCCCGGGGCCGACCTTATCGCCACGGATGTCTGCGTACCCATATCCGCGCTGGCGGCCTGCGTCGCGGAGACGAAAGAAGATATTGAGAGACTGGGGTTGGTCGCCCCCATTGTCGGCCATGTGGGCGACGGCAATTTCCATGTCATGCCGGTGATCGACCCCGCCGATCCTGGCGAACGCGCGCGCGTCCAGGAGTTCCTGGACCGTTTGGTCGCGCGGGCGCTCGCCTTTGAGGGCACCTGCACCGGCGAGCATGGGGTCGGGCAGGGCAAAATGGGCTATCTGGCGGCGGAACATGGATTAGGGGTCGATGTCATGATTGCCATAAAAAAGGCGCTCGATCCGTCCAATATCCTCAATCCTGGCAAGATTTTTGCGGTACCATGATGAAGCGTCCCGGACGTCGGGATTGCCTGGCATCCTTGTCGCTTTGCCGCGGGACCCTGTGCCCGAAACCGAGGCTTAGGCAGAGACATCGGTGAATTCTCTTCTGCTCACACTGACGGCGGTGTTGATCCTGGTGCTGAGCGCGTTGTTCGCCGCACCACTCTTCATCGACTGGAACGATTACCGGCCGGCTTTCGAGCAGCAGGCGACCAAGCTGCTCGGCCGCGAGGTGAAGGTCGGCGGGCAGGTCCACCTCATCGTGCTGCCCGCGCCGCAACTCAAATTCGACGATGTAAAAGTCGCGGGCGAAGACGGCAGCCTCGATAAGCCGTTCCTCGAAGCCAAGTCCCTCGAAGCGAAGATCGATGTCGGCACGCTGCTCACCGGTAAGGTCGAGGCGCACCAACTCACCATCGTCGACCCGACCTTGCGTCTGGAACTCAAACCCGACGGCACCGGAAACTGGGGAGACGTGGGCAGGCCCGGCGTGCCCGCGCCGTTCGCGCCCAAGGACGTGTTGCTCGATTCCGTCCGGGTCAGTGGCGGCACCGTCGAGATCGTCATGGACGGCGCGCGAAAATTCGTCCTCACCAATATTGACGGCGAGGCGAGCGCCACGTCCCTGTCGGGCCCTTACAAGGTCTCCGCCGCCTATGACTTTGAAGATCGCCACCAGACGCTGCGCTTCTCCACGGGTGCCATGGACGCGACCGGCAAGTTCCGCCTGAAGGTCGCCTTGCGCGATCCGGACCGCTCGACGAACTATCAGCTCGATGGTGCCGTCACGGGCCTGGGCGGCACGCCCGCTTATGACGGCACGATCCTCATGCGCATGGCCAATTTGGCGGTGGCGCAGCCCGCCGTGGAAGAGGCCGACGTAGAAACGCCCGGTGCCGAACCCGAGGCCGGGATTGAGCCCGGAACTGAGTCAGAGTCGGCAGCCGAGTCCGGACCGGCGCCGATCTCCGAGCCGGCGCCGATCGAAGACACGGGCGCCCCGAGCGGTCCGCGCGACACCGCCACCTTCGTCGAACTGAAAGGGGACCTGAAGGCCACGCCCGACCGCGCGGAATTGCCGGAGTTCGATCTCACTATTCACGCCGCGGGCCGGCCGCAAATCCTCAAAGGCAGTCTCGACTTCGACTTCCGTGAGCCGTTCAAGGCGAACGGGCAACTTGCCGCCCGCTGGATCGACCTCGATGCGCTCTTCGCGGCATCGCCTGCGGACGAGAAGCCCTCGCCCGCCGAGGTGCTCTATATGTTCGCCGAGTGGGTGCTGGACGAGACGGCCTCGATCGGCGAGGGCGCGCTCACCCTGGATGTCGAGCAGGCGAGTTTAGGCGGCGATCTCGTCGGCGGGCTCGACATGCGGCTCACCGGCAAGGACGGCGGCGTCACCATCGAGCGGCTGAAGGCCGTATTGCCCGGAGACAATCGCATCGCCGTGTCGGGCCGCTTGCAGCAGGGCGACCTGGGGCCCGTGTTTTCCGGGCCCATCGAGATTTCCGGATCGGGTTTGCGGACACTGACCCGCTGGGCTGCCGGCGACCGCGAGATGTCTGGGCGCGCCTCCGAAGGCGCGTTCGCGCTCCAGGCCCTCCTCACCATCGGTGATGGAGAGCTCAAGCTCGCGGACGCGAATGGCGAGGTGAGCGACACCAAGTTCCGTGGCCTGCTCAACTATCAGGCGGGTGACACCAACCTCATCGAGCTGACCCTCGAAAGCGACCGCCTCGATCTGCGCGAGATGCTGGGCGACGGACCGATCTGGAGCGCTTGGCTTTCGGCGAACGGAGAAGAGGCGGCGCCGCAAAAGGACAACGGTAAAGACACCGACCTGCTCGCGCAGCTCCGCGACGACGACGTGCGCGCGACCTTGACGATCGGCGAGCTTCTTCTGCCCAATATCCCGTCCGGCAAACTCGATGCAAAGCTTGGCCTGGTGGACGGCACCCTCGACATCGAGGCGCTTGAGTTTCTTGCCCCCGGCGCCATCGCGCTGTCCGGCAAGGGCCGCGTCGCCAATGTCGCCGACGCCCCGACCGGCAGCGTGGACTTGAGCCTCCAAGCGCAGACCACCGATGCCTTGCGCGTGCTCACCGAATTGTTCGGTCTGCCCGAAGACGTGCGCAAGTCGAAACATCTTTCCGCGCTGGCGCCCCTCGATGTGCGCGCAGGCCTGGTCGCGACCGGCGATGGCGAATCAACCAGAGCCTCGCTCGAACTGAGCGGCCAGGTCGGCAATTCCGACATTGCCGTCGTCGCACGCGCCAAGGGCGCGCCGGCGAGGCTCGCCGAGGCCGAGATCGATATCGGCGGCAGTGTCACCGGCGAGCGGCCCCAGGCCTTACTCGTGCTGCTGTTCCCCGACTTGCCGCAGGACCGGCTCGCCTCGGCGGGGACCCAAGGCACGCTGTCGGTGAAACTCACCGGCGTGCCGCGCACGAAGCTGACCGGCCGCGCCGCGCTCGAGACGGGCGCCATGCAACTCGCCTTCGAAGGCCAAGGTGCGTTGAAGGAAGGCTCTTTGAAGGAAGGCGCGTCGAACGAAGGTGTAATTGCCCTCAACGGCTATGGCTCGATCGCCACTCAGGACGCGAGCCTGGCGCTGCCGCTCCTCGGCATCGATGCGCCACCGAGCGCGAACAACGTGCCGCTGACCTTCAGCGCCAATGTCGCCAAGAACGGCGATACGCTCGATCTCGACTCCGTCAAGGCCAAGATCGCCGGTAACGCCATCGAGGGCAGCGCCCATTTCGAGCGCGACGGCGCCATGACCAACTTCAAGATCGCGGCGAACGCGGACTATGTTTCGCTGCCGGCGGCGTTGGGCGTCCTGGTGGCCTGGGAGCGCACGGCCTCGACCGAGGAAATGCTGGGGTCCATCACCGATGCGGCGGACGTTTGGCCTGCCCGCGGCTTCGCCCTCGATCTCATCGACAGCACCCAAGGCGACATCACGCTAAACGCCAAGACCCTGTCTCTCGGGACGCCGTTCCAAATCGCCGGCGCCACCCTCAGTGCCAAGGTCGACAAGGACGGCCTGACCGTCACCGATCTCGACGGCACGTTGTTCGGCGGCGTGTTCAGCGCGTCGGGCGCGCTGTCGCCGCGCGGCGGAGGGGCGGCGCTCAATGTGTCGGCCGATCTCAAAGGCGGACAGCTCGAAGCTTTGTCCGAGAGCGTTGCCGGCAAGGTCCTGGCCAAGGGCCTGTTCCATGTGAACGTCACAGCGCAAGGGGAGGGCCTGAGCCCGCCCGGCATCGTCGCGGGACTGAGCGGCAAAGGGAGCCTGCTGCTCGGCGATGGCGCCATCCTGGGTCTCAGTCCGGGGCCGTTGCGCGCGGTGGCTGCCACGGCCGCCAATATCAAGATCAAGGCGACCAAGGCGCAGATCGATGCGGATGCCGAGAAGGTGCGCAACACGCTCACCAGCGGCGAATATGTGTATGCGCCCGTGCAGGCCGGCTTCGAGATCAAGAACGGGACGTTGCGCTTTGCGCCGATGCGGTTCGTTGGATCCGGCGCCGAGACCGATGTCAGAGCCTATGTCGAGCTGGCAAGCCTCAAGCTCGACAGCGAGTGGCAGATGCGGCTGCAAGAGAGCGGCGGCGTGACCGTGCCGCCGGTGACCGTGGTGTTTGTCGGTCCGTTCGAAGAGGCAGGCAGCATCAGCCCCGCCATCGATACCACGGCGATCGAGAGCCATCTGACGATGCGTCGCATGCAGGAAGACGTCGAGCGCTTGGAAACGCTCGACGTAACGGGCCGGTCCTCCTCGCAGGACGCCGCCGCCCGGGCGGACGCGGAAGCGGAAGCGAAACGCGCCGCCGAGGCGGAAGCCGCTGCCGAACGCGCCGCGGCGGAAGCGAAAGCGGCGGCGGAACAGGCCGTGCGCGAGAAGGCCGAAGCCGAACAGAGAGCTGCCGCCGAAGCCGAAGCTGCCGCCGAGAGAGCGGCGGTGGAGCAGGCTGCCCGGGACAAGGCCGAAGCCGAACGGCGAGCTGCCGCCGAAGCTAAAATCGCCGCCGAGAAAGAAGCCGCAAAACGGGCTGCCCGCGAGAAAGCCGAAGCCGAACAGAGAGCTGCCGCCGAAGCTAAAGCCGCGGCAGAAGCCGAAGCGAAGGCAGAAGCCGCGGCCAGGGCGGCGGCCACAGCGAAGGCCGAGGCCGAGGCGAAAGCCGCCGCCAAGGCCAAGGCCAAGGCAGAAGCAAAAGCAAAAGCAGAAGCCGAAGCGGTCCGCCAAGCAAGAGATGAGGCCGAGAGAGCGGCCAAGGAACGGGTCGCGGCAGAAGCGCGAGCCGCCGCCGAGGCGAAGGCGGCGGCGCAAGCCAAGGCTGCGGCGGCTGCGGCGGAACTGGCTGCCCGGGAGCGGATCGAAGCCGAGATAAATGCCGCTGCTGATGCGGCTGAGGCAGCAAGAGCAGCTGAGGCGGCCAGAGCCGCCGAGGCAACAAGAGCGGCTGCGGAAGCCAACGCCACCGCTGCGGTTCCCGACGGCCTGTTACCGCCAGTGCCGCCGGACGGCGCGAGCGCCGATCCGATCGCCGAGATGCTTTCCGGCGATGGGGAGACCGCGACCGAGACCGGCGTGCTCGAAGAGGAGACGGTCGTCGAGGAAGCGCCAAAACCCGCGCCACGCCGCCATCGCCGTAAGCGCAGCCGTCCCGACGACTGGAAGAAGAACTACTCGATCTTCGGCGGCGGCTTCTAGGACGCTTCGCGCTTGGCCTGCATCTGTGCGAGCACGTAGAGGCGGATCGCGGCGGACAGGCTTGCCGTATCGCCCGCCGTTTCGTCCCGTCCTTGGTCGATCTCGCTGACGAGGCCCGCGACCGACTTGCCCTTTGCCTTGGCGATCTCCGCCAGCGCCGTCCAGAACGGCTCCTCCAAGGAGACGCTGGTCCGGTGCCGGGCGATGGTCAGCGAGCGTTTGTTACGGGCCTTGGTCATGCGGGCAACGCATCTATTCCTTCGGCGCCACCATGTCCTGCGGCTTGACCAGCCGGTCGAAGTCTTCCTCGTTCACATGACCGAGCCGGGCGGCCTCTTCGCGCAACGTGCTGCCGCGCTTATGAGCATGCTTGGCGATCTCGCTCGCCTTGTCGTAGCCGATATGCGGGGTCAGGGCGGTGACCAGCATGAGCGAGCGCTCCATGTGCTCCTTGATGCGCTCGCGGTTCGCTTCGATGCCGGTGACGCAGTTCTTGGCGAAGCTGTCGGCCACGTCGCCCAAGAGCCGGATCGATTGCAACAGCGCGTAGGCCAGCACCGGCTTGAAAACGTTGAGCTCGAGATGTCCCTGGCTGCCGGCGAAGCTCACCGTGGTCTGGTTGCCCATGACTTGCGCGCAGACCATGGTCACCGCTTCGCACTGGGTGGGGTTCACCTTGCCGGGCATGATCGACGAGCCCGGCTCGTTCTCCGGCAACAGAAGCTCGCCGAATCCGGAGCGGGGCCCGGAGCCGAGCAACCTGATGTCGTTGGCGATCTTGAACATTGACGTCGCCACGGTGGTCAGCGCCCCATGGGTGAACACGAAGGCGTCGTGAGCCGCGAGCGCCTCGAACTTGTTCTCGGCGCTGACAAAGGGAAGCTTGGTCATCTCGGCGATTTTCGCCGCGAAGACTTCCGCGAAACGTGGGTGCGTGTTCAGCCCGGTGCCCACGGCGGTGCCGCCTTGGGCGAGCTCGTAGAGCCCGTGGAGGGTCAGCTTCAGCCGCTCGATGCCGTGGTCGACCTGCGCCGCATAGCCGCCGAATTCTTGGCCCAATGTAAGGGGAGTGGCGTCCTGCATATGCGTGCGCCCGATCTTCAGGATGTCCTGGAACGCCTCAGCCTTGTCTTTGAGTGCCTGGTACAGGCGAGAAAGCGCTGGATTGAGCCGATAGGCGATTTCCTCGGCGGCCGCGATGTGCATCGCCGTGGGGAATGTATCGTTGGAGGATTGGCCGAGATTGACGTGGTCGTTGGGATGAACCGGCTCCTTGGTGCCGGGCGTGCCGCCCAGGATTTCGCTGGCGCGGTTTGCGATCACCTCGTTCAGGTTCATATTGGTCTGGGTGCCCGATCCGGTCTGCCAAACCACCAGAGGGAAATGGCCGTCCAGCTTGCCATCCACGATCTCGCCCGCGGCGGTGGCGATCGCTTCCGCCAAATTCTTGTCCAGGCGCCCGAGCTCGAGATTGGTCAGCGCCGCGGCCTTCTTCACCTGGGCCATGGCCCGGATCAGCGGCTTTGGCATGCGTTCGTCGCCGATCTTGAAGTTCTGCCGCGAGCGCTCGGTCTGCGCGCCCCAATACCGGTCGCCCGGGACCTCGATCGGCCCAAACGCATCCGTTTCGGTGCGGGTTGCGGCGGAGGACTGGGAGCCATCAGCTAGAGGCATGTTTGCATTTCCCTTTTTGGTAACAGGCGCCCCCTGGGCCTCGGGATCGCGCCGAACGACTATCGGGTGTTTGGGGCCTAGGCTATACCATCGCGCATATGGGTGAGAGAACCAGGCTCGTCGCGGCAATTTTGATAGCCTTCATCCCCAGGGAGCCTTTTGACAAGGCTCCCGAATAGAGTGCGACGGGCTTCGCCGGAGGCCAGGCGAGGAAGACGAGTGACGGCAGCATCGACGCATATTGCATTGCCCGCGTCGCGCGGGGCCGGGATATCCGTGGCCTTTGCGCGCCTCGCGGCCGTTCTCGTCTGCGTCATTGGCGAGATCGTGCTGGCCATGTGGCTCGAGATCATCCCGAGCGATGTGCTGCCGAGCCTCGACGGCATGACGCCGATGGCCGCGCTCGGCATCATCCTGGCGGGCTTAGGGCTTCTCTGCTTCACCTTCGAGCGGCTTCGGGTGCTGGCGCGCTTGATCGGCCTGTTTCTGGTTTTCGCCGGCATTGCCGCCTTCGGGCAGGACATGCTGGGCATCCATCTTGGCTTCGACGACGCACTGATGCCGCCGTCGGATACGTCCGGCGCGGGCGAGCAACCCGTCCACGCGGCGCCGGGGGTGACGGGGTCGCTCATCTTGTTCGGGCTCGCCCTGCTCTACGCCAAGCGCCGCCAGGCCCTGTCACTGTTCAGCCAGGCCATCGCGCTGGCCATGCTGGCGCAGGTCTTGATCGTGGTCGCGGGTCAGACCTATGGCGTCGCCACCCAGCACTATCCATTCCCGTTCACGGCCATGACGGCCTATGGGGCGCTCAGCGCGGCGCTTCTGGCCATCGGGCTCATCGCGGCCTCGCCGGAGCGCGGGATCGCCGCGGCGATCATCGAGCCGTCGCCTGCCGGGGAGATGCTGCGCCGGCTTCTGCCGGGCATTCTCGTCGTGCCGTTGGTGATCGGCTGGTTCGCGCGCCAGGCTGAAGTGCAGGCCTATTACGATAGCGCGGCGACGCTGGCCATTTTCGCCGTCGCCAATGTCGTCGTCCTGGTCTTGTTCGCTTGGGCCACGATCGGTGCCGTTCGGCGGGCGGACCGCGATCGCCAAGTGGCGCTCATTGATTTGCGTGGTCAGCGTGAATGGTTGTCGACCACGCTGGGCTCGATCGGCGAGGGCGTCATTGCCACCGACCCGAACGGCAGCGTGCTGCTCCTGAACAAGGTCGCCGAGGAACTGACTGGATGGCCGGCGGCCGAAGCCCGCGGGCGTCCCATTTGGGAGGTGTTCCGCGTCGTCGACGAGGAGACGCGGAAATCCGTCGACGACCCGGCGCTCAAGGCGCTGCGCGAACGCGCAGTGGCGCGGCCGGAATCGGGTGCGCTTCTGATCACGCGTGAGGGTACGGAACTGCCCGTGGAGCATTCGGGGGCGCCAATCGTCGGTCATGACGGCACGCTGGCCGGCGCCGTGCTCGTGTTCCGCGACGTCACCGAGCGCAGACGCACGGCGCAGCGTCAAACCATGCTCGTCGGCGAGCTCAATCACCGGGTAAAGAATGCGCTGGCTATCGTGCAATCGCTGGTCCAGGCGAGCCTGCGCCAGGCCACTAGCAAGCCGGCGCAGCTCATGGCCAAGACTCTTGCAGAGCGGTTGCAGGCCTTGCACCGGGCCCACGACCTTCTGCTCGAATCCCAGTGGTCGGGCGCAAGCCTCAAGGACATGGTCGAGCGCGAGCTCGATCCCTATCGCCGCGAGGGTGGACCGAAGATCGCCATCAAGGGGCCGGACGTGCTGTTGCCGCCCCAATGCACCTCGATCCTGGCCATGACGCTGCACGAGCTCGCCACCAATGCCGTGAAATACGGAGCGCTGTCCCAGAACACCGGCCAGCTCGGCGTGAGTTGGAAGACCGCGCGCGGCAACCGGCTGCTACTCACCTGGGAGGAGCGGGGCGCGCCGGCCGTGCCGCAAAAGATCACCAGCGGCGGCTTCGGCACGCAGCTGATCGACAAGGGAATCCGCCACAATCTCGGCGGAGAAACGAAGCTGGAGTTCCGCCCGACCGGTCTCTATGTCGAGCTGAACGTACCGCTCACACCCTCGAGCGAGCCGCGCGCCAAGGGCGTGACCGCATCCGTGCCGGCCGCCTGACCCGCTATTCGAGGACGCTGATCTCCTCGTTGGCGTGACGCAGGCGCTCGGAGAACTCGCGGGTGAGATTGCTCAGGATCGTGATCATGATGTTGGGATGATCGACGGACAGCTCGTGCAGTTCCTCGACGCCCAGCCCGTAGCAGATGACCCGCTCATTGGCGATGACGTCGGCGGACCGCTTGCCGCCGTCGAGCAGGGCCATCTCGCCGAAGGTGAGGCCGGGCCCGATCGAGGCCACGCGCTTGCGCCGTTCACCCTTGCCGTGGACCTTGATCTCGACGCTGACCGTGCCGCGCGCCAGCACGAAGAACAGCTTGGCGGGGTCGCCTTCGCGCATGATGACGTCGCCCTTCTCGAAGACGAGCGCCCGGATGATGGATTCGACCTGCCGGCATTCGCCCGCGCTGAGCCCCTTGAACAGATTGATCTGCGACACCGAGAACTTGGTGTCGAAACCGGAGCCGGCGCTTGCCAGAAGCTGGTCCTCGCACCATTCCAACGCCGCGTCCGCGTCGCGGAACTGGCGTAGACCGTGGCCTTCTTCGGTCCCGGCCAGGGTCCGGGTCAGCCGGTCGAGCGGCCCGTCATCGGCGATCGAGGCGAATACCAGCTCCGTGTCGCTATGCGTCATGGCGCGCACGGCCCGCTCGAGCAGCTTGCACGCCGAGGCATCGGCAAGATGCACGCGCTTGAAATCGACGATCACATACTTTGAGTCCACCGAAAGCTGCGACAGCCGGCGCAGCAATTGCTCGGTCGAGCCGAAGAACAGGGCGCCTTGCGCTTCCAACACCGCGACCTTGCTGCCTTGCTCGGCCAGCAGCGTGCGCTCTTCCAGCGTGCGCAAGCGGTTCGAGCGCACCAGATCGGCGCGGTAATCGCGGCGCAGGACGCTGCGCACATTGGTGCGGTTGTTGAAGGCGTGGAGCTGGAACTCGCTCGAGATCTCTTGGCAGACGCGGATGCCGCGCAGGCTGTTGCCTTGCGTATCGATCGGCGGCGCGTAGACGCAGATGCCGATCTGCCCCGGGATCACGGCGATGATGCAGCCCGAGACACCGCTTTTCGCCGGCATGCCGACCTCATAGGCCCATTCCCCCGCGTAATCGTACATGCCGCAAGAATTCATCACGGTCAGCATGTCACGCACATGTTGCGTATCGAAGATCAGATGATTGGTAATGGGGTTCCGGCCGTCATTGGCGAGCGTCGCCGCCATGATGGCGAGATCGGCAGCCGTGACGTTGACCGAGCATTGGCGGAAATAGAGGTCGAGCACCTCGTTTGGGTCGCGTTCGATCATCGCCGTGTTGAGCATCATGTAAGCGATGGCGCGGTTGCGATGCCCAGTCGCCAACTCCGATTTGAACACGGCTTCGTCAATGCCCAGCTTCCGCCCGGCGAGGCTGGAGAACAGGTCCAGCATGTTGGCGATGCGCTCGTCTTGAGTTTGGCCGAGCATCATCTCGGCGATGGCGATCGCGCCGGAGTTCACCATGGGGTTGAAGGGGCGGTTGGCCACCTCGTCCAGCAAGATGGAATTGAACGCCTCGCCCGTGGGCTCCACGCCGACCTGCTGGAGCACGCGGGCGCGGCCGAAATGTTGAAGCGCGAAGCCGTACATGAACGGCTTGGAGACCGACTGAATGGTGAAGGGGACGTTCGTGTCGCCGACGGTGTAGAGCTGCCCGTCCACCGTGGCGATGGCGATGCCGAACAGGTTGGGGTCGACCTTGCCGAGCTCGGGGATGTAGTCGGCCGGCGCGCCACCGTCGAACTGGGACACCCGCGCATGAAGCTCGGCGAGGTAATCCTCGATTGGCGCAAGAGCCGTCTGCCCGGCCCCAGCCAGGCTCCGGATCGGATCCATCCTGTTCAACGCTTCCCCCAAACGTGCGTTTGCGGCCACGGCACAAGGAGAGTCCTAGTCAGAATTCGTGCCAAGTAGAAAGCCAAGCATTATCAGGACAGCACGCCAAGCGCACGGCCTTGCCTGCCTAATGTTTGTGCATTAGGCGCTCAAACGACAGCCTACTTCTTGCGGAAATTGTCGAGTTGCACGACTTCGGCCGGTGGGCGCGACATCACCACCTCGGCATTGGCCGGCTCGGCGGGATCCTCCACCGCGGGCTCCGTGCCGCGCGTTTCTTCCGGCTGCTCGCCGACGAGATCGGGGAGGGCCGAGGCCATGTGCTGGCGGGCGGAGTCGTTGGCCGCGCCCGGCTTGCCGAACTGAAGGCCGAACTGCGCCGACGGATCGTAGAACGCCTTCACCGCGGCGAACGGCACCACCAGCCTCTCCGGCACGTTTGAGAAGGAGAGCTTCACCTCGAAGCGCTCATTGGTCACGATCAGGTCCCAGAACTGATACTGCAGGACGATCGTCATCTCTTCCGGATATTGCTCCTTGATGCGTTTCGAGATGGAAACGCCGTCGGCGACCGTATCGAAGGCGATGTAGAGATGATGTTCGCCGGGAAGCCCGTCGCGCTGCACTTGGGTCAGCACTTCGCGAACAACGCCGCGGAGGGCATTCTGCGTGAGAACGTCGTATCTGATCTGTTCGTCTGCCATGACTTGGCGCCGCTCCGGATGCCGCGACGTAGGCAGTCACCCCGTCAAATAAAGTGGAGGGCTTCTGTTGCCCGGTGCCCTCCGAAACCGCGCCTAACCCCTGCGAGGAGGTTAGGGCTTTAATTTAGGCTATCGCGCTGACTACGCAGCGAGACGTGCCTCCGCATAGTTGTCATTGGCAACTATAGGGTTGGCCCGATAACGGCGGATACCATGCCGAGCAAAAGTACGACCTTTACACCCTCGTCGAGCCTGTTTCGCCCCCGCCACGTTTCAGTTCGCATCGTTTCTCTCGCCAATGTCGTACGCGAGACTGAAACCTGGTGGAGGCGCCGGGTACTGCCCCCGGGTCCGAATGGCTTATTACGTCGCCCGTTTATCGCCATAGCCGGTTCGTACCGGCACTTCATATATAGGCCTACCGAGCGGCAAAAAAAAGATTGATGGTTCGATAACCCCCAGGTGAAGGCGCGCGAATCGGTCGCGGTTCCAGAGGTTTGCGGTGCGGTGGGCGCGTCAGTCGCGTTCCATCTTGATGATTTGCCCGGTCCTGGCGTCGACTTTCATCTCGATCTCGTGGCCGTAGGCGTCCTCGCCCTCGACTTTCCAGATGCCCCTCTTGCGACGAAGTTCGATCTCCTCGAGCCTGACGATTCCGCGGTCGAAGGCCATGGCGCGCACGTCCTCGATATCCAGGTAACGGGCGAGCGCCGGCGATGCGGCGAGCCCGAGCGCGAGGCTGAAGAGAGTAGGGAGGACAACTGGCATGACACGCATTGAATGCTCCATCCGCAAGGTCTATCGACAAGGAGGCCAGGCTTGTCTCGGCCGGGCCGTCCCCGATATGTAGGGTCCCCCGGGTCCTAGGGAAAGACAGCAATTGCGCCAATATCTCGATCTTCTCGCCCGCGTCCGTAAACAGGGGATTCGCAAGGACGACCGTACCGGCACCGGTACGGTGAGCCTCTTCGGCGCGCAGATGCGCTTCGATCTAAGCGACGGCTTTCCCCTCGTGACCACCAAGAAGTTGCATGTGAAGTCGATCATTCACGAACTTCTCTGGTTCCTGCAGGGCTCCACCAATGTCCGCTATCTCAACGAGCACGGCGTGACCATTTGGGACGAGTGGGCCGATAAGAACGGCGATCTCGGGCCTGTTTATGGCAAACAATGGCGGTCCTGGCCCACGGCGTCCGGCGAGACCGTCGATCAGATCAGCGCACTGGTCGAGGGCCTCAAGCGCGACCCCGACTCCCGGCGCCATATCGTCAGCGCTTGGAATGTGGGCGAGATCCCCCAAATGGCGCTGCCGCCCTGCCACTGCCTGTTCCAGTTCTATGTGGCCGGCGGGCGGCTCTCCTGTCAGCTTTATCAGCGCTCGGCGGACGTCTTTCTCGGCGTGCCCTTCAATATCGCCTCTTACGCGCTCCTCACGCAGATGGTCGCGCAAGTGACGGGACTCGAGCCCGGGGAGTTCGTGCATACGTTCGGCGACGTGCATCTCTACCTGAACCATTTCGAGCAAGCCGACGAGCAGCTGTCGCGAACCCCGCGTGCGCTGCCGCGCCTGGAGATCAATCCGGACGTGAAGTCGCTGTTCGATTTCGCCTATGAGGACTTCGCGCTCGTGGGCTATGACCCGCACAAGGCGATCCGCGCCGAGGTGGCGGTGTGAGCGAGAAGACGCCTTCGCCGGACCCCACAATCGCGCTGGTCGTGGCCATGGGCGAGAACCGCGCCATCGGCCGGGGCGGCGATCTACCATGGCATCTCCGCTCCGACATGAAATTCTTCCGCAGAGTGACCATGGGCAATCCCGTGATCATGGGCCGGCGCACCTTCAAATCGCTGCCGCGTGTGCTCGACGGCCGCCTCAACATCGTGCTCACCCGTGATGAGGGCTTCGTCGCACCCTCCGCCGTCATGGCCCACAGCCTGGAGGAGGGCCTTCAGGCGGCGCGCGAGTCTTGTGCGCGGACCGGCGCCGGCGAGATCATGATCATCGGCGGCGAGGATGTGTTCCGCGAAGTCCTGCCGCAGGCGGGGCGCATCTACCTGACCGAGGTCCATGCCTCCCCGGAGGCCGATACCTGGTTTCCGGAGCTCGACTCCACCGGGTGGCGCGAGGTCTTCCGCGAGCGCCACGAGGCCGGCTCCAAGGACGACCACGATTTCAGCTTCGTCGTCCTGGAACGCGTCAAATAGAAATGCCCGTCATTGCCGGGCGTGACCCGGCAATCCAGGCCACAGGCCCTCTGCTCAGCGAGGCGGAACGGTATGGATGCCCAGATCAAGTCCGGGCAAGACGAACGCTGGAGATTCGGCCAGGGCGCCCGCATTGCGCCGCACAAGGGTCTGGCCTATAAACCCCAGGACTTCTGTCGCGGTACCGCCATTTTAGTGCGCCTAATCTCTCCCTGCGATGGGGCGCACGGTAAAAGGCGGTGTCTCGCGAAACCCCCACACGAAATCAGGATGAAGCAGCAATATGCCTTGGAGCAATCAGAGCGGCGGTGGCGGCGGTTGGAAGGGCGGCGGCAATGGCGGACCTTGGGGTCCGCGGCCCGGCGGCCCCGGCCAGCAGCCCGACCTTGAAGAGATTCTGCGCCGGAGCCAGGACCGGCTTCGCCAGGCCATGCCCGGCGGCCGCATGGGGGGTCCGTTCGCGGCGATCATCGGCCTGATCGTGCTCCTGGTGATTGGCTTTTTCGGCTTCACCGTGCGCGTCAATCCGGACGAGCTCGGCATCGTGCTGCGCTTTGGCGAATATGTGCGCCAGCTCCCGCCCGGCCTGAACTTCCGGCTGCCTTACCCCGTCGAGGTGGTGGAGTTGCCCAAGGTCACCCGCATCAGCCGCATCGAGGTCGGCATGCGCGGCTCCTCCGATCGTGACATGGCAACGACCATGCGTGACGTGCCGGAGGAGAGCCTGATGCTCACCGGCGACGAGAACATCGTCGATATCGATTTCGTGGTGCTTTGGCAGATCAGCAATGCGCCGGACTATTTGTTCAACATTCAGAACCCCGAAGGCACGGTGAAGGACGTGGCCGAGAGCTCCATGCGCGAGATCGTCGGCCAGAGCGACATCGAGCCGATCTTGACCGCCGCCCGCGCCAAGACGGAAGCCGACGTCCAGACGCTCATTCAGCGCATTCTCGACGGCTATGGCGCCGGCATCCGCATCGTCCAGGTGCAGCTGCAGAAGGTCGACCCGCCGGCGCAGGTCATCGATGCCTTCCGCGACGTGCAGGCCGCACGCGCCGACCAGGAGCGCTTGCAGAACGAGGCGCAGACCTACGCCAATCGCGTGGTCCCGGAAGCCCGCGGTGAGGCCTCGCGCATTCTTCAGTCCGCGCAAGGTTATCGCGACCGGGTGATCGCCGAAGCCCAGGGTGAGGCGGACCGCTTCGAGGACGTGCTCGTGCAATACCAGAAGGCCCCTGGCGTCACCCGCCAGCGCATCTTCATCGACACCATGCAGGAAGTGCTGTCCAACACCGACAAGATCATCATCGATGGTAAGAGCGGCGGCGTCGTGCCGTATCTGCCGCTCTCGGAATTGCAGAAACAACAACGGCCGACCCCGTCAACCACCCAGGACGGAGGCCAATAATGGGACGCACAGCCCTCACCGTCGTTCTCGTTGTCTTCGGCTTGGTGGCGCTCGCCGCCTACCTGACGCTGTACACCGTCTATCAGACCCAGCAGGCGCTGGTGCTTGAGTTCGGTAAGCCCAAACGTCTGGTGACCACGCCCGGCCTGAAATACAAGATTCCGTTCATCCAGAACGTCAGCTTCTTCGACAAGCGGCTGCTCGATCTCGATTCTGCGCCGCAGGAGGTCATCGCCTCGGATCAGAAGCGGCTTGTGGTGGATGCCTTTGCCCGTTGGCGCATTGTCGATCCGCTGCTGTTCTATCAGACCGTGAGCGACGAGCGCATTGCCCGCTCGCAGCTTGGCGCGTTCCTCGAGGCGGCGTTGCGCCGCGTGCTCGGCGCCGCGAGCTTCGAGGATGTGGTGCGCGATAAGCGCCATGCGCTGATGCAGCAGATCACCGAGCAGGTGAACGCCGAGGCCAAGGGATTGGGCATCAACGTGGTGGACGTGCGCATCAAGCGCGCCGATCTGCCGGAAGCCAACAGCCTGGCGATTTACCGCCGTATGCAGACCGAGCGGCAACGCGAGGCAGCCGAGATCCGCGCCGAAGGTGAGGAGGCTTCCCGCCGCATCCGCGCCGACGCCGACCGCCAGGTCACGGTGGTGAAAGCCAACGCGACCGGAGAGTCCGAGCGGATCCGCGGTACCGGTGATGCCGAGAAGAATCGCATCTTCGCCGATGCTTTCGGGAAGGACCCTGACTTCTTCGCCTTCTATCGCTCCATGCAGGCCTATGAGGGCGCGCTGCAATCGGGCGATACCCGGATGCTGCTGAGCCCCGATTCTCAGTTCTTCCAGTACTTCAACAACCCCGGGCTCCCTCTGCCCGGTACGGCGCCACCGGCCGCGGCCGCGGCGCCGACGGCAAGCTCTGAGGACGAGGACACGGGCGGCACGCCGCCGGAAGCCTCCGGCACGAGCATGACCCCGGATATTGAGGCCGATGCCGGCGAGACCCCAACCGAGGCCCCGGCTGAGACCCCGGCTCTGACCCCGTCCTCGCCGTAGCCGGCCGCTTGCGGACGCTATGGACGATCTTGCTGTCGCCATTGGCCTCGTTCTGGTGATCGAGGGGCTCGTCTGGGCGCTGGTCCCGCGGATCGGGCGCAAGCTCTTGGAGGCGACATCGGACGCCCCGGAATCCGCGTTGCGCCTCGCCGGCACCTTGGCCGTGGCGGCTGGCGTGCTCCTTGTCTGGCTGGTCCGCGGGAGCTCATGACCACTCTCTCTCGAGGTGGCGACGGATTCCTGCTCGCGCTTTCCGATTTTGGCTAGAATAGTGCCCACGCCGGTTCTGGCTGGCGCGCAGGTGGAGTGCTTGATCGATGTCCCTAGGACGCAGCCGAGGAAAGACCCGAGACCGGGCGTTGCGCAGCGCGCCGCGCGGCATTCTGGCCGTCTTGCTTGTGCTGCTTGCGACCGGCCCCAGTCTGGCCCGCGGGCCCGTCTCCGTGGCCGACGTGGCCGAGGGGCTCCAGGGCGCGGTGGTGAACATCTCCACCACCCAGACCTTGAAGGGGCCGGGCGAGCCGGCACCGAGCCACAAGGGCCCAAAAGGTTCGCCCTTCGAGGAGTTCTTCGACGATTTCTTCGATGACGAGGATGCCGAAGGCATGCCGCGCCGGGTCAGTTCGCTCGGCTCCGGCTTTGTCATCGATCCCAGCGGCCTGATCGTCACCAACAATCACGTCATCGAAGGCGCCGACGAGATCATCATCAACTTCACCGACGGCTCCAAGCTCAAGGTGACCAAGATCCTCGGCCACGACCCCAAGACCGATCTGGCGCTTTTGAAGGTGGAGCCGAAAAAGCCGCTCAAGGCCGTGGCCTTCGGCAACTCGTCCATCATGCGTGTTGGCGATTGGGTCATGGCCATCGGCAACCCGTTCGGGCTTGGCGGCAGCGTGACCGTGGGCATCATCTCGGCCACCAAGCGCGACATCAACGCGGGCCCCTACGACGATTTCATCCAGACCGATGCCGCCATCAACCGCGGCAATTCCGGCGGTCCTCTGTTCAACATGGAGGGGGAAGTGATCGGCGTGAACACCGCCATCATCTCGCCCACCGGCGGTTCCATCGGCATCGGCTTCGCCGTGCCGTCCGACACCGCGATCAGGGTGCTGGACCAGCTCAAAGAATATGGCGAGACACGGCGCGGCTGGCTCGGTGTTCATGTCCAAAGCGTCACGGACGAAATCGCCGAGAGCCTGGAGCTCGCCCAGCCGATCGGCGCGCTGGTGGCTTCGGTGACGCCGGGTGGCCCGGCCGAGGAAGCGGGCATCAAGGCGAGCGACGTGATCCTCAAATTCGACGGACAGCAAATCGACAATATGCGCGATCTGCCGCGTGCCGTGGTGGGCTCCACGATCGGCAAGGACGTGTCGGTCGCCTTGCTGCGGGGCGGCGAGATGGTTGATGTCACGGTCAAGATCGGCCGCTTGCCGGAGGACGAGGAAGACGAGGAAGACGCCGTCGAGCAAGACATGGAGATGCCGGAGCAGGAGGATCTCCTCGGCCTGTCCATGGCGCCGCTGACAGACGCCATGCGCGAGCAGTTCGGCATCGCCGGCACGATCGAGGGCGTGGTCATTACCGAGGTGGCGCCCGATAGCCCGGCGGCGCGCAAGAACGTCAAGCCCGGTGACGTGATCGTCGAGGTCACCCAGGAAGAGGTGCGGCAGCCTCAGGACGTGGTCGCGCGCCTCCAGGCCGTCAAGCGGTCGGGACGTGGGCGCGTGCTGCTTCTGCTTTCCGACGCCAAAGGCGAGCTGCGCTTCGTCGCTGTGCCGACGAGCTAGCGTGTCCGCCGCGCCAAGCCGCCCCGAAGCCATTCTCATTGCCGGGCCTACCGCAAGCGGCAAGTCCGCGGCGGCTCTTGCGCTGGCCAATGCCTTGCGCGGCACGGTCATCAACGCCGATTCCATGCAGGTCTACCGCGAGCTCGGCATTCTCGCCGCGAGCCCGCACGATGCCGAGATTACAGCCGTGCCCCATCGCCTCTACGGCACGATCTCCGCCGCGGAAGCCTATTCGGTCGGCCGCTGGCTCGAGGATGCTGCAGGGTCAATCGCGGAGGCTAAGGCGCAAGGGCGCCTGCCGATCCTGGTTGGCGGCACCGGGCTCTATTTCAAGGCGTTGCTCGAAGGCCTGTCGCCGGTGCCCGACATCCCCGGCGAAACGCGGGCATTTTGGCGCGAGCGTTCCGAACGTCTCGGGCCCGACGGGCTCCACCGCGAACTCAGGTCCCGCGATCCCCTCATGGCGGCGCGCCTGCATGCCTCCGATCCGCAGCGCGTCGTGCGCGCGCTCGAAGTAATCGACGCCACCGGCGTCTCATTGGCCGAATGGCAGGGACGCGAAGCCACGCCCGTGTTGAGAAGCGAGACGGCTCTGAAACTCGTCATCGCGCCGGAGCGCGCGCCCCTCTATGCCAAGATCGATGCGCGGTTCGAGGCCATGATGGCGCAAGGCGCGCTTCAGGAGGTGAGGGCGCTACTTGCTTTGCACCTGGACCCTGGCCTGCCGGCCATGCGGGCCCATGGGGTGCGCGAGCTCGCCGCATATCTTGAGGGCACCACGACCTTGGAAGACGCGGTGGCCAAGGCCAAGACCGAGTCGCGGCGCTACGCCAAACGGCAGATGACGTGGCTCAAGAAATTCATGGACGACTGGGCGTGGGCCCCCGACGCGGACGCCGCGATCGCGCTGTGCCGCGTCACACCGTGACTTGCGTGCCGATCTCCACCACCCGGTCGGTGGGCAGCTGGAAATAGCTCGATGCGTCGTCCGCGTTATGAGCGAGGAACACGAAGATCTGGTCCTGCCATTGCGGCATGCCCGAGCGGGCATCGGGCCGGACCGAGCGGCGCGACAAGAAGAACGACGTCGACATGATGTCGAACTGCCAGCCCTGCCTGCGGGCAATGGCCAGCGCCTTGGGCACGTTAGGCCGCTCCACGAAACCGAAATGCAGGGTGACGCGCATGAACTTGTCGCTCACCGTCTCCATCTGCACGCGGTTGTCCATTTTCACCCGGGGAATGTCCTCATTCTTGATGGTGAGGATCACGTTGTGCTCGTGAAGCACCTTGTTGTGCTTGAGGTTATGCAACAGCGCCGTGGGCGCGAAGTCCGGATCGGCGGTGAGGAACACGGCCGTGCCCGGGACGATATGGGGCGGCCTCTCTTCGAGATTGTTGATCAGCGGCTCGAACGGCACCTCCACGCGGCGCGTCTTCTGCGCGAGCAGCCGCGTGCCGCGCCGCCACGTGATCATGACGATGACCAGCATCACGCCGACGAGCACGGGCAGCCATGCGCCGTCGACCAGCTTCAGCGTGCTCGCCATCACGAAGGCGGTGTCGACGAGGATCAGCGGCGCCATCACCGCCACCACCCAGAGGAGCTTCCAGCGCCATAACAGCCAGATCACGATGAAGCCGAGCAGGCCCGCCACCCATTCCGTGGTGGCCACGGCCAGCACGTAGGCCGAAGCAAGCTCGCTCGAGGAGCGGAACATGAAGACGAGCAGCAGCACGCCGACCAGCAGCAGCCAGTTCACGCGCGGCATGTAGATCTGCCCGGCTTGGGACTCGCTCGTGTGACGCACCTCCATGCGGGGCAGGAGGCCCAGTTGCATGGCCTGGCGGGTGATGGAATAGGCGCCGGTGATGACCGCTTGGCTGGCGATGGCCGTCGCCATCGTGGCCAGCGCCACCATGGGATAGAGCGCCCAGTCGGGGAACAGCAGGTAGAACGGATTGGCGATGGTCTCCGGATTGAGCAGGACCAGCGCGCCTTGGCCGAAATAGTTGAGCAGCAAGGCCGGCAATACGAGAAAGAGCCAAGCCGTCTGAATGGGACGTCGCCCGAAATGGCCGAGATCGTTGTACAGGGCCTCCGAGCCGGTCACCACGAGGAACACGGCGCCGAGCGTGACGAGGCCGATAAAGCCGTGGGTGAGCAGGAAGTTGATCCCGTAATAGGGATTGAGCGCGTTGAGCACGCGGGGGTTCGCGGCGATCTCGGAGGCGCCGGCCATGGCGATGACGATGAACCACACCGTGGTGATCGGCGCGAACAGGGCTGAGATGCGCGCCGTGCCGTGGCTCTGCACGGAGAACAGCGCCACGAGGATGATCACCGTGATCGGCAGCACGTAAGGTTCGAACGCGTCGGTCGCGACGTTGAGGCCCTCGACCGCGGACAGCACCGACAGCGCCGGCGTGATCAGCGTGGAGCCGTAGAACATCGAGGCGCCGAGAATGCCGAGCGCCAGCACCAAGGGCGTGCGTTTACCCACCGCGGTAAAGGCCAGAGCCGTCAGCGCCAGCGTGCCGCCTTCGCCGTTATTGTCGGCGCGCAGCAGGATCAGCACGTATTTCAGCGTAACGACGATGATCAGCGACCAGAAGATCAGCGACAGCACGCCGAACACGGCCGCCTGCGTGACGATGCCGTGCTCGCCGCCCGCGGCCAGCACAGCCACGCGCAGCGCGTAGAGCGGGCTCGTGCCGATGTCGCCATAAACGACGCCGATCGAGCCGAAGGTGAGCGCCCAGAACGCGCGCCTGGAAAGCGCCGGGACGCCATTGCCGTTCGCGGCGTCGTTTTCTGAGCTAGCAGAGTGCTGCATTCAGACCAGTGCGTGGAGAATGGTGTTGGATGGTTGTCGCGTTAGCGCAAGCCGAAGCGCCGCGGTCCCTCGAAGCGCTAGGGACATAGGCGGATCGGACGGGCTTGTCCAGGACGGTTCTCGGTTTCGGCGGTCTCGCGGCCAAACTCTTTCCGGCCGGTCCCGGAGCGCAACGCAATAAATAGCCGGTTGTGCGTGGATCAGGGTAATTTATGGAAAGAGAAGGCGCGTCAATCTTGTCATTCATTCGCATTTCCCGTTGACCCTGTGACATCGACGCCTTAGGCTGCGCGCCTTAATCCGGCGTTTCCCGCCATTCCTTATGTTTTCCACCGGGCAGCGGCTGGTTCCAGCCGCTCGGGCCCGGTTTTGCCAATGAGTAGAGACATGTCGGCCTCGATGACAGGCGCCCAGATTGTGCTTCAGGCTCTCGCCGACCAAGGCGTCGAGCACATCTTCGGCTATCCCGGCGGCGCGGTGCTGCCGATCTATGACGAGCTGTTCCAGCAGGACCGGCTGAAGCACGTGCTTGTCCGCCACGAGCAGGGCGCCGTGCACGCGGCCGAAGGCTATGCACGCTCCACCGGCAAGGTCGGCGTCGTCCTGGTGACCTCAGGTCCGGGTGCGACCAACGCCGTCACGGGTCTCACCGACGCGTTGATGGATTCGATCCCCGTGGTCTGCATCACCGGCCAGGTTCCGACCCATCTGATCGGCAACGACGCGTTTCAGGAATGCGACACGGTCGGCATCACGCGGCCCTGCACCAAGCACAATTATTTGGTGAAGGACGTCAACCAGCTCGCGACCGTTCTGCACGAGGCGTTCTACGTCGCGCGTTCGGGTCGTCCCGGTCCGGTTGTGGTCGACATCCCCAAGGACATCCAGTTCGCCACCGGACTCTATGCGGGCCTGTCGAACTCGCAGCACAAGAGCTACCGCCCCCCGAAAGAGGGCGATCCCGCCGCGGTGGAAGCCGCCGTCGAGGCCATGGCACGCGCCAAGCGCCCGATCTTCTACACGGGCGGCGGCGTCATCAACGCCGGCCCCGGCGCGAGCGAGCGCTTGCGCGAGATCGTGCGCCTGACGGGTTATCCCATCACCTCGACCCTGATGGGTCTCGGCGCCTATCCGGCCTCCGACAAGCAGTGGCTCGGCATGCTGGGCATGCACGGCACCTACGAAGCCAACAACGCCATGCACGATTGCGACGTGATGATCTGCATCGGCGCGCGCTTCGACGACCGCATCACCGGGCGGCTCGATGCCTTCTCGCCGGGCTCGACCAAGATCCATGTCGATGTCGACCCGTCGTCCATCAACAAGAACGTCACCGTCGACATCCCCATCGTCGGCGATTGCGATCACGTGCTGGGTCAGATGCTCGCGGCCTGGAAGAAAAAGAACCCGAAACTGGACAAGCCCGCGCTCAAGACCTGGTGGGACCAGATCGACACCTGGCGCGCGCGCAACTGCCTGCACTACAAGAAGCGCGACGACGTGATCATGCCGCAATACGCCATCGAGCGGCTGTTCGCGCTCACCCGCGACAAGGACGTCTACATCACCACGGAAGTCGGCCAGCATCAGATGTGGGCGGCCCAGCATTTCCATTTCGATGAGCCCAACCGCTGGATGACCTCCGGCGGGCTCGGCACCATGGGCTACGGCATCCCGGCCGCGGTCGGCGTGCAGATGGCGCATCCGGATAGTCTCGTCGTGGATATCGCCGGCGAGGCCTCGGTGCTCATGACCATGCAGGAGATGTCGACGGCGGTTCAGTACGATCTGCCCATCAAGATCTTCATCCTGAACAACGAATATATGGGCATGGTCCGCCAGTGGCAGGAGCTGCTCCATGGCGGCCGCTACTCGCACTCCTACACGGAAGCCTTGCCCGACTTCGTCAAGCTGGCGGAGGCCTATCAGGGTGTCGGCATCCGCGCCGAGAAGCCGTCCGAGCTCGACGACAAGATTCTGGAGATGATCGAGACGCCGCGGCCTGTGATCTTCGACTGCCGGGTCGACAAGCATGCCAATTGCTTCCCCATGATCCCGAGCGGTGAGGCGCATAACAACATGCTGTTGGGCGACGAGGCATCCGAGGAAGACCTCGAGAACGCCATCACCGAGGAAGGCAAGGTGATGGTCTGATGGCGCAGCCCGGATCGGCCTATTCGCTCGAGACTCACAAGGAGAAGAGCGAGACCCACACCATGAGCGTGCTCGTGGACAACGAGCCCGGCGTGCTCGCACGCGTCATCGGCCTGTTCGCGGGCCGCGGCTACAACATCGAGTCGCTGACCGTGTCGGAGACCGAGCACGAGGCGCATCTGTCGCGCATCACCATCGTCACCACCGGCACGCCCATGGTCATCGAGCAGATCAAGAACCAGCTCAATCGGCTGGTGCCGATCCACTCGGTCACCGATCTCACCGTGCTCGGCCAGCCCATCGAGCGCGAGCTCGCCCTGCTCAAGGTGGCCGGCACCGGCGAAAAGCGGGTCGAGGCCCTGAGCCTGGCCGAGGCGTTTCACGCCCAGATCATCGACTCGTCCACCGAGCATTTCGTGTTCGAGATCACCGGCGAGCAGTCGCGCATCGAGGAATTCATCGCCCTGATGCAGCCGCTGGGCCTGGTCGAGGTCTGCCGCACCGGCCTGGCGGCCATCGCCCGCGGCGCGGAGCGGATGTAAGCGGCCACTTGTCTTTTTGCGGCCGGGGCGGCAAAACCCGGGCCGAACCATTCGGATTTTTAGAGGACTAGGGGAACAGGTATGCGTGTCTATTACGATCGGGATGCCGATCTCAATCTGATCAAGGGCAAGAAGGTCGCCATCATCGGCTATGGCAGCCAGGGACACGCGCATGCGCTGAACCTGAAAGAATCCGGCGTCAAAGAAGTGGCCGTGGGTCTGCGCCCCGGTTCCAGCTCCGCCGCGAAAGCAGAGGGTTCGGGCCTCAAGGTCATGTCGGTGCCCGACGCCGCCAAATGGGCCGACGTGGTGATGATGCTCACCCCCGACGAGTTGCAGGGCGAGATCTGGGAGAACGACCTCAAGCCCAACATGAAAGAGGGCGCGGCGCTGTTCTTCGCCCACGGCCTCAACATTCATTTCAACCTGATTGATCCGCGTCCCGACATGGATGTCTGCATGGTCGCGCCGAAGGGCCCGGGCCATACCGTGCGCGCCGAATATCTGCGCGGCGCCGGCGTGCCGTGCCTGGTGGCGATCGCGCAGGACGCCACGGGCAACGCCCACGATCTGTCGCTGTCTTATGCTTCCGCCATCGGCGGCGGCCGCGCCGGCATCATCGAGACCAGTTTCCGCGAGGAATGCGAGACCGACCTGTTCGGCGAGCAGTCCGTGCTGTGCGGTGGCCTCGTCGAGCTGATGCGCAACGGCTACGAGACGCTGATCGAGGCGGGCTATGCCCCCGAGATGGCCTATTTCGAATGCGTGCATGAGGTGAAGCTGATCGTCGACCTCATCTATGAGGGCGGCATCGCCAATATGAACTACTCGGTGTCCAACACCGCCGAGTATGGCGAATATGTCTCCGGCCCCCGCGTGGTGAACCAGGCCAGCAAGGCGGCCATGAAGGACGTGCTGACCGACATTCAGTCCGGCAAGTTCGTCAAGGACTGGATGCTCGAGAACAAGATCAACCAGCCGAGCTTCAAGGCCATGCGCGCCAAATGCGACAACCACGACATGGAAGTTGTGGGCAAGAAATTGCGCGACATGATGCCGTGGATCGCCGAGCGTAAGATGGTCGACAAAGCGAAAAACTGATCATCGCGACGGGGAACTCGGATGAAGCACTTGGCACCGGCATCGGCTTTTCTGCTCTTGGCTTCGGCAGTGGCTCTGCTTGGCACGGGCGTCCCGGCGGCGGCGGCAAAGCCGACAGAGGCGCAACTCGACGCGATCAAGTCCAGCTGCCGCTCCGACTTCATGTCCAATTGCTGGAGCGTGAAGCGCGGCGGCGTCGAGGCCATGCAGTGCTTGAAGGAGCATATGGCCAAGCTGTCGCCGGGCTGTAAGACGGCGGTGGAGGCCGCCACCGCGCCGCCCGCGCCCGCCGCCGTCAAGACGCAAGCCCCCCCGGCCGAACCCGCACCGGCGCCAGCGGCGGCGGCCCCGGCCACGCCGGAGCCTGCGGCTACGGCCGCGCCTGCCGCGACGCCGCAAGCCGCGCCTGCGTCCCCACCCAAGACCGCGGTGCCGGCCGCAACGCCGGCCGCGCCAGCTGCGGCGGTGAAGCCGGAAACGCCTGCCGCGCAGACGCCGCCCCCCGCACCCGCGGCGGCGCCCGCCGCGCCTGAGGCCTCGCCGCCGATCATCGGCTTCATCCCGCCGCGCAAGAAATTGATGGTCCTGCGCGATTGCCGCCAAGACCTCGAGACCTATTGCGCCGACGTTGAACGTGGCGAAGGCCGCAATCTCCGCTGTCTCTTCAGCCACAAAGCCGCGCTCACACCAGATTGTCAGGACACGCTGGCGAAACTCTCCCAGTGAATAACTGTCATTGCCACGAAGGCGGGATCCAGTAACCGGCGGCCTTGACGTATAGTGTGGTCACCGGGGGGGCACTGGATTGCCCGGTCGAGCCGGGCAATGGCTCTGAACGCGAATGTCGGGGGCAGGGGGCCTTCATGCTGATTACCCGCTACGCCAAGATCGTGATGGTTGCGTGCCTCGCGCTGTTCTGCCTGCTTGTCGCCTTCGACAACATCACCGACTACGGCACGAACTATCTCTTCGTGCAGCACGTGATGAGCATGGATACGACCTATCCGGGCAACGCGCTGATGTACCGGTCGGTGACGCATCCTGCCCTGTGGAATGTCTGCTACTGGCTGATCATCGCCGCGGAGGCCGTCGCCGGCATCTTGTTCCTCGCCGGCGCCATCCGCCTCTTCCAGGTGCGCCACGCGCCAGGGCCCGTGTTCAATCGGGCCAAGGGCCTCGTGGTGGCGGCCGCGCTGCTGGCCTTCCTGCTGTGGTTCTTCGGCTTCATGGTGATCGCCGGCGAGTGGTACGCCATGTGGCAGTCGCAGACCTGGAACGGCCAAGACGCCGCCTTCCGCTTTTATGTGACCGTGCTGGCGGTGCTGATCTTCGTCAACCAGGCCGACGGCAACCTGGCGGTGCCGCCCGCCAAGGTGCCCACCAAGGCCCCGGCCAAGAAGGCCGCTGCGCCGCAGCGCATATCGGGCCGTACACCGGCCCGCCGCCGCACCGACAAGGGCCGCCGCCGCGCCGACACGGAGTAGGGAACCAATCATGACGGCCCGCCGGGAGATCGAAGTGCTCGTCAGGGGGCTGTGCGCCGCCCGCGTCGCCGGCGACATGGACACGCTCAGGCAGGGCTACGCCGACAACGCCACATTCCGGATCGCGGGCTCTCCCGCATGCGGCCCGCTGACGGCGCCGCTCGACGGTCATGCCGCCATCATGGCCCGCTTCGAGTCCAACATCGCCAGTCTGCCGCTTGGCGACTTCGCCATTCTCGATCTGGTCGTCGAGGGTAGCCAGGCCGCCGTTCGCTGGCGCGCCAGCGTCCGCGACGTGGAAGCCAAGAACGATGCCACCACGGAGGTCGCCCAGTTCCTCGAAGTGGAGAACGGCAAGGTGATCTCGCTGGTCGAATTCCTCGATACCGCGTTCGCCGTGAGCGTGCTCGACGAGACGTGCGCCCCGCAGGCGGCGAAGACGGAGGAGCTGTCATGACGGACCGCGGCGAGCTCGAAACCTTCATCAGAAAATTCTATGCCGCGCGCGTCGAGGGCGACATGGAGACCTTGGGCCAGGCCTTTGCCGACAATGCCAGGTTCCAGGTCGCGGGCTCGCCCGAGTTCAGCATGCTGGCGACCTTCACCGAAGGCCATGACGGCGTCATGGGGCTCCTTCAGACCATGGTCGACAGTCTGGCACTCGAGGATTTCACCATCCTCGACCTGCTGATCGACGGCGACAAGGCAGCCGTCCGCTGGCGGGCAACCGTGCATCTGGTGACGTCGGGCCAGACCCTCTCCACCGAGCTTGCCGATTTCATCGAGATCGCGGACGGCAAAGTGGTCTCTTTCACCGAGTTCCTCGATACGGCCCTGGCCGGGTAGGCTCTGCTTGCCAAGGAAAGTGGCAAGTGGCGTTGATTTGGGCGGCGCGGTGCTGCCATTTCGGGCCGGCCGCACGCGGCAGGCCAAGCCGTTCATTTTGGCGTGAAAGCTGCCATTTCAGGGCCTGATTTGGGTGGTCTCCTACCCGGTGACAGCGCATAATCGCCGCGCCGAACCGAGGGAGGGGACGCCCTCAAGCGGGGCCAGAGGGAGCTGACTATGAGACGAATCGCCTTGGGGCTTGTTCTGGCGGCATCGATCGGCCTGCCCGCGTTCGCGGCGGAGCCTGAGGGGCCTACCGAGCTCATCACCAAGACGGAAGCGGTCCGGATCGCCATCCAGGACCAGCTCGGAACCCAGTCCATGGGTGACGCGTCCGAGCAGATTGCGCTTGCCGAGTATTATTCGGTGCCAGATCGGCGCCTTTTGTGGGTCGACGAGAGCGGTTTGACCGCGCGCGGCAAGGCCGTCTCGGCCGAGATCGCCAAGGCCGACGACTATGGGCTCCGTTCCACCGATTACCGGCTCCCCAGTCTCTCAGGCTTCAATCCCGTCGCGCCGGACGCCGTCGAGCAGTTGGCCGCAGCCGAGCTTAAGATCAGCGCGGCCGTGATCGAATATGCCAAGGACGCCCGGGGCGGTCGCATCAACCCCCAGAGCCTGACCAAGAACCTCGACCCCAAGCTCTTCCTGCCGAATCCCGCCGAGGTGATCGGCTTCATCGCCATCCGCTCCGACCCGGCGGCGTATCTGCGCAGCTTCCAGCCGAACCACCCGCAGTTCGAGGCGCTGCGCAAACAGCTCATCGCGGCGCGTGGCGGCAACCAAAGCCAATCCTCCGAGCCCGATGTGGTGGTCATTCCCAATGGGCCGCTGCTCAAGCTCGGGGTCCAGCATGCGCAGGTGGCCCTGCTCAGGAAGCGGCTCGAGGCGCCGGCCAAGCCGGGCGCCGATGAGACCCTGTTCGATCAGGATCTCCGCGAGGCCGTCAGGCAGTACCAGCGCGCCCACGGCGCTTCGGCCGACGGCATGGTCGGCTCCGGGACGCGGGCGATGCTGAACGGCCAGTCGACGCCCCAGGTCAGCGGCCAGGACAAGATCAATCTCCTCCTCGTCAATATGGAGCGTTGGCGCTGGCTGCCGCAGGACCTCGGCGCCTTCTACGTCAACGTCAACATCCCCGAGTTCAAGCTGCGTGTCGTCAAGGACGGTGACGTGGATGCCCCGGTTTGGGAGACCCGAGTGGTGGTCGGCAAGACCAACAAGCAGACCCCCATCTTCAACGACGAGATGGAGGAGATCGTCTTCCGCCCGAACTGGTATGTGCCGACATCCATCAAGAGCGAGGAGATCGCGCCTTATCTCTACCGTGGCGGCGGCTTCTTCGGCGGCGGCTGGGATACTTCGATCCTGAAGCGTCAGGGTCTGCGGATCCGTGGCGCGAACGGCCGCGACATCGATCCCGATACCATCGATTGGAGCCGGTCCGATATCCGCCGTTACGAGGTCTACCAGCCACCGGGCGCGCGCAACGTGCTGGGCTTGGTCAAGTTCCGCTTCCCGAACACCCATGACGTTTATCTGCACGACACCACGCAGAAGCATCTGTTCGCCAACGCGGTGCGCGCCAACAGCCATGGCTGCATGCGCGTGCAGAACCCTGACCAGTTCGCGACCGTGCTGCTCGGGCACGATCAGGACTGGACCGCCGCGCGGGTGAACTCCGCCATGTATGGCAACATCGATTCCAACAAGATCCAGCTGAAACAGCACATCCCCGTCTATCTCACCTATTTTACGGCCCAGGTGGACAAGGACGGCTCGCTCAAGCAGTACCGCGATCTCTACGCCCACGACCGCAGGATGATTGCGGCGTTGAACGGGAGCGCCTTGCCCGTCGGCCTGCCGGGCAGCGATGAGGTCGCCTCCGAGTCCGAACGGCCCCCCGTTCGGCGGGGCCGGCGGAATGCTGCGGACTTCAACGCCATCACCCGCGCCATTTTCGACTTCTAGAACGTATGCCTGATATTCGGCGACGAGCTGGCAAGCCCTCCCCTTTCAGGGGGAGGGTGCCCCCGGGCGTATAGCGAGAGCAAGGACGAGGCACGCCCTCGCTCCTCACCCTCACAAGCAGCGACAAAAGGAGCGCGCGCCATCCCCTTGCTCTTGGCGCCTGTTGCCACTATTTTCCAGGCATCATCGCGGGGCTTCGAGCCGCGCCGAGAAGGGTCATGATGCAGCGTTTGAACGACCAGACGAGGCTGAAAACCGGCGGCTCCCCGCTGGCTGCCTCCGCGCGCGCGGACCGCAAGCTCCTCCTTACCTGCCCCTGAGCATCGGCGGTCTTGGCTTGGCCGAGGCGGGCGTTCAGGGGATGGCAAGACAAACCCACGAAATTCGAGCGCCTCGCCAGTCGTGTTAGACTGAGGCCACAGGTTTAAGGACGAGCATGATGGATTCCGAGACCAAAACCCCAAAAGGGGAGCCGCGCACCGGGAAGGACCGCGTGGTCATCTTCGACACCACCTTGCGCGACGGGGAGCAATGCCCCGGCGCCACCATGACCTTCGAGGAGAAGCTGGAGGTCGCCGAGCTTCTCGATGAGATGGGGGTGGACATCATCGAGGCAGGCTTTCCCATCGCCTCCCAAGGCGATTTCGAGAGCGTGCAGGAGATCTCCCGCCGTGCGGAGAACGCGGTGATCTGCGGCCTGGCCAGGGCGCAGCCGAAGGATATCGACACCTGCGCCGAGGCCATCAAGCCGGCCAAACGCGGCCGCATCCATACCTTCATCGGCACCTCGCCGCTCCATCGCAAATACCAGATGGGCATCGAGGAGGCCGAGGTGCTGGAGCGCGTCACCGCCTCGGTGACCCGCGCCCGCGGCTACACCGACGACGTGGAGTGGTCGGCCATGGACGCGACTCGCACCGAGGAGGATTTCCTCTGCCGCTGCGTGGAGGCGGCCGTCAAGGCCGGCGCCACCACCGTCAATATTCCGGACACGGTGGGCTACGCCACCCATGACGAGTTCGGCGCGCTGATCCGCATGCTTCTGGAGCGGGTGCCGGGCGCGGACGAGATCGTGTTCTCCACCCACTGCCATAACGATCTGGGCCTGGCCGTCGCCAACTCCCTGTCGGGGGTGAGCGCGGGCGCGCGCCAGGTCGAATGTGCCGTCAACGGGCTTGGCGAGCGGGCCGGCAACGCCGCGCTCGAAGAGATCGTCATGGCGATTCACACCCGCTCGGACGTCATGCCGTTCTGGACGGGCATCGACACCACCCATCTGACCCGGGCCTCCAAGCTGGTCTCCCGGGTGACGGCCTTCCCGGTCCAGTACAACAAGGCGATCGTCGGCCGGAATGCCTTCGCCCATGAGAGCGGCATCCACCAGGACGGCATCCTGAAACATGCCGGGACCTTCGAGATCATGACGCCGGAAAGCGTCGGTCTGAAGGAGTCGTCCCTGGTCATGGGCAAGCACTCCGGGCGCCATGCCTTCCGCGAGAAGATGAAAGAGCTGGGCTATGAGCTCGGCGGCAATGCCTTCGAGGACGCCTTCGTGCGCTTCAAGGCCTTGGCCGACGCGAAGAAGCATGTCTATGACGAGGATATCGAGGCCTTGGTCGATCAGGAGATCGCGAGCGCCCACGACCGCATCAAGGTGGTGGCGCTGACGGTGATCGCCGGAACCGGTGGCCCGCAGAAGGCGACCATCACCCTCGATGTTGACGGCAAGCAGAAAATGTATGAGGCGACCGGCGATGGGCCGGTCGATGCCACCTTCCAGGCCATCCGCGCCTTGGTGCCCCATGAGGCGCGTCTGGCGCTCTATCAGGTGAGTGCCGTGACCGAGGGGACCGATGCCCAGGCCGAGGTCATGGTGCGCCTGGAGGCCGACGGCAAGATCGCCACCGGCCGGGGGTCCGACACCGACACCATGGTGGCGTCCGCTCGCGCTTATGTCAGTGCACTGAATAAGCTCCTGGCGCGCGATGCCCGGCGTAAGCCGGAGACCATGCTCGCCTCGTGAGCCTTGCCGTAATGCCTATGTCATAGGCATCTGCCAAAATGTGGCAAAGAAAACTGTGCCGGCTGGGTGTCGCCCGGCCGGCCATGGTGCCGCGACTCTCCGTCGGCGTCTTAGCGGGTCTCACTAAGCCGCTTATCCGGCGAGTCACTCGGCATCTGTGCCTCATTTGGCGGAGACGGCTCTGCGAGGCGGGTGATCGACGCGTCAAGCGAAGAGTTTTTTCAAAACTGGCGCATCACGCATTGCTCGTCATCGCGATTTGACGCAACATGGCTTTGCGCGGGGCGGGGCCGAACCCTTTGAACGGCCATGTTTTCTGCCGCGTAGTGTCAGTAGCGTTAAAGGGCACCCGCATTTGCGGGGAGCTAATGGGGCGGGTGCATGTTCTCGCGGGTCTTGGGCTTTGTCTCGGCAGACATGGCCATCGACCTTGGCACGGCGAACACGGTCGTTTACGTGCCAGGACGGGGTATCGTTCTCGACGAGCCGTCCGTGGTCGCCATAGAGCGGCGTGGCGATGACCAGAAGGTGATCGCCGCGGGCCATGAGGCCAAAACGATGCTGGGGAGAACCCCGAGCAAGATCGAAACTGTTCAGCCGTTGCGCGATGGCGTCATCGCGGATTTCAACGCGGCTGAGGAGATGATCAAATATTTCATCCGCCGGGTGAACAAGCGGACTCTGTTCGGCAGTCCGCGCGTCATGATCTGTGTGCCGGCAAGCGCGACCTCGGTGGAGCGGCGCGCGGTGCATGAGGCCGGACTCTCGGCCGGCGCGCGGCGCGTCTATCTGATCGAGGAGCCGGTGGCCGCGGCGATCGGCTCGGGGCTGCCGATCAAGGAGCCGCGCGGTTCCATGGTCGTCGATATCGGCGGTGGCACTACGGACATCGCGGTCATGTCGATGGGCAGCGTGATCTACTCCAAGTCGATCCGCACGGCCGGCAACGCCATGGACGAGGCGATCGTCAACTACGCACGCTTCAAGCATCACCTTCTCATCGGCGCCACCAATGCCGAGGCCATAAAGAAGGAGGCGGGTTCCGCCGTGGCCAAGGCGAACGGTACCCATGTCTCCATCACGCTCAAGGGCCGGGACCTGCAGCGTGGCTTTCCGACCGAGATCACCCTCGGGCCACATGAGATTGCCGACGCGCTGACCTTGCCGATCCAGCAAATTGTCGGGGGTATCCGCCAAGCGCTTGCGGACGTGCCGCCCGAACTTACGGCCGATATCTGCGACGCCGGCATCTATCTAACCGGCGGCGGCGCGCTTCTCGAAAAACTCGATGTGAGGCTTCAGCAGGAGACCGGAGTGAAATTCAAGATCGCCGAAGATCCGCTGCGCTGCGTGGTTCGGGGAACGGGCATGGCTTTAGAACGGCTTGATGAGATGGCCGATCTACTGATTAAGCCCTAGTCGGGCGGGGACGAGGGGCTGCCGTGAAGCAGCCCGGGACGAATAGGGAGGCAGAACGCCGTCTCGGCGTTCTCTTGAGTGAACGCAAATGCGCGAGCGCGGCTCACCGTTGTTCCGAAGACACCGGCCTTCTTGGCGGGCTCCGGTAGAGCTGTTGAGTTTTGGCCTCTATTTCCTTTGCGCGGTTCTCCTCGTTTTGAGTCGCATTGGCCATGGTGTGATTGGCGATGCGCGCGACGGGCTGGTCGATTTCAGCGCACCCTTGCTCGAAGTGGCGTCTCTTCCGGCCATCCAGGCCCGCCGGGCCATGGACCGCGTGGAGCTTTACCTCGCCGCGTTCGACGAGGTGGATCGGCTCAAGAAGGAGAACGACGAGCTTAAACAGTGGGAATGGCGCACCAAGCTGCTCGAGCGGAAGGTCGCGCATTTGCGCTCGCTGCTGAACGCCGTCGAGGAGCCCGCGCTGGTCTACGCCACGGGCCAGGTCATCGCCGATGCCCGTGGGCCCTTTGTGCGCAGCGCGCTCATCAATATCGGTCGCCAAGATGGTCTGCGGATCGGCTATGCGGTCATCAACGGCGATGGGCTTGTCGGCCGCACGGTGGATGCCGGAAAGTCCGTGGCTCGCGTGCTTCTCCTCAACGACCTTAATAGCCGCATTCCGGTCTTGGTCGGGCCGGCGGGCGTGCGTGGTCTTGCTTCCGGCGACAACAGTGCCGAACTTCAACTCGATTTCGTGCCCGAGGGCGCGGCGCTCTATCCAGGCGACGAGGTGTATACCTCCGGCAGCGACGGCGTATTGCCACGGGGCTTGCGGGTCGGCGTGGTTGCCGGACAGCCGGGCGCCTACAAGGTGCGCCCCTATGCGGAGCTGAATTCGCTTGATGCCGTCAGCGTGTTGTTCTTCGACACCCCGGCCCTGACGCGCGCGGACTCGCCGTCGCCGGTCGAGGACGCACGGGCCTTGTCGGCGGCGCCTGTGGAACGAGCCAACACCACAACCGCAAGCGCGGCGCTGCCCGTCGCCGCCGTCGTTCCAACGTCCGGGGGGCAAGCGCAAGCGGAGCGATGACAAAGTTTCTTCCGGCACTCTCTGTCTTGTTTGCGGTGGTTGCGACCGCGGTGCCGTGGGGTTTGCCGGCCGACGCCACGTTTATTCTGCCGCTGGTCGTTGTGATGATGGTGTATTGCTGGTGCGCCATTCCTGGCGCCGCGCTCCATCCCGCGGGCGCCGTTGGGCTTGGGCTTCTTGCCGACATCATGAGTGGCGGTCCGCTCGGCTACTGGGCGCTTATGTGCCTGATCGCATCGACGGTCGGCGATCGAACCGGAGTGCTCGGTGAAGGTCGTAATCTCGGCAGGCACTGGCTGATCTGGAGCGCGCTCGCCGTCATGCTCGGTGGCTTCGGCTGGCTGCTGGCCTCGCTCTATTACTTCCGCTGGATCGACTGGTGGCCGATTGCCTTGGGTGCGGTGGCCTCGATCGCTCTGTTCCCCGTCGTGCTCTACGGCCTTCTGTGGATCCGCTACGGCCGGCTCGGGCCTGCGCGCGGCACGATTTTCCGGAGCGCGTCATGAGAAAAAAGGCGCTCCACTACGGTGCGAAGAAGAAGCCGGACTATACGCGGAAGCAGAGCTATCGTTTCTCGCGCCGGGCGCTTCTCGTCGGCGCGGGTCAGGCGGGGCTGTTCGGCCTCCTCGGTTGGCGCCTACATCAGCTTCAGATTCGCGACTCGTCCGAATATCGCCTTCTGTCCGACGAGAACCGCATGACGATGCAGTTGGTGGCGCCGTCGCGCGGCGCCATCTACGACCGCTTCGGTGCGGTCATCGCCGAGGACAAGGAGAATCTCCGCCTTTTGGTGGTGCCGGCCTTCTGCAAAAGTCTGCCCGGCACGCTGAATGCGCTTTCCAAGGTTGTTCCGGTCTCTGCATCGACGCGAGATCGGGTCGTGCGCGCCGCGCGCCGCCAGAGCGGTTACTACCCGGTGCTTGTCGCCGAAGGGCTGACCTGGCGCCAATTCGCGCTGCTCAACGTCCTTGCTCCACAAATTCCCGGCATGCGGGCGGACCGCTCCGCCTATCGCAAATATTACCATGCCCGTGCCATGGCCCATGTCGTCGGCTATGTCGGCATGGCCGGCAAGGAGGAGGTCAATCTCGACCCCGTCATGCGTCTTCCCGGCTTCCGCACGGGACGCACCGGTATCGAGAAGACCTTCGACCGCGAGCTCCGCGGTAGCCCGGGCAGCATAAAGTACGAAGTCGACGTTCACGGGCGCGTTGTCCGCGAGCTGGGATCCAAGCCGAGCACGCGTGGCACGGACCTCGTGCTGAGCATCGACCATCATCTCCAGACCGTGGCGCTCGACCGCATCAAGGAGCACCGGGTCGCATCCGTCGTGGTGCTTGACGTCGTGACCGGCGGCATTCTCGCCATGGCGTCGACGCCGACCTTCGACCCCAACGATGTCGCCTTCGATGTGAACTTGGCGCGGTGGCGGGCGCTTGCCCGAAACAGGGACCACCCGCTCTCCAACCGCGCCATTCGCGGCCAGTATCCGCCCGGCTCCACTTTCAAGGTGGTGACGGCGCTTGCCGGTCTTTCCGCCGGCGTGATCGATGAACACGAGACCATGCGCTGCCCTGGCGGCTATTCCGTCGGCCGCAAGCGCTTCCGCTGCTGGAAGGCCCATGGCGGCGGCATCAACGTGCACGAGGCGATCAAGCAGTCCTGCGACACCTATTTCTACGAGACGGCGAAGCGCATGGGCATCGACCACCTTGCGGCGGTCGCCCGCCATCTCGGTCTCGGCCGAACCTATGATTGCGGGCTCCCCGGACAGAAGCCGGGCCTCATTCCGGACAAGGCGTGGAAGCGGGCCCAACTGTTTGAGGCCTGGTATCCCGGCGAGACGGTGATCGCCGGAATTGGACAGGGCTTTGTGTCTTCGACGCCGTTGCAGCTCGCCGTGATGACCGCGCGCGTGGCCACGGGGCGGGCGGTGCTGCCCAAGCTGGTCATGACCGCGCAAGATCAGACGGAGGCGTGGCCGCATCTCGCACTCGATCCGCTGCATCTGGAGATGGTGCGCAGCGGCATGATCGGGGTCGTCAACGAGCCCGGGGGCACGGCGCGCCGCTCGGCCCTGCAAATTCCCGGCACGCTGATGGCTGGCAAGACTGGAACCTCGCAAGTGGTCTCGTCGCGCAACGAACACAAGCTCTCGCCATATGAGCGCGAGACCCACGCGCTGTTCGTGGCATTCGCGCCGGCGCATGCGCCGCGTTATGCCGCGGCCTGCGTCGTCGAGCATGGCGGCGGCGGTTCGCGCGCAGCAGCCCCTGTCGTCCGCGACGTGATGACCGAGGCCTTGTTGCGCGATCCTGCTGGCCGTCCGACTTTTGTCGCCAAGACCGACGAGGAGGCGCCTGCCGCGATCGCCGCCGTGGGGCCCACACAATGAAGATGCTTTTTGCCGAGGCGCCGGCGCCGAAGCTCAATCTGAGCAAGAAGTTGCTCCTGCTCAACTGGCCGTTTCTGTTGCTCATTTTGGCCATCACTTTGGTCGGCGCCGCGGCGCTTTACTCTGTGGCGGGCGGGACGTTCGAGCCCTGGGCGAGCCGTCAGATCGTCCGCTTCTGCTTCGGTTTGGCGCTCCTCTTCGCGGTGGCTTTCTCCGACATCCGCTGGTGGCTCAAGGGCGCCTATCCTCTCTATCTCGCGGCCTTCTTGCTGATGCTGCTGGTGCCGTTCATCGGTGTGGAGAGCGGCGGCGCCAGGCGGTGGCTCGGCTATGGCGAGATCAGCTTCCAGCCCGCCGAGATGATGAAGATCACGCTCGTCCTGGCACTTGCCCGCTACTATCAATGGCTGCCGCCGGAGAAGATCTGGCGCCCCGACGCGCTGCTTCCGCCGCTTTTGCTGATTGGCCTGCCCGTGCTTCTCGCGCTGGCCCAACCCGATCTCGGCACGGCGGCGCTGTTCGCGATCATCGGCGGTGGCCTGCTGTTCCTTGCCGGCGTGAGCTGGTTCTATTTCGCCGGGGCCATCGCCGGCGTCATCATCGCGCTGCCGCATGCCTGGGAAGCCCTGCACGACTATCAGAAGGAGCGGGTGCTGACCTTCATCGACCCCGAGCGCGATCCTCTCGGTTCGGGCTATCACATTCTCCAGTCAAAGATTGCCATCGGTTCGGGCGGGTTCGCCGGCAAGGGTTTCATGCAAGGCACCCAAGCCCAGCTCAACTTCCTGCCGGAGAAGCATACCGACTTCATTTTCACCATGTTCGCCGAGGAGATGGGCTTCATCGGGGCCGTGCTGCTGCTGGCGCTCTACCTCCTGGCGCTGGTTTTCATCACCTATATGGCGCTCCGCTGCCGCAGCATGTTCGCGAAGCTCGTCGCGGCCGGCGTCGGTCTCACGCTGTTCGCCTATGTGTTCATCAACGTCGCCATGGTCACCGGTCTGGTGCCCGTGGTCGGCGTGCCGCTGCCGCTGGTCTCCTATGGCGGCACCTCGATGCTGACCATGATCATCGGCCTGGGCTTCGTGCTCAACGCCCACGTCAATCGCAAGGTCACCTTCCGGCGCTCTGAGGCGCAAGCCTTGTGGTAGGGGCGTCAGCCAGCCATTTAGAAGAAAGGCAAGCTAGACAGGCGGTCCGGGCCAGTGCTAAGGGGAGCACCCTTGGGAGTTCGGACATTCCGAGCCGGGACGGTCTTCTTCGCCTTCTTTGCGGAGGCCGTACTCTGAGGGCGCATAGCTCAGTTGGTAGAGCAGCTGACTCTTAATCAGCGGGTCCACGGTTCGAGTCCGTGTGCGCCCACCAATCCTTCCCTCAAGGATGTGATATCGAAATGCCGAAAGCCATCTTCGCCACGGGGATCGTCTTCGCCTTTATGATCGCCGGCATGGTCGGCCTGGCCACAGGCGGCGCGCTGGCCGAGGATGCCCTTGAGGGCGAGTTCGAGGGCGAATGCGTGATGGGGCTTGCGCTCGGCAAGGACATCCAGACCGATTGCTCGGTCAACACCGTCTATCAGGGCAAGACCTATTGCTTCGGCAATGAGACGGCGCGGACACTGTTCCTGAAGCGCCCGGACGACTTCCTGCTCCAAGCGCACATTTACTATTCCAGCAAGCAGGACGCCGAACAGGAGTAGGGGGGCCTTTTCCTCTTACGAGCCTTTGGGCGGCGCGTGGACTTCGAACACCTCGCCTTCGGTGTCGACGATCGACACGTCGAGATTGTTCTCCTCGCCCTTGGCGAAGGTGAAGCGGAAGTTCGGGTTGGTCGAGATGGAGAACGTCGTGTCCATCGTGAACACCAGCTCGCCGTCGCGCTTCACGGTGACCTCTTTCACGTAATGCGCCGGGATAAATTTCGCGGTGTTGATGTCGAGCTGCATGCCGTTGTCGTTCGGGTGCTTGATCATCACCTGTGCCGACCAGATCGGATTTGAGCTGATCGCCGGCGGGAAGGTCCGGACGATCGTCTTGCCCATGTTCGCCGTGTCGGCCTCGGGATCCTTCGCCTGCATGGCGGCGCAACCGCCCGCCGCGGCCAAGAACTTGGTGGCCATGTGCAAGCTGCCGTCCTCGGTCTCCAGGACCGCACGGACATGGGAGAAGTTGTCGATCCGCACGCGGGTGGAGAAACTACGCTCCCCAACGGCACCGGCAGCCGGTCCGAAGTTCAGCGTGGCGACCTTCGGGTCCGGATTGTTGTCGATGAACAGCGTCAGCGACTTGGGGTTTCCTTTCACCCACGGGGGGATGCGCACAGTCAAAGGAACCAGGGCTGCATCCTCGACTTTCTGCGGCGTCTCAAGCACCACCATGTCATCCTCTCGGATGTAACGGTCGCCGAAGGCCTGCTCCTTTAGGATGGGCCACATCTTCTCCTCGGCGGAGGCGCCAGGGATGGCCAGGACAAGCATCGAGAGGGTGAGTGCAGCAGCGCCGCAGCCTCTGGCTAAGCTCTTGAAGGAATGGGGCATTATGCCGTGCTCCTAAGTGTTGCGGAGAGTATATCACTCCCATTCGAGTTCCGCGAATGCCGCAGTGACATTGCGGACATGATACTGGTCGAACAGTTTCCAGGCATCTTTCTGCGAGAATCCCGCGGTTTTGGTCGCTTCGGCCAGGGTCTTGCCCTCGGCGATTTGGCGGCGGACATCGGCCGCGATGGTCGCCAGATAAAGCTGCTCGGGTTCGAGCGCTTCAGGCAGCTCCATTGTCTTCGGACCGTGGCCGGGCACGACCCGGGCCGCCTTGCGGTTCCCCATTACGTCGAGAAGGGCAAGCCATCCCTTGATGGAGCCGTCCAAAGTCGGCACGTGCACGGAAAACAGAAGATCGCCGAGAAACAGCGTATCGGTCTTGCTGTCCGTGACGATCAGATCGTTGTCGGTGTGGGCCGTGGCTTGCGGCTCCAAGAGGAGTGTGCGGCCGCCCAGATCGAGCGTCGTCGGCGCCTTGACCAACATCGTTGGCAGGATGATCTCACTGCCTTTGAAGACGTCCTCGCCGAGCATTTGCGTATTGGCGGTGATGTAGCTCTGCGAGCGCGTCCCAAGCGCCCGCGCAAGCTTGTAATGGCCGACGAAGGTCGGGTTGTCCTGCTTGAAGGCGGCATTCCCGAAGATGTGGTCGGGATGCATATGCGTGTTGATCACGTATTTGATGGGCTTCTTGGTGACGCCCCGAATGGCATCGCGGAGTTCCTCACCCATCACCGCGCTGCCGGAGGTGTCGATCACCGCGACTGCCTCGTCCCCGACCACGAAGCTCGCATTGGCGATGTCGCCGCGATTATCCGGCGACTGCACCTCGTAGCGCCCTTGATGCACGAACACGCCGGGCGCCACCTCGGTAACATCCGCGGCCGCCGCATGCGCCGGGACATAGCGGAGAAGAGGGGCCGCCGCGAGCGCCAGGCCAGCTTCGAGGAAGGTTTTGCGCGATATGGGGTTCGGTTTGCACATCGAATTTAGGCGGAATGCTGAATATTCCTCAACAAGATCATATTGTTCCGCGAAGGTTCGAAATCAAGGGAAGCACCACCGCACCCAGCCCTTCTTGTTTCGAGCGTGTTCGTATAGTTTACGCCAGCGCGTAACAGGAGGGAGCCTGCATGCGGATCATTCTTATTCTTATCGTCATTATTGCCATCTTTGCGGTGGTGCAGACCAAACGGCACAATTGTGAATTCGGCAGTGATGGCTGGTTTGACTGCGTCATCGGCAAGACCATGGACGAGATTTCGGCGAAACCAGAGGAGCCGGCCTCCGACAGCATGGCATCGGAGACCTCTCAGTAGGTCAGCCGGCCGCGCCGAGGATGCCAGCCGTCACAATCTCGGGCCAGTAACCTTGCGGTGATTTGGCCGAACCGCGCCGAATGCGGGTCTTGATTCGGTGTAGCATCGGGCGGTGCTATTCGCTTATCTGGCCTTGCGCTTTGGCATGGGCCCGAGAGGCGTGGGCCCTTGAGAGGACTGGTACGGCGGAACGATGACCGCATCGAAGGAGTATGCCCGCCGCGCGGCGGCCGCGTTGGCGGGCTTGCTGCGGCCCGGCGCAGCCAGCGCCGACGTCGCCGCCATCCTGGAGAGGGCATTGGACGGCCTGCCCGCGGGGCAGGGCGCCGACGCCGAAATCGCAGCCGACGAGCGCGCCGCACGGCTCCTCTCCGCATCGCCTGCGGTCATCTACAGCTTCAAGGCGACGGACGATTTCGCGCCGACCTTCGTCAGCGACAATCTCGAAACCCTGTTCGGCTGCGCCGCGAGCGAATATTTGGACAACCCCAATTTTTGGCGGGAGCATGTGCATCCCGACGATCTGGGGCGCGTCGAGGCCGAGGTGGACAAGCTGTTCGAGTCCGGCCGGCAGACTCTCGAATATCGCTTCCTCCGCAAGGACGGCTCGTATTGCTGGGTGAACGACGAGCAGCACCTGGTCCGGGATAAGGACGGGGCGCCGCTCGAGATCGTCGGCTCCTGGAGCGACATCAGCGCACGGAAAACGGCCGAGGAGGGCGAGGATGCTGCCCGTGCGCGCCTTTCCGCCCTGCTCGAGACAGCCCCCTCGGTGATCTACAGCTTCAAGGCACGCGACGACTACGCGCCTACGTTTATCAGTGAGAACATCAAGCGGCTGCTCGGCTATTGCCCGGAGAAATATTTAGAGCACGCGGATTTCTGGCGGTCTCACGTCCATCCGGAGGATCTTTCGGCCGTCGAGGCCCAGCAAAGCAATTTGTTCGAGCAGGGGCGTCACGTCACCGAGTACCGGTTCCGCAAGCGCAACGGCACCTATATCTGGGTCAGCGACGACCAGTATCTGTTGCGCGACGAGAAGGGGAACCCGACCGAGATCGTCGGGTCCTGGAGCAACGTCACCGCGCGGAAATCGGCCGAGCAGGCCGAAAGCCAGGCACGAGCCCGCTTCGACCTCATGCTCCACAGCGCCCCCGCCGTGGTTTACAGCTTCGCGGCGACGGGCGACTTCACGCCCAGCTTCGTCAGCGACAACATCAAGCGCGTGCTGGGCTACGCGCCAGACGAATATTTGACGCAGCCGGATTTTTGGCGCTCGCGGGTGCATCTGGAGGATCTCGAAGAGGTCGAGGCATCGCAAGCAAAGCTCTTCGAGACCGGCCATTGCGTGTCGGAGTATCGCTTCCGCAAGGCCGACGGCATCTATTGCTGGGTCAGCGATGAGCAGACATTGGTCAAAGACCAGAGCGGCAATCCGCTCGAGGTGATCGGCACGTGGAGCGAGGTCACCGCGCGCAAGACGGCGGAACAGGCCGCATTGCAGCAGAGCGAGCAGCGGCTCACCGATGCCATCGAGACCATCTCGGAGGGCTTCTCGCTTTATGATGCCGACGATCGGCTGGTTCTCGGCAATCAGAAATATGCCGAGCTGTTCGACGTGGGCGAAGGCCCGCCGCCGCCGGGGCAGACCTATGAAGAGATCATCGGCAAAGCGGTGGCGCACGGACTGATCGCCGATGCGCAAGGGCGCGAGGAGGGCTGGCTCCGGCAGCGCCTCGATGAGCACCGCAATCCTGTCGAGCCCATCCTGCAGCGCCGGTCGGATGGCCGTTGGCTTCAGATCAGCGAGCGCCGCACCGAGACGGGCGGCACCGTTGCCGTCTACAGCGACCTCACCGACGTCAAGGAGAGCGAGCAGCGGGCCGCCGCCGCCAACCAGCTCATTCTGCAAAGCCTGCGCTACGCGAGCCGTATCCAGTCCGCGGTGCTCCCGGCGCGTCGTGAGCTTGAAGAGGTGGCGGCCGACCACTTTCTCATTTGGGAACCGCGCGACATCGTCGGCGGGGACTTCTTCTGGTTCCAGCCCATTCAGGACGGCTACGCGATCATGGTCGGCGATTGCACCGGTCACGGCGTACCTGGCGCCTTCATGACGCTGATCGCCTGGGGCTTGCTCGACCGCATGCTGCGCAGCGCGCCTGGCGATAAGCCGAGCGAGGTGCTGATCGGCTTACATCAAGGCGTGCAAAGCCTGCTCGGCCAAGACGAAACGCACGGCGAAACCGACGACGGGCTGGAGGCCGGCATCTGCTTCATCAATCCCAAGAAGCAGCAGATAACGTTCGCCGGCGCGCGGTTCTCGCTGTGGCGGGCCAATCAGGCCGGCGTGATCGAGATCAAGGGTGACCGCGAGGGGCTCGGCTATCGCCGCTTTCCGGCGGAGACGCGCTTCAGCGATTACACCTTCTCTTTCGACGACCGGGATTCCTTCTATCTCACCACGGACGGCCTGATCGATCAGATCGGCGGTCCGCGTGGCCGCTCCTTCGGCAAGCGGCGCTTCCAGGATCTCTTGCGGAAACTCCGCGATGTGCCCATGAGTGAGCAAGAGGCGTCGTTGCGCGAAGCCTTCGAGCGGTACCAGGGCGAAGAGCGCCGCCGTGACGATCTCACCGTCTTGGGCTTCGTCCCGCATTCCTAGGAGGATCCGATGCTTGCCGGTCAACTGATGGACTTGCGGTCGAAGTTGCACAGCCAAGGGGTCATCTTCGCCTATAGCGGCTATGTGACCGAACCTGTCTTGAGCGGCGTGGGCGAAGCCCTGAAGCAGAAGCTCACCATCGACGACGCGGACACCAAGACGCTGCGCAGTGTATTCGCCATCTTCGTCGAGCAGATGCAGAACATCATCCGCTATTCCGCCGAAAAGGCCCATCAGCCGCTTCCGCCGGCGTCCGACGACGTCGCGCTGAAGGAGATCCGCTACGGCATTCTCACCATCGGCCGGGAAGGCGACGACTACGTGGTCTGCGCCGGCAATCTCATCGCAAAAGCGGATGTCGAGCGGCTTGAAAAGCGCCTGAGCCGAATTAGGGATATGACCAAAGAGGAGTTGAAGGCTCTTTACAAAGAGAAGCTTAGGGCCGATCCCGAGCAGGGCAGCAAGGGCGCCGGCCTCGGCTTCATCGAGGTTGCGCGGCGTGCCACGCGGCCCATCGAGTACGACTTCGCCGACATCGATGGCGACCACTCATTTTTTGCGCTGAAAGCGACCATCTAAGGGCTGGATTGATGCGAGACCCGTTGAATATCGAACAGACCTCCCGCACGCCGGCCGTGGTCTTCGATTTCGCCAACAATCATCTGAAGATTGCTGGCGAGTCGTACCCCGAGGATGTCACAGAGTTTTACCGGCCAGTGTTCGACGCGCTCGATGCCTATCTCGGCGCGGTGGGGCAGGGGAGCTTCCGGTTCGATTTCGAGCTCATCTATCTCAACAGCTCGAGCGCCAAGGCCGTGATGATGCTCATGGATAAGCTCGAAGCCGCGGCCAAGGACGGCGCCTCGGTCGACGTCTACTGGTTCTACGACAAAGAAGACGACACCATGCAGGAGCTTGGCGAGGAGTTCGGCGAAGATCTCGAGAGCGCCACGTTCCATCTCGAGAAGATGGCCGGCTGATGTCGTCCGACGACCTCTTCGCCGCGGAGGAGCAGGTGATCGCGGCTGCCCAGGCGCTGATCGACGAGGGCCGGTTCGCCGCGCCGCAGGACGCCAAGCTCTACCAGCAACTGCTGAAGGACTATCAGAAACTGTCGCGCGCCTCGCGCCGGCTGATGCGCCTGAGCGACCGCAACGAGGAGCAGCTCAACGCGCTAACCAAGGAGCAACGCCAAGCCAACGAGGTCATTGCCCAGAAGAACAAGGCACTCGATGCGCTGGCTACCAAGCTCTCCAAATATCTCTCGCCGCAAATCTATCATTCGATCTTCACCGGCGCGCAAAACGTGGAGATCACATCGAGCCGGAAGAAGCTCACCATCTTCTTTTCCGACGTGGTGAATTTCACCGAGACAACGGACAAGATGGAGTCCGAAGATCTCACCAACCTGCTCAACCGCTATCTCACCGAGATGACGAACATCGCGCTGGAGCATGGCGCGACCATCGACAAATATATTGGCGACGCCATCATGGTGTTCTTCGGCGACCCTGAGTCGCGGGGCGTGAAAGAAGATGCCCGCGCCTGCGTGCGCATGGCCGTCGCCATGCTGAAGCGTTTAGGCGAGTTGCATGCGGAATGGCTGGAACTCGGCGCCGAGCAGCCGTTCCATCTCCGCATCGGCATCAATACCGGCTATGTCACCGTGGGCAATTTCGGCAGCGACGACCGCATGGACTACACCATCATCGGCAGCAGCGTGAACGCCACGGCGCGGCTGGAATTTCATGCCGAGACCGACGGCATCCTCATCGGCCACGAGACCTATGCGCTGGTGAAGGACGAGGTGAACACGCAAGAGCAGGAGCCGATCAAGGTGAAGGGCTTCGCCGAACCCTTGCGTTGCTACAAGGTGCTGGGGCTCTACGATGACTTGGTGGGCTCGGGCTCGGTCATCCGCGAGGATCAGGATGGCTTCAAGCTGCTGCTCGACCTAAAAAAGCGCGATCGGGCCGAAGCCATCGAGGCGCTTCAGGCGATCGTCGACCGTCTCAAACAGTGACCGCGAAATTTTAGGTGCCGTGCCGCTCAGGCGGCGCATCGTCATTGGCGGGAAGGCGGCGCGTGCTCTCCCGCAGGGCCTCTTTCAACGAAGTCGGCCGGTGATATTTGCGTAAGAGGTCGAAGAACGCCTCGTCGGCCAGCGACTGCACGTTCCGTCCGCTGTCGCGCGCCAGGAGTTCGAGCGCTTGCCAGATCTTCGCCTGGAAGGTGAGGATCTTGCGTCTGGCATGATCGTGCTGAGAAGGCGCGGACATCGGCGGAATCATAGCCGATTCGCGCAGTCGCGCTGAGCGGTCAGGGCGATGTCCCCAAGCCATTCAGAATGAGCAATCAGGACTTTCGCGCTTCGGCGATGTAGTGCGCCCGGAAAGTGCGCGCGACCGGACCCGGAAGCCCATCGCCGATGGGCCGCCCGTCGATCTCGATGATCGGAAGCACGAAGGCGGACGCCGCGGTAAGAAGGGCCTCCCGTGCGTGGTAGGCGTCCTCGACGGTGAAAGGCCGCTCCTCAACGCGCAGATTTTCCTGGCTTGCAAGCCGAAGAATGGCGCGGCGCGTGACGCCGGGCAGGATGTGGTTGCCGAGCGGCTGGGTGCGCAGCACGCCGTCCGCATCCAAGATAAATGCCGACGACGAGGTGCCTTCAGTCACGAAACCGTCCTCCACCATCCAGGCCTCATAGGCGCCTTGGCGCTTCGCGGCCTGCTTGCCCATGGCTTGACCCAGCATGGACGTGGATTTGATGTCCCGCCGCTTCCAGCGGAGGTCCGGAATGGTGACGATCTTGATTCCGGTCTTGGCATAGGGGCTGTCGATCAGCGGGCGCGTCTGGGTGAAGGCAACCACGGTGGGCACGGCCTGTTCGGGATAGACGAAGTCGCGGTCCGCGGCCCCCCGCGTGATCTGGAGATAGACGACACCCTCGTCGACCTTGTTTTCGGCGGTGAGCGCGTCATGAATCTCGCGCAACCCCGCGTGCGGGACAGGGAGGGGAAGACTGATCTCCGCCAGTGACCGGTCGAGTCGCGCCAGATGCGCGTCGAAATCCACAAGCCGTCCGCCGAGCACCGCGGTGACTTCGTAGACGGCGTCGCCAAACAGAAAGGCGCGGTCAAAGATCGAGACCTTCGCCTCTTCTTCGGGGAGGTAGTCGCCGTTCACATAGACGATGCGGGACATCTGGCGGGAAACACTCGGCAAGCTGCGTGAGACCTGGGTAGCCCCGCGCTCGGCCAAACGCAAGGTGTCGCCGGCGCAGCTTTCTTTCCATGCCATGCCACCTCAGGCATACTCAACCGCCTGGAGAATCGAATCGGCTCCGCAAGCAGAGCCTGACAATAAGGGGGGAAAGAATGACATCAGCGAGCCTGTTGATCGTGCTTTTTGTGGGGACGGTCGTTGGGGCCGTTACGGGCCTGGTCGTTGGGGGCAGCTTTGGCCTCGACGCTCTCGCCATTCTCGCCGGCTTCCTGGGCGCTATTGCGGGTGTGATCATACGCAATTTCATTATTGCCAAGGGCGCCGGTGTCGGACCCGACGACTCCAAGACGCCCGTCTTGGTGGCGATCTATGCGATCATCGCGTCGCTGGCCGGCAGTCTGGCGGCGAAGGAATTCCTCGATTTCAGCGAGCTTACGGCGCCAGTCGGAATCGGCGCTTTGGCGGGCTTGTTCTCGGCGGTGCTCCTGGCGATGCTGATGATCACCTACCACACCAATCCCGGCGAGCCGCCGAGGCTCAAGAGGAAGCGCTAATTACGACGCGCAGGCCGGTTTGATGCGCAAGCCGGCCTCTTCGATGAGGGCAAGATCATCGTCCACGTCGTTGTTCTCCGTGGTCAGCAGCTTGTCGCCGTAAAAGATGGAATTGGCGCCCGCGAGGAAGCACAGGATCTGCGCCTCGCGGGACAGTGCCGAACGCCCCGCCGAAAGCCGCACGAAGGTTGTCGGCATGAGGATGCGCGCGGTGGCCACCATGCGCACTAGGTCGAGCGGCTCGACCGGCTTCTGATCCTCAAGCGGCGTGCCGGGCACCGGCACCAGCGCGTTGATGGGCACGCTCTCCGGATGCGGATTAAGCGTGGCAAGCTCTTGCAGGAGCCGCGCCCGGTCCTCGATGGTCTCGCCCATGCCGATAATCCCGCCGCAGCAGACTTGCAGGCCCGCGTGCCGCACATGGGCCAGCGTCTCCAGGCGGTCCTCATAGGTCCGCGTAGTGATGATCTCGCGGTAGAACTCGGGCGAGGTATCGAGATTGTGGTTGTAGGCGGTGAGCCCGGCCTCGGCGAGCCGCTCGGCTTGAGCTTCCGTCAGCATGCCGAGCGTAACGCAGGCCTCCATGTCGAGTGCCCGCACCCCGCGAACCATGGCGAGCACGCTGTCGAAGGCCGGGCCGTCCTTCACCGAGCGCCAGGCGGCGCCCATGCAGAAGCGGGTGGCGCCGGCCTCCTTGGCAAGCTGTGCTTTGGCCAGCACGTCGTCCACGTCGAGCAGGGATTCGCGCTCAAGCCCCGTGTTCTTGGCGTAGTGGGCGCTCTGCGGGCAGTATTTGCAGTCCTCCGGGCAGGCGCCGGTCTTGATGGAAAGCAGGCTGGCGAGCTGCACCTGGCCGTCCGCGTGATGGCGCTGGTGCACCGCCCGGGCCTCGTCGAGAAGCTCAAGCAGCGGCGCTTGGAGCAGCCCCACGATCTCGAAGGTCTGCCAGTCCGACCGGGCGCCAGCGGCGCCGTTTGGCTCGCGCCGGCTCTCCGCGCGGGCGGCCTGGCCATTGATAGGATTCATGCTTTCCAAGGTTTCTGACACGGGTTCCAAGCGATTGATTGATGGGGATAAGGCCCTTCGCTAATACAGGATCATGGTTGGAAGCGAAAGCCGGTACCAGGCCTTTCTCGATCGTCTCGGCAAGGACAGCTTGCGGCGGGAGCTGACCGCGATGTCCGCGCGCGATGCGCGCACCCTGGAAACCGGCGGCCGGTCTTATGTCAATCTCGCCAGCAACGACTATCTGGCCTTGCGCTTCCACGCCGCGCTGATTGACCGCGCGAAGGACTGGGCGGAGACTTACGGGACAGGCTCGGGCGCCTCGCGGCTCGTCACCGGCAATCTCGATCTCTTCGAGAGCATCGAGGCCAAGGTCGCGAGCCTCAAAGACAAGCCCGCCGCCCTTGTCATGGCGTCCGGCTTTCAAACGAACGCGTCTGTCCTTCAGGCCTTGTTGGACAAGACCACGCTCGGCGCCGAGCCGCTCGTCTTTGCAGACCGCCTGAACCACGCCAGCATGCATTTCGGCTGCCAGGCGGCGGGCGTCCGCCAGCTCCGATATCGCCATTGCGAATTGGGCCATCTCGCCGAGCTTTTGATTCGGTATCAAACAGATAGCCGCCCCAAGTTCATCCTCACCGAGAGCGTGTTTTCCATGGACGGCGACCGGGCACCCATCACCGAGATCGCGGCTCTCGCGCGTGAGCATGACGCGATGCTGATTGTCGATGACGCCCATGCCACCGGTATCTTGGGCGAGAGCGGGCGCGGGTTTTCCGTTGGCGCCGACATGGTCATCGGCACGTTCTCCAAGGCGCTCGGCAGCTTCGGCGCCTATGTCGCCTGTTCGAAGACGATGCGCGACTATCTGGTGAACCGGTGCAGCGGGCTCATCTATTCGACGGCGCTGCCGCCGCCCGTGCTTGGCGCCATCGATGCAGCGCTCGATCTCGTGCCGGGCCTGGACGAGGCCCGCGCCCATGTGGCCGGTCTTGCCGCGCGATTCCGCGAAGAGGCGTGCGCGCTCGGCTACGACACGGGGGCATCCTCCAGCCAGATCGTACCGGTGATCACAGGATCGGCGGACGCGGCGCTTCAGTTGAGTGCGCGGCTCCGCGAGGCAGGCTTCTGGGCCACGGCCATCAGGCCTCCCACGGTGCCGCAAGGGGCGGCCCGCGTGCGCCTTGCCTTCACCGCCGCCCACACCGAAGCGGACATTGATCGCCTATGCGCGGCGCTGGGGCAGGGCGCCATGTCTGCACCGGCCAAGACTGCCGCTCCAAAAGCCGCCTCCGCCTGATGCATGTTGTCTTCGTCCATGGCTGGGGATTCAATGCCGGGATCTGGACGGAGCTTTCCGCGCGTCTGCCCGAAGCCGAGATCACTCTGGTCGATCTCGGCTTTGTCGAAGGCGGTCCCGAGAGCCATGCGGCGAGCGATGCGGATTGGCCCGAGGACGCCATCGCCGTCGGCCATTCGCTCGGGCTGCTGTGGCTCCTGAAAGAAGGCAAAGGCCGCTTCAAGGCCCTGGTCTCGATCCAGGGTTTCGACCGCTTCTGCCCCCATGTGTCGGAGGTCCGCGTGGCCGCGCTCAAACGGGGCCTGAGCCGCGACGCAGAGGGCACAATGCAGGCCTTTTGGCGCTCCTGCGGCGCCCCGGACTTCGCGCGGGCCGAGGCGCTGAATGTCGCACGGCTCGACGAGGGGCTCGATTGGCTGGTGCATTGGGACGCCGAGGCCGCTAAGAAAAGGCTTGAATGTCCGATCCTTACCCTCGCCTCCAAAGACGATGCGATCGTTCCGAACGCCATGTCCGAGGCGGTTTGGGGGAAGGGAAATATCATCTGGTCGCCCGATGGCGGCCATGTCCTGCCTTTGAGGCACCCAGACTGGTGCGCCCGTCATGTCGCTGAATTCGCCCATTCTCTCCCGTCGTAGCGCCGCGATTGCGGCCAGCTTCGGCGCGCGGGCTGAAGACTACGAAAGCCATGCGGGCTTGCAGCACGCTGTGGCGCGCCGCCTGGCGGCGCTGTTGCCGGATCTCGAAGCGCCGCGCGTGCTGGAACTGGGCTGCGGGACTGGGCTTCTCAGCCGCCGCCTCGTCGCCCATTATCCGGACGGCGACTTCGTGCTGACCGACGTGTCCCCCGCCATGATCGCCGAATGCCGCCGCGGTCTTGTAGGAACCCAAGCGCGGGTTGCGTACGAGATCATGGATGCAGGTCAGGCAAGCTCACATGAGGGCCTCGACCTCATTGTCACCAGCATGACGCTCCATTGGCTCCCCAACCCGGCCGCGACGCTCAATCGCCTGCGTGCGTTGCTCACGCCGGGGGGCCAGCTGCTTTTCGCTACGTTGGGGCCCGACAGTTTCGCCGAGTGGCGCACCGTGCTGTCCACGGAGGGTCTGGCGAGCGGCATCGTCGCTCTGCCGAAGCTTCCGGGCGTGGTCGAGCAAGAGCACCTAACGCCCGATAACGATTCACTTTCGTATTTGCGGCGGATGAAAGCGGTCGGCGGCCTCACACCGCGAGACGGCTATGCGCCGCTCACCCCTGGTGCGTTGCGCCGCGCGATCCGCGCCACGAATTTTCGCTTCGGCGGGCGCGTCACCTGGCACATCGTCTATGGCCGGCTAGAGCGCGCCTGAGGCCAATTGGTCGAGCCCTTCGATCATGCCCGTATAGGCGCAGGCGAGTTCCGCGTCGGTGATGCAATAAGGCGGCATCAGATAAACGGTCGATCCGATCGGCCGGATGTTGAACCCGTGCGCGAGATACCAGGCCCTCAGCTTGCGGCTTGCTTCGGATTGATACTGTCCGCCCTCTTGGACCTCGAAGGCGAGCACCGCGCCGAGCACGCGCGGCTTCGAAACATCCGCGCGCGCCGCGAGCACGCCGAGCATGGCGCGATGCTGCGCGTTGATCTCTCCGATGCGCCCCATGGTCTGCTCCTCCTCGTATAGGCCGAGGGCGGTAAGCGCGACCGCGCAGGCCAGCGGATTGGCGGTAAAGGAATGGCCGTGCGGCAGTGCCCGGTCGAAATTGTGGCCGAGAAACATGTCGAACAGGCGATCGCGCGCCACGGTGGCCGCAAGCGGCATATAGCCCGCCGTAAGCCCCTTCGAGAGACAGACAAGGTCCGGCACAACGCCGGCCTGTTCCAGGGCAAACAGGGTGCCCGTGCGTCCGAAGCCCGTCGCCACCTCGTCAAAGATCACAATGACTCCAGCCCCTTGCGCCATTTCGACGAGACGCTTGAGGAAACTAGGCCGGCAGAACCGGATGCCCGCCGATCCCTGCATCAGGGGCTCGATGATCAGCGCCGCGACGGCCTGATTGTGATCCGCAAGCAGCGCTTCGAAGGCCGACAGGGCGCCCGCCTCGCGCTCGTCCGCCGCATCGTCGCCCTCGAAGGTCGCGGGATAGGGCAGCACGCGGACCCGGCACATCAGGTCCTTGAAGGCGCCGAACATCTGCGAACCGCGGCCGACCGACATGGCCCCCAGCGTGTCGCCGTGATAGCCGCCGTCGAAGGCAACCAGCATGCGCCGCCGCGGTTCGCCGCGATTGATCCAGGATTGGTAGGCGATCTTGAGCGCCACCTCGACCGAGGTCGAGCCGTCGTCGGAGAAGAACACGCGATTGAGATCGCCGGGCAGGAGGCCGGTTAACGTCTCGGCGAGATCGACCGCGGGCGCATGGGTGAAGCCCGCGAACATCACATGCTCCATCTGCTCGGCCTGGCGCGCGAGCGCCGCGTTGATCTTCGGATGCGCATGACCATGGGTGCAGGTCCACCACGAGGAGATCAGGTCGAGGATCTCGCGCCCGTCCGTGTCGAACAGTGAGGCGCCCTTGGCACGCGCGATCACGGTCGGGTCCACCTCCGTCCCGTGCTGGGTATAGGGATGCCAGACATAGCGCTTGTCGCGCGCGATCACGTCGCGCGCCGGCGGGGTCTGTTGACGGTTCGCAGTGTCGTTCACGGTCTCACCGTTGCAAGCTTCAAGAGATCGAACTCCGGCTCGATCGCCTTGAGCGCATCGCGGTTGACGGTTTCGAGCCAGGGAATCTCCGCAATGACTTCGATCTGGCCGTAGCGCTCGATTGCGGCGCGATTATGCGGCGTCTCCGGACCGGTGATGACCACGCCCGCGAGCGGCAAACCGCGCCGTCTGATCGCCTCAAGCGACAGCAGCGTGTGGTTGATGGTGCCGAGCGTGGAGCGTGCGACGAGGACGATGGGAAGATCGAGCTCCGCGGCAAGATCGATCATCGAGGCGTCGTCGGTGATCGGCACCATGAGACCGCCCGCGCCCTCGACGATCACCAGGCCATCGCAAGGCGGCAGCTCCAATTTCCGCATGTCGAGGGTCACGCCGGCACGCCGCGCCGCCTCGTGCGGCGCCAGCGCCTCCGGCAGGAGATAGGCCTCCGGCAAGATGTGTCCCAGCGGGAGCTCCGCGAGACGCTGAACCGTCGCGGAATCCGTCGCCGGCTCGCTCCCCGCCTGCACCGGTTTCCAATAGGACCCATCGAGATGGGTCAACAGCCAAGCCGAGACGAGGGTCTTGCCGACATCGGTATCGGTGCCTGTGACGAAAAAGCCGGACACGAGGGGTGAGACTCCAAAGGTTCCTGCCGGGGAGGGGCGACTTTATCGGCCAGAGCTTGCGAGGCAAGAGGCTGGACGCGAGCGTTGGTTTCAGGCGACAACATGCCGTCCATGCGTCGTTTCCTGTCCTTTTGCGTCCTCGCGCTCCTGATTTGCACCCCCGCCGTCGCGGCTGGCGGCAAGACCTTGCGCATGGCCTATGATGCCGACCCGGCCTCGCTCGATCCTCACGAGCAGCTCTCCGGCGCCACGCTCCAGCTTTCGCATCTCGTGTTCGATCCCCTCGTGCGCCGCCGCAATGACCTCACATTCGAACCCCGGCTGGCCAAGAGCTGGGAGCAGATCGACGCGCGCACGACACGCTTTCACCTGCGCGACGGCGTCAAGTTTCATTCCGGCCGCGTGATGACCGCCGATGATGTGGTTTGGACCTTCAACCGCCTGAAGCGGAGCCCCGACTTCAAGGCGCTGTTCGAGCCGTTCGAAGGGGCGACGGCCATTGACGCGCACACCGTCGATCTCGTCACCAAGGGGCCGTATCCGCTGGTGTTGAATTTGGCGACCTACATCTTTCCCATGGACCGCGAATTCTATTCGGGCACGGACGCACGCGGGCAGCCCAAGGATGCGGTGGTCAAGCATGGCTCGTCCTTCGCCGCGGCCAATATGAGCGGCACGGGTCCCTTCATCGTCACCAAGCGCGAGCAGGGCATCAAACTCGAGCTCAAGCGCTTTGCCGAGTATTGGGACAAGGACTCGCCCGGCAATGTGGATGAGATCGTTCTCACCCCGATCAAGGAGCCGGCCACGCGCGTCGCCGCACTCCTGGCCGGCGATGTCGACTTCATCGCGCCCGTGCCGCCGTCCGATCTGAAGCGCATCGAGGCGGCGCCGTGCTGCACGCTCATCGCCATCCCCTCGACCCGCGTGCTCACCTTCGAGTTGAACCAGGACCGTGTCGAAGCCTTCAAGGACAGCCGCGTCCGCAAAGCAATGAGCTATGCCATCAACCGGGAGGGCATCGCTAAGAAGATCATGCGCGGCTTCGCCACCGCCGCCGGTCAGCTGAGCCCGCCCGGCTATGACGGTCACGATCCGGAGCTCACGCCGCCTTACGATCTCGCCAAGGCCAAGGCCCTGATGAAGGCGGCCGGTTACGAGGACGGCTTCTCGGTGTCCATGGTCGCCCCCAACAACCGCTATGTGGGCGACGCGCGGATTGCCGAGGCGGTGGCCGCCATGCTCGCCAAGATCAACATCAAGGTTGATCTCCAGACCCTGCCGAAGGCGCAGTATTGGCAGCGCTTCGATGCGCGCGATGGCGACATTCTGATGATCGGCTGGCAGTCCGATACGCAGGACTCGGCGAATTTCTACGAGTTCCTGGTGATGACGCCGGACAAGGAGACGGGCTACGGCCAATACAATGCCGGGGCCTATTCGAACCCGGAGGTCGACCGGCTCACGCTTGAGACCCAGACCATGACCGACGAGCAGGCTCGCGCTGAAGTCCTCAAGGAGATCGAGCGCATCCTCTATGAGGACGCGGCGCTGCTGCCTCTGCAATGGCAGCATCTCGCCTGGGCGGCCCGAAAAAATGTGAAGATCGCCCCTGTGGTGAATGTCATCGACATGCCGTATCTCGGTGATCTCGTGATCGAATAAGAATCAAGGTTCTCTGGGGAGGGAAACATGCTGAAGAAGATCCTGCTGGTGCTGGTGGCGCTCGTTCTCGTGTTCGCGGTCGTCGTCGCGCTCCAGCCATCCGAATTCCACGTTGAGCGCTCCATCACCGTCGGCGCCCCGGCGTCGAAGGTGTTCGGCGAGGTGAACGACTTCCATAAATGGGATGCTTGGTCGCCTTGGGCAAAGCTCGACCCCAACTCCAAAGTGAGCTTCGAAGGCCCGCAGGCCGGTGAAGGCGCCGTGATGACCTGGGCGGGGAACAGTGAGGTGGGCGCCGGCAAGATGACCCTGGTCGAGAGCAAGCCCGACGAACTCGTGAAGATGAAGATCGACTTCACGGAGCCTTTCGAGGGGACCAGCGGCGCGCAGTTCGCCTTTAAGCCGGATGGCGACAAGACCACCGTGACCTGGAGCATGGACGACGACCACACCTTCCTGGAAAAGGCCATGTGCCTGATCATGAACGGCAAGGCGATGGTGGGCGAGCAGATGGAGCAGGGCCTCACCAAGCTGAAGCAGGTCTCTGAAAGCTAGGCGGAAACGCGCGCCCAGCCAGCCTTCTGATTGGTCAGCCTGACCCCCGTCGGCTATAGTCTTGAAGTGCGGCGTGCTTTACGCCGCGAGGACCACCAGGGGGGCGGCAACGCGATCGGAATTGCCCGCTGCGGGAATGAAGTGGGATTTCCTGAAGGCCGACACCAAGCCGCGGCTGCCTTTCAGCGCTCGCGCCGTCGCCATTATGGCGGCCATGGGCGCTGTCACCGGATTGATCTCGAGCCTCCCATCCCCCTTGCCGGAAATGCGATTGGACGAGGGCGGGCTTCTCCTCAATGCCGAAGGCGTGCCGCTTCACGCCGGCATCGCCTTCGGGGCCGGCATCGGCCTCATGATGTGGCTGTGGGTCACCCGCGATCCAGGCAAATGCCTGCTCGCCATGGCGCTCGTGCTGGTCGGCTGGCTCGCCGCAGTCAATACCGCGAACGATATATTCCAGGCGCTGGTCGGCTCGGAGTTGTTTGGCACGGTGCAGGGCGCCAAGGCGAACCGCGAGATCGCAGGCCTCCTTCTCGGTGGCGTAAGTGGCGGTGCCGTCGGCGCCGGGCTCACCGCGTTCGGCTCCGGCATTCCGGCCGAGCCTATTCGGCGGCCAAAGAGCTGGATCCTGATCGTGGCGGTCGGTGCTGCGCTCGGCGTGCTGCTTTACCCCGCGGCCGATCTCGGCGCGTTGTGGCTTCTCTTTGTGCCCTGGCAGGCGCTGGTCGCCGCGTCCATCGGCTTCGGTCTGACCCGGGCGTGATGCGTCCATGAACGCATTTGCCTCGGGCGCAGCCTTCATCGCGCGCCGTCTCGTCCAAGCGCTGCTCGTCATGCTGGCGATCCTGGTGATCGCCTTTGCCGTGCGCCAGAGCCTCGGCGATCCCTTGCGCGAGATCATGGGTCAGGCGGTGCCGGAATCCGAACGCGCCGCCTTGCGCCACGAACTCGGCCTCGATGCACCCTGGCCGGTGCAGTTCGTCCGCTATCTCGGCCAGGCCGCCACCGGCGACCTCGGCACATCCATCATCTACAAGAAGCCGACCGTCGAGGTGGTGCTCGCCAAGTTCCCGGCGAGTTTCGAGCTGGTGCTCGGCGCGAGCCTCATCGTGCTGCTTCTCTCATTGCCGGGCGGCATCTATAGCGCCGTGCGCCCCCGTAGCCTCGGTGCCAGGCTTGTCTTGGGGCTAAGCGTGCTTGGCATCTCCGTGCCGGTCTTTCTCACCGGCATCTTGCTCATCACGATCTTCTCGGTCTGGCTCGGCTGGCTGCCGGCATTCGGCCGCGGCGAGACGGTCGATCTCGGCGCGTGGCAGACGGGCCTCCTAACTCTCGACGGGCTGGAGCATCTGCTGCTGCCGGCGCTGACACTCTCCTCGATCATGCTGCCGCTGTTCATTCGGCTGGTGCGCGGCGCCATGCTCGATGAGCTCGGCCACGATTATGTACGCACCGCGCGCGCCAAGGGTGCCTCGCCCCTGCGCGTGTGGGTCGTCCATGCGCTGCGCAACGCCCTGCTGCCGCTCGTCGCCGTGGGCGGTCTCCAGGTCGGCACGCTCATCGCCTATACGCTTCTCACCGAGACGGTGTTCCAATGGCCGGGCATGGGGTTCCTCTTTCTTGAAGCCGTAACCCGCGCCGACATCCCGCTCATCACCACCTATCTCGTGCTGGTTGGTCTCTTGTTCGTGGTCGTCAACACGCTTGTCGACATGGTGAGCCTCGCGCTCGACCCGCGCGTCAGTCTCGAGGGGGGACGATGAGCGCGAGCGCGACACAAACGAATGCACGCGCCTTCGCCAATTTTGCCGGCGAACGGCCGGGCGCCATCCTCGCCGCCGTCGTGCTCGGTGTCGTGGCGCTGGCGTGTTTGTTCGCGCCGCTCATTGCCCCGCAAGACCCGTTCGATTTGGCAAGCTTCGATCTGCTCGACGCCGAGCTGCCACCGGTCTGGCAGGAGGGCAGCGATCCGCGCTTCATCCTGGGCACCGACGCCCAAGGCCGCGATCTCTTCAGCGCCATTCTCTACGGCGCGCGCATCTCGCTGCTGGTCGGCATTCTCGCCGTGGTCATCCAGTCGGCGATCGGCGTGTCGCTTGGTCTCCTGGCCGGGTATGTCGGCGGGCGGGTCGATAGCCTCATCACGCGCCTGGCCGACATCCAACTTTCCCTGTCCACTCTGATGATGGCGATCATCGTCATGGCGTTGTTTCGCGCCGGCCTTGGCGGCGAGGCCCTGAGCACGTTTGCCGTGCCGCTACTGGTCCTCGTCATCGGCTTGGCGGAGTGGCCCGTTTTCGCCCGCACGGCCCGCGCGGCCACCCTGGTCGAGGCCGCCAAGGATTATGTCCGGGCGGCCCGCGCAGTGGGGAGCACCGATTTGGCCATTGTGCACCGCCACATCCTGCCCAACATCCTCTCGCCCCTGGTCGTCATCGCCACCACGCAAGTGGCCGGCGCCATCATGGCGGAGGCGGCTTTATCCTTTCTGGGGCTTGGAATGCCGGTGACAAAGCCCTCCCTCGGCACGCTGATCCGCTCCGGCTATGACCTCATGTTCGCGGGCGCCTGGTGGGTCACGGTCTTGCCCGGGCTGGTGCTGATCGGGGTCTTGATCTCTATCAATGTCCTTGGGGATGCCTTGCGCGATGGGCTCGATCCGCGGAGTCGCGGCGGCTAGACCATAGAAATTGGGATGGTTAATCGGCCGCGGCCCTTGATCATTGGGGCCGCAGCGACCCATAAGGTATAGTGCACCAAGGCTTTCTGGCCATTTGAAGAACGTCGGCGCTTCGAACGGAGCCGCCGAGGAGGAGACGTCATGCAGACCCCGGACCCGGTCAATCCGGATCTCGTCTATTCTTTGCGCCGTGTCACGGAGCGCGCGGCCTGCGCCGCCTTTAACTGGATCGGGCGTGGCGACGCCGACGACGGCGGCCGCGCGGCACTCGAGGCCATGCGCAGTGCGCTGGGCGAGATCGACATCGACGCACGTGTGGTGATTGGCGAGGCGACGGCTGGCGAGGCGCCGCAGCCCCAACGCGGCGAACATCTCGGTCACGCAGGCGCCGCCTTCAAGGCCGACATCGCCGTCGATCCCGTCGAAGGCACGAGCTATCTGGTGCGCGGTCTCACCAACGCGCTTTCGGTCCTCGCCGTGGCGCCCCGCGGCGCCATGATGAATCCGGGTCCGGCCTTCTACATGGAGAAGTTCGTCGCCAGCGCGTCGGCGCGCGGCAAGATCGACCCGATCTGGCCCACGGCGAGGAAGCTCGAAGAGCTCGCCAAGATCCTCAACAAAGACATTTCCGATCTCACGGTGTTCGTGCTTGAGAAGCCGCGCCACCGCAATCTCGTCAGCGAAATTCTCGCGGCCGGCTCCCGCGTGGCGATGTATCCCGCGGGCGACGTTGCCGGCGCGCTGATGGCGGCCGTGCCGGGCTCGGGCATCGACGCCTTGATGGGAACCGGCGGCACGCCGGAAGGGGTCATGTCGGCCTGCGCCATCCGTGCGATCGGCGGGGAGTTCCTCGCCCGTCTCGATCCGCAACTTCAAACTGAGACCAAGGCGGTCAAGGACGCCGGCATCGATACCTCGCGGTGGTTCGAGCGCGACGAGCTCATCACCTCGGACGACCTTTTCTTCTGCGCGACCGGAATCACCACGGGCCTCATGCTCGAAGGGGTGGAGCGCAGCAAGAGCCACTACAAAGTGCAGACGATGATGATAACCGGGGCGACGGGCGAACGGCAGATCATGACGAGTTATGTGCCGACGGACCGTCTAGCGAGCGTGGCGGCTCGCGATGTCGCCTAACAAGCCATAGGGATAGGAACGCCTGGGAGCGGAGAATGCCCAAGCGAGTAGATCATCCGATCATCCTCGGTATCGTGGGTGATTCGGCATCGGGAAAGACGACCCTGTCGGCGGGTGTCGCCCAGATTCTGGGCGAGGAGCACTGCTCCGTCTTCTGCACCGATGACTATCATCGCTATACGCGCGAGGAGCGGAACTACGCGGGTCTGTCCGCGCTGGATCCGCGCGCGAACTATGTGGACGTCCTGGAGCAGCATCTGCGTCTGCTGCGCCGGGGTGAGCCGGTGCTGAAGCCCGTCTATTGCCACGCCCACGGTACTTTGGGCCGCCCGCGCTACTTCAAGCCCACCGAATTCGTCATCGCCGAAGGGCTGTTGGGCTACACCACCCGCGCCATGCGCGATTGCTACGACGTGAAGATATTTCTCGATCCGGAAGACGATCTCCGCGTCAAGTGGAAGATCCACCGCGATACAACCAGGCGCGGCTACAAGTTGGAGGAGGTGGTCGCTTCGCTCGAACGCCGCAAGCAGGACAGCCCGAATTTCATCCATCCGCAGCGGACCTTCGCCGACATCGTCATCCGCTTCCAGTCGCCCAAGGGCGCCAACGGCTCCGATACCCAGCTCGATGTCCGCCATCTCCTCCGCCCGACTCTGCCGCATCCCGATTTTTCGCCGCTTTTCGATGGGACGAGCAATGCCGGGCTCCATCTGGAGCTCTCGCGTGATAGGGACGGAAAACCCGTCGACGTACTTGAGATCAACGGCAATATCTCCGACAAGAGGGCCGAGCGGATCGAGGATCTGCTGTGGAATCTCATCCCGGAGGCGGGCCATCTGCGCGACCAGGTCGGTCGCATCGACGTAGATGGCGCCAATGGCGCGAATAAGAGCCACCCGCTGGCGCTGACCCAGCTTCTTGTGGGCTATCACGCGGTCAAGGCGGCGATGGGCGTCCGCGCCTACTAAGCTTTCGGATTTGGGAGACAATAGATGGGTGAGGCCCTGATGCAGGACCGGGCAATGGCCGAAGCAACACATAAAGATATGGCGAACGCCATCCGCGCCCTCGCCATGGATGCGGTGCAGAAGGCCAACTCCGGTCATCCCGGCATGCCCATGGGCATGGCCGACGTCGCCACGGTCCTGTTCACCCGCTTCTTGAAGTTCGACGCCGCGCATCCGGACTGGCCCGACCGCGACCGCTTCGTGCTGTCGGCCGGTCATGGCTCGATGCTGCTCTATGCGCTCCTCTACCTCACCGGCTATCCGGGGATGGACATAGAGCAAATCAAGAATTTCCGTCAGCTCGGCGCGCGCACGGCGGGGCATCCCGAATATGGTCATGCGCCGGGCATCGAGACGACCACTGGGCCTCTCGGGCAGGGCATCGGCAACGCGGTCGGCATGGCGCTTGCCGAGCGTCTCCTCAATCAGCGCTACGGCGACGACATTGTCAGCCACCACACCTACTGCATCGCCGGCGATGGCTGCCTCATGGAAGGCATCAGCCAGGAGGCGATCTCGTTTGCCGGCCATCTCAAGCTCGGCCGGCTGATCCTTCTGTTCGACGACAACCACATCTCGATCGACGGAACGACGGACCTTGCCGTCTCCGACGATCAGCTCGAGCGGTTTCGGGCGTCGAACTGGCATACCGCCGCGGTGGACGGGCATGACCCGCAAGCTATCGCGCTGGCCATCGAGAATGCGCGCGGTGTCACCGATCGGCCCTCGATCATCGCCTGCCGCACCGTCATCGGCTATGGCGCGCCGAAGAAGGCGGGAACCTCTTCCACCCACGGTTCGCCGTTGGGCGATGAGGAGATCGCCGGCGCCCGCGAACACCTGGGCTGGTCTTACCCGCCCTTCGAGGTGCCGGAGCGGATTCTAGCGACGTGGCGCGCGGCGGGTGCACGGCACAGCGCGGCCCACGAGACCTGGACCGAGGCGGCGGGGCGTCTCGATGCGGCCTCCCGCGAACACCTCATCGAGCCGATCGACGCCAAAGTGGCCGAGGACATTTCCCGCGCCGTTGCCGGGATCAAGACCGACTTCGCCGCCGAGGGCGCCAAGCTCGCCACGCGTCAGTCCTCGCAGAAAGTTCTGGAGCGGCTGATGCCTGTCGTGCCCGGTCTGATCGGCGGCTCGGCCGATCTGACGGGCTCCGTCGGCACGCTCACCAAGCAGCATGCCATCGTCAAGCCCGGCGATTTCGCCGGCAATTACATCCATTACGGTGTCCGCGAGCATGCCATGGCCGCCGCCATGAATGGCCTCACGCTCCATGGCGGCATCGTGCCCTATGGCGGCACCTTCCTTGTGTTCTCCGATTATTGCCGCCCCTCGATCCGTCTCTCGGCGCTCATGGGGCAGCGTGTGGTCTATGTGATGACCCACGATTCCATCGGCCTTGGCGAGGACGGCCCGACCCACCAGCCGGTGGAGCAACTGGCGGCGTTGCGTGCCATCCCCAATCTCGCCGTGATGCGGCCGGCCGACTCGGTCGAATGCGCCGAATGCTGGGAGATTGCGTTGCTGTCCAAGGACAGGCCGACGATCCTGTCGCTGACCCGCCAAGGCTTGCCGTTGCTGCGGACCACGCCCACGGACGAGAATCTCTCCGCTAAAGGCGCCTATGTGCTGGTGGAGCCCGAAGGCGTTAGGGACGTGACCCTGCTGGCCACGGGCTCGGAGGTTTCTTTGGCCCTCGATGCCGCAAAAATGCTGCAAGGCGAGGGCATCAAGGCCGCGATCGTGTCCATGCCTTGTTGGGAGCTGTTCGACGCCCAGGACGAAGCCTACCGGCAAGCGGTCCTAGGCACCGCGCCCAGGGTGGGGGTCGAGGCGGCTATCGAGTTTGGCTGGCAGAAATGGCTCGGCCCCAAGGGCGCGTTTATCGGCATGCGCGGATTCGGCGCGTCTGCCCCGGCACAGGAGCTTTATAAGCATTTCGGAATCACCCCGGAGGCCGTGGCGGCCGCGGCCCGTGATCTGATCGTCAAGAAGTAGAGGTAGGGGAGGAAATGGCTAATACGCGCGTCGCCATCAATGGATTTGGCCGAATCGGCCGGCTGACTTTCAGGGCTTTCCTGGAGGCGGGCCGGAAGGATCTTGAGTTTGTCGCGATCAACGATCTCGGCTCCGCCGACATGAACGCGCTGCTGCTCGAGTTCGACAGCGTGCATGGACGATTTCCCGGAGAGATCGCCGTGGCCGACGGCCGCCTCAAAGCCGACGGGCAAGACGTCGCGGTTCTGTCGGAGGCCGATCCCGAGAAGCTCCCGTGGCGCGACCTCGGTGTGGATATCGTGATGGAGTGCACCGGCCGGTTCACCAAACGAGAAACGGCCGCCCAGCATTTGGACGCCGGCGCCAAGCGCGTGCTGGTGTCCGCGCCATGCTCGGGCGCCGACCTCACCGTGGTCTATGGCGTCAACGACGACAAGCTCACCCAAAAAGATCACGTGGTGTCCAACGCCTCGTGCACGACCAATTGCCTCGCGCCGGTGGCCGAGGTGCTGCATAAGGCGGTCGGCATCGAGCGCGGCTACATGACCACGATCCACGCCTATACGGGCGATCAGCGCACCGTGGACACGTTGCACTCCGATCCGCGCCGGGCGCGTGCCAGCGGCGTCAATTTGATCCCGACCTCGACGGGCGCCGCCAAGGCCCTCGGCCTCGTGCTGCCCGAGCTGGAAGGCAAGCTCGACGGCGCCTCGATCCGCGTGCCGGTGCCCAATGTCAGCCTCATCGATCTGACTTTCCAGTCCTCGCGCCCGACCACGGTGGAGGAAATCAACGCCGCGATGGTCAAGGCCGCGTCCGCGGCCCCGCTCGCGGGTGTTCTCGGGGTTAACGATAAGCCGCTGGTTTCATCGGACTTCAACCATGACCCCCTAAGTTCCGTCTTCGATTTGACGGGTACCCAGGTCATCGACGGCACGTTCTGCCGCGTGGTGTCTTGGTACGATAACGAATGGGGCTTCTCCAACCGCATGAGCGACACCGCCGTCGCGATGGGACGTTTGATATGAGTTCTGAACTGAGTATGTCTGAAGTCGACCTTTCCACCATCAAGACCATCGACGATCTCGATGTGAAGGGTAAGCGCGTGCTCGTGCGCGCCGACCTCAACGTGCCGATCGAAGACGGCGAGGTTGCCGACGACACGCGCATCAAGCGTGTGCTTCCCACCATCTCGAAGCTCAAGCAGGGGGGTGCCAAAGTCATCCTCATGTCCCATCTGGGACGCCCGAAAGGCGAGCGCTCGCCTGAGACGTCCTTGCGGCCGGTCGCCAAGCGCGTGGAAGAGCTTTTGAACGGTGGGCCCGTGCTGTTCTTGGACGACTGTGTGGGCGCCGACGTGGAGAACGGACTCAAAGCGCTCGGCGAGGGCGATGTCGCCGTGCTGGAGAACCTGCGCTATCACAAGGGCGAGACCACCAACGATGTCGCGTTCGCCAAACAGCTCGCCGCGCTCGGCGATATCTATGTGGACGATGCGTTTTCCTCCGCCCATCGCGCGCACGCCTCGGTCGAGGCTATCGCGCATCTCATGCCGGCTTATGCGGGCAAGTTGATGATGGCGGAGATCAACGCGCTTCGCAGCGCGCTTGCCGACCCCAAGCGGCCGGTCATGGCCGTCGTCGGCGGCGCCAAGGTTTCGACCAAGATCGACGTGTTGAAGAATCTTGCCACCTGCATGGATGTGCTTGTGGTCGGTGGCGGCATGGCCAACACGTTGCTCAACGCCCAAGGCGTGAATGTGGGAAACTCGCTCTACGAGCCTGACTTCGTGGAGACGGTGAAGGAGGTCTTGGCCTCGGCGAAACGCGCGGGCTGTGAAATCCTGTTGCCTGTGGACGAAGTCGTGGCCAACGAGCTTGCGCCAGGCACGGAGTGGAAGGTGTGCGACGTCAATGCGATCCCGACCGATATGATGGTGCTCGACCAGGGCCCGAAAAGCCTCGAGCGCTTGAAGGAGCGGCTTGCTGAGATGAGCACGCTGTTGTGGAACGGCCCGCTCGGCGCATTCGAGGTTGCGCCGTTCGGCAAGGGGACGTTGGCGCTTGCCGAGGAGTCGGGGCGCCTGTCTAAAGAGGGCAAGCTCGTCAGCATTGCTGGTGGCGGGGATACCGTGCGGGCTTTGAACATGGTCGGCGCGACTCCGGACTTCACCTATGTCTCGACCGCCGGCGGCGCCTTCCTCGAATGGCTGGCCGGCCGGCAATTGCCTGCCGTGATTGCGCTGTCGAGCAACCAAGCGCCGAAGCAGACGGCGGTCGCATAGCGCGTCTCTCTCTCAGCGGCGCCCGAAGGGATTGACCAAGGGATTGACCATGGCCGGAGACATCATCATTGCGCCGTCGATCCTCTCGGCCGACTTCGCCAAGCTTGGCGAGGAGGTCAGGGCGATCGACAAGGCCGGCTGCGACTGGATCCATATCGACGTGATGGATGGTCACTTCGTGCCCAACATCACCATCGGCCCGGACGTGGTGAAGGCGCTTCGGCCCCATTCCGACAAGGTGTTCGACGTGCATCTCATGATCGCGCCTTGCGATCCTTATATCGAGGCGTTCGCGAATGCCGGGTCCGACATCATCACCGTGCATGCGGAGGCCGGACCGCATCTCGACCGCTCGCTCCAGCACATAAGGAGCTTCGGCAAGAAGGCGGGCGTCAGCCTCACGCCGTCCACGCCGGAGACGGTCATCGAATACGTGCTCGACAAGGTCGACCTGATCCTCGTGATGACGGTCAATCCCGGCTTCGGCGGCCAGGCCTTCATCCCCGAACAGCTCCCCAAGATGCGCGCCATCCGTGAGATGATCGGGGAACGTCCCATCCATCTCGAAGTGGACGGCGGCATCAACGTGGAGACGGCGCCGCTCGTGGCGGAGGCTGGCGCCGACGTGATCGTGGCAGGCTCCGCCGTGTTCAAGGGCGGCGCCTATGCGCAGAACATCGCCGCCATCCGTGACGCGGCGATGCGTGCCCGCGCCGCGGCCTGATGATTCAGTTTGGGACTTACCGCGCGGTCGTTTTCGACCTCGACGGAACACTCGCCGATACGGTCGGTGATCTCACCACCGCGCTCAATCGAACGCTCCTCGAGCGCGATCTGCCGCCGCATCCGGAACAGGCCGTGCGCGGCATGGTCGGCGGCGGCCTCGCCAAGCTCCTGGAGCGCGGACTTGCCGCCCATGGCGTATCCCTCGGCCCGGCGGCACACGAGGCGGTGCTGAGCCGCTTCGTCGCTCACTACGCGGCAAACCCGGCTGAGCGCTCCACGCTCTATCCGGGCGCACGCGAAACCCTGGACGCGCTGCGCGCGGCGGGCCTTGCCTGCGGGCTTTGCACCAACAAGCATGAGGCCATTGCCCGCGATCTCCTGCACAGTCTCGGCATCGCCGAGTCCTTCGGCGTCATTCAAGGGAGCGATGCCGGGTTCCCGCGCAAGCCCGACCCGGCGGGGCTCGTCCATGTGGTGAAGGCGTTGGGTGCGGCGCCGGAAAGCGCCCTCATGGTCGGCGACAGCCGTACGGACCTGCAAACGGCCCGTGCCGCCGGCCTAAAGGGCGTGGTTCTCGTTTCCTATGGTTACTCCGTGACCCCGGTCACTGAGCTCGGGGCCGACGCCGTGATCAATCATCTTCACGACTTGGTTCCGGACCTTGCTCTTACCACGGGAGCGCAATAGCTAGACGCCATGGATGTCACCTATCTCGGCGCCCTCATTGCGGGCCTCTTGAGCTTTCTCAGCCCGTGCGTGCTGCCGCTCGTGCCGCCTTATTTGTGTTTCCTTGGCGGCACGACATTCGACCAGCTCACCGGCGAGGACGAGACGCCGGCCCATGTCTACCAGACGGTGGTGCTCTCCTCGGTCGCCTTCGTGCTCGGCTTCACCACGGTGTTCGTCATCTTGGGCGCCACGGCGACGGTGCTGGGCCAGCTGGTGGTGGTGAACCTGCCGCTCCTCGCCAAGATCGCCGGCGTTATCATCATCATCGCCGGGCTTCACTTTCTCGGCGTCATCCACATTCCGCTGCTGCACCGCGAGGCGCGCTACCACGCCGATACGCGCCCCGCGGGGCTCGTCGGTGCCTATGTCATCGGACTGGCCTTCGCCTTCGGGTGGACGCCATGCATCGGGCCGGTGCTCGGCGCGATCCTGGCGGTGGCCGCGGGCGAGGACTCCGTGCGCCAAGGGGTCAGCCTGCTGTTTGTCTATTCTCTCGGGCTCGGCATCCCCTTCATTCTCGCCGCTGTCGCCATCCGGCCGTTCATGAGCGTACTTCAGCGTTTCCGCGGCCATCTGGCCGTGATGGAGAAAGTGCTCGGCGCCTTCCTCGTGCTCACCGGCGTCCTCTTCCTCACCAACTCCATGACGTTGATCGCCGGCTGGATCCTGCAAACCTTCCCGTCGCTTGCCACCATTGGCTGACGATGGGGGTTGCTCTGAGGCGCCAGCAGTGAATAGTGGCGCGCCATGACAGCACTGAAGACCGCGATCGCGCTCACCGTCGCCGGCTCGGACTCGTCGGGCGGCGCCGGCATCCAAGCCGACATCAAGACCTTCTCGGCGCTTGGCGTCTATGGCGCGAGCGCCATCACCGCGCTCACCGCCCAGAACACCAAAGGCGTGGACGCGGTCATGGCCGTGCCGCCTGAGTTCGTGCTGGCCCAGATGCGCGCCGTGGCAAGCGATCTTGCCGTCGGCTCGATCAAAATCGGCATGCTGGCGACCGGTTCCATTGTCGAGGCGGTGGCGGACGGGCTCGATGCGTTCCCCGGCGTGCCCGTGGTGCTCGATCCGGTCATGGTTGCGACCAGCGGCGATCCGCTGCTCGATGAGGACGCCGTGGACCTGCTGAGGACCAGGCTGATGCCGCGCGCGACGATCATCACGCCGAATCTGCGAGAGGCCGCCGCTTTGCTCGGCGAGCCCGGCGAAAGCCGCGAGAAAATGCTGGAAGGCCGGGCCCAGCGCCTACGCGACAGCGGTGCGCGCGCGGTGTTGCTGACGGGCGGCGAATCCATCGCCGAGACGGCCCTCGACATCTTCGTGGACGAGAGGGGCGTTCAGCGCATCGAGGCCCCACGCGTGATGACCGAAAACACGCACGGTACGGGTTGCACGCTGTCAGCGGCCATCGCCGCGGAGCTTGCCAAGGGCGAGACGCTGGACAAGGCGGTCAAGATCGCCAAGCTCTACGTCACCGCCGCGATCATCGCCGCCGACGAAATCGACGTGGGTAAGGGTCGAGGGCCCGTGCACCACTTCCATGCGCTGTGGCCGAAGCCTGAAGGCGCTTAACTCTCCGCCACGACTTTTGCGTGCTGTGCGCCCAGGCCCTGCACGCGCAGCACCATCTCGTCGCCGGGCTTCAGGAAAACGCGCGGGTTGCGCGCCATGCCCACGCCGGGCGGCGTGCCCGTGGTGATCACGTCCCCGGGCTCGAGGGTCATATACGTGCTGATATAGCTCACGAGATCGGCCACGCTGAAGATCATGGTCGAGGTGTTGCCCGTCTGCATCCGCGCGCCATTGAGGTCGAGACTAAGATCGAGATTTTGCGGATCGGGCACCTCGTCCGTGGTGACCAGCCAGGGGCCCAGCGGGCCGAACGTGTCATGGCTCTTGGCCTTGATCCATTCGCCGGGGCCGCCCTTTTGCAGGCTCCGCTCGGAGACGTCGTTGCCGATGCAATAGCCCGCCACATAGTCGAGGGCGGTTTCTGTCGCGACGCGCTTCGCCCGGGTGCCGATGACCACCGCGAGCTCTACCTCGTAATCCATGCGCTTGAAGTCCACAGGCGCCAGCACCGGATCGTCGGGGCCTGAAATGCACGAGGTTGCCTTGGTGAACACGATGGGCACTTCGGGGATTGGCATGCCGGTCTCCTCGGCATGGTCGCGATAGTTGAGGCCGATCCCGAGGAACTTCGGGACCCGGCCGATAGGCGCCCCGAGCCGCGGGGTCCCTTCAACCTGAGGCAGCGTTTCCGGGTCGATCGCCTTGAGACGATTCAGGCTTTCCGCCCCGAGCACGTCGCCCGCGATGTCGGTGACCACCCCAGACAGATCGCGGATCTGTCCGTTGCCGTCCAAAAGTCCGGGCTTTTCCTGCCCATATGCGCCAAACCGTACCAGCTTCATTGTCTTCCCCCGGCCATGTTTTGCTGCATGATGCACACCGGAGCCGGAGCTGCAACGGGGCGCCATCGCATCCGACTTCTCCTCCAAGCATATTTTAGAGACTCAAATCAGAGGAATGGACGGCATGGGATTTCGCCTGCTTTCGCGCATCGTCGGCAAAGTGCTCATCGTGGCGGTGCTGGGAGCGGGTTTCACGGCCGCGCCGACTCATGCGGGATCGGCCAATCCGTATCAGCAGTTGGACGGATATTGGTCGGGAGGCGGAACCGTGATGCCGCTGAAGGGCAATGCGGAGAAGGTGAGCTGTGTCGCGACGTACAAGACCGTGGGCGCCGCGGTGACACAGAACGTCCGCTGTGCCGGTGTCGAGCACAAGTTTTCCGCCAGCTTCCAATTGACCATACAGGGCGGCAAGATCAGCGGCGCCTGGGCTGAGCAGCTTTACGCCGCCTCCGGCGGGGTCAGCGGCACGGCGAGTGGAAGCTCGATCCGGGCGCGGCTCAGCGGTCAGAAATTCGCGGGCCGGATGAGCATCAACGTGTCGGACCAGCGCCATACCATCAACATCGTGCAGCTCGACCGGGGGTCTGGGGCCTACCGTCCAGTCGCCTCCGTCTCGCTGCATCGATAGGGCTGTGGCCCGTCCGCCCCGGGTCGTTGCCCAAGTGCAACAGGTGCCTAGAAAGTTGCCGCCTCAAGAGCGGCCCCGGTCTCGCCCCACGCGTGCAGACCATGCCCTGAAGCTCCTCCTTCAACCGGTGCGAGAGCGGCATAACTAGCTGATTTAATGGTAGAAAAGTCCGCGTGCCTAGACACCCAGAGCGCATTTTTGCATTTCCGCAACAGTGCGATAGCGATCTGCATTTCCACCCTGACGGATTGTTGAAGCGTGGGGCTGGCCTGCGCTAGCTTTGCCTTACGAACACGGGGGACGGGCTGGGGGGCCTTCTTCTTCCGGGAACGGACCCGAAAGAGCCAGAGGACTGAAGCAAGACCAAAACGACGGCTCAGGGAAAAAAATGGGGGGGCGAGTCGAAGCCCGCTGATAAGGCGCAAGCCTTTCGCGTTCGGCTCGTTTCGCAGGGAAGACCGGCCCGGCTTGTCCGGGCCGGTTCTTTTTTGGCCGCCTGAAAAGTTTGTTCTGTCCCCCGCTTCATCACGCCACAAGCGTCAAATCCCGAGCCGCGCCAGGGTGCGGTCGATCCCCGACACATAGCTTTCCCCGAACAGCCTGACATGCACCAGCGTGGGGTAGAGGTTGTAGAGATCCCGGCGCACCTCATGGAAGCCGGGCTCCAGCGGCGCCAGACCCTCATAGGTTTCGAAGAACGCATCGCCGAACGTCCCGAACATGGTGGTGAAGGCGAGCTCGATCTCGCGATGCCCAAACGAGATCGCGGGGTCCACGAAGCCAGCAATGCGGTTCCCCTGCACAAGCAAATTGCCCGTCCACAGATCGCCATGGAGCAGGCTGGGATGAGGCGGCTCCAACAGATAGTCGTCAAGCGGTTCCGCGAGCGTCTCGATGCGCGACAAGAGTGCCGCCGGCAGCCAGCCGTCTTCGTGCGCGGCGCGGGCCATGTGCAGAAGACGGTAATCACGAAAGAACGGCACCCACCGAGCGCTTTCCGGATTGGGTTGGGCGAGGGGCCCGATCAGCGTGTTCCGCGCATAGCCGAAGCTCGGCCGCGGTATGGCGTGCAGGCTTGCGAGCAGCCGCGCCGCGCCGCGCTCCACCGCGGGCGTGATTGGGCCGCCATCGTTGTCGATGAAATCCATCACCAACAAGCCGGCTTCGGCCAGGTGAACCTGCGGCACGGGCAAGTCCGACAGCCGCGCCAGTTCGCCGAGCATGTAGCCTTCGAGTGCCAGGCTCGGACCTGAATCACCGGCCCGTGCCTTCACGGCCAAATGGCGCCCGTCCTCGAGCCGCACCGCAAGTCCGGTCAGCCCGAAGCCGACGGGCAGGGGCGCCGTCTCGATGATTGGAGACCCAAGCGCCGCTTCAAGGCGCGCCTGCAAGCTGCCCTCGTTCATAACGCGCCGCTCGCCACGTTGCCGCTCCTCGTCAAATTCCGCTCGCCGACCGGCGGCGTCTGCGACAGATTACAGCGTCAGGGTGGCCTAAGCCTGACAACAAACTGCCATTGTCTCCGGCTGAGATCGGAGAGTCTGAGCGCAGAACGGCGCGCCGTCGCCTTGATCGGCAAAGGAGTGACCAGAATGCCTACCGTCACGACCAAAGATGGTGTCGAGATCTTCTACAAGGATTGGGGTTCGGGGCAGCCGATCGTTTTCAGCCATGGCTGGCCGCTCTCCGCGGACGATTGGGACGCGCAGATGATGTTCTTCTTGAACAAGGGCTACCGCGTTATTGCCCACGACCGGCGGGGCCATGGGCGTTCGAGCCAGACCGACAGCGGTCACGACATGGACCACTACGCCGACGATCTCGCGGCGCTGACCAAGCATCTCGATCTCAAGGACGCCATCCATGTGGGCCATTCCACCGGCGGCGGCGAGGTCGTGCACTACATCGCCCGTCACGGCGAGGATAGGGTGTCGAAGGCGGTCATCATCAGCGCGGTACCCCCGCTGATGGTCAAGACGGAGGCTAATCCGAACGGCCTGCCCAAGTCGGTGTTCGACGACTTCCAGACCCAGCTCGCCGCGAACCGCGCCCAGTTCTACTACGACGTGCCCGTCGGCCCGTTCTATGGCTACAACCGGCCCGGCACGCAGCCGCAGCCGGGCGTGATCACGAACTGGTGGCGGCAGGGCATGATGGGCGGCGCCAAGGCGCATTACGACGGCATCGTGGCCTTCTCGCAGACGGACTTCACCGAGGATTTGAAGAAGATCACCGTGCCCGTGCTGGTGATGCACAGCGAGGACGATCAGATCGTGCCTTATGTCGCGGCGGGCCCTCTCTCGGCGAAGCTGCTGCAGAACGGAACCTTGAAGACCTACAAGGACCTGCCCCACGGCATGATCACCAGCCACGCGGAGACCGTCAACGCAGACCTCTTGGCGTTCATCGCGGGGTAGCGTCGGAGCGGCTCGGGTTAACCAAAGGCGACCGCGGATGTCACAAGCCTGATACAAAATCACCTTAACTCGCAACGTATCGTGCTGGACACACCAACCGAAGATGACGCGCAGAACGATGCCGAGACAAGGCAGTTCAGAGCGCTCTTTATTTCCGATATACATCTCGGGACCAAGGCTTGTCAGGCCGAAGCATTTCTCGACTTCTTGCGCTTCCACCATGCCCCCCGCATCTACCTGGTCGGCGACATCGTCGACTTCTGGCGCATCCGGCGCGGCATTTATTGGCCGCAAGCCCACAACGACGTGCTGCAAAAGCTCCTGCGCAAAGTCCGCAAAGGCACCGAGCTCGTCTACATCCCGGGCAACCATGACGAGGCGATGCGCGACTATTGCGGCTCGCAATTCGGCGGCGTCGCCATCGAGCGCCAGACCATTCATGTCGGCGCCGACGGCCGGCGCTATCTCATCATGCATGGCGATGAATTCGACGTGGTCGTCCGCTACGCCAAGTGGCTCGCCTTCCTAGGGGACTGGAGCTACACGATGGCACTGTGGTTCAACACCCATCTCAATGTGGTGCGCCGCTGGTTCGGCATGCCCTATTGGTCGCTATCGGCCTATCTGAAGCACAAGGTCAAACGCGCGGTGAACTATATCGGCGAGTTCGAGCAGGCTCTCGCGCAAGAGGCACGCCGGAACGGTGCGCAAGGCGTGATCTGCGGCCATATCCACCACGCCGCCATGCGCCAGGTCGGTGACGTCATCTACATCAACACCGGGGACTGGGTCGAAAGCTGCACGGCCGTCGTCGAGACCGAAGAGGGGATTTTCGAAATCATCCGCTGGAACCCGCATACGGGCGTGCATGGGGCCGATGCTCCGGCCAAGGAGTTAGAGGCTGCTGCTTGATGCGCATCCTCGTCGCTACCGATGCCTGGCATCCCCAGGTGAACGGCGTGGTCCGCACCTATGAGCGGCTCGCCCAGGAGCTTCCGAAACTCGGTGCTGAAGTCAGCTTCCTCGTGCCCTCGCTGTTTCGGACGCTTCCGTGTCCCACATACCCTGAGATCAGGCTGGCGCTTGTCGGCCCGCGTGGGATCGCCCGTCACATCGAGACGGTGAAGCCGGACTTCATCCATATCGCGGCGGAAGGACCGATCGGACTGATGGCGAGGCAGTATTGCCGCAGGATGAAGCGCCCCTTCACCACGAGTTATCACACTCGCTTTCCCGAATATGTTTCGGCGCGCCTCCCGGTCCCGGAATCCTGGTGCTACGCCTTCCAACGGCGTTTCCACAACAGCGGTGCCGGCATCTTCGTCGCCACGCCGTCAGTTGAGGCCGATCTCAAGGCGCGCGGGTTCGAGCGCATGATGCGCTGGTCGCGCGGTGTGGACTTGGAGCTTTATCGGCCGCGCAGCGTGCGGCTGTTCGGCGAGCAGCCGGTGTTCCTCTATGTCGGCCGCATCGCCGTGGAGAAGAACATCAAGGCGTTCCTGGACCTCGATCTGCCCGGGCGAAAAGTCGTGGTGGGCAGCGGTCCACTGGCCACCGTTCTCCAGCGGCGCTATCCCGATGTGCTGTTCACCGGCCCGAAAGAAGGCGAGGCGCTGGCGGAAGCCTATGCCTCCGCGGATGTGTTCGTGTTCCCCAGTCTCACCGATACTTTCGGGCTCGTACTGCTGGAGGCTCTGGCCAGCGGCGTGCCCGTCGCCGCCTTTCCTGTCAGCGGGCCCAAGGATGTGCTGACCGACCCCAGATGCGCGGTCATGGATACCGACCTCCAGGCTGCTGCGATCCAGGCACTTAAGCTCGATCGCGACGCGGCGCGCGAGCATGCGCTGCTCTACAGTTGGGAGAATTCGACCCGGCAATTCGTCGACAATGTCCTGGCTGCCCACAATCTGGGCCTGCCGGAGCGGCGCCGGCTTTTGCCCCGCTTGCGCCGCCGGCGGTCGCCGAACAAGAAAACGGCCCGATCGGGGGGGGATCGGGCCGTCTCATTCTCATGCGTCAGTTTGGGGGACGCTTTGGGGGAATTTGCGTCCACCCAAAGATGGTTAGCAGCCCGTGCCTTTTCAAGGGGAGGGAGGCCAACTTGTCGCACCTTACGCGATAAGTCACTGATTTAGCGGAAAATAATTTCTATCCGAACAGCGCGGCGCGCTTGACCGCATGGAGATCGGAAAGGCTCAAGGGCCCTGGCCGCTCGAACCGAGCACCCTGGGATCCCTCGGGCGGCCGTCGACCTTCTGTCTCGGCCCCGGACGCCGCCTCGGCGGCATGCTCTCGGCTCAACATTGCGTCGATGTCATCCTGTCCCAGGCCCTCGCCGTCCCGCGGCGGCCCGTTCAACAGCGGGCTGCCCTGATCGGCGCCATCCTCTATCACCGTGCCGGCCCCGCTGGTCCGGTGCGGGATGCCGTCCTTGCCCCAGACGCCGATCATGGCGTTGATGCGCCGCTCGATGTGACGGAGCGCGCGCACCACCTTAGCGGTCCGCTGTCCGGTGATGTCCTGGAACGAGCAGGCGGTGTAGATATCGATCGCGCGCCGGTCGAGCTGGTCGCAGAACGCGGTATCGATGCCTCTCTCCCGCAGTGTCCAGGCAACCTCTTGCACGTCTTCGGCGGCCGAAAGGATCTCGGAGGTGGCCTTCTCGGTCGCCTCGACGATTTGGTCGAGCTCTTCCGTCGCATCGGTGATCTGCTTGTCGAACGCCTGGGGCGGGCGGAGCTGGGCGATCTCCCGCCGCGTCCGGACGATGGTGTCGCTGATCTCCATGAGTTCGGCGATAACGCTCGCGAAGCCGGCTTGCCGCTGCGGCTTGAGCACAGCGGATTCCAGCCTGGCGATGGCGTCGAGCATGAGCTGTGTCTCGGGGGTGCGGTTCCGCCGCACATACTCGGCGAGAAACCAGCGGCCAAGCGGCGTCCCACTGAGTGTTGCCTCAAGGGCGGCATACTCCTGCGCCAACCCGAGCTTGGGCCGCGTTGCGGTGCGCTGCGCAGGGGCGCGCTTTGGGGCTCGTTCCGGCATGGTAATGGCGAAGCTACCTGATTCGAGCTAAGGGCCGAACGTAACAGGCAACTTAACAGGCTAAGGGCAGGGGATTCGTTAACGTCTATGACACGCCAAGCTTCAGCGTCTGCCCGCGGGCCATCCCTCGCATGGCGGCTCGGCTTTCTCTACGCCGCGCTGTTCTTGGTGGTCGGCTGCTATCTGCCTTACCTGCCGGTATGGCTGAAATGGCGGACGCTGGAGGCCGACCAGATCGCCATTCTGCTCGCCGCGCCGCTCTACGTCCGGATCGTGTTCACCCCGGTCATCAGCTTCGCGGCCGACCGGCTCGGCGGCCGCCGTCTCATCCTCATGGTCCTGGCCTGGGGCTCGCTCGGCTCGTTCGTGCTGCTGTGGGCGTCCGCGGGCTTCTGGCAAATGCTGCTTGCCGCGATCCTGCTTGCCATCAACTGGACGACCATCATGCCGTTGATCGAGACGGTGGCGATCAGCGGTATCCGCAAATCCGGTCTCGACTATGGGCGCGTGCGGCTGTGGGGCTCGCTAAGCTTCATCGCGGCGAGCCTCGGGGCCGGGTTTGTCATCCAGCTTTGGGGGCCCGGTGCGGTCATGCCGCTGCTCCTTGCCGCGACCTCGTTGCTGGTGGTCGGCTCCTATCTCGTCCCGCGTGATCTGACGAGCACCGAGAGGGTGGCGGCCGCGCCCGTCCGCCGCTTGCGGCTCAGAGACGCCTTCGCGCTCACCCATGCGCCGCTGTTCCTGCTGTTCTTGCTCGCCGCGAGCATGATCCAGGGCAGCCACGCGCTTCTCTACGCCTTTGGCTCGCTCCACTGGCGGGCGCAAGGCTATTCCGGCGGCACCATCGGCGCCCTGTGGTCCATCGGCGTTGTCGCCGAGGTCGCCCTGTTTGCCATGTCGGGGCGGGTCATGGCGTTTGCGGGGACGGCACGGCTCATGATCCTCGCCGGGCTTGCGGCCACGCTGCGCTGGAGCTTCCTCGCCATCGATCCGCCGTTGTGGGCTACGGGGCTGCTTCAGATCCTGCATGCCCTAAGCTTCGGCGCCACCCATCTTGCCGCCATCCATTTTCTCACCCATGCGGTGCCGGAAGACCGCGGTGCTACGGCGCAAGGTCTCTATGCCGCGGTGGTCGCCGGTCTGGTCATGGGCTCGCTGACCTTGGCCTGCGGTCCCCTCTACCGGATGCTTGGCGGCGAGGCTTACGCCGTCATGGCCGTGCTTGCGGCCTGCGGCACGGCCGCCGCCGTGACGCTGCGGCAGCGCTGGCATGGGGGGCTCGTCGTCGGGGCTCAGCCCCAAAGCGCGGGCGAGGGCGGAAAGACCATGCCCGCCTCGTAAAACAGCCCGGACTCCCGGTCGCGTTCGAGCAGAAGCGGACCGTCCAGGTCCACCCAGTCGGCGTCTTGGGCGAGGAGGAGGGCCGGCGCCATGGAGAGCGAGGTGGCGACCATGCTGCCCACCATGATTTTCAGGCCGAGAGCGCGGGCGTCTTCGGCCACGCGCAGCGCCTCGGTCAGCCCGCCGGTCTTGTCGAGCTTGATGTTCACCGCGTCGTAGCGCCCTGAAAGCGCGGCGAGCGACGCGCGGCCGTGCACGGACTCATCGGCGCAGACCGGCACGGGCCGGGCGATGACCGCAAGGATGGCGTCCTGTCCCGCAGGCAGCGGCTGCTCGACCACTTCCACGCCGGCCTCAGCTGCACAAACAAGAAGCGACTCGGTTTCAGGGGCTTGCCAGCCCTCGTTGGCATCGGCGATGAGCCGTGCGTGCGGCACCGCCGCGCGGACCGCCGCTAAGCGCTCCGCGTCGCCCGCGCCACCGAGTTTCAGCTTGAGAATCGGATACGCCGCCGCCTTGGCCTGCCTGGCCATGATGTCGGGCGCCCCAAGGGAGATCGTGAAGGCGGTCGGCACCGCGTGCAGCGCCGGGAGCCCGGCGAGCGTGGCCGCGGGCGTCCCTGATCGCTTCGCCTCGAGATCCCACAGCGCACAGTCGAGCGCGTTGCGGGCGGCGCCAGACGGCAGCAGCAAGGCAAGGCCGGCACGGTCCAGCCCCGCCGCCAGCGCTGCCCGGCAGCCTTCGATGGCCGCGATGACCCCCTCGACGCTTTCCCCATAGCGGGGGTAGGGCACGCACTCGCCGCGGCCCCTATGAGTGCCGTCGCCGATCTCGGCCACAACCACCACCGCCTCGCGTTTTGAGCCCCGGGCGATGGTAAACGCACCTGCGATCGGCCAGCACTCCGCCCGTGTGGCGAGGCTCAAACCCGCAATCGGGCCGTCAGGCACCCCCTTCGAGCCTCCCATAACGCTTTATTTCTCCGATGTTTTCGTTCAAAACCGTAGGCACTTCGACCGGCGGCGGGCGCCACACAGAAGCGTAGAGTACGAGCCAAACCAAGCCCTTCCATGCTCAAGCGCGACCAACAGCTCGTCCTGCCGACCCAAGCCCGTGCTCCCGGCTTTCGTGTCGAGCTCCGCGGCACCACCTTCCGCCTGGTGGCGAGCGGCGCTTGGACGGTCGCAGAGGCCGCCGACCTCGACAAGGCCTTGGAGCGCCTGCGGGTGCCGATTCCGCCGACGGCGGATTTCACGGCCGAAATGGACATTTCCGGCATCGCCGAGATCGACACGGCCGGTGCCTGGCTCCTGCAACGCACGGCGAGAGCCTGGCAGCGCGGAGGCCTGCGCACGCGCTACGCCGGCGCCACCGAAGCCTTTCGCATCCTCATCGAAGAAGTCCATCGCCGCGGCCAGGCCGAGCGGCCCGAGATCGACAAGCCCGCGCCGCTTCAGCAACTGGTCGACAATACGACCACGGGCCTGGCCAGCATCTGGCAAGACGCGATCGAACTCACCGCATTTCTCGGTGAAGTGACGGCCGCCTTCCTGCGGCTGTTCCGTCAGCCGTGGCGCTTCCGCACTACGTCCTTCTTCCATCACCTCGATCATGCGGGCTTACGTGCCCTGCCGATCATCGCGCTGATCTGCTTCCTGATCGGCGCGGTGGTCATGCAGCAAGGCGTCGTGCAGCTCAGGCCTTTCGGCGCCGAGCCCTTCGCCGTGAACATGGTGGCCATCCTGGCGCTCCGCGAGGTGGGCGTCCTGCTCACCGCCATCATGGTCGCCGGCCGCTCCGGCTCCGCCTTCACCGCGGAGATCGGCTCGATGAAAATGCGCGAGGAGATCGACGCCATGCGCACGCTCGGCATCGATCCCATGGACACGCTGGTGCTGCCGCGCGTGCTGGCGCTCGTCGTGGCGCTGCCGCTTCTCACCTTTCTCGGAGACATCATGGCGCTTGCCGGCGGCGGCGTCATGGCCTTCGCTGTGCTTGGGCTCGATACGTCGACCTATATCGACAAGCTGCACGAGGCGGTCGACTTCCAGCACTTCATGGCCGGCATGATCAAGGCGCCCTTTGCCGCTATTATCATTGGCCTTGTCGGCTGTCTGGAAGGCTTGCGGGTGGAGGGCAGCGCCGAGTCACTCGGCAGCCACGTGACCGCGGCCGTGGTCAAGGCGATCTTCTTGGTGATCATCCTAGACGCCGTGTTCGCAATGTTCTTGTCGGGGATCGGAGTGTGATCGTCGAGGACGAACGAGAGGTGGTGATCCGCGTGCGCGAACTCGCTAAGAGTTTCGGCAGCCATCAGATTTGGGACGGGCTCAGCCTCGATGTCTATCGGGGTGAGATCCTCGCCATCGTCGGGGGGTCCGGCCAGGGCAAGTCTGTGTTGATGCGCGTTATCACCGGCTTGGTGACGCCGGACAGAGGCGTGGTCGCTCTGTTCGGCCAGAACGCCAAGACGCTCACCCCGCAAGCGCGACTCGACATCGAGAGGCGCTGGGGCATTCTCTTTCAGGACGGTGCGCTGTTCTCCTCGCTGACTGTCCTGCAGAACATTCAGGTGCCGATGCGTGAGCATCTCAATCTGCCGCAATCGATGATGGACAACCTCGCCTTCCTCAAGCTCACTATGGTCGGCCTGCCTCCGAATGCCGCGCACAAATTCCCCTCGGAACTGTCCGGCGGTATGAGGAAGCGCGCAGGGCTGGCGCGAGCGCTGGCTCTCGATCCCGAGATCGTGTTCTTGGACGAGCCCACCGCGGGTCTCGATCCCATCGGCGCCACGGATTTCGATCACCTAATTCGCAAGCTACAACAGACACTTGGACTGACAGTCTATATGGTGACCCACGATCTTGATACCATCTTCACGGTGTGCGACAGGGTGGCCGTTCTGGCCGACAAAAAGATCGTGCGTACGGGGTCGCCCGCCGAGTTGCAGAGCCAACCCAATCATCCGTGGATCAAGGACTATTTCTGCGGGGAGCGGGCTCGCGCGGCGAGCCCCGCCGAGCAACGAAGGCTGATCGCCAATGACGCCTGACTTGGGTTGAGGGTCCGATGGAGACCAAAGCCAACTATTTGATGATCGGCGGCTTCGTGCTGGGGGCGCTTGCGTTCGCCTTCATCTTTATTTTTTGGATCACCAATTTCGCTGGCGGCGGCAAGCGCTATCTCATCGTGTTCGAAGGCTCGGTGGCGGGCCTGACCTCGGGCTCGAGTGTCTCCTTCAATGGGATCAAGATCGGCGAGGTGCAGACCTTCGCGCTCGATCCCACCGATGGGCGCAAAGTGCAGATCGTCGTCGGCGTGCGAGATGACCTCCCGGTACGGGAGGACTCGCGGGCCTCGATCGCGTCTCTGGGTTTGACCGGTGGCAAGGGGATTGAGATCACTCCCGGTACGCCAGACTCGCCGCTTTTGGTGGCGACGGACGAAGATCCCATTCCGACGATTCAGGCCGCACGGGGTGGAGGCGGGGGGCTGTTCGATGCCGCGCCCGCCGCGCTCAACAGCGCCAATGCCTTCATCCAGCATTTGGACGACGTCGTCTCCAAGAACGAAGAGGCGATCAACAGCACGATGACCAATATGAGTGAGTTCACCACGATGCTGAACCAACAGGATGAGGAAATCAGCCAGACGATCAAGCAATTGCATGAGGGGGCCAAGGCCTTCAACGATCTGGGCGGCAAGCTCCAGAGCGATGTCGACACGCTGACCCTGCAGGCCAAGCAAGGTCTGCAGGATTTCAGCGCGGCCATGCAGGAGGCGCGTCGCGCGGCAGTCACCCTCAACCGCATTCTCCAGAAGTTCGAACAGAGTCCGACGGGTTTCTTGCTTCGGGGTTCGAAGCCGCCGGACGGCTCGTCTTCCTCTCCCACGCCAAGAGGTTTCGCGCCGGGCCGACGCTAGGCGGATCTCAGCCGGGCGCGCCAATGCGCTGAAACGAATCCCAAAAAAGAAAGGCCCCTGCGCTCCGTCTCCGGAGGAGGGGCCCAGTCTTGGGGGAGCCTTGCGGCTCTAACGCAGGCGCCCGCTTGCGTGCGCCAGTAAGAGATAGACGCGTCCGGTCTCGGACGTCAGGTAGTTCTGCAGCATATGGCCGGCCGGATCGGATTGCTCGGCTTCCGCGAGCAAACGCTCGAAGTCGGCGATGTAGCGGTCCACGGTGTTGCGGAACTCGCCGTCGCGGTCGTAGCGGCTTGAGATCTCATCGAAGGTCGCCTGACCTTCGTAAGTATAGATATGCCGCCCCAGCACGCCGCGCTCACCGGCCCGCATGCGGTACCAGACATCCGCCGCCGTGCGGTTCTCGATCGCCCGCGATAGCTCGTCGATGCGAAGCTGGCCCGCACCGCTGGACGCCGCGCCGCGCCCGCCGCCATAGCCTTGGTCGGCGGGTGCCCAGCCGCCACGGCCGGATGCGCTCGAAAGCTGCTGCGCGAGGCCGCCGGCGCTCTGGTCGAGATCGGCTGCTTCATGCGCCGCTGCCACCTGCCGGCCACGCGCATCGAAGCGCGGCATGGGCGGCAGACCGCCGCTCGCTGGCCGGCTTTCTTCCATGCGCGGCGGGAAGGAAGGCTGAGGGGGCTGTTGCCGGTAAGGATCGGCCCCATGCGCCATGGGGGCGGCCGGAGCACTTGGCCGCGAGAGCGACGGGGACATGGCCTCGATCTCGCGGAACTGATCGTTGAGCGCCTTGCGGATGGCAGCGGTCGCCTGAGCGGTCTGCTCGGGCAGGGTATCCATCCGCTTCTGCATATCCTGACGGAGCGTGTCGAGGTCGTTCGCGGTCTGCCGGGCCGCCTCACGCATGCCGCGCGAGGTATGATCGAACTGCCCGCGCATCTGCTCAAGTTGCTTGCCGATCTGTGTGATGACCGTCTCGAAGCTGCCCTTGAGGTCGGCGACCGCACGCCCGGTGTGGGCTTGCGCCTCCTCGCGGAGCTTCTCGATCTGGGCCAGCGCCTGCTGCGCCTGGTTGGCGGTGTCGCGTCCAAGGGCGGTGGTTACCTGCTTGGCGCGGTTCTCGGCCTGGGTGAGGGCGCCTTCGACGATGCCCGCGTAATTGCCCATCATGCCGTCGAGCTCCTGCGCCTTGGTGTTGACGGTGTGGAGCAGGGCGATGATGGACTGGTGCCGGCCTTCGAGGATCGAGTCGATCTTGGCGTTCGAGGAGTCGAGCGCCTTGGCGGCGGTGAGAATGGCTTGGCCCTGGTTCTCGAAGCGTTGGGTAAGCCCGTGGATCTGATCCAGCAGCCCCTTTGACACTTCGCGCAGATTGCCGGTCTGGCTGGTCAGAATGCCCACCGCCTCTTTGGATTGGGCGCCGACCTGCTCTGCCGTCTGCTGCATCATCTGCGAGTTGTTGGCGAGAACCTCGTTGAGCTGCGCGGTCTGCTTGCCGAAGGTCTCGTCAACCAGGCGCGTGTGCTCGCCGAGCATCTTGTCGGTCTCGGCCGTACGCTGACCGAAGGTCGCATCGATGGTCTTCAGCCGGTCGGCAAGCGACGTGATCACCAGCTGAGCGCGCTCGCCCATGGTCTTGTCGAGAGACGCGGTCTGCTGCGTGATTGCCGATTCCAGGGTCTGCACCTTCTCGAGCAGCGACTTGGTGAAGCTGTCGGCCCGCTCGGCCAGCGTCCGGTCCAGCGCGATGGCGCCCTGATTGACCGCGGAGGTGAACTGAGCGGTGCGATCCGCCAGGGTCTTGTCGACCGCATTGGTTCGTTCCTCGACCGTTGCCGCCAGGGCGTCGGTCCGCTCTTGGAGCGTGTTCTCGAAGGCCACCGCGCCTTGGGCCACCATGCCGGTGAAGGCCTCGGTGCGCTCCGCAAGCGTCTTGTCGAGCTTCGCCGTACCTTCGTTGACGGCCGTGCTCATGGACGCGGTCCGCTCTTGGAGCGTTCTTTCGAGGGCGACCGCGCCTTCCGCCACCACGTTGGTGAAGGTATCGGTGCGGTCCTGAAGCGTCTTGTCGAGCGTGACGGCGCTCTGAGCGACCACGTTGGTCAGGGCGTTGGTCTTCTCCGTAAGCGTCTTCTCCAGCGCCACGGCGCCCTCGGCGACGACATTGGTGAAGGTGGCCGTCCGGTCGGCCATCGTCTTGTCGAGCGTCACCGCACTCTCGGCCACAAGGCCGGTAAACGTATCGGTACGATTCTTCAGCGCCTGGTCGAGCACCTGGGTGCTCTGGCCGATCTCGGCCATGAAGGTCTCGGCGCGCTCCTTCAAGGTTTTGTCGAGCACGATGGCGCCCTGAGCCACGGTACTCTCCAGACCCTTGATGCGCTCGGCAAGCGAGGACTGAAGCGCTTCGGTGCGCTCTTTCATGGTGTTGTCGAGAGCGGTGGTGCGCTGCGCCACGACGCTCTCCAGCGAGGTGAGATTCTGGGTCGCGCCCTCGATGACCTTGGTCAGGCGGCCCTGTTCTTTGGTCAAGCGCTCGAGGAGACCGGGCACCTGCTCGGCGACCTTGGCTTGCGCCTTGTGGACCTGCTCCGCGGCCTCGCTGGAACGGGTGACGAGGAGCTCGGTGAGCTGCGTGCCGCGCTCGGCCAGCTTCTTGTCGATCGAGCCGCTGGCGTTGGAGATATCACGGGCCACGGCCGCGCCCACGCCCTTCAGCGCTTCGCTGACCCGCTGGCTGTTGTTGGTGAGAGCCTCGCGCTCGGTGGCCAGTTCGTTGATCAAGCCCCTGACACGAAGCTCATTCTCGCCATAGGAGCGCTCCAGGGCGGCGACTTCGCCATGCACCATGGCTTCGAGCTCGGAGGCCCGGCCGATGGCGCGCGAAATAGCGTCGTTCATGGCCGCGACCTGGCGGCGGATGGTCTGTCCCACCGAGGCGACCGACTGCTCGGCCATCCGATCCGGCTCGGCCAGCCTGACCGCGACTTCGGTCATGGCCGAGGCCATGAGACGCAACTCCTGGGCCCGCCAAACGAGCAGGGCGAGAAACCAGAAAATGACGATCGGGACGAAAATGGCAGCCGTTGCCGCCAGGGCGGGGGCGCTCATGACGCCGCCGCTCGCGGCCTGATTGGAGATCACGCCGTAAGCGAAGAAACCGCCGATCACGAACCAGATCGCGGAGGCCGCCAGCGCAATGAGGAACGGCGTGCGCGCAGGCCTCTGCTGGAGCGCGAAAATGAGGCCGCCGATCGAGGGGACATCGTCGTTCGCCGGCGCGGAGAGGCGGCGTTGTGGGGGCGGGCCTGCGGGGCGGCGCGTCCGGGTCAAGTGCTTGGGCGCGGCGGCTCCACCGATGGCCGGCTCCGGGATCTCGGCGGGCTTGGCTTCCTCTTGGGCGGCCTTGAGTTTTTGCAGCTGCGGCTCTTCACGGCGCAGATCTTCACGGCGAAGTTCCTCGCGACGGGGTTCCTCGCGACGCGGCTCTTCGCGGCGCGGCTCTGGCCGCTTGGGCTCCTCGCGCTTGCGCTGCTCGGCCTTGAGCCGGTCAGCCAGGGTGGAGCGTCTTGGGAGGGTAGACGTGCGCTCAGGGACGGGGTCTTTGTCGGACTTCCCCTTGCTCTGCATCATGGCCTCTAGAGGGCCTTTGACCTCATCCTTGTCGTCCGACGTAGCTTTTCCGGGGGCCGACTTCGCTTGTTCCTGCGCCATAACGCGTTCCTCGCACCACTAGACTCTAGAACAGGAGAAATCCGCGCCGCTTTGACCGAAAACCCGCTACAAGCGGCACATCGCGTTGGTGGGAACCGCATCGCTCCCGGACGAAATTCTAACCGGAAGAGCCCCCAACGCTTTTTCCCCGTCTCCCAACATCGTTAACGAATTTTTAGGGCTAAAAAAAGCTGAATCGGGTGCTTGGGTTAACGGCCCTTAACCCCCTAGGAATGCACCGCAAATTGCGGCACCAGATGCGCGAATCGCGTAAGAGAAGAAGCCCGTGTTGCCCTCGGGGAACGATTTCCGGTTGCAGGGCAGGCAGATAGGCGGCCCGGGCGGGGTCCGCCATAACAAGAATCCGTCTCAATCGGGTCTCAAGACGCCGTCCGAATAGGGATTTCCAGGGAGAAGGCCATGGTGAGCGAGCGAGCAGCAAGGAGCGAACCGGCGGAGCCTGCGCAAGCGCTGGACATCCCCACGCAGCCGGTCGATCTGACCCACCTCGCGCGCTATACGCTCGGCGAGCACGCGCTTGAGCGCGAGGTCCTGGAGCTCTTCTGCACCCAGTCCGTGCTCTATCTGGAGCAGCTCCGCGCGGCCATGTCCGACAAGGCCTGGAGGGACGCAGCCCACTCCCTCAAGGGCTCCGCCAGTGCCATTGGCGCGTGGCGCGCGGCGCAGGCCGCCGAACGCGCCGAGGCCCTCAAAGGCGATGGCTTGACCCAGTTCCGCGCCGCACGGATCGCCGAGATCGAGGCATCGCTGAACGAGGCCGAAGCCTATATCGCTTCAGTGCTGAGGGCGCGCTGACGGACCTCTTGCGCGCCAAGGTGCCGCAAGGGCCTGGAGTCTCAAATTCAATTGCCTTATAGAGCACGGGCCGCGGGCGGGTCGGCCCCCAATCGCGCTCTTCCTTCGGGCGCGCTCAAACCGCGAAGCCCGACTCCCGAGATTTGGATCAAGCCTTAGAGCCCGCCAAGGTCATGGCCAGCATTACCTTTATTCAACCCGACGGCAGCGAGAACACGGTCGAGGCCCAGCCCGGCATGACCGTGATGGAAGCCGCGGTCAAGAACTCGGTTCGCGGCATTGCGGCTGAATGCGGCGGTGCTTGCGCCTGTGCCACGTGCCATGTCTACGTGGAAGACGACTGGCGCGAAGCCACCGGACAACCGGAGCAGATGGAGGAGGACATGCTCGATTTCGCCTTCGACATTCGCCCCGAGAGCCGGCTTTCCTGCCAGATCAAAGTAACGGAGGCGCTCGATGGCCTCAGGGTCCGGATTCCCGAAAAGCAGTTCTGAGGCGCCATGTCTGAAGATGTGATCAAGACCGACGCAATCATTATTGGGGCAGGGCCTGTCGGGCTGTTCGCCGTGTTCGAGCTCGGCCTTGTCGATGTGAAGGCTCACGTCATCGACATCCTCGACCGCCCGGGCGGCCAGTGTGCCGAACTCTACCCCGAGAAGCCGATCTACGACGTGCCGGCTCTCGCCGTCGTCACGGGTCAAGAGCTGACCGATCGGCTCATGGAGCAGATCAAGCCGTTCGGCGCCGAGTTTCATTTCGGCGAGCGGGTCGAGTCGCTCGACCGGCTCGAAGACGGCTTCCGCCTCACCACCGATGCCGGGACCACGTTCGAATGCAAGATCGTGGTCATCGCCGCCGGCGGCGGCTCCTTCACGCCGAAGCGGCCCCCGCTGCCGGGCATCGAGCAGTACGAGGGCACGTCGGTTTATTATTCGGTCCGCAAGATGGATGCGTTCAAGGACAAGGACGTGCTCATCGTCGGCGGCGGCGACTCCGCGCTCGACTGGACCTTGAATCTTCAGCCGGTGGCCAAGTCGCTGACATTGCTCCATCGGCGCTCCGAGTTCCGCGCGGCGCCGGCCTCGGTCGCGAAGATGCTGGAGCTGGTGGAGAGCGGCAACATCGCCTTCAAGCTCGGGCAGGTGACGGCGCTCCACGGTGACGACGGCCAGCTCACTGGCGCGACGGTCAAGGGTCCCGACGGAGAGACCTTCGAGCAACCGGCCGAGGTCATGCTGCCCTTCTTCGGGCTCACCATGAAGCTCGGTCCCGTCGCCAATTGGGGGCTCAATCTCGAAGAGAACCTGGTCCCCGTCGACACCGAGAAGTTCGAGACGAGCGAGAACGGCATTTTCGCCATCGGCGACATCAACACCTATCCGGGCAAGCTGAAGCTGATCCTCTCAGGCTTCCATGAAGCCGCGCTCATGGCGCAGCAGGCCCACAAATACGTGCACCCGGATAGGAAGCTGATCTTCCAGTACACGACGTCGTCGTCGAACCTCCAGAAGAAGCTCGGCGTGAAGTAGCGTAGTCGGTGGGGTCAGGCTTAGGCGAGCGAACGGTAGATGGCGACTTCGTAAGGGCTGAGCAGCCGCGCCTTGAAGCGTTCATGCGTGGGAAGTTCAACCCGCGCGAACACACCGCTCGCATCCACGAGGTCCGTCGCGACCGGGTCCACCAGAACGAGGTACATCCGCCGCGGCTTGTGGCGATAGGAAACCACGATGTTGTTCAGGACCTCGGCGAACACCTCGCGCGAGAACGGATTGAAAAAGTAGTGGACGGCCTCGCCATCCGGAGGCCCGACCTGACTGGCATCTTCGAGCACGCATTCCACAGTGCGGCACAGCATGCGTGAGCGCGGGTACTGCGCGATGTTCATCTCCGCGGCGTCTTGCAATTCCGAGGCAAATTCCACCCCGGCCACCGCCGCGAAGGGATGCTCGGCCGCAAGCAGCAGCACGCGGCCCTTGCCGGCGCCATAGTCGACGAAGGTGAGCTTCGAGAAGTCGTAATCGATCGCCGCGAGCGTCCACTCGAACAATTGGCACGGCGTCGGCCGGTAGTCGTGGCCATGCTCGCGATTGGCGTAGCCGATGGTGAGCCCGGAGAGCGCGACCGGGTCCTTGGTGGGATTGAAGAACAATTGCTCTTTTGGCGGATCGAGTACGCGCTCGTGCAGCCAATGCAGGAATGTACGGTAGTCCTGCTTCAGCTGTTTGGCGTTGGCATGCTCCTTGAGCTTGGCGCCGGTGCGCTCGATCTCGGGGAGCACATTGCCCCGGCCATACTTGGCCGCGCGGGCTAGGCCGTGCTTGGTGGCTTGCTTGGTCTGGCTCGAAGTCTTGTCGGCGAGATCGGCGATGCGTCCTGCGAGGCGGCTTCGCCATGCGCTCCGGTCCGTGGCCACGGCATTCACCGTCGCTTCCTTTGGCTGTGGAGCCGCACTTGCAGCCGCAACCGGAGCACGCCGACGCGTTTGGCCGACGGCTTCAGACTCCGTGGACCCTGAGCCGTGGGGTACGACCGTCATGGGTAAGTCCCCCTCATGCGTAAAGATTGGGCACGCTGGCCCATGACGCAAGTAGTTTTTGGGCAAACCGCCGGTTCCGCACGGCACGGCGGTGTCTCGAATGTGCTATCCTCTTGATTCGCGAGGGGGACCTGACGCGACGGCCGGCATCTGACCCCGAGCGGCGGGGAATAGAGGCGTGCAGGCAGAAGATTTTCATGACTCCGTGAGGCCCGGCCTCATCGCGATGTTGCCGAGGCTAAAACGTTTCGCCGACGTGCTCGTTGGCGCGCGTGACGCAGGCACGGGCCTGCTCGGCCGCGCGCTGCAAGCCATGCTGGCGGAGCAACATCGCTATCAGCGCGGGACCGCGCTCGATGTCTGGGCCTTCGGTGAGATTTACCGGCATTGGCTGTACGAGTTGCGCGGCCATACCGACCCGGTCGCGCAGGCCAAGATCGATGGCGCACGCTTCGGCGAGCTGTTCTGTCTGGAGGGCGATATTTATTTCGATGCGCCCGTCGTCGCCTTTCTCGGCGGCTTGCCGGCCCAACAGCGTCTCACGCTGCTGCTCGTCTATGGTGAAGGCTTCGAGTATGAGGACGCCGCCGACATTCTCGATGTTGCGCCGGAGACCATTGCCGGGCGTCTTATTCGCATCAGTGCGTCTCTCGCCGACCGCTTGAGCGCGCGTGCGCCGGCCCCGGCCGCGGCGGTCGTTGAAACCCTCTATCCCGAAGAGCTCAGGGGCTCACCATGACCGAACTCAGCGACGAACTTCTCGTGGCCTATGTCGATGGGCAACTGGCGCGCAAGCAAATCCGCGCGGTGGAGCAGGTGCTTGATCAGGACGACGTCCTGGCCGCGCGTGTCGACGCGCTCAAGCACGCGCATGCGCGTCTCGAAGCCGCGTTCGAGGCAATCTTGGCGGGGGAGGAGATGGACGTGTCCGCTGTCTCGGCGTCACAGGATGAGGGCTTCTTCATCTCGTGGCGTGCCGCGAAGCTGGCCCTCGCCGGTGTGGGCATTGCCGCGGCCCTTGGCCTTGCGTCGGCAGGTTATGGCTGGCCGTTGTCGCTGCCGGGTTTGGGCTCCGCGCCGCAGCCTACGCCGCCTGCGCCTCAAGCCGCCGCCGCGGACAATTGGCAAGACGAGGCGGTGCGCGCCCATGCGCTTCTGAGCCGTCAGACTCTGGAGGTCGGTATCGAGAGCCAAGCCAACTACGACTTGGTGGCGTTCCAACTCTCGCGAATCTTAGGCGCCGATCCCAAGCTGCCAAATCTTGAGGCGCAAGGTTTCCGTTTCGTGCGCGCGCAGGCCTTGCGCTTTGGCAATCAGCCGCTCGCCCAAATTCTGTATCTTGGAGAACAGGGCGGTCCCTTGGCGTTATACGCGATGAAGGGGGACGGCCCCGATGTCCTCTCTCAAGGACGCATCGGCGAGATCGCCACGGTCGTATGGGCCGAGGACGGTCTCTCCTATCTGCTCGCCGGTGAGGTGGACGATACGCTCCTGATGCGCATCGCGACGCGGATCAAGCTCGAGCCGGCGCCGCCCTTACCAGCGGCGACCAAGCCGCACACGCCGGTGAACAGCGCGCTCGACCAGGATCCCTAACGCGCCATGCGCGCCGTCGGCGCATAGTTGCCGGCAAGATAGCGGTTGAGATCGTGCCTGACCGCGTCGAGACGTTCCTTGTTGCAGTAGCGGGGGTCGTCCTTGATGCCGAGGAGCACGGACTCGCGCGTGTAGTCGTAGGCCGTCTCGATCTTTTTCATCTCCTGGGGCGTGTGACCATAGGAGGCCTCCGCATTGAGATAGTTCGAGCGAAGCTGCTGCGGGCTGAAAATGAATCCGCAGCGGGTCGCGCGCGCCGAGGTCCAAGCCACCTGCGTTGGCCTGGCCAGCGGGTCGTCGGGCCGCATGTCGCGGGCCTCTTTCTCGGTCGAGGCGCCTTCCTCGGATCCCTGCAGGCTACCGACCGTGCTGCAGGCGGCGAGCGTTGTGGCCAGAGCCACTGTAACCGCAAGCATCTTGGCAAAAGAGAGAATTGGTCCCATGGGGCGCGATCTTATCGGTCGAGCCGGGACGAAAGGAAGAGAGGTTGGGGGGCAAAAACAAGGAAAGGCGGAGCTTTGGGGCCCCGCCTCCCTGTTGCGATGTCGGCCTCACGCCCGTTCGGGACGATCAGTCGGCGCCGCGGGACCTTTCGGCCCCTTGGCCGCGCGCTTTGCTCCATGGTCGCCCACAAAGCCAGCAGCGTGACCTGACCACGGCCCTTATTTAGCGTCGCGTTGCTACGACGTGGCTCCGTCCCTGGCCGGGTTGGAGCCAGTTAGCGGTGGGATCAGAGGCGCGAAGGACCCTGTCGGCCCCGCCTCACGGTGTTGCGGCGACGCCGCCAGACCGTGGTACTTCGCGTCTACATTTCCCGCCGCCTTGAGCCGTCCATGGCTCTGGACGACCGCGGGCTTGCCTTGCCCTCGTGAGCCTTTCGATCATTTCCCGGTGCTTTCGGATTTCTCCGCCGGCACCTTCCACAACCGGCCAACTCACGATTTGAAGAATACATCAACGCGCCCGGACGGCTTCAGCCACGCGACGATTATCCCCGATATCCACCGGGGCGGGCAAAACCGGGGGCTGCGAGCGGCGCTCTCGTGTCGTCACGGGCATGGTGCCGCAGGGCCCGCAAACCGCCGAATCTCCGGCGTCGACCTGCCGTTTTTCTGACCCGACTCAGGGCTTATGGTAAACTCCTGGTTAAGGGGGCATCTCGGGTCATGCGGCGTCTTGCGGCCAAGGCAAAGACAGTCATTTCGGCGGTTCGCGGCTTCCGTATCGGGGCTCGCGGGCGTCTGTCGGCCGTTGTCGTAACGTCGGCAGCGCTTGTCCTGGCAGCCGGTGCGATCCTGCTGCCCGACGACGATGTGGCGCAGGAAGCCCCCATGCGTCAGGCAACGCCCGGTGGCGAGACCGTGGTGGCTAAATTCGCCAAGACCAAATTCGCCAAGGCCAAATTCGCCAAGGCAAAGTTCGCCAAGGCCAAAACGGAAGCCGGCCTGTCCTTCGCGGAGCCGACGCCGGTAAACCGGCTCCTGTCGATGGCGCTCGCGCCGGTCCCCATCGCCATACCACCCAAGGACGCGGAGCCAAATCTCGCGGGCTTGAGCGAGATTCCGCGGGAGCTGATCTGGAACCGCCCACCGAAAGAAGACGACGAGAAAAAGCGCAGAGTCTTCGCCACGTTCTCCAAGGCGGCCGAGCAGCTTCCCTGGGACGCGGTGGAGCCGGTGCCGTTCAGCCCGCTCGGGCCACGGCCTGACCTTTCGAACACCGCACAGACGAACAAGGCGGCGCCGGCCACGACGAGCGCGCCCGTCAAGCTCGCCGGCGCCGAGATCACAAACTGGGTGAAGGCCAAAGTCACCGAGATCAAAGGCGCGGATCGCAGCCGGCCCCTCTATCACTTCGAACTCTGGCTCGAGCCGCCCGCCACGGTGAAGGGCCGCTTGGTCGGCGTTTCTTACACCTTCAACACGCCGGCCATCAGGCCCCAATCGCAGAGCTCGAGTGACCGCACCAACGGCTTCCGCATCAGTGCGGGCGGTCTGGCCTGCGCCGACGAGATCACGCTGACGCTCAGATTCAACGACGGCCGCTCGGAGAGCGTCGCCGTGGATGGCTGCAAGCTTCTAAGCTGAGCCTCTCACCGCATGCCGGCGACTTCGGCCACCAACTCACGGAAACGCGGACGCTGTTGCTCCACATAGGGTAGGGGACGGCACACATCGATGGCGGCGATGCCGATCCTTGTGGTGAGCGCGCCGTTGAACAGGCCTTCGCCGAGCCTGGCCGAAAGCCTGGCCGTCAGCCCGTGTCCGATCACCTGCTGAATGATGTCGTCGCCGAGCGCGATACCGCCGGTGAGCACGATATGCGTCACCACCATGCGCGCGAGCTTGAGGAGCGAGAGCGTGCCCGGCCGTGCGCCGTACAACGTGGCAAGCTTGCGCAGCATGCGCATGTTCTGTGCGGCGACGAACATCATGTCGATCACGGCATTGGGGCTGACGGCGGTCACCACCGAGACGCGCTTGGCGGAGGCCGCGACGATGCTGCGCGCGACGGGATCGAGCTGCGCGATGAGCGTGCGCTCGTCCAGCCGCAGCAGCTCCTCGGCGTTCATAATGTCGTGCTCGTGCTCGGCGAGCCGCTGCAAGCCCCAGGCGAGGTCTTCGCGTCCGTCGTAGAAGCGCTTCAGCCGCCGCGTGACGTCGATCGCGAGCGCCTTGTCGTTCTGCCGCGCGGCGCTGTCCGCCTCGTGACGGATCTTGCCGAGACGTGACAATCGCAGAAGTCCCGCCGCCTCGCGCAGGATGATCATCACAAGCGCGAAGAGGACGAGACCGAGCAGCCCGACCGCGGCCCAGCCGATCCAGTCGTCCCGCGCGATGAGCTCGATCACCCAGTCGTAGAGCCACAACGTGGCGATGAGGCTGACGAGCCCGCCGAGCGCGCCGAGAAAAATGCTGCCCCAGCGCAAGCCACGCTCCAGATTGGGCAGGGCGCGGACCTGCGCGGGCGGCGAGGCTTCGGCGGGAAGGGCGGCCGGCGCCACTTCCGGCGGCTCGAACACCTCGACCTCTTCCACGCGGAATGAAGCCGGCTTCCGGCGTGTGGGCTTGGTCATGAGAGGCGGTCTCCGATCAGAGCCTGGATGGCGCGGTCGAGCCTGATATTTGGGAACGGCGCGAAGCCACCGGAAGGGAGGGCTTGCGGGTCCGGCGGGCGGAAACGCACGAAGCGCATGGTGCCGTCCTCCGTCTTCCAGCCCGACAGCGCCTTTTTGGGGTCTTCGGGAAGATCGCCCGGGAAAATGGCGAAGGGCTCGTTGCCGTCGAAGGTGCGGGTGCCGATTTTCTCGCCCGCCAACGGATAGCCGACGATGCAGGGCAGCGTCTCGCCGTTGCGCTTGGCTTGTCCCTCGCGGGTGGCGCGCACCGCGGCAAGCGCCAGCACCTTCACCTCGGCGCCACGATAGCGCGCGCGTTCCAAGGCTTTGTCGGTGAGCAGCGATAAGATGGCCTCGAGCCGATCGTGGCTCTCATGATGGAGATGGTCCGCTTTCGTCGCGGCGAGCACGATGCGGTCGATGCGCGGGCTGAACAGGCTCGACCACAGGCTATTCGCCCCCGTGCGGTAGCATTCCAGTATCTCCGTCATGGCGCGTTCGAGATCGGCAACCGCCGCAGGCCCGCCGTTCAGCGCGGCGAGCACGTCGACCAGCACGATCTGCCGGTCGAGCCGCGCGAAATGATCGCGGAAGAACGGCCGCACCACATAGCTCTTATAGGCTTCGTAGCGCCGCTCCATCAGCGCCCACAGAGAGCCGCGCGCGAAACTGTCCTCGCCCTTGGCGTCGAGCGGCGCGAAGGTGAGCGCCGGCGAGCCTTCGAGATCGCCGGGCATCAAAAAGCGCCCGGGCGGCAGCGTGGAGAGCGCATATTGATCGGACCGCGCCGCACGCAAATACCCGTTGAACGCATCGGAGAGCTTCGCAGCCAACGCCTCGTCGGCGGGCGCGTTTGGATCGGCTGTGCCGAGCGCCTGATGCCAGTTTTTCGAGATTGCCTTGCGGTCGGCCTCGCGGGATTGGGCGGTCGCCTCGCGCGACCACGAGGCGTAGTCGCGTTGCAGAAGCGGTAGATCGAGCAGCCACTCGCCCGGATAGTCGACGATGTCGATATGCAAACGCTCGCGCCCCAACTGGCGCTTCCAGAACCGTGTCGAGGCATATTCGAGCGTGAGACGAAGCTGACTGATGCGCCGCGTGCTGTCGGGCCATGTCGGCGGGTTGCCGGTGAGGTCCGCGAGATGTTTCTCGTATTCGAAGCGCGGCACGATCTCGTCCGGCTGCGGCTCCAGATAAGCGCGCAGCAAGCGCCCTTCCGCCGCGGCATCGAAGAACGGCAGGCGGCCAGCGGCGATGAGATTGTGCACCAGCGCGGTGATGAACACCGTCTTGCCGGAGCGCGCGAGCCCGGTAACGCCGAGCCGAATTGTCGGCGTGACGAGACCCGAGGCGAAATCGCCGACATTGCGGACGGCGTCGCCGGCGGCGTTCGTATAGGTGGAGATCGGCACGCTTCAGATCCGTCCTTTGCGCTGATGACCCCGTGCCATGCGCCTCATAGCCTGCCAGGCGACACGAAGGAAGCGCCAAGGAACATCTGGTTCCGCTCGATCCGACCGCACTGCACAACAATTGTGCGCGGCAAGTCCCGGCCCTGCCTAGCAAATATGACGATTCCGCGATCCTCCCCCGATTGATGCTTGCCGCATTTGTCAACCCTGAGTGCTGCCTTGACTTGTTGACTCGCTTCCGTAAATACGGGGCTGCCTGACGGGCGGTACCGCTGAAGAGCGCGTCGGGCAGGGGAGCCCGGCCACGAGCCAACGAACGGAATGCGTCTGGACATGAGCGTCATGGCGACTGCGAAGAAAAAGACTCTCCCCGAGGATTATCGGCCGTCGGAAGACGAGCCGTTCATGAGCGATCGGCAGCGGGCCTATTTCCGCCGTAAGCTCCTCAACTGGCGTGACGAGATCCTGCGCTCCACCAAGGAGACGCTGCAGCATCTGCAAGACGATTCCGAGCAACATGCCGATATCGCCGATCGTGCGACCTCCGAGACCGAGCGAGCGCTTGAGCTTCGGGCGCGCGACCGTCAGCGCAAGCTGATCGCCAAGATCGATTCCGCGCTGGTGCGCATCGAGGACGGCACGTACGGCTATTGCGAGGAGACCGGCGAGCCGATCAGCCTGAAGCGGCTCGATGCACGGCCCATCGCCACGTTGAGCGTCGAGGCGCAAGAGCGTCACGAGCGCCGCGAGCGCGTTTACCGCGACGAGTAGTCAGTCCGCCGCCGAGAGCGGTGTGGCCACGTCTTCGAGCGGCTTCCGTTCGGCGGCAACGCCGTAGCGCGCGGCGATGATCGCGGCGCCAAGCATCAATCCCGCCCCGAGCAAATAGCCGGCGAACAAGCTCATGCGCGAGCCTGTGTCGATCAGCGCGCCGAACAGCCACGGCGCGCCGATGCCGCCAATGCCGGTGCCGACCGCATAGAAGAAGGCGATGGCCAGCGCCCGGATCTCCAGCGGGAAGGTCTCGCTGACGGTGAGATAGGCGGAACTCGCCGCGGCCGACGCGAAGAAGAAGATCACCGTCCAACAGATCGTCTGCATCGTGGCCGACAACATGCCGGCGGCGAACAGCGCGCCGGTCAGCGCCAGCAATATCCCCGAGAGCGCATAGGTGAAAGCAATCATGGGGCGGCGGCCGATGGTATCGAACAGGCGGCCGAGCAGCAGCGGCCCAAGAAAATTCCCGGCGGCAAAGGGGAGGAGATACCAGCCCACCTGGCTCGCTTCGATGTCGTAGAAATCGGTCAGCACCAGCGCGTAGGTGAAGAAGATCGCGTTGTAGAAGAAGGCTTGCGCCACCATCAGCGCGAGCCCGACCAGGGTGCGCTGGCGATGAACTTCGAACAGCGTATGCCGGACTTCGGCGAGCGGCGTGAAACGCCGCGAGGTCAACCGGATGTTTGCGGGCTCGTCTTCCGGCACGTGGTGACCGCGGGCGCGATGATGATCCTCGATGCGGTCGAGGATCGCGTGGGCCTCCTCAGGCCTTCCATGGGTCATCAGCCAGCGCGGCGATTCCGGGATCCAGGACCGCATCACCAAGATCCCCAAGCCCAGCACCGAACCGATGAAGAAGGCCGCGCGCCAGCCAATGTCGGGCGGCAACACGGACGGGTCCAGCAGTACGATGGAACCGCCGGCACCGGCCGCCGCCCCTATCCAGAAGCTGCCATTGATGATGAGGTCGGTATGCCCGCGATAGCGCGCCGGCACGAATTCCTGGATGGTCGAAGCGATCGCGGTGTACTCGCCGCCGATGCCGGCACCCGTCAGGAAGCGGAACAGGGCGAAGCTCCAGAAGTTCCAGGAGAACGCCGTCGCCGCCGTGGCCACGAGATAGACCGCAAGGGTAATAAAGAAGAGACGCTTGCGTCCCAACCGGTCGGTGAGCCAGCCGAACAACAGCGCGCCGAGCACGGCGCCTGCCAGATAGAAGCTGGAGGCAAGCCCCACCTCGGCATTGGTCAGCTGGAGAACGGGGCTTTCCTTAAGCGCCCCCGCCACGGCGCCGGCCAGCGTCACCTCGAGCCCGTCGAGCACCCAGGTGATGCCGAGCGCCACGACGACGAGGGTGTGGAACCGCCCCCAGCGTAGACGGTCGAGCCTTGCCGGGACCGCCGTCTCGACGAGGCGTGCCTGCGGAGCGCCGTTCACGGGCCGCCGCCGCCGGTCCGCGGCCGGATGGGAAAGTCGAAATAGGTGTCCGGGTAGGGTTCGGGCTGATGGGTGTAGTGCCACCATTCAAACGGATAGGTCTTGAAGCCGCGGGCTTGCATCGCCTCGCGCAGCAAGGTGCGGTTCTTGATTTCGAGCGGCGTGAGGCCGGACGCCTCCGTGTTCGCCTTGGCATCGAAGCAGTCGAAGGTCGTGCCCATGGCGAGGCTGCCGTCCGGCGCGGCGGTCTTTTGCGGTGCCGTGCAGTTCCCTTCTTGTGCGGGGGTATCGGCCGCACCGATCGGTGCCAATGTCAGGTCGAGCGTGGCGCCCCGCGAATGGCCGGAGCGCGTCGCGATGTAGTCCGGAAACAGGACCGTCTTTCGCAAGTTTGGATAATGGGTCTCTTTGGCCTGGCGGTTGCTGGGCTCCTTGGCCCAGGCCACGAAGGCAGCCACCGCTTGCCTCGGCCGGTAGCAGTCGTAGACCCGCAAGGTCAGCCCCTTCGCTTTGAGATCCGCCTGGACTGTCTTCAGCGCCTCGGCGGCTTGGCGCACCAGCACGCATTCCGGGGCCGCGTAGCCGGGGACGGGCTTGCCGGTGAAATTGTCCGGACCCGCATAGCGCATGTCCTGCTCGATGCTAGGGGCGACGTCGCGGAGATAGACGAAGTCCTTCGGCATCGCCTCGGTGGCGCGCGCAGATCCCGTGAGGGCGGGGGCAATCGACAAGACGAGAGCCGCGACAGCCGTGAGGGAGGGGATTTGTCCGCGCGCCATGAGCCAAGCTTAGCCAGGAGTTCTGGCGCGGCGACAAAAAAACTCCCCGCTGGAGGGCGGGGAGTGGAAGTGTTTGGGGGACTGACATGACTGGTAAAACCAGTCGGTGTCGGACCATTAGCAGGGAACTGCCGGCGTTCTTACGATACGGGCGATTGAAACTACCGGCGTCGCTCCATCCGCCTGCCCATCAGGGCCACCGTAAGACCGTATTCACTATTTACCGCAACTGGCGGCCCACCTCAAGTAAAACCGCCAGTGACATTTGAGCAACAGTCAACCGCAATCGGCGCCAAAACGCCTAGGTTTTGCTGAAATCGGGGGTGGTCGGCCGCACCTCGCTCTTGGCGATAATCACATCGTCATGGGGCGGCCCGAGATGTGGACGGCCTTTGATTCCCGTCTCCACGACGACATCCACGGGCCCGCCGATGATGACCAGGTGCTCCACGTCGTCACGGCGGAGAAGATAGAGGGTGCGTTTGGAGTCCACGGCGGTGGTCTCGACGATGGCGAGGCGCTTCTCCCGGGCCTTGCGTGAAGCGCTTCCGCTCGACTTGCCGAAGAACGCTCTGAACGCCCAGACCATGAGCGCGGCGAGTGCGACGCCAAAGAGGAAGATCGCGACGGCGAGGATGAGGGTGTCGAATTCCATACCGGAAGGCTCCCTTAGGAAGGCCAGCTTAACAGCACTTTAGCCGGAAGGCTGCACCTTGAGGATCGGCCCTCTGCATGAAGCGATTCCGCGGGCCGCGACAGGATCCCGCGCCCATGACAATCTCCGGTCAAGACAAATCGAATCGGGTATTTTCCCAAGGCATGACAGATATCAACGCGCCCATCCGCTATGCCGAACCCGTCGCCGACCGTCCCGAAAGGGACGGTAGTGTCGGGCTTGTCGTGCTTCTCGCGCTCGCGCTCGCCGTGGCCGCCGTCGGGCTTGCCATGGTGTCGCGCGAAATGGCCGAGCCCTTCGTGCTCGCGATTCTTGCCGGCCTTGCCGTGGTCGGGGTGTTCTGCCTGTTCGCCGGCGCCGTCGGCATCCTCTATTTCGGCCAGCGGCACGCCCGCAACGATCTGACCAAGGCCTTCGTCGACAACCTGCCGCAAGGGGCGCTGATCGCCGATCCGGGCGGACGCGTGCTCTACGCCAACCGGTCTTATCGCGAATTGCTGGGGCTCGACGCGGAGGCCACCGTGCCGCCGCCCGACCGGGCCTTCGGCGGCAACCCGCATCTGGCGGAAGCGATCTTCCGGCTGGCCCGCGCCGCGCAGCAGGGACGCCGGCTGAAAGAGGAGTTCCGCCTGCCGCCTCCCGGCGAAGTCCAAGACGAAGACGGCGTGACCCCGCGCTGGTTTCGCATCTCGGTGCAGCCCATGCCGCCCGATCCGAGTTCGGGGCGCAAGGGCGCGCTCGTGGTGTGGCAGGTCGATGAGATTACCCAGGACCGGGCCCGCGAGGAGACGAGCTTCGCCAAGGTGCAAGCCGCCGTCGACTATCTCGACAATGCGCCGGCCGGATTCTTCTCCGCCGACGCGGACGGCGGCATCGAATACCTCAACGCGACGCTGGCGCAGTTGTTGGGGCTCGATCTGTCGGAGGTCTCCAACCGGCCGCTCAAGCTCGGCCAGATCATGTCCGACGACAGCGCCGCGCTGATCGCCGGCGCGGGCCGCGGCGAGACGCAAGGCGGCATCCGGCATTTCGACATCGATCTTCTCAAGGCCGACGGCACCACGATGCCGGTACGCGTGCTGCATCGCCTGCCACGCGGACACCATCTCGCCCATGTGCTGGTCCTCAACCGCGGTCCTGGCGAGGCGGAAGAGGCGGGCGCCGCCGAACTCAGATTCGCGCGGCTGTTCCACGCCGCCCCGATCGCCATCGCCACGGTGAATGCGGACGGCGTCGTCAGCGCCACCAACGCGGCTTTCGCACGCATGTTCGGCGCCGATACCGACAGCGGCAAGATGGAAAGTCTCGAGAGCTTCGTGGAAGCGTCCAGTCATACCGATCTGCGCAAGGCGCTGGAGGCGGTGACCGCGGGCCAAGGGCTGATCGAGCCGGTGGACGTGACCTTCGCCGGTCCTGGCGAGCGCAGCGGGCGGCTCTATCTGAGCCCCATCGAGCATGCCCAAGGCGAAAACGAGGCGGCGATCGCCTACGCCATCGACACCACCGAGCAGCGCGCGTTGGAAATGCAGATCGCTCAGAGCCAGAAGATGCAGGCGGTCGGTCAGCTTGCCGGCGGCATCGCCCATGACTTCAACAACATGCTCACGGCGATCATCGGCTTTTCCGATTTCCTGCTGCTGAACCACAGGCCCACCGACCCGGCCTTCCAGGACATTATGAACATCAAGCAGAACGCCAACCGGGCCGCTGGCCTGGTGCGCCAACTGCTTGCCTTCTCGCGTCAGCAGACCTTGCGGCCGCAAGTGCTCCAGCTCGGCGACGTCTTGTCGGAACTTTCGATTCTGCTCGGGCGGCTCCTCGGCGAGAATGTCGAGCTCACGCTGGATCAGGCGAGCGATTTGTGGCCGGTGAAAGCCGATCTCCATCAGTTCGAGCAGGTCGTCATCAACCTCGCCGTCAATGCGCGCGACGCCATGCCCGACGGCGGCAAGCTCGCCATCCGCACCGCCAATGTGAGCGAGCTGCAATCGCGCGAGCTGGGCCTGAGCCATGTGCCACCCGGCGAGTACGTGATGATCGAAGTTCGCGACACGGGCACCGGCATGAACGAGGCCGTGAAGCAGAAGATCTTCGAGCCGTTCTTCTCCACCAAGGAGATCGGCCGCGGCACCGGGCTCGGCCTGTCCACGGTTTACGGCATCGTCAAGCAGACCGGCGGCTATATCTTTGCCGAGAGCGAGGAGGGCGACGGTACCGCGATGCGCGTCTACCTGCCGCGCTACGTCCAAGGCGCGACGGAAGTGGATCAAGAGCCCGCCAAGCTGGAGCGCAAGCCCGAAAAGCCGAAGGACCTAACCGGGCGCGGCACCGTGCTGCTGGTCGAGGACGAGGATGCCGTCAGAAGCTTTGCCGCCCGCGCGCTCGGCCAGCGCGGCTATCAGGTGCTCGAGGCCTCGACCGGCGCCGAAGCCCTGGAAGTCTTCGAGGGACATGACGGCGATGTCGACCTCGTGGTGAGCGACGTGGTGATGCCGGAGATGGACGGTCCGACCCTGATGAAGCAGCTCCGCAAGGACCATCCGGACCTCAAGATCATCTTCATCTCGGGCTACGCGGAGGACGCCTTCCGCCGCAATCTCGCGGAGAACGAAGAGTTTATGTTCCTGCAGAAGCCGTTCGATCTGAAGCAGCTCGCGGCCGCCGTGAAGTCCGCGCTGGAAGGCTAGGGGCCTTGAGGCTTAGGATTGCGTCCCTTTGGGGGCTTCCCTTGCGCAGCGATCGCGTCTAAGGCGAGACGCGAAATCTATCCCTGATCTGGAGTATCCGCGTGCCCGATTACGAGGTCATGCCGCCCGCCGAAGACGGCAAGCGGCGAAAGCGGCATAAGAAGAAGAAAATGGGACTCACCGTCGAGCGCTATGGCGGGCGGCTGGTCTATGTCTGGTTTGGCATGCGCTTCATGACGCTGATGCGGCTGTTCTGGCGCGGCCGCTTCTCCTTCACGGCAAACTGCATCCCGGACACCTTGGCGCTGTTCGTCTGGGTGCCATGGAATACGCCGCTCACTTGGATTTCCGAGGCGCTCTACAAGAAGAAGGCGGAGAGCCTGCCGCTCGATCAGCCGCCGGTCTTCGTCATCGGTCATTGGCGCAGCGGCACCACGCTGCTGCACGATCTGTTCTCTGAGGACCCGAACTTCGCCTACCCGACGACCTATGAGTGCTTCATGCCGCACCACTTCCTGCTGACGGAAGGTACGCTCGACCGCGTCTCGAAAGGGCTCTTGCCCAAGCATCGGCCGCAGGACGACGTGCCGGTGGGTTTCGACCGGCCGCAGGAGGAAGAGTTCGCCATGCTCATGCTGGGTCAAGGCACACCGCTCAGCACGATGGCCTGGCCGCGGCGCGGGCCCGTCGAGAGCGAATATCTCGATTTCGAGGGGCTGCCGGAGGAGAAGGTGAAGAGCTGGGCGAAAGCCTATATGTGGTTCTACCGCCGGCTCATGCTGAAACATGGCAAGCCCCTGGTGATGAAGACGCCGCCCAACGCCGCGCGCATCAAAGTACTGACCAAACTGTTCCCCGACGCGCGCTGGGTGTTCATCGCGCGCAATCCGCTCAAGGTGTTTCCCTCCACGGTCAAGCTGTGGCGCGCGCTCTATTCGGCGCAAGGCCTGCACAACCCGCCACGTCTCGATCCTTGGCTCGACGACTATGTCATGGACATCTACGAGCGCTTCACCAAGGCCTATGAGCGCGACCGGCACCTCATCCCCGAGAAGAACCTCGTCGAGATCCGCTACGAGGATTTCGTGAAGGATCCGCTCGAGGCGATGCGCGACATCTACGAGCAGCTCGGCATCGACAACTTCGACGAGGCGGAAGGGCCGATGCGCGCGTTCCTCGCCGACCGCTCCGACCACAAAGTGTCGTCCTACCGGATGCCGAAACCGCTGGTGAAAAGAATCTCCGAGCGCTTGAAGCCATTCATCGACCGCCACGGCTATCGCGAGGCGGTGGATGCGGCCTTGCGCGATGCGCCGGAGCCCGAGGCGGCGAGTAACGCGCCAATCCGCGAGAAGGCGCCGTCGTAAGGCAAGCGTCCTCGTTGCCGCGGGCGGGTTGCGCCCCGGCTTCGAACGAGTCTCCCGAATTCTCCCAAAAGGACAGCGGGGCACCGATCGGCCGCGAGTCCGTATGCGCAAAAAAAGAGCAGCCTCTCGGCGCCCCACTTGCGGCGATATTTTACAGCCTCATGCCGCCGCTTATCTCCAGTGGCACAGGCGCACGCATGGAGATCATGCACCTCACCCGGCGGCCCACGCGTTACGTCGCAGGCGGGCGGAGTAGAGACCCCCGAGGCTGTTCGTTACACGTGACACGGTTGTCCGGGCTTGATCATTCACCTCGGGCCCATCTGTACCGCGCCACCTCGGGCGCCGCGTCCCTCACCCCGAGAAGCAGACGGTCTGCAGCTCGCGTCCTCTTAGGCGAGGGATGAGTGTATTATACGGCGGGTTCTGGGGGCGGGGATAAGTTCGCGCTCAAGCAGCGCGAAGCGCGGTAGCGCAGACAAAAATTCGCTCAACTAGGCCAGAGGCCGGGTGCGCACAAAGAGAGCGGTGGGGATACCCGCGCAAGAAAGCCTCAAGGCCTAGCGGTCCGCGGTGCTCACGCTCCCGCCCGCGGCGATGCCCCAGACGGCGATGAACATGGCGGCGATCAGCGGGCCGATGACGAAGCCGTTCAGCCCGAAAATGACGATGCCGCCCAGCGTCGAGATCAGCACCACATAGTCCGGCATGGCCGTGTCCTTGCCGACCAGATAAGGCCGCAGGATATTGTCCACCAGGCCGATGACCCCGGCGCCGAAGGCGATCAGGATGACCCCCTTCACCACCGCGCCGGTCGCCAGCAGATAGAGCGCCACCGGCAGCCACACCACCGCGGCGCCGAGCGCCGGCAGCAGCGACAGGAAGGCCATGATCACGCCCCACAGCACCGGCGCATGGATGCCGAGCGCCCAGAAGATCAGCCCGCCGAGGAAGCCTTGGGCGATCGCCACCAGGATCGTGCCCTTGACCATGGCGCGGACCACGATGGCGAACCGCTCGAACAGGGCCCGCTTCTGATCGGACGCCAAGGGGATGGCCTCCTTGAGGCGGTTGGCGAGCCGCCCGCCGTCGCGCAATAAGAAGAACAGCAGATAGAGCATGATGAACAGGCTGATCACCAGGTTGGCCGTGCCTTGGCCGACGAGGACGGCCTGGGAGGCGAAGAACTGGCCGCCTTCCTTGAGCAGCGCGATCAGCCTTTGCTGAACGTCGCCCACATCGGTGACGCCGAGCCGGCCGAGGATGTTTGAGGCCCAGCCGGGCAGGGCGTCGAGGACGCGCTGAAGCATGCGCCCGAGATTGAGCTCGCCCGACTGGACCCGGTCGTAGAGGCTCGTCGCCTCGGTGACGAGCGAGGCCGCGGTGAGCGCCAAAGGCAGCAGCACCAGCCCGACGATGATCAGCACGGTGAGCAGCGCCGAGAGATTGGGCCGGTCCGGCATGGCCTCCTCGAGCCAGCGATGCACCGGCGCGAACACCGTGGCGAGGATGATGGCCCACAGGATCGCCCCGTAGAACGGCAGCAGGATCCAGCCAAAGGCGAGCGACACCACGACGATGAGCACGAGCAGCGTCTTGTCCTGCAGGGCGCTGTGGCCCGCGTCCTCGCTCATGGTCAAAGCCTTCTCCCGTTCCGCGTGCCGCGATCATAGCGGGGAGGCCGCCGATTCCTGCGAGAAAGTTTTGCAGAGGACGCGCCTTCTCCGCATGAAGCCCGGCCCATTCTGCGCTATGCTAACCCCGTTAGCATCCCCCCGTTCCAGTGGGGGACGGCGGGGGTGTCGTCCTGAAGGAGGGAACAATGCGGAAGATCGCGATTCTTCTGACAGCCGTCTTTGCGCTTGTGCTTGCCGGGTCGCTCGGCTTCGAGGCCGACGCCACGGTGGGCTCGGGCACCCAAGGTCTGCCAACCGCGGCAAAGACGTATTCGCCGATCGACCAGGTCTCCTGCGGCTTTACCGGGCCGACCTGCCCGGTGGGCTATACGCGGATCTGCCGGCCCTGGAAGTGCTGGTGCACCCGCTGCAAATAGGCTGAGACGGCTGAGCTTTTCCCTGGCCGCCCCGCATCCGGGCGGCCTTTTTCTTTTGGGGGGCCTGCAATTTCTGGTGAGAACATCTTGGCAACAGAGAACAAAGCGTGTACAGTGGCTGAATGCTGCTTACGCCAGCCCTGGGGCTGTGAAATAAGGGAGAAGACTCATGTCGAACGCCGCGTTGCGCCTTGTCGAAGTTGGAGGGGAAATGGACAAAGAGAAGGCGCTGGAAGCGGCGATCTCGCAGATCGAGCGGGCCTGCGGCAAGGGCTCGATCATGCGGCTCGGCCAGAACGAGACCGTGGTTGAGATCGAATCGATCCCCACCGGTTCGCTCGGCCTCGATATCGCGCTCGGCATTGGCGGGCTGCCGCGCGGCCGCGTCGTTGAGATTTACGGGCCTGAATCCTCCGGCAAGACCACGCTGGCGCTCCATGTGGTGGCCGAAGCCCAGAAGAAGGGCGGCGTGTGCGCCTTCGTCGACGCGGAGCACGCGCTCGACACCATCTATGCCCGCAAGCTCGGCGTCGATCTGGAGAACGTGCTGATCTCCCAGCCCGACACCGGCGAGCAGGCGCTTGAGATCGCCGACACGCTGGTGCGCTCCGGCGCCATCGACGTGCTGGTGGTCGATTCGGTCGCCGCCCTGACGCCCAAATCCGAACTCGAAGGCGAGATGGGCGATATGCAGATGGGCGCCCAGGCGCGGCTGATGAGCCAGGCTTTGCGCAAGCTCACCGGCTCCATCTCCAAGTCCCGCTGCATGGTCATCTTCATCAATCAGATCCGCATGAAGATCGGCGTGATGTTCGGCTCGCCAGAGACCACCAGCGGCGGCAACGCGCTCAAATTCTATGCCTCGGTCCGCCTCGACATTCGCCGCATCGGCGCCATCAAGGACCGCGACGAGGTGGTCGGCAACCAGACCCGCGTCAAGGTGGTGAAGAACAAGGTGGCCCCGCCCTTCAAGCAGGTCGAGTTCGACATCATGTATGGCGAGGGCGTCTCCAAGATGGGCGAGTTGGTCGATCTCGGGGTCAAGGCCGGCATCGTCGAGAAGTCCGGGTCCTGGTTTTCCTACGACTCTGAGCGCATCGGCCAGGGCCGCGAGAACGCCAAGACCTATCTGAAAGAGAACCCGGCCACCGCGGCCAAGATCGAGGCCGCCATCCGCCAGAATGCGGGGCTCATTGCCGGGAAGATCCTCGAAGGCGAGGTCGGCGCGGGCGGCAAGGTCGCGAGCGACGAGGACGCCGGCGACGAGGACACCGCGGCCCCTAGCGATGCGAGCGCGGACGAAACCGAAACCGAAGCCGTTGTGACCTCGATTGCCGGCAGCGGCCGGAAGGGAAAGCGCGCCAGCTGATCGGCTGGTCGACGCCAAGCGGGGGCAGAGGCCCCCGGCCCGCGAGGGCGTGCGGGGCAGGGCATTTTGACCCGAACGGCCTGGACGTTGACCGCTGGACAGGCTTTGAACCAGACCTTATGTCTCACGGCGAAGAGAGCCGGTCTTGTGATGGTATGGTGCCGCGCGAGCCCGCCTTGACCCCGCCTTGACCCCGGCTTGACCTCGCCTTGGCGCTTGGCCGAATCGGGTAGGGTGGCCTTAACGTGCGGCGTGGCAAACGCGCGAGAACCCAAGGTCCAGTCCAACACCCATGTGCGCCGCGAAATCCCCGAGCGGGAAGCCCAAATCCAGCGCCAAATCCAGCGCGAAGACCAGCGCCGAGAGCAGCGCCAAGAAGACCAGCACCGAGAAGACCAGCGCCAAGAAGGCCGGGTCAGCGGTGACGACGGCCAAGAATGTCGGCGCCCATAGCGTGCCCATCCGCACCAACGACATCCGTGCGGCGTTCCTCGAGTTCTTCGCCAAGAACGACCATGTCGTGATCCCCTCGGCCCCGCTGGTGCCGCGCCACGATCCGACCTTGATGTTCACCAATGCCGGCATGGTGCCGTTCAAGAACGTGTTCACCGGCCAGGAAAAGCCGAAGGCCCTGCGCGCGGCGTCTTCCCAAAAATGCGTGCGCGCCGGCGGCAAGCACAACGATCTCGACAATGTCGGCTACACCGCCCGGCACCACACCTTCTTCGAGATGCTCGGCAATTTCTCCTTCGGCGATTACTTCAAGGAGCGCGCCATTGCGCTGGCCTGGAAATTCCTGACCGAAGAGCTGGCGCTGCCCAAGGACAGACTGCTGATCACCGTCTATGTGGACGACGACGAAGCCGCCGCGCTGTGGAAGAAGATCGCCGGTCTCACCGACGACAAGATCCTGCGCATCGCCGGCGCCGACAATTTCTGGTCCATGGGCGATACCGGCCCGTGCGGTCCGTGCTCGGAGATCTTCTACGATCACGGCGCCCATCTGCCCGGCGGCCCGCCCGGCAGCCCGGACGAAGACGGCGACCGGTTCGTCGAAATCTGGAATCTCGTCTTTATGCAGTACGAGCAGCACGAGGACGGCACGCGCGTGGACTTGCCCCGTCCCTCGATCGACACCGGTATGGGGCTCGAGCGCATCGCCGCGGTGATGCAGGGGACCAACGACAATTACGCCATCGATCTGTTCAAGGCGTTGATCGCGGCTTCCGTCGAGCTGACCGGCGTGCCGGCGCAAGGTGAGCACGCGCCGAGCCACCGCATCATCGCCGATCATTTGCGCGCATCGTCCTTCCTGATTGCCGATGGCGTGCTGCCCTCCAACGAGGGCCGGGGCTACGTGCTCCGCCGCATCATGCGCCGCGCCATGCGCCACGCCCATCTGCTCGGCGCCAAGGATCCGCTGCTCTACCGGCTCGTGCCCACGCTGATTGGCGAGATGGGCCGCGCTTTTCCCGAGCTCGCGCGCGGCGAAGACTTGATCACCGAGACCTTGAAGCTCGAAGAGACACGCTTCCGCGAGACGCTGGAGCGGGGCTTGCGCCTGCTCGACGAGGCGGTCGAGGATCTGAAGTCGGGCGACACCCTGCCGGGCGCGGTGGCCTTCAAGCTCTACGACACCTATGGCTTCCCCTATGACCTCACCGAGGACGCGCTGAAGGAAAAGGGCATCGCCGTCGATGCGGCAGGCTTCGCCGCGTCCATGGAGCGCCAGCGCGCCGATGCGCGCAAATCCTGGGCCGGCTCCGGCGAGGCGGCGACCGACCGGCTGTGGTTCGAGCTCAAAGAGGCGCTCGGCGCCACCGAGTTCCTAGGCTACGAGGCCGAGACCGCCTCGGGCGAGATCGTCGCCCTGGTCAAGGACGGCAAGCGCGTCGACATTCTTGAGCAAGGCGACCGCGGCGTCGTCATCGTCAACCAGACGCCGTTCTACGCGGAGTCGGGCGGACAGGTCGGCGACCGCGGTACCCTTTCTATCGCCGGCGAGGCGGCCTTTAGGGTCGAAGACACCCAGAAGAAGCTGCACGGGCTCTTTCTCCATGACGGAATTTTAGAGACCGGCCGGCTGACGGTCGGCGACACGGTCGCCCTCGACGTCGATCATGCGCGCCGCGCCACCACGCGCGCCCATCATTCCGCGACCCATCTTCTGCATGAGGCGCTGCGCGAGGTGCTGGGCCGGCACGTGGCGCAGAAGGGCTCGCTGGTGGAACCGGGGCGCTTGCGCTTCGACTTCTCCCATCAAAAGCCCATGAGCGCCGAGGAGATCCGCGCCGTCGAGGACATCGCCAATGCCATGATCCTCCAGAACTCAGCCGTCGAGACCCATTTGATGACGCCCGATGCGGCCATTGAGCAGGGCGCGCTGGCGCTGTTTGGCGAGAAATACGGCGACGAGGTTCGCGTCGTCTCCATGGGCACCGCGCCCGGAAGCCCCAAGGCGGGCCATGCCTATTCCATCGAGTTGTGCGGCGGCACCCACGTCAAGCGCACCGGCGATATCGGTGTTCTCAAGATCGTGGGAGAGAGCGCCGTCGCCGCCGGGGTCCGCCGCGTCGAGGCGCTGACCGGCGATGCCGCCCGCCAATTCCTCGCCGCCCAGGACGCCCGCGTGCGCGAGGCCGCGGAACTTCTCAAAGTCTCGCCCGACGAGATGATCGCGCGGCTTGCTGCCGTCCTCGACGAGCGCCGCAAGCTCGAACGGGACTTAGCCGAGACGCAGAAAAAGCTGGCAATGGGCGGCGCCGGCGGTTCGCAAGGTGACGCCTCCGATATCGTCGATGTCAAGGGAACCGCCTTCTTCCGGCTGCACGTGACGGGCCTGCCGAACAACGATCTCAAGTCTCTAGCCGACGAGGGTAAGGCCAAGGTGAAGTCCGGCGTGGTGGCGATCGCCAACACGGCTCCCGACGGCAAGGGCGGCCTGGTCGTCGGCGTGACAGACGATCTGGTCGGCCGGTTCAATGCCGTCGACCTCGTCCGCATCGGCGCGGAAGCGCTGGGCGGTAAAGGCGGGGGCGGCCGTCCCGATCTGGCCCAAGCCGGCGGTCCGGATGGCGCACGCGCCGCCGCGGCCCTGGAGGCGATCGCCGCAGCAATCGAAGGCGCTGGCAGCACGCCCGCCGGCGGCGAGGGCGAAGGCGTGGAGCGCCGCGCCGGGCACGCTTAGCCATGGCGGCGGAGACCGCCTGGCGGCGCTGGCGCAGGAAGGTCCACGACATTCTCGAAGTCGGCGGCGACGCCAATCCGGCAGCCCACGCGGTCACCGGCTTCATCGTCGTGCTCATCGTCTTGAACGCCATCGCTTTCGCCGCCGAGACGGTCAGCAGTCTCGCCGCGCGCTACCACGACTACTTCCAGGCGTTCAATGTGTTCTCGGTCGCGGTATTCACCATCGAATACGCACTTCGCGTTTGGAGCTGCGTCGAGATCCCGATGCTGAGCCGCATGACGCCATGGCGGGCGCGGCTCAAATTCGCCACCCGGCCGATGATGATCATCGACCTGCTCGCCTTCGCTCCTTGGTATCTACATTGGTTTGTCCCCATCGACCTGCGCGTCTTGCGGGTGTTCCGCCTGTTCCGGCTGCTCAAGCTGGTACGCTACTCGCCCGCTCTACAGACCTTGGGACGGGTTCTAGCGGACGAGTATCGCGCGCTGCTCGGCGCGCTGCTCATCATGCTGGTGCTGCTGCTGTTTGCCTCCACCGGCATCTATTTCCTCGAGCGCACGGCGCAGCCGAACACATTCGACTCCATTCCGTCCGCCGCTTGGTGGGCACTCGCCACGCTCACCACGGTCGGCTATGGCGACCTCGTGCCGATCACGCCGCTGGGCAAGGTTCTCGGCGGCGTGGTCATGCTGCTCGGCGTCGGCATGTTCGCGCTGCCCATCGCCATCATCGCCACCGGCTTCAGCCAGGAGGCCAACCGCCATCAGTTCGTGGTGACGTGGTCCATGGTCGCGCGCGTCCCGCTGTTCGCCACCATGGACCAGTCCGAGATCGCCGAGATCACCAAGCTGCTCTACACGCGCAACTATATGCCCGGCGTGCCCATGGTGCGCACCGGCGACGCCGGCGACGGCATGTATTTGATCGCCAGCGGCGAGGCCCAAGTCGATATCGGTGCGGGCAAGCATCGCTTGCTGAAAGGAGGCGATTTCTTCGGCGAGATGGCCCTGCTGGAGCATCGCCGCCACAAGCATGATGTGGTCGCAAGGACGCGATGCCGGGTCTATGTGCTGGACAGCCAGTCCCTGGCGCGACTTACCCGTCGCCATCCGGAGATCTTGAGCCGTATCCGCAAGGTGGCGGCGGGGCGGCGGCAGGAAGCCGATACCGCCACGCAAAGCACAGCGAGCCCGAAGAAGCCGCGGGCGCAAAGACAGCCCAAGCCGAATACGAAAGTCTGACCGGCTTAGCGATTACGCCGCGGCGCGTTTGGCCAGGGCCGCGCGCAAATTCTCCTCGATCTTGTCGATGAAGCCTTCGGTGGAAAGCCAAGCCTGCTCGGCGCCGACAAGCAGCGCCAGATCCTTGGTCATGTGCCCGCTCTCGATGGTGGCGACGGCCACCGTTTCGAGCGTCTCGGCGAAGCGGGCAAGCTCGTCATTGCCGTCGAGCGTGGCGCGATGCTTCAGCGCGCCGGCCCAGGCGAACACCGAGGCCATGGAATTCGTCGAGGTCGCGCGGCCCTCTTGATGCTGGCGGAAGTGACGCGTCACCGTGCCATGCGCGGCTTCCGCCAATACGGTCTTGCCGTTCGGCGTCATCAGCACCGATGTCATCAGCCCGAGCGAGCCGAAGCCTTGCGCCACGGTGTCCGACTGCACATCGCCGTCATAGTTCTTGCAGGCCCAGATATAGCCGCCCGACCATTTCAGCGCCGCGGCCACCATGTCGTCGATCAGCCGGTGCTCGTAGGTGAGGCCGCGCTTCTTGAACTGGTCCTTGAACTCGGTCTCGTAGATCTCCGCGAACAGATCCTTGAAGCGGCCGTCATAGGCCTTGAGGATCGTATTCTTGGTCGAGAGATAGACCGGCATGTCGCGTGCCAGCCCGTAATTCATGGAGGCGCGCGCAAAATCCCGGATCGAGCTGTCGAGGTTGAACATGCCGAGCGCGATGCCGGAGCCCTCGAAGGCGTGGATCTCGTGCGAGATTTTGGTGCCGTCGTCGCCGTCGAAATTAATGGTGAGCTTGCCTTTGCCCGGCACGAGGAAATCGACCGCGCGATAGATATCGCCATAGGCATGGCGGCCGATGACGATCGGCTTGGTCCAGCCGGGCACCAGGCGCGGCACGTTCTTGCAGATGATCGGCTCGCGGAAGATCACGCCGCCGAGGATGTTGCGGATCGTCCCGTTGGGCGACTTCCACATCTTCTTGAGGCCGAATTCCTCCACGCGCGCCTCGTCCGGCGTGATGGTGGCGCATTTCACCCCGACGCCGCATTTCTGGATGGCACGGGCGGCGTCGATCGTCACCTGATCGTCGGTCTCGTCCCGGTGCTCGATGCCGAGATCGAAATCGAGCAGCTCGAGATCGAGATGCGGTGTGATCAGCTTCTCCATGATCATGTCCCAGATGACGCGGGTCATCTCGTCGCCATGAAGGTTGGCAATCGGGTTTTCCACCTTGATTTTGTCCACGCGCACGTCTCCGAGGAAGGAAAGGGTTGGGCTGGGGAAGGAGGCTGCTCCGGGATGCCGGCATATGCCGGCCCCATTGCGGGGAGCCGCTCCCTATAGCATCGTGCGGCCATGATGGAAGCAAATGCGCAAACCGGCAAGCGCATGGACGACGCGGTCTCCGTGACCGCGCCGGCCATCGTGCTCGTCAAGCCGCAGCTTGGTGAGAATATCGGCTTCGCCGCCCGGGCCATGGGCAATTTCGGGCTTCGCGATCTGCGGCTGGTCGCCCCGCGCGACGGCTGGCCAAATGACAAGGCCATGGCCGCGGCGGCCGTGGCCGGGGTGATCATCGAGGAGGCGCGGGTCTTCGACACGGTCGAGGCGGCGCTTGCCGACCTCAACTTCGTGCTCGCCACCACCGCGCGGCCGCGCGAGATGGTGAAAGAGGTGCTGAGCCCCGAGACGGCGGCCGGAGTGCTCCGCAAACGGGCGGCTGACGACGAGCGCACCGGCGTCATGTTCGGAGCCGAGCGGAGCGGGCTCGACAATGACGCCATCGCGCTCGCTGACGCGATCCTCACCGCGCCGGTCAGCCCCGCGTTCCCATCTTTGAGCCTGCCCCAGACGGTGCTGCTGTTCGCCTACGAGTGGTTGAAGACCGACAAGCCGCACGCGCTCGGACGCATCACCCGCTATGACGGCCCCGCGGTCGAGGGCATCGCGGCGCCCGGCACGCGCCCGGCCACGCGCGCGGAGCTTTTCGGTCTGTTCGAGCATCTGGAGGGCGCGCTCGATGCCGCCGGCTTCTTGAAGCCGCCGGAGAAGCGGCCGTCCATGGTGCGCGCCATGCGCAACATGTTCCATCGCATGCACGTCACCGACCAGGATGTGCGGACCTGGCGCGGGATTGTGTCAGCCCTCACAAGGACCAAGCGAAGCCAAGGGGATGGGGTGTCATAGTTCCGCCCCGTTTCTCCTATTGCGATGGCCCCCAACAATGATAGCTTCCGCCACGGGAAGGAGAGGGGCGTTCTATGAGAGTAGCGTTGATTCGTTTGGGCGGGGCCGCGAGCGCCGCGGTCTTGGTGTTGCTCATGAGCGCGCCGGTCGAAGCCGCAGAAGCCGCTCCCGGTATGACGGCGGTGGCCACCGAAGAATTGGACCGGCGCAGCAAGCCGCCGCAGCCGCAAGGCGGTGGGCTGAGCGAGAGTTCCGTCCGGGTCATGATGACCTACGCGTTTTCGCTGATCCCGGCGGAAGTGCCTGGTCCCGACGGCAAGCCGGTCAAGGTCGACAAAACCAATCCGAATGCGTTCTTACTCCCGAGCGATGACGCTCGCCAGGTCATCCGCGCCGCGACGCGCTCGGCCTATGCCGACGTTTGCGGCCTGCCGGACTTGGCTCAAGCCAATTACCAGGCGCTGATCGCCAGCGAAGAGGCCAAAAAGTCCTGGAGCTCCGAGCAGGCCCTGATGATCGAGGCGCTGCATCTGTTCGCGGTGTCGTATTTCACCGGAAACGCCAAGATCACCGAGGAGGCCGCGTCTCCCGAGGAGGAGACGGCGTCTTCCGATGAAACGGACACCACCACGATCTCCAAGGGAGATGCGAGCGGCGAAGTCGATTCGCGCGAGACCCGGGAAGTGGAGATGCCTACGCGCCCGAACTGCCCTCCGGAGCAGAAGCAGAAGGTGACGAACGCCATCAATGCCTATGTAAAGGCGGCCCGGGCCGCCCCGGCCCAGTAATAGGCGCGGCAGGCCTTGCGAAGCGGCAATTGACAGTTTCCAAGCATTCCGTGTAACAGAACGGTCAAGGCCCGACCGATTTGGGCTTTTACGGACCGCCGGACGGCTCTGGCGGCCCTGGACCAACCACCACCCATGGGTTTTTGCGGCAGTCGCGGGATTTTGGCCCGCCCGCGGAAAGCTGATTAGGCTTTGGAGTCTTAGGAATGACGAAACGCATTCACGCCAAGCACAAGATCGACCGGCGGCTCGGCGAGAATATTTGGGGCCGGCCTAAGAGCCCCCAGAACAAGCGCGAATACGGACCTGGCGAGCATGGCCAGCGTCGCCGCGGCAAGCTGTCGGACTATGGCCAGCAGCTCCGGGCGAAGCAGAAGCTCAAGGGCTATTACGGCAATATCACCGAGAAGCAGTTCAAGGCCATTTATCACGAGGCCTCGCGGCTCAAGGGCGATACCTCCGAGCGGCTGATCGGCCTCCTGGAGCGACGCCTCGACGCGGTCATCTATCGCGCCAAGTTCGTGCCCACGGTCTTCGCCGCGCGCCAGTTCATCTCCCACGGCCATGTGAAGGTCAACGGCCGCCGGGTCACCATTCCGAGCTATCGCTGCAAGGAAGGCGACGTGGTCGAGCTGCGCGACAAGTCCAAGGATCTGGGTCTCGTGCTCGAGGCCGCCCAGAGCGGGGAGCGCGACGTGCCCGATTACATCGAGGTCGACCACGGCAAGATGGCGGCGAAGTTCGCGCGCATCCCGGCCCTGACGGACGTGCCGTACCCCGTCATGATGGAGCCGAACCTCGTCATCGAGTTCTACTCGCGCTAGACCCGCGCGACGATCCTCAAGGATTTTTCATGGCCGGGCTTGTCCCGGCCATTTGCTTTTGCGGGCAGAGCGCCACGCAAAATGCCCGGCACATGGCCGGGCATTGATCCGTCTGTCTTCGCGTGGCGCGGGACCTAGGCGGTCTGCGTCTGCGCGTTGTGGGCGATGCCCTTGGCGTTCAGCATGTCCTGAAGCTCGCCCGCCTGGAACATCTCGCGCACGATATCGCATCCGCCGACGAACTCGCCCTTGACGTAGAGCTGCGGCACGGTCGGCCAATTGGAATAGGCCTTCACGCCGTCACGCACGCTCATGTCTTCGAGCACGTTGATGTCTTTGAAGTCCACGCCGAGATGGCCGAGGATCTGGGCCACCTGCATGGAGAAGCCGCATTGCGGCATCTGCTTGGTGCCCTTCATGAACAACACCACGTCGTTGCCCGCGACCTGCTTGCCGATCCAGTCCTGAACGTCTTGCTCACTCATAGTTTCGATCCTTTCTCGCGCGCTTACTGCGGCGCCGCGGTCTTCAAGGCCAGCGCGTGCAGCACGCCGCCCATATTGCCCTGCAGGGCGTCGTAGACCATTTGATGCTGTTGCACGCGCGACTTGCCGCGAAACGCTTCCGACACGACGCTTGCAGAATAGTGGTCGCCGTCGCCGGCGAGATCCTCGATTTGAATCGTGGCGTCCGGAAACCGCGCCTTGATCAGCCGCTCGATATCCTCTGATGCCATTGCCATTCGTCTGCTCCTTAGCGCGGGATCCTAGCCATTGGTCATGAAACGCGGCATCCAGTCCTCATGAGCCGCCCTGAGAGCGTTGAGGGCTAACGGTGTCTCGCCGGGAAGTGAGATCCTATCACCTCCCACCGAGCCAATCACCCTCACAGGCACGTCGGCGACTGAAGCCGCCTTGTGAATAGCATCCGCGTGTTCCGGCGCCGCCGCGACCACATAGCGCGCCTGATCCTCGCCGAACCAGGAGGCATGAGCGGGCACGTCGGGCGGCGGCACTTCGAGCGTCGCGCCGCGATTGCCGGCCAGCGCCATCTCCGCGACCGCCACCAGCACGCCGCCATCGGAGACGTCATGCACGGCCGACATGCCGCCTGCCTTGATGAGCCCGCGTACGAGATCGCCCGCGCGCTTCTCGGCCTCGAGGTCGACCGGGGGCGGGGCGCCTTCTAATCGGTGTTCCATGACCTGCATATAGGTCGATTGGCCGAGATGACCAGTCTCCTCGCCGAGCAGCAGCAGCACATCGCCGTCTTGTTTCAAGGCGATGGTCGCCATGTCCGCGATGTCGGCGATGAGCCCGACGCCGCCGATGGCCGGCGTGGGCGGAATGGCGCCGCCATTGGTCTCGTTATAGAGCGACACATTGCCGGACACGACGGGGAAGTCGAGCACCGTGCAGGCGTCCGCCATGCCCTCCACCGCGCCCACGAACTCGCCCATGATCTCCGGCCGCTCCGGATTGCCGAAATTCAGGCAGTCGGTGATGGCCAGCGGCAGCGCACCGGTGGCGGTGATATTGCGCCAGCATTCGGCGACCGCCTGCTTGGCGCCTTCGAACGGGTCCGCGGCGCAATACCGTGGCGTCACGTCGCAAGACATGGCGAGGCCCTTTTGCGTGCCGTGCACGCGCACCACCGCCGCATCGCCGCCGGGCCGCACCACCGTGTCGGCCATGACCATGTGGTCGTATTGCTCGAAGATCCAGCGGCGCGAGGACAGATGCGCCGAGCCCATCAGGCATTCGAGCGCGCCGAGGATGGTCTCGGGCGCCTTGACGTCCTCCGGTGCGATTGTCGGCAGCGTGTCACGTCTGACGAAAGGCCGCTCATAGATCGGCGCGGCATGAGCCAAAGCGGGCAGCGGGATATCGGCCTCCACCACGCCGTTGTGGCGCACCACGAAATGGCCGGTGTCGGTGGTCGTGCCGATGACGGCAAAGTCGAGCTCCCATTTTTTGAAGATGCGCTGGGCGACCGGCTCGCTGCCGGGCTTCAACACCATGAGCATGCGCTCCTGGCTCTCCGACAGCAGCATCTCGTAAGCGCTCATGCCGTCCTCGCGCATCGGCACTTGATCGAGATTAAGATCGATGCCCACACCGCCTTTGTCGGCCATCTCCACGGACGAAGAGGTCAGCCCCGCGGCGCCCATGTCCTGAATGGCGATAATGACGTCCTCCGTCATCAGCTCGAGACAGGCTTCCAGCAGCAGCTTCTCGGTGAAGGGATCGCCGACCTGCACCGTGGGGCGCTTCTCATGCGAGGCCTCGTCGAACTCCGCCGACGCCATGGTGGCGCCGTGGATGCCGTCGCGGCCCGTCTTGGAGCCCACATAGACCACCGGCAGCCCCACGCCCTTGGCGGCGGACTTGAAGATGCGATTGGCATCGACCAGGCCGACGCACATGGCATTGACCAGAATGTTGTCGTTGTAGCGGGCATCGAAATTGGTCTCGCCGCCGACCGTCGGCACGCCCATGCAGTTGCCGTAATCGCCGATGCCCGACACCACGCCGGCCACGAGATGGCGCGTCTTGGCGTGGTCGGCCGCGCCGAAGCGCAGCGCATTCAGATTGGCCACGGGCCGCGCGCCCATGGTGAACACGTCGCGCATGATGCCGCCGACGCCGGTGGCAGCCCCCTGATAGGGCTCGATGTAAGAGGGGTGGTTGTGGCTCTCCATCTTGAACACCGCGGCCTGGCCATCGCCGAGATCGACGACGCCGGCGTTCTCGCCCGGGCCTTGGATGACTTGCGGGCCGCTCGTCGGCAGCGTCTTCAGCCACACCCGCGACGATTTATACGAGCAGTGCTCCGACCACATCACCGAGAACACGCCAAGCTCGGTCAGGGTCGGCTCGCGGCCCAGCTCCTTCAGCAGGAGCGCGTATTCCTCCGCGTTGAGGCCATGCTCGGCGATCAGTTCAGCGGAGAGGCCTTGTGCCTCGCGGGCCGCCCGCGCCGCGCCGCTCAATGGAGGGTCTCCACGATCGAGGCGAACATCTTGGCGCCGTCGGTACCGCTTAAGGCGGCGTCCGCCAGGCGTTCCGGGTGGGGCATCAGCCCCAGCACGGTGCCGGTCTCGTTATAGATGCCGGCGATGTTGCGCCGGGAGCCATTGGGGTTGGCGGTTTCCGTGACCGCGCCGGACGCCTCGCAATAGCGGAAGGCGACGCGGTTCTCGCCCTCGAGCCGGTCGAGCGTCGCCTCGTCGGCGAAATAGGCGCCGTCTTTATGGGCGACGGGGAAGCGCACCACTTCGCCGGTGTCGTAGTGGCCGGCGAAGCCCGTGTCGTTGCGCTCCACCTTGAGCAGCACGTCCTTGCAGATGAAGCGCAAGGTCGCGTTGCGCATGAGCACGCCGGGCAGCAGCCCCGACTCCGTGAGCACCTGGAAGCCGTTGCAGATGCCGAGCACCGGCGTGCCGGCCTTCGCGCGCCGCACCACCTCGCGCATGACCGGCGAATGCGCCGCCATGGCGCCGGAGCGCAGATAATCGCCATAGGAGAACCCGCCGGGCAGGACGATGAGATCGCTTTTCGGCAGCTCGGAATCGCCGTGCCACACCATGGCGGGGGCTGTGCCCATGGCGGCTTCGAGCGCGACCGCCGCGTCGCGGTCGCAGTTCGATCCGGGAAAGACGATGACGCTGGCTTTCATGTCCGCACGATCCAGTGGGTCGTCCCGGCGCAAGCCGGGATCCAGAAGCAATAATCTGTTGAGCGTGTAGTTGGATTCCGGCTTTCGCCGAAATGACGGAGCGTGGCGCTACGCCGCCTCGAGCTCATAAGCGTAGTTCTCGATGATGGTGTTGGCGAGAAGCTGCTCGCACATGCGCTCGATCTCGGCGCGCGCGCGGGCCGGGTCACTCTCGGCGACCTCGACCTCGATATATTTGCCCTGGCGGACGCCGTCGACCGCGCCGAAGCCGAGCGCGTGCAGCGCGCCTTCGATGGCCTTGCCTTGCGGATCGAGCACGCCGGGTTTCAGCGTGATGGTGATGCGCGCCTTCATGCTTCGCTTTTCAGCCCTTGTTCTTTAAGTCGTCCGCACCAGCACGGGACCGCTACGGGGCCGCGACGGACTATCCACGTGCAAGCCAAGCCGGCGCGCCACCTCTTGGTAGGCCTCGACCAGGCCCCCCATGTCGCGGCGGAAGCGATCCTTGTCCAACTTGTCCTGAGTCTCGATGTCCCACAACCGGCAGCAGTCGGGCGAGATCTCGTCGGCGAGCACGACGCGCATGTGCTCGCCCTCCCACAGCCGGCCGAACTCGACCTTGAAGTCCACCAGCCGGATGCCGACGCCGAGGAACAGGCCCGACAGGAAGTCGTTGATGCGCAGCGCCAAGGACATGATGTCGTCGAGCTCTTGCGGCGTGGCCCAGCCAAACGCGGTGATGTGTTCTTCGGTGACCATCGGGTCGTTGAGCTCGTCGGCCTTGTAATAGAACTCGACGATCGAACGGGGCAGCATGGTGCCTTCGTCGAGGCCGAGCCGCGTCGACAGCGAGCCCGCGGCGACGTTGCGGATCACGACCTCGAGCGGAATGATCTCGACCTCGCGGATCAGCTGCTCGCGCATGTTCAGCCGCTTGATGAAATGGGTCGGCACGCCGATCTCGTTGAGTCTCTCGAAGATGTACTCGGAGATGCGGTTGTTGAGGACGCCCTTGCCCTCGATCTTGTCGTGCTTCTTGTTGTTGAAGGCGGTGGCGTCGTCCTTGAAGTGCTGGACGAGCGTGCCGGGTTCGGGCCCTTCATAGAGGATCTTGGCCTTGCCCTCATAGACGCGCCGGCGGCGGTTCATATTCGGTTCCTCACTAACTTGGCTCCAACGGCTGACAAACGCCAAACGCGCGGGGGATGGGAAAACCCCAGGCCGCGCGCCACGTAAGAATCACCATCGCAGGAATCGGATCAAGAAATCTAAGCCGACCTTAGCTCAAGGGGAGGGGGCGTACAACGGCCCCCAAGAGGGCCGAAGGGCCGCGGGGAGCACCCCCGCGATTTGTTGATTTTCCGGCCTTTCGGCGCTATCACCCGCCTCTGAGAGGCGGGACTTTCCCAACAATTCGACGTTCTATCGCCCTCGCTCGCGAGGGTCTTACGGAGGTGCCGGGCCAATGACCAATTTTGACGATCGCGAGAAGAGTTTCGAGCGGAAATTCGCCCTCGACGCGGAGCTGCAGTTCAAATCGACCGCCAAGCGCAACAAGCTCCTGGGCCTGTGGGCGGCCGAGAAAATGGCGCTTTCCGGCGACGACGCCCAAGCCTATGCCCGGGAGGTGGTCAAGGCCGACCTCGAGGAGCCGGGCGAGGAGGACGTGTTCCGCAAGATAAGAGCCGACTTCGACGCGAAGGGGATCGATCAGTCCGACCACCAGATCCGCCGCGCCATGGCCGACCTCCTGGTCGAGGCGGTGCGGCAGATCGAAGCTGAAGCGAAGGGCTGACCGGCGCGATGCCCGACCTGTTCCGCCAGGCCGCCAAAGAGCGAAAGACGCTGTTCAACGCGTGGCTCACGCTGAACAATCCTTTCCTCATCGAGCTGATCGGCGAGGCGGGCTGGGACTGCCTCACCATCGACCAGCAGCATGGGCTGGGGGGCAACGAGGCGCTGGTCGCCTGCCTGACGGCGGCACGCGCATGCGGCCTGCCGGCCATCGTGCGGGTCGCCAATAACGATGCGGGCCTGGTGGGCCGGGCGCTCGACGCCGGCGCCCAAGCCGTCATGTGCCCCTTGATCAACACTGTGGATGAGGCCGAACGCTTCGTCCGCGCCGTGAAATACCCGCCGCGGGGCTTGCGCAGCTGGGGCCCGTATCGCGCCAAGCTCGGGCATGCGGGCGACTATTTTGCGGAAGCCAACGGCCTCACCATCGCCTGCCCGCAGATCGAGACCAAGGGCGCCCTGGAGCAGCTCGACGACATTCTCAGCCTCGACGGCGTGGACATGGTCTGTCTCGGCCCGAACGATCTCTCCGTGGCCCTCACCGGGCGCCTCGATATCTGGGCGAAAGAGGTCCAGGAGGCCATGACTCTGGTTCTGAGGAAGGCGCGGGAGAAGTCTGTGATGACTCTCATTTTCGCCAACGATACCGATTTCGCCAAGCCCCGGATCGCTGAAGGCTGGGACATCGTCGCCGTCGGCACCGATGCCGGCTGGTTCGCGGGCGCCGCCGCCGCGACCAAGGCCGAAGTTGAATCAGCCTCTTAGGGCGCGCCGCCCAAGTCCTTCAAACGATTCGCCCTTCAAACGATTCGCGAAGTCCGGTGGGGCGTTGCATCCTTGCATCAGGCGTGTCCCATAGCGCCCCTTCCGCCCACTCCGAGGCTGACGCTGCCAAGCGCTTGTGCCAGACTATGGGCACGGACTCGTATAGGAGCGCGGCATGGGACACTCGATCCGAGTGATCATGGGATCTCTTCTGGGGCTCATGATTGCGACGGGCACGACGCTGGCGCGTGACGCGGCGACGGCGACGGCGCTGTCCCTGCGCGAGGGACCGGGCACGAACTATTACCGGATCGCCACGATCCCGGCGGGCGCGCGGGTCGATATCAAGGGCTGCCGCGGCGGCTGGTGCGCTCTGATCTGGGACGGCTACCGGGGTTATGCGAGCATGCGCGGCCTGGTGCTCGCCTCGGCCCATTTGGTCGAGCCGGAGGTCTGGCCGATCTTCCCGCCTTATCCATACCGCGCCGGGCACTATCCCAAGGCCGACTGGTATGCCGACATGCCGCCTTACACGGCCATTGCGCCGAGCTTCTACCGCAAGCGCTTCTTCATGATGACTCAAGAGCGCAACCGCTATCGCTACATGCCGCATATCTTCCGCGGCGGCGCCGCCGCCTATGGGGACGGCGGCGGTCCCATCGCGGACGTCGACATTCAAGGCATCAGCGCCGGCATCCAGACCACCCATAAGGACCCCTACGGCGACTGACGGGCTTAAGCTCTAGTCGTCGAAGACGCGGGCGAAGATCGCGTCCACGTGCTTGGTGTGATAGCCGAGATCGAATTGATCGCGGATCACCGCCTCCGAGAGCGCGGCCGTCACCTCCGGATCGGCCAGGAGTTCGGTGAGGAAGTCCTTGCCCTCCTGCCACACCTTCATGGCGTTGCGCTGGACCAAGCGATAGGCGTCCTCGCGGGAGAGTCCCGCCGCGGTGAGCGCGAGCAGCACGCGCTGGGAATGAATCAACCCGCCCAGGCGATCCATGTTGGCGCGCATGCGCTCCGGATACACCATCAGCCCCGTGATGAGGCCGGTGAGGCGATGAAGCGCGAAATCGAGCGTAACCGTGGCATCCGGGCCGATCATCCGTTCGACCGAGGAATGCGAAATATCCCTCTCATGCCAAAGCGCCACGTCCTCGAGCGCCGGCACGACGTAACCGCGCACGACCCGCGCCAACCCGGTCAGATTCTCCGACAGCACGGGATTGCGCTTATGCGGCATGGCGGAAGAACCTTTTTGGCCTTCCGAGAAGAACTCCTCGGCCTCCAGCACCTCGGTCCGCTGCAAATGCCGGACCTCGGTGGCAAGCCGTTCCACGGAGCTGGCGATCACCGCCAGCGTGGCGAAATAGGCGGCGTGGCGGTCGCGCGGGATCACTTGGGTGGAGATCGGCTCCGGCGTCAGGCCGAGCTTGTTCGCGACATAAGCCTCCACGCGCGGGTCCACATGGGCGAAGGTGCCCACCGCCCCCGAAATGGCGCAGGTCGCGACCTCCTCGCGGGCGCGCACCATGCGCTGCCGGGCGCGTGAGAACTCAGCGTAGGCTTGGGCCAGCTTCAGGCCGAACGTGGTCGGCTCGGCATGGATGCCGTGGCTGCGGCCCACGGTGATCGTGTCCTTGTGCTCGTAGGCGCGTGTCTTCAGCGCAGCGAGCAACGCGTCGAGATCGGCGATCAGAATGTCGGCGGCCTCGGTGAGCTGCACGTTGAAGCAGGTATCGAGCACGTCGGACGAGGTGAGGCCCGCGTGCAGATAGCGCGCCTCCGGCCCCACATGCTCGGCCACGGAGGTGAGGAAGGCGATGACGTCGTGCTTTACTTCAAGCTCGATGGCATCGATCCGGTCGATATCGAATCCGCCGCGCTTCTTCGCCGCCTCGGCCGCTTCCTTGGGGATCAGGCCGAGTTCCGCCATGGCCTCGGCGGCATAGACCTCGATTTGGAGCCAGATGCGGAATTTGTTTTCGGGCTCCCAGATGGCGGTCATCTCGGAGCGGCTATAGCGCGGGATCATGCTGGTCGTTCAAGCCTTTCCCGGGCGGATGCCCGGCGAGAGGAAAGGTCTAGCAGAACGTAGCGCGCACTCAAACGCGGCACTGCCGAAAGACTTAAATTTCAACAGTTCTTGGTTCGCGGGGACCGAACAGGGCGACATAAATGGCCGCGCCCACCGCCAGCGCCGCATAGGCCGGGCGGGGCGGGATCAGCATGTCGAGCAGGAAGGTGTAGAAGTCGTTGAGCGAGGCGAGATACATGCCCGACAACGACCAGTCCTGCTGGCTCGGATAGCTGGCGTGGATGTAGATGAAGCGGAGCAGGCCGCCGAAGCTGCAGAACGCCACGATGAAGATGAAGAGCGCGAACAGCATGCGGACCAGGAAGCCGCGCCGGGCTGTGAAGCGCTGACACCACCAGGTGATGAGGGCCGCCAGCATACCGGCGAAGCCGACGATGCGGACCGTGTGCTGGGTTTGCTGATTCATGACCGTGTTCATGAAGTCGCCGACCATCAGCGCCCACATGCAGACCCCGATCACGATGGCGAACGCCGCGGCAAGCACGAAGCCGACCACCTTGGTGAACGTCAGTTTTTCCATGCCCGCTATTCCCTCCACGCCCCTCGGCAGGGTGACTATGCAAGGGAAACGGCCGGACTGCAATGCGTGCGCGACAAGGCTTGCCGCCATTCGCCGTTTATGGTCCGATCCGCCGCCGGTCAAAAGGAGACACCACCCCATGGCATTCGAGGATCTCAAGGCGGAACTCGCGCTTCTCATCAACCAGATGGAGAACCAGCCCGAGGACCGGCACGAGCTTTATTTGCAGATTCGCGAGAGGCTGAACGAAATGCGCGCGTTCGGCATGCCGGTGCCTGAAGACCTGGTGAAGTTCGAGGAAGAGCTCGAGGCCCAGTTCAAAGCCGAGGACGCGGACGCCAAGAAGAGCTAGGCACGACCGCGTCTAGCCGGCGGGCGGTGCCTCGCCGATCTGCTCGTAATTCCCATTCGACCAGCGATAGACGGCGTAGGGCGGCAGGTTCGGATCGCCCTTGTCGTCGAATCGGAACTCGCCGATCACCGTATCGAGTTCATTCTCATTGAGCGCCTTGACCACGGCGGCCGCTTCCGTGGTGCCGGCCTTCTCCACGGCCTCCTTCCAGGCCTGGATCGCGGCATAGGTGTAGAGCACGTAGCCTTCGGGCTCGATGCCCTTCTCCTTGAAGCGGGCCACGACTTCGGCCGCGGCCGGGTTCTTGCGCGGGTCGGGCGAGAAGGTCATCAGCGTGCCTTCCCCGGCCGGTCCCGTGATCGACCAATATTCCTGGGTGACGAGGGCGTCCCCGCCCATCAGCACCGTATCCATGCCCTGGTCGCGCATCTGGCGCAGGATCAGTCCGGACTCGGTGTGGTAGCCGCCAACGAACAGCGCCCCGACATCGGCCTGCTTGAGCTTGGACACCAGCGCCGAATAGTCCTTCTCGCCGGCGGTGTAGGACTCGTTCAGGACCTCCTGAATCCCGGCGCCGTTCAGCGTCTTCTTCACCTCATCGGCGAGCCCTTTGCCGTAGGCCGTCTTGTCGTCGATGATGGCGATGTTCTTGTCGCCGAAATGCTCGGCGAGATAGGCGCCGGCGACGCTGCCTTGCTTGTCGTCGCGGCCGCACACGCGATAGATATTCGGGCCGGAGCGGTTGTCGGTGAGCGCCGGGTTGGTCGAGGCGGGCGAGATCATCACCAAATTGCTCTCGGCATAGACGTTCGACGCCGGGATGGACGAGCCGGAGCAGAAATGCCCCGCCACCAGCGCCACATTTTCCCCGGCCATCTGGTTGGCGATCGCCACGGCCTGTTTGGGGTCGCAGGCGTCGTCGCCGACATCGAGATCGAGTTTTTTGCCGAGCACGCCGCCGGCCGCGTTGATATCGGCGACCGCCTGCTCGGCGCCATTGGTCATCTGCGTGCCGAAAGAGGCATATTGGCCCGTAACCGGTCCGGCGACGGCGATCTTCGTGACATTGGGGTCGTCCTCGCCGTTGCAGGCGGCGAGCGCGAGGCTTGCCATGAGGGCGGCAATCAGCCCGGCCAAACGCATCATTCCGATCTCCTTCAAAGCCTCAGGCCCTAACCTAATCACGCATCCCGGGCGCGCCAAGTGAGCGGGCTCGTGCGTTGGTAGAGCCAGCGATATTGGCTGACCATCTGCGTGGTCCGCATCATGCGGAAACCAAGCAAACCCGCCGCCAGCAGCACCACATAGGTGACGAGATAATAGTAGGGCGACAGCAGCGCGCCGTCGAACAGGGCGTAGTTGAAGAAGCGCACCGCGGCCGCCAGCAACGCCATGTAGAAGAACACGCGCCACACCGGCTTCCAGCCGCGCGCGAGCCCGCGGCCGGCGAGGAACGCGGCGCCGCCCCCGATAGTCACCGTGAGCACCACAAAGACGCGCAAGCCGTCATCCGTGAGCCAAGAGGTGAGCGATAGGGTGAGCGCGCTCATGCTCCGTTGGTCTCCTTCAGGATCGCCGTGTCGCCTTCGAGATAGGCGGCGCGCACTTCCTTGCGCGCCAACAATTCCTCGCCCGTGCCCGACATGGTGATCTTGCCGTTGACCATGACATAGCCGCGGTCGGCGATCTTGAGCGCGTGATAGGCGTTCTGCTCAACCAGGAACACGGTCAGCCCCGCCTCGTTCAGTTCCTTGATCGCCGCGAAGATCTGCTTGACGATCAAGGGTGCCAGCCCGAGCGACGGCTCGTCCAGCAGGAGCAGCTTGGGGCGCCCCATGAGCGCACGCGCAATGGCCAGCATTTGCTGCTCGCCGCCCGAAAGAGTGCCACCGCGCTGATCGGCGCGGTCTTTGAGCACAGGAAACAGCGTGTGCACGCGATCGAGGTCGTGATCGAAGCCGTCAGCGTCGCCCGCGATGATGGCGCCCATTTGCAGGTTCTCCATCACCGTCATGCGCGAGAAGATGCGCCGGCCTTCGGGAGACTGGGCAATGCGCAAGCGTGCGATCTCATGGGTCGGAAGCTGGGTGACGTTTTTGCCGTCGAAGACGATGTGGCCTCTCGAGGCGCGCGGCCGCCCGCAGATCGTCATCATCGTGGTGGTCTTACCGGCGCCGTTGGCGCCGATCAGCGCCACGATCTCGCCGAGCTTGATGTCGAGGGTCACGTCGTGCAGCACCGGTAGCTTGCCGTAGCAGGCGGTGACGTTGTCGAGGGCGAGCAGGGCGCCGGTGCTCATGGCCGCGCCTCCGGGCCTGGCACGTCCACCTCGGGCAGTTCCTCGTCGGGCACGCCGAGATAGGCGGCGATGACGCGTGGATCGTCGCGGATCTCCTTGGGCGTGCCGTCGGCGATCTTCTTGCCGTAGTCGAGCACGATGATGTGGTCGGAAATGGCCATCACCACGCTCATGTCGTGCTCGATGAGGAAGATGGCGATCTTCTCTTTCTCGCGGATCTCGTAGAGCAATTCGTTCAGCCCATCGCTTTCGCGCGCGTTCAGCCCCGCCGCCGGCTCGTCGAGACACAGAAGAACCGGACGCGTGCACATGGCGCGCGCGATTTCGAGGCGCCGCTGATCGCCGTAGGGCAGATCGCCGGCCGCCTCGTCGGCGCGGGAGGTCAACCCCACCTGATCGAGCCAATGCCGGGCGAGCTCGACCGCTTGCTTCTCCGCGCGAGCGAAGCCGCCAAGGCCGAGCAGGGCGCCGATGGTGGCGGACACGCCGAATCCGAGCACGGCGCCGACCGATAGCCCCGAGGCGCGGGTCAAGGCATTGTGCTGGGCCACCAGCAGATTCTCCAGCACGGTCATGCCGGAGAACAGGCGGATATTCTGGAAGGTCCGGGCGACCCGGGCGCGGGCGTTGATCTCGTGATCGTCGAGCCGTTCGAGATAGAAGCGCTCGCCGTCGGGCTCGGAGAGCGTGATCATGCCTTCGGTGGGCTTGTAGAACCCGGTGATGCAATTGAACACGGTGGTCTTGCCGGCGCCGTTGGGGCCGATCAGCGCGGTGATGTCCTGGCGGCCCACTTGAAATGAAACATCGTCGATGGCCACCAGACCGCCGAAGCGCATGGTGAGATGCTCGACGGTGAGCACGGGGTCTTGGTCCCACGGTCTCATAAGCGTCCTCATGCGCGCTCCTGTCCCGCGAGATCGGGGGAGATGGCGCGCGGGTCGTTGAGCGCGACGGTCGGCGCGCGCGAGGAGATGAGCCCGCGCGGCCGCCACACCATGATGCCCACCATGGCGATGCCGAACAGCAGCATGCGGTAGAGCGCCGGGTCGAAGCCCTCGCCGAAGAAACTTTGCAGGCCTTCAGTGTGCCGCAGCGCCTCGAAGCCGCCGACCATGACCACCGCGGCGATGGCCACGCCGAGCTGGCTGCCCATGCCGCCGAGCACGACGATGGCGAGAATGATGGCGGACTCGATGAAGGTGAAGCTCTCCGGGCTGATGAAGCCTTGCCGCGTGGCGAAGAAACAGCCGGCCAGCCCGCCGAACAGCGCGCCGGTTGCGAACGCGGTGAGCTTGGTGATGGTGGTGTTGATGCCAAGCGAGCGGCAGGCGATCTCGTCCTCGCGCATGGCCTCCCAGGCGCGCCCGATCGGAAGACGTCTCAAGCGCAGCGTCACCAGATTGGTGATCAGCGCCAACACCAGGATCACGTAATAGAGAAAGATGATGCCGTGCAGCGCGTCGTATTTCAGGCCGAAGAATTGGCTGAACGTGGTGCCATCGGCGAGAGGCGAGAAGGGGAGGCCAAAGAAAGTGGGTTTGGGAATGCCCGAAATGCCGTTCGGCCCGTTGGTCACCTCGGTCCAGTTCAGCAGCACGATGCGGATGATCTCGCCGAAGGCCAAAGTGACGATGGCCAGATAGTCGCCGCGCAGACGCAGCACCGGAAAGCCGAGAATGACGCCCCAACTTGCTGCGGCGAGCCCGGCGATGGGCAGGCAAAGCCAGAAGCCGAGACCGAAATGCGTGGCCAGCAGCGCGAAAGTGTAGGCACCGACCGCGTAGAAGGCGACATAGCCGAGGTCGAGCAGGCCGGCGAGCCCGACCACGATGTTCAGGCCCCAGCCGAGCATCACGTAGGTGAGCACCAGGATGGAGAGATCGAACCAATAACGCAGCGGCAGCCCCAGGTTGAGCATCTTGTCCAGGGCGTAGGCGGTGAGCGGAAACAGCACCGCGAACACGATACCGCCCACTACGAAGATGTGCGCGTAAGGCAGATCGGGAAAGACATGGACGATCAGCCGGCGCAGCAAGCCAAGCCCGACAAAGGCAAGCAGGGCAATTCCGATCAACTCGAATGCCGGCGCAGGGAACACGGCGGAGACGATGAAAGCGAGAACGCCGAGCGCCGCTGTCGCGGCCAGGACAACAAGGTCGCGCCTGTCGAACGGATCGCGCGTGAACAGCTTGGCGAACGGCGCGGTGAGCGGATACTCCGCCTGCCACACGAACAGGTTCAGCAGCAGCCGGCCGAAGAACACGATGCCCACGGCGACCGCGAGCAGCATCGGACGCGGCTGGAGCGTCAGCCCGGTGACGTTGTCCTCGGTGCGTAGTCCGAGCACCAGCGAGAACAGCGCAAAGGCGATGACGCCAGCAAGCAGGGAATCGGCGAGCGCTGATTTGAGCCGCTGGCCGAACGATGTGCCGGGCTCGACCAAGGGCTAGACCTTCTCGACCTCGGGCCGCCCAAGCAGGCCCGTCGGGAAGAAGATGAGCACGATGGCGAGCATGGAGAACGCCGCCACGTCCTTGTACTCGATGGTGAAGTAGGCCGACCAGAAAGTCTCGATCAGTCCAATCACAAGCCCGCCGAGCATGGCGCCGGGGATCGAGCCGATGCCGCCGAACACCGCCGCGGTGAAGGCTTTGATGCCGACGATAAAGCCGATGTAGAAATCGATCACGCCGTAATAGAGCAGGTAGAGCAGGCCGGCGACGGCGGCCAGCGCGGCGCCCATCACGAAGGTGAGCGAGATGGTGCGGTCGACATCGACCCCCGACAGCGACGCCATGAGCCGGTCCTGCTCACAGGCCCGCTGGGCACGGCCCAGCGCGGTGCGGCTGATGATGAGCCAGAAGGCGGTCATCAGCACCAGCGTCGTCACCACGATGAGGATCTGGATATTGGAGATGATGACGGTGAACTCGCCGTCTTTGAAAAATTCGTAGCCGCCGGTGATGACGGGCTGCAGCGGCTTCACCCGCGCGCCTTGGGCCACTTGGATAAAGTTCTGCAGCACGATGGACATGCCGATGGCGGTGATCAGCGGGGCGAGCCGGAAGGAGTCGCGCAACGGCCGGTAGGCGATGCGCTCCACCGTCCAGCCCCACACCGCGGTCAGCACCATGGCGATGATCAGCACGAGAAGGAGCGCCAGGGGGATCATGGTGACGCCGAGCGCCATCAGCGCGAGGAAGGCGATCAAGGCGATGAAGGCGCCCACCATGAAGATGTCGCCATGGGCGAAATTGATCATGCCCACGATGCCATAGACCATGGTGTAGCCGATGGCGATCAGCCCATAGATCGAGCCCAGGGCGAGCCCGTTGATCAGCTGCTGAAGGAAATAGGCCATGTAAAAGCCTGCCTGGCCTTCCCCCGATCGGGCATTGCAGAGCTAACAAAGTGGGGCGGTACCCACTTTGGTATGTTTAGCAAGAAGGCGTGGTCGAGTGCATGCCCAAATTCAGAGCAGCATATGGGAGCCGTCGCAAAACGGCGGATCGCCCGTGTCCTTGCAGCCGCATAGCAGCGCCATCTCGGTGCGCTCGGCGGTGAACATCAAGGGCTCGATGCCGGTGCCGGCATGGCCGCCGTCGCAAAAGGGTTGATTCTTGCTCCGCCCGCAGCGGCACCAGGCATAGCGTTTGCCTTCTTCGAGCTGCACTTGATAGGGGCTGAGCTGTGGGCGCTCCGGCTCTTCTGACATGATGTTCCCCAGCGTTATTGGTCAGACAATTGCCGGGCCCTGCTTAGCCAATTCGTCCCCGTCATTCAAGGAAGTGTCGGGTTTTCGTGTTAAGCGGGTCGATAGTGTTTGCCGCCTAGCATGACGCCGTCCCCGCGCGATTCGCAGGCCGTGCCGGCACGGGCGGCGCGGAAAACGCGAGAAGGCCCTTGAGTCCATGGCCCAGCCTCACCATAGAGGACGAAAAGGCGCCGCTTGCGCGCATCGCGCGAAGAGCGCTTTCGTAAGCGCCGCATCGAGGGTTAAGGCGAGTTTGGAGGCCGCCCGTGGCTGAGCTGATCTTTGTTGCCGTTTCACTTGCCGCGTTCTTCGCGCTGGCGATGAACCGTGCGTCGTTTCGGACCTGGGCGATCGCCGTCGCGGTGTTCACGCTCATCCTGCAATTCGCCCTCGGCTTTCCGTTCTGGACCTTCGCCGGCTGGATCGCTGCCGGGCTGTTGTTCGCCGCCAGCGTCCCCGACCTCAAGCGCCAATATCTCACGCTGCCGGCCTATCGCGCGCTGAAGGGCGCGATGCCGAAGATTTCCGAGACCGAGCGCGAGGCGCTGGAAGCCGGCACCATCGGTTGGGACGCGGAGCTGTTCTCAGGCCAGCCCGACTTCGCCAGGCTGCGCCGCGTGGCGCCGATCACGCTTACGGACGAAGAGCGCGCCTTTCTCGACGGCCCGACCGAAGAGCTGTGCCAGCGGCTCGACGATTGGCGCATCCGTCACGACCTGCATGACGTGCCCGAAGATATTTGGCGCTTCGTTTGCGACAACGGCTTTCTCGGCATGCTCATTTCCAAGGAGCATGGGGGCCTCGGCTTCTCCGCCCAGGCCCAATCGCTGGTGCTGGGCAAGATCTCGTCCAAGAGCGCCGACAGCGTCACCATCGTCATGGTGCCGAACTCGCTCGGCCCCGGCGAGCTGATCGAGAAATACGGCACCGAAAACCAGAAGGCGCACTATTTGCCGCGGCTCGCCAAAGGCGAGGAAATTCCCTGCTTCGCGCTCACCGGCCCGTTCTCGGGGTCGGACGCAGCCGCCATGCGCGATGTCGGCGTCGTCACCAAGGGCTTGCACGAGGGCAAGGAGACGCTTGGCATCAAACTCACCTGGGACAAGCGCTACATTACGCTCGCGCCCAACGCCACGCTGCTCGGTCTCGCCTTCCGTCTGTTCGATCCGGACAATCTTCTCGGCAAGGGCACCGATGTCGGCATCACGCTCGGCCTGATCCCCACCGGCCACGAAGGCGTCGAGATCGGCCGCCGCCACCTTCCGGCAGGCGCGGCCTTCCCCAACGGCCCGACCAAAGGCACCGACGTGTTCGTGCCGCTCGACTGGGTGATCGGCGGGCCGGAGGGGGCGGGGCAGGGCTGGCGCATGCTGATGAACTGCCTGGCGGCAGGGCGTTCCATCTCGTTACCCGCCACGAGCGCCGCCTGCGCCAAGGCCATGGCAAGGCGCTCAACAGCCTATGCGCGCATCCGCAAGCAGTTCGGCCTGCCCATCGGCTTCATGGAAGGCGTGGAGGAGCCACTGGCGCGCCTGGTCGAGAACGCCTACGGGCTCGAGGCCGCACGCGCCGTCACCGCCTCGATGGTCTCGGCCGGCGAGAAGCCAGCCGTCATCTCGGCCCTGCTGAAATATGTTTCGACCGACCGCATGCGCGAGTGCGTCAACGACGCGCTCGACATTCACGGCGGCCGCGGCATCTGCGACGGCCCGTCGAACTATATCCAAGGCGCCTATCAGATGGTGCCGGTCGGCATCACCGTGGAAGGCGCCAACATTCTTACACGGACGCTCATCACCTTCGCCCAAGGAGCGCTGCGCAGCCATCCCTATCTCTTCGCCGAGATCGAGGCGTTGCAGGACACCGACCGCGAGCGCGGCGTGGAAAAATTCGAGACGACCTTCGACGATCACCGCGCCTTCCTGTTCTCCAATGTGACCGGGGCGCTGTTCCACAATGTCACTTTCGGCCTGTTCGCGGCCGCGCCGCAGAACACCGGCGACGTCACGCGCTGGTGGCGGCAGCTGTCGCGCGCATCGCGGTCCTTCGCGCTGGTCGCCGATCTCACCGTGGCGCTGCTCGGCGGCGGCCTCAAGGTGAAGCAGAAGATCACCGGCCGCATGGCCGACGCGCTCGCCGAGCTGTATCTGCTGTCGTCGATCCTCAAACGCTACGAGGATGACGGGCGCCCCGCGGGCGACCGCCTGGTCGTGGATTACTGCGCGCGCAATTGCCTTCACCGCTTCGATCGCGCGTTGCGCGGCGTGATCGACAACTTTCCGGTTCGCTGGGCCGCTTGGCTCATGGGCCCGCTGGTGCTGCCGTTCGGCGCCCGCCGCCCCGCACGCGACAAGGACGGCAAGGACATTGTCCGGCTCGCGCTTCAGCCCGGTGCCTTCCGCGATCGCCTGACCCGCGACATCTATACCTCTGCAGGCACGGAGGACGCGACGGGGCTGCTCGAAGCCACGCTTCTCAAGGTCGTGGCCTGCGAGGAGGCCGAGAAGAAGCTCGAACGCGCTATTCGGCGGGGCGAGGTGAAGCGCTTCCACGACAATGACTGGATCAAGGATGCGGAGGCCGAGGGCGTGCTCAGCGCCGATGAGGCAAAACAGCTTGCGGACTTGCGCGACATGGTGGCCCGCGTTATCGCGGTTGATGATTTCTCCGCGTCGGAATTGGCGCGCGGCCTCGAACCCGCCGAGAGCGACTCCGAAACCAAACGGCACCTCGCCGCCGAGTAAAGCAGAACCATGCCGATTTCACTCCCCGATCTGAAGGACTGGACCTTCTCTGTCGACTTCGAGGGCATCGCCTGGGCGGTGATCGACCGCGAAGGCGAGAGCATGAACGCGCTCGGCCGCCGGCCCACCGAAGAATTGGAGAAGATCGTCAAGGCGGTGGAGGACGCGCCGGCCGGGGAGGTGCGGGGGCTCGTGCTGATGAGCGGCAAGGAGTCGAGCTTCATCGCCGGCGCCGACATCAACGAGTTCGAGGGCTTCGACACCGAGGACAAGATCAAGGACGTGGTCAAGCAGACGCTTGAACTGTTCGACCGCATCGAGCGCCTCCCCGTGCCGGTGGTCGCCGCGATCCACGGCTATTGCCTGGGCGGCGGCTTCGAACTGGTTTTGGCTTGCGATTGGCGCATCGCCGACCGCGAGGAGGGGACGCGGCTCGGCTTCCCCGAAGTGAAGCTCGGCATTTTTCCAGGGCTAAACGGCACGGTGCGCGCCATCCAGGCGGCAGGGCCGCTCGACGCCATGACCGCCATGCTGACGGGCAAGATGCTCAGACCCACGGCCGCCCGCGCCATGGGCTTCGTCGATCAGCTCGTGCCGACGCACCACAATCTCAAATGGGCCGCGCGCAAGGCCGTCCTCCAGAAGCGCCGCTCCAAGGGCGCGCCGTGGTGGAAGAAGCTGATGCTGAAGCAGCCCGTGCGCGGGATGCTGGCCAAGCAGATGCGCGCCAAGACGAAGGCGAAGGTCCGCGAGGAGCATTACCCCGCACCCTTCCGCCTCATCGATCTGTTCGAGCGCTACGGCGACGACCCGGCGCGCATGAGGCAGGCGGAGACGGAGATGTTCGCGCCGCTCATGGCGAGCGAGACCTCGCGGAACTTGCGGCGCGTGTTCAAGTTATCCGAGACGTTGAAGGATGCAGCGCCCAAGAACGGCTTCAAGCCCCGCAAAGTGCATGTCATCGGCGCCGGCACCATGGGCGCGGACATCGCCGCCTGGTGCGTGGTCTCCGGCATGCAGGCGAGCCTGCAGGATCTGGACGAGGCGCAAGTTCACAAGGCGCTGTCCCGCGCCAAGAAGCTTTTCAGGAAGCGCCTGCGCGGCAAGACGGCGATCGATTCCGCGGTCGCACGCCTGATCGCCGATCCCCAAGGCAAGCAGATCAAGCACGCCGATGTGGTCATCGAGGCTATTGTCGAGAAGCTCGACGTGAAGCAGAAACTGTTCGCCGATCTCGAGACGAAAGCCAAGCCCGGCGCGGTGCTGGCGACGAACACCTCCTCGCTCAGGCTGGAGGACATCGCCAAGGAGCTGAAGGATCCCGGCCGGCTGGTCGGCCTTCATTTCTTCAATCCCGTGGCGCAACTGCCGCTGGTCGAGGTCGTGCGCGGCGAAGGCACGCGCGAGGACGAGATCGGCAAGGCCTGCCGCTTCGTCACCGCCATCAACAAGCTGCCGCTGATCACCAAGAGCTGCCCCGGCTTCCTCGTGAACCGCGTGCTCGCGCCCTACATGATGGAGGCCGTGCGCCTCTACCAAGAAGGCCAGCCGCGCGAGAAGCTCGATCAGGCCGCGCTCAAATTCGGCATGCCCATGGGGCCGATGGAGCTCATGGACATGGTTGGGTTGGACATCTGCAACAAGGTCGGCGAGGAGCTCGATCTTGCGCCGAAAGCAGACGGCAAGCCGGACAACGTGCTGGCGACGCTCGTCAAGCAAGGCAAGCTCGGCAAGAAGACCGGCGAGGGCTTCTATGTCTGGGAGGACGGCAAGCCGAAGCGTGACGACGCGCACTATGACGATGCGGACTTGGCCCGCCTCGGCCGCGCGTTGATCAAGCCGATGCTCGACGAGGCTGAGCGCGCCGAGGCCGATCATGTCGTGGCGGATGCGGACCATGTCGATGCCGGTGTGATCTTCGGCACGGGCTTCGCGCCATTCCGCGGCGGCCCGCTGCATTATCGGCGAAGCGAGGCCGGCGCCGAGACAGGCAAAGCCGCGGCGTAAGACGACGAGGCCGAAAGGAAGATTATGAAGGACGCAAGGATACGGCGTGTCGCGGTGCTCGGCGGGGTGAGAATTCCCTTTTGCCGCTCGCACACCGCCTATGCCGAGCTCTCCAATCTCGACATGCTGACCGCGGCGCTTACCGGTCTGGCCGAACGCTTCGCGCTGTCCGGCGCTCACATCGACGAGGTCGTCGGCGGCGCGGTCGTGACTCATGCCAAGGACTGGAACCTCGCGCGCGAGGCGGTGATCGGCAGCCCGCTCGCCCAGACGACGCCGGGCATCACCATGATGCAGGCCTGCGGCACGAGCCTGCAAGGCGCGCTCGGGCTCGCCGCCAAAATCGCCACCGGGCAGATCGAAGCGGGCATCGCCATGGGGTCCGACACCACGAGCGATGCGCCCATCGTGTTCCAGAAGAAATTTGCCAAGCGCCTGGTCGAGGCCTCGCGCGCCAAGTCCATGGGCCAGCGGCTCGCCGCCTTCAAAGGCATGATGCCGGGCGAGCTTGCGCCCGTGCCGCCGGACACGCGCGAGCCCCGCACCGGGCTCGGCATGGGCGAACATTGCGAGCTCATGGCCAAGGAATGGGGCATTACCCGCGAGGCGCAGGACGAACTCGCCTTCGAGAGCCACCACAAGGCGGGCGAGGCCTATGACGAGGGCTTCATGGACGACCTGGTAATCCCATGCGCCGGGGTCTTCCGCGACAACAACATTCGCGAGGAGATCTCGCTCGAGAAGATGGCCGAGCTGAAGCCGGCTTTTGATAAGGCGGGAGGGACGATTACCGCCGCCAACTCCACCCCGTTAACCGATGGAGCCGCTACGGTGCTGCTCTCAAGCGAAAAATGGGCGGAAAACCGCGGAATTCCAATTCAGGCATATTTAACTTTGGGTCGCACTTCTGCCGTAGACTATGTGCAGGGTGAAGGTCTTCTGATGGCGCCGACCATCGCTGTGAGCGAAATGCTCGATCAGACGGGGCTTGCGCTGCAAGACTTTGATTATTATGAGATTCACGAGGCATTCGCGGCGCAGGTGTTGGCTACGCTGAAGGCATGGGAATCAGAGGCTTATTGCCGTGACCGGCTTGGTCGAAGCGAACCCTTGGGGTCGATCGACCGGTCGAAATTGAACGTCAAGGGCTCTTCCATCGCCATTGGCCATCCGTTTGCCGCCACGGGCGCGCGGATCTTGTCAGTTTTGGCCAAACTCCTGCATAATGGGGCTGGCCAAAGAGGTTTGATTTCGGTGTGTACGGCCGGCGGCATGGGCGTCGCGGCGATCCTGGAAGGGGTCGGGACGCCACAGCCGGCGGAAATCGGCAACAACACGAAGGGCGCAGGATAAGTGCTCTATCGCCGGATCAGGAGTTGGGTCCAACGAGACCCGTCAGGGACAGGGGGCAAAAGAGACATTGCCGAGGCGACGATCTTGCCTACGGCCCGACCCATGACGGAGGTGCTTATGCGGCATCATGTGATCAGCGCGGCGATTGGCATTGCGATGGCCGCCGCCCTCGTTCCCTTGAATGCGACCCAGGCGGCTGCGGCCGATCCCACGGGCATTTGGCGAAAATCAGAGGAGGGGGAGCGCCCCGGGAAGTTCGAAATCTTCCGCTGCGGCTCCGGCAAGCGTTATCTCTGCGCCAAGATCGTCTGGCTTCAGGACCCCCTCTACAAGGGCAAGCCACTCATCGACATCCGTAACGAAAACCCCAGGCTGCGGAATCGCCCCATCCTCGGTCTGCCGATGATCAACGGCATGGCGCAGGTCGCCGCCAACCAGTGGAAGGGCAATATCTACAACCCCGAGGACGGCAACACCTATTCGGCGACGCTGACGCTGGTGTCGCGCAACCAGATCAATCTCAGAGGCTGCAAGGGGTGGATCCTGTGCGGTGAGCGCACCTGGGTCCGGACTTCGCTGCCCAAGGAAGAGCCTAAGCCAGAGGAGCAGATCGAGGCCTCGGCCGAGCCGGAGAGCGCGCCCGAGACGGAGCGCGCGCCCGAGACGGCCGCCGCCACGCCGGCACCTGAAGCGGACACGTTTGCCAACGCGGAAATGCTCACGCCGGTCGCCGCGCGCAGCACGCAGGCTGGCTATCGGTTCCTGAGCCCCTCGACGAGCACTGATGGCCAGGCCGGCTTCTCCGGCGAGAACGTGCCGAGCATGTTCGCCATGACGAGCCCGCTGCCGAACGACGACGGCGCAGACGCGGTCGCCGCGGCCGAAAGCGCGCCGGCTCCGTCCGAGCCCAAATCCGAGTCCAAATCCGAGTCCAAGGCCGCCGGGGTGGCGCAGCCCGAGCCGCAACCGGTTCGCGCGACCAGGGCACCCGCACCCCAAGCGGCACCCCAGCCCGCCGCGGAGCCGATCGATGGGGAAGATCCGATGCAGACGGCCGAGACCGAGGCGATGGCGGAGACCGGTGCCGTGCCGCAAAGGTTGTCTTGGCGTGAGCGGCGTCAGCTTCGGCGTCAGCAGAAACTGCAGCAGCAGGAGGAGCAAGGCCTGCTTCCCTGGCAGCGCTAGGCCAAACGCACCGACAGCGTTTTGAGGGATGAGGTCGAGGCTTTGAGCCTAGCCTCGCGCTTGCGTGCGCAGCTCTTTCTTGGAGAGCTTGCCGATCATCGTTTTCGGCAATTCGCTGCGAAACTCGATGGCGACCGGGAGCTCGAGCTTCGACAGCTTCGGCCGCAGGAACGCCATGAGTTCGATCGCCGTGGCCTCGCACCCTTCCTTCAGCCGCACGAAGGCCTTCGGCGCCTCGCCCCGATAGTCGTCCGGAACACCCACCACACAGACCTCGGCCACCGCTGAGTGCTCGTAGAGCGCGTCCTCGATGCGCCGGGGATAGACCTTGAAGCCCGCGGCGTTGATCATGTCCTTGATGCGGTCGACGATGAAGATGAAGCCCTCCTCGTCCATGTAGCCCACGTCGCCTGTGCGGAAGAACCGTCCCACGAAGGCGGACTCCGTCTCGCTCGGCTGCTTCCAATAGCCCGTCATGACCTGCGGCCCGGCGATGCAGAGCTCGCCGGGTTCGCCGGGCGCGACCTCTTGGGCAGGGTCCTCGAGGGAGCGAATGCTGATTTCGGTGGCGGGAAGCGGCAGCCCGATTGAGCCTTCGCGCGTCGCATCGATTGGATTGCAGGCGACGACCGGCGAAGTCTCGCTCAAGCCATAGCCCTCGACCAGGTTGCAGGCGGCCAAGGCCTCGACGCCGCGCTTCACCTCAGGCGGCAGTGCCGCGCCGCCGGAGATGCAGTACTCCAGCGATGAGAGGTCGAACTTCTTGATTCGCGGATGGCACAGGATGGCGTTGAACAAGGTCGGCACGCCGGGCATCACCGTTGGCTTCAGTCTGCCGATCAGCCTCAGGGTGGCGATCAGCTCGAATTTCGGCACCAGGATCACCTCCATGCCGTGGGTGACGCCGAAATTCATCACCGCGGTCATGGCGAACACATGGAACAGCGGCAGCACGCCCAGCACACGGTCGACCATTTGCGGCGGCCGGCTCACCCACAGCTTCACCTGCTGCGCGTTGATGGAGATATTCCCGTGCGTGAGGATCGCCCCCTTGGGCGTGCCGGTCGTGCCGCCCGTATATTGCAGCACGGCGATGGAATCCGGCGTAATGACGGGCCGCTCGTAGCGGCCGTCATTGGCGAGAAGGTCTGCCTCGCGGACGATCAGGTGCCGCATGCGCGACAAGCCCACCCGCGCGCGCTTCACCCGGCCCGAGAGCTTGAGTCCCACCTGTTTGAGCGGCGGGAGCAGCGAGGCGAATTTCGCCACCACGGCCTTCTCGAGCACGCCACTCTTGAGCATTGGCTCGACCTTCTCGAAGAGCACCGCCAGATCGAGGGTCACCATGATCTTGGTGTCGCTGTCGCGGATCTGGAACTCGATCTCCTCGAGGCTGTAGAGCGGGTTGAAGTTGACGACCGTGCCGCCCGCTTTGAGCACGCCGAAATAGAAGATTAGGAAGGTCGGCGAGTTGGGCAGCAGGAGCCCGACCTTGACCCCTTCGCCGACGCCGAGCGCCCGTAAGCCCTTGGCGGCCCGGTCCGACAGCGCCCCGATTTCCGAATAGCTCAGGCGCTTGCCGAGGAAATAGGTGCACGGCCGCGGCCCGAACGCGGCCACGGCGTCGTCCAGGATCTGGTGGACCAGGCCGGGCTCAAAGCGTCGCTCCCAAGAAATACCGGCCGGATAAGCCTTGAGCCACGGACGGTTTCTCGGGGCGTGCGTGGTGTCCACAGGTTCCGGATTCGCCTTGCTGGCCATCGAAATTCGAGTTTTGCGTTGCTTTATCGCGGGTTAACCGACGCTTGGGGGCCCGACGGGAGGCAATTGGCCGCAAGCGCGTTCTTCTACTATTATTGTAGCACGGGGTTGATAAACAGTGCCGCGAGAGGTTCGAGGTCTGCGTGGATTATGCTGAAACGAAGGCGCGGACAGGCGCAAAAACGCCAATTTTGTTAGCGATTAGAGCGTATAGTATCGTCAAATCGAGCGTGCGGGGCACGGGTAGACTCGACCAGTTTTTAAGTCTATTCCAATGCGCGACTTGCCCTCGAATTTGCTATGTTTTAGCCAGGGACCATTAGACACGGACCCCCCAACGGGGCAGGGAGAGTGATATGGACGAGGTGGCCACCAAGATCATCGAGATTCTGCGTAAGAACATGAAGGATCCATCCAAGGACGTGACGCTTGAGACGCCTCTGAGCGACCTTGAGATTGAGTCCCTCGATCTGGCGGTGATCGTGTTCGATATTGAGGATACCTTCGGGATCGAAATTCCCTATAATGCGAACGAAGAAGTCGAAGCGTTTGCGACGGTCGGCTCTGTGGTCGATCGCGTGAAGGGAATTATCGGAGAATCGAAGGCCTCGGGCGCAGCAGCTTGAACCAGCCATTCCGCTCGGGCCGTCCCGGGACGTCGACCAGGCTTGGAGTTACGGCTTAGCACTACATGACACACTTTAACGGACGCAGGCGCGTCGTGGTCACTGGCCAGGGCGTGGTCACGCCTTTGGGCACAGGCGTGGACAAGTTCTGGGCCGCGATGCAACGCAGCGATTGCGGCATCCGCGAGGTCCAGAGCTTCTCGACCGAAGACCTCTACATCACGATCGCCGGCGAGGTGCCGGACTTCGATCCCCGCGAGCGCCTGCAGAGCAAGCAGCTGCTCCTGGCCGACAAATTCTCCCAGTATGCCGGCTGCGCGGCGCATGAAGCGGTGCTGCAGTCGAAGCTGGAATATCCGATCAAGGATTCCGACAGCTACCGCTCCGCCTGCATTATCGGCTCCGGCGTCGGTGGCCTCACCACCCTCGAATTCTCCTACAAGATGCTGTTCAAGGAGAACAAGCGGGCGACCCATCCGCTGACACTGCTAAAGGCGATCGGCAGCTCCGCCTCGGCTCACGTCAGCATCGAGTATGGCATCAAGGGCCCGACCTTCGGCCTCGTCAGTGCCTGCGCCACGGCCACCCACTCCATCGGTCTCACTTACCGGATGATTCGCGAGGGGCTCGTCGATGTGGGTCTTGCCGGCGCGGCGGAAGCCTCCCTCAACTGGGGTGCGACGCGGGCCTGGCAGGCCATGCGCGTGCTCAGCCCCGACGGGTTGTGGCCTTTTGCCAAACGACGCAACGGCACGGTGCTGGCCGAAGGCGCCGGCATCCTGATGCTCGAGGAATATGAGCGCGCCAAGGACCGCGGCGCACCGATCCTCGCCGAGCTCCTGGGTTACGGCATGACCGCCGACGCCGCCGACATGGTCAACCCGTCCATCGACGGCGCCTCGACCGCCATGCAGCAGGCCCTCGATGACGGCGGCCTGGCGGCCACCGATATCGACTACATCAATGCCCACGGCACCGGGACCATGGTCAACGACATCAACGAGACCCGCGCCATCAAGCGTGTGTTCGGCAACGCCGCCAACAATGTGTCCATCTCCTCGACCAAGTCGATGCACGGCCATTGTCTTGGCGCCGGCGGCGGCATCGAAGCGGTCGCGGCCATCAAGGCCATCGAGCAGAACTATGTGCCGCCCACGGCCGGCCTCGACGAGCCGGATCCCGAGTGCGACCTGGACTACACGCCGAACACCGGCAAGGGCCGTGAGGTCAATTACGCCATGTCGAACAGCTTCGCCTTTGGCGGCCTCAACGCGGTTCTGGTCTTCGGCCCGCCGCCGGCGTAAGGCGTCCGCGGGGCTCCCCTGGCGCGCCGCGAGCGCGGCGTCCGGTCCCGGGCGAAGGCGACTAAACCTGTGCTCCGGCTGAATCCAGCCTTCAGAATTGCAAGGCTTGCCAGTCCACGTTTTCGATCGTCGGCCGTTTGGAAATGCCGAGGCCATCGAACATTTCGTGGAGCACGCCCTCGCGCAGATTGTTGGTGGCCTGCAAGGCCATGAGCTGTAGCTCGGCATCGCTGCTCGAACTGATCGCCACCTTGGCGCGATCGATGTCCTCGCGCGACAGATGCGCATGGCCATTGGGCAATGCGAGCAAGCGGAAGAGGGCGACCCTGTTGCCATATTGGGTCGAATACAAATCGCGGTTCAGCTGTGCCTCGCCGGGCTTTTCCATGGACCGCGAAATGGCATGCGCCGAAATCGAACCGGAGAACATGCCGAACACAACCCCGATCGAGTTGATCGGGTCGACAAAGGCCGCGGCGTCTCCGGCCAGATAGCAATTGCCTGCCGTGAAGGTGGTGGGCTTGTAAGCGTAGTCGCGGATACTCAGCAGGCTGCCGGGGATAAAGTCGTTCTCGTCGAGCAGGCGTCCCGTCAAAGGAATATTGGCAACGTGCCGCTTGAACCGGTCTTCGCGTTCCTCGCTCGTTTTACCGCGCAGTTCCGATAGCCGCGCCTTGGGAACAAGAACGCCGACGCTGACGCTGTTGCGCAGCACGATGTGCCAGGACCAGCCCCAATCACCGATGGTCGACATCAGCGTTGCCGGTGGATGGGTGAACTTGTCCTCGTCGTTGTGAAGCGCACCGTCGAAGGTCAGATATTTGCTCTTGCGGTAGTAACCCCAGAAGGCCGAAAAGCGCAGGCCCTCGTCGAAGGCGCGGATTTTCAATTGGCTGGCCACGACCGCGGCCTGGCCCGAGGCGTCGACCAGATAGCGCGTGCGCAAGGCTCCGGGCTCCCCGTCCGCGTCTTTATAGTTCACCGTGGTAACGGGCCCTTCCAAGTTATCGATGGTCGTGACCTGGACGCCCTGGAAGATTTGCGCGCCGACCGCGCCGGCCTTGCGCAATAAGATATCGTCGAAGATATCGCGTTCGACATGAAGCGGCTGGCGCTGATGGCCAAAATCGCGAAACCGCAAGCGGCGCAGTTCATTGCCCCAGAACGAGAGCCCGCCGCCTTTCGGGATAAAGCCCTCGTCGACGATGTCCTGGGTGACGCCGACTTCGTCGGCATAGCGCCAAAAGTGCGGGACCAGACTCTCTCCGACCGTGTTCCGCGGATGGACCGCCTTATCCAGAAGGACCACATGATAGCCGCGCGACGCCAGCTTATTGGCGGCTGTCGATCCGGTCGGTCCGCCACCGATAACGGTCACGTCGCACGTTTGCGGAATTTTTGAATCGGTCACTCGCGTCTTCCCGCCTGCATCGAAACGATAGTGAAAAATGTTGCGTTCGGCTCAATCGATATCGATGGCGAACGGCTTTTCCAGCGAGACATAGCCGAGACTGAATCCGTATTTGCGGCCCAAGGCGTGGCAATGCCGAACACCGCTGGCATGGATGTCGCCGATCGCGCTGAAGCCTTGTTTTCCGGCGAAGCCCAGCAGAGCCGTCTCGGTCATGCAAGCCAGCAAATGGTTCTGAGGCAGTTCGATAACGTCCAACGTAAACTGGTTGTTCTCGGGCGCCCTGGCCACGCCGCCCCGGACAAAGGCAATGTCGGGCCGTTGCGCGACGAGGCTGGGATCGACATCGGTCGGCACCGACACGTCGCAAATGATCTGGGTGGTGGCGCTGACATTCGCTGGCGTCAGGATCGGCGTGATGGAATTCGACGTCGTCACGATCACGCTGCAATCGCGTAAGTCTTCAATGTTCGCGGTGATAGGCAGGAAGGGATCGGCGCCGAAGCGCTCAATCACCGCGTTTCTGAGCCGCGCGCCCGCCGACGGGGCCTCACCGTTCATCTTCACCCCATTCGAAACCGCGAGCTTTGTCGGATCGGACAACAGCTCTAGCTTGGCAAGGCCCGCGGCCAGGCCGGTCAAGGATTGCGGGTGCAGCAATTGCTCCGCCAATGCGGCGTCGTAGGCCCCGACGGCCGCGCGCTCGACCCGCGCGAGGCTCGCGTTCCGGCCCACCAGGTGCAGGCAGGAAAAATACTCGCTGAGCAACTGCACGAGCGTTGCACCGATATTTCCGCCCGCGCCCACGATGCCGACCTTGGCGGTGGCCGGGTCGATCTGGCGCTCGTGCATGGCCTCGAGAACCGCCTCGACGACCAAAGCCACCGTGTACGTATTGCCCGTGGTGATCTGCAACTGATCGAAGCCGTTACGGACCGCCAGACCGTTGCGCGTGATCACCGAGAGCAATCCACCCAGCCCGACGACTTGCGCGCCACTCGCGGCAAACTGAGCCACCGCCGCGTTGACCCGTTCCACGATCTTCGCGGTGTCGCCATTGCGCAGGGCGTTGACGATGGCGCGGCTGGTCAGAGGCAGCGTGTAGACTTCGAAATTCAAGGGTTCGCCGGAAGACGACAGCAGCGGCACACGATCGATCAGGATCGGATCGGTCAGTCTCTCGGCAAGGTTCTCCCGCTCCGTCTCCGTGAGACTCAACAGCGACTTGTCGAGCAGGCCAATGTCGTCCGAGCTGATCATGTGACCCAGGAATACGGCCTGCTTCTGGGCCGCCGTAACGCTGGCGTGGATCGGTTGCGTCTTCCCGGCGACGGGGTTGTCACTCAGCCGGAACGGTGTCTGACCGGCTCGCCTGAAACTTTGGGCGAGGTGGCGCACAAGATCGGCTGCATCGCCCGCCGCGATGACGTGGCAGACCTCCTCCACGCCCTTCACCACGTGGTCGATGTCCGCGCGTGAGATATAGGCAGACGGCTCTAGGCGCAGCGTCGAGGGGCGGGACAACGTGGTGCCGACACGAGTCTCGCAGCGATGCAGCAGATAGCTGGCGACGAACACGCCCAGGAGCCCTTGCTCCGACAATCCGCTTATCAGCTGCGAAGGATTGTCCTGCTGACCCGCGATCTCGATCCCGGCCATCAGACCGCAACCGCGCACGTCACACAGGACCCCGGGATAGCGCGCCTTCACGCTCTCCAGCCGCTCGGCGAGGTATTTGCCGGCATCGCGCGCGCGCGCGTCAATCTTGTCTTCGTCCAGCAGTTGCAGAGCGCGCAACGCCACCAGGGCTCCATGATCATCTTCCGCGAATGTCGAGGTATGGGTGAAGCCATACCCCTCGACATACCGCTCGGCGTCGATGAGCAAGGCCGTCGTCTTGGTCAGACCGCCCCCGAGGCTCTTTCCGAACAAATAGTAGTCGCCGCGCAGATCGATGAGCGATGAAGCGGTGAATGCGCCTGCGCGGCCCATGCCCGATTGGATCTCGTCGACAACGATCGGGCAGCCGGCCGCGTCGGCAAGCTGGCGCAAGGTGTCGGCAAAGGCCTTTGACAGGGGAAAAATGCCGCCTTCGCCCTGGATCGGCTCCAGGAACAAACCGGCGATGCGGCTGAACCGGGCCGGGCCGTCGCTTGTCGCCAGCTCGACTTGGTAGCGTTCGAAGATCTTGGCGGCCGCTGCCAGATCGTCCCGCGGAAGCCAGACGACTTCGAAGGGTCCGCTGAAAGGCAGCGCGTCACGCCCCGGCGCATGCCACGTCAAACTATACGCACCCAGCGTCTTGCCGTGGTAGCTGCCTTCGATGGCCAGGAAGACGGGCGGCTTGCCGACGGCTCTAGGGATATCGGCACCGGCCTTGGTGCCGGCGGCACTGAAGGCTTTGCGCCGGTGGCTCCACTCCAGCGAGGCATGCTTGAGAGCGGCATCGACCATCTCCGCGCCAGTGCTGCCGAGCACAGCCTTGTAGTCGTGTCCGGTGAGGGCTGCCACGCGCGAGACCAATGCCTTCGCCAGCGTCCCCGCGGCGGTGCGATTGGCCATCTGCACGAATTTCGGCCGGTGGGTCGCGAGCGCTTCCCGGAGCACGCCGACCAAAGCGGGATGGTTATGGCCGAACAACGTGGACCCGAAGCCCCCGACCATGTCGATAGCCCGTATGGGTACGCCAAAGCGCGCGCCGCTCAGCCGGTCGCCGGTCGCCGTATCGAAATCGACATCCAGCAACATCTCATGCAGCGCCGCGGTGAAGTCGGGACGTACCGTCTCGAGATAGTCCGTGGGCTCAAGCCGGCCTTTGATCTCCTCCAGGAACGCACGTGCGTCGTCGACGCTTTGCGCATCCGTGGGTGTGTGTCCGGTGTCCTGATCGCGGCGTGTGCCGCCGTGCTGCGGATCTGGCACGGTTGTCGAAATACGAGGTGTGGGCGGCTCGTAGGCCGCCGCCGCCGCGCCGTTGGGCTTTGCGCGTGCGGTGCTCAAAAAGCCATGGAGCGCGTCGACGGCCGCGCCGAAGGTCATATCCTCGGAGAAGAGCTCCGGGTCGGGCAAGACGCCGAGCTGCTTTTCGAGCCGCAGCCCAAGCTGAATGGCGGCGATCGAATCGATGGCGAATTCGTCGAACCGCGTGCCCTCGCCGATGTCGGCCGCCGAAAGAGGCGTCGCCTCGGCAACGTTGCGGCGAAGCAGGTCAAACAGATCTTGTCGCGAGATAAGGGGAACAGAACTGGTCGCTGGAGGTGGGCTGGCCAATACTGGGTCCGGAGAGGGGATGTTCTCCCCGATGCTCTCGGCACTCTCCTTGGCAGTCTCCTTTGCCGCCTCCGCGGCCTCCGCAAGCTGTGCCGTCCTTGTGCCCGGGACAAGAGCATCGTCGGTAAACCAAAACCGGGCACGATCGAAGCAATAGGTCGGAAGCGCCAAGCGCCGGCGATCGAAAGGCGCATCGAGCGCCTGCCAGTGGACGGTGCCGCCAATGGTATAGAAGGTGCTCACCACCGCCGCCACTTGCTCGCACTCGTCTTTGTCGTGTGACAGGCAGGACATCAGAAGCGTGCCGCCTGTTGCGGCGGCGATCTCGGCGAGCAGATCCGACTGCGATCCGGCTTCGACGATCATATGCACACCGGCAGCGAGCGCGTCGTCCAGCGCCTTCTTGACCGCATCGATGCTCTGCTCGGGGTTGCCGGCAAGGACGGACTTCAGACCATCGGCAAGAGAGAGTCTTTTGTCCAAGACTGCCGAGACGACATCGCCGACGCCGCTGCTGATCACGAATTCCGGCTTGATTCCGGCGTCATTGAGAAAACGGGCAAGGGCGTACTGCGTGGCAAACAACGCCACGCGCGCCGCTGGTGCCGCCCCGGCCTCTGTTCCCTCGGCGGCCTGCGCGCCATAAAGAAGATCGCGGAGCGAGAGACCCGCGACCGCGCGCAGAGCTTCGCCCACTTCGTCGATCAACGCCTTAAAGCGCGGCTCGCGATCATAAAGTCCGCGGCCCATTCCGCGATGCGAGGGAACGGTTCCGCATAACAGCAAGACGACTTTCGGTCCGCCCTTTCGGGCGCGGCCCGCAAAGATGTTGCTGGATGGACGGCCCTCGGTAAGGGAAGACAAGGCGATTGCAAGGTCGTGCCGCGAGTGCGCGACAATGGCCGCGCGCTCTTCAAAGTCGACGCGTCCGAAGTTTGCCGAGTAACAGATGTCGCCGAGCAAGAGGTCGGGTTGTTTCGCCAGCGCCTCTTGCAGCTGCGAGGCCATTCTGGCGACCTGTTCCGGTTTCTTCGCGCTGAGTTTGAGGATGTGGACGGACCGGTCCACGTAAGCCTCGCGTTCGATGGGGGCAGGGGCCTCCTCGATCACCACATGCGAATTGGAGCCGCCGAGCCCCAAGCAGGACACGCCGGCATGGCGCACCGACTGGCCGCGGGGCCACGGCGTCGTCTCCGAAGGCACGATCACCCGTGCACCCTCGGCATGAGACGCCTTCATCGGCGTGGTGAGATTTGCCTGTCCGGGGATTTCGCCCTTCTCCAGGCACAACACCGCCTTCAGGAGACCGGCAAGCCCGCTGGCGGCTTCCAGATGCCCCAAATTCGCCTTCACCGACCCGACGAAACAGGGGACGTCATCGCGCGCGCCGGCAAACACCGTGCTGAGGGCGTTCAACTCCGTCTCGTCACCGCGATAGGTGCCCGTACCATGCGCCTCGACGAAGCCGACCGTGGTCTGGTCGATTCCCGCTGCCGCGTGGGCGGCCCGGATCAATTCGATCTGGCGCTGGCTGTTCGGTGCGAAGAGGCCTTGCGACCGTCCGTCGTAATTGACGGCCGAACTTACAATTGTCGACAGGATGCGATTGCCGCGTGCGACCGCTTCATCCTCGCGGCGAATGATGATCGCGGCAGCGCCTTCGGCGCGCACATAACCATCCGACTTCTCGTCGAAGCACTTGACCAGGCCGTCCTTGGACAGCATGCGCGCACGCTTGAAGCCCTTTGTCACATAGGGCGTCAGAATCGAGTTTGCGCCGCAAACGATGGCGGCATCGCATTCGCCTTGCTCCAGACTACGCAAGGCCATGTGCAGCGCAGTGCTCGACGATGAGCATGCCGTATCGACGGCTAAAGACGGGCCGCGCAGATCCAACAGATAGGAGAGACGGTTGGCGGCAATGGAGTGCGCGACTCCGGGCACGCTGAAAGGCGTGACCGTGGCACCGTAGGGATCGAACGCCGAGATAAACATCGCATAGTCGATGCTGCTCAGGCCGACAAACACACCCGTGCGCGAACCGGCCAATTGATCGGGGGTCTCACAGGCATTCTCCAGAGCCTCCCACACGACTTCCAGGATCAGGCGGTGCTGAGGGTCGGTTGCGTTGGCCTCGGCACGGCTCATGCCGAACACGACCGGATCGAACAGGTCTGGGTTCCCGACATACCCGCCCCACTGATGTCCGGTCTCTTCGAGCGACTGGATGTAGTCTGATGTTAGGTCGAGCGCCTCATAACGGCCCGGCGGCGATTGGCACAGGCCATGACGCCGAGATCTGATGAGAGCCCAGAATTCGTCCAGATTGGCGGCTCCGGGAAAGCGGCAGCTAGCGCCAGTAATAGCCGCTCTGATGGCAACCGCGCTGGCGCCAGGACTGGCTCGATCAGACTTTTTACTTGAAACGGGCACTGAATGTGAACCCCACTCTTCATCCGGTGGGCAGTAAAGTCCTGGGCAATTTAGGCTCTTTTGGCAGACCTACGCAATGAAAAGGGGCGGTGCGATGCCTTGATCCAGCGCATTGCCTTAATGACCGTGCCCGCCCCACTAGGGGTAGCGTTAATGGACTTTGCTCATCTTGGAAAACATTCCGGGCTGAGGTAACAGTTGAATGACGTTGTTGCCAGAAGCGGTCGAGTAGGAGCCTAATCTTTCGACGTCTGCGGAGGAGTTCAATCCGTCAACGTCGTAAACGGCAAACCGAGATGGACCCTGCGCGGCGATTTGCGTGGACGCCTGTGCGATCCTTGACGAACCACGATCAACCCTAAGGTTGCACGATGTCCTCAAAGCGAACTGCCAATCAAACAGCGCTGGTGTCCGAAGCACAGTCGTTCGCGCGCGACACGCTCATACCGCTGACAGGCAGTGCGGACGAGGGTGCGCAGGATTCCGCCGGATACCGCGCGATGTGGGATGCTTGCGTGGCGGCGCGCTATACGGGTCTGCCTCTCTCGACATCGGCCGGCGGCCGCGGGCTGTCGCTTACGGACTGCATGCGCGTGTTTGAGTCCATGGCCGCGGCGGGCGCCGATCCGGGCTTTCTGTTCAGCCTGGGCGTGCATCAGTTCGCCGTCGCGGTCTCGGTGGCCTCGATTGGCTCCGAGGAGCAGCGTGCGCAATGGCTGGCAGCAATGGCAGAGGGTTCATGCATCGGGGCCTTGGCCGTCTCCGAACCCGAAGCGGGGTCCGACACCTATGCCATGACGACACGGGCGGAGGAGAACGCGGACGGCTTTGCGATTAGCGGTGAGAAGATTTGGATTTCAAATGCGCCAGTCGCGGATCTGTTCGTGGTCTTGGCGCGCACCGATGATGCCCCGGGCATGTTCGGCATCAGCAGCTTCCTTGTGCCAAGCACCACGAAGGGCCTCACCATCGAACGCGGACCGGCCAAAGCCGGGCTCAGGAACGCACCGTGGGGAAGCGTCCATCTCGACCGCGCCGTTGTTTCCAAGAACAACCTCCTCGGCGGCTTAGGCGGCGGAGGGGCGGTGTTTCAAAGCTCGATGCGGTGGGAGCGCTGCGGGCTCTTCGCCATAGCCTTGGGCGCCATGCGGAAGAGCTTTGGCGACTGCCTTGCCCATGTCCGCGACCGGACCCAATTCGGCAAGCCGCTCGTCGACAATGACGTCGTCGCGCGGTCCATTGCCTTGATGAAGACCAGACTGGAAGCGGCGCGCTTGCTTCTATACGACGCCGCGGCCGCCATCGACGACGGTGAGCCCGATGATGCCGCGGTCTGTCTGGCCAAGGCCTATGTCAGCGAGTCCGCCGTGGCGAATGCCCTTGCCGCGCAAGAGCTCTTTGGCGCCGCCGGCATACTTGAGCAAAGTGCCGCCACCGCGTTCCTCAATGATATGTTGCCGTTCCGCGTGTTGTCGGGCGCAACGGATGTGCAATACAAAATTGCCACGCGACTCATGCTGCGCGCACATGAGCGCCCAACATGAGTAAGGCGGGACGGCGTCATGTTGTTGCACGAGGTCATTGACGGCCCGCTGGCTGATCGGGGAAGCGAACCGGCGGTCATCGGTGAGGGCATGTCCTCGAGCTACGCCGACCTCGCACAGCGGGCCTGCGCGCAGATGATCCGCCTCCAAGACATTGGCTTGACGGCCGGCGATCGCATCGCCGTCATTGCGCAAAAATCGCCCGATGTGATTGCGGCGTTTCTTGGGGCGGCGCGCGCCGGCATCACCTATGCGCCACTCGATACGCAGGCCTCACCGTCCTATTGGGCGATGGTGCTCAAGGATTTCGAAATTTCACACGTCTTGAGCGACATTCCCGGCCTCGCGGATCAATTGGGGCCGGTGTGGGTTCACGACGTCGCGCTTGAGACGGCGCCGGACGCGCGCGCGATCGAGCAATGCGCGCCCCTATCGGCACCCCGCACGCCGGACGACGACGCCTATATTCTCACCACGTCGGGATCGACGGGACGGCCCAAGGGCGTTTTGCTGTCGCATCGCAATGCGCTCGCTTTCGTGAACTGGGCTGCGCAGGAAACGTCGCTCGGCCCCGAGGACACGCTTCTGAGTGTTGCGCCGTTTCACTTCGACCTGTCGGTGTTCGATATCTATGGCGGGCTCTCACGGGGCGCGCGCATCGTGCTGGCGCCGGGCACGGCCACCACCTTTCCGGGCCAGCTCATCGAGGCCATCGAGCGGCATCGTGTGACGGTGCTTTACACGGTGCCCACAGTGCTGCGGATTTTGCTGGAGGCGGACGCGTTCGCCGATGGTGCGGGCACGTCGCTCCGCTCGATTATCTATGCGGGCGAGCCCTTTGCGCCCCGGCCGCTGGCACAGCTGATGCGGGCTCTGCCGGATGCGACGGTCTTCAATTTCTTCGGGCCCACGGAGACCAATGTGTGCCTGGCCCATCGGTTTGCGGGGCCGCCGGATCCGGCGCAGGAAATCCCCATCGGCCGGCCGGCCAGCGATGCGACCATCAAATTGGTCGATGACGCGGGCGAGGAGGTCGCGAAAGGCGAAATCGGGCAAATCCAGGTCGACGGTCCGACCGTCATGAAAGGCTACCTGACGGCCGACGGCTTCGTTCCTGCCGCACGGCCGTATCCGACGGGTGACTTCGCGCAGCAGGGCGCGGACGGCGCCTATTATTTTCGCGGGCGGCGCGATCAGCAGGTCAAGGTGCGCGGCCTTCGTATCGAACTGGGTTCGGTGGAAAACGCCTTGCTCCACGCAGACGGCGTCAAGGAGGCCGTTGCATTCGTGGCCGGAAACGATTTAGTGGCGTTCGTCGGCGGCGATCCCGCGCTGGACACACGGCTGCTGGGGAAGATTTGCGCGAAATATCTGTCCTCGGGCGCGGTGCCGCACAGGATCGTCGCGGTGTCGAAACTGCCCCGACTCAGCAATGGCAAGCTGGATTTGGCCCGGCTGAGGGCGATGGCGGCAGAGCGAGGGTAGCAATGTTGCGGAGAGATCAGGCGTCATGAGCGTTGAAAAACAGGCAAAAATTCTCGAATTCGTTCGCTCGCTCAATGGCGGGAATCAGTCTGTAGAAATCGACACCGATTTGATCGCCACAGGATCGCTCGATTCATTGTCGGTGATGGAGCTGGTCGCGTTTCTCACGGACGCGTTCGATATCAAGATTGCCGCCGCCGACATTACGCCAGCCAATCTGCGCAGCGTGGCGACCCTGACGGCCTTGGTCGAGGCCCGTTCGACGTGACCGCGGATGCGACAGAGGCGCTTACGATTGCGCCACTGAGCATTGAGCCGGACGAGATCGCGCGCTTCATTGCCCAAGTCTACGACCAGCATCCCCATGGCAAGTCCTTCGTTCCGCGGTGGAGCGGCGCGTTCCTGAAGCACATCATCTTCGACGATCCTCTGTTCACGCCCGACCATGCCTTGGGTGCGTATTTGGGAGATCAGCTTGTCGGGCTGATCATGGCGCAGCCCTACGCCGTCCACATGGATGACAGGCGCGTGGAGGGCGCCTACGGGTCCTGGTTGGCCGTCACGCCGCAAGGGGCGGGTCAGTTCGCGGCCATCAAGCTGCTTCACGAGTTGAGGACGCGTCTCGCCGCTCAGGGCGCGGAATTCATGGTCGGCGTCGCTTATCGCTCCGGTCCCGGTGTCGGTCTCGACTTTTGGGAGAGCTATGCGCGCGCCTTGCCCAAAGACATATCCCCGGGGTGCGATCTGACCTATTGGGCCCGGGTGCTGGACGGCGGCATGTTCGCCGCCGCGGTCAAGGATCCGCTGCTCAAGCTGGGCGGCTTTGCAGCGCGCTTGCGCCCCGTGTCAAAGCCAAGCGCCACCGCCGACATTCGCGACTTTGCCGGTGAGGATCTCGAGCGCTGCCAACAGCTCTTGGCGGAAGCGCCGGCCCAGATGCGGACCGCGCCAAGCTTATGGGAATTGCAATCCGCCCCGAGCCTGGACGAGGGGCCGCAGACGCTTGTCTTGGACCGGGGAACAGGGGCCGAAGCGGTGTCCATGTTTCATGTCCTGCCGATGTCGGACGCGGCCCCGTTGCGCGTCGGCATGATCGAGCACCTGGTCTGCGCAGGCAGCAGCCGGGACCGGCAGCGCCTTCTGGCGGCCACGCTCTGGCGTTTGAAACAGAGCGGTGCGTGCCTCGCCTTGCTGCCGCAAAAGCCGTACATCGGCTCTGCCGAGATGCTGCTTGCGGGATTTGTGCCGTATGACGGGCAATTCAAGATTTTCGTGATGCCCTTCAGCGACACTGTCCCGCCCCACATGCCGGCCAGTTACGACCTGCTGGTTCGCTAGGAGCGAGTTATGCTAAGAGACCGGAGCGGGCGTATGGGTTCCGATCCGCACGGGAAGAACTGGTTCTTCATATGACGCCAGGGTTCGGCCTCGAAAAGCTCGGTTTACTCGCGCTTCGCTTTCCACGTTGGACGCTCCTGGTCATCGCCATTCTCACCGTGGCGCTCGGCTATTGCGCGAGCAAGATCGAGTTTTCCAGCGACGTCCGCGAGATCTTCCGCTCCGAGAGTTCCGACTTCGCCAACCTCACAACGGTCGAGGATCAGTACCCCGAGAGCGTGGGGGAGATCCTGCTCCTGGTGGAGGGCGACGATCTTCTCTCTCTCGAAAATCTCGAACGCTTGCGTGACCTGCACCTCGAACTCGGCTTCGTCGACGGCGTCCAAGACGTGCTGTCGATATTCTCCGCCCGTCACCCGCCCGACGCCTCGGGCCGGAGCGACCCCATATTCCCCGCCGAGCTGAAAGACGCTGAGCTTCCGAAAATTCGCGAGGCGCTGCTGCACAATCCGCTGGTTGCGGGAACCCTGCTTTCCAATGATGGAAAGACGGGTCTCTTCATCGTCGGCATCGAGCCCCAGCCGGACATCGAAGATCTTCGCCACCTTGCCGCCGAGTTGAACGGCGCCGTAGACACCGTGCTTGCGGGTTCCGATATCCGCGTTCAGCCGACCGGCGTGGCCTTTCTGCGCCTCGAGATCGTCTCCTCGCTGATCCGCGACCAGCGAACCTTCATCACCGTCGGCTTCTTCATTTCCTTTGTCGTCAGTTGGCTATTCTTCCGCAGCATCGTCTACGCCATCCTCGGCGGCATCCCGGCCGTCGTCGCCGTCATATGGCTGGTGGGGATCACGCAGCTGCGAGGACAGGAGGTCAATGTCCTGACTGGTGTGGTGCCCGCCCTGGTGATCGTGCTTGTCGTCGCCAGTGCCCTGCATTTGTTGTTCGGGCTGAGACGCAATCTGGCGAACGGAGAGGAGCTTCGCGAGGCCATCGCCTCGTCGGTCGCCGAAATCGGGCCCGCCTGCGTTCTGGCCTCGGTCACCACCGCGATCGCCCTTCTGTCCCTTACGCTGGTGCCGCATGACCTGGTGGCGGGCTTCGGTCTCACCGCGGCGATCGGGACGGGGATCGCTTTTCTCGCAACGATCACGGTTCTGCCCGCCGCGGCCTATTTGGTGCTTGGCCTGATCGGCGCGAAGCCGGCGTCGGACCGCAACATCAATCTTGTCTTCGACGCGGCGAGCCGCGCATGCACACGATTGGGCAGCGTCACCTTGAGCAGACCGGGCGCGGTCCTGGCCGGCGGCATTCTGTTGGCCGGCTGTGCCGGTGTGCTCTACGCCTTGATCACGCCCAGCTATCAGTACCGCGAGTATCTGCCCCAAGACAGCGTGGCGCATGCCGCCATGGGCACGATCGACGAACGGCTTGGCGGCACGGAGAGGATGCTCGTCCTGATTCAGTGGCCGGCGGATCACGAAATGGAGACGGCCGAGACGCTTGAGGTGGTCGAGAAGGTCCACCAGGCCTTGGAGGCGCTGCCGCTGATCACCAGCGTGACCTCCTTATACGGCGTACAGAAATGGGCCACCGAGGGCGGGCTCGACAAAGACAAGGTGTTCGGTCTTTTGAGCGACGCCGACTCGCCGCTCATGGCGCGCATCCTGTCCCTGGATCACAAATCCGCTCTGGTGACCGGCTACTTCCCCGGCATCGATGCCGTCGAGCTTCTGCCGATCGTGGACGACCTGGAGAGCAGGCTGGCAGCGATACACGCGTCCTATCCACAGGCCGATTTCGTCGTGACGGGCACGGCAGTGGTCTCCGCCCGGGCCAGCCACGAGATGATCGCGCAACTCAACCGAAGCCTTCTCATCGCCATCGGCTGCAACATCGTGCTGATCGGGCTGGTCTTCCGCTCGGCGCGCGCGGGGCTCTACAGCATCCTGCCCAATCTTCTGCCCATCGCGGTTGCCGGTGCGGTGCTCTATCTCACCGGCGTGGGACTGCAATTCACCGCCGTGATCGCCTTCACTATCGGTTTTGGCATCTCCGTCGACAGCACCATTCACATCCTCAACTACTACAACCACCTTCGCGCGAAGGGCGAAGCGGTCAAGCACGCTTTGGCGGAGACGATCAGGACCATAGGACCGATCATTGTGGTGAGCACCGCGGTGCTGATTGCCGGGTTCGCGGCGACGCTCCTGAGCGAGCTGCCGAATCTGCGCTTGTTCGGGGAGATCACGATCGTCCTGTTGGTGGCGGCGTTCTTCGGCGACCTCCTTATTCTGCCGGCCACCATTGCCTTCCTGGAGGGCCGCCGCGGGATCCGAGACAAAGACGACAAGCTCGATCGCGAAGCTAAACCTAGCGGAGCGCGCTGATCTCACGACGCGTAGGGGCAGGGAACGGGCGGGTTTCCAGGTCTTGTCAGCGGTTCTGGAGGCGGTTTAAGAGGCGCTCGGATCGGTCTATACTCGCCCCGGACAGAGCGAGCCACAGAGTGATCTCAGGGCAACCTACGCCACAACAATCAAATTGGGAGGGTTACATGAAGACGTCACTCCGGCTTTTGGCGTTAGCTCCACTCGCCCTTCTTGTCTCCCTTGAGGCCAGCGCCGCCTCGCCGCTGAGTGGCACTTGGAGTGGCAGCGGCGTGGCCGTTCCAACCGACGGCGCGGAAGAGAAGGTGAGTTGCCGCATCAGCTATAGCCCACAGAGTGGCAAACTTGTTGGTGTCAACGTGAAGTGCACGTCGACATCCGCAAAGCGGATAGTGCAGGCTGGACAATTGCGGCAGGTTGGCGCGAACACATATGTGGGCCAGTTCGCCAGTGCAAAGCACGCCGTCTCAGGACGCGTGACTGTCACGGTGAGCGGCTCGGTGCAAACGGTGACGTTCGATAGCAATAAAGGCCACGCGAGCGTGACCCTGAAGAAGCTCTGAGCTTCGCAAAGGGCGGCGCCGCTCCTGACTAGATCAGCCCCAAGCCCCGGAAGCTGGCATGGCCCTGTTTGCCGACGATGATGTGGTCGTGCACCACGACGCCGAGCGGCTTGGCCGCGGCGATGATCTGCTTGGTCATCTCGATGTCGGCCCGCGACGGCGTGGGATCGCCTGACGGATGATTGTGCACCAGCACGATCGCCGTGGCTGAGAGCTCCAGCGCCCGCTTCACCACTTCGCGGACATAGACCGGCGTGTGGTCCACCGTGCCTTCCTGCTGCACTTCGTCGGCGATCATCTGGTTGCGCTTGTCGAGGAATAGGATGCGGAACTGCTCCTTGGCCTCGAACCCCATGGCCGCGCGGCAGTAATCGAGCACCTGTTGCCAGGAGGTGAGCACGCGCCGCTCCAAGACCTCGCCGCGCATCAGGCGGAGCGCCGCGGCGCGCACGAGCTTCATCTCCGCCACAGCAGCCTCGCCGAGCCCCGGCACTTCGAGCAGCAGATCGTCCGGTGCGTTCATGGCCTCGGCGAAGGTGCCGAAGCGCGCGAGGATGGCCTTGGCCAGCGGCTTGGTATCCCGGCGGGGCATGGCGCGGAACAACACCAGCTCCAAGAGCTCATAGTCGGGGAGGGCGTCCGCGCCCGCCTCGCGGAAGCGCTTTCTCAGGCGCTCGCGGTGACCGAGATAATGGGGCTTGGCGGCGTCTTCGAAACCCATGGGGCTGCCGCTTACGCTCAAGCGCCTGCGGGCGGACGATCCAGGCCCTTGGGCGATAGGGTGAAGACGTCGCATCCGGTGTCGGTGACGCCGACCGTGTGCTCGAACTGGGCCGAGAGCGAACGGTCGCGGGTCACGGCGGTCCAGCCATCGGAGAGGATCTTCACGTGCGGCTTGCCGAGATTGATCATCGGCTCGATCGTGAACAGCATGCCGGGCTTCAGCGGCAGGCCCTCGCCGGGCTCTCCGTAATGCAGGATGTTCGGCCGGTCGTGGAACACGCGCCCCAAGCCATGGCCGCAGAAATCGCGGACTACGCTGCACCGCTCGCCTTCCGCATAGACCTGGATCGCGTGTCCGATATCGCCGGTGGTCGCGCCCGGCTTGACCGCGGCCACGCCGCGCATCAGGGAATTGTGCGTGACCTCGAGCAGCCGCTCCGCGGCGCGCGAGATCGTGCCCACCGGATACATGCGGCTCGAGTCGCCGTGCCAGCCGTCGACGATGAGGGTTACGTCAATATTGAGGACATCCCCCTCGCGCAGCGGCCGAGGTCCGGGGATGCCGTGACAGACCACATGGTTGAGGGAGGTGCAGATCGACTTCGGGAAGCCACGATAGTTCAACGGCGCAGGCACCGCGTCATGCGCCATGGCGAAGTCGAAAACGATGGTATCGAGCTCATCGGTGGTGACGCCGGGCTTCACATGCTCGGTCAGAAGATCGAGGGCTTCGGCCGTCAGCGCGCCCGCCTTCGCCATGCCGGCGAAAGCGTCGGGTCCGTGGAGCTTGATCTTGGTGTCGCGCGCTTGGGCGCGGGCAAATTCGAGATTGGACATGGCTGCAGATTATAGGAGCTTCCCGCCACAGTTAGGAGGAAATCGACACAGGTTCAATGGCGTCGGTCATTCGGGCGCAGGCGGAGGGGTGAGTGCGGGCGGATGCTCGAGCGTGATGGCACGCGGCAAGGCAAGACCTTCGAGCGTGAGCGCCGAGGCAACGGCGATGGCCTCGACGCCCATGTTCGCGGCCTCGGTGAAGGCCCGCGCATAGGCCGGATCGATGTCGTGGGCGAGGGTGAAGGTCTCCGCATCGCCCCGCTGGACGAAATAGACCATCACCGCGCGTGCGCCCGAGGCCGCCATCTCGGAGAGCGCCCTGAGGTGCTTGGCGCCGCGCGCCGTGACCGAATCGGGGAACTCCGCGAGCCCCGCACGCCGCATCAGATGGACATTCTTGATTTCCACGTAGCAGGGCGGCCGCCGCTCGTCCTCCAGCAGAATATCGATGCGGCTATTGCCGGCATAGGGGACTTCGCGGCGCAGAGACCCGTAGCCGGTAAGGGACGGAATGAGGCCATGCTCGATCGCGGCCGCCACGGCGCCGTTCGGGCTCGATGTATTGATGCCGACCAGCGTCGGGCCGCCGCCGAGATCGACCTCGATCAGCTCCCAGGAATAGCTGAGTTTGCGTTTCGGATTGTTCGAGCGCGACAGCCACACCCGGGAGCCTGGCGCGTTCAGGCCCAGCATCGAGCCGGGGTTGGCGCAATGCGCCGTGACCGTCCCGCCGGAGAGAAGCTCCACGTCGGCGAGGAAGCGCTTATAGCGCCGCAGGAGCCGGCCCTCGACCAGGTCTGAGGAAAACCGCATGAGCATGAGGTGAGCCTAGGGAGCGGGCCGAGGAGCCGCAACCCACCGAGCTCCATTACCCCCTTATTCCCCTGATCCATGGAGTTCGGGTAGAAGAAGACATGACCGAAGACAAGGCCACCCCCGAGACCATCACTGCCGCCCTGCTCGTGATCGGCGAGGAGATTCTGTCCGGGCGCACCAGGGACGAGAATATCAGCTATGTCGCCGGTCACCTGACGCGTGCGGGCATTGCGCTGCGCGAGGTGCGGGTGGTGGCCGATGTCGAGGCAGAGATCGCCGCCGCGGTGAACACGCTCCGGGCGCGCTACACCTATGTGTTCACCACCGGCGGCATCGGCCCGACCCATGACGACGTCACCACCGACGCCATCGCCAAGGCCTTCGGAGTGGGCGCGGACGTCCGCGACGACGCCGTGGCGGCGATGCGCCTGCAATATACCGAGGACGACCTCACCCCGGCGCGGCTCAGGATGGCCCGCATTCCCGACGGGGCCGAGCTCGTCCACAACGCCGTGTCGCGCGCCCCCGGCTACATGCTGGAGAACGTCATCGTCATGGCCGGCGTGCCCCGGATCATGCAGGTCATGCTGGACGAGGTCATGCCGCGGCTCGCCAAGGGGCGCCTGATGCTGGCGCGCTCGGTCAGGGTCGACGCGGCCGAGGGAGACGTGGCCCCGCCGCTCGCCGCCCTCCAAGCCGCCCATCCCGACGTGCAGATCGGCTCCTATCCCTTCTTCGAGCACAGGCAGTTCGGCACCTTCATCGTGCTTCGCGGCGCGGACGAGGCCAGACTTGATTCGGTGCTCAAGGCGCTTTGGGCTGTGATCGCGCAGGAAGGCTTCAGCGCCGCGCCCGCGGACGAGGCGTGAGAGCTCAGCGCTTCGGCGCGGGTTCGTCGTTTGGACGGTCCATGGCAGAGCAGCCGTCGATCATCGTGCTCATGAAGGCGAGGAGATCCCGGGCCGCGTCTCCGTCGTCGGTAGGGGGGAGCGTCCGGGTCACCCGAGCCACGGCGTCCTCGGCCGGTTGGGACGGTCCGATATAGGCCATCGCCCACTCCGGAAATTGCCGGACTGCGATGGGCTCCGTTAACAGCAGCACGACGTCCTGGTGCCGTGAGTCGCAAGTGATTCGACCATAGACCTCCTCGACCGCCTCCTGCTCGCCTTCGAGCACTTGGGCGAAGCACGAGTCCGTGGCCAGCAGTGCGCCGGTCACTTGCGCCTCTTCGTTGTTTCGGCGCGACGACATCAGGATGTCGGCGATGTGCTCGCGCTCGCGCGGATCGCCGGCAAGCAGCGACTTACTAATGTAGGCGAGTCTCAGGAGAGCCATTGTCATCACTCTCAAAACGCGGCGCGGCAGAGCGCCCGCAGACACGAAATCGAATTTTAGCGCTAAGTGGCGCCGCTGCATAACGCCGGGGCAGAACTGGATCGGGCAGCAAAAAGCCCCCGGAAGTCATCTGGGGGCGGACCGTATAATTCTTTGATTTGTAATGGAAAAACAAAAGGCGCGGGGTCTTTCGATCCCCGCGCCTCTTTTGAATCTGGTGCCGGAAGCTAGCGCCGCTTTTTGGCGACCTTCTTCTTCGCGACCTTCTTCTTGGCCGTACCGGTCTTCTTCACGGTCCGCTTCTTGGCGGCGGCGGTCTTACGCGCCGGTGCCTTCTTCGCGACCTTCTTCTTCGCGACCTTCCTTTTGGCCGGGGCCTTCTTCTTCGCTACCTTCTTCTTCGCTACTGCCATTTTCATCCCCTCCTATCGGGTGGCTGGCTGATCAGATCACTCTAACTACACCCGCTCGTCGATCCGCACGTGTCGCACTTGAGGCACGTTCCGTTTCGTACGAGGGTAAAGTTACCGCATTCTCCACATGCTTCCCCTTCATAACCCTTAACGCGCGCTTCGGCGACAAGAACTGACGCTCCGCGTTCGGCAAGCGCTTCGACGGCGAGAGCAACATGCTCGACCGTCTCCGCTGGAGGGGATTGAGGGAATGCGGTGGCAAGGCCCGTTGCGTTCTGGAGTGCATCGTCATCGGCGTCTGCCTGATACGCTCGCGCTGAAGCACTGGAGCCTTGCGCTTCACTCGGCGCGAAAAGCTTTCGCTCACCAAATCGGCCTCGAGTGAAGCCGGGAGAGACGAGAGCTTCGGTGAGACGCTTGCTTTCGCCTGCGTCGCCGGAGCCGAGGGTTGTGCTGCCGATCTCACTTGGATCAACATGTGCAAGCTCGTACCGCCCAAGATAAGAAACTGCAAGCTCTCTGAACAAGTAGTCGAGGATCGAGGTGGCGTTCTTGATGGCCTCGTTCCCGCGCACCGGACCAGCAGGCTCGAAGCGCGTGAAGGTGAAGGCATCGACGAACTCTTCCAGCGGCACGCCGTACTGCAAGCCGACGGACACCGCGATCGCAAAGTTGTTCATGAGCGAGCGGAAGGCCGCGCCTTCCTTGTGCATGTCGATAAAGATCTCGCCCAACCGACCGTCTTCATACTCGCCAGTTCTTAAGTAGACCTTATGGCCGCCGACCACGGCCTTCTGGGTGTAGCCCTTGCGCCGGTGGGGGAGTTTGTCGCGCTCGCTGCTGGCGCGGACCCGCTCCACCACCCGCTCGACGATGCGCTCGGCGATCACCGTCGCCCGCTGGACTTGCGGCTGGTCGGAGGCGACCGCCGCCAGGATATCGTCCTGCTCGTCCTCGTCGTCGGCGAGGATCTGCGCGTTGAGCGGCTGGGACAGCTTGGAGCCGTCGCGATAGAGCGCGTTGGCCTTGAGAGCCAGGCGCCAAGACAGGAGATAGGCCGCCTTGCAGTCTTCGACGGACGAATCGTTGGACATGTTGATGGTCTTGGAGATCGCCCCGGAGATGAAGGGCTGCGCCGCCGCCATCATGCGGATATGGCTTTCCACCGACAGAAAGCGCTTGCCTTTGCGGCCGCACGGCGAGGCGCAATCGAACACCGGCAGATGCTTGGCATCGAGCCCCGGCGCGCCTTCGAGGGTCATCGCCCCACAGGCATATTCGTTCGCGGCCTCGAGATCGGCCTTCGAGAAGCCGATCTCGGCGAGGAGGTCGAAATCGGGGTGGTCGAGCCGTTCCGCGGCAAGCCCGAGCGTCTGGGTGCAGAAGGCCTCGCCAAGCGTCCACTTGTTAAAGACGAACTTGATGTCGAAGGCCGATGCCATGGCCTTCTCCACCGCCGCGATCTTGTCCGGCGTGAAGCCCTTCGCCGCCAAGGCGTCGTGATTGACCCCCGGTGCGCCTTCGAGCGTGCCGCGGCCCACCGCATAGTCGATGATGGCCTTGATCTCGGCTTCATCGTAGCCGAGCCCCTGCAAGGCCGCCGGCACCATGCGGTTGATGATCTTGAAATAGCCGCCGCCGGCGAGCTTCTTGAACTTCACCAGCGCGAAGTCCGGCTCGATGCCGGTGGTGTCGCAGTCCATGACGAGGCCGATCGTGCCGGTCGGCGCGACCACCGTGGCTTGCGCGTTGCGGTAGCCGAACTCCCGGCCAAGCTCGAGCGCCTGATCCCAGGCGCGCATGGCATGAGCTAGGAGCCGCGGCTCGGGGCAGGAGGCGTGGTCGAGCGGCACCGGCGGGGTGGTCAGCTCCTCATAGCCTTCCCGCTCGCCGCGCGCGGCCCGGGCATGATTGCGGATGACCCGCAGCATCGACTCGCGGTTCGCGCCGTAGCCGGGGAAGGCGCCGAGCTCACGGGCCATCTCCGCGCTCGTGGCATAGGACACGCCGGTCATGATCGCGGTGAGCGCGCCGGCCATGGCCCGGCCTTCGTCGCTGTCGTAGGGAATGCCTGAGGCCATGAGCAGGCCGCCGATATTGGCGTAGCCCAGACCGAGCGTCCGGTACTCATAGGAGAGCTGGGCGATCCTGCGGGAGGGGAACTGCGCCATGGTCACGGCGATCTCGAGCACCACGGTCCACAGCCGGACGGCGTGCTCGTAGCCCTCGACATCGAAGCTGCCGTCCTTCTGGCGGAACTGCATCAGATTGAGCGAGGCAAGATTACAGGCCGTGTCGTCGAGGAACATATATTCCGAGCACGGGTTCGACGCCTTGATCTCGCCGGCGGCCGGGCAGGTATGCCAGTCATTGATGGTGCTGTGGAACTGGATGCCCGGGTCGGCGCAGGACCAGGCGGCGTAGCCGATCTGCTCCCACAGCTCGCGCGCCTTCAGTGTCTTGGCCACGGCGCCGTTCTTACGGAAGATCAGATCCCAGTCTCCGTCGGTCTCGACCGCGTTTAGGAAGGCGTCGGTGACGCGCACCGAATTATTGGAGTTCTGGCCGGAGACGGTTCGGTAGGCCTCCGAATCCCAGTCCGTGTCGTAGGTCTGGAATTCCATCGAGGTATAGCCCTGGCGGGCGAACTGCATCACCCGGCGGATGAGATTGTCGGGTACCTTGGCCTTGCGCGCGGCCTTGACCTCGCGTTTCAGGGCCGGGTTGCGCTTCGGCTCGAAGCAGTCGTCGCCGTCGCCCTCGCAATTGACGCAAGACCGGAGGATGGCGTTGAGCCGCTCGGACAACACCTTGGAGCCGGTGACCAGCGCCGCAACCTTCTGTTCCTCGGTGACCTTCCAGTTGATGTAGCTCTCGATGTCCGGATGATCGATGTCGACCACGACCATCTTGGCGGCGCGCCGCGTGGTGCCGCCCGACTTGATGGCGCCGGCCGCCCGGTCGCCGATCTTGAGGAAGCTCATCAGGCCCGACGACTTGCCGCCGCCGGACAGCGGCTCATGCTCGCCGCGCAGGCGCGAGAAATTGGTGCCCGTGCCGGAGCCGTATTTGAACAGGCGCGCCTCGCGCACCCACAAATCCATAATGCCGTTCTCGTTGACGAGATCGTCCTCGATCGACTGGATGAAGCAGGCATGGGGCTGGGGATGCTCGTAGGCCGACTCGGAGGCCTTCAGCTCACCGTTGCGGTAATCCACATAGTAATGCCCCTGGCTCGGACCATCGATGCCATAGGCCCAGTGGAGCCCCGTGTTGAACCATTGCGGGCTGTTGGGAGCGCCCATCTGCATGGCGAGCATGTAGCGCATCTCGTCATAGAAGGCCGACGCGTCGTCCTCGGACGAAAAGTAGCCGCCCTTCCAACCCCAATAGGCCCAGGTGCCGGCCAGCCGGTCGAACACTTGGCGGGCATCGACCTCGCTGCCGAACCGGTCCGCCTCGGGGAGCGCCTCAAGCGCCTCGGTATCGGGCACGGAGCGCCACAGCCAAGACGGCACCGAATTCTCTTCGACGCGCTTCAGCTTGGCGGGCACGCCGGCTTTGCGGAAATACTTCTGGGCGAGAATGTCCGCCGCCACCTGGCTCCACCGAGCCGGCACGGAAAACCGCTCCAGCGCAAAGACGACCGAGCCATCCGGGTTCTTGATCTCGCTCGCGCTCTCGCGGATCTCGATCCCGGCATAAGGTGACCGTCCTGGCTCAGTAAAACGTCTTTGAATCCGCATCTTTGTTGTTCCCCCTTGTGAAAATCGTGCGTTCGGTAGCGCGTCGGCGCGACCTTCGAAACTGGGGCGATTCTCTCGCTGCATCAATCGCCGTATCAATATCTAGCGATCAAAAGTTACTCTACCACTAAACCCTGTGGGTGAGGGCAGGAATAGTATGTGGAAAGCCGGTGGACAATCTGCAAGCCGGGCCCCGAGAAGCCTCCAAAATCCGTCATTTCGGACCCTGAGGACGGCGCTGGGCGGCGCCCCTCCCGAGAGCGGAGACCCGTGCATAAGGTGTTGACGGCAGGCGGACCCAACGACGACGGGGAGGGCGCCGGGCGGCCTTCACCCTCTATTTACAAGACCTGCAGTATTTTCCCTTGTGCATGCGGACGTCCTGTCCCGCGAGAATCGAGTTGGTTCCAATGTTGCATCATCGCGCGCTCGGCCGCGACCTCGATCAGCTCGTTGTAGCGGTCATCGACAACCGCAAACCTATGCTCGCCATGATGCGCGCCATGCTGGCCGCCATCGGCACCGGCCGCATCGAGACCCATCAAGACCCAGCGGAAGCGCTTGCGGCCATGGGCCAGAACACGCCGGACGTGGTGATCGCCGCGGCGTCCATGCAGCCGATCGGCGGTCCGGACGTGGTCCGCGCCATGCGCCACGTGGATGCCGGTCCGCTCTGCCTGGTGCCCGCCATGATCATGAGTGCCCACGCCAAGTCTGGCGTGATCGGACAAGCCTTGAGGGCAGGGGCCCATCAGGTCCTGGTGCTGCCCACCTCTGCCTCAACGCTCTATCGCCGGCTCGACTGGCTGGTGAACGACGATCGCCCCTTCGAGCTGATGGACGATCATTATGTCGTGGCCGGCATGGAGGAGCGCCTGGCGCTCAGCATCCCCCGCCCGACCTATGCGCGTCCCACAGCCAAGACGCCGCTCGCCCAGACGCCGCTTGCGGTGGGCGCGGCGGATCCCGCGCCAGAGGCCGAGCCTGACCCTGCCAAGCTGCGGGCCGCCCACAATTAGCGCGTCCTTTGCGCCGCTGGACAGGGCCCCGGGCAAAGGGCCATAGTCGCGGCCAAACGCTCGAAAGATACCGAACCAATCCATGGGACTGTTCAGCGAACTGTTTGCCTGGTGGAAGGGCAACACCATCGGCACGCGCCTCTTCACCTGGCGGAAGGGAGAGCGCGTTGGCGAGGACGGCCTCGGCAATCTCTATTACCGGGAGCGGAATGGCACGCGCCGTTGGGTCACTTACGCGAGCCTTTCGGAGCCGTCGCAGATCCCGCCCGAATGGCACGCCTGGCTGCACTTCCTTGTCGCCCTGCCGCCCACGGAAGAAGAGGACTACGTGCCTCGGTCGTGGGAGAAAGCCCATCGGCCGAACATGACGGGGACCTACGAGGCCTACCGGCCGCCCGGCTCGGTGTTGCGCCCGCGGGTGAAGGACCAGCCCCTGGATTACGAACCCTGGCAGCCTAAGTGATGCACGCCCCAACGACGAAAACGCCGCCGCCAGTCGCGGTCCAGCGCTGGTCGGCGTCCGACTACGCCAAGAACGGCCGCTTCGTGCAAGAACTGGCCGGGCCGATCTTCGCCCTGCTCGCCCCCAAGGCCGGGGAGCGCATTCTCGATCTCGGCTGCGGCGACGGCACTCTTACCGCCGAGATCAAGGCGGCGGGCGCCGACGTGCTTGGCGTCGATCTCAGCGACGAACTCCTCGCCGTGGCCCGCATGAAGGGTCTGACGGTTCGCAAGGCCGATGGTCATACGCTCGATTTCGTTCAGGAGTTCGATGCGGTGTTCTCCAACGCCGCGCTGCACTGGATGCGCGAACCCGACCGCGTGATCGCGGGCGTGGCCCGTGCGCTCAAGCCACGCGGCCGCTTTGTCGGCGAGCTTGGCGGCCACGGCAATGTCGCGGCCATCGCCACCGCCATGCGCGCGGTGGGTGCGGCCCGCGGCGGCGATCCGGCGCGGGTGGCGCCCTGGTTCTTTCCGACGGTCGAGGAATACGGCAGCCTTCTCGCAAGGACGGGCTTCACCGTCCGCGAGATGGCGCTGGTGCCGCGGCCGACCCCGCTCAAGACGGGCATGGAGGGCTGGCTCAGGACGTTCGGACGGTCCTTCTTCGATCAGTTCGACGAGCCGGACAGAACGGTGGCGCTGAACGAGGCCCTGGATCTGTTGCGGCCGTCCCTGTGCGATGCCCAAGGCCGCTGGACGGCGGACCATGTCCGGCTCAGATTCAGCGCCGAGCGCAATGCGGAGGTCTAGGGCGATCCCCAAGGGGATGCTCGAGGGTGAGGCCTCCGTGCCACACCGTTGCCCCAATGATCGACGAGGCGTTTGATGCTAAAGGAGCGCAGCTGGAAAAGCAGCGAACGGGCGAATGGGCGCTCAAGGTGTGGGGCATGATGCGAGGCGGAAGGATTTCCATGAAACGGCAGGGATTCCCTGGTGGCGAGCCGGCCACGGCCTTCGTATTTGGCGTCATCGCGTTTGGCGTCTTGGTGCTTCAGGCTGGCGCCGTTCAGGCCGAGACGGTCAAGAATCCGATCGCCATCTTCGCCGCGCTCGACAAGGTGACGGGCCGCATCTCGCATTTGGAGGTGCCCATCGATCAGACGGTCGAATTCGGGGCACTGAAGGTGACGCCGCGGGTCTGCGATACGCGGCCGCCCACCGAAGCGCCACACACCGCCTCATTCGTCGAGGTGGACGAGATCAAGCTCGACGGCGAGGAGCAGCGGATCTTTACCGGCTGGATGTTCGCCGAAAGCCCCGGGCTTCACGCCGTGGAGCACCCGGTGTTCGACGTCTGGCTCACCAACTGCAAGACGCCGGAAGGCGCCAAGCCGCCCGAGAGCGCTGAGAACGCGCCTTCGGAAGAGGCGCCGCCTGCGGCCGAAGCAGCACCGGCTCCTGCGCCGCCACCGGCTGCGGCCGCCGCGCCGCCGCCACGTCCGGCCGCGCCGCCTGCCGCCGCGGAGCCCGACGACGGCGTGCTGCCCTGGCTCGTGCCCAACGCATCTTCCAGAAGGCGCTGAAACGTCTGACGGCTGACCTCGATCGCGCCGAAGCGGGCGAGATGCCCGGTGACGAACTGCGTGTCGAGCAGCGTGAAGCCGCCGTATTTCAGCCTGGCGATGAGATAGACCAACGCGATCTTGCTCGCGTCCCGCGCCTTGGAGAACATGCTCTCTCCGAAGAAGGCGCGGCCGAGATGCACGCCGTAAAGGCCGCCGATAAGCTCGCCGTCCTGCCAGACTTCCACCGTGTGGCAATGGCCTAGCGCGAACAAGTCGCGGTAGAGGCCGCGGATGCGTCCGTTGATCCACGTGCTTCGCCGGCCGGCGCGCGGCGCGGCGCAGCCCTCGATCACCCCTTCGAAATCGTTGTCGACCTTGACCTCGAATCCGCCGCGACGAATGGTGCGGACGAGGCTCTTGGGGATGTGGACGTCATCGAGCGGCAGAATGCCCCGGCGCTCGGGCTCGATCCAATAAAGGGCGTTGTCTTCGGCGCTCTCCGCCATCGGGAAGATGCCGCAAGCATAGGCCTTGAGCAGCACCTGCGGCGTGATCTCGATCATCACGTCGTCGATGGAGGTCATGGCGTGCTATCCGGGGCGCTCTGTGTTCGGCGCCAGATGATCCTCGAGCCAGTGGATATCGTAATCGCCGTCGACGATGTCGGGCTCCGAAATGAGCGCGGAAAATAGCGGGATGGTGGTCTCGATGCCATCGACGACGAATTCCCCGAGCGCCCGCTTGAGCCGCATCAAGCATTCATTGCGTGTGCGGGCGTGCACGATGAGCTTTCCGATCAGACTGTCATAATACGGGGGAATGGTGTAGCCCGCGTAAGCGCCTGAATCGACTCTGACCCCGAGACCGCCCGGCGGATGGAAATGGGTGATGGTCCCGGGCGAGGGGCGAAACGTGTGCGGGTTCTCCGCGTTGATGCGGCACTCGATGGCGTGGCCGTTGAAGCGCACGTCTTCCTGGCGGAGCGTCAGTGGCGCGCCGGCCGCGATGCGGATCTGCTCGATGACCAGGTCGAGCCCGGTGATCATCTCCGTCACCGTGTGCTCCACCTGGAGCCGCGTATTCATCTCGATGAAGTAGAACGCGCCGTCCTCGTAGAGGAACTCCACCGTTCCGACGCCACGATATTTGAGCTTCCGCATGGCCTCCGCCACGGTCTCGCCGATGCGCACGCGTTCGCTCTCATTCAGCGCGGGCGAGGGGGCCTCCTCCCAGAGCTTCTGGTGGCGCCGTTGCAGCGAGCAGTCCCGCTCGCCGAGATGGATGGCGTTGCCGTTGCCGTCGCCCAGAACCTGCACCTCGATATGGCGCGGCTTGCCGAGATATTTCTCCAGATAGACGGTGTCGTCGCCGAAGGCGGCGCGCGCCTCGTTACGCGCGGTGCTGAGCGCCGCCTCGAGTTCGTTTTCGAAATTGGCGAGCTTCATGCCCCGGCCACCGCCGCCCGCGGACGCCTTGACCATCACCGGATAGCCAATCTCCGCCGCGATGGCCCTGGCATCCTCGAACTTCGTCACCGATCCGTCGGAGCCCGGCACCACGGGAATGCCGAGCGTCTTCGCGGTCTCCTTGGCCTGGATCTTGTCACCCATGAGCCGGACATGCTCGGCGGTCGGGCCGATAAAGGTGATCTTGTGCTCTTCAAGGATTTCCGCGAAGCGCGCGTTCTCGGCCAGGAAGCCGTAGCCGGGATGCACCGCGTCCGCGCCGGTGATCTCGCACGCGGAAACAATCGCCGGGATGTTGAGATAGCTGTCCTTGGCCGGCGGCGCACCGATGCACACGCTCTCATCGGCGAGCCTGACATGCATGGCATTCGCGTCCGCGGTGGAGTGGACCGCAACCGTGGCGATGCCGAGCTCTTTGCAAGCCCGTTCGATGCGAAGCGCGATCTCTCCCCGGTTGGCGATCAGGATCTTGTCGAACATCGAATGGGCTAACGCTGCTCGATCACCACCAAAGGCTCGCCATACTCGACCGGCTGGCCGTCCTCGATGAGGATGGCGATCACGGTGCCGGATTTAGGCGAGGGGATCTGGTTCATGGTCTTCATGGCTTCGATGATCAGCAGGGTCTGGCCTGCCGCCACGCGCGTGCCGATCTCGACAAAGGGTGGCGAGCCGGGTTCCGGCGACCGGTAGGCGGTGCCGACCATCGGCGAGGAGACGGTGCCCGGGTGGACGGCGACCTCCTCGGGCTGGGCGGACCGCGCCGGCTCCCGATGCTCAAGCGAATTGACTGGCGAACCGCCGTTGCCCGTCGTGGTCAGCGTCGTGGTGAGATTGACGCCACGAGCGACCCTGAAGCGGCGTCCCTCGAGTTCGATCTCAATTTCCGTGAGACCGGTCTCCTCCAGAAGGCTCGCGAGCTCTCTGATGAGGTCTTTATCGAGGGTGCCCTCCTCTTCTTTCGTCATCGGTGTCCTTCCTTGCCCGTCAACCGGCTTTGGCTGGAGAGATCGTGGAGGCCAGCGCCTCGATCGCAAGCTCGTAGCCCAAGCCTCCGAAGCCGCAGATCACGCCCTTCGCGGCCCTAGAGACATAGGAGTGGTGGCGGAACGTCTCGCGAGAGAAAATATTCGACAAATGCACTTCGACAATCGGCACAGGGCAGGCGAGCAAGGCGTCGAGTAAGGCGATCGAAGTGTGGGTGAAGGCGCCAGCGTTGACGATGAGGCCGACCGCTTCCGCCCGCGCTTCCTGAACCCACGATACCAGTTCGCCCTCGTGATTGCTCTGCCGGAATACCACGACAAAGCCGAGCGATTGAGCCTTCCGGTCACACCGTGCCTGCAGGTCCTCGAGCGTCTCACTGCCATAGACCTCCGGCTCCCGCGTTCCGAGCAGGTTGAGATTGGGGCCGTTCAGGATGTAGATCGTCTGGGCCATGACCGATAAGGAGCGCCTGTTCGTCGGGTGCCGGCGGGCCGGAAAGCCGCGCCACGGCAAGGGAAACGCGCCCCTTTATCAGCTTTTCTGCCATTCGGCAAAAGCCGCTTAGGGCGCCGAAACCACCCTTAGCACCTTGGGGTTAAGCCTTAGCAGGTCGCCTTGCAGCCCTGCTCGCGGACTTCGGTGACCTTTTCGACCAGTTGATCGTAAAGGTCGTCCGGCGCCCCGGGAATGATCCGGTCACCGATCAGGTAGAGCGGCGTGCCTTGCAGGCCGAGCTGCTGGGCGAGCTCGCGGGCCTCGTCGAGAGCGGCCTGGATCTTCTCGCTTTCCATATCCTTCTCGAGCTGCGGTACGTCGAGACCGAGCTCGTTGGCGATACGCAGCACTTTTTCCTTGTTGGCCTTGCCGGGGTCGGTGAACAGCTTCTGGTGCATCTCGAAATATTTGCCTTGCTCGTGCGCGGCGAGCGCCCCCTTGGCGGCGTCCTCGGATTCCTCACCGAAGATCGGCAGCTCTTTCAGCACGAGCTTCACCTTGTCGTCGTTGTCGACGAGCTTCAGCACATCGGGCATGGCGCGGCGGCAGAAGCCGCAATTGTAATCGAAGAACTCGACCACGGTGACGTCGCCCTCCGGATTGCCGGCGTAGAACGCCTTGTCCGAGCGGAACAGAGCGTCGGCATTGTCGCTGATGGCCTTCTCTTGCTGCGCGCCCTGCTCCTCCTGCTGGCGCTTGTCCAGCTCGGTCGTCATTTCGACGAGGATCTCCGGATGCTCCGTCAGGTAGTTGCGCACGATCTCGACGACTTGCTTTTCGCCTAAACCGGCGGAGGGCGCATTGACGACCGCGGGCGCCATGCGCCAGACGACCAGGAGGGTTGCCGCGCTCACGATTGCGGCTACGACGGCAGCCACAAGGGCAGTGGCGAGGCCTGTCTTCGGGGTCATGCTCAGCTCTCCGGAGGTTGTTAGAATTTAGTTCTTTCCAGGCAGTTGGAAGGCCAGGATATCGTCGGCCCTGATCCAGTTCGGGGTGCCGTCGATCAATCCCTTCTTGGCGCGCGTCGCCTGCTGTTTGGCGAGGTTCAAGCGCCCTTCATAGAAATAGGCCTCCGCGGAAGCAAGCGATGCTTGAGCCATGAAGTTGCGCTTGGCGCCCGAGGCCTTGGCCAGATCGGCCTTACGCGCGTAGGCCGCCGCAAGCTGCCGGTAGCCCATGGCCGAGGCCTGTTCGCGAATGAGCGCCTGGCGCAGATTGCGGATGGCCTCGTCGAGGTAGCGGTTGTCGTTGGTGCCGAGCAGCGCCTGCGCCAGCATGACCTGGATGAGCGCCTCGTGTGGAGCGAGTTCGATGGCCTTTCTGAGTGGGGCAATGGCCTCCGCGCCCCGGCCGCTCTCGAACAAGAACTGTCCCTTGGTCTCGTAGAAATAGGGCCAGTTGGGCTGCGCGGCGATGAGCTGGTCGAACATGGGCAAGGCGTCTTGCACGCCGGACTCCCGATAGGTGGCGATGGCCCGCGCGTAGACGGCGGGCAGGGACGTGTCGCTCAACGGATAGCGATTGAGCGCGATCTCCGGCTTGTCGAGAAATCCGGAGAGCTTGGCGCGGATCAGGTCGTGGCGGAACTGAAGCTCCGGCGGGTCGATGTTCCCGAAATAGGGGCTGGACTCGACCAGTGCCCGGAGCTGCGAGATACGGGCCTGCGGCAATGGATGGGTCATCAGATAGGGGTTGATGCCCTGAATGCCGCGCAGCTTGTTGGCCAGCACCTCGAAGGTCTCGAGCATGCCGCGCCCGGACTGCTTGGTGGCATTGAGAAAGGTCATGCCCGCCTGGTCGGCGGACGATTCTTCGGTTTGCCGATAGGCAAGGAAGCTGCGCATGGCCGCGTCCGTGCCGCCCATGGCGGCCCCCATGCCGAGCGAGCCTGCGTTGGGCACGCCGGCAATTGCACCGCCCGCCATGGCCGCGAGGCCGAGAAGCTGGAGCATCATCGAAGCCGACTTCGCCTTGGACACTTGATTGCGCAAGCGCGCGAGATGGCCGCCGGTGATATGCCCGGTTTCATGCGCGATGACACCGATAACCTGGTTGGGTGTCTCGGCGGTCATCAAGGTTCCCGCATGCATGAACATGTTGTGTCCGTCCACGACGAAGGCGTTGAAGTTCCTGTCGTTGACGAGATGGATCTTGATGTTCTGAGAGCCGAGACCCGCGGCGCGGAAAATCGGCTTGGCGTAGTCCCGGATCAGCGCTTCCGTCTCGGCGTCGCGGATGATGCCGGCGGCATTCACCGACGTTGAGACGAGACTCCCGATGAGTGCCGCCACCACGGCCGTGCGCAGATGAAAGCGCGCTCGGTGGGGTTTGGAATGAAGCGGAAAAGGCATGGTCGACGGATCGTATCGCGAAGCGTGGAGCGGGCAAAGACGCCTGTTTTCTTTTGCCTTGTTAGGGCGTTAGGTTGGCGCGCCGCTTCCGGCCTCTGCCGCCGCCAAGCTTTGTGTTGATTGGCGTTTGAATGCGGCGACAACGTGACGAGCGCCAGGGCTCCCATCAACAATGCGCGAGGAACGCCGCCCGTGAGCAACAGGTCTGACACGAACGGATTGCCGCGGCCGCTCGCTGAAACGCGCGCCATCGATCCCTTCATCGTCATGGACGTGATGAGCGAGGCAAACCGGCGCGAGGCCGGCGGCGAGAACATCATCCACATGGAGGTGGGGCAGCCCGCCACGCCCGCGCCCCGGGCTGCCCGCGAACGGGCCATGAAAGCCCTGCGCGAGGAGCGGCTCGGGTATACCGAGGCTCTCGGCATGCCCGCTCTGCGAGAGCGCATCGCCCGCTATGTGAAGGAGCGCTACGGGAAGAGCGTCGGGCCCGAGCGGGTTATCGTCACGGCGGGCTCTTCGGCAGGCTTCGTACTCGCGTTCCTGGCCATCCTCGATCCCGGCGCGGCGCTTGGCCTGCCGTCGCCGGGCTATCCCTGCTACCGGCAGATCCTCAAGGCGCTCGGCGTCCGGCCTCATCTGATCGAAACCTCGGGGCGGGGACGTTGGATGCCGACCGCGGCCGACGTCGACCGTCTTGCCGACGAAGATGCCGCCGGGCTTCTTCTCGCGAGCCCGAACAACCCGACGGGAACGATGGTCTTGGGACCGCGCCTGGCGGAGCTTGCCGAGGCCTGCCGCCGCCGGGGGCTGTGGCTGATCTCCGATGAGATCTATCACGGGCTCGAATATGACGCGCCGGCCGAGACGGCATTGGCCCATTCGGACGCGGCCATTGTCGTCAACAGCTTCTCGAAATATTTCAGCATGACGGGCTGGCGCATCGGCTGGCTCATCGTGCCTGAAGCCTTGACCCGCACCATCGAGCGGCTGGCGCAGAACCTCTATATCTCGCCGCCCGCCATCTCGCAGATCGCGGCGCTCGGCGCCTTCGATGGGCTGGACGAGCTCGAGGAGATCAAGGCGCGTTATGCGCGCAATCGCGCCGTGCTGTTGGAGGAGCTGCCGCGGGCCGGCCTCGACGCCATTCTTCCTGCCGACGGCGCCTTCTATCTCTACGCCGACATCAGCCGCTTCACCGGCAACAGCGCCGAATTTGCCTCAGCCATGTTGCGGGAGACCGGCGTGGCAACGACGCCGGGCATCGACTTCGATCCCGATCGCGGCGGCTGTTACTTGCGGCTCTGCTACGCGGGTGCGGAGGACGACATGGCCGAGGCGGCGCGCCGTATCGGCTCTTGGCTCAAGACGAAATGATTTGGCTCAAGACGAAATGAAAGAGGCGCGCCGCGGCGCGCCTCTCATTGATGTTGAAATCGGTTTTGCCGCTAGCAGCTTTGCGAACTAGCCGTGTTGCGACCTAGCCGCGCGACCACCAGCCTCTACGGCGGGGCCCCGACTCCTCGGGCGCTTCGCTTTCCACAACACGGATCTCCGGCGCGCCCGCGGGCTCCTCGCGTACGGAGGCCACGCTGAAAGTAGGCTCGCTCTCGCGCGGCTCGGGAACCGCGGCCTCGCCGACGAGCGCGTCCTCGGCTGCCGGCTTGGCGTCGCGTTGCTTGTCGCGGCGATGTCTGCCGTTGGGACGTTCCTCCCGGGACGCAGGTGTCTCTTCGGACGCAGGCGCGTCTTCGGAGACAGGCTCTTGCGCGGCTGATAGCGCCTCGGCCGGCTCGGCGTCGCTGTCGGGTCTTGCCTCCTCGTTGGACGACGCGGCTTGCGACCGCTGGGCAGAGCGCCCACGCCGGCCGCCACGGCGTCCACGACGGCGCGACTTCCGGGGCGGTGTCTCGGAATCCGCGTCGGCGGTCTCGTCCGATGCCGCTTCGATCACCGTATCGTCGTCCGCCGTCTCGGAATCGTTGTCGCGAGCCGCAGGCCGGTCGGTATCGCCTTCGCCCGAACGCCGGCCGCGCCGCCGCCGCCGCGAACGGCGTTTGGCCTGGTCGCCTTCGGTCTCGGCTTCGGCTTCAGCAGCGGCTGGGGCCGAGGACGGGGCAGAGGTCTCGTCGCGGTGATGCGCCCAATCCATCTGCACCACGGCGCTGTCGCCGTTGAGCATCGCGCCTTCGGCGCCGCGCTCGATCACGAACTGCGAGATATGCAGTTCCTTGTCGGCGGTGACCGTGATCGGCACCTGATAGCGCGCCTCGATGTCTTTCAGATGCGCCCGTTTCTGATTGAGGATGTAGAGGGCGACATCCACGGCGGTCATGGCCACCAGCGGCATGACACCGTCCGTGATGAGCCGGTCCTCGACCGAACGGAGGATGTCGAGCGCCACTGATTCGATGGAGCGCACGATGCCCGTGCCCTGACACGCCGCGCAGGCATTGGTCGAGCCTTCGAGCATGCCCGTCCGCAAACGCTGACGCGACATCTCCATCAGGCCGAAATGACTGATCCGGCCCACCTGGATGCGTGCGCGGTCGTTGCGCAACGCGTCCTTCAGGCGCTTCTCCACGTGCCGGTTGTTGCGACGCTCATCCATGTCGATGAAGTCGATGACGATGAGACCCGCGAGGTCGCGCAAGCGCAACTGCCGGGCGAGCTCATCGGAGGCCTCGAGATTGGTCTTGAGGGCCGTGTCCTCGATATTATGCTCGCGCGTTGCTTTGCCCGAGTTCACGTCCACCGAGACCAGCGCTTCGGTCTGGTTGATGACGATGTAGCCGCCAGATTTGAGAGTGACCTGCGGTGAGAACATCGCCGCGAGCTGCCGCTCCACCTGGTAGCGAATGAAGACCGGCTCCGGCTCCTTGTAGGGTTTCACGTTCTTCGCATGGCTCGGCATGAGCATGCGCATGAAGTCCTTGGCCTCGCGGTAGGCGTCGTCGCCCGCCACCAGCACCTCGTCGATATCCTTGTTGTAGAGATCGCGGATCGAGCGCTTGATCAGGCTGCCTTCCTCGTAGACGAGGGCGGGCGCCGTCGACTCCAGCGTGAGATCGCGGACGGTCTCCCACAGTCGCAAGAGGTAGTCGTAGTCGCGCTTGATCTCCGTCTTGGTGCGCTGCGCGCCCGCCGTGCGGATGATCAGCCCCATGCCTTCCGGCACTTCCAGCTCGCCGGCGATTTCCCGCAAGCGTTTGCGGTCCGTGGGCTGGTTGATCTTGCGTGAGATGCCGCCGCCGCGCGCCGTATTGGGCATGAGGACGGTGTAGCGGCCGGCGAGGGACAGATATGTCGTGAGCGCCGCGCCTTTATTGCCGCGCTCTTCCTTCACCACCTGCACCAGGATGATCTGGCGGCGCCGGATGACCTCTTGGATCTTGTAGGACCGGCGGCCTTTGCGGCGCGGCGTGCGCTCCGGCAATTCTTCAAGCGCATCTTCGGAGCCGACCGATTCGACGCTGTCGCCATTGCCATCCTTCGCCGACGCGCCGGTCTGCTCGTCATCGCCGTCATGGTCGCGATCGTCATCGTGATCATCGTCGTCATCATGATTTCGATCGTCGTGATCGTGATCGTCATGATCGTCGTCGCGCGCCTCGGTCTCGTCGCCATGCTCGGCCGGCTCGGAAACCTTGTGGCTGAGATCGCTGGCCTCCAGGACCACGTCCGATCCCTCATCGCGGGGCGTCGTGTCGATCTCGTCATCGTCGTCGAGTTCGAACTTCGCCACGGTCAGGCCCGGGGTCTCGCTTGCGGTCTCGGGCGCCGCCTCGATGGGCGGCGGGACATCCTTGCGGGCTTCGGGGCGGCCACGCCCGCGCCCGCGCCCACGCCCACGCCCGCGGCCACGTCCGGCTGCGGCGTCGTCCTCGGCGGCTTCTTCGGCCGAGGCGCGGCTTTGTTCCGCTGCCTCTTCCTCAAGCAGAGCCTGCCGGTCGGCGACCGGGATCTGGTAATAGTCGGGATGAATTTCAGTAAAGGCTAGGAAGCCGTGCCGGTTGCCGCCGTAATCGACAAACGCCGCTTGTAGCGACGGCTCGACCCGGGTGACTTTGGCGAGATAGATATTACCTCTGAGCTGCTTCTTATTCGCGGATTCGTAATCAAATTCCTCAACGCGAGTACCTTTTACTACGACGACCCGGGTCTCCTCCGGATGCGCCGCATCGATTAACATTTTGCTTGCCATGTTGTGTGTTCTCCGCCGCGCGGGCCGGGTAGGGCGGTCCGAAAGACCGCCTCGCCGGGCGTAAGCCTGAGGCCCGCGCGCGCCAATGACCAATAGACCATGATTCGTTGCGACGACCCACGTTGAGCCCGGTTTCCCGGCCCAGGGGTTCGGCCATCAATGGCCGATAAGCCGACAGAGGCATCCGAAAAGCTCGGTGATTACCGAGACTTAGCTGATTGCTCTGAGGCTGCATCGCGATTTCCTAAAGGACCGCGTTCGTGCTGCGGCCCAAAGCTTCAACGTGGCGGCCGTCTTTCCCGTCGGCCGCCGTCTTCCAGCGTCTTGGCCAGTTAAAGGCCTGACGCGTCAAAACAACTTCGCCCGTATCGCCGCTATGGCGTCCAAGGCTCGGACTCGAAAGTTTGAGTCTGACCCTTATTACGGGTTTGCCGAGAGATTTGGCAAGTGCCGAAGGACCACGCCGCCAAAGGGTCACAACGGTCGCTTAACCAGGCGTGGTTAATAATCGGCTGAATCCAGACCTGATTTGGGGCATCGCCTCCGGCAGAAACCTCCTGGTAAGGCGCCGAAGAAGAAGACTGAGCGTTGAGTCGAAGCGAGTTGAGTACGATGCGAGTTCTGCGTGCGTTGGTGGCATTGGCGCCGCCTTGGTGTCTGGCTTTTGCCCTGCTCGCGGCCATGCCCACGCTCGTTACGACGCCCGCTTATGCAAAGTCCAAGGCCACCATCGCCAAGGATGCACGGCTCGCCGGCGACCGCGAGCGCACACGCTTCATCGCCGACCTGTCGAAGAAGGTGGACGTGCACGTTTACGCGCTCGGCAATCCCTACCGGGTCATCGTGGACGCCGCCGATGTCAGCTTTCAGATGCCCCAAGGCATCGGCAAGAAGCAGCGCGGTCTCGTCTCGGCGTTTCGCTATGGCCTGTTCGCGCCCGGCAAGTCGCGCATCGTGCTCGACGTGAGCGGTCCGTTCCTCATCGACAAGACTTTTGTGCTGGAACCGCGCGACGACCAACCGGCACGCCTCGTCATCGATCTCATTCCGACCGACGAAAAAACGTTCCTCGCCAAACTTCGCGAGGAGAAAGACAAGCGCGCCGAGAAGGCCGAGATCCCACTGCCCACGGCGCCCGAGCACTCCGCCTATGCCAAGCCCATCGTCGTGCTCGATCCCGGTCACGGCGGTGTCGATCCTGGTGCCAGCAGCCCGAACGGCGTGAACGAGAAAGACGTCGTGCTTCAGTTCGCCGAACGGCTCAAGGAGAAGCTCGTGGGGACCGGCCACTACGAGGTCTTCATGACTCGTGACGACGACACTTTTCTACCCTTGAAGGAGCGCGTAGCCTTCGCCCAGAAGAAGGGCGCGGGACTGTTTCTCTCGATCCACGCCGACTATTTCCCCGCCGAGATCGACGATGCGCGCGGCGCCACTGTCTACACCCTGTCGGAGCGGGCCTCGGACGCGGAGGCCAAGGCGCTCGCCGCCAAGGAGAATTTTTCCGACGCCATCGCCGGCGTGGAACTGCCCGAAGAGTCCGACGAGGTCGTGGCCAATATCCTGATCGATCTTGCACAGCGAGAGACCAAGAACCGGTCGGTCGTGTTTGCGCGGTCCATCGTGGGCGAACTCGCCTCGAAGGGCACGCTGCATACGAAGCGTCTGCGCTCGGCCGGGTTTCGCGTGTTGAAGGCCCCCGACGTGCCCTCCGTGCTGCTGGAGCTCGGCTTCCTGAGCAATTCGGAGGACGAGAAGCAGCTCACCTCGGAAACGTGGCGCAGGCGCATGGCCGATTCGGTGGCCGAGGCGGTCGACGGCTATTTCACCAAGCGCATCGCGCGGATACCGTTCTGATCCTCCGGATCTTAACGCTAGCCAGGCAAGCGCCGTCGGAAACCCAAGATTCCGTGCGACTCTAGCGTTTTATTGCCATATTCTTGGTTAGGGTTGGCTCGGGTGCCCCGCGAGGCTGACAGGCGGGGTCGGGACGGAAAAAAGCATGGATATTACGGCACCAGTTAAGCCGCCAACGCAACGGCGGCGGCGCAAACGCGGCGGGTTCTTCCTGCGATTCTTGGGCTTCATGTTCGCCGCGAGCATGATCCTGTTTATCGCGGTGGCGGGGGCGGTCGCCTTCGTGCTGTGGAAGGTCTCCCAGGAGTTGCCGGACTACGAGGTGCTCGCCAAATACGAGCCCCCGGTGATGACCCGCATCCACGCCAATGACGGCCGGCTCATCGCCGAGTTCTCGCGCGAGCGGCGCATCTATGTGCCCATCACGGCGATCCCGAAGCGTGTCACCGAGGCTTTCATCTCGGCCGAGGACAAGAACTTCTATCAGCACGGCGGTCTCGACATTCAGGGCATCATCCGCGCCGTCGTGACCAATATGAGCGCGTTGCAGTCTGGCCGCCGCATGGTCGGCGCCTCGACGATCACCCAGCAGGTGGCCAAGAACTTCCTGCTGACGAACGACCAGAACGTCGAGCGGAAGCTGAAGGAAGCCATCCTTGCCATCCGCATCGAGCGTGCCTTCACCAAGGAGCAGATCCTCGAGCTCTATCTCAATGAGATTTATCTCGGCGCCGGCGCCTACGGTGTCGCCGCGGCGGCGCAGACCTATTGGAACAAGGCGCTGAACGAGCTCACCTGGGCCGAGGCGGCCTATCTCGCCACCTTGCCCAAGGCGCCCAGCAATTACGATGCGTTCAAACACACCGAGCGCGCCATCGCGCGGCGCAACTGGGTCATCGACCGCATTGTCGAGAACGGCTTCGCCACCTACGAAGAAGGCGAGGAAGCGAAAGCGGAGCCGCTCGGCGTGCAAAAGCGGACCTATGGTCCCAAGATCCACGCCTCCGAATATTTCGCCGAGGAGGTTCGCCGCAAGATCATCGACGATTTCGGTGAGGACAAGCTCTATGGCGGCGGTCTCTCGGTCCGCACCACTCTCGATCCGAAACTGCAAGCGATCGCCCGCAGCGCGCTGGTGGCGGGTCTCACCCGCTATGACCGCGCGCATGCCGGGTGGCGTGGTGTCGAACAGACGGTCGATATCTCGGGCGATTGGGGCAAGACGCTCGCTGGCGTTCCGGTGTGGAGCGATATCGAGCCCTGGAAGCTCGCCGTCGTCCTCGAGGTCAGCAACAACCAAGCCAAGGTCGGCATTCGGCCTGGCCGCGACACGAAGGGCAAGCTCGTCGCCGAGCGCGTGACCGGCGTCGTTCCCGCCGCGGAGGTGAAGTGGACGGGCAAGACCGTCACCCAGGCGTTGAAGCCCGGCGACGTGATCTTCGTAGCGCCGCTTGAGCCGAAGGCGACCAAGGATGGCGGCACGGAACCGGAAGAGACTGTGGCCGGTCAGTGGTCGCTGCAACAGGTTCCGAAGGTCAGCGGCGCCATTATCGCCATGGACCCGCATACCGGCCGTGTGCTGGCCATCGCCGGCGGTTTCAGCTTTGCGCAAAGTCAGTTCGACCGCGCCACGCAGGCGTTGCGGCAGCCGGGATCGTCGTTCAAGCCGATCATCTATGTGACGGCGCTGGACAACGGCTACACGCCCTCGAGCATTATCGTGGACGGACGGATTTGCGTCAGCCAAGGCCGTGGCATGCCCCCCTGGTGCCCGAAGAACTATTCGGGTGGTGGCGCCGGTCCTTCCACCTTGCGTTACGGCATCGAGAAGTCCCGCAATCTGATGACGGTGCGCCTGTCGCGTGACATGGGCATGCCCGTCATCGCGGAATATGCCAAGCGCTTCGGGGTTTACGACAACCTGATGCCGGCGCTTTCCATGTCGCTCGGCGCGGGCGAGACCACGCTGCTGCGCATGGCGAACGCCTACGCGATTATCGCCAATGGCGGCAAGAAGGTGGACGCGACCTTCATCGACCGTATCCAGGACCGCTACGGCCGCACGGTTTGGCGGCACGACAAACGCGACTGCAGCGACTGCGATGCGCGTGAGTGGACCGGTCAACAGGAGCCCGAGCTCACCGATGTCCGCGAGCAGATCATCGATCCGATCTCCGCTTTCCAGATGGTCGGCATCATGGAGGGCGTCGTGAAGTACGGCACCGCCCGCCGCATGGCCGCGCTGAACCGGCCGTTGGCGGGCAAGACCGGCACCACCAACGACTACAAGGATGCCTGGTTCATCGGCTACACGCCTGACCTCGTGGTCGGCGCCTATGTCGGCTACGACCAGCCGAAGCCGATGGGGCGCAGCGCCACCGGCGGCGGTCTCGCCGCGCCTATCGTGAAGGACTTCCTCGAGGAGGCCTTGGTGGATGTGCCCCCCGTGCCGTTCCGCGCGCCTCCCGGCGCCATGTTGGTCCGCGTCAACCACAAGACCGGACTGCCGGCGCGTCGTGGCGACGGCAACGTGATCATGGAGACGTTCAAGCCATCCCAGGTCCCTGAAGGCGTCGACGCGGTCCAGGTCGAAGGCGAGGAAGGGGCTCCGGATCAGGGTTACCCGGACTATCCGGATGCCGCGGAAGCTGCGCCGCCACCGGACTTTCCGCCGCCGCAGGGTCAGTATCGGGCGCCGCCACAGCCGCGCTCCGGTTTCCCAGGCCCCCCGAGCAATGACCGGGCTTTGACATCGGGCACCGGCGGCCTCTACTAAATTCTGGATTTCAGTGCTGGGACCGGTCGGGGCTTGCCCCGTCCGCGCCAGTCGTCTGACATGTCAATACCGAGAAGACCGAGGATGAAAATGCGTGCCGAAACCGAGACGGTCGTAAACCAGATCAAAGACTCTCTGACCTTGCTACGGAGGCATCTTTGACCCCGACCAGGCCAAGGCGAGGCTAGAAGAGCTCGACCACGAGGCGGAAGCCCCCGAGTTCTGGAACGATGCCGCGCGCGCGCAAGGCCTGATGCGCGAGCGCCAGCAGATCGAGACGGCGCTCAACGCATTCGACCGCCTCTCCAGTGCGCTCGACGACAATCTCACGCTTGCCGCCCTCGGCGAGGAGGAGGGGGACGACAGCATTGTCGCCGAGGCGCACGCGGCCCTCCTGAAGCTCAAGCAGGAGGCCCATACCCGCGAGGTGGAGGCGCTGCTCTCCGGCGAGGCCGACGCCAACGACGCCTTCATCGAGATTCATGCCGGAGCCGGCGGCACGGAGAGCCAGGACTGGGCCCAGATGCTGGAGCGCATGTATATGCGCTGGGCGGAAGCGCGCCGCTACAAGGTCGAGCTGATCGGCGAGCATTACGGCGAAGAGGCCGGCATCAAGTCGGCGACGATCTTGGTCAAGGGCATGAACGCCTATGGCTGGCTCAAGACGGAGTCGGGGGTGCATCGGCTGGTCCGCATCTCGCCATTCGATTCCAACGCCCGCCGCCATACGAGTTTCGCCTCGGTGTGGATCTATCCGGCCATCGACGACACCATCGAGATCGAGATCGAAGAGAAGGACGTGCGCATCGACACCTATCGGGCGTCAGGCGCCGGCGGTCAGCACGTCAACACCACCGACAGTGCCGTCCGTATGACGCACGAGCCGACCGGCATCGTGGTCCAATGTCAGAACGAGCGGTCTCAGCACAAGAACCGGGCGACGGCCTGGGCCATGCTCCGCGCGCGGCTCTACGAAGCCGAGCTCAAGCGTCGCGAGGAGGAAGCGCTCGCCACCGCTGCCTCGAAATCGGAAATCGGCTGGGGACACCAGATCCGGTCTTACGTGCTCCAGCCCTATCAGCTGGTGAAGGATCTGCGGACGGGCGCCGAAAGCACCAATCCGACCGCGGTGCTCGACGGGGACATCGACGTTTTCATTGAGGCCGCGCTTGCGGAGCGAATCCACGCGGAGACCGCGGGCTGATCGACCGAAGGGCCGGTGAGCCGTCGCGGCTTCGCGAGATCGTAGTCCGGCTTAACCGCTATTCCGCGGCGAACGGATTTCCCTCGGCCGCCTTGCCGGAGCGCGGGGCGGGGCTCTGCACGTCGGCCATCGGATCGTCGGACCGGCGAGACTTCCCCTCGAAATACGCACCCTGCTCGATGGCGAGGCTCTGGTGGAAGATGTCGCCCTCGACGTGGGACTGTGATTGCAGCGTCACCCGAAGGCCCCGGATCGAGCCCAAGACCTTGCCGCGCACCACCACATCCTCGGCGATGACCGATCCTTCGACCTTGGATTTGTCGCCAAGCAAGAGGGACCCGCAATGAACATCGCCCTGGATCTCGCCGTCGACCTGGATCTCGCCCTTGGAAGTGACGTTGCCGCTGATCGTCAGATCCTCGCCGATGATGGAAGGGACCATCTTGCTGGCACTGGAGCTGGCGCTTGGGCTCGGACCTTTGGCGTAGGTGGCGGGCCGCTCAGTAAATGGCGATGATTTGGTCTCTGAGTTGCTGCTGCTAGGCCGTTCACCCAACTTGGTGACCGTCTCCCCAGACTCAGGCTTCTTCGTGAACATACGTGGGTACCTCTCCATTCGAAACGAGTGACGCAGCGCGAAACGTAACTCGGCACCGGGTCCCGCGACATGTGACAGCAAAACCGCCGAATTGGATTGTCGCTAGCCCCCAACGCCCAACTCCTAGCCGAGACAATATCGTCTCGGTCGGGCCTTGTCATGGGGTTCTCGCCGACGGGTTGCGGCGGCGGTTGGGCCCGGCTTTGGGCTTGAATCGCCTTGGTTTAGCCGATTTTGATGCCTCATATGCAAAGTGGCCTTAGCCTCGCGTTGTGCGCCGTGGTAACGGAGGCGGAAGGCGGTTGTTTGGGGTGCGCCTTTGGGGGTGCCGATCAGTGACCATGAGCGGACCGGGGCTCGCGGGTAAACCCAGTGGCGAGGCCCATTTTTTTGCGTGGTTACGCGCCATCCACGGTGGAGCGAGGTCTTGGCCAAAGCTTTTGGGGCCTGTGACTGAATGGATGAACCGATCACAGGGGCCTTGGCCAAGCTGACCGCGGATAGCGGCAGAGCCATTCGCGCCATACCCGGCCGCGGCCGGGAATTGGTGAAGCGCGTTCCCCCGCCGGTGCAGATTCAGCTCGCCAAACTTTCCACCAGCAGCGCCCATGTTTGTCGGGAAATCTTCGCCGGCATTCTTGTGGTGGGACTTATCACCATTGTGCTTGGCTATGGACGCCTGGCGCGCGGTCCGATTTCTCTCCCTGGTCTGGTTCCGCCGATCGAGACGGCGATCAACGACCAGCTCTCCGGTCTGCATGTGAAGATCGACGACGCCGTGTTACAGCGCAGCAAAGACGGGCCCGGCGTGGTCTTCCGTCTGCGCAATATTCGTCTCATCGACCAGGACGGGGAGACCGTGGCGCAAGCGCCGCTCGCCGCCATTGGCATGAGCGGCGCCGCGCTCCTGAGCGGCCGCTTCGCGCCGGGCAGCGTCGATTTCATCGGGCCCCGGCTTCTGATGACCTACAAGTCCGGTCAGGGCCTGTCGCTCGCCTTTTCCAAGCCCGGCGAGGACAGCGATGCCCTGATGCGCGGCGCGCTCTCCGACGATGCGTCGTCCAGCGATGCCGTGAAACAAGCCGCCCCCGAACCGATGCCGGTGGCGGGCACGCGCAACTTCAATCTCACCAACACGGTGAATGAGGTGTTCGAACGCGCACGGCGCGGCGACACCTCGTATCTCAACCGCTTCGGGTTCAAGAACGCGATCGTCGTTCTCAACCAGGATGGAGCCCAGACGCTTTGGCAAGTGCCGGACTTCGCCATCGACCTCGATCATCGTGGCAAGCGCAGCACCATTATCGGACAGGCCAATGTCGCATCCAGCCGGGGCGACTGGCAGCTCAAGATCCGCACCAAGCAGCACGCCAAAAGGAACAGCCTCGGCATCACCGCGCTGATCGAGAATCTGGTGCCGTCGGGCATCGCGGGCAACTTCCCCACGGTCGGCATCCTCAAGGCCCTCGACATGGCGGTCGACGGCGAGAGCTCCGTGGAGCTCTCCAAGTCCGGCGACTTTTTGTCGGGCGAGGCCAGGGTCAGATTGGCGCCGGGTCAGATCACGCCGCCTTGGGATCGCGACACCCCAGTCCGGATCGACCACGGCGATTTCGCCGTGCGCTATCTGGAGGACAAGGACATCGTGGAGCTCGCGCCGTCCACGCTTCAATGGGGCAAGAGCCGGGCGACCTTCAGCGGCACCTTCCGCCCCGTGCGCGACGCGGCGAACAAGGTGGCCACATGGAGCTTCGACCTGAAGGCCGACGACACGGTCCTTGCCGTTGAGGAGTTCGATCTTGGCCCCACCAAGGTCGATGCCTGGTCGGCGCAAGGAAGCCTGTCTCCCAAGGACGGAAGTCTCACGCTCACAAGCTTCGTCATCCGCGCCGGCGATGCGCAGATTGCGGTGTCGGGCAGCGTGATCGATGGGCCGGGATCGCCCGCCGTCAATTTCGCCGGAACGGTCAGCCCCATGCCGGTGGACACGCTGAAGCAGCTCTGGCCGAAATTCCTGGCGGGCAAGGCGCGCCAATGGGTCTTGGAACGCGTGGCCGGCGGTCAGGTCCTCGGCGGGACATTCAATGTGGCGTTGCCCGCGGGCGCGCTTGAGGCGATCGAGCAAGGCGGCGCCGCGCCCGACGGCGCGGTGAATGTCGAGCTCAACTTTACCGGCATGAGCATCACTTACATTCTGGACATGCCACCGGTGAAGACCGGGGACGCAAAACTGACGGTTACGGGCACCGAATTCACCGTCGATATCCCCGCCGCCAAGATCGTCGTCGCGGACGGCAAGGAGGTCACGCTCAGCGAGGGGCGGTTCTTCATTCCGGACCTTCGCGAGGATCCGCAGCAAGGCATCATCAACTACCGCGCCGCCGCCAGCACGCCCACGGTCATGCATCTCCTGGACCATGAGCCGCTGGGCTACATCACGGAGGTTGGCCTAAAGCCAGACTTCCTCGGGGGCAGCGCCACCGGCGAGTTCACCTTAGCCATGCCGCTCAAGGTCGATCTCGACTTCGAGGAGATCAAGATGAGCGGCCTGGCCCATCTCGAGGACGCCATTGCCCCCAATCTCGTGGGCGATCTGGGCGTCGAGAGCGGGGCGCTCGACGTCGAGCTTTCCGAAGAAGGGGTCAGCGCCACCGGCGAGATCAAGATCAAGGACGTGCCGGCCAATATCCACTGGCAGCGCGTCTTCTATGCGCCGGACGAGCAGCAGCCGCCAATCAGTATCTCCGCGACGCTGGACTCCGCCTTGCGCGAGAAGCTCGGCATCAAGGTCAATCATCTGGTCAGGGGGCCGACGCCGCTCACCCTGTTTGTGAAGGGATTGGGTAAGGGGACTCAAACCATGAGCATGGAGGCCGATCTCACCGAGGCCCAGCTCTTATTTGGCGCCATGGGCTGGACCAAGCCGAAAGGTCAGGTGGCCAAGGTCAGTTTCGATGTCACGCAGAGCGGCGACGGCGCGACAAATCTCGACAACTTCAAGATCGTCGGCAACGACATTGGCGTCTACGGCAAGATCGCGCTCGATCCCCAGCAGCATCTCAAGAGCTTCTACTTCTCGGACTTCTCGGTGAGCCCGCAGACCCATGTCGAGATCACCGCCAAGGTCCGCGACGACCAAGTGCTTGAGGTCCACGCCGAAGGCCCGAGCTATGACGGCAGGCAATTCTTCCGCTCCCTGTTCTCCGCCGGCCAACTCGTCGATGACGGCTCCGCCGAGCCGCCCGATCCGTTTGGCATCGACTTCACGGCAAAGATCGGCCAAGTCCACGGCTTCTACGATACGACCGCGACCGATTTTGATGTCATGCTCAAGAAGCGTGACGGCCGGCTGGTGGCGTTGAAAGGCCAGGGCAAGCTGAACGGCAAGAAGTCCGCGGGCGTCGAGCTGAAAAGCAAGAACGGTGCGCGCATCCTCAAGGCCGAGGCGCTGGATGCCGGCGCCGCCTTCCGCCTGATCGGCTTCTACCGCAGCATCGAAGGCGGCGAGGCGTCGCTCCAAGTCAACATGGACGCGGGCGGCGCCGGCACGAAGACCGGCACGTTATGGGCGCGTGATTTCGACGTGGTGGGCGATTCCGTGGTCGCGGACGTTCTGACCGATCCAAACACGGTCGCCGTCCTAGGGGAAAACAAGCAGCCGGTCGCGCGCTCCCGGATCGCCTTCAAGAGGCTTCGCGCGCCGTTCGTGGTGGGCTCCGGCAAGTTTCGCCTGCGCGACGCCTATATCAACGGACCCCAGCTCGGCGCCACCATGCGCGGCACCGTGGACTTCAAATCCCAAACGGTCCAGCTCGGCGGCACCTATATCCCGCTATACGGATTGAACTCGGCGCTCGGCGCCATTCCCATTCTCGGCAGGGTGCTGGTCGGCCGTAAGGGCGAAGGCGTGGTCGGCATCACGTTCGCCATCAAGGGCAAGCTCGACGACCCCACGGTGCTCGTCAATCCGATGTCGGTGATGACGCCCGGCATCTTCCGGCAAATCTTCGATTTCTCGGGAGCCATGCCGGAGGGCGCGGCCGCCTCGGCCGGCAGCTCCGACTATGACGTGCCACAGCCCTACCGGCACCGCTAACGCCCAAGAGATCAGACGGGCCGGATCAGCGCGTGGCGCTTCTTGCCGAGCGACAGCTTGATCACGCCGTCCGCGGTCACGTCCGACATTGTCAGGACCTGCCGCTCATCGCTGACCGGCACGTCGTTGACCCGAAGTCCGCCACCCTTGACCTGGCGCCGCGCCTCGCCCGTCGACTTGACGAAGCCGACATGGACATTGGCGCTCAGCACGCCCACGCCTTTTTCAAGGTCGGCGCGTGGGATCTCGAAGGTCGGCAGGCTGGCCGACGTCTGACCTTGCTCGAATGTGGTCCGGGCCGTCTCCGCCGCGCGGTCGGCGGCATCGCGCCCATGCACCAACGCGGCTGCTTCGGTCGCGAGAATCTTCTTCGCCTCGTTGAGCTCGGCACCTTCAAGCGCCGCGAGCTTGCCGATCTCCTCGAGCGGCAGCTCCGTGAACAGCTTGAGGAAGCGCGGCACGTCGGCATCCTCGGCGTTCCGCCAGAACTGCCAATAGTCGTAAGGGGACAGCATGTCGGGGTTGAGCCACACCGCACCGGCCGCGGTCTTGCCCATCTTGGCCCCGGCGGAGGTGGTGAGAAGCGGTGTCGTCAGCCCGAACAGCTCCACGCTCTCGGTGCGGCGGCCGAGTTCGATCCCGGTAACGATATTGCCCCATTGGTCGGAGCCGCCCATCTGCAGCCGGCAGCCTTCGCGCCGATAAAGCTCCACGAAGTCGTAGGCCTGCAGCACCATGTAGTTGAATTCGATGAAGCTCAGATTCTGTTCGCGCTCGAGCCTCAGTTTCACGGAGTCCTGGCTCAGCATGCGGTTGACGCTGAAATGGCGGCCGTAGTCGCGCAGGAAGTCGATATAGTTCAGCTCACCGAGCCAATCGGCATTGTTGACCAGCAGGGCCTCCGCGCCGCCATGGCCGAAGCTCAGGAATTTGGAGAACACCGATTCGATACCGGCGATGTTGGCGCCGATCTCGGCGCCGGTCAGAAGCTTGCGTGTCTCGTCCTTGCCGGAGGGGTCGCCCACCTTGGTCGTGCCGCCACCGATCAGGACGATCGGGCGGTGGCCCGTCTGCTGCAGCTTCCGCAGCAGCATGATGCTGACGAGATTGCCGACATGCAGGCTCGGCGCCGTGCAGTCGAAGCCGATATAGCCGGTGATGGTCTCCGACCGCGCGAGCGTATCGAGCTCGGCCTCGTCGGTGCATTGGTGGATGTAGCCCCTGGTCTTGAGCTCGTGCAGGAAGTCCGATGTGACGGTGCTCATGGCCTGGCCGCTAGAAGTCTAAGGTCGCGTTCGCCTGAGCCTCTATCAGGTTTGAGGGGCGAACGCCAAACCCGTCATTGAAGCGGTGGGGGAGGCGCGGCCTAAGCCGCCGACTCTTTCCGCTTCTTCTGTTTACCGAGACGCTTGTCGAGATAGCCGTCGACCACCTCCATGAGACCTTCCATACGCTCCTCGAAGAAGTGGTTGGCCTCCGGCACCGTCGCGTGATCGATGACGATACCCTTTTGCGTCTTCAGGCGATCCACGAGCCCGCGGACCGATTCCGTTGGGACGACTCGGTCTTTCGCGCCGTTGACCATGAGCCCCGAAGACGGGCAGGGGGCCAGAAACGTGAAGTCGTACAGGTTGGCGGGCGGGGCCACCGAAATAAAGCCCTCGACCTCGGGGCGCCGCATCAGCAGCTGCATGGCGATCCAGGCGCCGAAGGAGACGCCGCAGATCCAGCAGGAATGGGCATCGGGGTTGTAGGCCTGGAGCCAATCGAGCGCCGTGGCCGCGTCGGCGAGCTCGCCGGGGCCGTTATCGAACAGGCCTTCGCTGCGTCCAACGCCGCGGAAATTGAAACGAAGCACCGAGAAGCCGCGTTTCTGGAACGCGTAGTACAGGTGATACACGACCTGATTATTCATCGTGCCGCCGAACTGCGGATGCGGATGCAGAATCAGGGCAACCGGCGAGTTCGGTGTGGGCTGATGATGGTAGCGGGCTTCGATTCGACCGCTGGGGCCGCTAATATTGACTTCAGGCATGAACGATGGGCCTCAACAGAAATGGGGGTTTCTTAGACGGACGACGCGCCCCTTTGGACGTGCGCCTTTGATATGGGGCGTTGAACCGGGCATACCAAGCCAAGGCCGCAAACCTTGACTCCGCCGCCTCGGACTCCTATACACGCAAGAGATTAGAATTGTTCCAAAAAAGACCGGTCCAAATCAGCTGGGCGCTTGGAACGGTCCATCGTTTAGGCCGCGCTTCATAGCACGTGCTCCGGGGGCAGGTGCAAGCGTTAACCGGCGGCACTCGGCCGCGAGCTTCGCCACAGCATGAATCAGCGCTCTTATCTCGATTATAATGCCACCGCCCCCCTCCGTGCCGAAGTGCGCGAGGCGGTCGTCGCGGCGCTCTCGTTAGAGGGCAACCCGTCTTCGGTCCACGAAGAGGGGCGCGCGGCCCGTGCGGCGGTCGAGGCAGCCCGGGCCAAGGTGGCAGCCTTGGTCGGCGCCCGGCCCGAGGACGTCATCTTTACCAGCGGCGGCACGGAGGCCAACGCGCAGGCGCTGACAGCGCAAGCGGGTGAGGACTCCTGGCACTGCTATCTGTCGGCGATCGAGCATCCTTCCGTGCTCTCCGGCGGCCGGTTTCATCCCGAGACCACCACCATCATCCCTGTCACGCCGGACGGCATCGTCGATCTCGGCATGCTGGCGGCCAAGCTCGAAAAGCATAAGCCCGGGGGCTGGCGGCCGCTGGTCTCGCTGATGGCCGCCAACAACGAGACCGGCGCTATCCAGCCTGTTGCCGAGGCCGCAGCGATCGTCCACCAGGCCGGCGGAGTTCTGCATAGCGATACGGTTCAGGCGGCAGGCCGCATTCCCCTTGATATCGCGGCGCTGGGTGCCGACATGGTGACCTTGTCGGCCCACAAGATCGGCGGACCGAAAGGGATCGGCGCACTCGTCCTCGCTGAGGGCGTGGGCGTCGAAGCCCTGATCAAGGGTGGCGGCCAAGAGCGCCGCCGCCGTGCCGGCACCGAAAACGTCACAGGCATTGTCGGTTTTGGCGTCGCGGCGGAACTCGCCGCCGCCGAGCTTGCCCACATGGACCGGGTCGCCAAGCTCCGGGATGCCTTGGAAGAGGGCGTGCGCAACATCGCCCCCGATGCGGTCGTCCTGTCCGCGTCCGTGCCGAGGCTGCCCAATACCGCCTGCCTCGCCGTTCCGGGGGTGAAAGCCGAAACGCTGGTGATCGGGCTCGATCTGGCCGGTGTCGCGGTGAGCGCAGGCAGCGCCTGTTCGTCCGGCAAGGTCGAGGCGTCCCACGTGCTCGCCGCCATGGGGGTTGCGCCGGAGATCGCCCACGGCGCGATCCGGGTAAGCCTTGGATTTGGCAGTGAGAATACCGATATTCAAAGATATCTAGGCGCCTTTGGCGACCTGGTGAAGCGTCTCAAGAGAGATGCGAAAGAAGCGGCCTAAATGGCTGCGAAACAATAGGAATTTGGGAAAGTAGTCATGCCAGCAGTGCAAGAGACCGTCGAACGCGTCAAGCAGATCGAGGTCGACAAGTACAAATACGGCTTCTTCACCGACATTGAATCGGTCAAGGCCCCGAAAGGCCTGAACGAGGACATTGTCCGCTTCATCTCGGCCAAGAAGGACGAGCCCGAATGGCTGCGCGACTGGCGGCTGGAGGCCTATCGCCGCTGGCGGACCATGCAGGAGCCGGCTTGGGCCAACGTCCACTATCCGAAGATCGACTTCGAGGACCTCTATTACTACGCCGCGCCCAAGAGCACCGAAGGGCCGAAGAGCCTCGCGGACGTCGATCCCGAGTTGCTCAAGACCTACGAGAAGCTTGGCATCCCGCTGAAAGAGCAGGAAGTGCTGGCCGGCGTGCAGGGTGCGCCCAGGGTCGCGGTCGATGCCGTGTTCGATAGCGTGTCGGTGGTCACCACCTTCAAGGAGGAGCTCGCGAAAGCAGGAGTCATCTTCTGCTCCATCTCGGAAGCCGTGAAGAACCATCCCGAGCTCGTGAAGAAATATCTGGGCTCCGTGGTGCCGGCGACCGACAATTTCTACGCAACGCTGAACTCCGCGGTGTTCTCCGACGGCTCGTTCGTCTACGTGCCCGAAGGCGTGCGCTGCCCGATGGAGCTCTCCACCTATTTCCGCATCAATGCCGAGAATACCGGCCAGTTCGAGCGCACGCTCATCATCGCCGACAAGGGCTCCTATGTGAGCTATCTCGAAGGCTGCACCGCGCCCATGCGCGACGAGAACCAGTTGCATGCCGCCGTCGTCGAGTTGATCGCGCACGACGACGCCGAGATCAAATACTCGACGGTGCAGAACTGGTATCCGGGCGACGCGAAAGGCAAGGGCGGCGTCTACAACTTCGTCACCAAGCGCGGCGATTGCCGTGGAGACCGCTCCAAGATCTCCTGGACGCAAGTCGAGACCGGCTCCGCCATCACCTGGAAGTACCCGTCCTGCATCCTGCGCGGCGACGACTCACGCGGCGAGTTCTACTCGATCGCCATTTCCAACGGCTATCAGCAGGTCGACAGCGGCACCAAGATGATCCATCTGGGCAAGAACACGTCGAGCCACATCATCTCCAAGGGCATCGCCGCGGGGCATTCCAACAACACTTATCGCGGGCTTGTCTCGGCGCATCGCAAGGCCTCGAACGCGCGGAACTTCACCTGCTGCGATTCGTTGCTCATCGGAAATAAATGCGGGGCCCACACCGTGCCCTATATCGAGGCGAAGAACGCAAGCGCCACCTTCGAGCACGAGGCGACCACCTCGAAGATCTCCGACGACCAGCTGTTCTATTGCTTGAGCCGCGGACTGTCCGAGGAAGAAGCCGTGGCGCTGATCGTCAACGGCTTTGTGCGCGACGTGCTTCAGCAGCTGCCCATGGAGTTCATGGCCGAGACCCAGAAGCTCATCTCGATCAGCCTCGAAGGCTCGGTCGGCTAACGGCGCGAAGAGATTCAATACCAAAGAGTTGGAAAGACGGATTCATGCTTGAGATCAAAAACCTCCACGCCAATGTCGGCGGCCGCGAGATCCTGAAAGGCCTCGACCTGACCCTGCCTGCGGGCGAAGTGCACGCCATCATGGGCCCGAACGGCTCCGGCAAGTCGACGCTCGCTTATGTCCTGGCCGGTAAGGAGGACTATGAGGTCACCGAGGGCTCCATCACCTTCAAGGGCAAGGATCTGCTCGACATGGACCCGTCCGAGCGCGCCATCGCCGGCGTGTTCCTCGCCTTCCAATATCCGATGGAGATTCCCGGCGTCGCCACCATGACCTTCCTGCGCAGCGCCGTGAACGCGGTCCGCAAGGCTCGCGGCGAAGAGGAGCTGTCCACGCCGGACTTCCTGCGCGTGGTGAAGGAGAAGGCGAAGGAACTGAAGATCGACGTCGAGATGCTGCGCCGTCCGCTCAATGTCGGGTTTTCCGGCGGCGAGAAGAAGCGCAACGAGATCCTGCAAATGGCGCTGCTTGAGCCTGGGCTTTGCGTGCTCGACGAGACCGATTCCGGCCTCGACATCGATGCGCTGCGCATCGTCGCCGACGGCGTGAATGGGCTGCGCTCGAAGGAGCGCGCCATGCTGGTCATCACCCATTATCAACGCCTGCTCGACTACATCGTGCCGGACAAGGTGCATGTGATGTCGGCCGGCCGGATCGCGCGCTCTGGCGGGCCGGAGCTTGCGATCGAGCTTGAGAAATCTGGCTACGCCGAGTTCGGCGGCGAAGCCACGGCCGCGTGAGGGGAGAAGCTATGGACTTGTCCGTCCAACAGTTCCGCAGCAAGGCCGAGCAGGACCTGCTCGATCTTTACACCAAGGCAGCTAAGGCGCTGCCGGGCGCGGGCAATCCCTTTGTCGCGAGCTTGCGCGAGAAGGCCATCAAGACCTATGGCAGCCTCGGCCTGCCTCATCGCCGCATCGAGGCCTGGAAATACACCGATTTGCGCGCGCGTCTCGAAGAGGTGCCCCCGCTGATCGCCGCCCTTGGCGCGATAGCGGGCGAGGCGGAGCTTGAGACGGCGCTTGGCAAGCCGCTCGCGGCGTTCCCCGCTTACCGGCTCGTGCTGGTCGAAGGCGAGTTGCGCGTCGATCTGTCCGACATGTCGGCCTTACGCGATGCCGGCGTCGAAATCGGCTCTCTGTCGCACCTGCTGGAGATGCCGCCTGAGTGGTTGAAGGCGACCCTCGGCCAAGTCAATCCGCGCGACGACGACGCCATACTGGCGCTCAATGCCGCGTTGATGACGGGCGGTGTCGCGGTGCGGCTGCCCGAAGGGCTGACGCTCGAAAAGCCTATTCACATCGTCCATCTCGACGGCACCGGCGCGCCCGCGCAGGTTGTCACGCGCAACGTGATCCTGGCCGAAGCCGGCGCGTCCGCCATGGTGCTTGAGAGTTTCGGCAGCCTCGGACTGAAAGGTCTCCTGCGCAACGCCGTCACCGAGGTGAAAATCGGCGACAAGGGCGCGATTCATCACATCAAGGTGCAACGCGAAGCCGTTGAAACGACTCATCTCAATGTGTGGTCGGCCAATATCGGCGCGGACGCCCGCTATGACGCCTTCCAGCTCTCGACCGGCGCGAGCATGGCCCGCAATCAGCTCTATGTGCGCTTCGACGGGGAGGGCTCGGCCACCGACGTTTCCGGCGCCACGCTGGGGCGCGGCAAGCAGCATTGCGATACGACGCTGATCGTCGAACATCGCGTGCCGCGTTGCGTGAGCCGCGAGCTGTTCAAGCTGGTCTTGGATGACGACGCCCGCGGCATCTTCCAGGGCAAGGTCGTCGTCTCGCCCGACGCGCAGAAGACCGACGGCAAGCAGATGGCCCAGGCGCTGCTTCTGTCGGAGACGGCCGAGTTTGATTCAAAGCCGGAGCTCGAAATCTTCGCCGACGACGTGGTCTGCGGCCATGGCGCGACCTCGGGTCAGATGGACGAGGATTTGCTGTTCTATCTGCGGTCGCGCGGTCTCCCGGAGCCGGAAGCGCGCGCGCTGCTCATCCAGGCTTTTGTCGGCGAAGCCTTCCAGGTCGTCGACAACGAGGACCTGCAAGATGCCTTCGCCGCGGCGTCCGCCGACTGGCTCGGCGTGCGAACGGAGTAGGAGGTCAGGCCGATGACCATCATCACACCATCGGCCAAAGATATCCGCGCCATCAATGCGCCTTTCGACGTGGACGCCGTCCGCGCAGACTTTCCCATCCTGTCTGAGACGGTCCATGGCAAGCCACTGACCTACTTGGATAATGGAGCCTCGGCCCAGAAGCCGCAGGCTGTCATCGATGCGGTCTCGAACGCCTACGAGCATGAATACGCCAATGTCCATCGCGGGCTCCATCATCTGTCGAATCTCGCCACCGAGAATTTCGAGGCGGCGCGCGGCAAGGTGAGGGCGTTCCTCAATGCGCGTGCCGACGAGGAGATCATCTTCACCCGCAACGCCACCGAGGCGATCAACCTTGTGGCCTCGTCCTTCGGGCGGCCGCGCATCGGTGCGGGCGATGAGATCCTGCTCACCATCATGGAGCACCACTCCAACATCGTGCCGTGGCATTTCATTCGCGAGCGGCAAGGCGCGGTCTTGAAATGGGCGCCGGTGTCGGAGGAGGGCGAGTTCCGGCTCGATGAGTTCGAAAAGCTCATCACCCCGCGCACCAAGATGATCGCGATCACCCAGATGTCGAACGTGCTCGGCACCATCGTGCCGGTGAAAGAGATCGTCCGCATCGCCCATGCCCACGGCATCCCGGTGCTGGTGGACGGCGCCCAAGGCGCGGTGCATATGCCCGTCGACGTGCAGGACCTCGATTGCGACTTCTACGCCTTCACCGGTCATAAGCTCTACGGGCCGACCGGAATTGGCGTGCTCTACGGCAAGAAGGAGCTGTTGGAGGAAATGCCGCCATATCAGGGCGGCGGCGAGATGATCGGCTATGTCACCACCGACGAGATCACCTACGGCAAACCACCGCACCGCTTCGAGGCGGGCACCCCCGCCATCGTCCAAGCCATTGGACTTGGGGCCGCGATTGATTATGTCGAAAGCGTCGGCCGCGAGGCGATCGCCGCCCACGAGCACGCGCTCCTCGCCTATGCCATGGAGCAGCTTGGAGAGTTGAATTGGCTCAGAATTTTTGGCCGGGCCAAGGATAAGGGCAGCATCATCTCCTTTGAGGTCGAAGGCGCCCATGCCCACGATGTGAGCACAATTCTCGACCGCCACGGGGTGGCCGTGCGCGCCGGCACCCATTGCTGCGAGCCGCTCCTGGCCCGCTTCGGGGTAACCTCCACGTGCCGTGCCTCATTCGCCATGTATAATACGGTGGAGGAAGTCGACCGGCTGGTGGGCGCGCTGCGCAAGACCCGTGAGATGTTCTCTTAAGAGCGATAACCGAGATGATTGAAAAGACTCAACGAAACGAGACCGGAGAAACATCCGACGATCTGTCGCCGGGCATGGCGCAATCCGCGCCGGGTCACGTGCAGGTGGCCTCGGAGGCCCCGTCTCCCGGCGAGCCGGGCGCGGCGCCCGAGCCCGCGGAAATCGACGAGATGGCCCCGTCCAGCATTCCGCCGGAGGAGCTGGAGCGTCTGCGCGAGGATCTCGTCTCCGCGCTGAAGACCGTGTTCGATCCGGAGATTCCTTGCGACATCTACGAACTCGGCCTGATCTACAAGATCGACGTCGATGACGACCGCAATGTCGAGGTCGAGATGACGCTGACCGCGCCGGGCTGTCCGGTGGCGGGCGACATGCCGGGTTGGGTCGAGAACGCGGTGGCATCGGTGCCGGGCGTGGGGCAGGTGAAGGTGAACCTCACCTTCGAGCCGCCCTGGGATATGTCGCGGATGTCCGACGAGGCGCGGCTCGCCCTCAACATGTTTTAGGACGCGACTTCTAAGGGCTTGAACTGACGCTCAAATCATCCCACGTTGGAGCTATGACCATACCCCGTCCCCAAGTTATGCGCCTGACCGAGTCCGCCGCGGAGCGTATCCGCCAGCTCTCTACCGCCTCCGGTAAGGAGATTGAGGGCGTGCGCATCGGCGTGAAGAACGGCGGCTGCGCCGGCATGGAATACACCATGGAATATGCCGCCGAGCGCGGGCCACATGACGAGGTTGTCGAGGACAAGGGCGTCAAGCTCCTGATCGACCCCACCGCGGTCATGTTCCTGCTCGGCACCGAGATGGACTACCAGGTGGACCGCATGCGTTCGGGTTTCGTGTTCAACAACCCGAACCAGACCAGCGCCTGCGGCTGCGGCGAGTCGGTCTCGCTCACGCCGGCCGGCGAGACGGCGCCGGAAGCAGCCGTCTCCGACTAGACCTCATCCCTGATATGCAAATGGCCGGGACAAGCCCGGCCAAAGAGGAATACGCAGCGCTTGGGAGCGGAGCCCTACGGCACGCGCACCGGGCGCATCATGAAGGCCGGCACGTGGTCGCCCATGCCTTTGGATTTGCCGCGCGGCGCGTTCGACCGCCGAGTCTGATCTGACTGGTCGGGCTTCTTGTTCGACTCATTCCGCCGCCCGTTTCTGCGCTGATCGTTCCGGGGCTTTGCCTGCTGGCCGTTGCTCACAGCCTCAGGCGTTGGCGTCTCGCTGCGAGGGGCCGACGTCTCGCGTGGTGCGGGTGTCTCACTGCGGGGTGCGGGCGTCTCGCTCCGCGGTGCCGGCGTATCGTTGCTTGGGGCTGGCGCATCGCTGCGTGGGGCTGACCGCACCTCGCCACGCGCTCCGTTCGAGGAGCCTGCCGATTTCTGCCCGCCGCGCCGCGAGCGGCCGCCACGGCGGCGTCCGCGTCCATTGCCGGGCTCGGAAGTCTCTGCCGAGGCCGCCTCGGCCGGGGCCGGCGGCGCGCCGTCGACCCATTGAATCTCCTGATGGAGCATCGACTCGATGGCTTTCAGCGCCTTGTGGTCCCTCGGCGTCACCAGCATGGCGGCATAGCCTTCGAGGCCTGCGCGGCCCGTGCGGCCGATGCGGTGGATGTAGTCTTCCGGATGGACCGGCACGTCGTAATTGAAGATGTGGCTCACCGCGGGGATATCGAGACCGCGGGCCGCCACGTCGCTCGCGGCGAGGAAGGCGATCGTACCGTTGCGGAAAGCGTCCAATGTCGCCGTGCGCTGCCGTTGGTCCATATCGCCATGCAGGGCGCCGACATTGAAGCCGTGGCGCTGCAGCGAGCGGAAGACGACACCGACATCCTTCTTGCGGTTGCAGAAGATGATGGCGTTCTTGACGTCCACTTCCTGCATCAGCTCGCGAAGCGCCTGGCGTTTGGCGGCCGGCTCGTCGGACGTCCGCTTCAGGCGCTGCACGATCGTCGCCGCGGCGGTGGCCGGCGGGGCGACTTCGATGCGTTCGGGGGTGTGGAGGAAATTATCGGCGAGGCGTTGGATTTCAGGCGGCATGGTCGCCGAGAAGAACAGGGTTTGCCGCGTGAAAGGAAGGCGTTTGCAGATGCGCTCGATATCGGGAATGAAGCCCATGTCGAGCATCCGGTCGGCTTCGTCGACCACGAGGATCTCGATGCCGTTGAGAAGCAGCTTGCCGCGCTCGAAATGGTCGAGCAGGCGTCCCGGGGTGGCGATCACCACGTCGGCGCCGCGGTCGAGCTTCTTGTCTTGCTCGTCGTAGGACACGCCGCCGATCAGGAGCGCCACCGTCAGCTTGTGGTTCTGGCCGAGGAGCTCGAAGGCTTCGGCCACCTGGGCGGCGAGTTCGCGCGTCGGCTCCAGGATCAGCGTTCGCGGCATCCGCGCTCTGGCGCGTCCACGTTCCAGCCGCGTCAGCATAGGCAGCACGAAGGATGCCGTCTTGCCGGTGCCGGTCTGGGCGATGCCGAGCACGTCGCGGCCTGTAACCGCGACCGGGATGGCATTGGCTTGAATTGGGGTAGGGGTCTTGAAGCCCGCCGCGGTAACGGCAGCTTCTACTTTGGGGCTTAGGCCGAGGTCAGAAAAGTTCATGCGTTAGCAAAAATACCGCGCTGGCTTTCGCCGCGCGCATCTTCTTTCTGTAGGCGCAAGGATTTGCTGCTACGATTCGTGGGCTATGCGCAAGACACCACGGGAGCATTACGGCCTGATGACCGCATAAGCTTGACAATCACATAAGCGGCATGAGCGGCGCGCGCAAGGGGCAAAAGTTCGCACAAACAAGGTAAATCGCAGGAATGCCGGGGGCCCGAGCCACAAGAGGGGGCGAGACCGATGCGTGAATCCGACTGCGCCGACGTTGTGATCAAGCCGCCGCTCCTGTTCCTCGCGGCGCTCGGGCTCGGCTACCTTCTGAGCCGGTATCTGCCGGTCGGCCCCGGGCTCGCCTCACCGAACGCGCTCGCACTGACCGTGGGGCTGATTTTCGTCGCCGTGGGCTTCGCGCTGGCTATCCGCTCCGTGCAAATGTTCCGCCGCGCCGGCACCCACGTGGTTCCGGGCGAGCCGGCCACGGCGCTGGTCATGACGGGGCCATATCGGGTGACCCGCAATCCAATCTATATCGGCTTCGTGCTGGTCTATTTCGGCCTGTCCATCGTGCTGACCAGCGTGTGGATCCTTCTGCTCCTGCTGCCCGTGCTGGTGATCCTGCAGCGCGGCGTGGTCCGGCGCGAGGAGGCCTATCTGGAGCGGAGGTTCGGCGAGGCCTATCGCGCTTACACAAAGCGCGTGCCGCGCTGGCTCTAGCGCCCCTCTTAACCTCCAAGGTGCCCGGCTAGATGTCCAGTGCGTCCGGCTCGGCGAAGGCGGCGCGATCCTGGATGAACTTGAAGCGGGCCTCGGGCTTGTTGCCCATCAGCTGATCGACCAGTCTGGTGGTGCCGGGGCGGTCGTCTTCGTCGATCTCCACGCGCAGCAGCGTCCGCGTCGACCGGTTCATGGTGGTCTCTTTGAGCTGCCTGGGAAGCATCTCGCCCAAGCCTTTGAAACGGGAAACGTCGATCTTGCCTCGGCCGTTGAACTCCGACGCCATGAGCTGGTCCTTATGGGCGTCATTCCGCGCGTAAAGCGTCTTGGCCCCTTGGCTGATGCGGAACAGCGGCGGCACGGCCAAATAAAGATGGCCGCCTTCGACGAGCCCCTTCATCTCTTGATAAAAGAAGGTGATCAGCAGCGAGGCGATATGCATGCCGTCCACGTCCGCATCCGTCATGATCACCACTTTCTCGTAGCGGAGATCGTCCTCGCTGTAGCGCGTGCCCGTGCCGCAGCCGAGCGCCTGGATGAGATCGCTCAACAGCTGGTTGTCGGCGAGCTTCGATGAGCTCGCGCTCGCCACGTTGAGGATCTTGCCGCGAAGCGGGAGCACGGCCTGCGTGGCGCGGTCTCGCGCCTGCTTGGCCGAGCCCCCGGCGCTGTCGCCCTCGACGATGAAAATCTCGGTGCCCTCGGCGCCGGTCGAGGCGCAATCGGCGAGCTTGCCGGGCAGGCGCAGGCGGCGGGTGGCGGTCTGCCGGCCGACCTCTTTCTCCTTGCGGCGCCGTAAGCGCTCCTCGGAGCGGTCGACCACCCAGTCGAGCAAGCGGCTCGCTTGGTTGGGGTGGCCGGTCAGCCAGTGGTCGAAGGCATCGCGCACCGCGTTCTCGACGATCCGCGCGGCTTCCTGCGTCGCCAGCCGGTCCTTGGTCTGGCCCTGGAATTCCGGCTCGCGGATGAACACCGAGAGCATGGCGGCGGCGGTGCCGAGCACGTCGTCCGCGGTCACTTGCGCCACGCGCTTGATGCCGGTGAGCTCGCCATAAGCCCGCAAGCCCTTGGTGAGCGCCGCGCGCAGGCCCGCTTCGTGCGTGCCGCCGTCCGGCGTCGGCACCGTATTACAGTAGGAGCTGATGAAGCCGTCGGCGCTCGCGACCCAGGCGATGGCCCATTCGACGGAGCCAGGGCCTTCCGCCTTCTCGATGCGCCCGGCGAAGATCTCGGTGGTGACCGTGGTCTGGCCCGCGATGCTGTCGACGAGGAAGTCCTTCAACCCGCCGGGGAAGTGAAGCTCGGCCTTCTCGGGTGTCGCGCCGTCATTGCCGATCAGCGCCTTGGCGCAAGACCAGCGGATCACCACGCCCCGGAACAGATAGGCTTTGGAGCGCGTCATGCGGAATAGAAGCGCCGGTCTGAACGCGGCGCCCTTTCCGAAAATCTTGGGGTCCGGCTTGAAGCTAATCTTGGTGCCGCGCCGGTTCTTAATCGGTCCGAGGTTCTTCACGGGCCCGTCGGGTGTGCCGCGCGTGTAGCTTTGCCGGTAAAGCGTCTGGCCGCGCGCCACCTCGACCTCGAGCGTCTCCGATAGCGCATTCGCCACCGAGACGCCGACGCCGTGCAAGCCGCCGCTCGTGGCGTAGACCTTGGAGTCGAATTTTCCGCCCGCATGCAGCGTGGTCATGATGACCTCGAGCGCCGACTTCTTCTTGAACTTGGGATGCGGGTCGACGGGGATGCCGCGGCCATTATCTATGACCGTCAGCGTGCCGTCCTCATCCAGATCGACGTCGATGAAGCTCGCATGCCCCGCCACCGCCTCGTCCATGGCGTTGTCCAGCACCTCGGCAAAGAGGTGATGCATCGCTTTTTCGTCGGTGCCGCCGATATACATGCCCGGGCGCCGGCGGACGGGCTCAAGCCCCTCCAGCACCTCGATGTCGGCTGCGGTATAGGCGTCTTCCGGGCTACGGCCCTTGGCGGCCTTTTTCGCGGGCGCCTTGGCAGCCGCCGGCCGCCTTTTAGACGCGGCGTCGAACAGGTCGCGCGAAGCAGCGGATTTGCGCTTTGTCGCGATGGACGGACTCCTCATGGGCGCGCCCCGCGGTTCGCAGGCCAGGGCGGGAAAAGAATCAACTCAAGTTCGGAACTAGCCGTTAGCTCGCACGGGTCTTGGCCATTTTCAAGACTATGGACGGTGTCAGGCGATTTTGCCGCCGCCTGCCTTGGTGATGACTATCACCGACGGGCGCGGCGGCATATCGGGATCGAAATCCGGCCAGCGGGTGGCGGGGTCCTCGAAGGTCGATTCCCGCTCGAAGCCTTCATAGTCCAGCGTACCGTCGGCGCCTGGGTGCTGTACGGCGACGAATAGCGTCTTTCCGTCCGGTGTGAAGCAGGGCCCGCACATCTCCGCGCCGATCGGCACCCGGAAGAACATGCGCGGCGTTCCCCGCTTATCGCCCTCCAGCTCCAGCCGGTAGAGCCCGTCCGCGCGCCCCGTCTCGCCCCAGCTCTTGCCTTGGTCGGTGGCGACCCACAGCCGCCCCTCGGCATCCACCGCGGCATTGTCGGGCGAGGCGAACCAGCCATCTTGCGACGTGGCCGGGTTCCACAGCGCGCCGACCTCGGCAATCGACGGATCGCCACAGCGTACCAGCACGTCCCAGCGATAGTCATCGGCCGCGTGGTCGCCATCGGGCGGCGTCATCTCGATGATGTGGCCGAACACGTTGTCGGCGCGCGGGTTCGCCGGGTCGGTCTGGTCGGCCTTTCGCTTCGTGTTGTTGGTGAGCATGACATAGACGCGGCCATTGACCGGATTGGGCTGCACATCTTCAGGCCGGTCCATGGGTGTCGCACCGACAAGATCGGAGGCCAGCCGTGCATCGATCACCACGTCGGCTTGGGTGTCGAAGCCGAATTTCGAGCTCAGCCATTGACCGCCGTGAACGAGCGGCAGCCACTCCAAGCGGCCATCGTCATGGAACTTCGCCACCGACAGCGTGCCGTCCGAAAGGAGCCTCATATTGGCGGCGCGGTCGTCCAGATCGTAGCGCCCGGTCGAGACGAAGCGGTACACGTAGTCGAAGCGGGCATCGTCGCCGCAATAAACGACGACGCGGCCGTCCGTGTTGACCACGGGCTCGGCCCCCTCATGGCGGAAACGGCCGAGCGCGGTGTGCTTCACCGGAACGGAATTGGGGTCGAGCGGGTCGATCTCGACCACCCACCCGAAACGGTTCGGCTCGTTTGGCTCTTTGTCGACGTTGAAGCGGTCCTGGAACTTGCCCCAGGCCTGCCATAGGCCGGGGACGCCATAGCGCGCATAGCTCCTGGCCTGATCGCCGCCAAGATCCGCAGCCGGCTTGTTCTCGGCGTCGCGCGCGTCGGTCCAGAAATAGCCGTGGAAATTTTCCTCTGCTGTAAGATACGTGCCCCATGGCGTGAGCCCGCCGGCGCAGTTGTTGAGCGTGCCGAGAATTTTTGTCCCTGTCGGGTCCGCGCTGGTCTTGAGCCTGTCATGCCCGGCCGCGGGACCGTCCACGGTCATCTCGGTGGTGGCCGGGCTGATGCGCCGGTTGTAGCGGCTGTCGCGCACGGGCTTCCAGACGCCGTCCTCGCGCGCGATTTCGACGATCGTCACGCCGTGCGCCGCCATCTCGATGTCGACGAGCGTGTCTGTCATGTCTTCGAAATTGCACTCGTCCTGGCGCTGCTTGAGTCCCGGGAACATCACCTCTTCGTTGGTGTATTCGTGGTTGATGCACAGCAAGGCCCGGTCGCCCGTATCATCGAGCGGCAGGAAGGCGATGTAGTCGTTGTTGTAGCCGAACTGCTTGAGCTGCGCGTCGGCGCTCTGGTTTTGCGGATCGAAGGGCGGTGAGTCCGCGAACAGCGGATCGCCCCAACGCAGCAGGACATCGGCGCGATAGCCGTTGGCGACGTGGTGCTTGTCGTCGACGCCCGCGCTGATCTCCTCGAAGTCCGGCAAGCGTGCCGGCGCCTCCGCGCGGGCCGTGCTCGAGAGCAGCGACGGCCCGAACAGGCTGGCCGCGGCAGCCGTGCCGAGCGCGCCGCCCAAGACGCTGCGCCGGCTGTAGCGTTTCAAGATAACGTCGCCGATGGACTCCCGGCCGGTAGGGCTCAGAGGCACATCGTCATGGGCCTCGAAGGCTTCCGCCCGGTTGCAGAAGCGGTCTTTATTGGTCATAGCGTGCCCAGCATAGGAAGCGGTTTTGGCGAACAGTAGAGCCGGGCCGTGACAGATTTGAGAAGAGGATTTGACCCATGGCCGAGCACACGCCCGTCTGCGATTTTGGTTGGAAAGCGCCCGCGTTCACGCTTCCGGGTGTCGATGGCAAGACCCACAGCCTCGATGACCTGAAAGGCCCCAAGGGCACCCTGGTCATGTTCATCTGCAATCACTGTCCCTATGTGAAGGCGGTGATCGACCGCGTCGTCCGAGACGCCCAGGCGCTCGAAGCGCTTGGCGTCAACACCGTGGCCATCTGTTCCAACGACGCCACCACCCATCCCGACGATTCCTTCGCCAACATGAAGCGCTTTGCCGAAGAGCACGGCTTCACCTTTCCCTATCTCCACGACGAGACCCAGGACGTCGCCCGCGCCTATGATGCGATCTGCACGCCCGATTTTTTTGGTTTCAACAAAGATCTGGAACTTCAGTATCGCGGCCGGCTCGACGAGAGCGGACGCGATCCCGCCGGCCCCGATGTCCGCCGCGAATTGTTCGAAGCCATGAAGCAGATCGCCGAGACAGGCCAAGGCCCGCGAGACCAGACGCCATCGATCGGCTGCTCCATCAAATGGAAGGCGGCGTGAGCGTTTTGGGTCACTGTTAAACTCGCGCTTAAGCCTACGGCTTTTCCGTTTCTTTACCAGCGGCTCGCTAAAATTCGTCTCAAATACAAGGGGAATTCAAGCGGCATGTTGATGCGTTACGTCATGCTGGTGGGAGTGGCCGCCATATCCGTGTGGGGCGCCCTCAATCTCGGCACGACCAATGCGAAGATGGTTCTCGTCGATGCGGGGCAGGGCCCGACGGCGAATACATCGCTGTGGATTCTCGGACTGGTCGCGGCCTTCATCACCATCTCGCTGTGCCGCTTCGTGATCTTCGGTCTGCCGTCGATGATGGACGATTGGTACCGCGACAACAAATCGTGGATGTTCGTCGCCGGCGCCGGCGCCGCGATCTACGGAATGTTCTATTTGATGTAGGCGCGCTTCGAAAAGTTTGGGGGAGCCTGGCATGAACCAAAAGGCTTCCCGCGTCCGACGGGGGAACGCGGGAGGAAAGGGCTGAAGGTTCCGCAAGGCCGGGCGAAAGAGGGGCGGCCGCCCAATAAGCGGTCGCCCCGTCTTGTTTCGTCGTTCGTGCCTAGACGCTGTAATACATGTCGAACTCGATCGGGTGGGGCATCATCTCGTAGCGCTCCACCTCTTCCATCTTCAGCTCGAGATAGGCGTCGATCGCGTCGTCGGTGAACACGTTGCCCTTCTTGAGGAAGGCGCGGTCCGCATCGAGCGACTCGCAAGCCTCGCGCAGCGACCCGCACACGGTCGGAACTTTCTCCAGCTCCTCCGGCGGCAGGTCGTAGAGGTTCTTGTCGATCGGATCGCCCGGATCGAGCTTGTTCTCGATGCCGTCCAGGCCGGCCATGAGCATGGCGGCGAAGGCCAGGTAAGGATTTGCGGTCGGATCGGGGAAGCGTACCTCGACGCGCTTGGACTTCGGACCGGTCCCGAGCGGAATACGGCACGACGCCGAGCGGTTCCGCGAGGAGTAGGCCAGCAGCACCGGCGCCTCGTAGCCCGGCACCAGACGCTTATAGGAGTTGGTGCTGGGATTGGTGAAGGCGTTGAGCGCCTTGGCGTGCTTCAGGATACCGGCGATGTAGTGCAGGCAGCTATCCGAAAGGTCCGCGTATTTGTCGCCGGCGAAGGTCGGCTTGCCGTCTTTCCAGATCGACTGGTGGGTGTGCATGCCTGAGCCGTTGTCGCCGTATACCGGCTTCGGCATGAACGTCGCGGTCTTGCCGTAGACCTGAGCCACGTTGTGGATCACGTATTTGTAGATTTGCATGGCATCGCCGGTCTGGACGATCGGACCGTACATGATGCCGAGTTCGTGCTGAGCAGCGCCCACCTCGTGGTGATGCTTCTCGGTCACCACGCCCATATCGGACATCACCGACAGCATCTCCGAACGCAAATCTTGCGCGGAGTCGATCGGCGGCACCGGGAAGTAGCCGCCCTTGGTGCGCGGACGGTGGCCGAGATTACCCATCTCGTATTCCGTGCCCATGTTGGACGGCAGCTCCGTGGCGTCGAGCCGGAAGCCGCAATTGTACGGATCGACGGAGAAACGCACGTCGTCGAACACGAAGAACTCGGCCTCGGGACCGAACACGGCTGTGTCGCCGACGCCTGTCTGCTGCATATAGGCTTGCGCCTTGCCGGCGATGCCGCGCGGGTCGCGCTCATAAGGTTCGTTGGTGAGCGGCTCCAGCACATCGCAGAACACGGCGAGCGTGCTCTGGGCGAAGAACGGGTCGATCACCGCCGATGCGCAATCGGGCATCAGCTTCATGTCGGACTCGTTGATGGCTTTCCAGCCTGCGATCGACGAACCGTCGAACATCACGCCTTCGGCAAAAGCCTCCTCGTCCATGAGGCCAGAGTCCATCGTCACATGCTGCATCTTTCCGCGTGGGTCGGTAAAGCGCAGGTCGACGAACTTGATTTCCTCGTCCTTGACTTTCTTAGCAACACTCTTTGGGTCGGCCATGTTACTCCCCTGTCATGCATTATTACGCCGCCCCTCTGACGCGGCGGCTGATGGTTGTTCCAGCGATAGTCTACTCGGCGTTTGGCTTGGCAGTCAGCTGTCAGATGGCGTCATTCCCGGTCTCGCCCGTACGAATGCGCACGGCTTCTTCCACGTTCGACACGAAGATCTTTCCGTCTCCAATGCGGCCTGTTTTAGCCGAGGCGATGATAGCGTCGACGGCCTTCTCGACCATGTCGTCGTTCAGCACCAGCTCGAGTTTCACCTTCGGCAGGAAATCGACGACATACTCGGCACCGCGATAAAGCTCGGTATGCCCCTTTTGCCGGCCGAACCCTTTGGCCTCGGTCACAGTAATACCCTGGAGTCCGATTTCTTGCAGGGCTTCTTTCACTTCATCCAGCTTGAAGGGCTTGATGATCGCTTCGATCTTTTTCATTCTTAGTTGTACCTCCCGGTCAACGCACAGCGACCCTTCGCCGCGAAATCACGCCGCCAATAAAATTCGATATGAGCCAGCAAAAGCACGCCCTGTGCCAAACTTATGGGCGAAAGTTTTGCACGGTATTACAACGACCTATCACCTTATCGCAAATTCTGCAGGCGAATCTCGTTTGAGTGTATGCACGAAAGTTAGGCTGACTGCTTAAAAAAAGAGCAGACGAAGCGCCCGATGCGTTCTCTTTGCGGCGCAGCTTTGGACTACAACCTTTGATCTCGGTGTGGAGCGCCTGAAATTGCCATGCTCGAACTTCTGACGGCAGAACAAATGGGGCGCGCCGACCGCCTGACCATCGCCGGGGGCGTGCCTGGCGCGATCCTGATGGAAAATGCGGGGGCTGGCGTCGCCGACCTGGTGTCGTCGCGGTTTCCCGACGCGCCGACGGTCGCCGTTCTTTGCGGACCGGGCAATAACGGCGGCGACGGCTTCGCGGCCGCGCGGCATCTCCTGGACCGCGGCTATCGCGTGCGGCTGGGGTTCGATGGCGATCCCGCGAAGCTTCCCGCCGATGCGCAGGCCATGGCCGCGGGGTTTGCCGGAACGATCGAGCCGCTCAGCACCGATCTGCTTGCAGGCGCCGATGTGATCGTCGACGGCTTGTTTGGCGCCGGGCTTACGCGGCCCATCGAAGGAAAGCTGGCGGCGCTGATCGCGGCGATCAATGCCAGCCTCATTCCCGTGGTGGCCGTGGATGTCCCAAGCGGCATTGATGGCACCACGGGCGCGGTGCGCGGCATCGCCGTCCGCGCGCAGGCCACCGTGACGTTCTTCCGCCTGAAGCCGGGACATCTCCTCATGCCGGGGCGGCTTCATTGCGGCGAGGTGCGCGTCATCGATATCGGGATCCCCGCGAGCGTGCTTACGGAGATCGAGCCAAATACCTTCGCCAATGGGCCGGGGCTATGGCTTGCGGAATTTCCCTGGCCGACGGTGGAGGGGCACAAATATCTGCGCGGCCATGCGGTGGTGGCGTCGGGTTCGCTCTACAGCACGGGCGCGGCCCGGCTTGCCGCGCGCGGGGCTTTGAGGATCGGGGCCGGTCTCGTGACCGTGGCCTCGCCGCGCGATGCGCTTGAGGTCAACGCGGCCCAGCTCACGGCCGTCATGGTGCGGGAGGTGGACGACGCCCGCGGTTTAAGCGGGCTCCTGGCCGACGCGCGCAAGAATGCATTCCTGATCGGGCCGGGCCATGGGGTGGGCGAGCAGACCAAGGCCATGGTGCTTGCCGCTCTGGCCGCGAGCCCGGCCGTCGTCCTCGACGCGGATGCGCTGACATCCTTCGCCGACGATCCCGAGACCCTGTTCAAGGCGATAAAGGCCCGCGCGGCGCCCGTGATGATGACCCCGCACGAAGGCGAGTTCTCGCGTCTGTTCGGCGATGTTCCGGGCGCCTCGAAGGTCGATCGCACGCGGAAGGCTGCCGCGCGCGCGGGCGCCACGGTCCTGCTCAAGGGGGCCGACACGGTGATTGCCGCGCCGGGCGGCGAGGCCGCCATCGATTCGGCTGGGACGCCTTGGCTCGCCACGGCAGGCTCCGGCGATGTCCTCGGTGGCATGGTGCTCGGCATGATGGCGCAGGGCATGACCGGGTTTCTTGGGGCGAGCGCGGCCGTGTGGATGCATGGCAAGGCCGCGGAACTCTTCGGGCCCGGCCTGATCGCCGAGGATTTGCCGGAAATGCTGCCCCATGTCTTGCGGGAGCTGGAACGGCTGCGTGGGGGAACTTGAGGCTTAGACGATGTCGCGAAATGGGCTTGTGACCCGTTGTTGACACACTCCGATCTTATGGGAGACATGAAGGGACAAAGCCCCCAAGGAAGAGCTGGTCCGACGCCCCAATGGCCCCTTTTCGCACGAAAACCTATTTGAGCCTCGCCGTAGCCCTGGCTATCGCCGCCACCACGCTCGCCCTGGTGCGGATCGCGCATGCCGAGGATCAGGTTCTGCTGCGCGCCCGCGAAGGCGCCGCCGCCATGATCCGCGGGCAGTTCGAGCGGGCGGTGTCCTTGTACGACGAGGCTCTGGCCACGCCGGACGTGTCCAAATTCGTTCAGGCGAGCATCTACAGCGATCGCGGCGTCGCCAAATGGCGCATGAAGCAGACCAAGGATGCGATCGAAGACTTCAATCAGTCCATCCAGCTCTCCCCTGAGAGTGCCAGCGTCTACAACAATCGCGGCAATGCCTTGATGGACCTCGGCCATCCCGAGGAGGCCATCAAGGACTTCGATCGCGCCGTTGCCCTTCAGCCTGCTTATGGGGCGGCCTACAACAACCGGGGCAACGCCTACGCGGCGCTTCATCAATACGACGCGGCCTTCCAGTCCTTCCGCAAGGCCGCCACGCTCTTGCCGCAGAGCTCCGTGCCGTTCAACGGACGCGGGCGCTCGCATACCGAACTCGCCCGCTATCATGCTGCGGTCCGTGATCTGACGCGGGCTATCGGCCTTGACCCGAAACATGCCGCGGCCCACCGCAATCGCGCCGAGGCCAATTTTGCGCTCGAAAATTACGGCGAAGCCGCGGAGGACGCCACGCAGGCGCTGGATCTCGAGCCCGGCAAGCAGCAGCCCAACCTCCTTCTGCTGCGGGCAAAGGCCTATGCGAGGGAGAACAAGTTCCGCGAGGCGATCGCCGATTTCGATGCGGCGCTCGAGCTCAATGCGGATTTGATTGAGGCCTATGTGGAGCGGGGTCTGCTCTTCGCCAACAACAAGCGCTACGATGACGCCATCGGCGATTACAATCGCGCCATCCAGATGGACCCGAAAAATGCCCAGGCCTATGCCCTGCGGGCCGAAGCGAAGTTGAAGTTGGAGCTCGCCGACGAGGCCTTGTCCGACGCCAACCAGGCGCTTCTGCTCAGTCTCGGCGATCCGCTGGCTTTGCGCATTCGCGGCAACATCTACGAGACACAAGAGCGTGTCGGCGATGCCATCTACGACTATCAGAAGGCGCTTGCGAAGGACCCGTTCCAAATCGAAAGCCGCGAAGCCCTCGTTCGTCTCGATCAAGAGGTGCCGGCCGATACCAACCAGCCGCTCGGCCCTCCGGTTGACGGCTGGATCGTCACCGAGCCGTCCCCGGGGCGTTACATCGCGAGCAATCCCGATTTCAGATCGCTGCGGGCGGAGCTTGAAATGTTCGGCACCGGTAAGCCGAAGATTCTCGAATGGAATCTTCTGAGCGGCGCGCGGCGCGGGGTCGGGCTCTTGAAATACTACGCCGGCAGTCTCGGCGAGGACGGCAAGCTCGAATATGTCGCCATCGTCAATACACGCGCGGACAAGGTTGTCTCTATTGAGCCTGAGCGGTGGGGATCGAAGCCCGCGACGTGGACGTGGCAGGCGGTTTCGGTGGTGGTGACCGATCCCGACGGACACGCCAACGAAGTCGCCTTCGCCAAGGCGCGGCCGGTCGCCCGTAGCCGCGACGATGGCGGTTTCGGCCAAGCCACGCGTCAGGAGCGCCGGCGGGAGCGGCGTGGCGGCGGCGGCAGCCCCGGCATGCTCGATTGGCTGTTCCGCTGATGCGGAGTGTGAAGCTCGCCGGGCGCATTCCCAAGGTACCCATGACTCGTTTTCTCGCCAGCGTGCGCGATCCCGCCGAGGCCGAGGCCGTCCTTGCCGCTGGGGCCGATATCGTCGACCTCAAGGACCCGGAAAAGGGTGCGCTCGGCGCGGTCTCGCCTGAGACCATCAAGGCGTGCGTGGCGCGGATTGCCGGACGCGCGCCGGTCAGCGCCACCGTGGGCGATCTTCCGATGACGCCGGATCTTGTCGCCAGCGCAGTGGCAGAAACGGCGGCGTGCGGTGTCGACGACGTCAAGCTCGGTGTTATGCCGGGCGGCGATCCGCGAAGCTGCTTTGCCGTGCTGCGCGAAGCCAGGATGCGAGCCGGCTTGATTCTCGTGTTCTTCGCCGATGCCCTGCCGGACATCGCCCCCCTAGAGGCGGCACGCGCGGCAGGCGCCCGCGGCGTGATGCTCGACACCGCCGGCAAGGGCGGTGGGGCGCTTCTGGATCACATGGCCCTGGAGGATGTCGCTCGCTTTGTCGAGGCCGGCCGCGGCGCGGGCCTCATGGTGGGGGTCGCCGGCTCCTTGCGGCCGGACCATGTCGCGCCCTTGCTCGCGCTCGGTCCCGACGTGATGGGGTTTCGCGGGGCGCTGTGCCACGAGGGGCTGCGCGGGAAGGGTCTCGATCCCGTGGCTTGCAGCAAGGTCCGGGCCTTGATTCCAGGCCATCGGGAGCCGGAACCGTGTTTCGGGGAGCCTCACAGCGCCGCTCTATGCTAGAGCTTCGGCGTGGAAACAGGACCTTGAGACGATGATGGAACAGCGACTGGGACGCGTATCCTCCACGCGCGATACGGGCGAGCCTCTCGACCGCATTTTCGTGCACGACTACGTGCTCGATGTGGAGATCGGGGTTCATCATAACGAGAAGGGCGTCACCCAACGCGTGCGCTTCTCGGTCGACATCGACGTGACGCCCGCCGAGGAAGTCCTCGACGACGACATCGACAAGACCCTCGACTACGACCACATCACCAATGGCATCAAATCGATCATCGCGGGCGGCCATATCAATTTGGTGGAGACGTTGGCCGAGGAGGTGGCGCAGCATTGCCTGACCCATCCCCGGGCGGCGTGTGTCACGGTGGGTATCGAGAAGCTCGACAAGGATCCGGGCGCCGTGGGCGTCGAAATCGTGCGGAGCAAGCGAAAGGCCTGACATGGACGCCGCCGCGTTGCAGAAAGCCGCGCTTGGCCCGCGCGTGCACGGGGCGCGACCTGTCGTCGTCAAGCTCGGCGGCAGCGTGGTTCGCTCATGTGCGCTTGCGCCTTGGCTCGATGCAATGACCGCCGCCGAACAGCCGATCGTCGTCGTGCCGGGCGGAGGCGCTTTGGCCGACGAGGTGCGCAGCTGCCAGCGCCAGCTCGGCTTCGGCGACCCCGCCGCGCACCGCATGGCGCTGCTCGCCATGGATCAACTCGCCTGGGCCGTGGCCGGGATGCAGCCGGGATTTGAGGTCGGCGCCACCGAGGAGGCGCTCGGCGCGATCCTCGCGCGCGGCCATGTGGCGGTCTGGGCGCCCTATGCGCTGATCGGGGAGCGCACCGACATCGAAGAGTCCTGGCGGCTCACCTCCGACAGTCTGGCGCTGTGGCTGGCGGGCAAGCTCGCTGCGGAGCGCTGCTATCTCATCAAGTCCATCGCCGCGCCGCGCGGGCCCAGAGGCGCCGACGCGCTTGCGCGCGACGGCGTCGTCGACGAGGCGTTTCCCGCCATGCTCGCCGAAACCGGCGTTCGGGCGATGATCTTCGGCCAGGGCGATCAGCAGTCTTTTGCGGCAAGTCTCGCCGGCGACGCGGCGCCCGCTGGCGTCCGGATCGAGTAGACTGCCCGCGCGATGACCGAGAGCATCCTGTTCCTCACCGGACACCTGGCGCAGCCCCGCCTCGAAGCCGTGCTTGAAGGCATGGACGCGGAGTTCGACTGGCGGGTGTTCGATATCGGCGTGAAGGTCGCAGCCCTGATGACCGAGGACATCATCTTGCGGCGCCTGTCCGATGCGGGTTCGGCCGACAAGATCATGCTGCCGGGCCGCTGCCGAGCAGACCTCGACCGGCTGAGCAAGCATTACGGCGTGCCGGTCGTGCGCGGGCCCGACGAGGTTCGCGACATCCCCAATTTCTTCGGCCGTGCGCGGAAAGCCTCCGACCTGACGCATTATGACATTCAGATTTTCGGCGAGATCATCGACGCCACCGCCATGACCATCGAGGAGATCCTCGCGCGCGCGGAGGACTATTCCTTCAAGGGCGCCGATGTGATCGATCTCGGCTGCTTGCCCGACACGCCGTTCCCGCATCTCGAGGATACGGTGGGGGCGCTTAAGCAGCACGGTTACAAGGTGAGCATCGATTCCGCGGACGCGGACGAGCTGCTGCGTGGCGGCAGAGCGGGCGCCGATTATCTGCTGAGCCTCAACGAATCCACCCTCCATATCGCCGATGAGGTGGCCTCGGTTCCCGTGCTGATCCCCAAGGACCACGGCGACATGGACTCGCTCTACCGGGCCATGGATGCTCTCGATGCCAAGGGTTTGCCGTACCTCGCCGATCCCGTGCTCGATCCGATCAATTTCGGCTTCATGGCCTCGTTGGAGCGCTATGCGCAACTCCGCCGGCAGCGGCCCGAGGTCGAAATTTTGCTGGGGACAGGCAATCTCACCGAATTGACGGACGCCGACACCACGGGAACCACGGCCATGCTGATCGGCATCGCCTCTGAGCTCGATATCAGACACGTGCTCGTGGTGCAGGTCAGCCCGCATACCCGCCGAACCTATGAGGAGCACGACATCGCCCGGCGCCTGATGTTCGCCTCGCGCGCCGATGCCGAGCTGCCGAAGGGCTATACCGACGCGCTGCTTTGCCTCCATGCGAAGCGGCCCTTTCCCCAGACGCCCGAGGAGGTTGCCGAGAGCGCGGCCGCCGTGCGCGACAAGAACTTCCGTATCGAGGTCGCCGAGGACGGCGTGCATATCTATAACCGCGACAGCCATCACGTCGCCCAGGATGTGTTTGAGCTCTTTCCTAAGCTCGATCTCGGCGATGACAGCGCGCATGCCTTCTATCTCGCCGCCGAGTTGGCCAAGGCGGAAATCGCTTGGCGCTTGGGCAAGCGTTACGCCCAGGACGAGCCGCTCGATTGGGGGGTGGCGGCCGACGCGCCGGCCGACGATAGAACGCGATTGAAGGACGCAGGCCACACGCTCCTGGCCAAAAAGAAAAAGCGCGAGGACAGATGAAACTGGTTGAGGTTCGATCATGCCGATGATCCGCGAATGCATCGTCACCACCCTCGACGCGGAGGGCAGGGTGCATATCGCCCCGCTCGGGCTCATCGAGGACGGCGAGGGCTGGGTCATCGCCCCGTTCCGGCCCTCGACCACGCTCGAAAATCTCAGCAGCGTGCCCTTTGCCGTGGCGAACTTCACCGACGATGTTCTGGTGTTTGCCGGCTGCCTCACCGGCAACAAGGATTGGCCGACGCGGCCCGCCACCCATGTCCCCGGCGCCGTGCTCAAAGGCGCGCTCGCCCATGCGGAACTCGCCGTGGAGCGCATCGAGGAGGATGAGCTGCGCCCGCGCTTCCACTGCCACATCGCCCACGAGGCGACCCACGCGCCGTTCAAGGGCTTCAACCGCGCGCAAGCCGCGGTGATCGAAACGGCGATCCTGGCAAGCCGCCTCAAGATGCTGCCGCGCGAAAAGATCGAGCAAGAGCTCGCTTATCTTCAGATCGCGGTGGAGAAGACGGCCGGCCCGAAAGAGCACGAAGCGTGGCGGCTCCTGATCGAGAAGATCGAGGACCACTACAAGCACACGCCCGCGAGGGACTAAGACGGTGCCACATTGACGGCGCGAAGCAGGGCGACGAACGTCGTCGTCGCCCGCTTATATGCCGACTATTTGGGGCCGAGATAGGGGTCGTTGTAGCGCGCGTCGACGCAGGCCACGCCGTTCCAATAGTGGTACTGGCCGCAGGAGCTCGGGCGCACCGGCGCAATGATCACCACGTCATCGTCGCCGCCTATTGGGGCGACCAGCACGTCGTCATCGACGGCGCGGCGCGGGCCCCTGGGCCAAACGCCGTTGCGGCGGTAATAGCGCTCGCGCCAACCGACCGTCTCGACGGCGGTGGTATCGACAGACGGAGAGGTCATGGCCGGAAGCGGGCCGGCATTTGCGGGCCCCGCGCCAAGACCGAGAACGAGCCCTCCCGCGAGGAGGGCGGCGGCCGATGTGAGAAGAATTCGCATATGACGCTCCTTGGTTGGCGTGCTCTCCGTCCCATGAATAACGTACGAGCCTCATTATTGTTCAGACGGGCCCGCGCAGCCTCAACAATTGGTTTCTGGCTGTACCAACGGTCTTCGGAAGATCGTTAAAACTACGGCCGGCTTTCGGCGCCGCGGGCGAGCTTCGCGCCCACCGAGGCCAGAAGCATTTCGTAGGCCCGGTCCGCAATTTCTTCCAGGGATTTGGTCTTGGCGAACATGGCCCGCGCCTTGGCCGCAAGATCATCGCGGCTCGGCATATGCGGCACCTGGGGCAGATGCATCGTGGCCAGGACCTCCGCCGTGCGATCGTGGGCACGGGCAAGTTGCTCGCGCAGGGCCGTAAGCTCCGGCCCATGCAGGGCGGCGGCGATGGAGTTGGCGATCTTCTCAGAGTTGAAATGTGCCGCGAGCTGTTCGGCGGCGCGGTTGACCACGCTGGCGCCGAGACCATGCTCATTTCGCACCACCTGGGCGGGCGGCAGTCTCAGGTCCCAGACGACGCCAAGCCACGAGAGGGCCTTCAGGAGATAGAAGGTCGGATCGATTTCCCACCAGCGAAAGCCTTGCCGGACACTTGATTGGAACGCGTGGTGGTTGTTGTGCCAGCCCTCGCCCATGGTGAAGACGGCCAATAGCCAGTTATTGCGGGAGTCGTCGCCCGTCACGTAGCGCTTCCGCCCGCTCACATGGGCAAGCGAGTTGATGCAGAACGTGGCGTGATAGACGAGCACCGTGCTCCAGAAGAAGCCGACGAACAGGCCCGACCATCCGGCAATGAGGAAACAGAGCCCGGCCAGCACGGCCGCCGGCACCAGCTGGTATTTATGCAGCCAGCGCATCTCGGGATAGCGTGCCAGATCGGTGACCGCAGCCTCGTCGTAGAAATCGTGCCGCCTGGCGAAGATCCACCCCACATGACTGTAGAGGAAGCCCGTATGCCGGGGCGAATGCACGTCGAGCTCGGTGTCGGAATGCAGATGGTGATGCCGGTGCTTGGCCGCCCACCACAGCACGCTCTTCTGCGCGGTGCTCTGAGCGAGCACGGCCAGGATGAATCGGAACGCCCGGCTGGTGGAATAGGCGCGGTGCGAGAACAGCCGGTGATAGCCCGCGCCGATGGCGAAGATGCGCAACCAGTAGAGCGCCACGCAGAGCATCACGGCCGGCCAGGTGATACCGGACCAGATCGCCCCGAAACAGGCGAGATGAACCAAGACGAAGGGAATGGCGGAGGGGTAGACGATGTCGTCATGGGCATCGTGATGGCCGGCATCGGTCGGCATAAGGGCAGAATCCTCTTATGGTTCGTTGGGCCTATCTAGCGCATTTTAGGGAAAAAAGGCCAGCGTCACCGCTGTCGGCGCCGGCCACGACCCCGCATCTAAGCATCGTGGCGCGCCGATGCAAGCAGCCCCACGGCGACCGCAGGGGTGCACCGCGCCGCCATTTCCCGGGCTTCTTCCGCGCAATCGATCATGGTGGCGACGTCCAGATAGGGGTGCCTGAGTCGCTTGGCCAAGGTTTCGGCGAGAAACCGGCCGCAGCCGGCGCCGATCACCGGCGAATCGGAGGGAAGCCCCTCCCGTTCGATCAAGATGCGCGCATCGACCTCGATTCGGTCTAGCTGGCGCCGGGCCAAATAGTGCGCGAGAGCCTTCCAGGCGATGAAGTCCGCGTCGTCCGCCTCGCGCCCAAGCATGCGCGCCAGCCGTTCGGCGCTTTCGTCGATGCTTTTGCCCCGTTGATCCGCGGCAGGGTAGGGGTCGGCGTCCTCTGGCAGTTCGCCGGTCAGGCGATAGACATCGGCCATGGTGGCGAAGCGTTCCGCCGCCATGCCCTGCATGCGCCCCTTGAAGGGCGCGGCTTGTGCGATCGCCATCACCGGCGTGCGCACCACCCCGCCATAGATCAGTTCGCCCTCGGTGAGCCGCTCCCCGTCGTTAAGCCCTCTCGCGGCAGCCTTGCCATCCTTCAGAGGAACGAGGTCCGTGGTGGTGGTGCCCACATCCACGAAAAGACCGTCCGGGCATAAGGAGGCGGTGAGCGTGGCGCTCGCATGCCAATTGGCCGAGGCCACGTCCTGCCACTGCGCGCGCACGGCGTCGGCGCCGATCAGGCCCTCGTGCAGGCTGTAGAACAGGGTATCGTCGCCGGTCTCCTTGCGCATCAGTCCGACGAGATAGGCGACGCCAGCCGCGCGCGAGGGGAACACGTCGGAGAGCTCCCCGGTCATAGTCACCGCGTGCCGGCCTCGATCCGCCGGACAGGCCTTGAGCGCTGCCTCCAGGGCCTGATTGAACTTGGCGGGATCGGCAATCGCCGGGCAGGGGATTTGCGCCACGGAAATCACCCGGCCGTCCTCGATTTGCGCCACCTTCAGGTTCGCGCCGCCCAAATCCCACCCAAAAGACGCTGCCATTCAGCCCTCAATTCAAATCATGATAGAAGAAGCATCGAGAGGCACCTTGCCATGACGCTTCAATCTAAGGTCACCGCGCCCATCGTCTCACGCGATTTTGCCATCATCCCTGTGCTCGATCTCAAGGATGGGTTAGTCGTCCATGCCCGCGCGGGCAAGCAGGCCCATGCCGGCAAGCGGGCCGAGTACCGGCCCATCGCCACGCCCTTCGGGCCGCCCCACGATGCGATCGCCATTGCCAGGGCGCTCCTCGGCATCACCTTCTCGTCCGTGCTCTATGTGGCAGACCTTGATGCGATTCTGGGGCGCGGCAACAATTTTGATGTTTGCCGGAATCTCGCCGATGCCTTCCCGGGCACGGAATTGTGGATCGACGCGGGTTTCTCCGATGTGGATGACTGTGCCTTCTGGCTGCCGCTCGGCGCGACGCTGGTCATCGGCAGCGAGACCATCGCCAGCCTTGACGCCTGGACAAATTTGCGCGGCAGCCTCGGGCAGCATGTCGTCCTTTCTCTCGATTTCGACGAGCAGGGTCTGCGCGGGCCGAACGAGGTCCTGAGCGATCCGGCTCTGTGGCCCGACCGCCTCATTCTCATGAGCCTCGGTCGCGTGGGCACGGAGGCAGGACCGGATCTTGCGCGCCTGCAACAGGCCTTGCACCTCGCCCGCACGTGCTCGGTGTATGTGGCCGGCGGGGTCAGCGATCTGGAAGACATCATGAGGGTGGCGCAAGCCGGAGCGCGTGGCGTGCTCGCCGCGACCGCGCTTCATTCCGGCGCGCTTACCCAAAAAGAGATCGCCGCTCTCATGCGAGAGCGGCGATCTTAGACCTTTGCGGTCGGTGAGCCCTGTTCCTTAGAAACCGAGCTTCTGAAGCCACCGCCGAATCGGGCCCGGCCCATTTCCACTGCCGGGTTCGTCCCGACCTGGGGGTTCTCCTTTTCAGCCAGCGGCGAAAGGATGGGCGGCAGAATCTTTCTTGGCGGTCACTTCGGAGGCCTTGGGCTCGCCGGCAATGGCGCGGGCGATGGCTTCCTTGGTGGCCGTGTAGTTGAACTCCTGGATCTTCTTGTCGTCCTTGGCTTCCCAATGGATGAACACGCCAACGCAGACATAAAGGTCGTCTGCCTCGTTGGCGGGGATCACACCCTCGGCCACGGAGTCAGCCACGGCCTTGGCCACGGCGTACTGCGCAGGACCAAACATCTGGACGGCCTGACGGGCGTCCTTGATGGTGACCTTGTTGTAGAGGATCGTCGCAGGCTTGCAGAGCAGGTTCGGTGCGACAACCGCGAGAAGCGTGGTGAAGCCGTCCTTGTTGTTGGTCAGCGCGGTGCAGAAGGCCGTCTCAACGGCGCTTCCGCGCGGGCCAAGCAGCAGATCGATATGAGCAACTTCGTTTCCGTCGCCGACGAGCGATTCGCCGACGCAAACACCAGTGATTTTGGCCATGAGGCAACCCCTCCCTAGTACTAGGATGATCAAACAAAACGGCGGCCGCCGGTCTTAAGACCCGGCGACGAGCCGACGAAAGGGCTCTGGGTGAACGCACTTCCGTCCGCAACTCCCGGTCGGAGCTCCGCGAGCGCAACATAGGCCGGGGCTAGAAGGATCGGCAAGTCGATTATTGGCCGTTTTGGTCTGCCGCAAATGTTCCTTATCGCGGCATTTACTGCCCTTGGAGCGCCGCCGCGAACAGGGTCGCGACGGTGAGGTCGGCCGAAGTTCCGGGATTTAGTCCCCGATCCTTGAGAGAGGCATCGAAAGCCGTCAGCGGGCCCGCCATATCTTGCGGATCATGGCACTGGGAAAGTCCCGCTTCGATCGGCCGCGCCTCGTCGCGGACCTCGCTTGCGACAGCGCCGCCGAACTTGCGCTCGATCAACGTGTCGGGGATATGCCCCAGAAATCCGAGATAGACGTAGGTCGCCACCCAGGGCACGTCGCCCCAGCGTGCCCTGCCGCCCTCGAGCCATTTCAGGCCGAGATTGAAGATGTCGATGAAATCATGCGTGTAGTTCCACGCGATTCGGTCGCGGGTCTCCGCCGCGCGCATCGCCTTGAGCAGGGTGACATCGGGCTCGGCCGCCACATCATGGGCGGGCGCTTGGCCAAGTCCGCCGGGCTCCGCCTTGCGGATGGCGCGATAGGCCGCACGCGCATCGTCGACCGTCAAAGACCCGAGAACCTGCGCGAGCCGCTCCCGTAGGCTGCCGCCGCTTTCCAGCGCCGCCTGGGCGAGGGGCGCCGCGAGCAGGATGATGCCAAGATTGGTGTTGTGGTCGACCACGTCCCGCGTCGCGTCGACCGCAAGTTCGATGCGCTGTCCCAACGATACGCCGGCAGTGCCGATCACGAGTCCGGCCGCAGTGGCGCTCGCCTCGAAATCGGACACGCGCATATTGTGACCGTCGGCGAAGCGATGGACGTTGCCTGGCTTCAGGGCCTTGAGTTCAGCGAGGCAAGCATCGCGGAAAGCCAGTCCGACACGTTCGGGTGCAAGCGGCGCGCTCACGCTTCCTCTTGGGTCTTGCGGCCGGCAGGCGGCAGGGCGGCATCGAGAAAGGCATCGACCAGCTGGTCTGAGATGCGCAAGCTGGTGACCCGCTGGAGCCCGTTCCAGGCCGGCATGGAGTTGACTTCGAGCACGAGAAATCTCCCGTCGGGCGCCTGGATGACATCGACGCCCGCATAGTCGGCGCCCACCGCGGCCGCGGCGCGCACGGCAAGATCGCTCAAGTCCTGGCTGGCAATCGCCGCCTTGGCGCGGGCGCCTTGCTTGATATTGGTAATCCAGCTTTCGCCATGGCGGATCATAGCGGCAACAACACGGCCGGCGCAGACAAACAGTCGCCAATCCTGGTAGCGGTCATCGGGCGCGGGCACGAATTCTTGCAGATAGTAGACGCCGTTCACGTCCTCGGGCGGCGACAAGTCGGCAGGGGAGGCGATCAGGCGCAAACCGTTCCCTTGCGCGCCGAACAGAGGCTTCTCCACCACACGGTGTCCTTCCGCGGCAAGCCGCGCGACGATCTCTTCCGCCGCGCTTCTATCGACCCCGGCGAAGCTCCGCGGCGTGGGCAGCCCCGCCTTCTGCAAGAAGAATGTGGTGGTGGACTTGTCCACGCAGCGCTCGATCGCGCGGGCGTCGTTCCACACCGTCACGCCGAGCTCGCGCAGACCATGGAGCAGGCCGAGATAGAGCGTGACCTGCTCGAAGCTGCCGCCGGGAATGAAGCGCACGAAAGCGCCCTCGGGCCGATGGTCGCCCAGACCGGGAATGGCGAGCCCCGTCGCCGTCTCGGTCGAGAAGCCGCAAACCGCGAGTGGGGCCACCACGGGCTGGATGCCCCGCCGTTTGAAGGCGCGCAGCAGGCTTTTCCCATGCCAATCCCGTCCATCGCCAAAAAGGACGATGGACGGATTGGTGGGAGCCTCGGTGGCCATGGAGGTCAGGCGAAGGAGCGCTGGAGCACGGCGTCGTCGATGCTCCCGCTCTGGAAGCTTTCGCCGGTCTTGAGCGACGTCACCGTGACCTTGGCCGGGCTGAACAGCATGGGGTCGATGGCATAGAAGTCGCCCTTGACCGCGGCGAACAGCTCGGCGAACGGCTTGCCGTAGTCCTTGGAGTTGGCGCTCGGCAGCGCCTCGGCCAACTTCTTGGCCGCGTCCGCGTCGCCTTCGACGAAGAGCTGCGCCCGGCCCGCATAGATAATGGCGTCGTTGGTCCGCCCCATGGCCTCGATGAATCCGGGAGTCGGCGGCGGCACCGGCACGGTGGCCATGCCGTCGACGATGTTCTCCAGCGGGAAGTGCAGCTCGTGCGCCTTATGCAGCGCGACTTCGAGGCAGCGCGCGGCGATCTGCACCGTGCCGGCGAGGCTCGATGTCGGGGCGTAGAGGATGGTCAGCTTGTCGGCTGCCAGCCCGCAGGCCTCGGCGACTTTCTCCACCAGAGCAGGGGGCGGCGCCTTGTCCGCCTCGATTACCAGCGCGGCGGTCTTGGCCTTGTCGTGATAGCCGAGTTCCTTGAACAGCTTCTCCGACGAGCCCATGGCGCGGGCTGGTCCCGAACCAAGCACGTTGAACTTCTTACCGTTGTCTTCGCCCGACAGGCTCCACCCGGCATATTGCGAACCGAGGCAGGCGAGTACGGGCTGGCTGGTATGCACCGTCACCATGAACGGCCAGGGGTCTTCGGTGTCCGCGGTCTCAAAACTGACCACGCCAAGTCCGCCCAGGCAGATCTCGGACAGGCGGCGTCCGGCTTCCAGGCCACCCACGGCGTCGACGCCGCAGTCGATCAGGGTCTCGCCGAGCGGGCCCTTGGTCACGCCCACGCGCAAGGCGTCGGCCTTGTCGATCATCTCGCGCACCAAGGGTGCGACTTGCGTATTCAAACTCGGCGATTTCATCTTATGTGTCGCACTTCCTTCGGTCTTCTTCTTGTTCACGCTGTTCCCCCTCCAACTTCTTGATTTTGGCCAGCAGGCTGGCTATTCGCGCGTGGACCAAGCGTTTTGCCCGCCCTTGGGTCCCGGCGCGGGCCAGTACAGTGCATATCGGGCGCTGTTTGTCGATCCGCTCGCCGGGCTTTGGTAAGTCCGCGCTCCACAACGGCCATTTCATGTTGCGGGGCACAATCACGGTCGATGACGCGTGGAGGACGCCCGATGCCGCAGCCCCTTCCCACATCAAAGTTTTCCAAGGGAGCTTGCCGTGGAGCACCGCGTCGAGATGGAGATTGAGCAGGGGTTTTACCGCGCCTGCGAAGATGTCGAGTGTGGCCCCGGGTCGCGGGTTGATCTCAAGCAACTGGGGCTGATTCTCGGCGAGAACGAAATCCGCCGAGCCGAGCCCCCGCAATCCGAAGGCCTTTGTGGCGCGCGCCACGGCCTGCTCCATGGCCGCCACGGCGGCGCCGGAAAGCGATGCCGGCCGCACCGCACCGCCATAGCGCCACGGCTTTCGCGGCGCCGGTGCCGTCCATTGTTCGCTGAAGCCCAGCACCCGCGCGTTCCGTCCATTGGCGACAAACAGCGCCGAGACGGCGCGGCCTTCCATCAACGCCTGGTAATAGACATTGGTTGCACGGCTCGGAAGCAAACCTCGCACCACATGACTGCCACCGGCACCGCCCCGGCGTTTGGCGATCCAGCCCGCGCTTTTGGCGGGGCGCGCGGTCACCGTGACCGGGTGGGGAATGCCAAGCGCATCGAGCGTGGCGAAGAATGTCTCCGGCGCCTTCACCGTCTCGACGGTCACCGCATCGTTGCCGAGCAATGGCCAGTGCGCCGCGATGCGGGTCAGGAGGGCGGTGCGATCCTCGAAGCCGGAGCCGTAGACGAGGCCGAGCACGGGGGCTTGCGCCTGTTTGGCCAGTGCCGTGAGCGTGGGCCCCAGGCTGCGCCACTGAAAGCCGCGCGCGATGTCGCCCGGCATCTTACGGCAGGCCCGCGCCAGCTCCAGCGTATCGGTGTCGGCGAAGAAGTCGGCGACAAGGGGCTCAAAGCCCGCCTCCACCGCGGCACGCGCCAAGGCCCGGCCCGAGATCGCGGCGATCAGAAGCGCGCCGCGACCTTTAGGAGATGAGCGCTTGGGCAAGTCGGTAGGCGGCACGGAAATCGAGATAGACCGGCTTCTCGGCTTCGATCATCTCCTTGAACAGGCCCGACTCGGTCTTGTACTTCACGTCGCCGATGGCGAGTGCGCCGATACCGACGGCGTTCGTGCTCGCGATGGGCGCACCGTTGTCCTTGATGCCCACGCCCTCGACGCCGAGCGGCGGCACGGCATTCACGTCGGCGGCCACTTTCAGGTCCTTGGCTTGCTTCATCTGCGCGAGGCTCAGAATCTGGCGCCCGGCCGGACCGGCGGAGAAGATGATGTCGGCGGTCTGCGCCAGCTCCGCCTTCTGCGCCTCGGTGGTGCCGTCCGCGTAGCCGAGATCGACCTCGAACCGGTCATTGGCTTCCATGGTCAGCCGGCGCACGCGCTCCGGTCCGTCATAGCCGACGAGAACCGCCTTGGCGCCGTCCATCGCGGCAATGACGGCGGAGGCGAAGGCGACGACGCCCGTGCCGCCGAACACCACCACGCGCTGGCCCTTGAGGTCGGACTTGAATTTCTCTTTAAGCGCCTTCTTGGCGCAGGCGACCATGGCGGCCGCCGTGGTGAAGGAGCCGGCAGGGTCGGCGAACACCGAGATCTCGAACGGCGGCACCATGGCCTTCTTGGCCTTGTCCATCATGTCGAGGGACTCGATGGCCTTCTTTCCGCCGATGAACATGGCGGTGCGCTTGATGCCGTCGGGGCTGCGCGAGAAGATGGCGTCCTGCACGAGGCCGTAAACGTCCTCGATGGTCACGTTGGTGTAGGGGATGGCGTCGTCGTAGCCGGCGTCGAGCCCCATATTAATGTCGAACGGGCTCATATGTTTGAGCGGCGTGATCATGTGCAGAATGCGTGGCGGGGCCATCGCTAACATCTCCCAGCTTGATGAGTGTCGGACGCGAACTAGGTCCAAATCGGGGCTTTGAATGCCTCGCTTTAGCACACTGAGCGAGGCGGCAAAGCGCCTCAAGTCCCGACCGTTACCGATTCCCTCAAGCTAGCCTATCGCGATCTCGGCGCCGTCATTGCGCCCGCGGGCCAGCATGAAGCGCAAGCCCGCGGCGTCCGTGCGGGCTTCCGCCGCGGTGAGCAGGGCGTTTCCCGCATCCTCCGACGGCGCGAAGGCGAAGCCCGTCGGCCCCCACGAACTCTGGCCAAGACCGGTCACCCCTTCGCCGCGCAGCCAATCGAGCAAGTGGCCCACGCGCGGGCTGGTTTGAGGGCCGCCCTGGATCGGTGCGAAATAGGTACCCATGCAGTCCTGCAGGTGCCCGACCTCGGCGGCGAAGGGCGCGAAGTCGTGCCGCGCAAGCGCGGGCAACGCCCGGTCGACGATGCGCATGCGCAGATCCGCGACGTCTTCTTCCGCGTACTCGGGAAGCGCCTCGAAGGCCGCGACCTCGCTCAAGCCGTCGAGCCCCTTCACGTCGGGATCGAAGATCAGCAGCACCCGCCAGTCGTCGGGGAAGGGGACCCGGGCGATGAGTTGGGGCAGGGCGCCCTCAGATGGCCCGCTGTCGAGCACGGCGCCGCCCGCCTCGAAGGTCGCAATGCCGATGCCGGAGCGGGCGCCGCGCTCCAGCCGCCCGGCGATATCGAGCGGCGACAGAGTCAGACCTTCGGCCGCGGCGAAGGCGGATCCCACCGCCAGCGCCAGCTGGGTGCCCGAGCCGAGACCGGCATGAGAGGGAATCGCGTCCTCCACGTGAAGCCGGTAGCAGCGGTCCACGCCGAAAGCCTGCGCCATCGTTTTGAGATAGCGGCCCGCCCGCTCGGCTTCCGGTCCGCGCACATCCCAAGTTTCGGCGGCGGCGAGCGTGAGCCGCGTGCAAGGCCGGTCGAGCGACAGCCCGAAGCTTGCGAAAGGATGCGTGCTTCGCCCGCTCGGATCGAGGAATCCGAAATGCAACCGTGCCGTGGTGGTAACGGCGACGGAACGGGAAGCATGCATGGGATGCGGCTCGGTCAATACGGATCGCGAAAATGGGTGGGCGTTAGAAGTGGACGTTAGAACATGCCGTTCGGGTTCGCCGCAGAATCCGGCGCGACCTGCAGCACGTCCCAGTGCTCTACAATCTTTCCTGAGTCATCCAACCGGAAAATGTCGATGCCAATCCAGTTCTGATCGCCGGGCCATTCCTGCAAGCAGTGCAGCACCACGTAATTCCCTTCGGCGATGATGCGCTTGAAATGAACCCGCTTGCCCGGATAGCGGCGGTCCATCTCCTCGAAATACGCGATGAAGCCGTCTTTGCCGTCCTTCACCCCGGGATTGTGCTGGATGTACGTCGCGCCGGCATAAAGCGCCATGGCCTCGCGCGGCCGCGACTGGTTGAAAGCCATGTCATAAAACGCCACGGCCGTTTCCTTGTTACGTTCAAGCTCCGACATGCCGGTTCGCCTCGAAAGGCCTCCTTTGATCGCCAGGGGTGCCTCTGATATGCTCTGCGCAAGAACGGAAATGCGGCCCACTGTTTCAAAAGAAAAGAGCGATGGCAACGTCAGAGCGGACCTATAGCGATGCCGAAGTCGAGGAGCGCCTGAAGAAGGAGCTGCCGCATTGGCATCTCGAAGGCGGCTGGATCCGGCGCAAATACAAGACCAATAGCTGGAAGGGCACGCTGATGGTGATCAACACCGTCGGCCATCTCGCCGAAGCCGCCTGGCATCATCCCGATATCACCGCGTCCTATGCCTGGGTCGAGGTGCGGCTGATGAATCACGCGGCGAAGGGCATCAGCGACAAGGACTTCGAGCTGGCGAAGAAGATCGAGGACGTGGTGTGCTGGCAGCCCGGCGGCGAAGGCGGCGCGCTGGAGGGCACGCCCGCCGACGATCAGCGCTTCGCCTATATCAAATACGACAAGCCAAAGGCTTAGGCGTTATTGCCGCGTGCCCATTGCCTGGGCATGCAGCGCCAAAATCCACGATCGACTGAAAGTTTGCGGCGCAACGGGGCGATTATCCTTGGAGAGGCGCATTGCCGCGCTTGCCACCCCGGAGCCACCTGGGTATGTCTGCGCCCAAGGAAGGCCGAGGGGAGGAGACTAACGTTGGACAGCACGGTCGAACGTGCCGCAGAGCTGCTTGCCCGCGCGCGATTCCCCCTCTTCGGCGGTCTCTTTACCGACATTGACGGTGCCACGGCGGCTTTGGCGCTCGCCGAGAAGCTTGGCGGCGTGATCGATCATGCGGCGAGCAGCGGGCCTTTGCGCGCCACCCGCGTGATGCGCGAGACCGGTGCCACGCCCGCAAGCTATGGCGAGGTGCGCAACCGCGCCGACACGATCGTGGTGATCGGTAAGAGCCCGCTTGCCCGCGATCCCGAGCTTCTGGCGAAATTGTTTCCGGGCAGGCCGGGCCTGCCGCGCCCCGGCAAGAACAAGCGCGAGCTGATGTTTCTCGGGCTCGATAAGCCCAGCGCCTCCAAGATACCCAAGGGCGTGCCCGCGACCGCGATCAACGGCAACGAGTCTCTGCCCGAGCTCGTCGCGCTTCTCGCCGCGGCGACGCGGGAAGGGCGGTTCGAGGTTCGCGACAAGACGCTGCGCAAGGCACTCGATGCGGCAGGCGAGCGTTTGCGCGATTCGGCCTTCGCCGTGTTCGTCTATGACCCGGCCGAGCTCGACGAGCCGGTGCTGCACACCGTGCTCGAGATCGTGCGTGGTCTCGTCAAGACCACGCGCGCGGCGACCTTCTCGCTCGCGGCCCCCGGCAATGGCGACGGCGTCAATCTCTGTTCGACCTGGACCTGCGGGCTTCCGGTGCGCACGAGCTTTGCCCGCAAAGTGCCTGAGAACAATCTTTTGGCCTACGAGACCGGCCGTCTGCTCAAGAGCGCCGAGGCCGATGCCCTGGTGTGGATCGATGCCTTGGAGGGCGAGCCTGCCGAGCGGCCCAAGGACGCACCCAAGGGTGCCCCCACGATCGTGCTCACCTCGAAGCCCACCAAGGCCGGGCGAGGCGACATCGTGATCCAGGTGGGCTGCGCCGCACGTGACCACGACGCGGCGCTGTATCTACCACCCATCGCCGGCATCGGCATGGTCAAGGCCGCCAAGCCGAACAAAGACAACCCGACGGTCGCCGAAGTGTTGAATCGCATCGCCGAACTCATCGACGCCAAGAGTACTGCCGACAAGAGTGCTGGCACCAAGGGCCTCGGCAAGAAGGGAGCCGCCTGATGCTCATTCAGCTGAAAGGCGGACGCGTCATCGACCCCGTGAACAATCGCGACGGGGTGGGCGATGTCTTCATCGAGAACGGCCGCATCGTCGGTAACACAGAAGGCCGCACCCCCGACGAGGTCCACGACGTCACCGGCAAGATCGTCATGGCCGGCGCCATCGACGTGCATTCCCACATCGCCGGCACCAATGTCACGCTCGGGCGCCAATTGATGCCGGAGCTACCGCAGCTCGCCGCCGAGGGCGGCCAGCCGATTCTGGCCTCGCCGGCCGCCTGGGGCTCGTATGCGACCGGCATCCGCTATGCGGAGATGGGCTACACCACGGTGATCGAGCCGGCGATGATCCCCACCCATGCCATCGAGGCGCAGACCGAGCTTGCCGCGATCCCGATCATCGACACGGCCGGGCTCGTCATTCTCGGTAATGACGACTACACACTGGAACTCTTGCGCGGCGGACGGGTCAAGAGCGACGAACTGAAAGATTACGTCGCCTGGACGCTGTCGCACTCCAAGGCCATCGGGCTCAAGGTCATCAATGCCGGCGGCTCCGAGGCGTTCAAGTTCAACGCGCGCACCTTCGACCTTGACGAGGAGGTGCCGGATTACGGCGTGACCTCGCGCGGCATCGTCGATGCTATGCAGAAGGCTGTTGCCGATCTTGGCGTGCCGCACCCGCCGCATGTCCACTGCAACAATCTCGGCATCGCCGGAAATGTGGAGACGGCGGTGGCCACGCTGGAAGCGACGCAAGGCCTGCCCATCCATTTCGCCCATATCCAGTTCTATGGCTATGGCGACGAAGGGGAGAAGGGCTTCTCCTCTGGCGCGGCGCGCCTCATGGAAGCCGTGAACAAGCACAAGAACGCGACCGTCGATGTCGGCCAGGTCATGTTCGGCCAGACCATCACCGTCTCCGGCGACATTCTGCGCCAGTTCGACGGGCGCCGCGCGGCGAGCCCGAAGAAATGGGCGCTCAATCAGGGCGACGGCAATGGCACCGGCGTGGTGCCGTACCACTACAAGTCCAAGAGCTTCGTCAACGCGATGCAATGGGCCATCGGGCTGGAGATCTTTCTTCTGGCCGAGGACCCGTGGCGGGTGCTGTTCTCGACCGATCATCCGAACGGCGCGCTGTTCGTGCGCTATCCGGAGATCATGCATCTGCTCATGGACAAGGATGAGCGCGCCCGTTGGCTGGACGGCGTACCCGAAGCCGCCCGGCAACACTCCAATCTCGCCGAGATCACCCGTGAGCTCACGCTGTCGGAGCTTGCCGTCATCACGCGCGGCGCCCCGGCGAGATTGCTGGGCCTCACCGACCGCGGGCATTTGGGGGCCGGCGCCATCGCCGACGTCGCCGTCTATACCGAGCAGAAGAACAAGACCAAGATGTTCTCCGCGGCCGATCTCGTGTTCAAGTCGGGCACCCTGGTGGTGCGCAAGGGCAAGGTCGTGCGCGTCACCTGGGGCCGCTGCTATCACGTGGAGCCGGGCTTCGACGCGCAGATCGAGAAGCGCGTGAAGGCCTATTATGACCGCTATTTCGGCGCCGACCCGTCCTGGTTCGGCGTCACCGATGCCACCCACCGTCCCGACCGTTTCGCGACGATCCCGTGTGCGAGCTGACATGCCAGAACTGAAAGTTAAAGGCGTCACCATAATCGAGACGTTTGCCGAGGCCTTTCCCATGGTCGGCACGCGGGTCATCATCACGGCGCCCACTCTCGAGTGGGCGATGATTTCCGCGCGGACCATGACCGGCTTCGCCACCTCGGTGATTGCCTGCGGCGCCGAGGGCGGCATCGAGCGTACGCTCTCCCGTAAGGAGACGCCCGACGGGCGCCCTGGCGTCGCCGTGCTGCTCTTCACCATGAACACCGACAAATTGCAGACCCAGCTCAGGAATCGTGTCGGCCAATGCGTGCTGACGAGCCCGGGCTCGGCCTGCTTCGCCGGGCTCGAAGGCGAGAAGTCGCTAAAGCTCGGCGCCTCGCTGCGCTTCTTCGGCGACGGCTGGCAGATGTCGAAAGTGATCGGGGGCCGGCGCTATTGGCGCATTCCGGTGATGGGCGGCGAGTTCGTGTGCGAGGACAAGACGGGACTCACCAAGAAGGCGGTAGGCGGCGGCAATCTGCTGGTGCTCGGCAAGTCCCACGAAGCGGTGCTCGCCGCGTGCACCCGGGCGGTTAAGGCCATGGCCGAGATCCCCGATGTGATCACGCCGTTCCCCGGCGGCATCGTGCGCTCCGGCTCCAAGGTCGGTTCCCAGTACAAGGGCCAGATCGCCTCGACCAACGATGCTTACGCGCCGAGCCTCAAAGGCGCGGTGAAGTCCGACCTGCCGCTCAATGTCGAGGCGGTGCTTGAGATCGTCATCGATGGACTCTCGGCCGACGCGATCCACGAAGCGATGTATGCGGGCATTCATGCGATTGCCAAGGGCGGCGCGCGCGAAGGCGTGACCCACATCACCGCCGGCAACTATGGCGGCAATCTCGGTCCCCATCACTTCCATCTCAAGGAGATCGTCGGGTGAGCGCGCTGACCTTCGAACTGAAGCACACGCCCGACCAGCGGCTCGATCTGTCGCCGCTCGTGCCGGCGAAGCTTGCCGGGCTGAACCGCAAAGAGATCGAGGCGCTGCCCATCGGCACCACGCGGACCAAGCTCACCGTGGGCGATGCCTTCAAGGTCAAGGGCAAGGACGCCGAAAGCCTCCGTTTCGATGGCACCGACGATCGCTGCGACAATATCGGGGCAGGGCTCAATGGCGGCGCGATCTTCATCGATGGCGACGCGGGCGCATCCCTGGGCGCCAAGATGAAAGCCGGCAAGATCGGCGTCACGGGCGGCGCCGGCGTGCTCGTTGGCGCCAGCATGGCGGGCGGCGAGATCACGGTGCGCCGCGACGTGGGCGAGCAGGCCTGCGGCGTGGCGTTCGGTCAGACCATGGGCATGAAGGGCGGCTTCGTCACCATCGGCGGCGATACCGGCGCGCTGCTCGGCGAGCGCATGCGCCGCGGCCTCGTGGTCGTCGGCGGCAAAGCGGGCGACTATGCGGGCGGCCGCATGATCGCCGGCACGCTGCTGCTCCGGCGCGGCGCCGGCCGTTATGCGGGCTATGGCTGCCGCCGCGGCAGCCTGATCTTCCTGGAGAAGCCGAAGGACATCCTGCCCACGTTCAGCGATAGCGGCGTGATGGAATTCGATTATCTGCGCATCCTGGAAAAATGGCTCCACGAGCAGGGCGTGCGCATCCGGCTCAGCGCCAGGGCGCGCCGCCTCATGGGCGATATGGCGGTGCTTGGCAAAGGCGAGATGCTGATTCTCGTCTAGGGGCCGAAATGGGCGTCCGCCCAAGGGTCGGTCAAGGTCGGTCCAGGCTCGATCGAGTTCCGATCAAGTCTCGATGTTGACCCATCCCGCGCCCATAATCGTTATTCTCAGCTTCGTTCTCTGATCGGCGCATCTGATGACCGCTTTGCCATACGTGCTTCTGGACGACAGCCTGACCCAAGGCGGACGCAGCCTGCTGTTCACCGTGCCGGAGGAGGTCGTCTCCGTCAGCGATCCGGCCGAGGTCGAGGCAGGGCTCGACAAGGTCTCCGATGGTCTCGCGCGCGGGCTCCACGCCGTCGGCTATTTTTCCTACGAGCTTGGGTTTTGCCTCGAACCGAAACTGCATCACCTGCTGCCCGAGGGACGCCGCACGCCGCTGTTCTGGATCGCGCTGTTCGGGGCACCGCGCGCCCTCGACGACGAGGAGACCAGGGCGTGGCTGAAGGCCCATGGCGGGGCCGAACGCGCCAGAATCGGAAATCTCCGCCTGTCTTGGACGCGCGAGCAATATGCCGCCGCCTTCAACGCGGTGAAAGATTTCATCGCCGCGGGCGACGTCTATCAGATCAACCTCACCCAGAAATTCTTCTTCGACTTCGAAGGCGATGCGACCGCGCTCTACGCCGCGCTTCGCCGCAAGCAGCGCGTCGCCTATGGCGCGCTCATCGCCACGCCGGAGTTGAACGTGCTGTCGCTGTCGCCGGAGCTGTTCTTCCGCCGCGAAGGCCAGCACATGTCGACGCGGCCCATGAAGGGTACCGCGCCGCGCGGGCGCACCCCGCGCGAGGATGCCCGCCTCAAGACCTGGCTGGCCATGGACGAGAAGCAGCGCGCCGAGAACCTGATGATCGTCGATCTATTGCGCAACGATCTCGGCCGCGTCTCGCGCATCGGCTCCGTCGAGGTCACCGACCTGTTCACCGTGGAGACCTACCGTTCGGTACATCAAATGACTTCGGGGATCAGCGCGGAGCTACGCTCCGACATGAGGCTCGGGGACATGCTCCGCGCGCTGTTCCCTTGCGGCTCCGTCACGGGCGCGCCCAAGGTCCGCGCCATGGAGATCATTCGCGAGCTCGAGGGCGGGCCGCGCGGCGTCTATACCGGCGCCATCGGCCATATCGCGCCGTCCGGCGATTGCCAGTTCAACGTGGCGATCCGCACCGTCGTGCTCGAGGGCGCGCGGGGAGAGATGGGCATAGGCGGCGGCATCGTCGCCGACTCCAAGGAAGACTCCGAATACGAGGAGTGCCTGTTGAAAGCGCACTTCCTCACCAAGGCCGACGCGCCGTTCGAGCTGATCGAGACTCTGCGCCACGAGACGGGAAAAGGCTTCCACCTCCTGGAGCGCCATCTGGCGCGGCTTTCGGCCTCCGCGCATCATTTCGGCTATCCCTTCTCGCGCGAGGCCGTGCTCGATGCGCTCAACGCCGAGGCCGCCCGCATCACCGCAGACATTGCGCTGGTGCGCATGGTGCTGGCCGAGGACGGGACCATCGTTGTGACGTCCCGCGAGATCACGCTGCCGACCAAGGATACGGTCTGGCGCTTCGTCATCTCCGATCAGCGAGTCGATGAGAAGGACCCGCTGTTCTATCACAAGACCACGCGGCGGCAGTTTTACGACCAAGAGATGGAGCGGCAGAAGGCGCTGACCGGTTGCGACGAGGTGGTGTTTTTGAACACGCGCGGCGAGTTGACGGAGGGGACGCGCACCACGTTGTTCCTGGAGCAGGACGGGCGCCTGTTCACCCCGGCGCTGGCCTGCGGGCTTCTGCCCGGCACGCTGCGGGAGGAATTGCTCGATCTGCCGCGCGCCGCGGCCAGCGAGGCGGTGCTGACACCGGCCGATTTGGCCCGTGCCGAGCGCATCTATCTCGGCAATTCCGTGCGCGGGCTCGTGCGCGCCGAACTCATGCAGCCCGCCGACGCCGGCACCCGAGAGCCGGTCCCCGCGCGTTGAACGCAAAGCCGGCCCGAACGCAAAAATGCCCGGGGCTTTTAAACCCCGGGCACTGTCTTGGTGTGCGCTCTTCAAACTTTTAGCCCGTCTTGTGGGTTTCCTCGCCGGTGGCGGACTTCGCCTTCTCGGCTTGGACTTTCTCGGCGGCCTTGCCGAACGATGCGGCAAGTTCCGACCAGGCCCGGGCAAGCCCTTGGCCCACTTCCTGGGCACCTTGACGCAGCGGCTCGGAACGCTCCCACACATGGCGGGCCGTATCCTTGGCCATCTCGGCGGATTTCGCGCCGGTCTCCGCCAGCGTGCTCTGGGTCTGCGCGGCCTGCGCGAGGGCAAGCTTACGCATGTCCTCAAGCTGCGCCTCGGTCGCGCCGCGGAAGCCGAGCGCGCGGTTGCGGACATCTTGGTACTGCGCTTCCAGACTGGCCACGACGGTGTCGCCGAGGGCGGAGGTGTGGTCACGCAGGCTGCCGAGCTGCTCCCCGAGCGTATCGAGGTCGCGCTGCAGGTCTGCCCACTCTTTTTCAGCTTGGTCGTTCTTGGGGGTCTCGTTGGTCATGGTCTCTTCTCTCTGACTTGTCTTGCTGACTTGGGGGAATTCGCTAAACGTCGATTGGCTCGTCACGGGTACCGGAATGCTGCTCAAGCCAGTCTTGGAGCCAATCTAAAGCTTCGAGGGTCGAGCGGTGCATCTCGGCCCATGTTTGCGCGGCCTGTTGCGTCCAAACGTCGAACTTGGCGGCCGCGTCCTCGCCAATCATGCCGAGTTTGGCTTTCTGCTCGTTTAACAACGCGCGGAAAGACTGAAGTTGGGTGTTCAAATCCGACTTGGCGTCGTCGATCGTGTCTTTGTTGTTCTCCACCATGCGCTGCGCCGCTTCGCTTGCGGCGGCGATCGCCCGCTCGCTCTTCGCCTTGAGCGCGGCGGCGGCGCTTTCAAGCTGCTCCCGAAACGAATTTGGTTGAGAGTCCTGAGAGGCTGCACCGGCCGGGCTCGCGCCCAGCAAGGCTACCGTCGCAACGAGTGCGAAGCCGAAACGGCCGGCGATGCGGCCAGGACGAAATTCCATGGTTCAACCCCGATTGCGGGAGGTGCCTCAACCATAGAGATTTGTCTTCCAAGCCCAGACATCAAGGGGTCAGACGCCCCAAGGAAGCGTAATCCAGCCGAATCCCAGCGCCACGCCTGCGACAATAGCCAAGGCAAGAGATGCGCTGAGCACCCAGATCACACCGGCATGGACGCCCTGCCGGGCTTCCGTCGTGGTCATCTCAGTATGGGCTTCGCCTTTGCGGTCGATCTTGGTCGTTGCCATGAACGCCCTCCTTTCGGTCTGAAGATGTACGGATAGTGTTGGGATAACGCGCAAATCGCAGAAAGGTTCCGGCGCAACACACGGAATGAAAAAGGAAAAGTGGCAGGGGCGCGCTAGCGGTCCAGTGTCGCCAAGGCCGCTTGGATCGCGCCCACGAGCTCGGCGGGGCTGCGCCGGTTGTCGGAGGGGGGCATGCCTTCTTCCGTGGCCCGCATCAGGGCATCCGCGTCCACCTCCCAGCGGCGCAGGATCGTCCCCTTGTCCTCTGGCGAGAGCGCGGCGGCGAGCACGTCCTCCGGTCCGTGAAAGACCGAAGCGGGATCGAGTTTGGCCTGGTCGAGCTCCGCGTCTGAAAGGGTCTTCATGGTGGGCTGAACCTCCGCCTGGTTAGATTTTCGTAAAAGCCCGCTATGTTCCTTTGTGTCCGCTGCTGGCAGGATAGCCCACCGGGAGTAGGAGCGGCGATGGTTGAGAAGATTCTAGGAGCGCTACTCCCCGCCGTCATCACTATTCTGCTCGGCTACTTCGCGGCGCGGCACCACGACTTCCAGCAGGAGGAAGTGCCGACGCTCAATCGCATGGTGATGAGCTATGCGTTGCCCCTCTCGCTATTCGTGGGTGTCGTCAGCGCGGGCCGCGCCGAACTCCTGGCCGACCTGCCGCTGGTCGCCTTCCTCGCCGCCGCTTTCATCGGCATGTACGTGGTGATCCTCTTCCTCGGCATTTTCGCATTTCGCTATTCCCCCGGCTTGAGCGCGCTCGGCGCCCTGACCGCGGCGGCGCCCAGCACCGCCTTCGTCGGCGCGGCGGTGCTCGGCTATCTCTACGGCGACAAGGGTGACATCCCCGTTGCCGTCGGCAGCATCATCATCGTCACGTGCCTGGTCCCCGTGACGCTCATTCTGCTGTCCTTGGATGCGCAGGCAAGACCTGTGTCAGGGCAGGGGAGCGCCGTCATGCACGGCGCTGGTCCCGACGCGGGGATCGCCGGCAAGATTCTCGACGTGCTGAAGCAGCCGGTGGTTTGGCTGCCGCTGCTGGGCTTCATCCTCGTCGCGCTGGATGTCGACGTGCCGACGGTGTTCAACGATTCGCTGTCCTTGCTCGGCCATGCCTCCGCGGGCGTGGCGTTGTTCACCGCGGGGATTATTCTGGCCGGGTACCCGATTGTCGTGAACGGGCCGGTGCTGTTCATCGTCTTCGTCAAGAACATCGTTCAGCCGGGGCTCGTGTGCGCGGGCATGCTCTGGCTGGGCTACGGCGATCCGCTTCTCGGCGAGGCGGTGGTGACCAGCGCGCTGCCGCCGGTCACGCTCGTCGTGATGCTCGGCGTGCAATACAAGGTCGCGGTGCCCGAGACGGCCTCGGCCCTGGTCATCAGCACGCTCGGCTCGCTGCTGACCATGAGCGCGTTCATCTGGTTTCTGCTGTAACGGTGGAAAGGTCAGGCGGACTTGGTGACCGGCGGAGTGGAGACGCCCAGGTCCTCGTTCGCTTCGTCGAGCTGAAGCGTGTCGGCCAGACGATTGCGGGCACGATTGACGCGGCTTTTGATGGTGCCGACGGCGCAGCGTGAAATCTCCGCGGCCTCCTCGTAGGAAAATCCCGCCGCGCCCACTAGAATCAGCGCCTCGCGTTGATCGTCGGGAAGCTGCGAAAGCGCCTCCTGGAAATCCTTCATGTCCATGTGGCCGTGCTGTTCGGGCCGGGAGGAGAGCCGCGCCGCGTAGCTGCCGTCGGCGTCTTCCACTTCACGCTTTCGCTTGCGGCGCTCGGAAAAATACGTGTTGCGCAAGATGGTGAAGAGCCAGGCCTTCAGGTTCGTCCCTTCCTTGAAGGAATCAAGATGGTTCCACGCCTTGAAGAGGGTCTCTTGGACGAGATCATCCGCGCGCTCGCGGTCGCCGCACAGGGAAACCCCGAACGCCCGCAAGCTACCGATTTGGGCCACGAGGTCGTCCCTTAGGCTCGAGGACACATTGCGCGGCAAACTATTTCTCTCCGCTTTGGTCGAGATCCTGGAGCAGTTTCAAAAGGTGATCGGGGACGGGCTCTTGCGCGACCTCGTCGAACACCGCGCGAACCTGACGCCCGATATGAGCCTGCAGCGTTGGAGACATTCCTTCTGCATCCCCTTGCGCGGCCTTGGCAGCGTGCTGACCCTCGCCCTTGGTCGGGTCTACCGTCATTCGCCGTTTGGCCTTCTTCTTGTCATTGCGGTCCACAGCGGTTCCTTCTGGCTTGGCTGCCGATCATCGCAGTCTAGCGGATTCCGCCGCGCTTCAGACCCAAAAAACACACGACTGTTCAAAAGGTTCCACGATCGGGGGAACCTTTCACTGCCAATCCGCATTGTTCGTTGGACGCGACGTCTGAATCTGTCACCCTCCCGCCAAGATTATGAGACCATTGAGTAACGGTTGCTCGTTGCCCAGAGAAGAAGGTCAGAAACAATGCCCCAGTCGAAAATGATCGCGCCCCACCTTCCGTATTTGCGGCGTTTTGCCCGCGCGCTCGCCGGCACGCAGAAGGCGGGCGATACCTATGTGGCCGCAACGCTGGAAATGTTGGCCGAGGACCCGTCGCTGTTCGACGCGACTCTCGATCCGCGAGTCGCGCTCTACCGGACCTTTCTCAGCCTGTGGAATTCGGTCGGGCTCAATTTGAAGCCGGACATCTCGGTAGGCGGAGAGACCCTGATCGATCGTAAGCTGGAGCAGATCACGCCACTGCCGCGCCAGGCCTTCCTGCTGTGCTCCGTGGAAGGCTTCAGCGCCGAGGAGGCCGCGATCATTCTCAACACCAGCTCGAGCAATGTGGACGCCTTGATCGACGACGCAGGACGCGAGATCGCGGCCCAGGTCGCGACCCATGTGCTGATTATCGAAGACGAGCCGATGATCGCCATGGATCTCGAAAGCATCGTCGAGGGCCTTGGCCATCGCGTGGCCGGTGTCGCCCGCACCCACAGCGAGGCGTTGACTGCCGTCTCGAAAGAAAAGCCCGGGCTCGTCCTGGCCGACATTCAGCTCGCCGACGGGAGCTCCGGCCTCGACGCGGTCAACGAAATGCTCGCCTCGTTTCAGGTGCCGGTGATCTTCATCACCGCCTATCCCGACCGGCTCTTGACCGGCGAGCGGCCGGAACCGGCCTTCCTCATTACCAAGCCGTACCAGCCGGACACGGTGAAGGCGATTGTCTCTCAAGCGCTGTTCTTCGAGCGTCGCGCCAAGCTCAAGGACCAGCCGTCGGCGAGCGCCTAGGCGCGAGAGCATAAGCCCGAACGCCCAGTCCCCAGCCGCGCGGCTAGATCATGTTCAAGAACATGAGGATGAGCAGGAGGAGGATAATCAGCCCGACCAGACCTGAGGGAAACACCCCCCAGGCGCGGCTATAGGGCCACGCGGGCAGCACGGCGAGAAGAACGCCGACCAAGATGATGAGAAGGATCGTCGAACCCATGGTTTCCCCCGAAGGACGTCTGCTGAGCGCAGACCATAGCCCATTCCACGGGTAGAGCCAGACTGCCGCGCGCCAAGCGGAGGCCTGTAGACCTCCACCGGCGCGGCGGCGAGCGCGTTATGCGTTACACGTTCTGCAGCCAAGTATCGACCTGCTGCTCGGCCTCGTCCTTGGCGATGCCGTACCGCTCTTGGATCTTGCCGACCAGCTCGGCGCGGCGGCCTTCGACGACGTCCAAATCATCGTTGGTGAGCTTGCCCCACTGTTGCTGGGCCTTGCCGCTGAACTGCTTCCAATTGCCTTCGATTCGATCCCAATTCATGGAATTGTACTCCTTTCCGTTTCGGTCCTGGGGGAGGTGGACCGTTCACATAGGCCCATGAAACGTTCGAGGACGTGTCTGCGTTCCACTGATTGCGGTGGCGTCGCGTGCTTTGCGTCCGCCACGGGGCATGAAGCTGTGTCGTCCACGTCCACGTCCACGGCTCACGTGGCAAGCGCGGGAAAGCCCAAGGGCGCGTGAAAGCCGAAGCGCGCGTAAAACCAGAAGCGCGCGTGAAAGCCGAAAGGGGAGGTGTCCGTGAATCCCATTCTCGTCGTCGAGGACGAGTTCCTCATTGCACTCGACATCGTCGCCGCGCTCGAGCAAGCGGGCGTGCCCGTATCCGGGCCGGCAAGCACGGTCAACGATGCGCTTGCGGCCATCGAGCGCGAGCCGCTGCGCGGCGCCTTGCTCGATGCGCATCTTGGCGGCGAGTCGGCCGCGTGCATCGCCGATGCCCTTGTCGCGCGCGGGCTCCCCTTCGCCTTCGTCAGCGGCTATGGGCGCGAAAGCTTGCCCCGGGCCTATCGGACGGCCCCGCTGGTGAGAAAGCCGTTCACGGATCAGGATCTCCTTGCGGCGATTGCTGGTTTTTGATCGTTGCGGGTTGCAACGAAATCGCGCAACGGAACGTTTGCTCCAAGCGTGGCAAGGGACGGGTGGGGCCCCCTGAAGACATAGATCGAAGATCGAGGTGTGAGACATGCTGCTATATTGGGCGATCATCTTCGCCATCGTGGCCTTGGTGGCCGGTGTGTTCGGCTTTGGCGGTGTCGCGTCGGCCGCTGGCGGCGTGGCCCGGATTCTCTTCTTTATTTTCCTCATCGTCTTTCTTGTGACGTTGATCGCCTGGATCGTGTAGCGGAGGCGTGATGGTTGGAAAGCCCGAACCCTGGTCTTTCGAACTTACGGCGCTTCCCAATTTCGCCGACGGCATCATCGCGGCCTCTCTCCTGCTCATGGCGGCGGCGTTGCTCTACGTCTATCGGCGCCGGGGAGAGAGCGATCATCGGGCAAATCGCGACCCTCGGACAAGTTGGCCGGTCACGCTCGGCATCGCCGCCATCGTCGCGGTCGCGCTCGTTCATGCCGCCTCCGCGCTCGGCCCAGTCCTACCCGCGCTGGGACTGTCGAACATTTTGAGGGTGGTGGCGGCCCTCCTTGCGCTTGCCGCCGCCATCGTCGCCTGGCGCCTTGTGCCACGCCTCCTAAGCGTTCCGACCCACAGCCAGTTGCAGAGTGAAGTCAGCGCCCATCTTGAAGCGCAGGAAGCATTGAAGGATGCGCGGCTTCAACTCGATGCCCGGGCCACCGAGCGAAAGGCCAGCGAAGATCAGCTTCATCTGTTGCTGCGGGAGCTGACCCACCGGTCCAAGAACCTGCTGGCGGTGATCAACGCCATTGCGCGCCAGACCGCCTCGCGCAGCACATCGATCGATGAATTTCTCAAGCGCTTCAGCGCCAGGCTCTACGCCATCGGCTCCTCCCACGATCTCCTCATCGCCGACGATTGGCACGGCGCCTCGCTCCGCACTCTGGTGGAGCAGCAATTGGAGACCCACGCGGAAGGCTTCGGCACGCGCATCGCCATCGAGGGCGAGGACATCATCTTGAAGCCCGAGGCCGTGCACAATCTCGGCCTGGCGCTACACGAGCTCGCAGTCAATGCGGAAAAATACGGCTCGCTCTCCGATCCCAAGGGCGCCATCAGCATCAATTGGGGTTTCTGTGACGAAGCCAAGACGTTGAAGCTCGTCTGGCAGGAGACCGGCGGCCCCGAGGTGCGCGCGCCGGAGCGATCCGGCTTCGGCCGGGCGATGCTGGAGAACGTGGTGGGCAAGGCGCTCGCCGGCGATGTCACGCTCTCCTTCCCGGCCAAGGGCGTGCACTGCGAGATTATCATCCCGGCGACGCATGTGACCTTGCGCGGTCAAGCCTCGGGCGCCGGTCGCTAGGTGATCCCGACCAGGCCGCGATGTCCGGACGGAAGCGACCCCGGCACAACGACCGTCAGCCCGCGACGCCGAATGCTGAATTCAGCCGGTGTCTTGGTCTTGATCTCACCGTCCGCATTGACGTGACGAGGGCGCGACGTCGTCAAGGAGACATGCTCGGCGCAGCTTCGCTGCAACAACACCGGCGCGCTGAAGCCGAACTTCAGATGCGTGACGCAGGCCACGAGTTGCCATATCGGGCCTGGCGAGACGAGGTAGAGATCGAGCTTGCCGTCGTCGATGGCCGCGTGATCGGCGACGGTCAGGCCGCCGCCGTGGAACCGGCCGTTCCCCACGCTGACTTGGTAGACGGGTCCGGTCCACGCGGGCGCGTCGTCGACCTTGAGCGTGACGACGAACGGCTTCGAATCCCGCGCCACGTGGAGCAGGCTGATCGGGTAGGCAAGGATGCGCCAGCGGCGCTTGCGCTCGGCGGTCTGGGCATGGGCCACACTGGCCGCCACGCCGATGCTTGCCACGTTGAGGAAGGGATGGCCGTTGACGAGGCCGACATCGATCGTGTGCGGACGCCCACCCAGAGCCACCTCGGAAGCGGCAACGGCATCCATCGGCAGGCCGAGCGTGTTGGCGAAATCGTTGGCGGTGCCGAGCGGGAGCACGGCGAGTGGTTTGCCAAGCGCCAGCAACTCCGGCAGGGCGCCGGAGATGGTGCCGTCGCCGCCGCCGATAACGATGCGGTCGGCCTGAGGCCCTTGCTCGCTGAGGAGCCGCTTCAGCCCCCCCTGTGAGTCGGTGGTGACGAGGGTGGCGTCCGCACGTTCGGCGAACCAGCCGGGCAGGGCGCCAAGCGCCGCTTCGGCTCGGGAAGCCTGCGGGTTAATGGCGATCAGCACACGCAAATTGAGACATTGCCTCCATTAAGGACCGAGAGCGCCGGCGCCTGATAAAACGCTCGTGAACAACCGTGCGCGCAAGTTGAATTGAAGCTTCCGGGGGAATCCTTAGATTCAGCTTGGGATTTTAGCCCTTAAGGGCAACGCACAAGGAGCCATTATGGTTACGCGACGAGACATTCTGTTGGGCACCGCCGGCGTCGTCGCCATCGCGGCAGCCGGCGTCGGCATCCTGAAATGGCGCGGCACGAGTGAGGCCACGGCGGCCACGGACGGACATTTCGAGGTGACCAAGACGCCAGCGGAATGGCGTGAAACGCTTACGCCACAGCAATACGCGGTTCTGCGCGAAGAGGATACCGAGCGCCCCTGGACCAGCCCGCTCAACAAAGAGAAGCGCATGGGTACGTTTGCCTGTGCCGGCTGCGACCTGCCGCTCTTCAAATCCGAGACGAAGTTCGAATCCGGCACGGGCTGGCCGAGCTTCTACGCGCCGATCGAGGGCGCGGTGGAGAAGCGCCAGGACTGGTCCTTCGGCATGGCCCGGGACGAGGTCCATTGCCGCCGCTGCGGCGGCCATCTCGGCCACGTCTTCAACGACGGCCCCAAGCCCACCGGCTTGCGCTACTGCATCAACGGCCTCTCGCTCAAATTCCTCCCCGCCTAACCTCCCCCCCTGGCGCGGTCCCTTGAAAGGGGCCGCGCGCCCCTTTTTGGGCGGGCCGGCATCGCTCAGAAGAACCTGCGGAACCAACCCTCGGCCATGACGTTGTGGACTCTTGGCGGGGCCTGTTCTGCGTATCCCGCCCGCCGTACGGGTACGGGGGTGAAGGGGCCGGCAACGGCCCCTTTCGCTCAATCAGGGGGTGAAGGCGCCTGCGCCAGCGGCCGGCCAGTTGGAAAGCGCTTTCTTTACCTTTCCCTGACCGGGACGAGATAGGGCTTGTAGAAGCCATTGCTGCCGCTTATTTAGACGACATCGACATTTGGCCGGACAATGTGGCCGTTTCGCCTTCGCTGATAGCCAGGCGCGCGTTCAGACCCTCCAAACATCGAAGTACATGCTTCGGACCGCGCTTCTCGTGCGACCTTGAGCTCAACCGCAACGAACTACAGCGAAAGGACGACCCCCTCATGATGAAGGGCACTGTGAAATTCTATAACGACCAAAAGGGCTTCGGCTTCATCGAGCCGGAAGACGGCAGCAAAGACGTGTTTGTTCACGCCACCGCGCTGGAGCGCGCCGGCATCAGCGGACTGTCGGAAGGCCAGAAGGTCTCTTTTGACACCGAAGTTGACAGCCGCAGCGGCAAGACCGCCGTGGCAAGCATCCAGGCCGAGTAGTCCTCGCGACCGCCGAGCTTTGATAGACTGAAAAGCCGTCCCCTTCGGGGGGCGGCTTATTGGTATTTGGGTCTTGAGATTTAGTTGGCTCCCCGGGCCGGACTCGAACCAGCGACAAGTCGGTTAACAGCCGACTGCTCTACCAACTGAGCTACCGGGGAGCAGAGCGCGCTTGGATTTCACAAGCGGCGCTGTCCCGCTAGATAGCAAAAGGCCGAGTGGCTTTCCAGAGCTTTACGCGCGCATGGGCCAATCTAAAGCGCGCGCGCTTGCCGCGCCCGCCGGAAGCCCCTATGTCCCGCCTCGGCCCCTCGAACGCCCGGGATACCGCATGGCCCCCAAGGTCCGCGTCTTCAACAGCCATTGGCATCTCCCGAAGTCGAAGCCGCTGCGCATCGGCCTCGGCATCCTGCTGATCGGCTGCGGGCTTCTTGGCTTCCTGCCCGTCCTCGGCTTCTGGATGATCCCGCTCGGCTTTCTCGTCCTCTCGGTTGATCTGCCCGCCGTGCGCCGTTGGCGGCGTCAGCTCACCGTTTGGTGGCATCGGCGCAAAGAGGCCAAGCCGGCCGTGCCGGTTGACGCCGACTCCAGGCCGAAGGCAGAGTGACGACGGACTAGAGACTCAAGGGGTCGTCGCGGAAGAGGGGCTTCTCACATGCTCGGATTGGTGATCGCCGCCTTGAGCGTCGTCTTGCCTCTGATCCATCTCGCGCTCACCCGCGCCCCGCGCACCAAGGCGCGCGTCGTCCGGATGCTCTTGCTCTATGCTCTGGTGATTGACGTCGGGGTGATGGGTTTCGTCTTCGGCTTCATCCCCCATGTCTTCTTTCCCGACCAGGCCGCCAAGATGATCGGCTGGTCGCCCAGCCCGTTCCAGTTCGAGGTCGGCGTCCATGACGGCGCCTGGGGCGTCCTGGGCTTCTTGTGCATCTGGCTCGGCGGGTTGTTCTGGCTCGCCGCCGGGCTTGGCTGGTCGCTATTCATGCTCGGCGCCGCCGGTGGCCACATCTACCAAACCGTCACCGCCGGCAATTACGCGCCGTATAATTTTCTGATGATCTTTTCGGACGGCTTTATCGCCGTCTGGCTGCTGGTGCTGCTCTATCTTTACCACCGCGGCGGCGGATTCGAGCGCCAGAGGCAATCGGGGAATAAGTGAGTTGAGGGTATTGGAGGCCACGCCCGGAATCGAACCGGGGTATACGGATTTGCAGTCCGCTGCGTCACCACTCCGCCACGTGGCCAATCGGGCGAGTTCTAGCGCCAAACGCGCCTGTGTCCAGCCTTTCATGTCGGCGCCATCGTCATCGGGCATGAATGAAGCGCACGGACCATCGCGCTAATCGGTTGGGGCGCGAGGTGGACCGTGGCAATCTCCTGCGCTGCCCAAGGGTACTGACAAGAGTTCTGAGAGGAACGATTTGAGCATGACCGGTTACGAAGCGCGGCGGATCGCCATGGTGGAGTCTCAGCTCCGCCCCAACGAGGTCACTGACGTAAGTCTGCTTGCGGCCATGCGGACCTTGCCGCGGGAGCGGTTCGTGCCCGAAGCCTTTCAGGGGCTCGCCTATATGGACGAAGGCATCGAGGTGTCGGCCGCGCGCGAGGATGCAGCCGCGCGTTCCCTGCTTGCGCCCATGGTTCAGGCGCGCCTCATTCAGCTCGCCGATGTCACCCCGCAAGACACGGTGCTCGATGTGGGCTGCACCACCGGGTACTCGACGGCGATTCTGGCGCGACTCGCCGCACGGGTGATCGGGCTCGAGCCGGAGCCGGAGCTTGCCAAGGCCGCGGCGGCCAACCTCGCCGCGCTCGGGCTCGCCAATGCAGTCATTGTCGCAGGCGATCTTTTGGATGGCCACGCCAAGGCGGGGCCATATGACGTCATCGTCATGGAGGGCAGCGTGCCAGACGTGCCCGACAATTTGCTCGCCCAGCTGAAAGAGGACGGCCGCCTCGTCGCCGTGAGAACGCCCGCGCCTAACATGCGGCAGGGAAAGGCTTATCTCTTCGTGCGCGTGGACGGCGAGGCTCGTGGGGTCGCACATTTCGACGCCGGCGCAAGCCCGTTGCCGGGGTTTGCGCCTGCGCCAGCCTTCACGTTCTAGCTGTCCGGCGCCGTTATCGACACTGTTGCGCCGATCCCACAGTGCATTGAGTTTTTTGCCGAATCCAGGTCACCTAGCTGTTCCTGGGTATCGCTGCTGGCTTGCGGTGCTCTATGGTTCTGCGAGCAGGAGGGGCGGGGGCGCTGCTGACTGCGGGAGAATGCTAGTGCTTGGTGAACAGGGCAGGCGCGAACTTTCGTGCTGCGCGAATTTCGCGCGGCGATGGTTGCGTGCTGCGACGGCCCTGATTGCGATCGGGATCGTGTCTTTCTCCGCTCCGGCCCACGCCGAGAGCTTGGAGCAGGCGCTCGCCGACGCGTATCTCCTCAATCCTGTTCTCAATGCCGAGCGTGCGCGGCTCAGGGCTATCGACGAGCAAGTGTCGGTCGCCAAGTCCGGCTTGCGGCCCTATATCGGTGCCACGGGCGATACCAGCTACGTCAATCAGAACAGTGATCGGCGCGGCCTCGGCGGCGTCGATTTCGGCTCGGCCGGGCTCACCACGGACGGCGTAACGCACCCGCGTGGTTATGCCGTCCAACTGTCGCAGCCTTTGTTCGAGGGCTTTCAGAACCTCAACGCAGTCCGGCAGGCCAAGTCTCAGGTCCAGGCGCAGCGTGAGGCGCTGCGCAGCACGGAGCAAACCGTGTTGCTCGACGCCGCGACAGCCTATGTCAATGTGGTGCGCGATCAGGCCGTCGTCCGTCTGCGCGAGAACGACGTAAGCGTCCTCTCCGAGCAATTGAAAGCCACGCGCGACCGCTTCGAGGTGGGTGAGGTGACGCGGACCGACACGGCCCAAGCCGAAGCCCGCCGCTCGGAGGCGCTGGCGACCTTGGCCGTGGCGCAAGCCAATCTGAAAACCAGCCGTGCCGCCTACGAGCAGGTCATCGGCCATCCGCCGGGCAATCTTCAGACGCCGCCGTCGATCCGCCATCTGCTGCCGCAGACCTTGGACACGGCCATGACGCTGGGCGATGGAGAAAACCCGGTCATTCTGACGTCGGTCTATAACGAAGAAGCCTCGCTCTACGCCGTCGAGCAGATCATGGGCGAGCTGTTGCCCGAAGTGACTCTCGAAGCGCAATACGAGAAGCGCTTCGGCCAGAGTATAGCCATCGATGAGATCGAGACGACGTCGGTCACCGGGCGGGTCAATGTGCCGTTCTATCAAGGCGGCGGTGTTTCGGCCCGTGTCCGTCAAGCCAAGGAGACCAACAATCAGCTGAAGCGGGAGGTGGAGGACGCGCGGCTTCGGGTCCATGCCGACGTCATCGCCAACTGGGGCATCCTGCAATCCTCCGGTCCCGCCATCAGCTCCGCGGAGTCCGCGGTCTCCGCCAACAAGATCGCGCTCACCGGCGTCCGCGAAGAGGAGAAGGTGGGCCAGCGCACCACGCTCGACGTGCTGGACGCCCAGCGCGAGCTCCTGAACTCGCAGATCGGCCTCGTCTCGGCGCTGCGCGATCGCGTCGTCTCGGAGTATTCGCTCTATGCCGCCATCGGCCGTATGGATGCCCAAACGCTCGGTCTGTCAGTGCCTTATTACGATCCGATCGAGCATTATGACATCGTCAAGAACAAATGGTTCGGCCTGCGACCCCCAACCCCGCCTGCGGCCGATAATTGAACCATTGCGGGGCTTTACGCGTTAACCATTGGGGCTATTCTCCCAGGCAGGTCGAGACGCGGGTCTTAACATCGTGTTAAGTTATTGAGAGAGGCGACCCTGGTGTACACCGCGGGTGATGTCAGTTTGAAAAGGCGGCAAGGGATCTAGTCATGAGCAGCACCGAGCGCGCTCCTGAGCCGACTATGGAGGAAATTCTTGCCTCCATTCGTCGGATCATCACGGACGACGAGGCCGGTCAGGCCAAAGCGCAACATGCAACGGCACAAGCCCAATCGGACGACGATGAGGGCGAGGCCGACAGCCAGATCATCGACGATATCGCGCGTGTCCTGAGCGGCGGCGCGGAAGCCCCCGCCAATGAGGAAGAGGAGATACTCGACCTCACCTCCGAGCTGGGCGGACTTGAGATCGTCGAGGATGACGACGGCGATGCGGTCTTCGAAGTCGATGAAGTCGAGGAACTCGTCGAGGTCTTGGAGCTGGAGGAGGTCGTCGAGTTCGCCGAGCCCGAGCCCGATTTCGTCGACGCATCGACGATGGAAATGGCCCCGCCTGAGCCACCGGCGGCGCCGGAGTACCAGGCCCTGCAAGAGCCGGCACAAGACATGATGCCGCCACAGATGACAGCACCTGAGCCGCCGGTGCCTGCCGCGCCGGAACCTGTTCAAGCCGCCCAGCCGAAGCAGTCGGCGGGCGAGGAAGCCGCCTCCGCGCTGGAGCGTGCCATTGCCGCGTTGCGGGCAGGGCAGGTGCCCACCTCCACGACACCGCAGGCCGAGCCGTTCCAATTCCAGGCCGCGCCACAGCCCGAGGCGATGGTTGCGCCGGAGCCGGAGCAAATGGCCGAGCCGGAGCCCCTTCCCATGGCGGTGCCCATGGAAGAATTCGCAGCCGAAGGCGAGACCCATGCCGAGCAGGACGAACCGAGCTTCGAGACGGAGCCCGAGGTCGCTCCGACGCTTGAGCCCATGGCTGAGGCCGAGCAGGAGCCCGAGCTCATGCTGACCGGCGTTGAGGTGACCGCCGAGGCCGAAATGGTCGAGGACGCCGAGCCGGAGGCCGAGAAGCCTCCGTTCTGGCCGGCCGAAGCGCGAGGCGAAGAGGAGCCTGTGGAGCCGGAGCCCGTTTTCGAGCCGGAGTCGTCCTACGAGCCAGAACCCGAGCCAGTCGCGGCCCAGCCCGTCGCAGCCCAGGTCAACGGCAGTGGCGCGCATCATGACGTCGCAGGCAGGACGCTGGAAGACAGCATCAAAGACATGCTGCGGCCCATGCTTCGTCAATGGCTTGACGACAACATGCCCCGCATGATCCGCGATGAGCTCGACTCCGACCCGGTGCGCCGTCACCAGGACTAGCCCTAGCGAAAGTTGACAGCGCGGAAGCCGAAAGCGTAGGACGCGCGGCGACCCTTTTTTCGCCAACCATCCGCGTACATGCTCGATAAGATCTATCAACCGAAGAATTTCGAAGGCGACGTCTATCGCGCCTGGGAAGACGCGCGCGCGTTTGCGGCCGGCCGCGGCGATCGCGAGACGGCAAAACCCTTCACCATCGTCATCCCGCCGCCGAACGTCACCGGCTCGCTCCATATGGGGCATGCGCTCAACAACACGCTGCAAGACGTGCTGGTCCGCTTCGAGCGGATGAGGGGCCGCGACGTGCTGTGGCAGCCCGGCACCGACCACGCCGGCATCGCCACGCAGATGGTCGTCGAGCGGCAATTGATGGAGCGCCAGGAGCCGAACCGGCGCGCCCTTGGCCGCGACAAGTTCATCAAGCGCATCTGGCAATGGAAAGAAGAGTCCGGCAACACGATCGTCGGCCAGTTGAAGCGGCTCGGCTGCTCCTGCGATTGGTCGCGGCTCCGCTTCACCATGGACGACGGGCTATCGAAAGCCGTGCGCAAGGTCTTCGTCGAGCTCCATCGCGCGGGGCTGATCTACAAGGACAAGCGCCTGGTCAACTGGGACCCGGACATGCGCACCGCCATCTCCGATCTCGAAGTCGAGCAGATCGAGACCAACGGGCATCTCTGGCATCTGCGCTATCCCATCGAAGGGATGACCTTCGATCCGGAAGATCCGAGCACCTTCATCGTCGTCGCCACCACGCGGCCCGAGACCATGCTCGGCGACACCGCCGTGGCCGTTCACCCCGACGATGAGCGCTACACCCATCTTGTCGGCAAGAACGTCATTTTGCCTGTCGTCGGCCGCCGCATCCCCATCATCGCCGACGAATACTCGGACCCGGAGAAGGGCTCCGGCGCGGTGAAGATCACGCCGGCGCACGACTTCAACGATTTCGAGGTCGGCCGGCGCCACGGCCTGCCCATGATCAACGTCCTCAGCCAGGACGCGCGGCTGCATCTGCACCCGAACGCGGAGTTCATGCAGGATGTCGAGCTGACGCCGCAACTCCATGCGACGATTCTCGAATTCAACGGCGTGTTCCGCTTCGCCGCGCGCACCATGATCGTCGATCGCCTGGAGGGCGAGGGCCTCGTCGAGAAGATCGAGGACTACGTCCACACCGTCCCGCATGGCGACCGCTCCGGCGCGGTCATCGAGCCGTACCTCACCGACCAGTGGTATGTGGATGCGCAAACGCTGGCGAAGCCCGCCATCGAGGCGGTGAAGCGCGGCCGCACCAATTTCGTGCCCAAGACCTGGGAGAACACCTACTTCCACTGGATGGAGAACATCCAGCCCTGGTGCATCTCGCGCCAGCTGTGGTGGGGCCATCGCATTCCGGCTTGGTATGGCCCCGACGGTCAGGTCTTCGTCGCCGAGAGCGAAACGGAAGCGAAAGCCGCCGCGAAAGCCCATTACGGCAAGGACGAGACGCTGAAGCGCGACGAGGACGTACTCGACACTTGGTTCTCTTCGGCGCTGTGGCCGTTCTCCACGCTCGGCTGGCCCGACAAGACGCCGGAGCTTGCGCGCTATTACCCGACCGACGTGCTGGTCACCGGCTTCGACATCATCTTCTTCTGGATTGCCCGCATGATGATGATGGGTCTGCACTTTATGGAGGAGGTGCCGTTCCGCAGCATCTACATCCATGCGCTGGTCCGCGACGAGAAGGGCCAGAAGATGTCGAAGTCGAAGGGGAACGTCATCGATCCCCTCGAGCTGATCGACACCTATGGCGCCGACGCGCTGCGCTTCACGCTGGCCGCCATGGCAGCCCAGGGCCGCGACATCAAGCTCGCCGGATCCCGTGTCGAGGGCTATCGGAACTTCGCCACCAAGCTGTGGAACGCCTCGCGCTTCGCGGCGATGAACGATTGCGTGCCTGAAGCCGGGTTCGATCCGGCGGGCGCGCAAGTCACCCTAAACCGTTGGATCGCCGGTGAGAGCGAGCGCACCACCGCCGCCGTCACCGAGGCGCTCGAGGCCTTCCGCTTCAACGATGCGGCGGGCGCCATCTATCACTTCATCTGGCACATCTACTGTGACTGGTACCTCGAGCTCAGCAAGCCGATCCTCATGGGCGAGGACGAGGCGGCGAAGGCCGAGACGCGCGCCATGGCCGCCTATGTGCTCGACCGCGCGCTCCAGCTTTTGCATCCGTTCATGCCCTTCGTCACCGAGGAGCTGTGGCGGAAGAGGGTGCCCGAGGGCGAATCCCGCGAGAGCCTGCTGATGCTGACCGAATGGCCGACCCATCTCGGGCTCCAAAACGCGCAAGCCGACGCCGAGATCGAATGGCTCATCCGCTTCGTCACCGAAGTGCGCTCGATCCGCGCGGAGATGAACGTGCCGGCCGGCGCCAAGGTGCCGCTGGTCGCCGTCGGCGCCTCCGATGATACCAAGGCCCGTGTCGCCGCCCATGAGGGGACCCTCAGGCGGCTGGCCCGGATCGAGACCATCGATTTCGCCGACGCCCCGCCCACGGGCTCGGTCCAGATCGTCCTTGACGAGGCCACGCTGGCGTTGCCGCTCCAAGGCGTCATTGATATCGGCGCGGAGTCCGAGCGCCTGAAGCGCGAGATCGACAAGGTGGGATCGGAGATCGCGCAGATCACCGCCAAGCTCGCAAACGACAAATTCGTCTCCCGCGCGCCGGAGCACGTGGTCGAGGAGCAGCGCGAGCGGAAGTCGGAGGCCGAGGCCACGGCGATCAAGCTGGCGCAGGCCCTGAAGCGCCTCGAAGCGGTGCTTTAGGCCTTAGGCGCGGGTCAGCTTCGGGGACGCCGTTTGCATCTTTGCAACCACGTCCCTAGAAACCTTCCAACTGTATCTAAATTACAACAGACTGAGGTATTTGCGCCTCCTTTGCGCCATAAAACTTTGGGAAATCCCTCCCATACAGAGGATCATTGGCCTCACATGACACTCGCATCGCTAAGCGAGGGGGGCAGGCCTGGGAGCGACCCGGCTGTGGCGTAGAGCGATGACGGAAACGTCCGCTCATTGAAGTTCAGCTGGCATTGATTAATGGACGCAAAGACGTTCGATAAATCCCGCTTGCCGAGCAGGCATGTGACGGAAGGGCCATCCCGCGCCCCGCATCGCTCGTATCTGTACGCGATGGGGCTGTCGCGCGAGCAGATTCACCAGCCCCTCGTCGGCGTGGCCACCTGCTGGAACGAGGCGGCGCCCTGCAACATCTCGCTGATGCGCCAGGCCCAGGCCGTGAAACAGGGCGTTGCGGCCAAGGCTGGCACGCCGCGCGAGTTCTGCACCATCACCGTCACCGACGGCATCGCCATGGGCCACGAGGGCATGAAGTCCTCGCTGCCCTCCCGCGAGGTCATCGCCGACTCGGTCGAGTTGACCATGCGCGGCCATTGCTACGATGCGCTGATCGGCCTGGCCGGCTGCGACAAGTCCTTGCCCGGCATGATGATGGCCATGTGCCGGCTCAACGTGCCCTCGATCTTCATCTATGGCGGCTCGATCCTGCCGGGCTCCTTCAAGGGACGCCCCGTCACCGTGCAGGACCTGTTCGAGGCAGTCGGTGAGTACTCCGTCGGCAAGATGTCGTCGGAGGATCTCGACGAGCTGGAGCAGGTGGCCTGTCCGTCGGCGGGGGCCTGCGGGGCCCAGTTCACCGCCAACACCATGGCGACCGTCTCCGAGGCGATCGGCCTGGCGCTCCCGTATTCGGCGGGCGCGCCTGCGCCGTACGAGATCCGGGACAGATTTAACATGATGGCGGGCGAGAAGATCATGGATCTGATCGCGCTGAATATCCGCCCGCGCGACATCATCACCCTCAAGGCCTTGGAAAACGCCGCCGCCGTTGTCGCGGCCTCGGGCGGTTCGACCAACGCGGCACTGCATCTGCCGGCCATCGCCCATGAATGCGGGATCGCGTTCGACCTGTTCGACGTGGCCGCGGTCATGAAAAGAACACCTTACATCGCGGATTTGAAACCTGGTGGCCGTTATGTCGCCAAGGATATGTTCGAGGCTGGCGGCGTGCCACTGCTCATGAAAACACTCCTCGATCACGGCTACCTGCACGGCGACTGCCTGACCGTCACCGGCCGCACGATCGCCGAAAATCTTTCGAAGGTTTCATGGAACCCAGACCAGGATGTCGTGCGTTCTGCTGACGATCCTCTGACGCCGACTGGCGGCGTCGTGGGATTGAGGGGGACGCTTGCGCCAGACGGCGCCATCGTCAAGGTGGCCGGCTTGAAGAATCTGAAATTCCGTGGACCCGCCCGCTGCTTCGACAGCGAGGAAGAGGCTTTCGCCGCCGTCAGCGCCAAAAACTATGACGAGGGCGATGTCATCGTCATCCGCTACGAGGGCCCCAAGGGCGGCCCCGGCATGCGCGAGATGCTGTCGACCACCGCGGCGCTCTATGGCCAAGGCATGGGCGACAAGGTTGCGCTCATCACCGACGGACGGTTCTCCGGCGCCACCCGCGGCTTCTGCGTGGGGCACGTGGGGCCCGAGGCCGCGGTGTGCGGCCCGATCGGCCTCGTGCGTGACGGTGACATGATCGTGCTCGACGCCGAAAACGGCATCATCGACCTCGAGGTCGGCGAGGACGAACTCGCCGCGCGCGCCAAGGACTGGAAGGTGCCGCCCACGGCATTCCAAAGCGGCTATCTGTGGAAATACGCCCAAGAGGTTGGCGCTGCGCGGACCGGCGCCGTGACCCATCCGGGCGGCGCGGCGGAAGGGGCGTGCTATGCCGATATTTAGCACCTCTCATATCGGCGGCGCGCTTGCCGCGTTCATCGTCCTGGCGCCCGCGGGCGTCGGCGGCGCGGACCAGCCGCCTCCGTACAAATCGGCCACGGAAGCCTATCGTCAGGGCGCCAGCGCCATAAAGTCGGGCGAGATTGCCGTCGCCGTACCGGCGCTTGAATACGCCGCGAAACGCGGGGTGCTCGGCGCCCAGCTCAAGCTTGCCAGGCTCTATGCGGCGGGCCGGGACGTACCCAAGGACGAGGCCAAGGCGTTTTACAACTTCCAGAATATTGCGGATCAATACGCCGATATCCTGCCGTCGAGCCCGATCGCGAAATATGTCGGCGAGGCCTTCTGTGCCCTTGGTCGGTATTACGTGAATGGGATTTCCGTCATGCCGCTGCATCCCGATCCGGTGTATGCCGCGGGCTTGTTCCGTCATGCGGGCGCCTATTTCGGCGACGCCGAGGCGCAGTATGAGTTGGGCCGGCTCTATCTGGCCGGGTCTGGCGTCGAGATGAGCCCGACCATCGCCGCCAATTGGCTGGCCATGGCGGCGCGCAAGCAGCACCCCGGGGCGCAAGCCCTTTTGGGTGAGATGCTGTGGCGTGGCGACGGCGTTTCCCAGCGGCAGGCCAGGGGGCTCGCCCTCCTGACGCTCGCCAACGAGAACACCAGGACGGAAGACAAGAACGCCGACTGGATCGGCAAACGCTACCAGGAAGCCTTCGCGCTGGCGGACAAGGACACCCGCAAGGACGCCGAGGCGCTTCTCCCGGAGCTCGGCGGTCCGAACAAGCCATCGGCGAAGACGGTCAAGATCTCGCCGAGCGGCCGTGCGGCGCCACCGACACGCGCCCTGGCGAAGCAAACCAAGCCTGAGCCGTCGCTGTCGGCAAGAACGGAACCGCGTCTGGGTCCGGTGGACGTCATTCCGCCCGCGGCCATGGGCATGTCGGTCGGCTTCGGCGCCTCCGAGGACGGGCTTGGCGGGCTCCAGCCCTAAGCCGGACGCCTTAGAGCGACAACTCCACGACAATCGGCACGTGATCGGATGGCTTCTCCCAGCTCCTGGGATCGGCGTCGATCTCGCACGCGACGAGCCGGTCGGCGGCTTGCGGCGAGAGCAGCAAATGGTCGATGCGAAGCCCGTGGTTCTTTTGCCAGGCGCCGGCCTGGTAATCCCAGAACGTGAACTGATGCGGCTCGTCATGGCACGCCCTAAACGCATCCGTAAGCCCCAGATTGAGCAGCGCTTGGAACTGGGCGCGCGTCTCGGGCCGAAACAGCGCGTCGTCCATCCAGGCTTGCGGATTGTAGACGTCCTCGGGCGTGGGGATGACGTTGTAGTCTCCGGCGACGACGAAGGGCTCTTCGTAGGTGAGCAGTGTCTTCAGCCGCGCGCGTAAGCGGCTCATCCAGGCGAGTTTGTAGGCGAACTTCTCCGGTGAGCCGTTACCGTTGGGGAGGTAGATGTTCACCACCCGCAAGACACCTGAGGGTACAGAGATCACCGCCTCGATATAGCGGGCCTGCACGTCGTCCTCATCGCCCGCCAGCCCGGAATTCACCTCGTCGAACGGCAGCTTCGACAGCAGCGCCACGCCATTGAAGCCCTTCTGGCCGTGCACCGCGACGTTGTAGCCGAGATCCTCGAAGGCGCTCACCGGGAAGGCCTCGTCCATGCACTTGATCTCTTGCAGGCAGGCGATGTCGGGCGAGGCCGATTTCAGCCAGGTCGTGGCGGTGTCGATGCGCGCCTTGACGCCGTTGATGTTCCAGGTGGCGATCTTCATGGGTGTGCTTCGTACACCAATAGCGCCGAGCATCCACGAGTTTTGAGGAAGGGCGTAGAATAGTTGGATGGCCGGGACACGCCCGGCCATGACGGAGAGAATGTGGCTTCGAAGGAAACTTAGATCGAGAAGCTGGTGCCGCAGCCGCAAGACGCGGTGGCGTTCGGATTGCTGATCTTGAAGTGGGCGCCGATCAGCTCGTCGACGAAGTCGATCTCCGAGCCGTTGACGAAATCGGCCGAAACCGGGTCGATCGCCACAATGGCCCCGTCCCGTTTGATGAGAATGTCATCGGGGGCGGTATCGGTCGCCAGCTCGAACTTGTACTGGAAGCCCGAGCAGCCGCCACCCTCGACGCTGACGCGGAACAGGCTCGCGGCCTGATCCTCGTTCACGAGTTCGTTGATGCGCTTGGCGGCGCGGGAACTGATGGTGATGCTTGCTTCGGTCATGTTCGGTATAGCCAATCTTCTCAGAGAAAGATAAGCCGGGCTCCTTAAAGATAAGCTTCCCAGAGGCCTTGTTCAATCGACCGGAACCGCAAAGCTCAGCGTGCTATTGACGCGGTTCGAGGCGCACCCGCGGAGGGAAAGGCGCTTGCCGCCTATGCCGTCGATCAGCGGGAGAGCCGCGGCCGGCGCATCGCCGAGGCGCCAAGCCCGACCCGCACCCTCTATGCCCGCGACCGCGACCGGATTCTGCATTCGACCGCGTTCCGCAGGCTCAACTACAAAACCCAGGTCTTCATCTATCACGAAGGCGATCACTACCGCTCCCGGCTCACCCACAGTCTCGAAGTGGCTCAGATCGCGCGCTCGATCACGCGCTCCTTAAAGGCCGACGAAGATCTCACCGAGGCGATCGCGCTCGCCCACGATCTCGGCCATCCCCCCTTCGGACATGCCGGCGAGCGGGCGCTCGATGCCGCCATGAGCCAGGCCGGCGGCTTCGACCACAACGCCCAGTCCTTGCGCGTGGTCACCAAGCTCGAAAGAAAATACGCGCAGTTCGACGGGCTCAATCTGACATGGGAGACGCTGGAAGGGCTGGTGAAGCATAACGGCCCGCTCCGCGCCCCCGTGCCGGAGCCGGTGCGCGCTTATTGCGCCACGCAGGATCTGAAACTCGACACCTATCCGTCGGTAGAGGCACAAGTGGCCGCGCTGTCCGACGACATCGCCTACAACGCGCACGATCTCGACGACGGCTATCGCGCCGGCTGCTTCTCCTTCGCCGAGCTTTTCGATGCGCCGATCGCCGGACGTCTCCTGAGCGAGGTCGACGCGGCCTATCCGGAGCTCGAGGACGCAAGACGTCTTTACGAGGTCAACCGGCGGCTGATCACGGTCTTGGTCAATGATTGCATCGCCGAGACGCGCGATCGGCTGGCGGCGCTTTGTCCTGAGAGCGCGGACACGGTGCGCCAGGCGGGCCGCGCCATGGTGGCCTTCTCCGATGGCATGAAAGCCGAGCTCGATGATCTGCGCGGCTTCCTCTTCGCCCGCGTCTACCGTCACCCGCGCGTCATGCGCATCATGGGCGACGCCGAAGACGTGGTGGTCGAATTGTTCCAGCGCTATGTGAGCGATAAGGATGCGCTGCCGCCAGAATGGTCGGACCAGGCGCCCGCGCATGACGCGAAGGCCTATGCCCGCCACGTGGCCGATTTCATCGCCGGTCAGACCGACCGCTATGCGCTGGCCGAACACCGCCGGCTGTTTGACGCGACCCCGGATTTACGATAGTCGCCGCGCCACGCATGATCCGGAAAAGTGGGAACCGGTTTTCCGCTAAGATCATGCGCAAAAGGGCATGATCCGGAAAAGTGGGAACCGGTTTTCCGCTAAGATCAGGCTCAAAAATGCTTTCCCGGAGCTTCCATGGACATTTTCGCAGGGTTTCACGGCCACGTATTGGCGGCTGTCCAGCAGCTCAAGCATGATGGCGTCGTGCCGCATGAGGCGAGTGTGGACGGCATCACGCTCGGCAGCCCGAAGGACCCGACCCACGGCGATCTGGCCACCAACGCGGCCATGGTGCTCGCCAAGCCTGCCGGCGCCGCGCCGCGCGCGCTGGCCGCGCGTCTCGTGCCCCTGATCGCATCCGATCCCAACATCGAGAAGGTCGAGATTGCCGGGCCGGGATTCATCAACCTGACACTTGCCCATGCCTTCTGGCCGAACGTGTTGCGCATGGTGTTGGAGCAGGGCGATGCGTTCGGGCGAAGTGCCATCGGCAAGGGCAAAGCGGTGAACGTAGAGTACGTGTCCGCCAACCCCACCGGGCCGATGCATGTGGGGCATTGCCGGGGCGCCGTGTTTGGCGACGCGCTCGCCAACCTGCTCGACTATGCGGGCTACGACGTGACCCGCGAGTATTACGTGAACGACGCCGGCGCCCAGGTGGACGTGCTGGCACGGTCCGCCTTTCTGCGCTACCGCGAGGCGCTTGGCGAGGACATCGGGGCGATCCCCGAAGGGCTATATCCGGGCGATTATCTGAAACCGGTGGGCGCCGAGCTCGCCGCCAATCATGGCCGCGATCTTCTCGATCTGCCGGAAGCCGAGTGGCTGCCTATGGTGCGGGCCACCGCGCTGACAGCCATGCTCGGCATGATCGAGAGCGATCTCGCGCAGCTCGGCATTCGCCATGACGTGTTCTTTTCCGAGCGCTCCCTGACCGAGGGCCAAGACGAAGTGGCCGAGACCATCGCCGAACTCCGCGCCAAGGGCCTGATCTACGAGGGCTCCCTGCCGCCGCCCAAGGGCAAGATCGACGAGGAGTGGGAAGATCGGGAGCAGCTTCTGTTCCGCGCCACGGAATTCGGCGACGATCAGGACCGGCCGCTGATGAAGTCGGACGGCTCATACACATATTTCGCGTCCGACATCGCCTATCACTTCGACAAGTTCAGACGCGGCTTCAAGTCGATGATCGATGTCTGGGGTGCCGACCATAGCGGCCATATCAAGCGCATGGCCGCGGCGCTGTCGGCACTCACGGACGGCCAATCCGATCTCGACGTTAAGATATGTCAACTCGTCCGCTTGTTTCGGGCGGGCGAGCCTGTCAAAATGTCCAAGCGTGCCGGGACCTTCGTGACGCTGAGGGATGTCGTGGACGAGGTGGGCGCGGGGCCCGTCCGGTTCATGATGCTCTATCGGAAGAACGACGCGCCGCTCGATTTCGACTTTGCCAAAGTCACCGAGCAGTCGCGGGACAACCCGGTGTTTTATGTTCAGTACGCCCATGCCCGGGCGAGTTCAGTTCTGCGTAATGTAGTGGGGACCTTTGCGGACCTCGATGTTGCGGAGGGTGCGTTGGTGCAGGCCGATCTAAATCGGTTGAATGACGATGCGGAGATCGCTCTGATCCGCCGTCTCGCGCAGTTTCCACGTATTGTGGATGGTGCGGCACAAGCACATGAGCCTCATCGCCTCGGATTCTATCTTTACGATCTTGCCGGAGACTTTCATGGTCTTTGGAACAGAGGCAAAGACTTGCCACAATTACGTTTTATTTACGAAAGTGACCGAGAGTTAACACGTTCTCGTGTAGCGCTTGTAGCCGCCACGAAGCGTGTGTTGGCGTTGGGTTTGGGGATCCTCGGCGTTCATGCCATGCACGAGTTGCATTAACTGGGCACAGGCAAGGGCACGGGGATGGTTCGAGGGAAGTAGCCATGTCCACGCGTAATGGCGGATACGGCGGCGGAGTCGGCCAATCCCTAGAGTTTGAATCTGATTTTGCCGATAGGCAAAACGCCGCAAGCGCACCGGGGGAGAGCTGGAGCGCGGACGCGGCCAACATTTAAGGGTGAGGTATCTTTCATGGCTCAAGGTGCGGATCGGCCAGGTCAGCCAAATATCGGACAACGCTCGATTTTCGGGAACGGCGGTCCGACTTTTGCGCAGATGCCCGCCTATACGCCGGTAACACGGCCCAACCAGCCTTCCGCCCCGCCGCAGCCCGCCTATCCTCAGACCGCAAGCCAGCCACAGCCCGCCCATCAACCGCCAGCCGCGGCCCCGCAGGCGCCTCAGGCTGCACCGTCTTACCAGCCCCAGCCCCATCAGCCGCAAGCCTATGGCGGCGACCAGCAATACCAGCCGCAGGCCTACAGCGCGTCCAGGTCGGCCTTCGGCGATCAGGACCTTCCCGATCTCAGCAATGCCGATCCCGGCTTTCCGGAGTCCATCTTCGGCGACTTCAAGGCGGATGCGAGCTTCCCCGAGGCGGATTTCTCCGGTCACAGCGGCGCCCCCGATCACGGTCTCGGCGACGCGGGCTTCCCCGAGCAGGGGGATGCGGGTTTCCCCGAGCATCTGCCCACGAGCGCTCACACCGCCTATGGCGCCGACAGTATGGGCCATGGCTTCCTCGGCGCTGAGGACTCCAATTATCCGGCCGGGCAGAACGGCGGCGAGACCCATTACGACCAGGCCTCGCAAGCCCCGCAATACCAGCCGCACGCCTATCAGCCGCAGGCCTATGCGCCGCAAGCGCCCCAACAACAAGCGCCCCAGCAGGCTTACGCGCCCGACGGCCAAGGCTCTCAAATCGATCCGCGCCGCCAGCTCCAGGCCTTCGATTCCGTCTACGATCAGCCGCCGCAGATCGCGCTGGGTGGTCAGCAAAGCCCGGCGCAGCCGCCGCAGCAGGAGTATTACGAGACCGATCGCGGCGATGCCGATTTCATGGATGAGAGCCAGCTCATTGCGCCCGCCGCAAAAGGTTCGAAGCTTGCCAACTCCCTAAGGGGACGCAGCGCCTTCATGGTCGGCAGCGCCCTTCTCGGTGCGATCGCTCTCGGTGGCGCACTGGCCTTCGCCTACAAGCAAAGCGGCGGCGGCATCGACGGCGAAACGCCGATCGTCACCGCGGATGCGACGCCTGTGAAGGAAGCCCCGGACCAGCCGGGCGGCAAAGAATTTCCTCATAAAAACAAGCTGATATACGACCGTCTGACCAACGGCAATGAACCGGAATCTGAGCGCCTCGTGCCGCGCCAAGAAGACGTGGCGGTGCCTGCCTTACCGCCGGCAACGGCGACCGCCGGTCTGCCCGCCGCCGTCGCGACCACGGATTTCGCCAATCCGGCGACGACCCAGTCCGTGGACGGCGCTGCGGAGGATGGCGGGCCGCGCAAGGTGAAGACGCTCGTTGTCCGTCCTGACGGCTCTGTCGAAGCCCCGGCTGTTGCGGATGCCGCCAACGCCGCCGCTGGTGCGGCCGCGCAAGCCGCCCAGACCGCTGCCGGTGCCGCTGCCCAGGCCGCCGGCGAGCCAGCCAATATGATGCCGGTGCCGATTCCCGATGGGCCGGTGCCCATGGCTGCTCCCGCCGCTGCGCCGCAGCAGATGGCCGCTGCCGATCCGGCACCGCAGCCGGCTGCGGCGTCGAAATATCTGGTCCAGGTCGGCGCGCATAAGAGCCAAACCGAGGCCTTGGCGAATTACGCCGATATCCAACAGAAATATCCAACCCTGCTCGGGAATTATCCCCCGGTCGTGCAGAAAGCCAGTGTCGGCGGCGGCAGCATGTACCGCCTCCGGGTTGGCCCGATCGCCAGCAAGTCCGACGCCTACAAGCTTTGTGGGGACTTGAAGGCCAAAGGGACCGACTGCTTCGTCGCCGTGCAGTAGGGCACTTCACGGAGCGCTTGACCGCGACGCCCACCGGGGCTAGCCCCCGGGCGTGACTTTTAAAGCTTTCATCTCAGGCTGCGCCGGCACGGAGTTGACCGAGGCCGAGCACGACCTCTTCGCCGCCGAGCAGCCGTGCGGGCTCATCCTGTTCGCCCGGAACGTCGACAACCCGACCCAGCTGCGCGCGCTCGTCGCCGACTTCAAGGACGCCGTCGGCAGCGACGAGGTCCTGATCCTCATCGACCAGGAAGGCGGCCGCGTGCAGCGTTTGCGCCCGCCGCATTGGCGGGCCATGCCGCCGCAACGATGCTATGGCGATCTCTATGCCGCCGATCCGAAAGGCGCCAAGCGCGCCGCCTTTGCCGGTGCCAGGCTGATGGCCGCCGAGCTCCACGATTTGGGCATCAACGTCAATTGCACGCCTTGCCTCGACGTGCCCCAATTAGGCGCCCACGATATTATCGGCGACCGCGCCTTCTCCACCGACCCGGACGTGGTAATCGCGCTGGGGCGCGCGGTGATGGACGGCACGCTCGCCGGCGGTGTGCTGCCTGTCATCAAGCACGTGCCCGGCCATGGCCGCGCCCTGGCCGACAGCCACAAATCGCTGCCCCGGATCGATGCCTCGCAAGCGGAGCTGGAGAGGGTGGATTTCAGGCCGTTCGAGGCCCTGCACGATGCGCCGCTCGCCATGACCGCCCATGTATTACTGCCGGTTTTCGATGACCGGCGACCCGCGACGCTCTCGCCCGCTATAATGGGCAAAGTGATTCGAGATCAGATGGGATTGACCGGCCTGATCATGAGCGACGACATCGGCATGCAGGCCCTCGAGGGCTCCTTCGCGGCGCGCACCCGTGGGGTGATGGGGGGCGGCTGCGATGTGGTGCTTCATTGCTCGGGTAATCTGAGCGAGATGACCGAGGTGGCCGGCGCCACGCCCGTGCTCGAGGGGATGTCCGCGGAGCGGTTCGCCCGTGCGCGGGCGTGTCTCCATGAGCCGGACGCCTTCGATGAGGCTGAGGCGCTTCCCCTGGTGACGGACGCGGCCGCGACCCGCGTGGCGAGCCTTGGCTCCGACCCGACGGTGCAGGCATGAACGACGAAGACACACCAGTGACTGAAGAGCCGCGTGAGCCTGAGCCTGCGTCCGATTGGGAACGCGGCGAGGAGCGTCTTGAGATCGAGGCTGGCGAGCAGCTCCGGGTGGATGTCGGCGGCTTCGAGGGGCCGCTCGATCTTCTGCTTGCCCTGGCCCGCACGCAGAAAGTCGACATCACCAAGATTTCCGTCCTGGCGCTGGCCCAGCAATATCTCGATTTCATCGCCCAGGCGCGCGCCTTGCGGCTCGAGATCGCCGCCGACTACCTCGTCATGGCCGCGTGGCTGGCCTTCCTGAAGTCGAAGCTGTTGCTGCCGGCCGAGCCCTCGGAAGAGGGCGAGCCCACCGGCGAGGAGCTTGCCGCGCTGCTGGCCTTCCGGCTGAAGCGCCTCGATGCGATGCGCGATGCCGCGGCGCAACTGATGACGCGCAAGCGCCTCGGCCGTGACGTGTTCGGCCGCGGTCTGCCCGAGCCCATCCGCGTGACCCGGAACAGCGTCTACGAGGCGAATGTCTACGACCTCCTGAAGGCCTATTCCCAGCAGCGCCAGCGCAATGTCTCGCGCACGCTTCATATGGAAAGGCGCACCGTATGGTCGCTGAAGGAGGCGCGTGACGAGCTGGAGCGCCTGCTTGGCATCGCCTGCGACTGGGCGCCGCTCGACCAACTTCTCGCCGAGTTCTTGGTGGAGCCTGAGCTCCGGCGCACGGCGCTCGCCTCGAGCTTCACCGCCACCTTGGAGATGACGCGCGAAGGGGCGCTGGAAATTCGCCAATCGAAATCGTTTGCACCGCTCCTGGTCCGCCGTCGCGACCAGGCGGCGCAAGATAGAAAAGTTTGAGTTCAGTGGACGAAGTAAAGGGATGACGGGCAGGAGCGTCAGTGAGGCCTGAAACGCTAAGGGGCACATCATGCCGAGACCCAAAATTTCGCCATCGAAACTTGATCGGAATATGCCGGCAAGGCGCAGGGCTGATCCGGCGGCCCGGCCGAAACCGACCTTGACTTCGGTGCTGTCCGACATATCGAAGCTGTCGGAACAGGAGGTCGAAGCCAAAGGCGGATCGGCGCTGGTAAAGCTCGATCGGGCGATGCGGGCTGCGGTTGCGGAGCACACAAAGACAAAAAATGCGGGGATGCCAATGACAGTGAAGCCAGCGGAGAGGGCGGTTGAGATGACGGCAGAAGAGGACAAGCAGGGTGTGCAAGCGCCGATGCTGCCGCTTCCGTCAAACGTGATGGCGCTGCCCTCCGCGGACCGGCGGGAGAAGCTACGCATCGTCGAAGCTCTGCTGTTCGCCGCGCCCGAGCCCCTGAAAGAGGCGGAGCTGGCGCGGCATTTCGGCCAAGGCGAGGACGTGAAGGCGCTGCTCGAGGAGCTGCAAGGCCTCTATGGCGGCCGTGGCGTCAATCTGGTGCGTGTGGCCGGCAAATGGGCCTTCCGCACCGCCGATGACCTGTCCTTCCTGCTGGAGCGCCAGGCGGTGACCCAGCGGCGCCTGTCGCGCGCCGCCCTGGAGACGCTGGCCATCATTTCCTACCACCAGCCCGTGACGCGCGCCGAAATCGAGGAGATCCGTGGCGTCTCGACCTCCAAGGGCACGATCGACGTGCTGCTGGAGACCGGCTGGATCAAGCTCAGGGGCCGCCGCCGGGCGCCAGGCCGCCCGGTGACCTATGGCACCACGGAAGCCTTCCTCGAGCATTTCGGCTTCGAGCAGATCCAGGATCTGCCCGGTCTTGCCGAGCTCAAAGGGGCAGGGCTGCTCGATTCCAACCTGCCGCCCGGCTTCTCCATGCCGAACCCGGACGATGCGCCGGACCTGCGCGAGGACGAGGACCCGCTGGAGGACGAGCCGTTGGGCGCCGGCGAGGAGGACGACGATGACCCTCTCGATCCCGACGAGGAGTCTGGCCGGGGGGCTTGAGCCCGCCTCCCGCGTCGATCGCGCAGGGTCACAGATATTGCGCTCGGACCTGCCCGTCGCGTAGACCAGCCAGATGCTCGAGTTCTTGAAGACGCGGGGCCGCGCGCCCGATAAGGCGGCCCTAGGCGAAAGACGCCTTGCTCCGTCGGCACGCGGCAAGGCCGCGGTGACCTTTGCCGCCCAGCTCGATTTCGAGCATGTCTCCCGCCGCTACGGCGAGGTTTACGCGCTTCAAGACGTCACCCTTGAGGTGGCCCCGGGCAAGGTCTTGTGCCTGCTTGGCCCTTCGGGCTGCGGCAAGACCACGCTGCTGCGCATCGCCGCCGGCGTGGAATGGCCGTCCGCGGGCCGCGTCCTGATCGACAAGCAAGAGGTCGCCGGCCCCAACCGCTTCGTGCCGCCCGAGAAGCGCGGCGTCGGCCTCATGTTCCAGGATTTCGCGCTGTTCCCGCATCTCACCATCCTCGACAACGTTGCGTTCGGCTTGCGCTCCCTGAGCAAGATGGAAGGGCGCGCCGAGGCGCAAACCGCGCTGGAGCGCGTCGGTCTTGGCCAATACGCCCGCGAATATCCGCACATCCTGTCCGGCGGCGAGCAACAGCGCGTGGCGCTCGCCCGCGCCATCGCGCCGCGTCCGGGCGTTTTGCTTATGGACGAGCCGTTCTCCGGTCTCGACTCGCAGTTGCGCGAGAGCATGCGCGAGGACACGCTGGCGATCGTGCACGAGACCCGCGCCACCTGCATCGTGGTCACCCACGACGCCGAGGAAGCCATGCGCATGGGCGACACCGTCGCCCTCATGCGCCAAGGCCATGTCGTGCAGACCGGCACGGCGCCGGAGCTCTATCGCGCTCCAAAGACCATCTTCGCCGCGCGCACCTTTTCCGATCTCAACGAGATGCGCACGCGCATCGAGAGCGGGCGCGGCGAAACCCCGCTCGGCACGTTTCCCGCGCAGGGGCTTGCCGAGGGCACCGAGGCCATCGTCTGCGTACGCCAAGGTGGCGTGCGGCTGACCAAGCCGGGGCAGGGCACGCCGGGCCGCGTTCTCGACACGCGCTTTCTCGGCGATGTGGGCCTTGTGGAGGTTGCGGTCGAAGGGTTGGACACGCCGGTCCTCGCCCGTGTGCGGGAGGCCGATGTGCCGGCGCAAGGCACCGAGGTCGGCGTCGGCGTCGACAAGGGCGCGGTCCTGGTCTTCGAAGCCGAGGACGGCGAGCCCGAGACCTCATCTTAGAAGACACCCTTCGTCTTAGGAGCCTTCGCCTTGGGAGCCTTCGTCTTGCGAGCCTTGGTCTTAGGAGGCTTCACCTTAAGGGGAGGTCGGCTTGCGAGCCGGGCTTCTTTGCTGTCATAGTGCCGCCGAACGATTGACACGCGGGCGGCTGGCGCGCGTTGGAGGCCTGTATGGGACCGAGCTGGTGGCAAATTCTGATCGTGCTGGTGCTGTTCGTGCTCCTGTTCGGGCGCGGCAAGATCTCCGATCTGATGGGCGACGTCGCCAAGGGCATCAAGAGTTTCAAGACGGGCCTTGCCGACGACGGCGAGGAGAAGGCCGAAGCCAATGCCGACGCCAAGGTGATTGAGCACGAAACGCCTGCGCCGCAGGCCCGTTCAAAGCCCCGCGCGAAAGCCTCACGCAAGCAGAAGTCGGGCTAGACGCATTTCGCGTCGCGCGTTTTGCGCGGGCCTTGCGTCGCATAACGCCTGAACCACGAACATGCTCGACATCGGATGGTCGGAACTTTTGGTGGTCGCCGTCGTGGCGATCGTCGTGGTGGGCCCGAAGGACCTGCCGAAGCTGATGCGCACGTTCGGCTTCTATGCCGGCAAGATCCGGCGCGCGGCGGGCGACTTCCGGCGCCAGTTCGAAGACGCCATGGCCGAGAGCGAGGCCGACGAGGTCCGCAAGAACATCGAGGCCATCCGCGCCAATATGGGCACTACGGACGATTTCACCGCGCCCATCGATAAGCCGCTGATGATGTCGGCCGCCCCGCCCCCGCGCACCGCGCTCGGCGCGCCGCCGCAGCAGACGCGGGCGCCCACCAAGCCCAAGGCTGCGCCGGCCAAGACCGCGGCCAAGAAAGCGACCAAGAAGGCAGCAAGGCCCCGCACAAGCACGGTACCGCGAAACACCAAGACTAAAGCAAAGACCAAGACGCCGACGAAGACGACACCGAAGGCGAAAGCGGGGCCGAAGCGGTGAGCGAGCAGGAGGACGACATCGACGCCACCAAGGCGCCGCTCGTCGAGCATCTGATCGAGCTCCGGCGCCGGCTGATGTGGTCGCTCGCGGCGATCTTTGCCGCCTTCGTCGTGTGTTTCTGGTTCGCCAAGCCCATCTACAATCTGTTGCTGTGGCCGTACCGGGTGGCCGCCGGCGTCGATGTGCCCATCGAGCTGATCTACACCGCGCCGCAGGAGTTCTTCTTCACGCAAGTGAAGCTCGCGCTGTTCGGCGCCATCTTCATCGCCTTTCCGGTGATCGCCGCGCAGCTTTATCTGTTCGTGGCCCCGGGGCTGTACCGGGCCGAGCGCAAGGCCTTCCTGCCCTTCCTCATCGCCGCGCCGATCTTGTTCTTGTTGGGCGCCGCGCTGGTCTATTTCGTCGCCATGCCGCTCGCCATGCGGTTCTTCCTGTCGATGCAAGAGACCGGAGACAGCGGCGTGCAGATCCTGCTGACCGCCAAGGTCAGCGAATATTTGTCGCTGATCATGATGCTGATGCTCGGTTTTGGGATCTGCTTCCAGCTGCCGGTGCTGCTCACGCTGCTCGCGCGCGCCGGGCTGGTCACCGCGGCGACGCTGAAGCATTACCGCAAGCATGCCATTCTCGGCGTGTTCCTCGCCGCGGCTATCCTCACGCCGCCGGACCCGATCAGTCAGATCGCGCTGGCGCTGCCGACCCTGCTTCTCTACGAGATCTCGATTTTCGCCGTGAAGCTGGCCGAGAAGAAGCGCGCGGCAGCGGACGCCGCCACCGGCCCCGCTCAGTAGACGAAACTCTCCCTCGGCTCGCGCGTTGACTCGAAAGCGCAGCCTGAGCACGCAAACAAAAGAAAAACTTGGGAGAGTGACCGATGAGCTATGCCCGCTTCGGGGCCATGATCGTGACCGCCACGATTGTCATGTTCGGCCTGATGTATCTCAACACCTACGCGCTGGACCATGTCTGGTTCAGCCAAACGCGCGCCTGGATGGCCGTGGTCATGGGCGCGGTGATGGCCGTGGTCATGCTGGCCTTCATGCTGAACATGTACAAGAGCCGCAAGGCCAATATGGCCATCGCCGTGGTCAGCGTCGTGCTGTTCGCCGGCGCGTTGTGGCTGGTGCGCAGCCAGGAGACAGTGGACGACGTGTCCTACATGAAGGCGATGATCCCCCATCACTCGATAGCCATCATGACCAGCCGGCGCGCCCATATCCGCGACCCGCGCGTGCGCAAGCTCGCCGACGGCATCATCGCCGCGCAGGTCCGTGAGATCGGGGAGATGGAGGCCCTGATCGCCGATCTGGAGAACAACCCGGTTTCGCCTGGGTCTCCCGACCTTACCCCCCGTGAGTAACGCGCGAGGTCCCGAACCACTGGCCTTGGTGATGCCGGATTGCGGGGTTTACTGGATCGCCCGCTCAAGCCGGGCGATGACAAGAAGCAGGTGCCGCTCTATACGGGGAACCACGCACAGCCCCCGAGTCGATAAGAGAGAAATCCCCCCGTGCTCGACGTCAAATGGATCCGTGACAACCAAGAGGCCTTTCTCAAGGGCCTGAGCGACCGTGCCTTCGAGAGCCCGAAGGGGACGCTGAATCATATTCTCAAGCTGGACGAGGAACGCCGCGAAACGATTCAGACTTTGGAGGAGGCGCAGGCCAGCGCCAACAGCGCCTCGAAAGCGATCGGGAAGGCCAAGCAAGCCAAGGACGAGGCGGAAGCGCAGCGTCTCATGGATGAGGTCGGCGGGTTGAAAGCCATCATCCAGGACCGCGAGGCGGCTAAGCGTCTCCTGGAGGCCAGTTTGAACGAACTTCTCGCCGGCATTCCCAACATGCCGGCGGACGACGTGCCGGTCGGCCCCGACGAGAGCGCCAATGTCGAGCTGCGCAAGGTGGGCGAACCGTCCAAATTCGGCTTCACGCCGAAGCAGCATTTCGAGATCGGTGAGACTCTCGGCCTGATGGATTTCGACACGGCGACCAAGCTGTCAGGCTCACGCTTTGTCGTGCTGAAGGGAAAATTGGCGCGGCTCGAACGCGCGCTCGCCCAGTTCATGCTCGACCTGCACACGGACCAGCACGGCTATACCGAGATCAACCCGCCGCTGCTGGTGCGCGACGACACCATGTTCGGCACCGCGCAACTCCCGAAGTTCCGCGAGGACCAATTCCGAGCGGGCGAGGACTATTGGCTCATCCCCACGGCCGAAGTGCCCCTCACCAATCTCGTCCGCGACGACATCACCGACGAGGCGAGCCTGCCCATGCGCGTCACGGCGGGGACGCCGTGCTTCCGCGCCGAAGCGGGCGCCGCCGGTAAAGACACGCGCGGCATGATCCGCCAGCATCAATTCACCAAGGTCGAACTCGTCTCGGTGACCACGCCGGAGCAATCGGCCGACGAGCACGAGCGCATGACCAAATGCGCCGAGACCGTGCTGCAGAAGCTCGGGCTGCCCTACCGCGTGGTGGTGCTCTCCACCGGCGACATGGGCTTCGCCGCGCGCAAGACCTACGACATCGAGGTCTGGCTGCCGGGGCAGGACGCGTACCGCGAGATCTCGTCGTGCTCGAATTGCGGCGACTTCCAATCCCGCCGCATGAATGCGCGCTACCGCCCCAAGGACTCCAAGGCCACGCAATTCGTACACACGCTGAATGGCTCCGGCGTCGCCGTGGGCCGCGCGCTGATCGCCGTGCTGGAGAACTACCAGGAGGCGGATGGCAGCGTGCGCGTGCCCGAAGTGCTGCAGCCTTACATGGGCGGCCTCACCAAGATCGAGGCGGCGACGTGACTCGAAATATGAATGCGCCGGCGAAAGCCCCGAAAAGGACTCGCAAAAAGATGCGCATCCTCATCACCAACGACGACGGCATCGAGGCGCCGGGCCTCGACGTGTTGGAGAAGATCGCCACCGATCTGACCGACGATGTCTGGGTGGTCGCGCCGGAGACCGACAATTCGGGCGCCTCGCATTCGCTAACGCTGGCCGAGCCGTTGCGCATGCGCGAGCTCGGCAAGCGCCGCTACGCGGTGAAGGGCACGCCGACCGATTGCGTCATCATGGGCGTGCGTTTTCTTCTCAAGGACGACCCGCCGGACCTCGTGCTGTCGGGGGTCAATCGCGGCCAGAACCTCGCCGACGACGTGAACTATTCCGGCACCGTGGCCGGCGCCATCGAGGGCACGCTGCTCGGCATCCCGTCGATCGCGCTCAGCCTCGCGCTCGGCAATTACGATCACGGCACGCCGGTCTGGGAGACGCCCATGCATCACGGCGCCGATCTGTTGCACAAGCTGCTCGACGCGGGCTGGCCGGAGGGCACCGTGCTCAACGTCAACTTCCCCGATTGCCGTCCCGACGAGGTCGAGGGCATGGTGGCGACGAGACAAGGCTTGCGCGATACGGCGCTCCTCGACATCGACGACCGCATGGATACGCGCGGCAAGGCTTACTACTGGATCGGCATCACCAAGCGTGGGCCCAACCCGCCCAAGGGCACCGATCTGTGGGCGGTGCGCCACAAGCTCATTTCCGTCTCGCCGCTTTGCCTCGACTACACCGACCGGGGCACGCTGGATGAGCTTGCCGCCGTTCTCGGCGAAAAAGGCAAATAGGTTTTAGGCGTTGGCCTGAGAATCGGCCAATACTCGCGGAAAACCCGCCTCGGAAGGAGGTGGACGGGATGGCGAGCGCACAGGATCAAGTCAGCCTTATCATGCAGCTCAGGCGTCGCGGCATCCGCGACACCAAGGTGCTGCGCGCCATCGAGCGGGTCCCCCGCGAGCTGTTCGTCGACGAGGCTTTCACCGACCACGCCTATCAGGACATCGCGCTCCCCATCGAATGCGGGCAGACCATCTCGCAGCCTTTCGTCGTCGCCTTCATGACCGAGAAGCTCGAGCTTGAGCCGACTCATAAGGTGCTCGAAATCGGCACCGGTTCCGGCTATCAGGCAGCCGTCCTCTCGCATCTCTGCCGGCGCGTCTATTCCGTCGAGCGCTGGCGCGAGCTGCAAAAGGCCGCGGAAGCGCGCCTGGCCGAGCTCAAGATCAACAACGTAACCACGATCATCGGCGACGGCTGGCTCGGCTGGCCGCCGCAAGCGCCCTTCGACCGCATCATCGTCACCGCCGCGGCGCTCGATGCGCCCGCCGCCCTGCTCGATCAGTTGAAGGAAGGCGGCCGCATGATCATCCCGCTCGGCGAGACGCGGGATTCCCAATCGCTCGTGCAGATCGACAAGACCGAGGAAGGGCTGGTGGAAACGGCACTTCTGCCCGTGCGCTTCGTGCCGCTGGTGCATGGGCGCGTAAAGCGTGACTGAGCCTTTAGGAGGGGCCCTAAGTCGTTGTTCGTTGATTCTTTTTTAGGCAGGCGGGTGAAGACACTTAATGCGTTGTTTACCGCCTGGGCGCTTTACTCAGCACAACGGGTATTGCGAGAGGGCCAACGGGGGATGCGCGTGGCGTTCGGGTCGGAGTATGCCCGCGGTGCATGTGGTGTAATCGCGGGTCTGAGTTTTGCGTTGGCTGTCGCGGGCTGTAGCTCGGGCGTCTCGCGCTTCGACTTTCCATCCTTAAATCTTGCCGACGACGGGTCGAGCGACGCGGACATGACCACCACGTCGTCGCTCCCGGTGCCGTCGGAATCCGTCTATGGCTCCGGCCGCTACAACTATTACGGCGATCGTTCGGCCAAGCCAGCGCCGCAATCCACCGCCGCTTACTCGCCTGGCCAGCCCCGCTATTACGGATCGCAGCAGACCACTAAAGCCCCGGCGCCGCCGCCGATGTCTCAGGCATCCGGCCCGCGCATCAAGGTTCAAAGCGGCGATACGCTGTCCAGCCTGTCCCAGCGCTACGGCGTGCCCATCGACACGATTCAAACCGCCAACAACCTGCCAGACGCGCGGCTGCGCGAAGGCCAGGTGCTGATCATGCCTGGCGCCAAGGTGGCTGCGGCACCCAAACCCGCAGCGTCCGCGCCCCGCGTGGCTGCGGCGACACCCACACCGAGGCCGGGCGAGACGGCCTACACCGTGCAGGCCGGCGACACGCCGCACAGCATTGCCGAGAAACTCGGCACCAGCGAAAAAGCCATCTTGGTCCGCAACGACGTCCGCGCCGACGCGCTCCAGATCGGCCAGAAGCTCATCATTCCTGTAGGCGGCGCCGCGCCGTCGGTCGCGCAAGCCGCTCCCAAGCCTGGCGTGCGCAAGGTGAAGACCACGACCATCCGCGCCCCGGGTGCGGACGAGACCACGCAAAGCACGGCCAAGACGTCGCCGGCGCCTGCGCCTACACAACAGAAGGTGGCCAGCACCACGCAACTTCCCAATCCCGACCCCATGGCGGGCGGCAGTTTCCGCTGGCCGGTGAAGGGACGCGTCATCTCCGGTTTCGGCACCAAGCCCGATGGCGGGCACAATGACGGCGTCAACATCTCCGTGCCGCAAGGGACTCCCGTGAAGGCCGCGGAGAATGGAGTCGTGGCCTATGCCGGCAGCGAGCTGAAGGGCTATGGCAATCTCGTGTTGGTGCGCCACGCCAACAATTGGGTGTCAGCTTACGCCAACAACGAGCAGCTGCTGGTCAAGCGCGGAGACAAGGTGAGCCGTGGTCAGACCATCGCCAAAGCGGGCACCACCGGCTCGGTCAGCCAGCCGCAAGTGCATTTCGAGCTGCGCAAGGGCTCACGCCCCGTCGATCCGACGAAGTATATGAGCAGCATGGCGGCGCAAGCCGATTAGCCGCCAGCGGCTAGAGCGTCGCGCCGAGCCGTCCCGCCAAGTCCTGAATGAACTGCCACGCGACGCGGCCCGAGCGGCCGCCGCGCCCACGCGACCATTCGAGCGCCTCGCGGTCGAGCGTGGCTGGCGAAACGTCGAGCCCGTAATGCGCCGCATAACCGCGCACCATGGCGAGGTAGTCGTCCTGGCTGCAATTGTGGAAGCCGATCCACAACCCGAAGCGATCCGACAAAGAGAGCTTCTCCTCCACCGCCTCGGAGGGGTTGATCGCAGTCGAGCGTTCGTTGTCGACCATCTCGCGCGGCATCAGATGCCGCCGGTTCGAGGTGGCGTAGAGCAGCACATTGGCGGGCCGGCCTTCGATGCCTCCTTCCAGTACCGCTTTCAGGGATTTGTAGGAGGTGTCGGCCGCCTCGAACGAGAGGTCGTCGCACAACAGAATGAAGCGGTATTCGGGCGCCGCGCGCAGATGGCTGAGGAGCCGGGGCAGCGCCTGAATATCCTCGCGGTGGATCTCCACCAGCTTGAGGCCGGGGAGGGTGCCAAGTACGTCCTTATGCACGGCCTTGATCAGGGAGCTCTTGCCCATGCCTCGGGCACCCCACAGAAGCGCGTTATTGGCCGGCAGCCCCGCCGCAAAGCGCTCCGTATTGGCCAGCAGCGCATCGCGGTTCCGGTCGATGCCCTTCAGAAGCGGCAAGGGCACCCGGTTGACTTGCCCCACGGGCATAAAGCGCCCGGATTCGGCCTGAAACACGAAGGCCTCGGCGCGCGAGAAATCCGGTGTTTCGGGCCGGGCCGGGCCAAGCCGCTCCAAGGCTTGGGCGATCCGCTCGATAAGCCCCGAAATTGGTTCCTGAAAGTTCATGCGAGGGCCCCGTTGCAAAGGCGTCCAAGCTCAGTATAGTCGCGCCCAATCGCGCGAAGAGCCCGCCTCGCACCGCTGCGAGAGGGGCCCGAACTGGCCGAAACCGGCCTTACCTAAGCCAAGCAGGGGATACGAGCAATGAATGGTTTTGCCTACGCTCAAGCCGGCTCCGGCGGCTTCGAGATGCTGAACAGCCTGCTCGTCCCGACTATCCTCATCATCGGAATCATGTATTTCCTCATGATCCGGCCGCAGCAGAAGCGGATGAAGGAGCATCGCGAGATGATCGCCTCGGTTCGTCGTGGCGACACCGTGGTGACCTCCGGCGGTATCCTGGGCAAGGTGACCAAGGTCGAGGAGAACGAGCTTCAGGTCGAGATCGCCGACGGCGTGCGCATCAAGGTTCTGCGGACGACCGTGTCCGAGGTGCGCGGCAAGGGGGATGGCGGCGGTGGCGCCTCCCAGGCGAAGACCGAGTCCAAGGCCAAGGCGTCGGATAAGGCGTCGGACTAACAAGAGCGCGCAACAGTCGTCTGATCTGGAGTTTCAATCCCGGCAATGCTGCATTTCCAAAAATGGAAGACGATCTTGGTGTTCGGCATCGTGCTTGCCGGCTTTCTGTTCGCTGCACCCAATCTGTTTCCCGCTTCGACAATGCAAAACCTTCCGAGCTGGGTTCCCCACAAGCAGGTGAATCTCGGCCTCGACCTTCAAGGCGGCGCGCATCTGCTCTACCAGGTCGACGACAAGGAATTGATCGACGACTGGCTCGGCACAATTCGCGGCGACGTACGTGAGACGCTGCGCAGCAGCAGGGTCGGGTACAACGACCTTGCGCAGAACCTGGCCGCCCGCAGTGTCTCGGTTCGCATTCGTAAGCCCGAGGACACGGAGAAGGCCTTCACGGAGGTGAAGAAGCTCGCCGTGCCGATCGGCAACGACGTCTTCGGTGGGTTTTCCGGAAACGATCTCGAAGTGACCAGGGACGGCGACAAGATCACGCTCACCGTCACGGACGTCGGACTGACCGACCGCATCAACTCCGCCATCCAGGCCTCGATCGAGACCATCCGCCGTCGCGTGGATGCGTTCGGCACCACGGAGCCCAGCATTCAGCGGGAAGGCCGCAATCGCATCCTCGTCCAGGTGCCTGGCGTCTCGGATGTGGAGCGGCTGAAGAATCTCATCGGCGAGACCGGAAAGCTCGAATTCAGGCTCGTCGACGCCACGGTCAATGCGGCGGAGGTCGCGGCCAGCAAGAAGGTCCCGCCTGGCACCGAGTTGCTCTATTCCGAGGGTGAGCCGCGGGTGCCTTACGTGCTCAAGGATCGGGTCATGGTGAGCGGCGAGAACCTGGTCGATGCGCAGCCCGGTTTCGATTCCCGCAACGGCGAGCCCGTCGTGACCTTCCGCTTCGATGCCGCGGGCGCCAAGCGTTTCGGCCGTGCGACCCAAGACAATGTCGGGCTGCCCTTCGCCATCGTTCTCGACAATAAGGTGATCTCCGCACCGGTCATTCGCGAACCAATCCTGGGCGGCACGGGGCAGATCAGCGGCAGCTTCTCCGTGCAGGAGGCGAACGATCTCTCGGTGCTGCTGCGCTCCGGCGCGCTGCCCGCCAAGCTCACCGTCATCGAAGAGCGGACCGTGGGCGCGAGCCTCGGCGCGGATTCCATCGAGAGCGGCAAGAACGCAGCCATTTTCGGCATGCTGCTGGTGGTGGCCTTCATGTTCGCCGCCTATGGCCTATTCGGGCTGTTCGCCAACATGGCGCTCCTCATCAACATCGCGATCATCTTCGCCGTGCTGTCGCTCATGGGCGCCACGCTGACCTTGCCGGGCATCGCCGGAATCGTGCTCGTCATCGGTATCGCCGTGGATGCCAATGTGCTCATCAACGAGCGCATTCGAGAGGAGATCCGGTCCGGCAAATCGCCCTTTGCCGCGGTCGATTCAGGCTATTCGCGCGCGCTGGTGACCATCATCGACTCCAACGTCACGACTCTGATCGCGGTCTTGGTGCTGTTCTGGTTGGGCTCCGGTCCCGTGCGGGGATTTGCCGTGACGCTCACGATCGGCATCTTCGCCTCAATGTTCACCGCCGTCACCGTGACGCGCATGATGGTCGCTTATTGGCTGCGCTGGTCGCGGCCGAAAATTTTGCCAATTTAGGATCAGCCAGAATGTTTCGCGGCATTACCTTCATCCCCGCCGACACCAAGATCGACTTTGTCGGCCAGCGCGCCATCACCTGGTTCGTTTCGGCGTTCCTCACCGTGGTGCCGCTGGTTCTGGTCGCAACTGTCGGGCTCAATATGGGCATCGACTTCCAGGGCGGCACCTTGATCGAGGTGAAGACCAAGGAGAGCCCGGCCAATCTTGCCGATATTCGCAGCTCCATCAGCGACCTGGGAATCGGCGAGGTGCAGATCCAGGAGTTCGGCGCGCCGGACGAAGTGCTGATCCGTATCGCCTCTCAGCCCACCGAGGAGGAGCAGCAAGCCTCCATTGCCAAGGTGAAGGAGGCGCTGGGCGACACCGTCGAGTATCGGCGCACGGAAATCGTGGGGCCGACCATCTCTTCGGAGCTCATTGCCGGCGGCACGCTCGCCGTGGTCGTCGCCATGATGGGCATCATGATCTATGTCTGGTTCCGCTTCGAATGGCAGTTTGCCGTGGCGGCCATCGCCTCGCTGGTCCACGACGTCACCGCCACGATCGGCCTTTACGCCTTGCTTCAGCTTGAGTTCAACGTCTCGAGCATCGCCGCGATCCTCACCATCATCGGTTACTCGCTGAACGACAAGGTCGTGATCTTCGACCGCATCAGAGAGAACTTGCGGAAATACAAGAAGATGCCGTTGGTCAAGCTTCTCGATCTGTCCATCAACGAGATGCTGTCGCGGGCGGTGCTGACTCACGTGACGACCTTCCTCGCCATGATGCCGTTCTTGTTCTTCGGCGGCGAGGCGATCTACGGCTTTGCCGTGGCGATGTGCTTTGGCATCGTCATCGGTGCGTACTCGTCGATCTTCGTGGCCTCGCCCATGCAGTTGATCCTCGGCGTACGACGCGAGGCCTTCGCGCCGGGAGCCACGGTGCGCGCCTGAGCCCATGAGACACGGCCGTGCATGATGGCGGACGACACGACGCGGCGGTCAGACGTATCGCGCGCGCCGCCGACCCGGACCGCGCCATCGCGACCCTGTTCGCCCCACCGGAACACCGCGACGATCTCTTCGCTCTTTATGCCTTCAACGCCGAACTGACCAAGATCGCCGATCAGGTGACCGAGCCGGACCTGGGCGCGATCCGCCTGCAATGGTGGCGCGAGGCCATCGACAAGGCCGCAAGCGGCGAGAGCACCGGCCATCCCGTGGCCGATGCTTTCGGGCAGGTCATGGCGCGCCGTGAGCTATCCCGAGAGCGCATTGCCGGGTTGATCGATGCCAGGACCTTCGACGTGGGCGAGACGGTCATGCCCGATACGCGTACGCTCGATGCCTATCTGTTCGACACCACAGGCGGGATCTTTGCCTTGGCTGCGCAGATCGTCGGCGCCGAGGGGGACAAGCGCGATCTCGTGGCTGAGACGGGCGGCCGCGCCTACGGCTTAGTACGCGTCATGCGCAGCCTGCCACGCCTTGCGGCCAAGGGCCGGACCTATTTGGCGGCCGACGCGCTGGCCCGGCACGACACCACGCCGGAGGACATCTTTGCCGGCGAGACCAGCGATGGACTGAAAGCGCTGCTGGCCGAGATGCGGGAGGGCGCGCGCGCCTCTTTGCGCGAAGCGGAGTTCCATCTCTACGGCCAGGGCCTGACGGGAACCGGGCTCGATGAAGCCGGCCGCACGGTCTTTCTGCCACTGAGCCTGGTCGAGCCCTATCTCAAGACGTTGGCGAAGGTTGGCGATCCCTTGCGGCAGATCGCACGGATCAACCCGCTCACCCGGCTGTGGCGTTTGATGCGGTCCCGCTAGCGCGGACGAATGGCCTCTATTCGGCGGCTACGGATGCTGATGCCCGCCCTTGCAGCCAGCAATCGAGATCGGCCAGCGCCCGCGCCGACATGGCGCGCTTGCGCGCGAACGACTTGCTGTTTTTGGGGCCTTTGCCCCACGAGTCGCGTGCCACGCTGACCGGCGGGAACAGTCCGAAATTCACATTCATGGGCTGGAAGCTGCGGGCGCCGCCTTCACCATCGGCGCTGAGATGCCCGCCGGTGATGTGCGCGAGCAGCGCCCCAAGCGCTGTCGTCGGCGGTGGTGGCGTCAAGGGTATCCCCGTTTGCTCGGCCGCCGCGAAGCGTCCGGCGATCAGCCCGATGGCCGCGGACTCCACATAGCCCTCGACGCCGGTGATCTGTCCGGCGAAGCGCAGGCGCTGGTCCGCCTTGAGGCGCAAGCTTTGGTCCAGAAGATTCGGACTGTTGAGGAAGGTGTTGCGGTGAAGCCCGCCCAGCCGGGCGAACTCCGCACCCGCCAGACCCGGGATCGTGCGAAACACGCGCACCTGCTCGCCGTGCTTCAGCTTGGTCTGGAAGCCGACCATATTCCACAAACTGCCGAGCGCGTTGTCTTGGCGGAGCTGGACCACGGCGTGTGCCTTGATGTCCGGCTGGTGGGGGTTGGTGAGCCCGACGGGCTTCATCGGACCGTAGCGCAGGGTGTCGCGCCCGCGTTCCGACATCACCTCGATGGGAAGGCAGCCCTCGAAATAGGGGGTCTTCTCGAAGTCCTTGAAGGCGGTCTTCTCGGCCGCGAGCAGCGCATCGATGAAGGCCTCGTATTGGTCCTTATCGAGTGGGCAATTGATGTAGTCGGCGCCGCTGCCACTGGGGCCGACCTTGTCGTAACGGGACTGGCGCCAACACACATCCATGTCGATGGACTCGAAATGCACGATCGGCGCGATGGCGTCGAAGAAGGCGAGCTCCGCTTCGCCGGTCAGCGCCCCTACGGCGTCCGCCAGAGCCGGTGAGGTGAGGGGCCCGGTGGCCACGATTACGCTTCGCCAATCCGCGGGCGGCAGACCGGACACCTCTTCGCGGTTGATATCGATCAGCGGCTGCCCGGTCAGCGCCGCCGTCACCGCTTGCGCGAAGCCCTCCCGGTCGACCGCGAGCGCGCCGCCCGCCGGCAGCTTGTGAGCGTCCGCGCAAGCCATGATGAGCGAGCCGGCCCGGCGCATCTCCTCATGCAGCAGGCCCACCGCATTGGTTTCACAGTCGTCGGAGCGGAAGGAATTGGAGCAGACCAGCTCGGCCAGGGCGTCCGTGTTGTGGGCTTCGGTGGGCCGGACGGGGCGCATCTCGTGGAGCACCACAGGCACGCCGCTCTTGGCCAACTGCCAGGCCGCCTCGCTGCCCGCGAGCCCGCCGCCGATCACATGAACCGCATTCGTCATGGCGCGTAGCTAGGCCTGCAAGCCCTCATGTTTCAAGCGGAACTACCGGGGAAAGCGCCACAATGAACGTCTATTTCTTGGGCAAAAGACTAATCATTGTTCAGTCTGGGGCCACTTTGGGCTATACTTCGTGCCGGAAGCCGAATCGACCTGACAAAAATCAGGCTTCCGTAAATGAGCCGGTGGATTGCCGGCATTCGGCGGATCCGCCCGCTCTCTTTTCAAAATAAAGGGGGGTACGATGTCCGCGAATACTGCTCTTGCAATCAGCGTTGGTGTCCTTGGCGCCATTGCCACCTGGCTCTTCCTAGGGCCGCTCGGTGGCATGCTCGCGATTTGGGCCGCATTTATCGCCTGGGGCTGCTTCTTCCACTGCGGTGGCAAAGAGACGGGCCTGCAATCGGCCATTCTGGGGAATATCGCCGGCGCAGTGATCGCCGGGATTACCCTTTGGGCCGCGACCCAGACCGGGATCGGCGACAAGATCGGCCTGCCCGTCTGGGCCGGAATCTGCGTCGGCATCGGCGTCGCGGTGATGGTGCTCTTGGCCAACATCCCGATCTTCGCCGCCATCCCGGCTCAGGTTTACGGTTTTGCTTCCGTCGTTGCCCTGACCCTGCTCGGCAATGGCGCCGGGAACCTGACTGCCACCTCGATGGAGAATCCGGTGGTCGTCATCATCATCTCGATGATCGTCGGCGCCATCTTCGGTTGGGTGTCCGAGAAGGTCGCCGGCATGCTGGCGGGCTCCGGGCACGGCGCCCACGCCAAAGCCTAAGCTGGCTAGAGGGCTCCGGGGCCCCCTAGGCCCGGGGCCTGTATGGCCAATTGACGGCGTGGCCTTGCCGAGGGCCACGCCGTTTATTCTTTCGGGTGAAGCTCTAGGCAACCTTGTTTTCGTAAGTGCCTTGCGCGCAAGGCGGGAGGCCTTCAAGGTGCCGCCTTCCTCGGGGCCCCCGCGCTGAGTGTTCGCGCTTTTTCGGAGACGTTGTAAAAGCCCATGTCTTGCGTCGACGTCGTTTGGAAAGGCAACTGCCGCAAGCCGGAAGTGCGGTACCGGTTGCTCAGCTATTTGCACCGCCTGGCCCATCTGAGCGACAGCTATCTGCGCCAAGGCGAGCGGCCGTTCTTGACTCTGGTGGGTGAGGGGCATCAGCCTCCGCGCCCCAATATCGAGATGGTCGACGAGACGGTTACCGGTCCCGTGTACATCTCGAGCACGATCGGGCCCCATCCCGAAACCATCGTCGCGCGGGCCCAAGAAGCCGGGCTGACCGTGATCGAGCCCGAGCACGGGAGACCGCATCTTGTCGTTCTCGATGAGGTTCGCCTGCGCGGCCTGAACTTCAAGCTCTTCGATCCCCGTGGGCTCTATCCCAGCGACGATCGGATGAGCTTCGTCTTCGTGGAATGCCCCGCGCACCACTTCCTCGACGGGCGTATGGTCGAGGTGAAGGAAGAGGCGGGAGGTGTCTATCTGACAACTCCGAGTATCCAGCTTCGGTCCTATCTCGAGGATTGGACGGACTGCTTGTTCGCCTGGGTTCGTTTCTTCCTTGTCGGCGATTTCTGGTGGCAGCGTCGCGAAGAGCTGCAAGGCTACGCCGACTATCGCAGCGTGTTCGAGGAACTCCAGACCACGCGCGGCAGCGCCGAGGCCGAGGATGCGACCTTCGACGCGGTGCTCTCGACTTTCTCCCAGCACGCCGAGCATTCGATCAACGAGGTTAGAAGCCTCGCCAAGGCCGGTAAGGCGTAGCGATCGCTCTCCGCCGCGGAGTTCCTCCCGCAGGCCCTCGACGAGATGCTGCCGGGCTCTGCCGGCGGCCCCGGCCTCCGTTACAGCGCCGTCGTCATTCTCTTGGAGGGGAATGTCGTCACTTGCCACAAGGGCTTGGGCGCATGCCAGAATACAACCAAAAATTGTAGAATGCCATCATACACGTGTAGTATGAGGTCCGACGCAGGCAGCGGAGGACCGAAAAATGGCGATCAATCAAAGAGGGATGGAACTCATCAAGCATTTCGAGGGCTTGCGCCTCGATGCGTACAAGGACCCTGTGGGGATTTGGACCATAGGCTGGGGGCATACGGGGTCCGACGTCCATAGCGGCCAAAGGATATCCTTGAAGGAGGCCGTGCAACTCCTCGAAGACGACTTGCTGGAACACGAGACATTCGTCGAGGACAACGTCAGTGTTCCTTTGAATGCCAATCAATTCGCCGCTGTTGTGTCCTTCGCCTTCAACGCGGGCAACGGCAATCTCAAGACATCAACGCTTCGCCGGAAGCTGAACGGGCGAGACTATAAAGGGGCGGCGGAAGAGTTCCTGAAATGGGTCTATGGCACCGCCGGAGGGAAAAAGATCAAGCTGAACGGTCTGGTGCGACGCCGGACCCAGGAGCGGAACCTGTTTCTTGGGAAGCCAATCGAGCTTGGCGGCACGACGCTGAACATTGCGCGGGGACCGGTCGTCGAGCCCGTGAGTGCGGAGACTGCCCTTGTCGGCGACTACGACAGCGACTTCGCCGCCTATATCGAGTCGCTTGGGCTCCGGCATTTCAAGCCCTACGAGTTCTTGGTGATGGGAGGGAGACACTCCAACCCGCATAGCTCCGCCTACGGTTTGAACGAGAAACCGCCACGCAAGTTGTGGCCGAATATCGGACTCACCGCTCAGGTGCTCGACCGGCTTAGAGATTTGCTTGGCGCACCGATCGTGACCACAAGCGTCTACCGCAGCACGAGATACAACACGAAGATTGGTGGCGCGCGAAATAGTCTGCACAAACAGTTTCGTGCGGTAGACTTCATAGTGAAAGCCAACTCGGGGCCGGCCGAATGGGCGAACGTCCTGAGGCAACAGCTTCGTCAGGGCAAGGGAAGCTCGCGCGGCATGTTCAAGGGTGGCGTTGGCACCTATTCGAGCTTTGTCCATGTCGATACGCGAGGCACGAACGCAGACTGGTAGGTGGGACCCGCGCTGGTGGATGCCTCAACGCGCAACGTCGCGCCCGAAGGCCTTGCGTAACTCGTCCTTCGCCGTCTCCAGACGCGCCCGCTGTTCCTCCGCGAGGGTCTTGCCGGCGCGGTTGATGTAGAAGACGAGCATCGACATCGCCGAGCGGAACGGATCGGCCTTGCGGCGCTTGCTCGCTTCCGCCGAGCGCTTCAAGGACGCCGCGATCTCCTTCGGGTCTTCCAGCGCGAACACGCCCTTCTTCAGGTCGAGCGCATGGGAGTGCTCGGTGACGTCTTGCGACCAGCGTTTCGGCGTCTTCCCAGCCATGGAACCTTTCCCGGATCTAGAAGCGCCCTTCATCGGGGATGTTCAGCCGCGTGCCGCAGGCCTTGCAAAACACCGCGTCGACCTCGTGCCGTTGCAGGCCGCATTCCGGACAGGGGAAGCGCACCTTCTGCGGCCGCAGCAGCGTCTGCAACAGCCTCAAGAACAAAGTCACGCCGAAGATCATGATCACCACGGCGGTGAGCCGGCCCAACGAGCCCTCCAGGGTGACGTCGCCGAAGCCTGTGGTGGTCAGTGCCGTCACGGTGAAATAGAGCGCGTCCACATAATTGGCGATTGCCGGATTCCGCCAATGCTGCGTCTCGTAGACGATGCCCGTCATGATGAAGACGAACACGATCAAATTGATGACCGCGGTGATGGTCTCCTCGTTGCGCCGGAAGAAGGTGCTGTCGGCGCGGAGCCGCGACACCAACTGATAAGTGTGCAGCAGGCGCAGCGTGCGCAGGATGCGCAAGAAGCCGAGGCCTTCGCCGACGATGGGCGCCAGGAACGAAAAGATGGCCACCATGTCCGCCCAGGTCGCCGGATGGGCGAACTCGCGCAATGGATGCGGGCTGACCCAAATGCGGGCGCAGAAATCGGCAAGGATGACCACGCCGAAGACCATGTCGAGATATTCGATCCAGGGCTCGCGCGGGGTGAACGAAGTGCCGACGATGAACAAGATGGTGAGGACGTCGAAAGCCAGGAGCGCGTAGCGGAAGCGGTGTGCCGTCAAACTCCGGCCGTGATAGAGCAGCCGAATGCGCTCGCGCAAAGGCCCGGCCTCCGGCTCTGCCTCGTTCGGCGGCCGGTCCGATTTGCCGGTGGCGGATTTGCTCTTGGCTGAGGTTTTCGCTGCGCTCATGGGCCTTCTTTGTGTCGTGCTGTCGAGATACCGTCCTTCGGACTAGGGAGGATTAGCAATGACTGCCCTCACGCTTTACCACGCGGCACCGTCGCGCTCATCCGTCGTGCGCTGGATGCTGGAGGAGCTCGGCGAGCCCTATGACATTCATGTGTTGACCTTGAGCAAAGGTGAGCAGCTGAGCCCCGAATACCGGGCGATCAACCCCATGGGCAAGGTACCAGCCTTACGCCATGGCGAAGCCATCATCACCGAGTCGGCGGCAATCTGCACCTATCTGGCCGATGAATTCGCAAGCGCCGGGCTCAACATTCCCATCGGCGATCCTCGGCGGGGACCCTATCTCAAATGGCTGTTCTTCGGCCCAAGCTGCGTCGAGCCGGCCATGATGGACCATGTCTATCCGCGTCAGGAAGAGCCTCGGCGTGGCACACTCGGCCATGGCGACTACGACACGGTCATGGATGTGAGTGCCGTGGCCGTCGGGGCCGGGCCCTATCTGATGGGCGAGCAGTTTACCGCCGCCGATGTGGTCATGGGGTCCATGCTGCGCTGGGGTCTGATGTTCAAGCTTGTGCCCGAGCGGTCGGAGTTCAAGGAGTATGTTGCGCGTCTCGAAGCGCGGCCCGCGCTCCAACGCGCGGTGGCACTGGACGAGCAGCTCACGGGCGCATCCTAACTTGATCGCAATGCCCCGAGGAGCTGCAAGATGAGCGCCGTACCGAAGCCCCAGGCGCCGTTCACCGCCATCCCGATCAGAAAACGTGGCCCCATCGCCTGCATCGGCTCGCCCTTCAGCGGCGGCACGACAAAAAAGGCGACAAGGGTCAGGGCCACGGCGCCGACCAAGATCCAGGCGGCCCAGTAACTGGCGCCGCTCAGATGGACCAGGATGGGCGTTAACGCCAGACCCCAGAGGCCGCCCCAGAAGGCTTTGGACAAGACCGCCGGCACGCCGAACGGTGGGATGGGGTCGGTCGCCCAAGCCGGGCGGCTGAGGGGAATAACGCCGGTATGGTTGAAGATGGACCACAGGCCCTGATGAAAGATCAGCGTGGCGAGAAACCCGGCGACGAATCCCAGGAGAAGCAGTTTCAAGGACATGGCGATCACCCTCCGTTCACCGCATGATGCGCTCGAGCGCAAACGGCGCGCAACAAGACGATTGAGTTAGACACGAGATGTTGACCGTGATTTCAGGCGGGCAGACCGGCATCGACCGCGCCGCGCTTGATGCTGCCATCGGCGCGGGGATTCCGTATCGCGGCTGGTGTCCGAAGGGCGGCTGGACCGAGGATCTGCCGAACCCGCCAGGCCTCTGCGCGCTCTATCCTGGCTTGCGCGAGACGCCGGAGGCCTCACCCAAACAGCGCACCGAGTGGAATGTCCGCGACGCCGACGCCTTGATGGTGCTTGTCGATGCGCGCGGGATCGGCTGTTCGATGGGAACCACGCTCGCATTGTCCCGCGCCGAGTCCTACGGCAAGCCGCACATCGTCATCGATCTCGATGAGGCGGAGGCCTTGTCCCAGGCGCGAGAGTTTCTGAGCGCGCGGGCAGGCACCGTCTGCATCGCCGGCCCCCGCGAGAGCGAAACTCGCGGCATCTACGCAAAGGCGCGTACGTTTCTCGCAGGGCTCCTCGTGGCGTGAGTGCGCGTGGTCATGGCGCGGTTTCGATCGCGGCACGCCATGTCGCTCCGTTGATCGCTTGGAGCTCGAGCCAATGTGGTGCGCCGGCGCCTGTCGTCGCATCGGGCGGCGGAAATGTAATCGTCGCGCGGGCACCGGTCTGCCCACTAAAGCCGATCGTCTCGGTCTTGAAGTGCGACGCCCAAACGTAAGGGTAGACATTGCGTATGGCGGTGTCCGGCAGGCTCGCAAGCGTCGCGCCATCCCATTCGGCAACGGTGCCGCCTGACGCATCGATAAGCCGAGCGGTGATGATATAGGCCGCGCCTGTATCGGGTCCGGCGTCTACATAGGCCTTGAAGGTGACGACGCCGTCTGCGGCGACAGCCGCATCGGACAGGGCGATGTTGTGGGTATGAAAACTGACCCGTGCATGCTGCGGCGACATCATCGCGCTGAACAGGATCTGGTAGCTGCCGACGGTGAACAGGACGGCGAAGGCGGCCAGGACGAGACCGAGCGTCTTGACGCTGTGTAACGGAAGCGGCCCGCTCAAGACCCAGCCACTCCCAGGGCGGCGCTCGGCCCATTGGCTTCGACCGATGAAGCTGTCGAGAGACCAGGCGCCGCCGCCGGCGAGAAAGATGGCGCTGCTCATCGCCACGCCGGACACGGCCATGGTCCATTCGTCGAGGCAGGTGGCGCCCATCCAGCCGAAAATCAGCATCAGCGTGATGTTGAGACCAACGCTGACAAGGGCGAAGAGACGCGTGCCCAGGCCCAGGATCAGGCCGAGCCCGACAATCAGCTCGACGATGGTCCAGATCCACACCGAGGCGATGAGCAGGTCGGGATGTTGCAGGGTCCATTCGAGCGGACCCTGAATCCATAGCGTGCCGGGCAGCGCATGGGTGAGCTTGTTGGCGACGAACCGGGCCGAGTCGAAGTCGAGCTTTGCGGCGACATCGACGCCGTGGACCTCATGGAAATTGTACAGCAGCCGCCGGCTCGCCCCGCCCCAGAAGATGAAGCCTTGGACGAAGCGGGTGCCGAGCAGCACGAGGGCGAGCAGCGAGAAACAGGCGGCGAGGCCGGACGGTGTCCGGTCCATTGTGTGTGCGTCTGCCATGGCGTTTGTCCCCTGGGTCGGATGCGCGGGCAAATCTACCGCAAATTCGTCTCAAGCTGTGGAACCGGTGCTGTCCTCGGACATTGTGACCTCAAGGTGAGGAGCGTATTTTGGGGGGCCGACCGAGCCGGCCGGTTGCCTCGGCAGCGAGGACTCGGCAGCGAGGGGAGGCCAGGACGGCCATGACACACACGACACGAACGATGCTTCTTGGCGCCATGTTCGGGCTTGGCGCTTCGCTCATCTATGCACCCTCGGCGCTCGCCATGGGCGGTTGGGTCGAAGGTGAAGAGACCGGCGCCTGCGTAAATGACGACGGCGCCTTCGACGAGGCGGCCTTCGTCATCGCCACGGAGCCCAAGGCCGGCGCGCGCGTCGAGAGCGGCTTCGGAGTCGAAGGGTGCTCACGCAGCTTCGAAAGCAACGTGCAATGGAAACTCATCGCCCGCGACGGGGCCGTGCTGGCGAGCGGCAATGCCCAAGGCGGCGGCGTGGACGGTCCGGCGGCGTTCTCCTTCACCATCCCCTATGCCGTGGAGACCCAGCAGATCGGTCATTTGGAAGTGTCTGCCGAGGATCCCTCCGACGGCGAAGGCTTCCCGCCGGGCCGCACGGTCCTGCCGCTGGTGTTGAAGCCTTAGGCTGTGCTTTGATGCGCCCTGCATGAAGCCAGTTCTCATCATCCAGAACGATGCGAAGGAGGGCGCCGGTCAGCTCGCCACGCTGATTGCCCAGCGCGGCCTCGGGCAGGAGACCGTGTTCGGCTACGACACGGATTATGCCAAGCTCGACTCGGATGATTACAGCGCGCTGGTGGTCCTGGGCGGCGCGCAAAGCGCCTACGAGACCGAGGCGTATCCCTATCTCACCGACGAGATCACGCTCTGCCACGACTTTCTGCAGGCCGGGAAGCCGATTGCGGGGTTCTGCCTCGGCGCGCAGATCCTGGCGCGCGCGCTCGGCGGCGAGGTGGCACCCGGCTCGCAGAAAGAGATCGGCTGGTATGACCTCGTGCTGAGCGAGGCGGCCGCCGACGACGCGGTTCTCGAGACCCACCCCCAGACGCTGCTGGCCTATCATTTTCATGGCGACCGCATCGAGGACGTGCCGGGCGCGGTGAACCTGGCCTCCTCCGGGCTCACCTCCTGTCAGCTCTTTCGGTATGGGTCGAATGTGTACGGCTTCCAATATCACGCCGAGGTCGATCAGCCGCTGGTCGAGGTCATGTGCCGGAACAACGCCGACTACATGGCTTCGAACGGTTTCGACGCCGAGGCCATCATCGCCGAGAGCGAGCAGAATCTGCCAACCTTCGCGGACGCCTGCAAAGGCGCTTTAAATCGCTGGCTGGACCTCGTCACGATGCCGGGGACAGCCTAGCGAAGAGTGCAAGGCGCGGCCGCGACTCATGGTAGAGTCCGCCCCAATATTCAGCGCACAGGGGGGAAACCATGCTGACAGCAATCATCATCATGCTCGTGGTCGGGGCCATCGCCGGCTGGCTCGCAGGCCTTGTCGTCTCCGGGACGGGATTCGGCCTCGTGGGCGATATCGTCGTCGGCATTCTGGGCGCGCTCATCGCCGGCTTCCTGTTTCCCTATTTGGGGCTCACGCTCACCCTTGGCGGGGGCATCCTCGGGGCGATTATCATGGCCTTTATCGGCGCCGTGATCCTGCTTGTGGTGGTGAAGGTCATCAAGAGCATCGCCGCCTAGGGAAAAAGTTCAGCATTTCCATAGCGTTATCCTGAGCCTGGCATCGGCGCAGGGCCCATGGCCTTGCGGCGGTGCGGCTTTGCGTCGACCGCAACTCCAGGTTGAAGCGGATATGTCGCACTATAATCTCGGTGTGACCACGGTTTCGTCACAAGCCGATCCTGCCCAGGACAGAATTCCACAGCAAAAGCCCCGTCCTTAGCGGTCGTTCCCGCGGAAGGTTAACAAGTGTGAGGTACATCAATGGGGGTTTGGGGCTTTGTCAGCATGCGTGGGGGCATGCTTGTCTTGGCGTTTCTTGCGTTGTTGGGGCCGGCCTCTGCCGGAGAAGCCGGCAATCAGTCCACAGATGCGGAGGCTTCGGCGACTGCCATCACAAAGGACGGCATCGCGATGGCTGCGCTGGAAGTGGCTGCCCAAAGTAAGGGACCGCAGCACTACATCACACATTCGGAGCGGGAGCTTCGCTGCCTCGCCGAGGGAATGTATTTCGAGGCCCGCGGTGAGCCGCTGCGTGGCCAGCTGGCCGTCGGCCGGGTCATCATGAACCGGGTCGCGAGCAACGCTTATCCCGACACGATCTGCGACGTGGTCTATCAGAACGACCACATGCGCAATCGCTGCCAGTTCTCTTTCGCCTGCGACGGCAAGCCCGACAAGATCACCGAGTATGGAATCTGGTACGAGATCCGCGGCTACGCGGCCTGGCTGCTGGCCAACGATCCCAAGCCGGGCGCGGAATATCAGGTGCTGGCCTCTCTCGAGACGGCGACTCACTACCACGCCGACTATGTGAGCCCGCGTTGGGCGAAGTTCCTGACCCTGACCATCCGGATCGGGCGTCACTACTTCTACGCCGACCCGTCGGCTTAAGGCTGGCAGGGGGCGGCAATCCACCGCTGCCCCTTGTATTCGGCGCTTCCGATCATATTTCTAAGACTGGGTATGGCACGGCCACCGAATTCTGGGATTTGAGACCATGAAACGACTTCTGATCGTTCTGATGCCTCTTGTGCCTCTTGCGCTTGCTGGCTGCGTGAGCGAGCAGGCGCCGGTCTTTCCCATGACCCTCGGGCCAAGCGCTGCAGCCGATGCCGCGTGTCTGACCTATGGCGACACGCCCACATTCGGCGACTGCCGGGCCGACACCGCGCCCCCCATCTCTCAAGAATAGCCTTCCAGGCCTGGCGAGACTCGCCCGCAAGCGTCCGAGGGCGAGGTTGCCGGTGCGCCCCGTTTAAGGGTACGACACGCCCCGGGTTGACCGCAGCCGCCGGAACCGCCCGTAGGTCCCCGCGAAACGGGAGGAAGACGTGCCACGTCCCGTCATGTTCAGCAGCAAGCTGGAGCAGCGCCGAAAGGCGCGACGCTTCGCGCTGCTGGTTGCATTCACGGTCTTGCTGGTCGGGTTGGCTTTGATCGCCGTCGTGGCCGTGCAGGGCTTCGATATGCTCGGCGTGGCGGAGGCGGATCCCATGCCGGTCGTGCTGGCCGTTGGTGCCGCCTTTGGCGGCCTGCTGGTGTTTTCCCTCGTTGCCTATGTCGCGGCCCGAATCGTCAGCCGGGTTCCTTAGCCGTGACGCGAGACGCGCGCAGTGGGACGGGAGCCTCTGGCCAACAGGACGCACCGCATTTCGACGTGGTGATGCTCGGGGGCGGCCACAACGGACTTGTGTGCGCCGCCTATCTCGCCCGCGCCGGCCTGAAGGTAAAGGTGTTGGAGCGTCGGGAGATCGTCGGAGGCGCCGCCGTTACCGAGGAATTTCACCCTGGCTTTCGCAACTCGACCGCCGCCTACACGGTGAGCCTGCTCAATCCCAAGATCATCGCCGATCTCGAACTGCACCGGCACGGGCTCCGAATCGTGGAGCGGCCGGCGATGAACTTCCTGCCGCTCCCCGAAGGGGGCTATCTGCTGACAGGCGAGGGACGCACCAAGGCCGAGATCGCCAAGTTCAGCCGCGCCGACGCCGAGCGCTATGATGACTATTGTGCGCGGCTCGAGGTGGTCGCCGACGTACTCAGAGATTTGGTGCTGCGCGCGCCGCCCAACGTGGTGAAGGGCTTGAGCCTGCGGGGCATGCGGGAGGCCATACGTGCCGCCGTGCTTGGCAATGAGCTGCGCGGTCTCGACCTTGAGTCCCAGCGCCTTCTCGTCGATCTCTTCACCAAGTCGGCGGCGGACGTGCTGAATGAGTGGTTCGAGAGCGCGTCGCTCAAAGCCTTGCTCGGCTTCGACTCCATCGTCGGCAATTATGCGAGTCCCTTCGATCCCGGCACGGCCTATGTGTTGTTGCACCATGCCTTCGGCGAGGTGAACGGCAAGAAGGGGGCCTGGGGCCATGCCAGGGGCGGGATGGGCGCCATTACCCAGGCCATGGCGAAGGACGCGACCGAACATGGCGTGGACATCGAGACCGGCGCCGAGATCGCCGAGGTTCTGATCGAACAGGGCAGGGCGGTGGGAGTCGCCTTGAGCGACGGCCGGATCGTGAAGGGCCGCGCGCTCGCCGCCAATGTGAACCTCAAACTGCTCTATACCCGGCTGATGCCGGAGGCCGCGCTACCATCGGACTTCCTTACGCGCATGCGGAATTTCAAATGCGGGTCCGGCACGTTTCGCATGAATGTGGCGCTGTCCGAGCTGCCGAACTTCTCGGCGCTGCCTGGCAAGGAGCCGGCCCCCCATCACAGCGCCGGGATCATCATCGGCCCGAGCCTCGATTACATGGATCGGGCCTATCGCGATGCCCGCGCGGAGGGCTGGAGCCGCGCGCCGATCATCGAGATGCTCATTCCCTCGACCCTCGACGACAGCCTGGCGCTGCCTGGCGCTCATGTGGCGAGCCTGTTTTGCCAGCACGTGGCGCCGGAGCTGCCGGGTGGACGCTCCTGGGACGACGCCAAGGACGAGGTTGCCGATCTCATGATCGCGACCGTGGACTCTTATGCTCCAGGCTTTGCCAAAAGCGTCATTGGCCGGCAGGCTCTAAGCCCGCTCGATCTGGAGCGCAAATTCGGCCTCGTGGGCGGCGATATTTTTCATGGGCAGCTGACTCTTAATCAGCTGTTCTCGGCCCGGCCCATGCTCGGTCACGCGGACTACCGCGGACCCGTCGACGGGCTCTATCACTGCGGATCGGGCGCCCATCCCGGCGGCGGCGTCACCGGCGCGCCGGGGCACAACGCGGCGCGGACGATCCTCGCCGACCTCAAGCCTTTTTCTTTTTCAACTTGGCGCTGAGCTTCTTCCATTTCGTCTCGGACATGCATTTGAGGCAGGTCAAGCCTTTTTCTTTTTCAACTTGGCGCTGAGCTTCTTCCATTTCGTCTCGGACATGCATTTGAGGCAGCGGCAGCCGAGCGGCTTGAGGAAGGAGTCGAAATAGTTCTTGCCGTAATTGTAGCCCAGTTCCTCGCCAGGCTTGATATTGCGCTTGGCCATGATGAAGACGCGCTTCTTGCGGATCTCGACCTCGCAGTTCGGCCGGCAGGAATGGTTGATGTAGCGCGCGGTGTTCTTCTTGTTCCAGCCGTCGATGGTCTTCTTCTTGGTGACCTCGAACAGATAGCGGCTGCGGCTCGTCTCCTCTTCCTTTGCCGTGAGCGTGCGTCCGACATATTCGATGATGCAGACGCCCTTTGGAATGGACTCTTGGGCGAACAGGCCACGACCGGCGCGCGCCTTCTTGACGGCGAGGTCAAACCCGCCGGGGGTGAATTTCGATTTTCTCATTGATCTCGTGATTGATTGGAATCGGTTGGGCGTGGGTGAGGCATACCTCTAATCGTCGCGCCCCCAGACCTCAAGGCTCATGAGCCTGGGCGCGATGGCGTGCTCCTCGAGGGCGATTTTCTTCATGGAGGTCCTTCAGGGCGAGTTTGAACGGCCCTGGGCCATGCTGGTCGCGGCCCCGGTAAATCCCCGCTATGGCCCCGCTTTTCGACGCCGTGGCGCAAGGTGCCGACAATCGGGCTGGCGCGCGGCCCGCGACCTTCTAGAATGGAGGCACCGGACGGGAAGTTCCGGAACAACGAGGAGGGAATGCCAATGGATATCGCCAGCCTGTTGGTTCAGCTGGTCGCGGGTGCGGTCGGCGGGGCGGGCACCGGCGCCGCGGCCAAGCAATACTCGCTCGGCACGATCGGCAATGTGATAGCGGGCGCGGTCGGCGGCGGCATCGCCGGCCAGCTCATCGGCAATTTCGCCGGGCAGATGATCGAAGGGTGGGTGGGCGACATCGCGGGCGGCGCCATCGGCGGCATCGCCCTCACGCTCATCGCCGGCGTTATCAAGAGCATGATGGCGAAGTAGCAGCGCGGGACGCGGCCTGGCGCGCCCCCGGGCGCGTCAGGATTTGGCCATGAGTGCCTCGCGCTCCTTCAGGAGCGCGTCGAGCTTCGCCTGCTGATCGGCGATGCGCTGGGCGTTGCGTTCCTCGTCGGCCGCGCCGGAATAGGCCGCGGCCTGCTCCACGAGCTCGCGGAGATTGTCCTCGACGATCTGGATACGGCGTTCGACTTCTTCGAGAGAGACGGAATTGGCCATGATGCCTCGCGCTGTGTGGAGTGACGTCTTTCGGGGCCGGACTTTACCCAAATTCCGGCCGGCCAGAACAGGATATATGTCAAAGCGGCCGCCGCATTAGCACCAGCTGGCCTCGTTCTCGGGCGGCCGGCGCAGCAACTCCTGGACATTGGCTTCGAGCAGCCGGTAGCCGACATTGCCGAACAGCCTTTGCCTTCCGTCATTCATCAGAAAGGTCGGGCTGCCTTCAATGCGGTTCTTCTGGCTGAGATCGTAATCGGCGGCGAGCTGCGCGACCGCTTCCGACGACCGGATCTTCTGATCGACGGCGCCGTAATCGATGCCGATGCGTGCGGCGACCTCCCGGTGAACCTGCCAGTCGGAAATGTCCCGCGCCTCGGCGAAGAAGGCCGAACGCATCTCCCAGGCGGCCCGCGTAGATAGCCTGTCGAGATAGGGCGCCGCCGCGCTCACCTCGTCTTCGCCTTCGATCAGCGCCACAGCTTTCAGGAAGATATGTGGGCTTGCGGAGGTCCTGGGCCGCGCCTTAAGCCATACCGCCTCGTCAACGGCGATATGCGGAAATGTCTCTGCGACCTGTCTCAAGTGCCGATTGAAAGCTTCGTAGCCGCCTTTGGCACCCCAGGCCTTCTCGATCTTGCTCCGGGCATCCGGGAAGACCGAACAAAAGCGCACGTCGATCGAGATCTTGTCGCCGAACGCCTTGGCGAGTTCCTCGATACGCCGCTCCGCCACATAGGCCCAGATGCACAACACGTCCGAATAATAGGAGATCTCGACTTTCGCCATTGGCTTACGTCTCCGAGCCGCGATGCTTTGGTGCACGCAGACTACAGCATGAATCCGGATTCACCCTGCCGCCTGAAGCGCTCTGCATTGCTCCGGTAACAAAATTCGTGCAGGCTGAGCGTATCCCGAGACAGCTCGCAACTCGCAGAGAGGCGAGCACGACAACCACGCATGAGGACGGTCATGATTGGCAATCGGATCTGCGCCGCGGCATTGGCGGCCGCTTTTGCAATACTCTGTTTCACCGCGCCCGCGAATGCGGCCCCCTATGACGGAAGCTGGAAGATGTCCCTGGTGACCACCGACGGTCATTGCGGGGTCATCAGCGTGGCCCTCGCCATACGCGGCGGCGCGATTACCTCGACCAGCGGAAAATTCGTGATGCGCCCGATCCACATTGTCGGCCGGGTGTCCGGCTCCGGCCAAGCCCGGATGGATGGTGTGGCCGGCCCGCGCAAGGCCGCCGGCAATGGACGGTTCACACACTCCAAGGGCAAAGGCCAGTGGAACGGCGTTGGACCCTCGGGCGTCTGCTCGGGCTATTGGATCGCCATCCGCGCCTAACGCCGGTTTTAATGCGGCGGGACGGGGCAGCTCAAATCGCCTTCCTGACACGACAGGAAGGTCTTCAGGTCCTCGACGCGCGCCCTGGTGATGTCCTCGAGGCATCCGGCATAGACCGTGGGGTAGATGCTGCCGCCGGACACGCCTGAGGCGGCGAACGTGCATTCGGCGTCGCGGAAGGCGATCCACGCCCGCTGCGCCGCCACGAGTTGCTTGGTGGTCTCGGCATTCCCCGCAAGGCGCTGCTTGATCTTCGTGTAAAGCGCGTTCAGTTCGCCATCGGCTTTCCGGTAGGCCTTGTCCGCGCAGATGTTCATGTCCGTCTGCGTCTGCGCGTCCGCGCAGTCGTCGGCGTGCGCGACGGATACCGTCGCAAGCAAGACCGGCGCTAGTAAGACCAGCGCGAGAAAGAACCCTCGATGCATCGTGTCTCTCCACTGAATTGCGTTGGAGGGTAGGGGACCCGTCCCCGCGGTTCAACCGGTCTCGGGAGACGCCTATTTGCGGGACTTCCCGGGGCCAGCTTGGGCCTCCCTTGGCTTCCTCGACAATGACATGGCTTTGCGGTTTATTCGAAAAACGCAGCCCGAAAGCCGTCCAGGTGAACCAGGCGGCTTTTCGTCAAGGCAAACACGTAAGCGCGTAGAGTGTACGGGGTCGCGTACCCGACGGGGAGAACCGTGAGACAGGGCCTCGGCGTCGGCTTACTGGCAGCCATCATGGTGGCGATCGTCTCATATGCGGTGGACGCTTCGCCGCTGACGCCGCGCCGCTCCCCGGCCGCGCCGATCGCCTCGCACATCTCACTGCTGCATCGGGTGCTGATCTACGCCAAGGAAGGCAGCCGGAAGCTCGTCGACGGGCGCTGGAATCTCGGCCAGAGCGAGGCCAAGCTCGGCCTGAAGTTTTCCGCCGACGAGACGCAGCAGCTGATGGCGTGCACCGGGCGGATCGTATGTCAGACCGGTGGCGGCGAGGTGTTCGCTTCCGCGTCGAGCGTGCTGAGACCGGACCTGGTGGTGACGGCGAAGCACGTCTTCTCCGAAAAGAGAGGCGGCGCGGTATCCCTTGGACGGTGCACCTTCCGCAGTTATCTGCACAGCAATGTCGCCATTCCGGTCGAGATCGAGAAGGACCAGAGGAAGGGATATTTTCTCAACAACGAGGACTTCATCGTCGTTCGCCTCAAGCGCGGCTTGAGGGGCTGCAGCTCGTTCGCGATCAACGGGTCCGACATATCTCTGTCCGAGGGGGAAGAGGTCTTCTCGGTCACCGGCCGCCAACGCCGCATGCTGAATAAGATGACGGACCGCGAACCGGTGCTGGCCAAGGGAACGATCAAAAGTGCTTCCAAGGGTGTCGCGGGCGGGCCGCCGTTCTACTACGCCGACATCGATCTCGACGAGGGCGGCTCGGGGGGCGCGGTGTTCGCGCTCAAGGATGGACGCCCGGTCACCGACGACGGCGGCTACCTCATCCTGCGGGGCATCCTGGTGGCGGTCGGACCGCGCGGCCGCAGCGGCAAGCCCTACAGCGAAGAGCGGAACTATACGATCGTGGTCGGCCTTCAGGCGGAATTCAGGGAGCTGGTCGAGGGCAAGGCCCAATTGCCCGTTGCCTTGGAACCGGCGCCGTGTCTCGAACACGAGACGGCCGAGATCACCGTGATTTCGGAATTGGTCCCGGCGCCGCCACAAACGCTGGCGCCGTTCCTTCGGCAAGACGCCTGCGACCGCGAAACCGGAGCGGCGAACGACACCTGCGCAAAGCTCGCCAAGGACCTGAAACAGCTCGCCAAGGGGATCGAAAAATTGGCCGGAGCGCGGCGCGGCAAAGAGAAGCGTCAATTCAAGCTGCGCAACGACACCAGCTGCCCGATCTGCTTCACCTATGAGCGCTGCAACGATTTCGGCTGCTGGGACGAAGCGACGAGGGCGAGCGGCAAATCCACGCTGTTCGCCGGCGTGCGCGCGCGGGCACCCGTCATCAAGAACGCGCAATTCTGCAACTCGGGACGATTGCTGGCTAATCAGGGGCCGCCCCTCCCGCCACGGAAGCCCGAACACATCCCCCCGGAACTGGTCGAATTTCGCCAACGCGGTGCCGCGCCCGAGGCCATGTTCGCGGCCGTGCAGGAGAAGGCCAAGCGCCAGGGCGTTCACACGCTGACGCCGGAGGACATTCGCGGCCTGAGCCTGGACCAAATCCGGGCGCTGCGCGGCTACTAGGCCCTATGTGCCAAGGACTGGGCGCCCGCCCCAGCGCTCCCTTGGCGCGAAATGGCAAGCCCGCCCGGCAGAAATGCGATATGGATTTGCGCCGACTCGGCTGATCGAGTTGCGCTCCAGGGGAGAGATAACAATGACCAAAGCGATTTTCTTCATCGCGGGCCTGACGGGATTGATGGCCATGCCGGCCTTCGCGGCGGAGCCCACGCAGGAGGAAACCCAGTACTGCGCGCACGACTATCGGCAGTATTGCAACGAGGACGGGATCGGCAGCCAGCTGTTGACGCTTTGCATGCGGCAGCACGGCAAGGAGCTCTCCGCGCAATGCATCAAGGCGCTGGAAGACGCCGGCGAGGTGACCCCGCAAGAGGAAGCCGAACTCGAGAAGCGCAGCGAGTAGACGGAGCGGTTCAAAACGCCGCAGCGAACGAGGCACTCCAATGACAAAGTCATTCCCAGACCTTCTCGTATTTGTACTCGCGATTGGTCTTGTTTCCTTCGCCGCACCGGCTTGGGCGCAAGACGATGCCGACCAGCAGGCCAACCCACCGGCCGCGGCAAGTGGAGACACCAAAGACGAGTCGTTCTTGGAGAAGCTGGAAGAGGACTTCAAGGAGACGACGACGCCGACCGACGAGGAGTCCGACGCGATCGGCACGTCAGAAGACGCCGACCGCGACCTCTATTGATCCGGTCGGGAAGCGGACTCCCGCGGTCTTGATCGCGCCGAACGGGCTCGCGCGACGCGCGGGCCCGTCTATCTATGCGCGTTGCGCTCATCGCCACCCCGCGCCCTTTTTGCGCCAGGCGCGATAGGCGCGCAGCTCTTGCGCCGTCTCGATCCGCCATTCGATGGTGGCAAAGTCGGGCCGCACGCGCCGCTCCTCCTCGAACGCCGCGAGCCAGGCGGCCATGCGGCGCCCACAAACACGCACGTCGCCGCGGCAGGCCTTCGCCCGCCGGCAAGCATGATCGGCGCACAAAGCCCACAGGCAGATCCGGTCGGCGCCGAAGCGCAAAGCCCGCTCCCGCTCGCAGCGGCTTTCCCTGGCGTCGGGCTGTTTCATGCGTCTCCTTTCTCTTTGTTGTCATGCCCGGCCTTGTGCCGGGCATCCACGATTTACGGTCGTGGCGCGTTCGAAGACGTGGATGGCCGGGACAAGCTCGGCCATGACGAAGGAAAATACGGGCACGCCGATGCCTCTCGCCGGGCTTTAGCCCGCGAGGCATGAAGGGGCTGGCGCGCCGAAAGACGCAAACCTATGGTGTCCGCGATCCTTGGAGGGACCACGGCGGGCGCCTCTCGGCGCGCCAACAAGCGCTCTCTTGGTGCGGTACCGCGCTTCGCGCTACTTGAGCGCAATCCGCAGCGCGCCCCAGTCAAAGCGCATGTTATTTGCGACGTCCATACGGCGGCGGGCCCCGCTTCTCATTGGTCTCCCCGTTACGCGTACGACCGAGAGCCTTAAGCGCAACCGCGCTCAAGTAGGCCGCTAGGCCGATAGCGCAACGAAAAGACAATCCCAGCGAGCTTCTCGCGGGGGCTCCTAGTGGCCCCGGGGGGTGGCTCCGCTGCCGCCCGAGTGCCTCCTTGCGGAGGAAACCCGCGGGCGCCGCACCCCGTCCCGCTTTTCACAACGCCTCGCGAAAGCGCCCTTCGAGTGGACGAGGTGATGCGCATTCTACGGGAGGTTTTCGGGGCGGGGATAAGTTTCATCGCGTCGGTTTCACGCGCTAAGATTGTCGGTGGGACAGGATCCGAGGGGGGAGAAGCAATGGATTTCGACGATTTGCTCACACCGAAACCGCCGCCTCCAAACCGGGTGGGCAATTGCGACGGGGATTATGAGCGCCATTTCTACGAGGGCGCGGTGATGGTGGCCTATGCGATGCACCTTTTCCGCACACACAACGTGAAAGAAGTCAGGCTTCACCCTGACGGTGAGCATGGCAAGCAGTTCGAGTTTGCAGACTGGCTTGGAAAGCGTGACTTTACTAAGGTTTCCAGTATGGGCAAGACCGCATATGGCGGGGAATACCATGACGACCAAGGACGACGGATTGTCGTTCATCCAAAGTCAGGTCTTGGTGATGTCGTTGCGGAAATTGGTGAAAGCACCCTCACTGCGGAATGCAAGGGTGGAGTCATCAACACCCGGCATCCCGGTCAACTCTCGCGTCTCCGCAGGGGTCTATGTGAGGCGGTGGGTTTGCTTATGGCGACTCCACCTCGGGGTCGCCAAGTGGCGGTCGTACCCTACACGAAGACGACTGATCAACTGGCCAAGCAGCTCGTGCCGCGTTGCAAATCAGCCGGAATTGAGATCGCGCTAGTGACTAGTCAGGGGAAAATTATCGACCCGGAGTTCGGGTCTCACAACTAGCGTCACGAATTCCAACGCTGTTGTTTCCACTGCAAGCCATAGTAGTATTCCGCCCTAAATCAATCGCCATTTTGCGACGAAATTTCGGCTTCGGAGAGACGCAATGGGGATCATTGCAGAACTGAAGATTCGCAACTTTAAGTGCTTTCGTTCTGAGGTATCTGTCCCCTTGGCACAGGGAACATATCTTGCTGGCCCAAACAACGCCGGCAAAACGGCCATCTTGGAAGCGCTTCGCTGTTTTTTTGACGACGCGAACTTCAAGCCCACCTACATCAATCGCACGGAACTGGCGGCAAAAAAAGAAGGATTCAACAGGTCAGACATCACGCTGGTTCTAGATCTTCATGCTGTTACCGGAAAAGACCGACCAAAGAGGATGCGAGCCGCGCATGGCGACCAGTTGGAGATACGAAAAGCGATTTCATGGAGAGAGGCGACGGACACTCTGAGCGTAGAGTATGGCTTCGAAGGTGACATGGTCTCGTGGGAGGCGCTACCCCAGGACGTTCGCGAAGTTCTTAGCTCGATATCGGTGTCGTACATTCATCCTCAGGAAGGATCTGAGCTTCTTGCGAAAGCACAGCACAAGTTCAAGCAGCGATTGTTCCACAACTGGGGGCGGCATGCATCGGTGGCAGAGCAAGTGAAGAGCATCGAGACTGAGTGGGATGGGCTCAGGGCGACCGCCAATTCATACTTATCAGCAGCCCTTACCAATCGAGTGCGAGAGATTTGGCCCAACGCAGAGGTGGTGGTCGAACTCCCCGAAAGCATCAAGGAGGTCGTGGCCGTCTCGGACATCACTTTTCGAAGCAGCCCTAATCTCCCAAGAATTTCGCTCACATCACACGGGACCGGCTCTCAGTCCGCAATTCTTTATCAAACACACTACGTCCTGGACAGTGATCGTTCGCTGCATCAAGGGCAGTACTATCCTGTCTGGCTGATTGAAGAGCCTGAGTCCTTCCTCCATGCCGATATCGCGTTCCAGATTGCCCGCCTACTCAGTTCCAAGGAATGGCTAGGCAGCATCCAAATGATCATATCGACGCACTCACCCATAATCTTGGCCGGATCGACTCAAAGCCCCGAGGCGACATCGTGGATCCTTTGTGACGACGGCCAAGTGGAGGCAATCCACAAGGTCGATAGTGTTGAAGAGTCCGTGATCGACCAAGTCGGAGACATGATGGGAGACGGAAATTTCGGCATCTATTTCGAGGCCTGTCAGTCCTCGTTCAAAATTTACCTCGAGGATTCGCGCGACGAGACTGCAAAGAAACTACGAGAAGTGGGAATTCCCGATCCAATCTCGCTGAATGGGGTTGGCGATGTGAATCGTCATCTTCACGTATTGACGCCGCTACGAGGCGCCGCCGGAAAGTGCTTTTTTGTCGTCGATAATGACAATGGTACCAAAGAGCTCAAAAAGTGGATCAAAAACAGTCAAGAGGTGGCGGTAGAGAACGGGTGGAGAAAGCTAGATTGTGGCGGTGAATGTTATCTCATCATGCTCCCAAAAAATTGTGCAATCGAGCACCTATTCGATCAGTGGCCTGAGGTGCTGCAAACAGCTTTAGAGGATCTATATGATTTAGTCGCTCAACAGCTTAGAAACTCTAGTCCTATGGACCTCACCAGGGCAGCCGGCACCCTTCGCAAAATCGCCCCTGCTGATCCTGTGTTGGGGAGGAGCGTACTCGCCGCTCAACAAGATGTGAAAGACCGCTTCTGGTCGCACGCGGGTGACGCAATGATGTCTGCCGAACACAACAGAGCACTGCGTGCTCTGTTGGAGCTTTGATGAGAAGCAGACATCATCATACAATTCACTCCGCGGCCTCGGCCTTCGCAGGGCCCGCCTTCGGGGCGCAGATCGATGATGTGGTCCGCTGTCTTGATCACCTCGAGATTGTACTCGACCGCTAGCCTTAAGCTCAAAAGGACCAACTAGCCGGGGCGGCTGCCCGAGTGCAGCCTCAAGCAATCAAAAATTGATATTCTTGATCGTCGGCCAGCGGGAATAGTCCTGCAGCGCGG